>Ga0209269_1000003_pt1:0-677500 | contig 710519 bp, 679 predicted proteins | sample MTBAKMMethaMetaG_FD_187455 | JGI IMG/M metagenome (GOLD analysis project Ga0209269, IMG submission 187455) | Enrichment culture microbial communities from Arthur Kill intertidal strait, New Jersey, USA, that are MTBE-degrading - MTBE-AKM (Arthur... | ecosystem: Environmental > Aquatic...
ACCATCGAAGATTGGATCAGAGAGTACAATACCGAGCGGCCCCATCAGGAACTCGGATACAACTCCCCGGTCGATTTCAAACTTAAAATAGCCGCGTAATTGGTATTGATTCTAGGGGGTCATTACAATATCCCACAAAATAGTAATGGTATTTTAGACTAGTCTATCCTGAAAAATAACATTAACATATTGATATAGTAGCAATAAATCCATATTCTATTATATTCTTCTGAAGAATAGTCCCAATATAAACAAGATAACTGGCAGAAATGAAGCCATTTCAACAGCCTGCTAGATTATAATGATCTGCTAATTTAAACTGTTAAATAGCATATAAGTAAGGAACTTAAAGTACATTCATTTCAGGATAGAAGAAAGCCGAATACTGCATTATGATAACAAAGAAAATATTCAAGGAGAATTGCGGGGGGAGGGCTATGAAAATAGGTATTGTCGGTTGTGGGCTGAATTCGGATTATCATATCAATTTTGCCAGGTCATATCCTGGTGCGGAAATTGTTGGTATCGTTGACCGCGACGATGCCAAAATCAAACAGTGCAAAGATCGTTTCGGCATTGAGCAGGGTTTCTGCACGATAAATGATCTGGTGGCCAAGACAAAACCGGATGTTATCCATATCGTCACTCCACCTTGGACACATGTCGCCCTGGCAAGTGAAGCAATCGAGGCCGGGTGCAACATTTTGATAGAAAAACCTATGGCCTTCAATGCTGAGGACGGCAAGAAACTCTACAGTCTTGCGGAGGACAAGGGCGTGATGCTGTGTGCCATGCATAATCACTTTTTTGATCCTTGTATGATGAAGGCTCGAGAGTTGATCGCATCTGGTCAGGTGGGCAAAATCATCAATGTGGAAAGTTATTATGGCATCAACACCCAGATTGACGCTTTCAGACGTTATCCAGCACCGAATGTGTTGCCGTGGCTATATGACCTTCCCGGTGGCGTATTTCATGATTTTATGCCCCACCCCCTGTACGTCATGTTGCCTTTCCTGGGCGCTGTCAAGGATGTATTGGTCATGGAAAAATCCATGGGAGAACTACCCCAGCGATTATCAGACGAACTGAGGATCCTCGTAAAAGGGCAGGAAGCATTCGGTGTGTTGACCTTCTCTTTCGCGGCGAAACCCCACCTCCATTTTGTGAAGGTCTATGGCACCAAGATGATGGTACATGTCAATTTCGACACCATGACCACCATTACCCACCCTTTGAGCAGCTTGCCAAAGGCTGCCCAGAAGGCAACCTACAATCTCAGTGAGAGCTTACAGCTTGTCACCAATACCATTGCCAATGTCTGGAATTTCGGAACACGAAAGCTACGACCCTATCAAGGTATGAAAGATCTCATACATCATTTCTACACGGCCATAGAGTCACACGCTGATGTACCGGTCTCTCGACAGGAAGCATTGAATGTGCTTGATGTAATGGACAGGATATGGCCGCAGATCAAGAAAACAAAACTGAACTTTGACCCGATCTATCCCCAAATAACCAACGGCAAGGCAAAATCGGAACTCAGTGTCCTCGTGACCGGGGCATCTGGATTTTTAGGAACGCGGGTTGTCGAGATGCTGTGCTCTCAAGGGTATTCCGTGCGCGCCCTGGTTCGTAAGCTTTCCAATATCGAAAAGCTCAAGCAATTACCGGTTGAGATCATGTTTGGCGATGTTGGCAGTTTATCATCGCTCCAACCCGTTTTCAAGGACGTCGATATAGTAGTACACGCTGCCGCCGATACGGCCGGTCGCGCAGAAGAGAGTGAAACCGGCACTATTCAAGGCACGCGCAACATCTTGGACCTATGTGCCGAGCACAAGATCAAGAAGCTCGTGTATATCAGCTCTTGTAGTGTCTATGGCGTAGCGGACTATGCCGAAAACGCATCAGTGAGCGAGGCTTCCAGCCTGGAACGCTTGCCACGAGAACGTGGGTTTTATTCTTACGCCAAACTCAAAGCGGAGGAGTTGGTAATAGCTGCTATGCATAAGAGTGAAGTCCCGATCGTCTGTTTGAGGCCGGGTACAATATTTGGTCCGGGCGGTGAGATCTTCACGCCCATGATGGGTTTTGCACTGGGGCAAAAAATGTTTGCCGTCATTGGAAAAGGCGATTTTGTATTGCCGCTGGTCTATATCGACAATCTGTGCGATGCAATCATCACCACTATCGCCAGCCCGAAAGGCGATGGGGAGATTTTCAATGTCGTTGATCTGGCTCTGCTTACGAAACGGGATTATATCGACAGGCTGATTAAAAAGCTCTATCCCGATGCCCTGGTGTTCTACATACCTTTCAAACTCCTATATGAAGTGGTACGCTTGCAGGAATGGCTGACAGCCGCACTTGGTCGCAATCCTTTCCTTACTAGATATCGTTTGATCTCTTCACAGAAGAAGATTGTCTATGACTCATCGAAGATCGCACGCATCTACGGCTGGTCGGCTCCGTTTTCAATCGATCAGGCCCTACTATCGGTTCTGGATTGGAAGAAGGGAAGATAGAAGTCAGTCATGTGCGGAATTTTCGGGGTAATCTTTGACGGCCGGCATGATGGCCCCTGGCAAGCATCGGTCACGGCACTCGCGCATCGCGGTCCGGATGGATATGGATATTATGCTGATAATATCATATTTATGGGCCACCGACGCCTGAGCATCATCGACCTTGAAGGCGGTAGCCAACCTATCTATAACGAGGACCGATCGAAGTGCATTATCTTCAATGGTGAGATTTACAACTATCCTGAACTACGACAGATCTTGCTGCGGAAAGGTCATGTTTTTACCACACACAGCGATACTGAGACCATACTGCATGCCTATGAAGAGTGGGGCGAGAATTGCGTAGAACATCTCAGGGGCATGTTTGCCTTTGCTATCTGGGACATCAGCCAGCGCCAATTGTTCCTGGCACGTGATCGGTTTGGGATAAAACCGCTCTTTTATGCCCAGAATCAGGGGCGTTTCTATTTTGCTTCCGAGATAAAGGCTATCTTGACCGACCCTGAATTTCCACGCCATATGGATGAAGCCGCCATGGTGAGTTTTTTTACGCTTTCCTATATCCCCGCCCCCCTCACCATCTTCGCTTCCATCCGCAGACTCATGCCAGGCCATACCTTGACCTGGAAGGATGGCAGAGTAACCACCCGGAAGTATTGGGACTTATATATTGAACCTGAAAGGGGTATGACAGAAAGAGGGCTCATGGCTGAGTTCCTGGAACAACTGGAAGAGGCCGTGGGTATGCACCTGATCAGCGATGTACCCTTGGGGGCTTTTTTAAGCGGCGGCGTTGATTCCAGCGCCATGGTAGCCATGATGAGCCGTACCAGTAAGGAAAGTGTGAAGACTTTCTGCATAGGGTTCGGCGGCGAGGTAGGAGGGTATCTGGATGAGCGAGAATATGCACGCATGGTGGCACAAAGATACGAGACTGAACACCACGAATACGAAGTAAGACCAGACCCCAAAGGTCTCATCGAGAAAATTGTTCGGGGCTTTGATGAACCCTTCGCTGATGATTCCACCATACCTTCTTTTTTTGTCTGTAAAATTGCGCGTCAACAGGTAACCGTTACCCTTTCAGGGTTGGGCGGCGACGAGGCTATGGGCGGATATGAACGTTATTTGGGTTTCAAGTTGCGTAGTCTTTATACGCATCTGCCTTTATTCCTCAGAGAGCATATTTTCAGGAAGGCGATCGAAGGCTTGCCGGAAAGGGCAGATGGCCATTATACCATCAATCACATGAAGCGCTTTATGCGTTCGGCGTCTTTGAGCCCCGATCTGGCGTATTTCGGATTCATCTCCAAAATGCATCCGGATCTCATGGATAGTTTTTATGCGCAACCGCAGAAATACAACAAATATGTTGACCAATGCCGTGATCTTATCTGTGAAAACTTCAACAGTACTAATGTTAAAGGCCCAGCTGATTCCTTGGATCGCGTATTCTTTTGCGATGTAAAGACCTATCTGCCGGATGACATACTCTCCGTGACTGATCGGATGAGCATGCATCACTCGCTTGAGGTACGCGTGCCTTTTCTGGATCACAAGTTCTTTGAATTCTGTGCCCGGATACCGGCCGAAGTGAAGATGAAATGGTTCCAGAAAAAATATCTGTTTAAAAAGGCTGTACGTCCGTTGCTGCCCAAAGAGGTATTGGATCATCGCAAGCAGGGGTTTGTCGGTCCCATGACACAATGGCTGAAGAAAGACATCAAGGATTTCACCCTCACGACCTTGTCGGAAAAAAACCTGCAAAAGCATGGTCTGTTCAATCATGGCACGATTGAGCGGATACTCAACGAGCATTATACAGGCATTGAGATTCATGACACCCTGATCTGGTCGCTCGTGATATTTCAGACATGGTTTGATATCTATATGGATACAGGGACCAAAAACTAAACTGAGGCTGGATATATGATTATCATATTTTTGCTCCTGATGTTGCTTTCCATATATTCCTATTTGATCTATCCTTTTCTTTTGAGATATGTTCGGACCATATTCAGCAAGCCATGGCTTCAGAATGCAGTCGAGCCGTCGGTATCCATGGTCGTTTGTGCCTATAATGAAGAAGCGGTAATAAGAGAGAAGCTAAACAATGCCTTGAGCTTAGACTACCCGAAGGATCTTTTTGAAATCATTGTGTGTTCCGATGGTTCAACAGATCGGACCAATCAGATTGTGTCCAGCATTTTAGACCATAGGATCACATCTCATGCTTTTGAGAGGCGGTCGGGAAAAACCGCTTGTCTCAACCGTGCCGTACCCCAGGCCAAGGGAGAGATCCTCCTTTTTACCGATGCAAATTCAATCTTACCCGCTGATGTGTTAAGAAATATTGTACGTAATTTTTCCGATCCAGAGGTGGGTCTAGTGACGGGGTGGACAAAATATCGTGGTGCTGATGGGCAGGAGGCCCCCACCGGTAGTTATGCCCGTTATGAAAAAGCCCTAAAAATTGGGGAAAGCGCCGTGGATTCCTGTGTTGGTGCTGATGGCGCTATATTTGCTGTTCGTAAGCATCTTTATCGGCCTTTACGAGACGATGATATCAATGATTTTGTCATACCCCTCGATGTGATCCGTCAGCACTACCGGGTTGTGCTAGACCCCGATGTCTTTTGCTTCGAAGAAGGCGTTGAAAGTGCTGAGGATGAATACAGTCGCCAGGTGAGAATCACGACCAGAACTCTCTGGGCCATCAGGCGCAATGCGGAATTGTTGAATCCTTTGCGATACGGATATTTTGCATTATTTATGTTCTCACATAAATTAATGCGATTTTTTACTCCCGTATTTCTTATGGCCCTTTGCTTGGTCAATTTTGTAGTGCTCGGGAAACATAAGATTTTTAAATTATATTTTCTAGGTTTCAATATTATCATGTTGATTGCTGGAATTGGCTATATTTTGAAGCCCAAGAACAGACTCATCAATACTGCCATTATGCTATTGGTTTCTTTTTCCGCTCAATTCAAGGGTCTGATACGCATGGTTCAAGGTATAAGTGATACTACTTGGACCCCTAGAAAATAGGAATTCACTTTAACGTCGAGGGATCTGACTATATATGTGAGCTAATTCATGCTGTGGTTGTTGAAATATTTTACAATTTATTATATACTGTTATTAGATTAATAGACTAAATCAGTATATGATGAATGTTGAATAATTTTACAACTTGATAATTGATGTTTTGCCCGATATTTGTAATGTTTATTTATATCATAGGATTAGGGACATGGAACATAATTTGCTTAAATATAATTAATAATAATTCGACGGAGGTGTGTTTTTATGTTATTAAAATATATAAGGATATCCCTTGTGCAATTTTTAATATTAGTTTTTTTGCATTCATTTGCCAATGCAGTCCCTCTTGCCACAAGGCAACTGAACATAAATTCCGGCCTTTACTCCAATGGTTCTAAATCATTTTATTTATCTTTGGGATTTGGTCCAGATGTTTCTACATATGATACAGATCGGCCATGGTTATCTGATGGATCATGGGAAGACTACTGCGGTATATATTCTGTGGCGGTTTTTGGTATCGCAGTAAATCAAGATGCCGTAGGAAAAACATACGACATGTCTTTCCCAAACGATAGTTCAATCGTTGGTTACAATGATTTAAACTACACTTTAACTGACGGTTATCTAGAACTCATTCTATGGCGTTTGCAAGGTTCAGGAGGAGACTGGGATAGTTCATGTGGATGGTCAAATTGGATTTTCGACCAAAGTTATCAAGGAGATGGTATTGATTTTGAAGGATATCAAATTGATAATATAACATTAACATTAAATGATTTCCAAATTGTGCAGAATCAAGAAGGATGTGTTCCTAATATTATAGGAACATTGGCAGTTAATGCTTCACCCGCTCCAGTTCCAGAGCCCACCACCATGGTGTTATTAGGAACTGGTATACTTGGACTTTTGGGGTTAAAGAGGAGAAATAAGTAGTTCATATAAAGATAATTGATATGATGCAACTGTTATTGACAGTTTCTTGTATCTTTCAAGTGTGGTCAATATATCTTGTTCTACAGTTGAGCTATGGGAAAACAGCAGATTCAGAGCAAACGATTTGCCAGCCCCTACTGAGTCTGTAAAATATTAGTCCGTAGTAACGGAACATGCTTATTTTGATAGGCCGCCAATGGTGGCCTTTTTTATTTGACTTGTCGAGCGGATTGTATTTCAAGAGCGGCATGCAAAGGGAGATGGAAACATGAAGATCGGATTGATTGGACTGAAAAAATCGGGCAAAACGACCATATTCAATGCCCTTACGCGAGCCGAGGTTGCCACGGACGCCTATTCGTCCGTAAAGCTGGAGCCGAATATAGCCGTCATCGAAGTGGCTGATACGAGGGTGAGCCGCCTACAGGCTTTGTATCAGCCCAAGAAGACTACCTATGCCTCGGTTGAGATCATCGACTTTGTAGGGATAGCCCAGGAACAGGAGCGCAAACAGATATTCTCTTCAGCCGAGCTTGGGATGATCAAGAACGCCGATGCCCTGGCCTTTGTGTTGCGCAATTTTCATGATAATATCATCACGGAAACCATGGGTCCTGCGAATTCCTCGGCCGATCTCGAAATCCTGAGTTCTGAAATAATCCTCTCTGATCTGATCTTGGCCGAAACCAGGATGGAGCGCATCGACCACCAAATGAAACGTGGTGTCAAAACACCGGCCCTGGAACAAGAAAAGACTGCCCTTGAGAAGGTCATGGGAGATCTCAACCGGAATTCGAGACCGAACAAGACCAACCTCACACCTGACGAAGAAAGGGTTTTACGTGGATTTCAGTTCCTAACCCTCAAGCCGCTGCTCGTGATCTTGAACTCGGACGAGGAGAACTTTGGGAAAAACGATACCATGCTTGCTCATATCGGCAAGGATTATAAAGCAATCGAATTCGCCGGTCGCTTCGAGATGGAGCTCAACCGGCTGGCCGATGAAGAAGCCCAAGCCTTTATGGAAGATCTCCATATCGCTGCTTCTGCCCGCGATCGCCTTACGCTGCTGGCCTATGACGTGTTGGGCTACCAAACCTTCTTTACGGTCGGCCCGGACGAGGTGCGGGCCTGGACGATCCATAAGGGCGATACGGCCGTGGAAGCCGCAGGCGTGATCCACTCGGACTTAGCGCGCGGTTTTATCCGGGCCGAGTGCTTCAGCTACGATGATCTCATGACGCATGGCTCCGAGAAGGCGCTCAAGGAAAAAGGCCTGATAAGGCTCGAAGGGAAAACCTATCTTGTCAAAGATGGTGATATTCTTAGTATTCGCTTCAGCGTATAATACCATTTCTAGATCAACCGTCAACTTTGTCTCAGCCCATCCGTAGAGCTCGCCCTTCGGGCGTACCCTCGGTAAGAAAATTCGACTATCGTGATGAATTGTGACTTGAGACATCCCTGTCCCTTGCCATAATGGGTGCACGCAAGGTGCGTCCAATTTCGCTGTCCTGCAAAATTGTCAATTATTTTATCGGCTCCCCGGCGTACGGAAAATGACCACCTGCGGCGCCTTATCCTGGCCTTCGCGCTGTCATTTTGATTTGGAAATGGTAACAAGAGATAAAGGGGCTCACCCCACCTGTTTGAGAATCCCTCCTTTTCAAGGGATTCGGGAGGAGTGAGCTTTTTTATTCTTGTCGCAAAATCATTCCGGTTCGTCCTATCACCATGCGTTTCAAGAGGATATGAATGCCGGCCCGGCGAATAGCCTCCTGGGCAGCGTGCATGAAGGCCGCGCAGCAGGGAACTTCCATGTGAACCACGGTCAGCGAGCGCGGGCGCGCGCCTTGTATGATCGCGCTGAGCCGATCAATATGGGCCTCCAGGTCATCAAGCTTGGGACAGCCGATGGCCACAGCCTTGTCTTTCAAGATATCACGGTGCAGGTTGGGGTGAGCCACGGCCACGCAATCCGCCAGCAGGAGCAGGTCGGCACCCTTGAGAAAGGGGGCCTGAGGAGTGAGGAGCTGGAGCTTGACCGGCCAGTGCATCAGCTCGGAATGGTTATGGTGATGCTCGCTCAGTGAGGCATCGATGGTTTTCAGGCTCATCATAGCCGAGGAGGGGCAGCCGCACGGCATAGTTTCATTGGGGCGTGCGGCGGGTGCCTGAGCCTGTTTGACTGCGATCTCGTCAAAGTCTTCAGCCGGGCGCTCGATGATCTTGAGCGCCCCTTCAGGACATTCTCCGAGGCAGGCGCCCAAGCCGTCGCAGTAGATATCACCTGTGAGCTTGGCCTTGCCGTCCACCAGCTTCAAAGCACCTTCGGCACAGGCTACAATACATTGTCCGCAGCCATTGCATTTGGCATCATCGATCTCAATGATGGAACGTGTCTTCTTCATGGCATCTCCCTACCTTTCATCATAGTTACCTTATATAGCCAAATAGCATCCTTGGATTTGACTTATGTCAAGCCATCCATAATCACCAATCGAATTGATTATGCCCTTTTTTGGGGATTGCTTTCTGAGCCGAGGCTTTGCATAAGTAACCTATGATAAAAGAAGACCTGCTCGGCAAGACGGAACTTTTCCGTGATATGAATTCTACTAGCCTTAAACAGCTTGGCGCGCACGGAGCACGGCAGATGCTTGCGGCGGGCGAGGTACTGTTTCTGGAAGGCGCGCAAGGCGCGGCCTTCTATCTGGTGGAGCATGGGACTATACGGCTTTCCAAATCCGGCATGGAGGGTCAGGAGGTCACGGTGCGCCTCGTACAACCCGGAGAGATCTTCGCCGAGGTTATCCTGTTCGAAAATCCCACTTATCCCGTCAATGCCGTGGCTGTAAGCGCCAGCACGGTCCTGGCCATACCGCGGGACATTTTCCTGCTCATGCTAGACGATCGCGAATTCCGCAATCGCTTCATCGCCAATATCATGCGCAAACAGCGGTATCTGGCCGAACGTATCCGCTACCTGACGACCTTTGACGTGGAGCAGCGTTTTTTCCTCTTCCTCATCGAACGTTACGGTCGGCAGAATACCTATACGATCGAATTGCCTAAGAAAGACATCTCCGCCGCCATCGGCACTATACCCGAAACACTCTCGCGCCTGATCCAACGCCTCAAACAACAGGGCATCCTGGAATGGGAAGGGTCACAACTGAAGGTCAGTCCGGAGGTATGGGACCTCTATGAAACCTGAATCTGATCGATCATGGATCGTGCAACCCTAGAGAAGCTTATTGCCCAAGGCGAGGGTTTCGAAGTTGAATTCAAGGTGCGCCTACCGTCGTTAGTTCGCTTGGCGCGCACTGTATGCGCCTTTGCAAATTCGGGGGGGGGCGTCATCATCGTCGGCGTGGATGACCAGGGCCATATCGTCGGATTGGATGCTCCTGCCGAGACCAGGCAGGCCATGCATGCCTGTCTGGATCATATAGAACCGCGACCTGATATCGCGGTAGAGGAAATCATGCTCGCGGATGCTCGTCTGGTGTGCTGTATGGTGGCCAAGGGAGAAAATAAACCCTATCAGGTGGTGTCCCCGCTGGGCGGACAAGTCTTTATCAGGGCAGGAGCATCCATACATCCGGTAGCAAAGGCGAGAAAGTTGGCTGATGAAGATGCCTTCAGGAAGAGACTCAGGCTTACTTCTCTCCAGAATGATGTGCTGAAGACCATCGGCAGCCAGGATGGCATTCGTCTTGACAAGCTCTGCGCCCGGCACAACCTGTCACGGCACAGGACCATGAAGATGCTCATGCCGCTGATCAGGGCCGGGATGGTGATAGAAAAGGACGGTGGATACATACTCCGCTAGAGAGGATGGGGTGGACATGTTTTTTTTAAAAAAGCTTGTCGGACAAATGTGCATGCCAATGTCGATCATTACGATCTTGTTGCTCTTGGGTCTTATCCTCTTATGGTGGTCAAGAAAACAGCGCACGGCCAAGGTCATGATGAGCATCGCCGTACTCCTGCTCGTACTTGTTAGTTATGGTGTTTTTTCGCATGCGGTCTTAAGTTCCCTGGAAAGTCTCTATCCGCCTCTGGACATGGAAATCCTACGCAATAGCAACGTGCGTACGATTGTCGTCTTGGGAGGCGGGCATTTCCCCTGTGTCACGGCCTCGCCGGTCAGCCAGCTCACGCCCGAAACTTTGGTGCGCCTCAGCGAAGGGATACGATTGAAAAATCAGCTGCCGGATGCGCGGCTGATCCTTTCCGGCGGGAATTATTTGGGCCCCGATTCCGATGCGACTCTCATGCGCGAGGCAGCCATCGCTTTTGGGGTTGATCCGGCGTCGATTGTTGAGGAGAGCTCGTCCTTGGATACCAAGGATGAGGCCCGTCTGATCAAGGCGATGCTGGAGGATGAGCGGCCCATCCTGGTGACCTCTGCCTACCACATGCCTAGGGCCATGGCTCTGTTTACAGGGCAGGGCATGCAACCGATCGCGGCTCCGGTTGGCCATATAGCGCAATGCTCGTCCAACGTTACCATATATTCATTCTTTCCCTCGGCCGATCGCCTCAAGGAGGCAGAAATCGTGATGCACGAAATACTCGGCATCATCAGTGCGGCGATCATGGGGCAAATATGATCGTGTATATGGGTATGACATGGCGATCGTCAATCAGGAACGCAGCTTATATACGGGATAGGTGTCTGCGGAGTTGACGGACGGTCGCCGTGTCTTTCCAGGTTTTGATCACGGCCCCGGAGCTGTTTAAGAGCACCACACGGAAATGTTTCTCGCTCTCGATTAAACAACGGGCGGTTTCACGGTCCGTATGGTACCCAGCCGATACATCGGCCGAAGGGCAGGCCACCACGCACAGGAGGTCACTATCCTGATGGGAGAGGGTTTGCAGGATCACTGTTTGCCTGACATAGGCGGGATGGTCCAACGATGACGTCTCGATCAGCACCACCCTCGGATCGGTTCGTACGGACTGATTGAGGAGCATATCCTCCAGAACGTGGGTTGAATGGTATTCCTTATCCGCCGCATCATAGAAGGTGAAGTCAAGGAATTCCATCACGGGTTGGTTCCCCTGCAGCGTGATCACCAGCATAGCCACCAGCAGTGCCATCATAGGTCTGTCTTTTCTCTCAGCCCAATCACTAGCATGTTTATCGGAAATATTTCACAGGGCTTGAGGAGGTCAAGGTGAACTTGTAGGGTTGCACAGTGACAAACAGCCACCCGTTTGGTGGCGTGTGCGCGAAAAACCGGCTTGCGGTAAGGACAAGCGTCATGGGTGGGTACTTGCAAGGTTGAGGATCACGGCGCCGCTGATCACCAGCAGGATGCCTCCGATCTTCATGGCCGAGATGCCTTCATGGAAACAGATGATTCCGATCAGCGCGATCAAGGCGGTGCCAACCCCGGACCACACCGCATAGGCAATTCCGACCTCGATATTCCTGAGCGTGAGGCTGAGCGCCGCCAGGCTGGCCAGGTAGAACAGAAACATGCAGATGACCGGCACTACTTTGGTGAATCCTTCGGAAAGTTTCATGCAGGTGGTGCCGATGACCTCGCACACGATGGCCGCCATGAGAATGACCCAACTCATACCACCTCCCTTGTTCCGGCCTGAGACAATATCCTCAGCATTTGGGCGATATCATCGATCCGGCTGACGGTACGGATACCGCTTTGATTGAGATCTGCCACCACCTGGCTCTCCCAGATCGAAAAGGGATTGCCGATCACGACCGGGACGCCGTAGCGTTGTTCCAACTGTTGGTATCCGACAATAACCTGTTTCTCGATCTCCATATAGATGCGCGCGGTATCGGCGGTGTCAGGCTTCGACATACCCGGCCGGCCAAGTCCGTGCAGCACCAGGGCATCAACTTCGCCGGAAGCCAGGATGGTTTGGCCGATGGCGATCATGGCCGCGATATCCAGGTACAGACCCGAGGCGCCGATGTCGACCGGGTTGCGCGTCGAGGCCCGTGTAGGCATGCCCAGGCTGCGTAAGGACGACTGAAGAGAGGCGCTCAATTCCGGAACACAAAGCCCGGTCTCCTCGATGGCATCGCTCAGGACCACCCCCCATGAACCGCCCATGGTGGCGATGCCGACGTTTTTGCCGCGCATGGGGGGATGTTCGATCAAGGCATGTCCCAGAGGCACCACCGTTTCCATGCTGGGCGCTACGATCAATCCGGCTTGCGCCAGCACGCCTTCGAAGAGGGCCTTACGGCCGGCAAGGGCTCCGGTATGGCTGGCGGCTGCGCGTGCACCGCCCTCGGTCCTGCCGGCCTTGTATACGATCACGGGTTTTATCTTGCTTACCGATGAAGCCACCTTGAGGAAGCGTCGTCCGTCCCGGATGGTCTCCAGGTACATGAGAATGGCCTTGACGTCCGGATCGGATCCGAAATGCTCAAGGAAATCGGTAGCGGTTAAGTCGCATTCATTGCCGGTATGGATGAATTGTCCGACACCCATGCCGCGTGGAAAACCGAGGGCCAGGATATCATAGAAGGCATAGCCGCCCTGACAGACGGCGGCCAAAGGGGTGGGGCAAAGATGCCTGGCCGGCGATGCCGCGGCGTTAAAGCCGACATGCAGGTTCATGGTGCCGCTCACATTCGGACCCAAGAGGCGCATCCCATGAGCATGCGCCAGTTGTTTGAGTGCCTCCTCGCGCGACCGGCCGTCAGCCTCGGCCTCGGCATACCCGGCCGTAATGATGGTGACGCCCTTAACACATTTTTCGCCGCAGTCTCGGATCGCCGCTTCCACGTGCTCCTCGGGTATGGTAAGGATGGCAAGCTCCACCGGGGCAGCGATTTCGCGCACATTCGGGTAAGACTGGAAGCCGTACACCATGCCGCCTTTAGGGTTGACGGGATAGATGCGTCCTTTATAGCCCCATGACAAAAGCCCGCCCATGATGAAAGAACCCCATGATCCCGGACGCTCGGTGGCACCAATGACGGCCACGGATTCAGGTTTCAGGAAACAGGACAGATCCATAACATCTCCTTGATTTCAAGGAGATAGCAGGTATCCCATGCGGGATCAACGAAAAACAAGCCTTTGATCCTGATTTGCAGACGCGCGAAGGTGTTTTTTAGCGATAGCGCTCACGGCCGGAATAATAATGTTCCTTGTCGATGTACATGCGCCTGTCGGCCTCTTTGAAGACCTCGTCCGAAGGCAGTTCATCCGAGGCGCACACTCCGACGCTGATGCGTATCGGTACGAGCAACTCGCGACCGTCTTTGTGTCTGCAGAGCATGGTAAGGTGCTCCTCGAAGTTCCTCAACCTCTGTACAACGCTTTCGGCCTGGGCCAGGGTCGTGGACGGCATCAAGGCCGCGAACTCGTCCCCGCCGATCCTGGCGGCGATATCGGTCTTGCGGCAGATCTCCTTGAGCAGGTGCGCGACCCGGACGATCATCTCATCTCCGCGTTCATGCCCGTAATAGTCATTGACCGCCTTGAGTTCATTGACATCGATCATGATGATGGCGAAGGGAATACGGTAGCGGTTGGCATTGGCTATGGCCTGAACGTGCTCCTGGTCGAAGAAGCTGCGGTTGTAAACTCCGGTCAGGCCGTCCATGCTGGCCATTTTTTCCAGTTCGCGCATCAGGAGCTTACTCTGCGTCACGGCCGATAGCTGGCCTAAGAAGACCGAGATGACCTCATGTGAGGTCTGATCAAGATCGCCTTTGATGATCATCTTGCCCAGGACTCGTTGTGTGCTGAGCATCATGGGCAGCACCGTCCAATGCGGCGTTTCATCGGGTGTACGGGTATCCTTCAGCACGCCTTTCACGAGGAGATCGCTATGCAGGATGCCGTCGATGTCGTCGTCAAGAAGCAACTCCCGGTTGGCCAGGATAATATCGCGTTCCTTCTCGTCGATGCCTACGAAGGCGATGCTCTCGATGATATCCGAGCGCCCGCCTTCCAGGATGATGCCGAACCCGAGGTCGGGGAATAGCGTGTGGATCTGTTCAAGGGTGAAGCTGAAGAGTGAGTCCAGCTTCCAGATCTGATGGATCTGCGTGCTGGTTTCGAGCAGCGACCGGAAGATCGCGTTCTGGCGGGTGATGATGGTGTTGCTTTCGGTTATCTCCTTCTCTTTGATCAAGGAGTCGATCAAGGCCGTATTGAGGTCTTCAGTCCGCCGTTCGACCTCGTTTTCAAGGCCTTCCAAGAGCCGGGCGTTCTCGATGTTCGGTCCCAGTACGGTACCGATATTACGCATGATCTCGTATTCTTCCTTGTGGAAAGGCAGGCCGGTGATCTTGCCGCCCAGCACAATGAGCGACGTGAGTCTGTCTTGCACATAGATCGGGATCATAAGCTCGGCCTGCGCGAACCATTCCTCAGGTATGATGTCACGGGGCTGGACCCATTCCTCTATAAGTTCCTGCGTGATGACTGAAATATCCTGGCTACAGATTTGGAGCAACGGGTGCTCGGGACCAATCGTAATCCTTCGGTCTTCTTCTATCGTGTGCCCTGAGGAAAATATGCCCGAAAAGTAGGCGGGATTCCATCTCAGCATCCCATCGAATATGTCCTGATCCTTATTATGGATCAGGATGAGACTGCGGGAGGTCATCAGTACCGAAAAGAACCAGTTGGTCAACAGGGAATCGATTTTTTTCATATGGTAAATATGAGAAAGTCCCTGGGTGAGATCATAATAATGCTGTTTCAGATCTTCGGTTGAACTGCGGATAAAGAGGTTCATGATGGCATTCACGCCATAATGAACCGGTTGATAGAGGAAGAAGACGAGCAGGATACCGATGTAGAATGCCATCGCGTCGTGACCAGCCGGAATAAATATGCGCGGCAGCAGGGCGATAAGGATTATCACGATCACTTGCAGCAGCATGGTGATTATGGTGCGTATATTCTGAAGCGCCAGGAAGAGGTTATGTTTGAAGAGACCGTAGGCCAGAAAGATAAGCGGGATAAAGACGAAAGTACTCAGGGGATAGATCCCATATCCATGGGTGCTCGGTATGTTGCTGAGACACAAGAGGATCAGTGCCCCGAAACCATACCAGACATAGCGGCGGGAGACTCTCTCGATGGGGTCGCTGATGGTACGGTAGGTTCTGGAGAGAATCACCACCGCTATGATCAGTCCTGAGAACCAGAACAAGCTCATGAAGTCGATGAAGAAACCTGCCCGCGGAAAGAGGCCCCAGTCATATGCATATAAGCCGGTGAAATAGGAATCGCCCAGCGTGAAGGGGGCCATGATAATGCCAAGGGCATACCCGAGATAGACCAACCACCAATGCCTTTGGATCCGAGCCGTCAGCCACGTGAAATGCAGGAATAATCCGGTGAGGCACAGTACCACGAAGAAGTGGTCTATCCGTGATATGGTCAAGGCAGTGGCCGGGTCGTTCAGAACAATCAACATGATGACATCCAGACTCATCCCGGCCAGGATGAGGCACAATACACTGAAAAGATAGGTTTCGATGCGGTTCTGCTCCATGCCCAAGACAAAGAGTGAAAGGAAAACGGCGCACAGACAGGATATGATGGGCGGCAGGCCATAGGGAACGATCCTAGCCGCGATGAATGACAAGGGGTAATCCCTTAATAGCCAAGCGATGAGCACGGCAATGAAGGCATAGATGAATATGAGGGTAGCGCGCGTCTGGCGGGTAATGATCGTCCGACGGGAATGCGCGCTGGTGATATTTTTAAAGAATACGCCATAGCCCACGATCGCCAAGGCGATAAAGATCAGGTGCTGGAAGGGGTATACGGGATAACCGCTCATGCTGGGCAATGTGCCGATCAGCATCAGGGCGGCGATCGCCAGACCCAGGGTGACGGTGGCATGCAGACGGCGGTTCCCTGGATCGGTGCACTTGTTCCAGAGCCTGAAGAAGAATATGCCGCCTGTGATCAGGACCGTCAGGAGGTGCAGGGCGAAGAGGTCGTAAACGATGCCCTCGGCCTTGATGAAAGGACCGCTTGCGTAATGGTAGATGATAAAGTTGGTGTTGGTCTGGAATATGATCAAGGGCATGAGCGTGAAGCTGATCGCGTACGAGAGCGGGATAAGTCTCGTCCTGGGCTTACCGGCTAGAATGCAAAGCATATGCGTCAGGAATCCCGCCAGAGTGACCAGGTAGGCGTCATTCAGCACCGCGGTCTGTACGGCGAGTTCTTCAGGGAAGATTACCAGGAGGATGTTCTGGATATTGTTCATGCACCACAACAGGCAGACTATGGCGAAGAGCATTGATCCGTGCTGCGTGTAGGTGCGTCGCAAGCTGAAGTTCGCCATGGCGACGCAGACGAAGATGGAGAAGAAATTGATGATTCCATGGGGTATCAACCAGTTCCAGAAGAGAGAAAGGTCGATGGTATCGAAGGAATAGAGCAGGATGACGATCTCGGTGCTCAGCGGCAGAAGGATAAAAGCCAGGGCCAGGCTGTACAGGACTCCTTTCTTCTGCCGGCGCTGAACCTCAGCTGTTTCCTGCGGTCTGAGTCCGATGGCCATCAGGCTCAAGGGGATGAAGACCAGGCTTAAGGGCGAGGCGAAGAAGAGACCGGGCAACGGGATGAAGGCGCCGATACTCAAGGCCGACAGTATGATGATCCCCCCGTGCAGACATAAATGGGCCATGCCGTGTGTTTTGAAGCTGTGCACCAGGAGCGTGGAGGCATACACGAGAACCCCCAGACACAGCGCCAGGATGAACCACGCTAAGGCAGAAGTATGGCTGAACCACATGGTAATCGTGATGATCGCGGCGACTGAGAAGAGCGTGTTGACCAGCCAGTCTCGCTGTTTAAGCCCAGTGCTCTGATGGACTAACCCCACGGCTAGCGGCAGGAAGAATGTGGCGATGGGGGGTATCACACGCACCATGGCGAACAAGGGATTGCTAGGGGGAAATACGATCACGGATGTCAGAAACAGGTTGTAGACGAAGCTCAGGAAGCACAGGATGGTGAACCATCGCTGGGTAGTGTTTTCAGCGCGGCCTTTGAACGCCAGGATCGGCAGAAGACCGCACGCCAGCAGCGAGAACAACGGGAGAAAGATCGTAGGGAAGATGCTAGTTGACAACAATGCCACAGCTCCTTCTGCATGCCGTGAACCATGACATGACCCCGTACGCTTTCATTCTCGGTATGATCTTTGCAGACCTTTTCCCTGAGACCCTTCCCATGTTGTAAAATTCGACTTAAACCATGCAAAACTTAAAAAATAATGCGGGCTTTTAAACACACGTGCACTGTAATCACCGCTTGATAAAATTGAAAAGATCCATGATAATGTGATCATGAGTGAATATATGCATTCAGCGCCTCACCGGGAGGTTATAGGGCAGGGTGCTGCCTGATGCCCGGTAGACAAACGCGCTTTGAACTGGAGAAGAAGGTCAGGGAACTTGAAGAAGAGCTTATCAGCCTGAGGCATTCCCAAGCTGGGCTGCGGCACAAGGAGCTTATCCTGGATGCCATTTTCAATCGTTCCTTGGATGCCTTGTATCTCCACGATTTCGAGGGACGGTTCATCGATGCCAGCACCTACGCCCTCGAGCTGATCGGCTATAGTCGCGAAGATATCGCCACACTTTCTTTCCCGGCGCTCCTTTCGCCTGACCAGATGCCCCTGGCGATAAAGGTCGTACAGGAGTTGTTGACTACGGGTCATCAGAAGCAGCCGGTGGAGTTGAGAATAAAACGCAAGGATGGTGGTAGTCTCTGGGTTGAGACCCGCGGCCTGCTGGTCCATAAGGATGGACTACCCGCCATGATCTGCGGGATAGCCCGCGAGATATCCCGGCGCAAAAACATTGAAGATGAGCTCATGGCCGGGAGCCGGAAATACCAGTTCCTTTTCGACTCGGCCAATGACGCCATCTTCATCTTTAAAGGGCAGTCATTCAGTGATTGCAATGCCAAGGCCCTGAAGATGTTCGGCTGCACTCGCGAGCAGATGATGGTACTGCCGCCGTACCACTTTTACCCGCCCTTGCAAGCGGACGGCAGCGATTCGCGTATCAAAGCTCGGGCCTACATGGAGGCCGCCTTAAGGGGAAAGGACCTTTCTTTCGAATGGACTTACCTGCGCTTTGACGGCACACCCTTTGTGGCTGAAGTGAACCTGCGGCGCATCGAGATAAGCGAAGATCGTTATCTCCAGGTCATCGTGCACGATATCACCGAGAGACGCGCGGCCGAGAAGGCCCTCATGGAGAGCGAGCAAAAGTTCAGAAACATGGCCGAAAGCAACGCTGCGGCTATCATCATCCATAAGGGCGATCGGTTTATCTATGCCAACCCGGCAGCCCAGAGATTGAGCGGCTATGGTATAGATGAACTCACGCGCATGGACTTCTGGGATATCGTACATCCCGATTTTTTCGACCAGGTCAAGCAGAGGGGTGAGGCGCGGATCAAGGGCGAAAATCCGCCCGATCATTATGAAATCAAGGTGATCACCAAGGACGGCACTCCGCGCTGGGCAGATATGAGCACCTGCATATTCGAGCTGGACGGCGAGCCGGCCGTCATGGGTACGGCCTATGAAACGACCGAGCGCAAGCAGATGGAGGAGGACCTAAGGCGCTCGGAAGAGAAGTATCGCAACGTGGTCACGTACGCCAGCGAGGCCATCGCCGTGGTGCAGGACAATCGTATGATCTTCGCCAATCCGGCTACTATCAAAATATCAGGGTACAGTTGGGAAGAACTCACCTTACGACCCTTCAGCGAATTCATCCACCCCGATGATCTGCCCATGGTCATAGACCGCTACCTGCGCCGCGTGGCCGGTGAGGACATGCCGAGGGTATACTCCTTTCGGTTTCTCGACAAACACCGCCAGATACACTGGGTGGAAATGAGCACAGCTCTGATCGATTGGGACGGCAAACCGGCCGTGCTGACCTTCCTTTCCGACATTACCGACGCCAAACGGGCCGAAGAGGAACGCCAGCGGCTGGAGGAACTCCTGCGGCATTCCCAGAAGATGGAAGCCATCGGCACCCTGGCGGGCGGCATCGCGCATGATTTCAACAACCTGCTGGCCGCCATCGTCGGATTTACCGAAATCGCCCGCGCAAAAGTCAGTGAAAGCGAAGCCTTGTCCTGTCTGGACAAGGTGCTGCGGGCCAGCGAACGGGCCAAGGACCTGGTGAGCCAGATCCTCTCCTTCAGCCGGCAAAGGGCTCAGGAGTTCAAACCTATCAAGATCGCCCCGGTCGTGCAGGAAGCCGTCAAATTGTTGCGGGCTTCACTGCCGGCCACGATCGCCATCAGCGTGACGGTCGATGAGGCGGACATGGTTGTTGACGCCGATCCCAGCCAGATACATCAGGTGCTCATGAATCTGTGCGCCAATGCCGCGCATGCCATGCGTGATCACGGGGGACTCCTTGAGATCACTCTCGCGCCCTCGGTGTTAGGTGTGGGCAGCGCGCCCGTCCATCCGGACCTGAATCCCGGGAAATACCTCCTTTTACGAGTCAAAGACAACGGCCACGGGATGACCCCTGAAATCATGGAGCGGATCTTCGAGCCGTACTTTACGACCAAACGAGAAGGCGAGGGGACCGGGCTTGGACTGGCGGTAATTCACGGCATCATCAAACGCCATGGCGGCAGCATCACCGTTACCAGCGAGGAGGGCCGCGGCACGGAATTCTGCGTGTATCTGCCACTCAGCCAGTCCGCGGCCGCCGTCATGGAAGCTCACACGCCCAAAGAATCGCCCACCGGCCATGAGCGTATCCTTTTCATCGATGACGAACTTGACCTGGTGGAGATCGCAGCTCAGATCCTCAAACCGCTCGGGTATGAAGTGACCACACGTACCAGCAGCGTGGAAGCCCTGGAGCTCTTCCGAGCCAAGCCGGATTACTTCGATCTGGTCATTACCGACCTCACCATGCCCAATATGACCGGTGAAACGCTTGCCCGGCGGTTGCTGCAGATCCGCCCCGATATACCCATCATCCTGTGTACGGGATTCAGCCGTGAATTGACCAAGGAGAAGGCCCTGCGCTTGGGTGTCAGGGATTTCCTGCTCAAACCGATCGATTACGGCGAACTGGCGCTTGCCATCCGGAAGATTCTCGATGAGCATGCGCAGGCAAAGATAATCAACGGCGAGGAGGTTCTGGTATGAAGGCCAGCTTTTGGCAGAGGCTATGGATCATGATCATGAGCATTTATGTCACCTTGAACATCACCGTCAGGGTATTGTATCGCGTCTACTTCAAGGGGGGCTATCCCCGTGCATGGGGCGATGAAAAACTGCTGCGCTGGTGGGCCGGCAAGCTGCTCGAATTCGTACGCATTCACTATACCGTTATCGATCCCAACCACACCACCATCGAGCCCGGCAAGCGCTATATCATCATGAGCAACCACCGCAGTCTGTACGACATCCCCCTGATCATCATGTCTCTGCCGGGCAGCATCCGCATGCTCACCAAGAAGGAACTTTTCAAAGTACCGCTGTGGGGACGAGGCATGGCGGCCGGGGAATTCATCTCGATCGACCGCCACAATATCGAGCAGGCCAAGATCGACCTGGCCAAGGCCAGGGAAAAGATGGAAAGCGGCATTGTCCTGTGGATCGCGCCCGAAGGCACGCGCTCGCGCACCGGACGCATGGGGCCTTTCAAGAAAGGGGGGTTCATCATGGGCATCGAATCAGGAGCAACCATCATCCCGGTCGGCATCCAGGGATCGGAAACGGTGCTGCCCCCCAGGACCTGGGATTTCTACCTGGATCAGAATATTCAGATCTACATCGGAAAACCGATCGAGGCCTCAAACTATTCCATAGAGCAGAAGGACGAGCTCCTGGCAGATGTTCAGGCCTCAATCGCCAAGCTGTGCGGCGAGGCGTAAGGCAACGTTTCGCCCGCGCTTAAAGCGCCTTGCGGGGGAGTTCATCTCAGGGCCACCATGTAAGACGCGGGGCTTTCGCATCACCGCCGGACGGTGGAGATGAAGCACCCGCTGCCGCCACCGCCGCCGTCGTCTCCGTCATCCTCATCTTGATCGGTATTGACCTCTTCCGGGATCACCGGAATCTCGCTACCGCTCACCTCAGCCACGGTAACGATCCCTGAGCGGGACGAATCGTTGAAGGGAAAGACCCGCGCTAGCCCGGTGACGTTCAAGGGATTGAATGTCCAGCCGTCTTTCTGGGCCGAGATTTTGAGATCCTTGAACTTGGGATGGGGATAGCTGATGGTGCCTGGGTCGGTATTGGTTTCATCGAGCGCCGCATTCGTCAGTGTGATGAGGAACACGCCGGTGGCGGAGGTGGCGTTCAGAGTAGGGTCCAAGTTGAGGTCCTGGTCGAAATATCGTATCGTAAAGTCATTGTCTGCCAGGGGCTCGTCCATCGAATCGTAGACCAGGACAACCGAGCCTTCCAGCGGAGTGTCCTCACCAGCCCAGACGGTTCCCAACACATATCCGCTGCTGGTGTCGTACGGGCCTAACTTTTCATCCCACATCGTCTTCGGTATAAGATCGAGCATCAAATCGCTTAAATCGGATTGGATCACGATAAAGGCTGTGGCAACATCGATATAGGAGCTGTCAAACCAGGCGAAGATCTGATAGCCGGGACCTGCGCCCAGACCGCTCAAGATGTACGATCCCACCACGTCGCTGAGGGTCTCCGTTTCCTTCCAGTTTCCTTGGTTCCAGGCCTGCACGGTGGCATTGGAGATGGGATCATCTCCGGGGGCCAGACTTTGCACCTGGCCCATGATGGTCAAATCATCTTCCGATAATCCGGTGCCGCCCAGAAGCATGATTTGGATGATCAAGGTAAGCCCAAGAAACGCCGCTTTCTTCATGGAATACCTCCGCACGATGTATTTTAAAGAACGTAAGATTAATACGATCTAAGATAAGGTAATAATAATAATCAAAGTTGATCGGTCAAGATTAATCTGGAAACATGATGAACAACTTCCGGCCGATGTGTACTCCTCGATCGCGAGATGAGATGGCGATCAAGGATGTATTGTCTCGTCAGCCGTAGCTAGACCACGGAAAGCGAATGGTAGCCTTTGAGGAACCTGGCTTTATGGTCCGTCGGCAGGATGATGCGGCCTTTGCGTGACCATTTGCGGCACGAGCGCAAAAAACGTCGGATGTTCATGGTCTTGAGGATAGAGGGGACGGCGGATAAACGCCAGGCCTTGTCCAGGTCCAGCAGCCACATTGTGCCGCCGCTGTCCAGCAGAAAATTTTTCAGATGCAGATCCGCATGATAAACCTTGAGGTCGTGCATGCGCCGCACGAGGCTTCCGGCATCCTCGAAACACTGGCCCGCGTTCTCGCGCGCCGTTGCCAGATAGGCGATCAAGTCAGTGGCCTTGGGCACCAGCCTCGTAATCACGGCGATATGCTTGTACCAGCCGTTTTGTATGATGCGCAGGCCCATGATCTCAGGCGTCGGGACGCCGCCCGCGATAAAATAGGCGCTGATCGAGAGCTCCCGGATGCTCCGGGACGCACTGAAAAAGCGATCACCGCTCAAGGATGCGAACAGGCCGCCGTGCACGACCTCGCGCACGATCAGGTCAGGTTCCAGGAACCGCAGTTGGCGGCGCCCCTTAAGCGTGGTCGGACGGCCGATCGGACCCGTGCGGGGGATCTTAGCTACCTCAATCTCCGGTTTGACGATCAGGGTCGTGGCGCCGTCCACCTGTATGCGGTATCCCAAAGCCTTGAGCCTCTCCATGTGCCTTCCTCCCTCCTCAAGCTACGGCCATCTGGATCTTCTTGAGCCGCTTTATCTCATCGCGATGCTGGGCCGCTTCCTCGAACCGCAAGTCATCGGCGGCCTCGCGCATCTTCTTCTCCAAGGCCTTGACGGTGCGTTCGATCTCGGAGACACTGACCGTGCCCATGGAGGTCTTCACCTCGGCCGCCATGTCGCTATAGTCGCGCTCATAGATGGAGGCCAGGATGTCGCGGATGTTTTTCTTGACCGTCTGCGGCGTAATGTCGTGCGCCTGGTTGTAGGCCAGCTGCTTTTCCCGGCGGCGCGCCGTTTCGTGCATGGCCCGCTCCATGGAGGGTGTAATCTTGTCGGCATACAGGATGACCCTGCCGTTCACGTTGCGGGCCGCCCGGCCGGCGGTCTGCACCAGCGAGCGCTCGGAGCGCAGGAACCCCTCCTTGTCCGCATCCAGGATGGCTACCAGCGCCACCTCGGGCAAATCGAGTCCTTCGCGTAAGAGATTGATGCCGATGAGCACGTCAAAGCTCCCCTCGCGCAGGCCCTTAACGATCTCGATACGCTCCAGCGTATCGATGTCCGAGTGCATATACTTCACCTTGAGGTCAAGGTTCAGGTAGTAGTCGCTCAGCTCCTCGGACATGCGCTTGGTGAGCGTGGTCACCAGCACGCGCCAACCAGAGGCTATCTGACGCTTGATCTCGGCATAAAGATCGTCGATTTGGTTCGATGCCGGCCTGACCTCGATCAGGGGGTCGATCAGACCCGTGGGCCGCACGACCTGCTCGATGACGTGCTCTTTAGCCTGTTTGAGCTCGTATTCAGCCGGGGTGGCCGAGACATAGATGATGGTGTTCACCAATCGGTTGAACTCGTCAAAGCGTAGCGGTCGGTTGTCAAGGGCTGAAGGCAGTCTGAACCCGTACTCGACCAAGGTGGACTTGCGCTGGTGGTCGCCGCGGTACATGCCGATCAGCTGCGGCACCCCCACATGCGACTCGTCCAGGAAGACCAGGCTTTTCTTGGGCAAATAATCCATGAGGGTGGGCGGTGCCTCGCCCGGCCTGCGCCCCGTCAGATGACGCGAATAGTTCTCGATGCCCTTGCAGATCCCGGTCTCCATCAGGAGCTCCAAGTCATAGTTGGTGCGCTCCTCTATGCGCTGCGCCTCGACCAGACGGTTCTCGGTCCTGAAGTACTCGATGCGCTCCTTGAGCTCGGCCTTGATCGATTCAATAGCCCGCACAAGCTCGGACTGGGGCGTCACATAGTGCGAGGCCGGGTAGATCGGGAAATACGCAATCTTGCGGATCTTGGAGCCTCTGAGTGCATCGATCTCCCACAAGGCCTCGATCTCGTCGCCGAAGAGCTCCACCCGGATGGCCTTGTCCTCTTCATGCACCGGGAAGATGTCGATGATATCGCCCCTGACCCGAAACGTGCCGCGGTGGAAATCAAAATCTCCGCGCTCGTACTGGATCTCGACCAGCTTCTTCAAGAGGGCCTCGCGGCCGATATCCTTGCCGGTCTCCAAATAGAGCAGCATGCCCGAGTAGGCCTCGGGCGAGCCCAGGCCGTAGATGCATGAAACCGAAGCCACGATGATGCAGTCCTCGCGCTCGAATAACGCCCGTGTAGCCCTATGCCTGAGCTTGTCGATGTCCTCATTGATGGCCGAGTCCTTCTCGATATACAGATCGCGCGAAGGCACATAGGCCTCGGGCTGGTAGTAGTCATAGTAGCTCACGAAATACTCGACCGCATTGTCCGGGAAAAGCTCCCGAAACTCGCCATAGAGCTGGGCCGCCAGGATTTTGTTGGGCGCCAGCACTAACGACGGCCGCTGCATGCGCTCGATCACGCACGCCATGGTAAAGGTCTTGCCGCTGCCGGTCACGCCCAAGAGCACCTGGTCGCGCGCCTCCTGCTCAACCCCTGCGCACAAGGCCTCAATCGCCTGAGGTTGATCCCCAGAGGGCTGATAATCGGACACGAGCTTGAACTTCATGATAGATCATTCATACATGGGTTCAGCAAGCCTTGCAATCGCGGGCTTTGCATGCCGGTATGAGAATGTTCGTCCAGCGTCGATGGAACGGATGATGAAAGAGTGCGCCTTCCTGCGGGTGCCTTAAAAGCGATGGTAGGCCTGAATATAACTGAAAAGTGTTGGACAGATGAATGCATACTAGGTTGATGTAATGGTTCAGGCCGGTTATTGAATCCATAGATCCATGATTCTTGCTGTTTTTTGAAATATCAGTTACCCGATGTATATGAGTATGGTATACCCCCTCTATGAATAAGCGAGCCTCGTACCATCACGGCGATCTAAAAAAAACCCTTGTCATTGAAGCTAGGAAGTTCTTGAACGAAGAAGGGTACGAAAAATTTTCTCTGCGCAAACTAGCAGGTCGGGTAGGGGTTTCTCCCATGGCCCCTTACCGGCATTTCAAGACCAAGGAAGAGCTTTTCGGCGCTATCGTTGATGACGCGTTAGAGCAGTTTGCCCAGGCACTGGAGAAATCGATACCCAGTGAAGCGCCTCCGTTGGAACAGATAGTCCACCTGTGCATCGGATATATCCGATTTTTCGTCAACAACCCCGATATTCTCAAAGTGCTCTTCATGGAGGTCAACAACAGAAACGCTACCATGATGCGCCAGGATCAGACCAATGAGCTTAATGAAACTCTTCGGAACCAGAGATCGTTTAACATATACGCAACCCTTGCGAAGCAGATAGCGTCTCAAATGCCAGGGTTTAACGAAGATGAGGTGATCCTGACATTTTGGTCCAGGGCGCACGGGATGGCTATCCTCATATCCCAGGAACCGTGGGCCTTCAACGTCGATAAGTTTACGGACGAAATGCTGAAAAAAATGTTCAGGACAGCCCTCTGATTCTCTGATATTCCCGCTCCCTCCGCGTGCGCAGTCACAGATACATCTCTTAATCGGACCGAATTTCAAAGTAAGGAAGATAATTATAATTTGATGTATACAATGTAAACATAAATTGCTATAGATATGACGCTCATGGGCACTGACATCGCCCTGATAAATATTCCAGGGCCAGGAGGTTGTATGGTTTGCCCGGGACTGCGGCGATTTTATCCTGCGGTTGTCCGTGCTGGGATCTTAAAGATACGACAAAAACCTGGAGGACGAGCATGAAATATTATTCAACAGGTCTATTATATCTTTTCACTGCACTTTTCTTGCCCATGGCATTGATGGCGGACGACTCTCTCCGCCAGGCCGATGCGCTGTATGCCAATGGTGCGAAAAATTTAGAAAGTTACAAGCAAGCCGGGGAATTATACGCGAAAATTCTCGCTACAAATTCCAATAATTATGAAGCTGCATGGAAGGCATGCGCTGCTTATCGTGAATATGCCGATCAGTCTCAAAAAAAGAATCTCCCCGATTGGAAAGATATCAGCCAAAAATATGGGAAGATAGGTTTTACATATGGAAGGATGGCCATGGACATCAATCCCAATGGCGTCGAGGGCAACATATGGTTCGGTTACGCAGTGTACAGCTATTTGCAGAGCGTGAGTGTCGTCACCGCCATCAAAGAGGGTCTGAAGCCCAAGACCCAGAATGCCATGGAGAAAGCCTATTCCATTGACAAAAGATATGGCAATGGCATGCCGGTTAAGGGCTTGGGAAGGTTCTGGTTCGTTCTGCCGTGGCCCCTTCAGAATAAGGATCTCTCACTGAAATATTTCAAGGAATACCATTTCATATCCCCAAATGATCCCGAGGGTAATGCATGGTATGCCGAGACTCTTTTGGCATTCGGAAAAAAGAGCGAAGCCAAAATATTACTCCAGCAGACGATTGCTTCGGGGGACGGTTTCTACACCGCCTATGCCAAAAGACTGCTCATGGACATGTAGATTTGATGGCCGGGTATAGGGGCGATGCACAAGCAATGGCGTTCCACCCTGATGCTGCTTGTATATCCCCTGCCCTCACCCATTCATACGTGATTCATGGCTCCAACCAGATCGAGTAAGAGATCTATTCGTCAATGATACTGGGAAGGGGATAGAACAAAGGCAGGCAAATGTATACAAAGTAAACATTCACCTGATAACATAGTATCGCTCATGAGACATAACAGTACTTTGGTAACTATTCCATAGACAGGAGGTTTTTATGAGTAACCCTGAAAAACGGCGGTATGATGCCGTGGTTGTCGGCGGGGGAAACGGCGGCATGGCTGCAGCCTGCCAGTTCGCTGTAAGCGGACGCAAGGTTCTCCTGCTCGAACAACAGAACATCATCGGAGGGTTTTCAACCAGCTTCGTCAGGGGGCGATTCGAGTTCGAAGCCTCTCTGCATGAGCTCTGTGAATTAGGATCGGCGGAAGACAAAGGCATCCTCCGGAGACTCTTCGACGACCTCGGTGTCAAAATAGACTGGGTACCGGTTCCGGAAGCATATCGGCTTATTGTCCCTTCGGAAGGCATCGATGTGGTTCTTCCCTTTGGTGTGAAAGAATTCATCGAGGCGATGGAAAGGTATGTGCCCGGTTCGCGCAAGTCGGTGAGCCGCTTCTTTGAGCTGTCCGAAGAGGCGAACGAGGCCATGATTTATGTCCAGGATCTGCAGACCGGCGTGAAAGACATGAGCAAGGTTTATATGCTGCTCCATTATCCCAACTTCATCAAATATGGCACGTACTCTGTGGAGGATGTCTTCAACGACATCGACATGCCCCAGAGGGCCAGGGACATCCTTTCCGCCTACTGGTGTTATCTGGGAGTATCGCTGGATCGGATGGATTTTCCGCTCTACGGATATATGGTCTATGATTATATCCGGAGAAAAGCCTGGTTGCCCCGCGCACGTTCCACCGAGATCGCTCTGGCTTTTGAAAAGAGGATCCGCGAGTGCGGCGGAGAGATTGAGTGCAATACCTGGGTGGAAAAGGTCTTGGTCGAGAACGGGCGGGTCAAGGGCGTAAGGACTGCCGCGGGGGAAACCATTCTGGCATCGCAGGTCATCTGCAATGCGTCGCCCTACCACCTCTACCAGCACATGATCGAACCGCAATCCGATGTTCCCAGGAGAGCCCTGCAGGAGCTGTCAGGACGCAAGAAGAGCATATCGGGCTTTGTCGTATTTCTCGGCCTGGATAGATCGCCAACTGAACTCGGGCTCAAGGATTACTCGTACTTTATCTACGACACGGCCGACTCGGTGAAACTTTATGAAGATCTCGGCAAACCGGGACGACCCACCATGCAGGCAACGATCTGCCTGAACAGCGCCATTCCCGACTGTTCGCCGCCTGGTACGACTATCTTGTCCATGACGGTTCTTCCCAAGCCTGAAGCCTGGAAAGATGCGACGGAGGAGAATTATTTCTCCCTGAAGAGTGAGATCGCCGGCATGGTCATTGAAGACTTTGAGAAGGCGACTGACATCTCAATTCGTGAACATATCGAAGAGATCGAGATTGCCTCTCCGCTCACGTACGCGCACTATGCCAATGCCTATCAGGGCCTTATCTACGGGTATGAGACCTGCGAATGGGATGGCGTTATCCCCCGCGTTCTCATGATGGAAGAAGAATCGCTTATTAAGGGGCTGCGAATTGCCAGCGCATATGGCACGCGGGCCGACGGGTATAGCAGCGCCATGCTCAATGGAAGAACCATGGCATTGTATGCCTTGGATGAGATGGGGAGGTGAGGCCATGAAATTTCAGACTGGAGATCCCATAGTTCGAATGCTAACGAAAACAGGTTGGCAGGCAATTCGTACGCTGCAGGATCTGGTTAATTTCCTGCTGGTGGTTCCGAAGAGGAGGAGCACCCTTGAGAAGTTGCCGGTACGCTGGATCGAGGAACCCTTTATCAATATCCTGAGCAAGAAAATGCACCCGCCCGTCCAGCATCTTCTCGTGGAAGATATCATAAACCTATCGCCAACAACGAGAACCTACAGGCTTAAGGCGAATAAGGCAAAAGGTACACAGGCTCCGGCCTGCTTCAGGGCCGGACAGTATGTCAGCATCAAGGAAAAGGTTAAGGACCACACAATCGCCAGGCCGTATTCCATTGCCTCGTCACCGGCCGATGCGTTGGAAGGATTCTATGACATCACCATCAAGCGTCTCGAAGGAGGATTCCTTACCACCCATATCTGGGAGAGCTGGAAGATGGGAACTCCGGTCACGGCTTCAGGACCCTATGGGTTCATGTGCCACGAGCCGTTGAGGGATTCGCAAACCGTGGTGGCCTTAGCTGGTGGATCGGGCATAACGCCCTTCAGGTCCATGGCCAGGGAGATGGCCGCAGGCAAGCTCGATATAAAGATGAAGCTCATATACGGATGCAGCGACGCGAACGACATCATCTTCATTGACGAACTCGATGCGTATGCCAAACAGATGCCAGATAGATTTCAAATCGCCTATGTCTTCAGCTGCGATAAGCTACCCAAGGATATCGTCGCGCACATTGAGAAAGGATTCATCACCGCCGAGATTATCGCCAAGTACAGCGACCCGTCCAAGGACAGCTACTTCATCTGCGGGCCCGCGGTCATGTATGATTTCGTGATCGCTGAGCTGGAAAAGCTTGGCGTCCCCAGGAAACGGATACGGCACGAAGCGTACGGCGAGGTGAAGGACCCGGCACGCTTCAAAGATTACCCCCGCGCCGCCCAGGGCAAGACCTTTACCGTGACCGTACACAACGGGAAAGATATCGTCAAGATCCCGGCCCTGGCATCTGAATCGGTGCTTACCGCGCTGGAGCGGGCTAAACTGGCGCCGCCTTCGGCCTGTAGGTCGGGTGAGTGTCAGGTCTGCCGGTCTAGATTGCTGGGTGGCGAGGTATGGGTCAGCCCCAAGAGCGACGGCAGAAGACAGGCAGACAGGATGTTCGGGTATATCCATCCCTGTGCGAGCTTCCCCATCTCGGATCTCGAGATGATGCTTCCCGTGAAGAGCGTAGGGCAATGAACAAAGCCAAGGCTTATCAGACGTGTAGCGGGAACTCGTCATAGCGTACCTGTGACGGTTGGCCGGAACTGGCAACTAAGAAACGGAATGAGCGGAAAGAAGGACATATGGGATTCGCAATGGAAACAGAGTCAATCGTCAGGGACATCGATATTTCTAAAATATGAGAGCAGGTATTTGTTGTCTGCAGGTAACGCTCAGACCGCGTTCTTAAAAATCATGAGCGCAATGATATCTGTCTAAAAAGAGGGTAAAGATCATGAGAAAGAAAATTATGATGTTGGCGAACAAAATCAGCATCGCGTCGAAAACCGGTGTGGTATTGAAAACGACGGACCCGGAATACCGCATTCTCGATCCGGTCGTTACGGACGAAATGGCCGATGTGGGGCTTGCGCTGAAGCTGCGCAAGTATCAAACTATTGAGGAAGTCGCCGCTAAATGCGGCAAGAGTGTTGAGGTAACCAAGAAACTGCTGTGGGATCTGGCTGTGGCCGGTGTCGCATATGTCAAGAAGTTCGACGGCGTCGACAAATACAGCGTCGAGGTTTGGGCACCGGGCCTGATGGAGGCAATGGTAAACAACCGGGAAAACGTGGCCAAGTATCCACAGATTGCTGAATGTTTTGAGGAATACACGCGCACCAGGACGGCCCTTCTGGCTCCCAATGTTCCGGTTGGCAAGGGCCTCATGCGCGTCATCCCTATCGAGCAATCCATATCCGGTGCCAGCAAGGCGGCCTCGTACGAGCAGGTTTCCAAGTATATAGAAGAGACTGATACGATAGCGGTCGCGGACTGCTCCTGCCGCACATCGAGAGAGATCATGGGCGAAGGGTGCGGTCACCTGAAGGAAGACATGTGCATATTGCTGGGTGATTTCGCTGACTACTATCTGCGAACCGGCCGGGCGAGAAGGGTGGACCGTAAAGAGGCCTATGAGATTCTGAAAAGGGCCGAAGAAAACGGTCTTGTGCACGAGCTAACCAACATCGACGGTGTTGGGAAATCCGTGGCGATCTGCAACTGCTGCGGATGTTCATGCTTCTCGTTGAGAATGGCTGAGTTGTTCAATACGCCCGATATAGTGCGTTCGAACTACCTGGCGCACCTGGACAAGAACAAATGCGTGGGCTGTGGTGAATGTGTGGAGAACTGCCAGATGAACGCATTGAAACTGGGCCAGAAGATATGCACGAAGACGCCGGTCGCCAAGGAAGAGGTTCGCGATCTTCCCTATGATACGCTGTGGAGCAAGGATAAATGGGACCCGGATTACCGCCTCAATAGAAAGATAGTCGTGGACAGCGGTACGAGCCCCTGCAAGACGCAATGCCCAGCCCACATATCGATTCAGGCGTATATCAAGCTGGCCTCTCAGGGGAGGTACACCGAAGCGCTCGAGCTCATCAAGAGAGAGAACCCCTTCCCCGCGGTATGCGGCCGCATCTGCCCCAGAGATTGCGAGTCGGCCTGCACCAGGGGCGATATCGACGATCCTATCGCCATCGATGACATCAAGAAGTTCATAGCTGAGCAGGATATGAACATGGAGCGACGCTACATCCCCACACTCAGGCATGCGTACGGGAACAAGATTGCGGTGGTCGGCTCCGGTCCTGCCGGTCTTTCCTGCGCCTTCTACCTGGCCATCGACGGGTACAAGGTCACGGTTTTCGAGAAGCAGAAGGTGCTGGGCGGCATGCTGACCCAGGGGATACCTTCCTTCAGACTTGAAAAACAGGTGATCAACTCGGAAATCGATATCCTTAGAGAATTGGGGGTTGAATTCAAGACCGGAGTCGAGGTCGGCAAGGATGTCAGCCTCAAGGAGCTGAGGAACCATGGCTATCAGGCATTCTATCTTGCGATCGGGGCCCAGGAAGGCAGGAAGCTCGGTATCGAAGGAGAAAACGCCAAAGGGGTGACTACGGGTCTCGATTTCCTGCGGAGCGTCAATCTGGGCAGCGACGCCAAGCTCACCGGAAAGGTCGTCGTTATCGGCGGCGGCAATGTGGCCATCGACGTCGCCAGGGTCGCGACGCGGGTAGGCGCCTCAACGGTCGCCATGTACTGCCTGGAGAGCCGGGAGGAGATGCCCGCTCTGGAAGAGGAGATCGAGGAGGCGACGGCGGAAGGCATAACGATCCACAACTCCTGGGGACCCAAGCACATCATTACGAAAAAAGGCAAGGTCACCGGCGTCGCATTCATGCGCTGCGTATCTGTCTTCGACAAGGATAAGCGGTTCAATCCCCGCTACGACGAAAACGATACCATAATCGTCGATGCCGACTGCGTGCTGCTTTCGGTGGGCCAGGCAATCGACTGGGGTAACCTGATAACCGGGACCAGTATCGAGCTCAATCCCAACAGAACCATCAAGGCCAATCCGTTCACGTTGCAGACCGGCGAACCTGACGTATTCGCTGGCGGCGACGCCTTGACCGGACCGAGGTACGCCATTGATGCAATCGCCTTAGGCAAGGAAGGAGCGATCTCGATCCACCGGTTCGTGCATCCGGGGCAGAGTCTTGTCATCGGCCGCACCAGGAGGGAGTACCGCGCCCTTGACAAGGAGAACGTGGACTTCAAAGGTTACGATTCACTACCGCGGCAAAGGACCGGCCATATCGAGGGTGCCGAATCCAGGCACTCGTTTAAGGACCTGCGCGGCACGCTGAGCGAGGAACAGGTCAAGAAGGAGACCGAACGGTGCCTGGGGTGCGGCGCGACCATCGTGGATGAGTACAAGTGCATCGGCTGCGGCGTCTGCACAACCAAATGTAAATTCGATGCCATCTCGCTCTTCAGAAGATACGATGAAACCGCCGTAGAGTTCGAGCAGCTCATTACCGGGTTCGTGGCCCCGAACATGGTGAAACGCGGAATGGCCATGGCCGCGAAAAAAGTTAAAGAGTTCGTGAGCAAAGCCTCGGAATAGACGGGCCAACCTGGATGTATCCTTAGGCCGTGCCGGCAAGAAAGGCACGGGAGGATACCCGATGGGATCATTTCACAAGAACATTCCCTTACGCCCCCCTGAATCGTTTTGAAGGAGGGCGTGCTGTTTGACCTGGCGATTACGAGGAGGCACGAAAGGGAGGATTTCCGGTTGATCTGACGTCGGAGCGAGAAGGGTTGCCCGCAGGTATACAATACGTATGCCGAGGAGCAGCCCGACGAAGATGACAATTCGGCAGGATAGCCGGATTGGACGCACCTTGCGTTCGCCCCTCAGGGCGAGGGGCAGGGATGCCCCGAGTCACGTGGGGAACACTCGTATGACAAACGGAATTATACTCTCTCCCAGGTTGTGCCTGTAGGCGTATCCTTCAGCTGAATACCCTTGGCCTTGAGCATGTCGCGGATCTCGTCCGAGCGCTTGAAGTCCTTGGCCTTGCGGGCTGCGGTGCGCTCGGCGATGAGCTCGGTAATCTCGGATTCGGAGAGGCCCGTTTCGCTCACCCCGGCGTGCTTCATCTGCTCCAGGAAGCCGGTCGGCTCTTCGTCCAGGATGCCCAGGACATCGGAGATCAGAGAGACAAAGGCTTGCATGGCCGTGCGGTCATCAGGGTGCACGGCCATGTCCTGGTCCAGGACCTTGTTGATGGCGGTGGTCAGGGTATGGATCTCGGCCACGGCCCGGGCCGTGTTGAAGTCGTCGCTCATGGCCTCGTCAAAGGCGCTCGTGAAGGCATTGAAGAGCGGGACCAGGCGCGGGGCTTGGGCGGTTTCCTTGGTATGGCTGACGCGGTCCAGCATCTCGTAGAAGCGCACCAGCCCGGCGCGCGAGGCATCGACCGCCGCATGCGAGTAGTCGATGGGGCTGCGGTAATGGCTGGAGAGCATAAGCAAGCGGATGATTTCGGGATGGGTGTCCTTGGTGAGCTCGCGGATGGTGATGAAGTTGCCCAGCGACTTGCTCATCTTCTCGCCCTCGATGGTCAGGAACCCGGCATGGGCCCAATAGCGCACAAAGGGCACGCCGTAGACAGCCTCGGACTGGGCGATCTCGTTTTCGTGGTGGGGGAAGATAAGGTCCTTGGCGCCGCCGTGGATGTCGAGCGTGGGTCCCAGGTAGTGCGTGCTCATGGCCGAGCACTCGATGTGCCAGCCCGGCCGGCCCTTGCCCCAGGGGCTTTCCCACCAGGGTTCGCCCGGTTTACTGGTCTTCCAGAGCGCGAAATCGAGAGGATTTTCCTTGTGCTCATCAATGTCGACACGCGCGCCTGCCAGCATATCTTCGGTGCGGCGTCCGCTTAAACTACCATAGGTGCGGAATTTGCCCACGCGGTAGTAAACGCTCGCGTCAGCCTCATAGGCATAGCCCTTGTCGATCAGGATGCGCACCATCTCGATAATCTGGGGGATGTGCTGCGTGGCCTTGGGTTCGATGTCGGCCGGCCTGATCTTGAGCACGCGCATGTCGATGACGAACTCGTCGATATAGCGCTCGGCCAGTTCCTGAGAGCTCACACCCTCCTGGTTGGCGCGCGTGATGATCTTGTCGTCCACGTCCGTGAAGTTGCGCACGAAGGTCAGGTCATAGCCCTTGTGGCGCAAGTAGCGCGCCATGATGTCGAACACGATCATGGTGCGGGCGTGCCCGATATGGCTCATGTCATAGACCGTCACCCCGCAGCCGTACATCCCGACCTTATTGCCCGCTAGCGGTAAGAATTCCTGCTTCTTCTTGTAAGGGGTGTTGTAGATCTCGATGCTCATGGGGTGACTCCTTGGGTAATTTCGAGTAGGACGACGGCCTGCGCGGCAATGGCGTTGCCGGCGCCGATATCGCCCAGACGCTCATGCGTGCGAAACTTGATCGATACCTGGGTGACGGCTATCCCGGCGGCCTTGGCGATGTGGGCACACATGGCCTCGCGGCAGGGAGCAAGCTTGGGGTGCTCAGCGATACAGTTCACGTCAATGTTCACGATCTTGTATGTATCCCCAAGCTTGGCCATGATCTTTGGGAGCATGTCCAGCGAGTACATGTCCTTGGTCTCCTTGGCCGTGTCCGGAAACCAGGCGCCGATGTCGCCCAGGGCGGCCGCGCCCAGGATGGCGTCCGCCACGGCATGCACGATGACATCGCCGTCGGAATGCCCGAGCAGGCCTTTCTCATAAGGGATCTCCAGGCCGCCTAAGATGAGTTTGCGGCCTGGTTCCAAACGGTGGATATCAAATCCGGTTCCGATCCTGTAGGGCATGGATAGCCTCGGCGAAGAGCATGTCTTCGAGCAAAGTGATCTTGATATTGTACGGGTCTCCGTCCACGATCCTTACCCTTCCGCCCTGGGCCTCGATCAGCATGCTGTCGTCCGTGGGCGGCTCAGGTTGGCCGGCGGCCTGCTTGTGGGCCGCCAGGATGTTTTCGGTAAAGAAGGCCTGGGGGGTCTGGATCTGGTAAAGATTGCGGCGTGACACGGTCCTGAGCACCGTACTGCCGGAAGCCTCCTTGAGAGTATCGGTTACGGCTAGGCCGGGAACGGCGGCATCGCAACCGGCCAGGCCGGCGATGACCCGGTGGATCAGGTCCGGACCGACAAAGGGCCTGACACCGTCATGGATGAGCACGATATGGTTCTCCAGGGCGGCATTGAGGCCGTTCATGACCGAGGCTGCACGGGTGGGGCCGCCGGCGACGACGGTATGCGGGGTGGGGATATCCCTGGTGAGCGCGGTGGTTGAGGCGACATCATCGGAAGGCACGACCACGATCAGTCGATCGATGGCGGGATTGCCTGCAAAACACTGCACGGTTTTCAGGAGTACGGGAATGCCGCCTAAGGTGATGAATTGCTTCTTTTGTCCGAAGCGGCTGCCGCTGCCGCCGGCTACGATTACAGCGCTAACCGTTTCCATTTTTCGGTGTGGCAAAGATCATGCGGCCGGCCGGGGTCTGCAGGATGGAGGTGACGACGACCTCCTTCTCGCTGTTCAAGAGCGCCTCGCCCTGCTCGATGACCACCATGGTCCCGTCATCGAGATATGCCACGCCCTGGCCGCGCTCCTTACCCTGCTTGGTTATGGTCACGGTCAGGCTTTCACCCGGCAGCACGATCGGCTTGACGGCATTGGCCAGCAGGTTGATGTTCAAGACCGTGATGCCGCGGATCTGGGCCACCTTGTTGAGGTTGAAATCATTAGTGAGAATGTCGGCCTCGAGGTCCTTGGCCAGGGCGATCAGCTTGGAGTCGACCTCCTTGACTTTAGAGTAATCAAGCTCCGTGATCTCGACCGTGACGTTGGGGATCTTCTGTAGCTTGTTGAGGATGTCCAGTCCGCGCCGTCCGCGCGCGCGTTTCAGGCTGTCGGTGGAATCCGCGATATGCTGGAGCTCATTGAGCACGAACTGGGGCACGATCAGGGTGCCCTCAATAAAGCCCGAGGAGCAGATATCCGGGATGCGGCCGTCGATGATAACGCTGGTATCCAGAATCTTGGAGCGCGCCGTGCCGGTCGGTTTTTTGGGAGTGAAGATCGGCAGGGTGCTCAACTCCTTGCCCCAGGAGACACCGATGGAATACCCCATGTAACCGAAGAGCGTATTCAAAAGGATGAAGATATAAACGCCGCCCTCGAGTTCAAGAAAGATGTGGCCCAGAAGGCTGCCGATGACCAGACCCAGGATGGTGCAGACGAAACCGCCCACATAGGCCATGGGATGCATGGTAAAGCCCTTGATCTCCTCAAAGATGATGGCCGCCAGACACAGTTCCGCGATGCCGGGCAGAATGAAGACCCACATCCCGCCGCCCATGTGCAGCACGGCGTAGTTATAGGTCCCGTAAAAGACCACAACCGCAATAGCCAAACGTACCAGCCACTTCATGCGTTTGTCCTATTGGGCCTTGCCCAGAGCATCGACGATCATCTTTTCCACCTTTTCCTTGCCGAACTTGCGCGAAATGGAGATCTCATTGACCAAAAGGTTCTTGGCCGTATCATACATCTTGCGTTCGCCGAACGAGAGCTCTTTGCCGCGCTTGAGCACGTTGAGGTCGCGCAGGACCTCGGCGATTTCACGCGCGCTGCCGCTCTTGATCTTTTCCATGTATTCGCGATAACGCCGATTCCAGGTTTGATTATCCACGTGGATATCGCGTTGCTTCAGGATGGCCATGACCTGATCGATCTCTTTTTTATCGATCAGCCGGCGGATACCCACATTGCCGGCGTTCGACACCGGGACCATGACGGTCATCTGGGTGTCGAGGACCTTGAGGATGATGAAAGGGATGGATGCGCCCGAGATCTCTCTTTCAGATATTGATTCGACCTCGGCAACACCATGTGCAGGATAGACAACTACATCGCCAACATTAAACATTAATCATTCCTTTCGAGAATAGTACGATGATACCAATTCTCCCGCATCAAGTCAAGGTGCAAGGCAATGAAGCCAGGCGAGAAGCGAAAATGCGGGTGACCAGAGATTGGTGATAATATATTATAATAAAGATTATATCTACGAATATTTACTGATTTGTTACCCCTTACCCTCTTATCCCCAATACCTTCCTCCCTTTTTCTTGACTTAGCCCGCCTTCCTATGAGAAGCATTGATGGCATGAGATATCCCCAGATGGATCCCGTGCTGGTGCATCTCGGCCCGTTGCAGATACGATGGTATGGACTCATGTATATCATCGGTTTTGCCTTGGCCTATTTCATTGTCCGGGATGTATGCAGGCGCAGGCGAAACGACTTGAGCCGCGCCGATATCGAGGACCTCTTCGCCTATTGCATCCTGGCGTTGATCATCGGCGCGCGCCTCGGATACTGTCTTTTCTATAATCTGGCCTACTACCTTCATAATCCACTCAAGATCTTTGCCGTATGGGAAGGCGGCATGTCGTTCCACGGAGGCCTCCTGGGGCTTATCCTGGCGGGATGGATATTCTCTGTCAACCGCGCCAAACCCTTTCTCATGCTGGCCGATCTCGGTGCCGTGGCCGCGCCTCCGGGGCTTTTTTTCGGGCGCATGGGGAATTTCATCAACGGCGAACTCTTTGGCCGGGTGACCGATTCGGCCTGGGGTATGGTCTTCCCCACCGGCGGCAATCTTCCGCGCTACCCCTCACAGCTCTTCGAAGCCTTTTTTGAAGGGCTGGTCCTGTTCGTGATCATGTATGGTTTAAGCTTCAAGAACCGGCTCAACGGAACGCTATTGGCCGCATTCCTCATCTGTTACGGTACAATGCGTTTCGGTCTCGAATACTTCCGGGAGCCCGACGCCCAGCTGGGCTTTATCTTGGGCTCCATCACCATGGGCCAGGTTCTCTGTCTGGCAATGATCGTGTGCGGCATATCTTTGCTTGTGTTTGTGAGAGCCCAGTCTGTAAAAAAACACCCATCAGGCTAAGGGAATGAAGGATCTAGAGCTTAAGCTCACCAAGGCCGCCAAGGCCTTCCTGAATTACAACAGTTACAAACAGGCCATTATGGTGGATAACGATCCGGCCGGAGCCCAGGTTATCCTCAGGCTTTTACCACTGTTACTGCATATCAACCACCCCGATCTGCCCGGATATCTGGAAGACCGCGACTGCCCTTCAGGCATCAAGGTCGTGCACCGGCCGATCGAGAACCGGCAGGAGATCGAGGCCTTTCTGTCGACCAAGGTGAGCTTGCGGGAAATCCAGGAAACCTCCCGCCAGCGCGAGATCGACGGCATCTTTACCATCGGCAGTGTCGGCAGCGTTGGACAGACCAAGGAGAGTGACTACGATATCTGGGTGGTCGTCGATGCCGCTGCCATGGGCGAAGACCGCATGCAGCTTCTGGAACGCAAGCTGGGCCTGATCCGGCGGTGGATCACCGGCCGCTACCTGCTCGATCTGCACTTCTTTCTCATGGACAATGCCGACATCATGGTGAACAATTTCGGCCGCGTCTCGCATGAGGGTGCCGGGTCGGCCTTGAAAAACCTCCTCAAGGAAGAGTTCTACCGCACCATGACGCTCATCGAAGGACGCATACCCCTGTGGTGGGTCATACCGCCCGATGCCGAACCGGGCACGTACGAGAACATTCTGGAAATCATGCATAACACCCCCAATTTTCATAAAGATGAGTTCATCGACATGGGTAATATAGCCACCATCCCCAAACAGGAACTCCTGGGGGCGGCCTTGTGGCAGATGCACAAGGCCCTCGACGACCCGCTCAAGTCCGTGCTCAAGATGGCGCAGGCCGCCATCTATCTGGGACCGTCCCAGACCACGGCGCCCTTCTGCGATGCGCTCAAGCAGCGCGTATACTCCGCCAATGAAGATGACGTCGTCGATCCGTATATCGAGGCTTTCCAGCGGGTTGAAGAATACTATCTGCGCGAACAGGATGCCCGGACCGTGGACCTGTTGCGTAAATGTTTTTACCTCAAGGTCGGGGCGCGTATCGGACCCGGCGATCTGATCAAGATGGACCGCAAGGATAAATCCTCCATCATGGTGGAGCTGGTGAAGTCCTGGGAATGGTCGCTCAAGGTCGTGGGCGATCTGAACCGTTTCATGGAGTGGGATGTCGAAGGCTACCGGAAATTAGGCATCGACATCCACGATTATCTCAAAAAGACGACCGTACTGCTCATCAAGACTGCGCGTTCTTTCCTGGTGCATATGGATTTCGATGAGGATATCGAAATCGAGATCCTCAGACGCCGCGTCGAGGCCTTTTATGTCCCCAAAGATGGCAAGATCGCGAGCGAGAAGCGTGTGAAGAAAAAGGAACCGGCCTATGAGGAACTCTATTTCACCTATGCCGCGGGTTCGTGGGACGTCTATCAAACCTCGCCGGACATCAAGAACGCCCTGTCGGTCATGACCGCGCCGCGCGTGGTCATGATTATCGCCTGGCTCTTGTTCAACCGGCGTTTCGACCTCTCCACGGCCTTTCACATGTTGCCCAATACTTCAGGGGTATTCCTTTCCGACATCCAATCCCTGCTCACGGAGCTCACGACCCTGATACCGGATGCCGCCACGATCGGCCTGGACCGTGAATCCCTCATGCAGTCGCGCTATATCAAGCAGATCGTACTTATTGGCAACATGGAGCAACCCAAGCAACGTATGATCGAAGAGATCGACGTCGTATATCTCAATTCATGGAACGAGCTCTTCTGTCTTTATATGCAGCCGGATGAATTGAAACAATGGATCAAGAAGGCCAAGACGGAAAATACCAAGGTGAGCATTTGGATCCCGGGCGATGGCGATTCACGGCTTTTGGCTCGAGCGCTCATATCGCTGGTATCGTAAGGAGTGCATGACGTGCACGAGCGTTATCTGAATATCGGCATGTGTCAACCACGTTTGGACTATACCATTCAGGCCAACATCGAGAAGGGCCTGGCTCTGATAGATGCCGCCGCCGAGCAGGGGGCCCAGATTGCGGTCCTGCCCGAGATGTTTTCCTCCCCCTACGAGCCCAAGTCCCTGATCTCTGCCGCGCCGCTGACACCGTCCGCACTGGAGCGCTTGAGCAGTTGTGCGCGCCGGAATGGAATTTTCATCGTGGCCGGAAGTCTGCCCTTTACCGTGGATGGCCCTAAGCCCTTTAACCGTGCATGCGTTTTCGATCCCGATGGTCGGCTGATCCATAGCCACGACAAGCTGCATCTCTTCGATTGTGTGCCGCCGGGCGGACCGGCGGTCAGGGAATCTGAGACGGTCATGCCCGGTTCTAACCTGGGGGTTTTCGATACCCCGTGGGGACTCGCCGCCGTGCTGGTCTGTTACGATATCCGCTTTACGCCCCTGATCCAGATCCTCGTCGACCGGGGAGTAAGACTGCTTTTCGTGCCTGCCCAGTTTTCCCTGACCACGGGGAAGGCTCACTGGGAGATGCTGCTCAGGTTGCGCGCCCTGGAGATCCAGGGGGTGGTGGTGGGGGTGCAGCCGGCGCAGAACCCGGCGCTGGTATATATGCCCTTCGGGCATTCCATAACAGCCGGTCCATGGGGAGATGTGCTGGGGGATGCGGGGACTCAAGAGACGGTGAGCGTGGTGAAGGTGGACATGGATGAATGCGATAGGATCAGGTCGGTTTTCCCGTTGATAGAACACCGGCGCACGGATCTTTACAGGACGGTTTGGCGCGATGGAAATTGATATCGTAGGATTGCATAAGTCGTTTCGTTCCAGCAAGGTCTTGGACGGAATCGATCTGAAACTGCCCGAAGGCAAGATCACGGTGGTGATCGGACCGAGCGGGACGGGCAAAAGCGTGCTCTTAAAACATATCCTGGGTCTAATACGTCCGGGCAGCGGACATATCAACATCGACGGCCAGGATATTACAACCATGGATAATTTCGAGCTCAACGATGTGCGCAAAAATTTCGGGGTATGCTTCCAGGATGCGGCCTTGTTCGATTCCATGACCGTGGGAGAGAACGTGGGATTCCCCTTCAAGGTGCATACGCATCTGGACCCGGAAGAAATCGTGGAGCGCGTGCGCGACCTGCTGCGCGAGGTGGGCTTATCGGGTATCGAACACAAGATGCCCTCGCAGATCTCGGGTGGCATGCGTAAACGCGTGGGGCTGGCGCGCGCGATTGCGCTGGGACCCAAGGTGCTGCTCTTCGATGAACCGACTACCGGACTCGATCCGGTCATGAGCAATGCCATCAACGCCCTTATCCGTGAGGTCCAGCGCAAGACCGGGGCCACCAGTCTCGTGATCAGCCATGATATTCAGGGCGCACTGTACCTGGCAGATTTCATGGTCATGCTCTATAAAGGCAAGATCGCCTTTTCGGGCGCGCCAGAAGACTTTCAGCAAACCCGTGACCCACTCGTGCGTCAATTTATGGAAGGCGGTATAGAGGGTCCGATCAACCCGATCCAGTAGAATCCTATCAGACCGATTCTGAACCAGGGACCTGGGAACCGATCGTAAGCACCGGGCAGGGGGACTTCTTGACCACCTTTTCGGCCGTGCTGCCAAAAAGCACGTGCTTGAGCCCGGTACGACCGTGCGAGGCGATCACGATCAGATCGATGTTTTCCTCCTTGGCGAACTGGATGATCTCAACGAAGGGGATGCCGTGCAGGATGTAGGTATCGCAGGGTGTATCGGTCGGTACCATTGAGGACATGATCTCTTCCAGGCGGCGGGTGGCGTTTTGTTCGAACTCGGCATAGAGCTGCGGCAGAATGCTGGGACTTAAATTGAATTCCGAATAGTCCGTGATGTCCTGGAGGATATGCAGCAGATAGAGACGGGCGTTCAGGACCTTGTTGAGCTCGATGGCATAGCTCAGGGCGTGCATGGCGCTGGGGCTGAAGTCGGTCGGGATAAGGATTTTCTTGATCATAGGCAGAAAACTAATGCCGCAGGTGGATTTGTCAATACCCGGCGCGATATTTTCCTTGCGTGTCGAGGTTACGCATGGTGGCCGGGCAGCGCGTGGTTTCCTTACTGCTCGTGTTCTTTATCAGAACGCTGGCGGCGGGCTTCGATGATGAGGTTGGCTGTAAAGACTCCGATGAAGATGAAGACGGCTGTACCGGGTTTCAAATCGATCAGCTCAGGCTGGAGGGTCTTGACCATAAAAACGATGGCCATGGTCACCAGCAGGGAGACTACGGCGGAAATCATCAGATATTCGGCTTCAATCTTCCAGCGCTTCATAAACCTCCTCGCGGCCGCGCAGGGATGAAAATCCTATAACGGCCTCGGTGGTTGTATGCAACCATAAAAAACGCATGAAATATTAATGACCGAATAAGAATCGAGGAAATAAAATAGTCTTGCTAAATTACAGCTAATAGCGTAGAATTCTAGGTCTCATGGACGCAGAGAATATTGGTTCTCATGCACCGTATACACTGGGCGCGTCGGTTGGCACCCCGCTCTGGAAGTCACGTTACCTCAAAGCCCAGGGGAATATCAGCGATCAAACCTCGCGTAAGCGCAGCGTGGATGAAGTCATTCCCAGCCGTGAGGAAACGCGGCCGCAGGAAGGCATCCAGATCACCTATGTCAAAGCCCCGATCATCGAGACCATGGGGCTGGATCCCATGATTTCCAGCGCGGCGGTCATCCATGAGTTGGCCTACGGCCGTAAGCCGGAAACAACAACTCTTGCCGGGACCGACAGTGGATATATGATGCGGGGCGCTTACCTGCCCGCACAGCTGGATCTTATTGTTTAAAATGGGAGTCCCTTTATGATTGGTATTGTTTCGGATCCAACGTTCATGGACCATAATACCGGAAGCTATCACCCCGAAACCCCGATACGCATCCAATACCTCCACGGCTTGTTTACCACCAAGGACCCCGAGATTATCATGGTAGATCCGGTGGCGGCAAGCGAGGATGACATCCTGCTGAACCACCAGTCCAGCTATGTCGAGCGTGTGAGAAGGCTGTGCGAAACCGGCAGCGGGTACCTTGACCCTGATACGGCATACTCCGAGCTCTCATATAGCACGGCCCTGCTCGCCGCCGGCAGTTTGAATAAGTTGTGCGAAATGGCCCTGAACGGACAGATCGAGGCGGGATTCGCTTTTGTCCGACCTCCCGGACACCATGCCGTGTTCGAAAAGGCCATGGGCTTTTGCATCTTCAATAATGTGGCCATCGCGGCCAGGAAAACCCTGGATTCCTTCGGTGTCAAAAAGGTGTTGATCGTCGATTTTGACGTGCATCACGGCAACGGCACCCAGGAGAGCTTCTACCATGATGACGCGGTGCTGTATTTTTCAACCCATCAGTATCCCTTCTACCCCGGTACAGGCGCGATTTCCGAGATCGGGGCCGGGGGAGGCGAGGGGTTGACCGTGAACTGCCCCATGTCTTACGGCAAGACCGACGCGCAGTACATGGGTGTTTACCGCTACGTGCTCAGGCCTGTCATCAAGGCCTTTGAACCAGGATTGATCTTGGTTTCGGCCGGATTCGACGCTCATGCCCAAGATCCCATCGGCGGCATGCGGCTTTCTTCGCAGTGTTACGGGGCCATAGCGGGCGTGATTCGCGATACCGCCAGGGAGCTTAAGATACCGGTGGTCTACACCCTGGAGGGCGGATACAACCTTGAGGCCCAGCGAGACTCGGTCAAGGAGGTGATCGCGGTCCTCAAGGGCTCAGATGCCCCGAACATCGAACCGGAGACCTGGCCCGAACTGGACCGCATGCTCGCGGCGCACGGCAAGTCCTGGAAATTTTAAGAGCATGCCGAGTAAAGTTTATTTTTCCATCTGCCGAAATGCGAGTTATGCTTGATACGAAGCCGATTGAGGCGGTTGCCGTAAAGGAATATCAGCCTGGGGAATATATCGTCCGGGAGGGTGAGTCCAACGAGTACTTCTACGTGATCCTCCAGGGCGAAGTTCAGATATTCCAGCTCGACAAACCCATCCGCATCCTTACCGACCGGGATGTGTTCGGCCTGGAAAACTATTATCGCGGCATACCCTACAGCACCACGGCCAAGGCCATGAAAACCTCGCGGGTGGCTACCTATCAGAGTGATCTCATTGAGGAGATCGCCTATTCGAAGCCGTCCCTGATCACCATGATCATGCAGTCCGCCTACCTGCAGCTCGAGCAGACCACCTCGATCGCCGAGGCCAATATCCCCTACAGCGAAACCATCAACCTCGACCTGAGAGAGTATGCCGACGGCGAGGTTATCATCGAAGAGGGCACCTTCGGCACCGAGATCTACAAGCTCTACCAGACCGAAGGCGGCCTCGAGGTCCTGAAGAAGGGCGTACCCATCGCCGTGATCACCAAACCGGGTGAATATTTCGGGGAGATGAGCTTCATCCTCAATGAACCGCGTAGCGCCACCATTCGCTCGCTCGGCCGCAGTGTGATTGAAGTGATCCCGGTCCAGGAAGGCGGTGTGGAACGGCTCATTCACGAGAATCCCGAGGTGGGCGACAAGATCATTTCCAGCTTGGCCCAGCGCTTGAAACAGGCCAATATCCTGCTGGTCAAGTAAGAACCGGTCCGGTCATATCAACCGGATTTCACCACCGTTACCTAATCTTGAGAGGTCTATAATAACTTCTTGATGTGTGGCAGCATGCTGATCGCGCTGCGACGGCCGGCGTCGATGGCCTCTTTGGAACGCACGAATTCCAGGGACATGATCGATCCCACTTCAGGTTCGATAAGGACATCCGGCGGCTCATGCGCCAACATGAGGCGGTTTTTCTGATACTGCTGGATATTAGTTGCGGCGGTTAAGATTTCGAAGATATTCATGCTCGGCTGTTTCGGCCGGTCGATGAAGCTTCCCTGCAGCAGGGAGCTCAGCTTATCCTTGCTTAACGAGAGCTGCTCATTCAAAATGCCTGCCAGGTCTACGTCACCTGAACCATCGCGGCCGAGCTTCTTGGCAATGCCCTTGGCCAGAGGGGTGAGGTTGTCCATGATTTTTTGCGAGCGTATGACCTTGACGACGCGGTCGATAATCCAGGAAGGCAGATCCTCATCTTCTATCTGTTGCTTCTGCTCACGGATAAGCGCCTTTTTCTGGTTCTGATCGTAACGGTTGGGCATGCTTGGGTGCAGGTTCACGGCAATAATGATATCCGGGGACGAGCGTTTGAGGATGTCCAGGGGTAGGGGATCGGTCACTCCTCCGTCGGTGAGCAACCGGTCCATGAGCACCACGGGTTTGAAGATTCCCGGCATGGAGACACTGGCCATGACGGCATCGACCAGCGGACCCGTATCGATGGCCACGGTCTCGCCGCTCAGGAGATCGGTGGCTACGGCCGTGAACGTGGGTGCAAGATCCTCGATCTTGACGTCGCCCACGATGTCGTGGACAAAGGTCCGGGCGCGCTTTCCCGCCAAGAGCCCTGAGAGAGGGAAGACCGGGTCGACATAATAACTCAATGATTCGCGCCAGGTAATGGAATCGATGATCGCCTTGAATTTTTCCAGCGTGCCGGTGGCGTACAGGGCGCCTGCAAATGCTCCCGCGCTCGATCCGGCGATGATGTCGATCGGGATATCGTTTTCGATCAGCACATCCAGGACGCCGACATGCGCCGCCCCCTTGGCTCCGCCGCTGTCCAAGGCAATGCCGACCCGTGGCCGCCGGTGTTTCATAGCGCGTATTGTATGGCAAGACGTCTTTGAATTCAAGACCGAAAGGGAGTTGACAATTAGGGTGGTAAGACTATTGTGTTTTCATATGGCCATACGGACGAGGTGGGGATGTTAGCCGAATCGATCGCCGAAGGCATATTCATGGTTGGAGGTCCGGACATCACGGCGAGCGAAGATGCCTCCGTTTATATCGTTGATTGCGGTGGCGAGCTCGTGATGATCGATTGCGGCGCCGGTCAGAGCACCAAGGCCATCGTTGAAGCCATTCTTGAAACCGGAAAAGACCCCCATGCGATCTCGACCTTGATCCTGACCCATTGCCATGTCGATCATATCGGAGCGGTAGAGTACTTCCGGGACGCCTATGCCTGCACGGTCGTGGCGCATGATTACGATGCCGCGGCCATCGAGTCGGGCGACCCAGTACTCACGGCCGCGCATTGGTATGGGATGAAGCTCCCCAAAACCACGGTGGATATCAGGTTAAAGGGCGAGCACGAGGTGTTGATGTGCGGGACGCAGAAGATCAACTGCCTGCATACGCCCGGCCATACGCCCGGTTCCATCGTGGTTTATGTGGACCGGGCAGGGCAGCGTATCCTCTTCGGCCAGGACATCCACGGGCCGTTCCATGATGATTTCCGGTCCGATATCGTCAAATGGCGCGGCTCCATGGAGAAACTCTTGACGCTTCAAGCCGACATCTTGTGCGAAGGCCATTTCGGGACCTATAGCCCAAAAGAGAAAGTGCACAGCTATATCCAGGGATATCTTGACCGTTATGCGCACTATTGACATGCTATTGTAAGAGTGCGGTAAACAATGGCAGCACTCGAGGAACAAGGAGGGCATGATGGTACGAGTGGGTGAGAAACTCCAGCGGTTCACGCTCATTGATCACCATGGGATCGCCTTCGATTCGGCGCATGTCAAGGACAAGAGGCTCCTGTTGTCGTTCCATCCCTTGGCTTGGACTCCGGTCTGCACCAAACAGATGAAAACGCTGGAAAAGAACCTTGAAGCATTCAAGAAGAACAGGACCGTGGCCGTGGGTGTGAGTGTGGACAGCGTACCCTGCAAGACCGCCTGGGCCAAAAGGATCAAGGTGGAACATACCCGTCTGCTCTCGGATTTCTGGCCGCATGGCGGACTGGCCGAGCAATTGGGAATTTTCCGTACCGAAAACGGCTTTTCCGAACGCGCCAACATCATTGCCGATGCCGCGGGTACGGTCATCTTCGTGAAAATCTATCCGATCCGGGAAGTGCCGGATATCAAAGAGGTCCTGGACTTTTTGGCACTGACTTAGAACCGGATCGCCGTACCGGGAATTTCGATGCGGCTGTGTTATTTTATGCTTCTCGTTCAATCAAAGGCACGGCGGAATACGCGTTCGACCCCTTAAGGCCTCCCATCGTAAAGACAGTTACAAAGGGGCTGGCGCGAGGGATTTCAGGTTATTGACAGGGCGGGGTAGATGGTTTATTTTACCCCTCAAAAGACAGGAAGTTGGGGGGAAGATGGAAGACAAAGATCTCCAGCTCATCCGGCGCCTCATCCCAGGGAACGACGCGCTCAAGAAACTCTGGGAAGAGCACCTGGATTATGAGCACAAGCTTGAAGAATTCAACAAGAAACGATACCTGAGCGCAGAAGACGAAATGAGACGCAGGAAGATTCAAAAGCTCAAGCTGGCTGGAAAGGATCAAATAGAAGCCATCCTGCAAGAGCACCGGCAGATGTAATATTCTCATAAAACCTTAAAAAGTGGATATCGGGAGCACATATGAGCAAGATCAAGGGGGCAGCTGCATTCATCGAATCTCTACGATGCGAAGGGGTCAAGCATGTATTCGGGTATCCCGGCGGGGCTGTCCTGGACATATTCGATATGCTCTATGAGACCGAGGATATCCAGTTCATTCTGGTCAGACATGAACAGGGCGCGGTGCATGCCGCGGACGGATATGCCCGGGCTAGTGGCAAGGTGGGCGTCTGCCTTGTGACCTCAGGTCCGGGGGCCACGAATACGGTCACCGGTCTGGCTACCGCCTATATGGATTCGATCCCGATCGTGGTCTTTTCCGGACAGGTCTCGACCCATTTGATCGGCAACGACGCCTTTCAGGAGGCCGATACGGTCGGCATCACCCGTCCTTGTACCAAGCACAATTTTCTGGTCAAGGATGTGGCCGAGCTGCCCCGCATTATCAAGGAGGCCTTTTACATTGCGCGCACGGGACGTTGCGGTCCAGTGCTGGTGGACCTGCCCAAGGATGTCATGAATGCCCTGGCCGCCTTCAAGTACCCCGAAACAGTCTGTCTCCAGGGTTACAGTCCCACCTACAAAGGACATCCCGGCCAGATAAAGCGTATTGTGGATCATATACTCAAGAGCCGGCGTCCCGTTATTTATGCCGGCGGCGGTATCATCCTGTCCAATGCGGCCGAAGAACTGACCGCCTTGGCGCGCCAGACCAATATCCCTGTTACGACGACCCTGATGGGTATGGGAGCCTACCCATCCGACGAGGAGCTTTGCCTGGGCATGCTGGGCATGCATGGGACCTACGCCGCCAATATGGCCATAACCGAGAGCGATTGTCTGATCGCCATCGGTGCGCGCTTCGACGACCGGGTTACGGGCAAGGTTGAAGAATTCGCGCCTAAGGCCGAAATCATCCATATCGACATCGACCCTACCTCCATCAGCAAAAACGTCAGGGTTGATATTCCGGTCGTGGGTGATTGCCGGACCGTGTTGAAAGATATGCTTGCGATCCTTAAAACCCACGCCAAGGAAGTCAAGGAACTACAGACACAACTAGCCCCTTGGCTTGACCAGATACGAACGTGGAAGCGCGATAAGCCGCTCAAATACGACAAAAATTCCAAGGTCATTAAACCCCAGTACGTGATCGAGACCATCGACAGGCTGACACCCGAAGACGCCATTATCGCCACCGAGGTCGGCCAGAACCAGATGTGGACCGCTCAGTTCTATAAATTCAAACAGCCGCGGCTTTTTCTCACTTCAGGAGGATTGGGGACCATGGGGTACGGTTTCCCGGCCGCCATCGGCGCGCAGGTCGCATTTCCCAAGCGCACGGTCATCGATATCGCCGGCGACGGTTCGATCCAGATGAATATCCAGGAATTGGCTACCGCGGTGCAGTATAAGCTGGGCGTCAAGGTCATGATCCTCAACAACGGCTATCTGGGCATGGTGCGTCAGTGGCAATCGCTGTTCTATAAAAAGCGCTATTCCCATACGACCATGAGTATCGGACCGGACTTCGTCAAACTGGCCGAGGCCTATGGGGCGCACGGCCTGCGCGTGGAGCGGCCGGCCGATGTGGAGAGCGCCATCCGTGAGGCGCTGGCGACCAAGGGCACGGTCTTCGTGGACTTCAAGGTGGACCCGGAAGAGGATGTGTGCCCGATCGTTCCGGCCGGCGCTCCCATCAAAAATATGCTCCTGGTATGAGGTACGTATGCGGCATGTGATCTCGGTATTGGTGGATAATGAGGCCGGCGTCCTTTCCCGGGTTTCAGGGCTCTTTTCCGGCCGCGGCTTCAATATCGAATCGCTCTCCGTGGCGCCGACGCTGGAGGCGAATGTATCCAAGATGGTCATCACCACCATTGGTGACGATCAGGTGCTGGAGCAGATTAAGAAGCAGCTCAACAAGCTTATCAACGTGATTAAAGTTGTGGATTATGTCGGCAAGGAGTATGTGGAGCGCGAGATGATCATGATCAAGGTCCAGGCCAAGGCCGAGAACCGGGCCGAGGTACTGCGCATCGCCGATATATTCCGGGCCAAGGTCGTGGATGTGTGCACGAAATCCTATACCCTGGAACTCACGGGCACCAAGGATAAATTGGAGGCCTTCGTTGAGCTCTTGACCCCGCTCGGCATTATCGATTTCGTGCGCAGCGGGGCCGTGGTTATGGAAAGAGAGATGCAGGGAAGGAGGAAATTATAAATGATGAAGGTCTATTATGACAAGGATGCCGATCTGAAATTGATACGCGCCAAGAACGTCGCGGTCATCGGCTACGGCTCGCAGGGGTTTGCCCATTCCAACAGCCTCAAGGATTCGGGCGTCGACGTTGTCGTGGGCTTGCGCAAGGGCAGCCCCTCATGGTCCAAGGCCGAGAAGGCGGGCTTGAAGGTCAAGACCGTGTCCGAGGCCGTCAAATGGGCGGATGTGGTCATGATCCTGCTGCCCGATGAGTTGCAGGCCGGTATTTACCGCCAGGAGATCGAACCTTACCTGAGCAAGGGCATGTTTCTGGCCTTTGCGCATGGATTCAATATCCATTACGGACAGATCAAACCGCCCGAAGGCGTGGGCTGCTTCATGGTGGCGCCCAAGTCTCCCGGTCACATGGTGCGTTATGAATATACCCAGGGCCGCGGGGTGCCGATGCTGATCGCGGTGGCGGCCGATATCAAGGGCCAGACCAAGAACTTGGCCCTGGCATACGCCTGCGCCATCGGCGGCGGCAAGGCCGGCATCCTCGAAACCAGCTTTGCCGAGGAGACCGAGACCGACCTCTTCGGCGAGCAGGCGGTGCTGTGCGGCGGAACCACGGCTCTGATCCAGGCCGGTTTCGATACCCTGGTGGAAGCCGGCTATGCCCCTGAAATGGCCTACTTCGAATGTTTGCACGAGCTCAAGCTCATCGTGGACCTGATCTATGAAGGCGGTATCTCCAACATGCGTTACTCCATCAGCAACACCGCCCAGTACGGCGACATCACGCGCGGGCCTCAGTTGATCGACGCCGGGGTAAAGGCGCGCATGCGCCAGATCCTGACCCAGATCCAGAACGGCGAGTTCGCGCGCGAATGGATCCTCGAGAATCAGGCCGGCCGGCCGGTGTTCAATGCGTTGACCCGTCAGGGGGAGGAGCACCTGATTGAAAAGGTCGGCTCCAAGTTGCGGGCCATGATGCCTTGGATATCGCAGAACCGGAAGGTCAATAAGAAGGAAAACTAGGATGCTTATCCGGATCGAGGGGTTACCGTATATCATCGGTTGCGGCGTGGTGGCGTTGCTCCTTGGACGTACCCGCTTCAGGTACATAGGACTCGTGCCCCTCTTGTTCACCAGCTGGTTTTTCCGTGATCCCGTGCGCGAGATTCCGACACAGGCCGGGACGGTTCTTTCCCCTGCCGACGGCACCATACTGGAGGTAAGCCAGACCACAGAAGAGCGTGTAGGACCGTGCACCAAGGTGGCCATATTCATGTCGGTCTTTAACGTACATGTGAACCGTGTGCCGCTGGACGGTGAGGTGCTCGACAAGATCTACAAGCCCGGCGCCTTTAAGGTTGCCAGCCTGGGCAAGAAGACCGAGGCCAATGAACGTATGATCCTGTATATCAAACATCCCATGGGCATTATGCGCGTGGATCAGGTGGCGGGTCTGATTGCCCGGCGCATCCACTGCTGGCCTCAGAAGGGAGATCATCTCACCCAGGGGGCGCGTTACGGTCTGATCCGTTTCGGATCGCTCCTGGAATGTTATATCCCCCAGGGAGTGCAGGTGATTGCCAGAAAAGGCGATAAGGTATATGCTGGAGTGACTATCCTCGGGAGGATGCCATCATGAAAAGAGACAGATTCAGGATGAGAAGGAACAAAGGGCCGCGCACCGTTCCCTTCCTGCCCAATTTCGTAACCACCATCGGGTTGTTCTTCGGATTCAACTCCCTGCATTTCTCGCTCATGGGCAATTTTTATATGGCCGCGGTCATGATCTTCCTGGCGGCCTTTATCGATGCCATAGACGGCCGGATTGCGCGGGCCACCAACTCAACCTCGGCCTTCGGCAAGGAATATGATTCACTTTCCGATGTGATCTGCTTCGGCGTGGCGCCAGCCATCATGATATACCTCTGGGAACTCAAGGGATATGGCAGACTTGGATTTCTGGCCTGCTTCCTCTTCGTGGCCTGTGGGGCTCTGCGCCTGGCCCGCTTCAACACCGATACCTCAGGAGACAATACGAAATTCACCGGCTTACCGATCCCGGTGGCTGCTGCCGCCATGGCCAGCGTGATATTGCTGTCGGATACGGTTGGAGCAATCCCCGATACGCCCATACTCATCGGCGTATATTGCTTATCGTTTTTGATGGTAAGCACGATCAAGTATCCCAGTTTCAAGCATGTTGAATATATCAAGGCCCACCCATTCCAACTCTTGGTGGCGGGTCTGCTGCTGGTGGTGGTGATAGCATCCGCGCCGGAAATCATGGCCTTTGCCCTGACCATGACCTTTGTCGTCGGCGGACTTCTGCTCAGTATGATTTCGGGCCTTTTTGCACGCAAGAAGGCCGTCAATATCGAGCACGAACCTCTCCCCGGGAATAACCATCACAGCTGATACGCATCTTGAAGAGGAGTTTTGCGTGGGATTGACCATTGCCGAAAAGATACTAGCGGCGCATACCGATACAACGAATCCGCGCGCTGGTGATATCATTAGGGTGCGTCTGGATGTGGCGCTGGCCAATGATATCACGGCACCGATTGCGATCAATGAATTTGAACGCGGCGGTTTCACCACTGTTTACGACCCCAAGCTGATCGTGTTCGTGCTGGACCACTTCACCCCCAATAAGGACATCGCTTCGGCCATGCAGTGCAAGCAAATCCGTGAATTTGCCCGCAAACATGGTATCGAGAACTTCTTCGAAGGCGGCGAGGTGGGTGTCGAGCATGCGCTGCTGCCGGAAAAAGGTTTGGTCCTGCCGGGCGATGTCGTGATCGGCGCCGACAGCCATACCTGCACCTACGGCGGATTGGGGGCCTTCGCCACGGGCGTGGGCAGCACCGATCTGGCGGCGGCCATGATCACGGGCCAGGCCTGGCTCAAGGTGCCCGAAAGCATGCGGTTTGTCTTTACGGGCAAACTCCAACCCTGGGTAGGAGGCAAGGATCTGATCCTGTACTTGATAGGCGATATCGGCGTGGACGGCGGGTTGTACAAGGCGCTTGAGATCGGCGGCGAGGCTATCAATTCGCTCGATCTTGCAGGCCGGCTGACCATGGCCAACATGGCCATCGAGGCCGGGGCCAAGGCCGGCATCATCGCCGCCGACGGCATAACCGAAGACTACATAAAGCCACGGGCCACCAGACCTTATAGGATATTCCACAGCGACAACGACGCCGTGTATGCTGCGGTCCATGAATATGATTGCGCCAACATCGAACCCCAGGTGGCCATGCCGCACCTGCCGGAGAATACCAAAGGCATCAGTGAAGTGGGTGAGGTGCGGCTCGACCAGGTCGTGATCGGGTCTTGTACCAACGGCCGTATCGAGGACCTGCGCATTGCCGCCCAGATTCTCAAGGGACAGAAGATCGCCAAGGGGGTACGCTGCATCGTCCTGCCTGCCACGCCTGCCACGTTCTTGAACGCCGAGAAGGAAGGTCTGATCAGGATCTTTCTGGAGGCCGGTGCCATTGTCGGCCCGCCGACCTGCGGACCCTGCCTGGGTGGACATATGGGCATCCTGGCCGAAGGCGAGAAAGCCCTGGCAACCACGAATCGCAACTTCGTCGGCCGTATGGGGCATACCAGGAGCGAGATCTATTTAGCTTCTCCGGCTATTGCGGCCGCATCGGCCCTGACCGGCAAGATCTCATCACCGGCGGAGGTGGCGTCATGATCATGAAGGGTCGGGCATTTCTCTTCGGCAATGATATCGACACGGATGCGATCATCCCGGCGCGTTATCTGACCACCTCAGATCCGCAAGTATTGAAGCTGCACTGCATGGAAGATGCCGATCCGAGTTTTCCCGACAAGGTTAAGACAGGCGACATCATCGTGGCAGGCAAGAATTTCGGATGCGGATCTTCACGTGAACATGCCCCGATAGCCATCAAAGCCGCCGGAGTCAGCTGCGTAATCGCGCGGAGTTTTGCGCGCATATTCTTCCGCAACAGTTTCAACATGGGGCTGCCTATATTCGAATGCGATGCCACCTTTGAGGGCATACAGGCAGGTGACGAACTTGAGGTTGACCCGCACAGCGGCAAAATCCGCAATATATCACGGGGTCTGGAATTTACGTCGCGAGCCATTCCGGACTTCATGCAAACCCTGGTTGGAGATGGTGGCTTGATCGAACATATCCGCAAAAGGGGCAGCATTTAGGCGCTATCGCTGCCTGTCGACTCAAGAGAATATCTTGGCAATCGGAAAGGTAAACGCTATGGCAGCGGGCTACAAAGTTGCTGTTGTCGGCGCAACCGGCGCCGTAGGAACGGAAATCGTTAAAATCCTGGAAGAACGCAATTTTCCGGTCAGGGAAATCATACTATTGGCCTCGCAACGTGCACACGGATCCGGCCTTGAGTTCAGAGGCGACAGTTTAGCCGTACGAACCTTGGATATGGAAGCCTTGCGGGGCGCGGAAATCTGCTTTTTTTCAGCCGGGAGCAAGATAAGCCAGGAATTCGTGCCACGGGTTGTGCAAAAAGGCGGCATGGTCATCGACAATACCTCCTGCTTTCGAATGGATGAGGATGTTCCGTTGGTGGTGCCGGAAGTCAATGCCGATCAGATCACGTCTCATAAGGGGGTTATCGCCAATCCCGGTGGTGCAACCATACAGATGGTGCTGGTTTTACACCCTATCCACAAAGTCGCAAGGATCCGACGAGTTATCGTGTCTACCTACCAGGCCGTATCCGCTACGGGGCAACCGGCCATCCAGGAGCTTTCCGAACAGGTAAAGGATCTTTTCAATTTCCATGAACCTCAAGCGCGTATCTATCCCCATCAGATCGCCTTTAATTGCATACCGCAGATCGATACCTTTTTGGATAACGGGTATAGCCGTGAAGAGATGCAGATCGCTCAAGAGACCAAGCGGATCATGGGTGATAAATTGATCAAGGTAAGCGCTACCTGTGTGCGCGTACCGGTATTCTACGGACACTCAGAAGCCGTGAACATCGAGACGTCCCGGAAGCTGACGGCCGCCGAGGCGCGTACGATTCTTGAGGCCGCTCCCGGAGTAATCGTAGAGGATGACCCCGTGCACAACACCTATCCTTTGGCAATATCGAGCGTCGGACGGGATGAGAGCTGTGTCGGCCGTATACGTGACGATTTAAGCGTGGCGAATGGTCTGGCCATGTGGATCGCGTGCGATAATCTCCGCAAAGGAGCGGCCTTGAACGCGGTACAGATTGCCGAGCATTTGATATCATCCTGATGTGAAGATAACTCTCGGCCAATATATCCCCCGCGCATCCTTTGTCCACCAGCTTGACCCGCGTGTTAAACTCTGCCTTATGGGAGTGGGGATAGGGGTTGTTTTCCAGATACGCACATATTGGGGGCTGTGTTTGTTTATTATAAGCTGTAGCCTTGCCACCATAGCTTCCACCATTGCGCTTAAACGACTGGTACTGGGCATCAGACCCTTTCTCTGGCTGTTTGTTTTTACCGCGCTCCTGCATCTTTTCATGACATCGGGTGATCCCCTGCCATACCTGCCGCATGCCTCGCAGCAGGGACTGAGGTATGGCATTATTGTCGGTTTGCAGCTAACGTGCGCCATCTGGATATCAACACTCATGACCTTGACAACCTCGCCCCTTGATATGGTTTGGGCGTTGGAATGGTTTTTGAAGCCGTTAAAATATCTTAAAATACCGGTGGAGGAGATCGCCCTCTTGGTTATGTTGGCGATCCGTTTTATACCGTTGCTCTTTGAGGAAACCGATCGCATTGTAAAAGCCCAAAAAGCTCGGGGCATTGATATTGAGGGTGGCGGTCTTATCCGCAGGGTCAAGGCATTGTTGCCGGTTCTGATCCCACTTTTGCAGGGAATGCTACGTAGGTCTGACGATCTAGCGGTGGCTCTCACATTGCGCGGCTATACGCCTGGCATGCCACGTACGAAATATAAAAATATTTCAATTCGCCCGCACGATCTTATTACCCTTGTGCTGTGTACGGCAGTATGGTTGACCTTCCTCTGGTTTTGAAAGAATATTTAAGAATATCCCGATAAAAACAGAGACCCTCAGGCAAGCCTGAGGGTCTCGTGAATCGTGAATCTGTTAGGTTTCTACTACTTTGGAGCTTCTGGAGCAGGGGCCGGAGCAGCCTCAGGGGCCGGAGCAGCCTCAGGGGCCGGAGCAGCCTCAGGAGCCGGAGCAGCCTCAGGGGCCGGAGCAGCCTCAGGGGCCGGCATAGCCTCAGGCGGAGCAGCCTGCTCAGTGGTTACCGGTGCTTCTTCAGCCTTCTTGGAGCAGCCGAGAGAAACCGATACGGTGAAAACCAGAAGTAATGCTACGAAAACATTGATCCACTTTAAACCCTTTTTCATGCCACTTCTCCTTTAAAAATTTATTTTATATCTTTTTCACGGTGTATAATTATTTATTCATGATGACAAATTGATCATTACGATTTTTCGCCCATGCCTCTTCCGTATGTTCGGGATCCACCGGTTTTTCCTTGCCATAACTGATGGTGGCGATACGCTCCTTGGCGATTCCTAATGAGACGAGATAGTCCTGGGCGGCTTTGGCGCGGCGCTCACCAAGTGCAAGGTTATATTCGGTCGTGCCGCGTTCATCACAATTGCCCTGGATTTGTATGGTAAGATTGGCGTTGGCTTTCATGAAAGATGCTTTCTGCGCCAAGATATCTCTGGACTCAGCCGAAAGGTTGAACATATCGAAATCGAAGTAAATCAGCTGGTCTTCAAAAGCCTTGATGCTTTCCTCCAGGCCACCCATAGGTGCCGGTGCAAGGACCTGAGCCTCTTCTGCCGGTTTCTCAGGGGCTAATGCGGGCTGTTCAATTTGTACTTCCTGTTTGACCGGAGCTTGAACTTCTTCTTCTTTTGGAACGGCTTTTTTGGCGCAACCGGTCGTGATAGATACCAGACTGAGGATCATAATTGCTATGAGAGCACCCTTTATTCTTTTCATCCATCACCCCCGTTAAAATCGAGATCATAAAATTTAAGAGCTACTTACTATTTCCATGCTAAACGTCAAGGGGAAAAAATAGGGAAATGAATGATATGTATGGCTAAAAATCATCATAACACAAAGGAATAAAAAAACAAATAATCGAAAAAACGACATGAAGAGAAATAATGAACAGTCTTTATAGGCTGTATCGGTCAAAATCTTTTTGACGATGCCAATACGACAAGGTTATGGTGTGGTCTCGATCTCACGCAGTCTTTCATCGAATGAGAGACGATGATTTTCGATGCTGGCGTGCAAACGCTCGAGCTCGTCGAACAATGCATCTATCTCCTGGTTCCGAAGGTCGAGTTCATGCGATAAACGGGAGATGGACCTGCCATCCTGTACATTAGTGGCGTGTTCAATATCCGCCATGATGGCTACATTTTCTTTTTCAAGAAGCATGATGCGCGCTTCGATCTGCATCATACGCGCCTCGATCGGTTTCAGAACTCGCGCGCGTTCATTAATGATTTCTGAACGCACCCGGCGAAGATCTTTCTTGCTGAGCTTGAACTCACCTTTGGACATCTTTTCAGGGCCGGGGATCGGCACATCTTCATCTTCCCAACCGCAGCGGTCGAGAAAATCCTGGTAACCGCCTTCGAAGAGAGATACACCGCTATTCTGAAATACAATCAAACGTTCGGCCAAAGCATGCAGGAACATTTCGTTATGGGTGACCATGATCACGGCGCCTTCGAAGTTGTCCAGAGCCGCCAGTAGCGCGTCGCATGACTGCATATCGAGATGGTTTGTCGGTTCATCAAGCAGGAGGACATTGAGAGGCGTGGCCAGGAGTTTGCCCAGGAGTACGCGGCTCATTTCACCACCGGAGAGTACATCGATGATTTTCAGGGCATGGTCGCCCTCGAACATCATGGCACCACAGATCGCACGTGCCTTCTGTCGATCGATATCCGAATTGGATGACATAATCTCTTCTTCCACCGTTCTGGCAGCGACCAGGTGTGCTGCGTGTGTCTGCTCGAAGAAACCATACGCCACCCCTTTATTCCACACGATCTCGCCTCGATCCGTTGCCAGTTCGCCGGATATGAGGCGCAAAAGCGTGGTTTTACCTTTGCCGTTACGGCCCACGATACCGATACGGTCACGGGCGCCGATTGTGACGGAGAAATCATTTACCAGCGGTATGTCGGGATGATATCCGAATCCTATTGAATGCACGCCGAGCACGAACTTCCCCTGATAAGGCTGATAACGGAAGGCAAAATCGAGGGTTTTGATTTTTTCGATCTTTTCCTTCTTGTCGTGTTTGGACAGGGTCTTGACTCGGGACTGCACCAGTCCAGCCAGACGAGCCTTGGCCCTAAAGCGGCTGATGAACAGTTCTATTTCGCGACATTTGCGTTCGTCATTCAGGCGTGTTTTTTCGTACACCTCTTCATCCATCGCGACCTGAGCATAGTATTTTTCCGTGTCACCTTCGATCTTTCGCAATTTTTGACGATGTATGCCCAGGGTGTGGGTAATGACTTTGTCCATGAAACTGCGATCATGCGTAATGAGCATAAGCTCGTGCGGCCAGCCAAGCAGGAAGCGCTCGATCCAGCGGATGGAGGTGATGTCGAGATAGTTGGTCGGCTCATCGAGCAACAGAAGATCGGGCTCGCTCACGAGCACCTTGGTAAGGTTGAGACGGATCTGATATCCTCCTGAGAACTCGAGCGGGTGGCGCTGCATGTCTGTCTTGGAGAATCCGAGACCGGAAAGGATTTTTTCGGCCTTCCAGGTCTGATGACGTTCCTGTTCGGGCAGACCTAGCATGCCTTCCTGGAGCACCGTAGACGCGGTAAAGTCGATTTGTTGCCTGACATAGCCGAGACGATAACCGCGCGGGATGGTTATCACGCCTTCATCAGGTGTTTCTTCGCCCACGATCATCCGCAAAAGTGTGGTCTTGCCATGGCCGTTGAGTCCTACCAGTCCTACACGTTCATGGGCATTGATCTTGAATGCTACCTTATCGAAAAGGACCTGCCTCCCGTAGGACTTGCTGAGGTTATCTACACTGATCATGGTTGTTCCAATCGCTTAAAGACTCTATAAAAGATGCATGCACAGATGTCAATTTTATTACACGACGGAATTCCCTCTTGGTTCAGACTGTCCTCTATGGTAGATACAAGATATCACTCGCAGGAGAACGGAGCATGAAAAGTCGATTCGGCGATGCGCAGATGTATGAATTCCACTCCAGAGATGAATCCGGCAAGTGTTTCCTGTGTGCCTGCGCATCCTCGAAGCTGTTCATTGTGCGCGAGATCAAGAGCATGCAGATGGTACACCTCTGCAAGGATTGCATGGTGAATAACGCTTCCGATTATCTGCTCGACAATACACGCCCCTGGGAAGAAAAGTAAGGCCTTCCTTTTAGCGCGGGAATTTCAGAACAAATGTAGTCCCCGTGCCTTCCTGAGAAGTTACCTCGATCTCTCCGTGGTGTGCATCCATGATTTTTTTACAGAACGTGAGGCCCAAACCGGAACCGCGATAGCGATCCTCCTTGCCCTTCACCCGGAAAAAAGGCTCGAAGATGAAAGGCAGCTTGTCAGGCGGTATGCCTATCCCCGTATCAGCGATACTGACAAGCACGTAATACTCTTCGGCCGAGGCCTTGATGGTGATTTTACCCCCGGAAGGCGTATACTTTACTGCATTGCCTATGACATTGGTGAACACCCGTAATAGCGATTCTTCATCGCCCATCACGGAAGGCAAGGTCTGGGGTATGAGGGGTTCAACCGTCAGGCCCCGCTTATCACACAAGGGCATGAGATCGTCGATGGCGCTGGAGATGACGGTATGCAGTTCAATCGGCGCGATATTCTTGGAGAAGTTACCGTTTTCAACCCGTGAGATATCGAGCCAGTGTGAGATCAGATCTTCCAGATTCTTTAAACGGAAGCTGCACCGTTCGATGATCTTCATGATCTCGGGATCGAGACTGTTCTCGCAGAGCATCTTTATGGTTTCAACATACTGCAGGACGGTTACGAGGGGCGAGCGCATTTCGTGACTGACAAAGGTTATGAATCCTTTCTCGTAGAGATCCTTTTCTTCCCGCAGTTTGCGGGCCTCGATCTTGAGTTCCCGGTGTTCGAGACCGCGCTGCGCCACGGCCCGCAATTGGTCAGGGATAAACGGTTTGGGCAGATAGTCGTAGGCCCCTTTTTTCATGGCTTCCACGGCCGATACGATCGAGGCGTACCCGGTAATGACCACCAGGATGATATCCGGTATGTCGCGGGCGATAATCTCCATGACTTCCAACCCGTACATGCCGGGCATCTTGAGATCCACAAAAGACATCTGAGGCTGCCATTGCCTGGCGAGCTTTATGCCTTCGTCACCATCTTTGGCGGTGATGACCTCATACCCACACTTTGTCAGGGCCTGTCGGCATCCGTCCCGTATCGATTCCTCATCGTCGATGATCAGGATACGTTCAGGCTTCTCCTTGAAGCTCATGACGATTTACCGATGAGGTTCCCGATATAGTTGATCAGATCCGGGGCCTTGATCGGTTTGGCCAGGACCATATCGACCCGCGGGGCTCCCTCGGGCGGCATACTTGGTTCGTCATATGGTCCATGCAGGTCAACGGCGCTGAGCATGATGAGCTTGATATCCTTGGTGGCGTCCGACCCGCGTAGTTTGGCGACTACATTGAACCCTTCGCTCCACGTTTCCATCATCATATCCACGATGGCTAGGTCAGGGGACACGTTCTTGGCAACCTCCACTCCGATCTTGCCGTCTTCCGCTATGAATACCTCATAGCCACCTTTTTCGAGGATGAGTTTGGTCGCGATGCAGAAGTCATTGTCGTCGTCAATAATCAGCACCTTTTTCCGTGTATTCATAACTCCCCTCCTCTCATACGATTGCTATTAAAGGAGCAAACCCGATGCCAACATGTAACGTCTTGAAAAAACGATCGATGATTAGAAAAAAGTCCGGCACGTCTGGTCGCATGGGGCATAATTCCCCATGCCTGATGCACTTTGCCCCAGAAAGACATGGGTCAGCAAGCCTGCCCGGCCGATCTGGTTGTCCGTCAGTCATGGCCTCTGGTGTTGGACGTATCCATTTTGATGGCATAGGTACGGATCTTCATGCGCAGCGTCTTGCGGTTGATGCCAAGAAAATCAGCGGTTTTCGTGATCTGGTAATTGAAATGCTTAAGCGCCTTTTCGATATGTTCCTTCTCGACATCGACCAAGGTCATGGTCCCGGAGAACGTATCCACCACAGGGGCCTTAGCACCTTCTTTCTGCCCGTAATACAGGATATCGGAAAGCGAGATCTCCTCCTGTTCGCACATTACGCACAACCGCTCCATGGTGTTCTTGAGTTCCCTGACATTGCCCGGCCAGGTATAGTTGACGATTGATTTCTTGGCTTCCTCTCCAAGGTGGCGGGCCTTGCTGTTGTAACGCTTGCCGAAATGGGCCAGATAATATTCGGCGATGGGGATAATGTCCGACCGGTGTTCCCTCAGGGGCCTGATATGAATGGGGACAACGGATACCCGGTAGAAAAGGTCTTCACGGAAGGACCCGGATGCGACCAGCGACCTCAGATCACGGTTGGTGGCCGTGATCAGACGCACATCGATCTTGTCGGGGATGGAACTGCCGACCCGAGGCACTTCCTGTTCCTGAATGGCTCGCAGCAGTTTGGCCTGCACGGTAAGACTGATGTTCGAGATTTCGTCCAGGAACAGGCTGCCCTTATCCGCCATCTGAAAGCGTCCGTCGCGTGTCTCGCCCGCGCCGGTGAAGGATCCTTTGACATGACCGAATAGCTCGCTCTCCATGAGATTCTCCACCAGCGAGGAGCAATCGACGGCGATGTATGGTCGGTCTACGCGCGGACTGAGCTTATGGATGGTGGATGCGATCAGTTCCTTGCCCGTACCGCTCTCACCGGTTAAGAGCACCGTGGTTTGCGTCTGCGCGACGCGCCGGATGGTGTCCTTGAGTTCCTTGATGTATTCGCTTACCCCGATCAGATGATCCAGCACCTCATCGCAGGGCTCTTTGACAAGGATTGGTTCCAGTACGCCGGCGATGGTTTTTTTGAGCTCCTGGGCGGAAAAGGGCTTGGTTAAGAAATCGGTCGCCCCGAGGCGCATGGCCTCGACGCTTAAAGGTATGGTGCCATAGGCGGTAATGATGATGATCTTGGCGCGCACCTTGTCCCTGATGCGCCTGAGTACCTCCAGACCGTCCATCTTCGGTAGACGCAGATCGAGCAGGATGATTTCGTAAATGTCGCTGGCGGCTAGCGCCAAACCCTGGATGGCATCTCCGGTTGTTTCAACCAGAAAGCCGGCCCGTTCAAGAATCTGACAGCATCCATCGCGAATGGAGTCCTCGTCATCGATGATGAGGACCCTTTTGGTCCCTTTTGACTGCATCGTAGTTCCTTCATTCCATTACAGGGTGTCTTCACCAACTACTATACGGTTCCATCATGCAATGGCAAGAGGATATAGAAAGTAGTCCCGCTTCCCGGATCACTCTCCACATGGATGGACCCGTTATGGTTTTTGAGGATGCCGTAGATGATGGATAGCCCGAGACCGGTCCCATGACCGGCGTCCTTGGTGGTGAAAAACGGCTCGAAGATGTGTGGCAGGAAGGACTTGTCGATGCCCTTGCCGGTATCCGACACCATGATCTTGGCATGATTGTCGACGGTCTTTTCCGACTTGATGGTGAGTCGTCCTTTGCCCCCCATGGCGTCCGCGGCGTTCATGAAAAGGTTCAGGAAGACTTCCTCAAGCTTGAGGCTGTCACCCTTGATCTGGGGCAGATTTGGCTGCAGATCGGTCGTTATCTCGACGCCGAAGAAGGCGAACTGATCTTTCACCAGATTGATAGTGTTGCGGATGACGTCATTAATATCGAGCGGCAGCAATTCGCCGGTCGGGGTGCGTGCGAAGTTGAGCAGGTCCTGAACAATGCCCTTGCAGCGGTTGGTCTGATAGACGATTTTTTCCATATTCTCGCGCCAGGGATCCTCAGGCTTCATGTCCTCCAGGATGAGGTTGGAATAAAGCAGGATGCCCCCCAAGGGGTTGTTGATCTCATGGGCGACGCCGGCCGCCATCTGGCCGACCGCGGCCAGCTTCTCGGCGTTCGTGATTTGGGAGAATGCCTTCTGCAGTCTTTCATCGCGGTCTTTGAGCGATTTGGCCATATTGTTGAACCATTCATCGAGCATGTCAAAACCCGATGATTTTCCGGGGGGAAGCTGATAGTTGAGGTTACCCGAGGCGATGGCCTCGGTAGCATGTTTGAGTATGCGGATACGACGGATGATGGAATGCCCCAAAGTGAATGAGATGATAAAGGCCAGCAGCATGCCCAATGAAGTGACGCCGAGGAATATCCAGATGGTACGATACATCAGGTCGCGGTATTTGGCTTCCAGAATCCCGGTATACAGAATGCCGATAATTTTGTGATCGATGTCGTACATGGGTACATAAGCGCTGATGTACCAATCGTTGGCCACGAAGGCCCTGCGCCCTATCCAGTTCTTGTTTTGTGCAATGACTCGATCATACACCTCTTTCGATATTATCGTGCCGACCGCTCTTTGATTGTCGCTGGTCATTACGTTGGTGGAGATGCGTACCCCTTCCTGAAAAATGGTGGCGTTACCCAAATCGTGCCCCAGATACTTTTCGTTACCGTAATTGGTCTGTTTGATCCTATCCACCAAATAGTAGTCCTTATTTAAAAGAATGCCGCCCGCCAGCACCCCCAGCAGGTTGCCTTCAATATCCAGAATGGGATAAGCCGCGCGTATGACCATGCCGTTGACCAGATAGGGTTCATTGACCTTGATCGCATACGGAGTCTTGAGAATCGGTATGCGGGTTCGGCTGGCAAGGGCCGGATTTTCCTGCTCGATGAAACCGACGGGCAAAAGCGCCGTGGCCGTCACCGGTTTTTTCCCCACCAGGCACCGTCTGACCACAGGATCCCACAGAATATTGTCGCCCCTTACGTCAGGATTGCCGGCCCGGTACAATACGTTCCCGCTGGCGTCGGCGACATCGAGCATGTCCATGCCGGATGTTTGCAGGGCATCTTTTCTGATCAGGCCGCTGAGTTCCCGCATGGTCTTGACATCGCCGGTATAGATCGCGGTCTGCAAGGGGCAGCGCAAGGCTGTAACCTGCATGAGAACGCCCAGGCGTTCGAGCTGATAATCATAGATCAACTGGGCGGTTGTGATATTTTTCCGGATCTCCTTGTGCGTCATTTCGATATTGTTCTGGTTTATGATCCTGATACCGACCAGGGTAGCCACCAAACCGGTGAGGCCGGCGGCGATCAAGAAGCCTATGACCAGGCGGACCTGGAGATTGAGCGGCTTGATTCCGTACAAGGTAGAATCGATTGCATTACGGGCTTGGGATATCAATGGCGACCCCCTCCATAAAGGCACCTCGCCCTGCGTCCCACTGCTCTACAGTGGGGAATGGCTGGCGGAAGATGGTTTGTCCCGTTGTGTGCCTGCCAGACGGTTGAGGAGTTTGTTGACCCGTGTCACCAGGTCGGACGCTGATATGGGTTTCTGGACGTAATCTTCGGCCTTGAGGTATTCTTCATCCGCCTCCAGCGAATAGGGGATACCGGTCTTTTCGGTGATGGCCGTGACCATCAGGATCGGAATGCGGCTCAGATCCTCATCACGTTTCAGTGTGAAGCACAGGTCGAATCCATCGGTCATGTGCTCCATCATAACGTCCAGGATGATGAGATCCGGTCGTCGGCTGTCAATGCAGGTCTTGCCATCCTTGGCGTTCAGGGCCTGTTCAACGGCGAAACCCTGATGTTCCAGCATCATGCTCACGGCCTTTCCGAAATCCTCATCGTCGTCGATAATGAGTATCTTCTTCTTTTCCGCCATGGTTGCCCCTCCTTTTTATAGGGTGCACGTGCCTATGAGCCTTTTAACCCGTGAAAGCAGGTCCGCCACAGGGATGGGCTTGCTCACATACTCATCCGCCTGGAGATATTCACCGTCGGTTGCCGGCGAAAATTTGAAGCCGGTCTTTTCGGTCACCGCCGTCACCATCATGACCGGTATCTGGCAACAGGCGGTGTCGTGCTTGAGATCGTAACAGAGGTCGAAACCGTCGGTCATCTTCTCCATCATGACATCCAGAATGATAAGGTCAGGGCGCTCATTGTCAATGGATGAGCGCCCGTCCACAATATTCAGGGCATGTTCGACCGCGTATCCGTGATTCTCCAGTACGATCTTCAGCGCGCTACCATAATCGGGATCATCATCTATGATCAGAACCTTTTTCTTCTCAGACATGCTCCCCTCCCGCAACGATTGTTTGGGCCACCTCCAGGGTGCCGATATGCACCGGACAGAAATCCGAGCATCGCCCGCACCCCACGCAGCCGCAGAGCGCCTGACCTATATCAAGGGCATGGTAGTAGCGCAGTTTGTGCTCGTGACGACGCTGGAGCCTCAGGGCCTGGGATGGTCGTGGATTATGGCCCGAGGCTTCACGTGTGAATCCACCATACAGGCAGGCATCCCATGCCCGGATGCGCAGGCCTGTGTACGCGCTTACGGCCTGGTCGTAAATGTTGAAACACGTGCATGTAGGACAGACAAAGGCGCACCCGCCGCAGGTAATGCACTTGCGGCCCAGGAAATCCCACACCTCGTGTGGCGAGTCGGTTTTCAGTGCGTCGATGGAGGCCTTGATCTCGGGTTTTAAAGGGATAGCGGCTTGGGCGCGTTTACAGAAGGCCTCCAGGGCGTCACTGGCTATTTTCTGATCCGGTTCGGTGAAAGCCCTTCCTATGGTCAGAGATTCCCCAGCCTCAGAGCCGATCTCGATCAAAAGCTCATCTCCCAGATCGTATACCTGAAGATCGAACCCTTCCGCAGCAATCGGGCCGCTTCTGGTTGTAGTGCAGAAGCAGGTCTCATTCTGGGGTCCGCTGCAAGCTACGACTACCTTTAGAGTTGTATCCCAGCGCGCCTGATAGTAGATGTCGTCCCTGTCGCGGGTCATGAAGCGCTGGGCCTGTTGGAGACCGCAGGCGTCGCAAGCGCGCAGGCCGAAGATCAGACGCTTGTCGGATGAGCTCACCGTCTGATATGCCCCGTCATGTACCGTGAAAATTACTTCGCTGTGCGGCAGGAAGCAGGCCTTGGGAGACAGCGGCGGTTTGCCGTAGTCCAGGATGAATGTTTCAGGGTTGAAGGCATCGAATATGATATCACCCGGCTGCTGACGCGTCGGACAAATGAGCGCATGGTGCTCGGCCCATTCCATCAATACGGAGGTGAGATCTTTTTTCGCCAGGCGCTTCATGAAATCCTCCTGATCATCACGGCGCACCCCTTGTATTCGGGTATCTTTGAGATCGGATCGCAAGCCGGGTTGGTGAGGATATTGACCGGTGCTTCATGGAAATGAAAGGTCGTGAACAGGACCTTGCGCGGCACCTGATCCGTGATTTCGGCTTGCATCCGCACCGTGCCGCGTCGTGAAGATATCTCCACCAGGTCGTAATTCCTAATAGCCAGGCGCCTGGCGTCATCGGGATGGATCTGGACCTGGGCATGAGGTGCTTCACGCTCCAGAAGATTCGTGCGGCGGGTCATGGTGCCGGTGTGATATTGGTAGGATATGCGTCCGGTGGTCAGGATAAAATCGAATTCCTCATCCGGGACCTCGGCCAGGGGCTTGAAGTCACAGGCCAGGAAGGTGCCCAGTCCCTTGGTAAATTTATCCCGGTGCAGGATGGGGGTGCCGGGATGTTCGGGGGTAGGGCAGGGCCACTGAAGTCCGTGGCAGGCCTCCAGACGTTCATAGGTGATGCCGGCATAGGAAGGCGTGAGGGTGTTGACCTCGCGCATGATGTCCCAGGGCGAGTCGTAGGCCATGGGGTATCCGGCATGCGTACTGAGAGAGCAGATGATCTCCCAGTCCGTCCTGGCCTCTTGAGGGGGCGGTGTAGCGGCGTGGGCCACTTGGACGCGCCGCTCGGTATTGGTATACGTGCCGGTCTTTTCACTGAAGGCGGCTCCCGGTAAGACTACATCGGCCAAACGCGCCGTTTCGGTCAGGAAGATATCCTGCACTACCAGGAAGTCCAAATTCGCCAGGGCGCGTTCGATGTGGGAGGTGTCAGGGTCGCTCATCATCGGATTTTCGCCCATGATATACATGGCCTTGATATCGCCCTGTAAAGCCGCGGACATCATGTCGGTGATGGTCAGCCCGGGTTTGTCGTTCAGAGGCCTGCCCCAGGCCGTTTCGAACTTGGCGCGAATCTCGGGAACGGCCACACTCTGATAACCGCAAAAGACATTCGGCAGAGCGCCCATATCGCATGCCCCTTGGACATTGTTCTGTCCGCGCAGCGGATTGATGCCGGTGGAAGGTCTTCCCACATGGCCGGTGAGCATGGCCAGGTTGGCCAGGGTCTTCACATTGTCCGTACCGGTGGTGTGCTGGGTGATGCCCATGGCATAGGCGATCATGGCCTTATCGGCCCGGGCGTACATGCGGGCGGCTGCAATGATATCTCCGGCCGGCACGCCCGTGATGGCCTGTACAACATTGGGAGTATAACGGTTTACGACTTCTTTCAGGGCTTCGAAACCCTCGGTGCGGGTCGTGATGAAGTTCCGATCATGGAGACCCTCGGCGATGATAACGTTCATAATCCCGTTAAACAAGGCGACATCGGTGCCGATGTTCTGCCGCAGGTGGAGATCGGCATGCTCGGCCAACGAAATTATGCGCGGATCGACCACAATCAGCTTAGTGCCGCGCACGTGGGCATTGATGATACGCGTGCCGATCAGAGGATGCTGGGCGGTGGTATTGCTGCCGGTGACCAGCACAAGGTCAGCGTCCTCGAATTCCTGGATGGAGTTCGTCATGGCTCCCGATCCGAATGCCGCAGCCAGACCGGCTACGGTGGCGCTGTGTCAGAGCCGGGCGCAATGATCCACATTATTGGTCTGGAAGACCGCGCGTGCCATCTTCATCAAGAGATAGTTCTCCTCGTTCGTGACCTTGGCCGAACTCAGGAAACCCAGGGCATGCGGTCCGGACTGGGCCTTGATCGCCTGCAGGCGCCTAGCTACCAGCGTGATGGCCTCCTCCCAGGAACTCTCCACCAACTCACCGTCTTTGCGTATCAAGGGTCGGCGCAGTCGATCCGGGGCGTTGACGAAATCATAGCTGTGCCAGCCTTTGGCGCACAGCATCCCCTTGTTGACCGGACTGAGTGGGCTCGGTTCCACGCCGACCACGCGGGAACCGTCGCTCACAAGAAAAAACGAACAACCGCAGCCGCAGAAGGGACAGACGCTCAAAGCCTTTGCCATCAGATCGCCTCCTTGATATTTTCGATCTCAGGATAGGGAAAGACCGGACCGTCCATGCAGCAATAACGGTCTCCGATGGCGCAATGCCCGCATTTTCCCACCCCGCACTTCATCATGCGCTCCAGAGACATGTAGATGTTTTCCTTGGCGAATCCGAGCGATAAGAGCTTTTTCAGGACGAAACGATACATAACGGGCGGGCCGCAGAGCACGGCAAAGGTATCCGACGGTGACAAGTCCGTGTGGTCGAACAACGCGGTCACGACACCCAGGTATTGCTTCCAGATGCCCTCTTCGTCACGATCAACGCTATAGAGATATTTTAGGTCCTGCCGGTCGAAGAAGCTCAAGAGCTCATATTTAAAAAGTACATTATCCGGGCTGTTGGTGCCGTACATAAGGACGATGTCCTTGAAGTCGGAGCGTCTATCAAGCAGGTACAGGAGCAATGACCGCAACGGCGCAAGACCCAGACCGCCGGCTACCAGCAGCAGATTGTGCCCAATGAAGGACTCGATCGGAAATCCCCGGCCATAGGGCCCGCGAATATTGATGGTCGCTCCTTTACCGTATTCGAACAGGGCATTGGTGAGTGTGCCGGTGCGCCGGACGCAGATCTCAAGTGATTCCGGACGGGTGGGGGGGGATGAAATACTGATGGGGGCCTCGCCTTTGCCGAAAATGGAGACCTCGATGAACTGTCCGGGACGATGAGCGAAACTCTCCCAGGATGAGCCGTCCACTCGTTGTAATTGAAAAAGGCGGTGATCCGTGATCTGCGGCAATGTCCGCGCGATGTGCACGGGATAGGGCCGGTAGATGTTTTCCCCCATGTTACCTCCTAGAATCCAGCACTGTGAGCGAACATGCCAAAGAAAGGCAAATTCGATACCAGCATCATAATAGGCTGATATCGTTGATGATAAAATGACCTCTGCGATTTCTTCATGCCGTACGCGGGTAATCATGCCCCATGGGGATGGGTAAATATGCACCGTTTGAACACGGTTGCGGCAGCGACAACCATTGGTCACGGTAAGGATTTCCCGCCCGGTCGGTCGGGCTGGCCGTGTCTAGGGCGGCTTAGGAGCATCATATGAAGGCTGCCGATGTCATCACGATCCAAACCTCGTTTCGGCGTTATCAGGATTCATTGGGAGGGATGCTCTACGTTGCATTAGGATGGCACCCACGGCCGTATGGGGGAATATTACCCCATACGGCAAGGCTTAGAATAGTGTTCTAAGATGATAAGCAATGAATAATAGATGAATATATTGCATGGCATATATATTGCTGGCTTGGACAATACGGTTGTTTTGCGGCTCCGAGGAAAACGGCTCCAGAGGAGGGTTATGCCATGCTCGTTATGGGGGGTATGTGAGGGATGCTGGTCATCGTCTGCATCAAGCAGGTGCCCGATACGACCCAGGTTAAGATCGATCCGGTAACCAATACCCTGGTGCGTGAAGGCATACCCTTTATCGTCAATCCCTTCGATACGCATGCCCTGGAGGAGGGCCTCAGACTGAAGGACCGTTTCGGTCTGCGTGTGGCAGCCATCAGCATGGGACCGCCCAATGCCGAGATGACTCTGCGCAAGGCCCTGGCCCTGGGCGTGGATGAAGCCGTGCTCTTATCCGACCGGGCCTTCGGCGGGGCCGACACCCTGGCTACCAGCTATGTATTGGCCGAAGCCATCCGCAGATTGGGCCGGCAGGAGGAGATCGCCTTCGTGCTGTGCGGTAAACAAACCATCGACGGCGATACGGCCCAGGTCGGACCGGGGATCGCGGTGCGCCTGGGCCTGATCCCCTTGACACTGGTAGATTCCATCGAGGCGGTGGACCTCAAGGCTAGGATGGTACGTGTCAGGCGCAAGCTTGAAGGCAGGCATGAAATCATTGAGGCGCGTCTACCGGTGTTGCTGACCGTGCTGAGGGAACTGAACCGGCCGCGTTATCCGAAAGTACCCATGCGCATCGAAGCCCAGGATATGAAGGTCGACCTCTGGGACAATACGGTACTCAAGCTCGATCCGCAAAAGATAGGTCTCAAGGGTTCTCCGACCACGGTCAAACGCATCTTCTCACCCGAGCGTGAAAAGGGCGAAATCCTCGGCGACGGTGTCCATGATCCTCTCGGCACGGTTGAACTTCTGATCGACAAGCTGATCCAGCGCGAGCTTCTGGTGTTGTGACATGGAGAGAGAGAAGAAGCCCAAAAGACCACGCGGCAGGGCCGGCCTGATCCCGGACAAGTGCATCGCTTGCGGCGCACGCTGTCAGAGCGCCTGCTCGGTGGACGCCATCGAGATGAACGCCAAGGGCGAACCGGTTATCCTTATCGATAAATGCATTGGGTGCCGCAAATGCGTCAAGATCTGTCCGGCCGAAGCGCTCGCCATGGTTTATACCACGGAGGAACAGGAGATCTTGAGGCAACTGGATCAGCTAGACCGGGAGGCACCGAGCGAGGATATCGATGCCGAAGAGGCTCAGCTGGCCGATAAGCTGGCCCAGTATAAAGGGGTGTGGGTCTATATCGAATCCACGGACTGTGTCCCGGCCAAGGTATCCTGGGAACTCCTGGGGGTCGGAGGACAACTGGCGGCTTCTCTGGGAACGGAGCTCTGCGCGGTGGTGATCGGCAGTCATGTAGAAGCATTATGCGCCGAGGCATTTGCCTATGGAGCCGTCAAGGCCTATCTGATCGATGCTCCTACCTTTCAGTACTACCGTACCGCGCCCTACCTGGAGGCGGTGTATTCTTTAGTGCAGAAATACAAGCCCGAGGTGGTCCTCATGGGCGCTACCGGTCTGGGACGCGACCTGGCCGGCGCCGTGGCCACACGCCTGGGCACCGGATTGACGGCGGACTGCACCGGATTGGCCATTGATGAACGCCGTCACCTGCTGCAAACCCGACCGGCCTTCGGCGGCAATATCATGGCCACTATTCTCTGCGAACGATCCAGGCCTCAGATGGCCACGGTGCGTCCGCATGTCATGCCCATGCCGGCAAGAAAACAGGATGCGGATGGGGTGATCGTCCGCGAAGAAATTATGCTCAAGGAAGAAGACATATTCATCAAGATCCTTCAGGTAGTCAGCGACGCCGCTCATAGCGAGAGTATCGATATCGCCGGCGCGGAGTTCATCGTATCCGGCGGCCGCGGCATGATGGCCAAGGAAAATTTCAGATTGCTCCAGGAACTGGCCGAAGAGCTGGGCGGGGTCGTGGGGGCTTCGCGCTCGGCGGTCGATGCCGGCTGGATGCCTGTCGAGCGGCAAGTGGGCCAAACCGGCAAGACTGTGCGTCCCAAGATTTATATCGCCTGCGGGATCAGCGGCGCCATCCAGCACCTGGTGGGCATGCAGGATTCCGACCTGATTATCGCCATCAACCGCGACAGGGAGGCCCCGATCTTTGAGGTGGCCACCTATGGGATTGTCGGCGACCTGTTTCAGATCGTACCGGCCATCACCGAAAGCATCCGTGCCTTGAAAGCCAAAAAACTCAAGCAAGGTACGATATGTCAGACATGAAAATAAAGCGAGCGAGGATGACCCATGCAGCCTAATCCGACCACCTTCAGCGTTGTCTTCATCGCGGCTATGGCCGTGTTCGTGCTGAGCTGTATCCAGCGCTTCCGTCTAGTGGGCATCGGTCGGGCTGAAGACCGTTTTCATCATGTGTGGCTCAGGGTCCGCCACATGTTGGTGTATGCCTTTCTGCAGCGCCGGGTGCTGGATAAACCATTCGGGATCAATCATTTCGTCCTGTTCTGGTCGTTCATGTCCTTGATGCTGGCCAATGCTGAGTTCTGTGTGCACGGCATGTTTCCGGGAGTAGGCTTCGCATCCCTGATCCCTCTGATCCATCACCCCCTGGTCTTTATCTTCGACCTGGTTTCACTCCTGGCACTTCTATGCGTGATCATCGCGGCCGTCAGGCGCATCGTTTGGCCGCCGTATCCCGAGGCCGTGACCCTGGATGCCTTCATCATCCTTTCCCTGGTGGGTCTGTTGATGATCGCTTTCTTCAACCTGCACGGCATCGAAATCGCCATAGGCAAAGAAGCGGCGGCGGCCTTCATGCCTGTCTCGAGTGCATTCGCAGCGGTTTTGTATACCGAACCGCTGCCGTACAACATCGAAAACCAAATGATAATCTGGTGGTGGGTGCATGCCGTGGTACTGCTAACCTTCCTCAACTATCTACCCTACAGCAAGCACATGCATATCCTGGCATCGATTCCCAGCTGTTTCTTCCGACGCTTCGAAAGACCCAACACCCTGCCGCAGGAAACCTTTGTAAAAGGAGGCGCCTTCGGCGTTCAGAATGTGAACCAGTATACCTGGAAGGACCTTTTCGATGCCTATTCCTGCACGGAGTGCGGGCGCTGTCAGAATGCCTGTCCGGCCGCTGCGACCGAAAAGCCCTTGAATCCCCGTCAGGTCATTCATGACATCAAGGTTAATCTGTTGCAGAACGGCAGGCTTTTGCGCCGTGGGCGGCAGGCTAAGCTGCCGTTGATCGGTGGTCAAGGCGAAGGAAGCATCTCTGAAAATGCCATCTGGTCCTGCACGACCTGTGGGGCCTGTATGGAGGTATGTCCTGTATTCATCGAGCAGATGCCCAAGCTGATCATGCTGCGGCGCTATCTGGTCCAGATGGAGGCCAAATTCCCGGAGGAGCTCTTGAACTTTTTTGAGAACATGGAGCAGCGCAGCAATCCGTGGGGTATCGCGCCGACCGAACGCACCAAGTGGAGCTCGCAACGCTCGGTCAGGACCTTCGACCCGTCCACATGCGATTACCTCCTGTATGTCGGCTGCGCCGGGGCGTTCGATGCCCGCAACAAGCAGGTCACCGTGGCCCTGGCCATGATTCTCGATGCCGCAGGGATTTCCTGGGGAATTCTCGGGAAGGAAGAATTATGCTGCGGCGACAGCGTGCGACGATTGGGCAATGAGTTCGTTTTCGACCGCATGGCCAGGGCCAATGTCAAGCTGCTTAAGGATAAGGGTGTAATGAAGATCATCACCCTGTGCCCGCACTGCTATTCGACCCTTAAGAATGATTACCGATCTTATGGCCTTGAGGTCGAGGTGTGGCATCATGCGGAATTCATCGAACGATTGCTGGACAAGGGATTGCTAAAACTTGCCCGTCCGGTGGACATGGGCCGGACCGTCTTTCATGACTCGTGTTATCTGGGGCGCCACAACGGGGTTTATGAAGCCCCGCGCAATGTCATCCGCCGGACCACCGGACAACCGCCGTACGAGATGGCGCGCAAGCGCGGCAATTCCTTCTGCTGTGGTGCAGGCGGCGGACGCATGTGGATGGAGGAACACCTCGGCACGCGCATTAACCTCGAACGGATAGGGGAAGTGCTGGCCAAGCACCCCGATACCGTTTGCGTGACCTGCCCCTACTGCATGACCATGTTTGAAGATGGTCTCAAGGACAAAGGCGCTGAACAGGTCCGTGTCAAGGATATCGGCGAGGTCGTGGCTGAATCTCTATACCGGGCTCGCGACGCCGATACGGACGGTTGAGTCGTCCGGCACAGGAGCGCGTCAACGGTGGAGGTGAGAGAGCATGCGCGATTCAAGCGCCCGGCGTTGTTCCTCGAAAAGCGTTTCATCGCTTGTGGGGTTGTACCGCAGCATATCATCGAAGATCAGCCTGACTTTGGTAAAAGGTTTGGGGAGCATGAAGCGGTCCCAGCTGTTGAAATACCAGGCCTTATCGGCCATGATATAAAAAGGCACGATCACGGCCTCGGCGCCGTGCGCCAGACGGATGACGCCGGGTTTGACGATGCCGGCCGGTCCGCGCGGTCCATCCACGATATGCGCCGCCAGCCGACCGGTTTTGAGTTTTTCGATCATGGCATACAAGGCTGCGCGTCCCTCTTTTGAAGAAGAACCGCGCACCGGGTCCCATCCGGTACGAGAGGCCACGCCGGCAATCATTTCTCCATCGGCGCTCTTTGAAATCATCAGGGCCGGGTGATAGGCACGGTAGGTCTGGAAATGGCGGATGGCGGCAAAAAACTGCTGGTGCCAGGTACAGAGAAGCACCCGGCCTCCGGATTGCAGATACCGCATCCATGGATCTTCGTTCTCAACCGTGAAGTGCAAGGTCGTAGAATATGCTCGGATGAAGCGATACAGTACGGGAGTAACGGCTTGGGACGTAATGATTTTTTTTATCCTGCTGGACATATTTGGGAAATTATAAAACCGAACACCGCCGAGATCAAGAGATAAGACGTTGCGGGAAGAACAATGGTGTTGGGGCGGCCCAAAGGCCGCCCATATATAGAGAACGGGCTAATACTCTTTGGTGAGTTTATCCAACTCGGCCAGGGAGAAAACAGGTCCGTCCTTGCAGACGTACTTATGGCCGACGTTGCAGCGCCCGCACTTGCCGATGCCGCACTTCATGCGCATTTCAAGCGAGGTGATGATGTTGTCCTTGGAAAAGCCCAGATCGAAGAAGACCGGCAGGGTGAACCGGATCATGATAGGAGGACCGCAGATGACAGCCACCGCATTCTCGGAGCTTGGGGCCACCTCTTTGCAGACCGTGGGCACAAAGCCTTCACGGCCTTTCCAGGTGGCATCGGCCTTGTCCACGGTGACATTAAGGTTGATGTCGTCGCGTTTGCCCCAGGCCTCGAGTTCGTCCTTGTAGATCAGAAGCCCCGGCGTACGGGCGCCATAGATGCAGGTGATATTGCCGAAGCGCTTGCGGTTGTCGTCATGCAGCATGTAGTTGATGAGTGAACGCAGGGTGGTAAAGGCGAATCCTCCGCCTACCACTACGATGTTTTTGCCTTCCAGGAATTCAAGCGGCCAGGAATTGCCCAGCGGACCGCGCACACCCATGAGCGTGCCTTCTTCCATCTCATGCAGGGCCGAGGTCACCACGCCGGCCTTCTGAACCGTGAATTCGATATATCCTTTCTGAGTTGGCGAAGAAGCTATTCCGATGGGAGACTCGCCTTTGCCGTAGATGGAGAGCTCGGCGAACTGGCCGGGGATATAGGCGAACCTCTCTTCGTCTTCCTTGTTCACGAAGCCGAAGCGGAAGGTTTTGATGTCCTTGGTATCCACTTCCGTGATGATCTTTACCACCTCAACAGGGATGGGTACATATGGATTCTGCATGTTACGTATCTCCCTTACTGTTTCGAAATGTCTTCGACGATCTTGCGGATATCGATGTTCACGGGGCAATACATTACGCACCGGCCGCAACCCACGCAGGCAATGGCGCCAAAGTTATCGACATAGTAGCGGAACTTGTGCATGGCCCGCTGACGCCAGCGCTCTTTTTGTGAGGGACGTGGGTTATGGCCCGAGGTCTCCTTGGTGAAGAGCGGGAACATGCAGGAATCCCAGTTGCGGATGCGTTTGCCGTCCGCGCCCTTCATCTCGTCGCCGATGTCGAAGCAGTGGCAGGTCGGGCACAGGTAGGTGCAGGTGCCGCACGCCAGGCATTTCTGGTGGATGGTGGCCCAGAAGGGATGCTCGAAATTGGCGTCCAGCCAAGGTTTGATCTCTTTAGCCGGGATCTTGACCTTGATTTCGGATGCTGAAGACTGTGCGATTTTTTCCTTAGCGTTCTCGGCTGCCTTGTCGGCCTTGGCATCTCCGAAATAGCTCAAGAGCTTGGCGCCTTTATCGGTCATGAATTCGGCCAGGTAGTTGTCTCCCAGATCGGTCAGCAGGATATCCGCGCCTTCGTTTGAGGTAGGGCTGCCGCCCACCGAGGTACAGAAGCAGGAGGAATAGGGCGGATGAACGCAGGACAAGGCGATGACCGTGGTTTTGGCGCGCTTGTCGATGTAGTAGGGATCCTTCCATTTTTCCTGGTCGAAAAGCATGTCCAGGAGAGCGAAACTGCGCGCATCGCAGGGCCGCACGCCGAAGAGCACGGTCGTCTGGGCCTCCGGGGCATCCGTCGCGAACTGTACGCCCTTGGGAGTACGCGTATATTTGAGCAGGAGCTCTGAACGAGGAAACATGAAATTCTTGGGGGCATTTTTGGTGTTGGCAAAGGTGGCCAGAAACTTTGTCCCTTTTTGGACAGGCTTGAACAGAACATTGTCCTCATCCTGCACCGGCGCAAACACTGCCATGTCTGCCGCGATCTTTTCAATTACCCCGGTCAATGCATCCTTTTTAATCAACCTTTTTTCCATAGCGTTCTCAACCTTCATGCTTTTATAGGAGTCCAAGACCCTTGAGCAACGGGGCCGCATCGACATTATGGAGCTTGAGCCAATTGGCCGTGCCAGGTAGCCCCAGGGCCAGGCCGATCAGTTCCGTGAAGTAGAAGACCGGCAGTTTCAAGTGCGCGCTGGCCCGCATATCCAGGTTGGCCATGCACACCGGACAGGCCACGGCAATGCAGTTGGCATCAGCCTCACGCGCCATCTTCATAAGCTTGTCCACCATACCGGCCACGATAGGGGTCTTGCTGATGGTAAGGCTGCCGCCGCAGCAATCGGTCTTGTAGGACCATTGTTTTACGTCTGTTCCCAGGGCGGTCAGGATTTTATCCAGTAGCACCGGGTTCTCATAATTGTCGAAGTTACAGACCTCGGGCGGTCTTAAGAGCAGGCATCCATAGTAGGAAACGGGCCTGAGTCCATTGAGCGGACGCGTTACCTTGGCGGCGAGATTGTCCACACCGATCTCGTTATGGATGATGTCGATGGGGTTGCGCACCGCTATCGATCCCTGGTAATGCCCTCCGACCAATGTTTCGATCTCGCTTTTCAAGGCGGTGTCCGTATCGAGATGGTGCTGTGCGCTCTTGAAGCGGTTGAAACAGGCTGCGCAGGGCACCATCACGTCGAGATTATCCTGCTCGGCGATCATGAGGTCGCGGGCGGGCAGGGCCACCGAGAGCTTGAAGTTGGTGCTGTGGGCGCTGGTGGCGCCGCAGCAGGACCAGTCCTTGAGTTCATTGAGCTCGATGCCCAGCGCTGTGCTGACGGCGCGCATCGACTGGTCGTATTCCTTGGCCGTGCCATGCAGCGAACATCCGGGGTAGTATGAAACCTTCACTTGCGCGCCTCCTTACTTCGTTTCCTTGAAGATCTTCCGCACCGTCGCCATGTCCTTGGGTTTGGGCGAGATGAGGTGGAGCTTGCCCTTGCGGAACATATCCAGGCCCATGACCATATCAGAAAAGAGATCGCCGGAGAGGAGCTTGTATTCGACCATCATCATGGGTTCGTTGATGCGGCCGTTGAACCAGATATTGTGCAGGAAGGACTTGTGGAACTTGAGGATGTTCTTTTCCTTGGCCGCGTAGCCCTGCTCAATGGCCATCTGGCGCAGGGTGTCCATCATGTGGGCAATGTCCACCTGGTTGGGACAGCGCGTGATACAGGTCTCGCATGAAGCGCACAGCCAGATGGTCGAACTGTTCAAGACCGTGTCCTTCTGGCCCATCTGGATCATCTTGATGACCCGGTTGGGGTTATACTCCATGGCTTGCGCCAAGGGGCAGCCCGCCGTGCACTTGCGACAGTGGTAACAGCGCTGCAGGGGTACACCGTGCATCCGTTCATTCACTTCGGTCAAAAAGCTCTTCATGGCTTCTCCGTATCCACACGTTTTATATTATGGGTGATAGATGAAATCTTCCTTGTCATTTTCCTTGTACGTGCTCAAGGGTGGTACCTCGTCCACGGAGGCGCCGGCGCGTTGTTCAAAGAGCTCCAGCACGTCCTTGTCGAGCTTCTTGAGGAAGGTGCGCAAGTCCACTCCCATGGGACAGACCGAGATGCAGGAACCACAGTCCACGCAACGTCCCACCATGTGGAAGAGACGCAGCATCTGGAACAGCGCCGTGTCGCTCTTGTCCTCGCTCAAGCCCACGAACTGCGGCTGGGTCTGTTCCACGAAGCAGATCTTGCAGTAGCAGGACGGGCAGGCCTGACGGCAGGCATAGCAGCGGATGCATTTATCCATTTCCTTGACGAAGTAGGCCCAGCGTTCCTCAGTAGAAATCTGCTCATGCGCCGTAACCTTGTCGTATTCCTTGTCGGATGCCATGGCAGGGGCGTTTTCGCCGGTCATGATGTCGGAGATGACCGGGTTGTTGAAGCGGCAGGTCAGACAGTTGTCGGCCAGAACATCCTTGAGGGCCACCTTTTTATCGCCGGCCGCGGTTTTGACATTCAAGTCGCCGCCTGAGAGCGCACCGTCGATGATATCTGCGCCACCCAAGGCTATTGCAAGCTTTTTGCGGTCCACATAGCCTGTGCAGGGCACGCCTATGATCACGACATCTTCTTTGGTATACTGTTTTTCCTGAAGCTGGATGACGATGGAGCGGCTGGTGCACCCTTTGGCTACAACGCCCACGACCTTGGTCTTGCGGTCATCCGGATTCTTGATCTTCTTCTGCGCTTCTTTATGGGCAGAAAGGATATCGTGCACATACTTGGCCAGGTTATGCACGCAGTAGGCGTTCCAGACGAGCTTGTCGGCCTCTTCGGGCGTGGTGATGAAGCACGGGGTGGCAGTCAAAGGCAGGGTGCCCTGCTCGTAGCCGATGATCACATCGACCTTTTTGTCCGCCAGGAGCTTTTTGGCCTCTTCTCTGATTTTCTTCTCGATATTTTCCACGGCTCTTCCTCTTACAGGGTTTTTACCAGCTTGGTCGCCGGGCCTAAATCTCTGACCTTGGCCGTGACGCCTTTGATGACCTGGGCAAAGCGGTCGCCCTCGGAGGCCGAAACCCAGGTGAACATGGTACGGTCGCTCTCGATTCCGATGTACCCCAGGAAACGTTTGAGCATGGCGAACTTGCGGCGGGCGTGATAGTTACCGCTGATGTAATGACACTCGCCGGGATGGCAACCCGAAACCAGGACACCGTCCGCGCCATCTTGCAGGGCACTCATGATATAGAAGGGATTGATCCTGCCGGTGCAGGGCACGCGCACGATACGTACGTTGGGCGGATACTGGATCCTGCTGATACCCGCCAGGTCGGCCCCGGCATAGGTGCACCAGTTGCAGACGATTGCCACGATCTTGGGTTCCCAGCCTTCTTTTGCCTTTGTCTCAGCCATATCTACTCCGTTCAATCAATATTCGCCGGTTCAAGGGGGCGGATATCCGCCCCTACCATGTACTAATATAGGGCTCCGATCTGGGTGAGCACCTCTTCGTTGGTGAAACCGTTCAGATCAACCGCGTTCATACGGCAGGAGGCCGTGCACACACCGCAGCCCTTGCACAGCACAGCGTTCACCACCGCTGCGCCTTCGTTCGCATCCACGGCAATGGCGCCGAACGGACAGTTGGCTTCGCACAGGCCGCAGGCCGCGCAGCGTTCCTTGTTGACATAAGCGGTCTTGCCTTCGGCCTCGATGAAGTCCTTGGTCAGAATGGTCGAAGCACGGCTGACGGCCGCATTGGCCTGAACGATGGCATCCTCGGAGAGCTTGGGGGCATGCGACATGCCGCACATGAAGACGCCGTCGGTGGCGAAATCAACCGGCCTGAGCTTGACGTGAGCTTCCAGGAAGAACCCATCCTGGTTGGTAGGCACTTTCAGCATCTTGCCGATCTCTTCGTTGGCAGGGTTGGGCACCGTGCCCACGCTCAAGGCCAGCAGATCGGTCGCTAGCGTCACGTAGTCGTTCAAGATCGGATCAAAGACCCGGATAGAGATCTTGCCGCCTGCCTCGCTAACTTCCGGCTTGCGGTCTTCATCGTAGCGGATGAATTTAACGTTCAGCTCGCGCGCCTTCTTGTAGAAGTCTTCCTTGAGGCCGAAGGTCCGCACATCGCGGTAGATGATGGTGACATCCTTTTCCGGGTCCATTTCCTTGAGTTTCAAGGCATTCTTCATGGCCTCGCTGCAACAGTAGCGGCTGCAATACGGACGTTCCTTGGTGCGCGATCCCACGCACTGGATCATGACCACGCCGTCGGCCTTGGCGGCCTTGGTGTCGTTCTTGGCCAGGAGTTCTTCCAGATCGCGCTGGGTGATAACCTTGTCCGACGAGCCGTGGAGGTATTCATTGGTCTCGAATTCATAGGCTCCGGTGGCCACGATGACGACGCCGTGCTCAAACTGGGTTTGGCCTTCTTTGGTTTTGATCGTGGTCTTGTAGTTGCCGATGAAACCTTCGATCTTCTCGATTTCAGCCCCGGTATAGACATGGATTAGCTTGTTCTTCTTGATCTTTTTGATGAGTCCATCCAAGTGCTTGACCGTATCAAGTCCTTCTAAGGTGTAATGCAGCTTGGCATAGTTGCCGCCCAGCTTCTTTTCCTTCTCCACGATATGCGACTCGAAGCCCTGATCGGCCAGGGAAAGTGCGGCGGTTATGCCGGCCAGGCCGCCGCCGATGATCATGGCGGCATGGTTAACCGTAAGCTGGCCGGGTTTGAGCGGTTTAAGGTACTCCGCCTTGGCCACGGCCATGCGGACGAGGTCCTTGGCCTTTTCCGTGGCCGCCTCGGGTTCATGCATGTGCACCCAGGAATTTTGGTCGCGGATATTGGCCATCTCGAACAGGTAGCGGTTTAGACCGGCTTTTTCGCAGTTTTCCTGGAACAGGCCCTCATGCGTACGCGGCGAGCAAGATCCCACCACCACGCGGGTCAGGTTTTGCTCCTTGATAACCTCGCCCATCTTGACGGCCGTGTCCTGGGAGCAGGTGAAGAGGTTGTCCGTAGCAAAGACGACATTGGGCAGGGTCTTTGCGTATTCCACGACCTCGGGCACATTGACCACCCCGCCGATGTTGATGCCACAGTGGCAGACAAACACGCCCGTGCGCGGACCGATGCCCTTGATGTCCTTTTCCATGGGCAGTTCGACCTCGCTTACCATGGTGCCGCGTCTCTCGGCCAAAAGGCCGGACGCGCAGGCTGCGGCACTGCTGGCCTCCATGACCGTTTCCGGGATGTCCTTGGGACCGCCGAAGGCGCCGCAGACGAAAACACCGTCGCGACTGGTGAGTACCGGGTTCTCAAGCTGGGTGGCACAGAAGCCGTGATCCTCAAGCTCTATACCCAGGGCGTCAGCCAGAGGCTTGGCATCCTTGGGCGGGGTCAGACCGACCGAGAGCACCACCATATCGAATTCCTCTTCGACCAGTGAGCCATCTTCGAGCACATACTTGATTAAGAGGTTTTTGGACTGCTGGAGTTCCTTGACAGCCGAAGGCATGGATCGGATGTAGCGGATGCCGTACTCATCCTTGGCGCGGTTGACGAAGCGGTCAAAGTCCTTGCCGTGGGCGCGGATATCCATGAAAAAGATGGTAGGCTCCAGACCTTTGGCATGTTCCTTGCCGATGATGGCCTCCTTGGTGGCGTACATGCAGCACACCGAAGAGCACCAGGAATTATTACAGGAGGTGTCGCGCGAACCCACGCATTGGATGAAGGCCACCTTCTTGGGCTCACGACCGTCCGAAAGGCGCTGAACATGGCCGAAATAGGGACCCGAGGCCGAGAGGATGCGCTCGAACTGGATAGAGGTGACCACGTTGTCGTAAACACCAAAGCCGAATTCGCCACGGATGGAGGCATCGAAGGTCTCAAAGCCCGGCGCCGCGATGACCGCGCCGACCTCGATCTCTTCCTGGGCCTCGATGTCGCTGTGACACACGGCCTTGGCGATACAGGCCTGCACGCACTGGTAGCACTCGCAGCAGATGCCGCATGACAGACAGCGCTCCGCTTCCAGTTTGGCGGCCTCCTCACTCATGCCCTTGATGACCTCTTCGAAATTGGTGGCACGACGCTTGGGGTCCAGATGCGTCATGTGAACGCGCTTGGCCTTGGGCTTGCCGATGATATCGCCCGGATCGGCAATGCCTTCTTTCCAGTTGCGAGCCCTACCGGCGGCGATGTCCTCGCCCTTCAAGTAGCGGTCGATGGAGATGGCGGCCTCTTTGCCGGCGTTGACGGCTTTGACGACGGTCTGCGGGCCGGTCACGATATCACCGCCGGCAAACACGCCCGCTACATTGGTCTGGAAGGTTACGACATCGACATCGATGTTGTTCCACTTGTTGACGGCCACGCCGCTGGTCTTGCTGATAAAGTCCAGATCTCCTGCCTGTCCGATGGCGGGCACCACGGCGTCGCATTCCACAATGAATTCGGAGCCCTTGATCGGCACGGGCCGCCGGCGTCCGCTGGCGTCGGGTTCGCCCAGTTCCATGCGCTGGCATTCGATGCCCTTGACCTTGCCGTTTTCACCGATGACCTTGAGAGGCGCCACCAGGTAGTTCATTTTGATGCCTTCCTCGATGGCCTCTTCGATCTCCTCGGCCGCGGCCGGCATCTCGGCGCGGGTGCGGCGGTAAAGGATGAATACGTCCTTGGATCCATGGCGCACTGCCATGCGCACCGCGTCCATGGCCACGTTGCCGCCGCCGATGACCGCCACGCGGTCGCCAAGGTAGACCTTCTCGCCCAAGTTGAGGCGCTTGAGGTAGTCGATGCCGTGCACCACACCTTCCAGATCCTCGCCCGGGATATCAAGCTTGCTGGAGATATGCGTGCCGCAGCCGATGAAGACGGCATCGTTGTTCTTTTTGAGCTCGTCCAAGGTGATATCCTTGCCGACGCGAGTATTGCACTGGATCTTCACCCCCAAATCTTCGATGATCTTGATTTCGGCGCCGATGATGTCGCGCGGCAGACGATACTCGGGGATGCCCAGGGTCATCCAGCCGCCCGGAATCGGAGCGGCTTCATAGACGACGACATCATAACCTTCGATGGCCAGGTAATAGGCAGCGCTCAAACCGGCCGGGCCGGCACCTACGATGGCAACCTTTTTGCCCTTCTTTTCCTTGACTTCGGGCATGAACTTGGTCTCGTCAAAGAGATCCATATCCGCCACGAAACGCTTGAGGTGCATGATGTCGATCGGTTCGTCCACAGAGCCGCGTTTACAGGCCTCTTCGCAGGGGTGATTGCAGACACGCCCGCATACGGCCGGGAAGGGGTTCTCCTGCTTAATGAGCTTCAAAGCTTCTTTGTATTTCCCATTCTGGATCAGGGCCACGTAACCCTGCACGCTGATATGTGTGGGACAGGCCGCCTTGCAAGGGGCCGTGCCGCGCTTGTCGATGGCGAAGCCCGAGGGGATCGCCTGCGGGAAGTGTCGGTAGATGGCTTTGCGTTGCCCCAGATCCTCGTTGAAATCAGAGGATACGCTCACTGGACAGACATTAGCGCAGTCTCCGCAGCCCGTGCACTTGGAAAGATCCACGAAACGCGGGGCGCGCGTGAGCTTGACCTTGAACTTGCCCGGCTTGCCTGCCACGGCCGTAACCGTGCGGCGGGTCATAATTTCGACATTCGGGTGCCTTCCGACCTCTACGAGCTTAGGGGAGAGGATGCAGGCGGAACAGTCGTTCGTCGGGAAGGTCTTGTCGAGCTGGGCCATGACGCCGCCGATCGAGATCCCGTTTTCTACGAGGTAGACCTTCATGCCAGAGTTCGCTAGATCGAGGGAGGCCTGGATGCCTGCAATACCCGATCCGACCACCATTACTGCGCCGATTTTTTCAGTGTCTTTGCTCACCTGACCCACCTTGTTATTGAATGAAGTCTCATTTTTCTATAGAATGATTTAAATCATAAAACTGCCGGGGGTGTCAAGTTATTGTTGCCCGGATTGTTGGAAGATCATTGACAAATCAATCAATAATACGCTAAGCGCGGGGCATGTATGGTCTGCAACCGGCCCTGGTTTTTGCCGATCAGGCAGGAAACATCATGGACTTCGAACCACTGGCGATGGTGGGGCGCAGCGGTGATTATTTCTTGCCGATGAACAACGATGAAGTGATCAGTCTGCCGCCTGGGTCACAACTCTATGTCCTGCCTGACAGACATCCCGTGGGTGTAGTCCGCGAAACCGGCGAGATTGTGGTCCTGAAGGAGAACCCGTATGCGCCGGGTACCCCGGCCCTGGCGGTGGCGGTTTTCCTGCCGGCCGCCTATACCCAGACTTATCTGGGGGCCTGGGAGAAAAATCCCGAGGCCGGGATATTGCCGCTCTTTGCCTACACCGCCGTGGGGTGGCAGGATGGTTTCGTCACTACGGCCCTGCGAGTTGACCCTTCCCGGCGGCAGGATCCGGACCTGTTCGATCATGCCAGAGTGCACGCGGGAATAGAGGCATGGCAACGGGAACTTCCTCACAACCGGCTGGTGAAACATCTCACGCATTGCGCCCTTGGATATGGGTGCCCGGCCGCCCTGAATCTTTTCCAGGGCCGCGAGGAGGGACCTCTGCCGACCTCGCCGGGTTGCAATGCCGGATGTCTAGGGTGTATCTCATTACAGGAAACGTGTGAGCCTCCGTCGCCGCAGGAACGCATTGCCTTCGTTCCCTCCCCGCAAGAAATCGCCGAGGTGGCGCTCAAGCATATCAACAGTATCGATGAACCGGTGGTCAGCTTTGGCCAGGGCTGTGAAGGCGAGCCCCTGCTGGCGGCCGATGTTATCCGTGAGGCCATCAGAATCATACGCTCCCGGACATCCAAGGGTACCATCAACCTCAACTCCAATGCCAGTCTCCCGTCCAGGATAGCCGAGCTGGCCGATGCCGGACTGGACAGCCTGCGCATAAGCATGAATTCCGCCCGCAGCGAAACCTATCATACCTATTTCAGGCCGCGTTATGCATTCGAAGAACTTATGCTGAGCGCCCGCGAGATGAAACGGCGCGGCAAGTTTGTTTCGATTAATCTGTTCGTCTTTCCGGGCTTGACCGATGCCCCTAAAGAGGCCCAGGCCCTGCAGGGCTTCATCACCGAAAGCGGCGTCGATATGATCCAGTGGCGCAATTTGAATATCGATCCTGATCTCTACCTGGAGACACTGGGCCAGAAGCTTCATGCAGGCATCGGCATCCGCGCGCTGATCGAGCGGATACCCATCCGTCGCGGCTATTTCAATCCATACGTGCAGCAGCACCTTCATCCTCGAGATAACGAGCCCTAGCAGGCGAGAAAGGGCGAGGGCTTTTAAGTCTTGCATCCGGCATGTCTTGAAGCTAATAAAAGGGCCATGCGATTTCTACTGACCAACGACGACGGCATTTATGCCCAGGGATTAGCGGCCATCAAACACGAGTTGGAGAAGCTGGGCGAGGTGGTGGTGATCGCCCCGGTGACAGAGCAATCCGCGGTCGGACATGCTATTACCATATCCGATCCTTTGAAGGTGATTCCAATCCATCGCGCCGGCGAGTTCTATGGATTCGGCATTACCGGCACCCCGGCCGACTGTGTGAAGCTAGGTGTCTCCTGTATCATGACCGATCCGCCGGATGTGGTGGTTTCAGGCATCAACAAGGGAGAGAACGTTGGAATCAATGTGCTGTATTCCGGAACGGTTTCCGCCGCCACCGAGGCCTTGATCTTGGGCTATACCGGGATAGCCCTGTCGGTGGACAATTACTTCCAGCCTGACTATGACGCCGCTAGCCTTTTCGGCGCGCGTCTGGCCGAGCGTTTGGGACACCGGGAAAAACCCCTTCCGTTCGCACTCAATATCAACTGCCCCTCCGGAACGCTCGACCAGATCCGGGGCGTGCGCATCACCCGCCAGGGAGATTCACGTATCATGGACAACTTTGTGCAGCGCACGGATCCGCGCGGTATTACCTATTACTGGCAGGCCGGCATGACCAAGGTCATCGATGAGACCGAGGATACCGATGCGGTCTGTTTGCGCAATAAAATGATTTCCATTACTCCTATCTATTTTAAATTGGGATGTCTCAGTGAGGAAACCCTGGCAGGTATCGATCTCGAGGAATTACTGCATGCTGAATGACTTGCAGACCCGCATAGGATATACCTTTAACGATCAAGAGCTGCTGCTGGAGGCTCTGACCCATTCGACCTATGCCAACGAACATCGATCGGAAAGTCTCCTGGACAATCAGCGCTTAGAGTTTCTCGGCGATACGATTGTCAACGCCGCTATTACCCGCAAAGTCTTCCTTGCCTTTCCCGGCTGTGACGAGGGACGGCTCACCAAGATCAGGGCCGAACTGGTCAGAGAAGACATGTTGGTGCGCATCGCGCGCAACCTCAATCTGGGGCAGGAATTGCGTCTGGGCAAGGGCGAGGAGCATGACAGCGGCCGCGAAAAGCCATCTATCCTGGCCGATGCTTATGAAGCTCTGATCGGCGCCGTTTTTCTAGACAGCTCTTTCGAACTGGCCTGTGACGTCGTGGATCGTCATGTGGATGCAGCTGCCGGTGTCCTGGCTGATCTGCGGCTCTCCGATTTCAAGAGCCTCCTGATAGAACATTGTCAAGCTCGTTTCCGGACGGTACCCGATCTGCTGGTGGCCGAAGAGACGGGTCCTGAGCATGGAAAAACCTTCGTCGTGGAGGTTTGGATCAACGGCGAGATCATGGGGCGCGGCGAGGGACGGAGCAAGAAACAGGCCTCGCAGAAGGCCTGCCGGGAGGCGCTCAAATCACTCAACTATCCTCTCTTGTAGTCCCTGTTTTTGTTTCACACCTCGGGTGTCCTCATCGGTGCGTATTCTGCGACCAGCGACAGTTTTCCCATCCGTGCGGTCCGGGCGAGGTGGAGGACGCAGTCCGGAAATTTCTCTCGCACTGCCGCGCACCGCTTGACCGGCGACGACTGATCGCCTTTTACGGCGGTTCTTTCACGGGCATCGATGAGAAGATCCTTGAGGAATACCTCACGATCACTCGTCAATTAATACGGCAGAGGCTCGTCCATGGAGCCAAGGCCTCGATCCGTCCGGATCAGATCAATACCGACATGATTGAGCGACTATTGAGCGCCGGTTTTGTTGAGCTTGAGCTAGGGGCGCAGTCTCTGGATGATAACGTACTGACAGCCAGCCGCAGGGGACATACGGCCCGTGACACCATCACTGCCGCGCGCCTCATCAAGGAAGCCGAACTTGGATTCGGCATACAATACATGCCGGGCCTGCCGGGAGAAGATCGACAGAGTTTTCTCTCCAGCGTGGAGACCATTCTGGCCTTGAAACCGGATATGGCGCGGATCTATCCGACCGTCGTGTTGTCCGGGACCGCCTTGGAGAAATGGTATGTTACTGGAGAATACACGCCGCTAAGCCTGGATGAAGCGGTTGACAGGACCCTGTATACCGCCATACGTTTGGAGAATCAGGGAGTGCGCGTGCTGCGGATGGGACTGCCGCTGGTTGATTCACTCAAAGTCGTGGCCGGCCCGGCGCACCCCTGTTTCGGCTTCCTGGTCAGGGCTCGCGGTTACTTTCATATGGCGGCGGTTTCTCTAGAAAGGTTCGGTGCGGGGGTGACGCTGCGGGTACATCCCCGGGAGGTAGCTGCCTTGCTCGGACATGGCAGGGAAAACCTGCGGCGTTTGAGTTTTGACTATTGCGCGGACAATGCCGTACCGCGCGCTTGCGTGAGCGTCAATTTTTCAACAAATAATCCTTGTGTAACATTATTGGATGTTATAGATCAAATTCTATGAAGGCCGACGCTTATCAACCGCAGGCGGTGCCGGTCCTCCCGGAATTAGCTGATCATGTCCTGAGAATGGCCCTTGAGGATGATGTCTCGGTCGCCAAGCTCGCCGGACTGATCGAGAAGGATCAGGGACTGACCGCTCGGATCCTCTCGTTGGCAAATTCGAGTCATTATCGGCGCTCGCGAACGATCTACACCGTACGGGATGCGGTCGTGGCCATGGGGTTGGATGCGGTCAAGACCGTGGCGTTGGGAATATGCGTATTGGACATGTTCCCGGCGGTCAAGGGATCCGGACTGGACTACAAGGAATTTTGGCGGCATTCCATCGGGTGCGCCATCTATTGCCGCACCATGATGGAGAGCCTGGACGAGCGTCTGGCGAGCAAGGCCTTTTCCGCCGGATTACTGCATGACATCGGTAAGCTTATCTTGGACCAGGGCGATCACCAACTCTACGCCGGGGTGATCGAACAGGCCAAGGACGGGCTCAGATCGCTCATCGATATCGAACGCGAGGTCCTGGGGGTCACGCATGCGGATGTCGGCCGCAGCGTACTCGAAAAATGGGAACTGCCGGGCATTTATGTCGAAAGCGTCTGGTGCCACCATGCCCCGATCCAGGTCATCGACGAAGACCAATATCGGATAGCCGGAGTCGTGCATATCGCCAATATCCTGACTCATATGACCTTTATCGGTACATCGGGCAACAACTTCCCGGCGCGCATCACCAGCCCTCTATTGAAACGTTTTCAGATTAATGCCGATCTCCTGGATGACATCATGCTCACAGTCCCCTCCGAGATCGATGCCATAACCAAGGAATTAGGAGTAGGCAAGCCGCGTGAAGGCCTGTTCCGTTTGATGAACCGCGCCAGCATGCGTCTCTCCGAGGTGTCGTTTGCTTTGCAGCAGAAAACCGCCAAGGCCGAACGCTCTAGCAGACGGGCCGAGATCATTATCAACCTCATGTCCAGTTTGAACAAGGCCACCAAGATTTCAGAAGCCCTGGAGACCGCGGCCGACCTTTTGTGCAAGGCCGGCATCATCAACGGATTCCTGGGAGGCCTCAAGGCGCAGGGTCTCAACCTGGTTTACGAGATGCGCCCCCATGAAGCCCCGCGTTTTATACGGGTCGGCGACGAGGAGCTCAAGGGCATGATCCTTTCCGGAAACTATCCGGTGGGCATGAGCCTGGCATCCGGGACCTGCGTCTATCTCAACCCGCTGGACCAGGAAATGGGCGACGACCAGGCCCTGATCTCGACCATCACGGTCTCGATCGCCACGACCTTGAAGCGACTTTATGCCGAGGCCGTGCGTCATGAAGAGAGTGAAGTCCTTCGCCAAGCCCTGGCCAACGCCGCCCAGGAAAAGAACAAGTCCGAAGAGCTCTTTTCCATCAACCGCGAGTTGGTCGATGCCTCGCCCATGGGATTGTGCCTGATCAACGAAAGGGGCGATCTCTGGACCGAGAACCCCATGTCGGCCAAGATACGGGAGACCCTTGCTATTGCCGGGCCGAACATACTGGAGACACTTTCCAGGGACGACACGCATGCCGCCCTCAAGCGCGCCATCCAGGACCGTACCGAGAGTGATATCACCCTGCAGACCGGCAAACATGCTTTCCGGATCATCACCCGGCCGATCAAGGCTAATCGCGGAACGCTTATCCTGTTCTGGGACATTTCCCATGATCTCGAACAGCAGAAGCGCATCTTCGCCTATGCTAAAATGAGCGCCCTTGGCAATCTGGCGGCGTCCATGGCGCATAATATGAAAAGTCCCCTGGGCGCTGTCCAGGGTTTCACGAGCATGCTGCAGGAGGATCTTGAGAAAGGCCGTATCAAGGTGATGCGGGGTAAGGCCGAAGATCCGGACTTTCCGGGCATGGTCGATACCATGCGGCAGGCGGCCGAGAACGTGCTCAGGATCGTGAACCAGCTTTTGAGTCTGAACAAGAAATGGGACAGCGCCCCGGTCATCACCAACCTGGCGGCCTTCTGCGACGATTTGTTCCTCCTCGTGGCGCCGTTGGCTAGGTCCTCCAATGTCACCCTGAAGAAGGATCTGGCCGTCGAAACCGTCTTCATAAAATCGCAGGCCATGGAACAGGTCCTGATGAACTGTCTTATGAATGCCATCGCTGCCTCATCTTCCGAGCAGGAGGTACTTCTCAAGGTTTGGCGTGAAGAAAGGTTGGTCTTTTTTTCCATCATCGACAACGGCATCGGCATGCAGCCCGAGCAGATCGGCAAGATCTTCGAACCCCTGTATACGGACTGGCCCTCACGTACCGGTATGGGTCTGGGACTATCTCTGGCTAGAGATATTGTCGATTCCATGGGCGGCCAGATCAACGTGGTTTCAAAACCCGGCAAGGGTGCGACATTCACCATCCGTATTCCCGAAGAGAAGTGAGCGGTATGCCGAAACGGATCCTGGTTGTAGAGGATGATCCTCTCTTCAGAAATTATCTCTATCAAGTACTCAAGTACGATTTTGAGGTCACGGTGCTGGGAAATCCCCTGGAAGCCCTCGGTACATTGAAAAAGAACGGTTCCGACCTCTTGATCACCGACCTGAGAATGCCTGAGATGGACGGGCGGGAACTGGTGGAAAAGGTGCACGCCACCATCGATCCTCACCTTCCGGTCCTTGTCATTACGGCCTTCGAGGACGACTGGCCCGTTGACGCCGCCCTGACGAAGCACGTCTTTACCTACCTGCGCAAAGGCGCCTTTCTACCGAGCGAGCTCAAGCAAAATGTCGAAAAGGCCATGGAAATGCATTCGGCCCTGCAGAGTGCGCAGGAGGTCAGAAAGGGCGGGGAGGCCGATTTCTATCGCGCCATTCTGAATAATTCGCCCAATGCCTTCTTCATCACCGAGACCAATCTCAAGCCGGTGTTTTTGGGCAAAGGCTTTCAGCGTCTGACCGGGTTCAACCTGGATCGCATCCCGGGAACGCTTCTGGATATCATGGACCCCGCCACGCGTTCTGAAGTAAAGGAAACCGTAAGCGAACTGCATCCGGGTCGCCTGGAGCAGCGCAAGATCGTGTTCAAGCGCACCGACGACACCGAGATCCCGGTAGATGTGTGGTTGTCCCTGGTGAATGTCGGGCAATACGATCTGATCCTGGGGATCGGCAGGCCGGACATCATTCATGAGGCCCGTGACATCGAACCCCTGCAGGCCGAGATAAAGCGCCTGCACACGATCATCGATCAGAAGTCAAGCGAACTTCAGGCCCTTCAGGACCGTGTCACCCGTATCGCCAGCGATGCACGCGGCATCATCGTCTGGCTGGACGAGAAGTGTCGCTGCGCCTATGTCAATTCCGAGATCGAGCGCATTCTCGGGTATCCCGCCCAGGAGTATATCGATCAGGACATCGACTGGGGCAGTCTGCTCCATCCCGATGACGTCCATGTCGTGGACGACATCCGTGACGCCGTCAAGGCCGGCCGGACTTTCATGGAAGGCGAGGTCCGCGCCTACACCCGTTCCGGGTACATGATTTTCCTGGCCTGGCATGCGGCTATTCAGTATCAGGCCAACGGCACCCTGCGCAGCATGGACCTGATCGCGGAAGACATCACCCAGTGCAAGGTTGCGGAAGAGGAGCTGCGCAAGGCGACCTTGAGGATTCAGGAACTCTACGGCAATCAGCTCCAGGAGATGCGCGATTCCGAAGAGCGTTACCGGCTCATCGTGGAAGGTTCCCAGGAGGTGATCTTCTCCATGGACAGCGAGTGCCGGGTCATCTATATGAACCGCCAAGGACTCAAAGCCCTGAGTCTTACCATGGATGAGGTGCTGGGACACCCATGCAGCGAATTCATCTCGGATGATTTCTCACAGACAAAGCTGGCCCGTGTACTCGAGAATCTGAGCAGCCGCGAGGAAATCGAGAGATTCAACCTAAGCGTCGATACGCCCGGAGGCAAACGCGTCTGGAATATTACCCTGGGGAGTTTGAAGCTCGGAAACAAGACCGAGTACATGAGCGTGGCCCGCGACATCACCGAGGAGTTCTCCAACTTCAAGCGCCTGCGGCTTCTGGCGAATATCGAGCACTACAGCGCCGACGCCATTATGGGACTGGACCTGGACCGGCATATCATCTCCTGGAATCAGGGCGCATCCATGATGTTGGGGTGGAACGAGGACGAGATCATCGGCAAGTCGGCCTATACCATCATTCCGGACGAGAAGCGCCGCGAGGCCGAGGAAGTGTTGAATATCGTCATCGAGCGCGGCTTCATCAAGAACCTCGAAACCCGCCGGTTGACGAAAAGCGGCCAGGCCCTGGATGTGGCCCTTACCATGACGGCCATCAAGGATGATAAAGGTGGCTTGGTGGGCTTTTCGGCCATGATCAAGGACATCTCGGAACAGAAGAAGATGGAGACCGCGCTGGTGCAATCCGAGCGATTGGCCGCCACCGGTAAGCTGGCCGCCAGCATCGCGCACGAGATCAACAATCCGCTCTACGGCATCCGCAGCTGTCTGAACCATGTGCTCAATACCGAGGACAAGAAGCAGATCGATACCCAGTTCGTGCGGCTGGCCATCAAGGAAACCGACCGTATCGCCGAGCTTATCCGCAACATGAAGACCTTCTATATGCCCACCGAAGGCAAGATCCTGGAGATCGACATCAATGAAATTCTGCGTGAGGTTTTTGCCTTCAACCGCAAATATCTGGAAGAAAACCGCGTGCGTCTGGAGTTCCTCGATGGGCTGTGCCCCTTGATCCAGGGTGTGCCGGAGCAGCTCAAGCAGGTTTTCATCAACCTCATCACCAACGCGGTGGAGGCCATGCCGCATGGCGGAGGGCTGTCCGTGTCCACGGAGACCGCCTTGGATGAAAAATCCGTACAGGTTATCTTCACCGATACCGGCGTCGGTATCGCCAGCGACGATCTGCCGCGCATCTTCGAGATGTTCTATTCCAAAAAACCGCACGTCAAGGGCGTGGGGCTGGGCCTTTCGGTAAGCTACGGCATCATCAAGCGCCATGGGGGCCGCATCGACGTCAAGAGCGATGAGGGCCAAGGCACGATCTTCACGGTAACCCTGCCGGTCAAGACCGAATGGGGCCGGCAACTGCAGCTCGATCTTCACTGACATGACGCCGTTGCATTCCGGTTTCGTAGCCATCATTGGCCGGCCCAACGTCGGCAAATCCTCATTCCTCAACTATGTCCTGGCCGAGAAGCTCTCCATCATCAGTGCAAAAGCCCAGACCACCCGCAACCGCATCCTGGGCATACTCAATACGCCTGTCTCGCAGGTAGTCTTTCTGGATACGCCCGGCATCCACACGCCGCACAAGGAGCTCAACCGCATGATGGTGGAAAAGTCTTTTGCATGCCTCAACGACGCCGATATCGTGCTGGTGATGGCCGATGCCACCCAGTCATTCGCGGAGTTCGGCGATATCGTGGAATACCTGCATCAGGCAGGCAAGCCTGCTATCCTGGCGCTCAACAAGATCGATCTGATCCCCCAGGCCGCCATGCAATCCAAACTGGATGAACACCTGCAAGCCTACCCGTTTCTGCACGGCATCGGGATATCCTGTACGACCGGCGCGGGAGTCGATTCCCTGATGTCTCTGATCACGGCACAGCTTCCTGAAGGTCCGCGATTTTTCCCTGAAGACCAGCTCACGGACCTGAGTGAACGCTTTCTGGCCGCCGAGATCATCCGCGAAAAGGTGTTCAACCTGACCCAGCAGGAGATTCCCTATGCCGTGGCGGTCGAGATCGAGCAGTTCAAAGAGGGCGACCCCACCTACATCAACGCCGTAATCCACGTGGAACGGCCGGGCCAGAAGGCCATCGTGATCGGTAAGAAGGGGGCCATGCTCAAAGAGATCGGCACCCAGGCACGGCTCGATATTCAACGGCTCATCGGAACCAGGGTATTCCTGGAACTGTTCGTGCGCGTGACCAAGGACTGGACCAAGAATCCGCTAGAATTGAAGCGTTTGGGGTACAGCTGATGTTGATCGCCATCGTCGGCCGACCCAATGTGGGCAAATCGACCCTGTTCAACCTGCTGGTGCGTGAAAACCGCGCCATTGTGGGTCCTCAGCGCGGCATCACCCGCGACCGTATCTACGGCCGCTGGGTCATCGATGAGAACATCAGTGTAGATGTAGTGGACACGGGGGGATATGATTCGCTGGCCGGCGGCCAGATCGAGCTGTCCATGCGCGACCAGACCCTCCTGGCCATCCAAGAGGCCGATCTGATCGTCTGCCTGTTGGATGCCCGCGCCGGGCTGACGGCCGATGACCTGGCCCTGGTGCGCATCCTGCGGGAATCCCAGGCCGATGTGCTCTATACGGCCAACAAGGTCGATGACCCGGCCTCGAACCTTGGCACGGCGCAGCTCTACGAACTGGGGCTGGATGGTTTTATCGAGATATCGGCCGTAAACAACCGGGTCGGTGACCTGGCCGAAGCCGTGCGCGAGCATATCGCCGCCCATATGCCTGCCACGCTTCCGGGAGAATCCGAGGCTATCCGCGTAAGTATCCTGGGCAGGCCCAATGTCGGCAAATCCATGCTCTTAAACCGCATCACCGGCACCGAGCGCGCCATCGTTTCGCCTATCCCCGGCACCACGCGCGACTATGTCGATATCCGTATAACCCATCAGGAAAAAGACTATGTTTTCATCGACACCGCCGGGGTTAGACGGCGCTCGCATATCGACGACCGGCTGGAAAAGGTCAGCGTCATGCGCTCCATCCACAATGTCGAGCGCGCCCAGGTGAGTCTGTGCGTCATGGACGCCACCGAGCCCCTGACCGACCAGGACCGCAATCTCTTGGGGATCATTCTGGACCGTGGCCGGGCCTGCGCCATCATCATGAACAAGAGCGACCTGATCGACGCCAAGCAGAAGGCCGAAATCCGCGACAAGATGAAGCTGGTGCTCAGGTATGTCCCGGATGTTCCCCTGCTCTTCACCTCGGCCCTGACCGGCAAACAGGTGATCAAGATCTTCGCGCTCATCGATAGCCTGTACGCCAAGACCACCACCGAGGTGCAGACCGCGGTGCTCAACAAGGTCCTGCAGGAGGCCACCAACAAAATGCATCCGCCCTCGATCAAGGGCCGGCGCGTCAAACTCTTTTACATCAACCAGACCGGCACGGCGCCGCCACACTTCCGGATCGTGAGCAACCACCCGGACTTCATTTCCGAGTCCTATAGCCGCTATCTGAGCGCGGCCATCAAGAAGGGCTGTGGACTGGAAGGCATACCGATCAAGCTCCATTTCGCGGGGAAATAAGAGCTTGGGCACTCTGTGCATTGCGAGAACAGCACAAATTAGGGATTGCCTCGCTGTGTCTGGCATAGTAACAACGCCTCACAAGACCGACTATGAGCACAATTCCATTTACGTTGTCGCTAGCCCTATTCGATAGTCTTTCCACCGCGCAACAGATTATTATATTCGTCCTGCTGCTCACCACCACCAATCCGTTACGCAACAGCAGCGCCTATCTTGCCGGTCTGAGCGGGGCTTATTTTGCCTGCGGTGTAGGCGGCTTTCTGGCAATCGACCAGTTGCAGGTATTCTTAAGCAAATACATTCCTTCCACCGCGAACATTTCGAATATCCTATATTATCAGTCCGAGTTTATGTCCGGTATCGTCATGACGATCATCGGTGTCTGGTATTTTCGCAAAAATAGACACACCTCTGTCAGTCGTACGCAAAATATGGTGGTGGCGAAACTGAAATCGATGAATGGGATTTTCGCCTTTTTTCTCGGGACGTTCATTTCGGCATCATCATTCCCGGTAGCCATCCCGTATATCATGGCACTGGGAAAATATGCCACGCTGCATCTGGATGTCCATGCCGCCATCGGAAATATCCTGCTCTACAACATCTGCTACGCTCTGCCCATGCTGGTAATCTTGATGGTATATTTGTATGCCCGCAAGCGCACGGACGATCTGAACGAGACGCTCCATGAAAGAACCCGTGTGCTGAATGTCCAGCTCACGACATGGGCTTGGGCCGGTGTGGGCATTTTTTCGATGATGGATGCCCTATGCTACTTCATCATTGGGCATGCCTTGGTTAAAGGTCGATTTTTTTAACCTAATGACCTCCATACCACCATGGAGAGATCGAGCTCTCTAGCGTGCTTAAGAGGAAAAATCAGCCTTAAACTCGGCATTTTTGGCCCGCAAGGCGGATTCCGGGTCAATATCCATGTCGCGCGCCAGGGCCACGGTCCAGAACAGGAGCTCGCCCACGGTTTGCATGGCCTGATCCTTGTGCGTGGTGGTAAGGTCGGCTGCGAGATCGTCCACCGAACGGCGCAGCCTGGCAAGCAGTTCCTGAGTATCTCCCCAGAAGTGTCCGGCGCGCCCAGCCGCGGATTGGATCTTGCGTGCGCTCAGGAGGGCCGGCAGTGAGGCCGGGATGCCGTCGAAGATGGTCTGGCGCTGGTCTTTTCCTTTTTCCTTGCGTTTGAGCTTTTCCCAGTTGTGGGTCACTTCCTCGGCCGAGCTGACCTTTGTCTCGCCGAAGACATGCGGGTGGCGGTGGATGAGCTTTTCGATCAGGCCGTCAATGACTTCAGGAAGCGTGAATTCGCCTGTTTCCTGGGCGATCACGCCGTGGAGCACCACCTGCAGCAAAAGGTCGCCCAGCTCTTCGCGCAGGTGCTCCACGTCATGACCGTGGATGGCGTCAAGAAGCTCATAGGCCTCCTCGATGGCGTGCGGCGCGAGGCTCTGGTGGTCCTGCTCGGCGTCCCAGGGACATCCGCCCGGGGCGCGCAGACGCTCGATGATAGCCACTAACTGGTCGAATTCCTGCATGATCGGTCCTTTCACGAAGAGATGTCTGTATGCATGGCAGGGCCACCATAGGACAACCGCGGTCTTTAGCCAAGTTCAAAAAAAGAGATTCACCCATTTCCATATTTACAGCCCCCGGAGGTTCATGCATATAGTCCGGCTATGGAAGCCCAGGCGCGCATTACCGAGCTTAGACGGTTGATCGAGCACCATAATCACCGCTACTATGTCCTGGACAGCCCGGAGATATCCGACGCTGAATATGACGCGCTTATGCGCGAGCTTACTGCGCTGGAAGAGAACCATCCCGAACTGATCACCAGCGACTCGCCCACGCAGCGCGTAGGCGCCGCGCCTTTGCCCGAGTTCGCGCCCATGGCGCACCGCATCCCGCTTTTGAGCATCGACAACGTCATGAACCAGGAAGAGCTCGTCGCCTTCCACGAGCGCGTGGTGAAATGGCTGGGCCAGGACATGATCGACTACTGCTGCGAGCCCAAGCTCGACGGCCTGGCCGTAGAGCTGGTCTATGAGAAGGGTGTGTTTATCCGGGGCGGAACGCGCGGCGACGGCAGCGTGGGTGAAGACGTGAGCGCCAATCTGCGCACCATCAGGAGCATCCCTTTACGGATTGCCGGCGCGGATATCCCCGATCTCCTGGAGGTGCGGGGCGAGGTGGTGATGTTCAAGGAGGCCTTTCAAACCTTGAACGCCGAGCGCCAGGACAACGCTGAGACCGTGTTCGCCAACCCGCGCAATGCCGCGGCCGGTTCTCTGCGGCAGCTCGATCCGCGCATCACGGCCAAGCGCACGCTGACCTTCTTTGCTTATGCCGTGGCCGACCCTGCAATCCTCGGACTTGATTCGCAATTTGCCGTGCTTGCACGCCTATCGGATTATGGGTTCAAGATCAATCCCGAACGCAGGCTCTGCCACGGGATGCCTGAAGTGACTGACTTTCTGGAACGCATGCAGCCCCTGAGAGAAGATCTTGCCTATGAAATGGACGGCGTGGTCGTGAAGGTCGACAAGGTCGCGTATCAGGAAACGCTCGGAGCCAAGGCCCGCTCCCCGCGCTGGATGGTTGCCTACAAGTTCCCACCCACCCAGGCCACCACCAGGCTCAATGCCATCACTGTCCAGGTAGGGCGCACCGGCGTGCTCACCCCCGTGGCCGTGCTCGAACCGGTCAGGGTAGGGGGGGTGACGGTCAGCCGGGCCACGCTCCACAACATGGACGAGATCGCGCGCAAGGGCGTGTTGGTAGGCGATACGGTTCTGATCCAGCGTGCCGGGGATGTGATCCCGGAAATCGTGGCACCGGTTCTCACCCGGCGCACGGGCGCCGAGCAGGCCTTTGTCATGCCCGAAAACTGTCCGGTATGCGGATCGCGTATCGAGCAGGACGGCATCGCCTACCGCTGTATGAACATGGCCTGCCCGGCCATCATCAAGGAGCAGCTCTTCCACTTCGCCTCCAAGGATGCGCTGGATATCGAGGGCCTGGGCGTCCAGATCATCGACCAAATGGTCGAGGTCCTCAACGTCAGGGATGCCTCGGATATCTTCGGGCTTGAAAAAGAGGACCTCCTCAAGCTCGAAGGCTTTGCGGAACTCTCAGCCAACAACCTTCTGGGGGCGATTGCTCATGCCAAATCCGTGACCCTGGGACGCTTCATCCATGCCCTGGGCATCCCGCATGTAGGTACCTCCAAGGCCGAAGACCTGGCCAGGCATTTCGGTTCCCTGGAGGCATTAATGCTGGCATCCTTCGAAGAACTGCGCGGGATCCGCGGCATCGGCGATGAGATCGCCAGGGCCATCGTTTCGTTTTTTGCCAACCAGCAGAACAGTGATGTGATCGAGAAACTGAAGCAGCGGGGTATTGCCATCCAGGCCGTGCAACCCAAGGCCATCATACAATCGCGTTTAAGCGGCAAGATGATCTGCTTTACCGGTACGCTCACCGGTATGACTCGCAGCCAGGCCAAGCAGTTGGCCGAGCAGTACGGCGCCCTGGTAGTGGAATCGGTGAGCAAGCAGCTCGATTATCTGGTGGCCGGGACCGATCCCGGATCGAAGCTGACAAAAGCCCAGAAACTGGGCATTGTGGTCCTGGATGAAAACGGGTTCAGAGATCTGATCAAGGAGGAAGCATGAAAGCGCTTGGCGTACGCGTCGAGGGGCGTGTGCAAGGGGTGTGGTTCCGCGCCACCACCCAGGAGGAAGCTCAGCGACTGGGGGTGAGCGGCTGGGTGCGCAACACAAAAGACGGCGATGTCGAGATCTTCATGCAAGGGGAGGAACCGGATGTGGACCAACTCCTTCAGTGGTGTCATCATGGACCTCCCGGCGCGCGCGTCCTGAACGTGCATATCGAAACGGCTCAGATAGATGCCGCGCTAAAAGGCTTTGACATCCGGCACTGACGACGCGGACCCCATAAAGAGGCCACACCCTCTAGAAATTCAGCGTCATCAAGCTCAATGCCGCGTCCTTGGTATATCCCGCGGCCGTGCCGGTATCGCAATGTTCGCTTATAGGCTTTGTGCCGTCAGCATCATCAATAAACTTCAGGCAATTCTGCATGTGCAGGATGAATTCATCGGGCGCAAGCATTTGAGCATAGGTGCGGGTGAAGGCATAGATGCACAGATCATCCTTCTTTGCACTTTCGGCAATCTCGATGGCCCTGCGAAGGCATTGTCCGGCCTTCTGCGCTGCCGTGGAGGTTCTTTCAGGCAGGAAGCTCCATAATGCCACGGCATGACAAAAATAGATGGTGGGACGATAACTTTCCAGGGCCATGGCGTCGTCGTGTATCTTGGCCCTGTCGCTCAAGAGCTTTTCGGCTATCGCATTCATTCTATCTTCCGGCACATCGCGCATATAGCTGCGCCTGATGCCAAGATGCGAGTGAACATTAATCGCGACCTCCCGGACGGTCTGCGGACTGCAGGAAAGTGTTTTTTGCGGATTGACGAAGATGTCCTCGTCCTCTTTGAGGATGGCTCTCAGGAGGCGGACGCTGTGGAGAAAATAGGCAGAGCGGATGCCCGAAGGCGAAACCGAGATCCCGTTTCCGAACAGGTCTTCAGCCGTCTCCAGCGCGGTGAAGACCATTTGCTTCATCGTCTTAAATTCGGTCGCATGCTTGGCGATTCTTGGATTGCCACGGAGTTCTCTGAGAGTGCACATAGCCTGGGACATATGCAGCCCGGCGTATTCGCAGTAAAAGTCCTCTGACTCACTTAAGCAATTGGCCAGGATGAAACGCGCTTCCCTCCCGGCTTGCTGGAATATAACGGTAGCCGTCTCATAGGTGGGGGATTCAAGTGCAATACTGCGCAGAATAATCATACGCAACGTCCTGGCCGTAAGATCAGTCGGATTGATCGACAACACGACCCGCAGGATTGCCATGGCTTCGGCGAAGCGCCTACGGTAATATAAGGTCTTGGCGATCTCCACACCCAGCAAGGCATTGTGCGGGAATTTAAAAAAGGCACTCACGGCATTGGGTTCGTCGCTTAAGCCGTCGGGGGGCTGGTTGTTCAAAGGCGGCCAGAGCAGACGGTTGAGTTTTTTTACTGAAGCGGCGTTGTTCTGCAAAATGGGGTCCGTTAGCAGGTCGGAAACGAAGTCGAAATAAAACACACTCCAAAATGCCTCGATCCACCAGATGGAGAGGGCCTCGCCGTTAAACAGAGTGGTTTCCGTAGGTTTGGAGCAGAATACTACGCGGATATCGTTGATCAGCACACACTGGCGTGCGTGATCCGACATGCGGATAACAGGGTCATTGGGCAGCTTGGCGTTTAAGAGCGGCAGCAGGTAATTATCGAGCGAGGCGAACTCTCCCACCACAATGGCGATGGACAGAAAGCGATTCTTGGTGCAGTAGCGGGAAAGCGCCCAGCGGACGGCCATCTGGTGCGCCAGCGATACGGCGCTACGCAGGCACTGCTGGTAGGCCACCAGATCGAACGAGGCGGTTTCTTTGGGAAAATCGATGTAGAACGTTGTGATGTCATGTGAGCGCACCTTGCCCCAGCGACCGTAGGAAAATTGAGGGATGGACTGATCGATGTACAATTTGAGCGTTTTTCTGAGCCAGCCCAGGATTTCATGATCGATGACATCCCCGCGGCTGTAGAGGGCAAAACCGATACGCGCGCCTTCTTTGTAGTTCTGGGTCTGTCTGCCTTCGCGGCAGAGTGTCAGAAGGGTCTCATAATGCCAGTCGACGGCAATATCCGCGCGTTCGTGTCCCAGCCAGAAGGCGAGGCTCCGTACAACATTTTGTTTATACACGGTGTCGACCGGTTCTTTCTTAAGCCTGGTGAGCATGGAGTTGGTGACCTTCGGCAGCGCAATCTGTTTTTCGGCCAAGAGTGCGTTGATGCGGTCGGTAAGCGCCCGGAGGGAGAGCTTGATCCGCAGTAGTTCATCCTTTTTTTCAAGCATCCCTTCGAAACTGAGATGCTTGGGCGGATCGAAGGTACGTCGATGGGAAGTGCGCTCTCGAATCATCATTTCCAGGGCCATGGCGTCGGCGGCGTGGATCAGGCCGTAGCGCTGGGCAAAGGTTACGAAGCTGTCACGGATCAGGTTATTGTTGCTGTTTTGAGAAAACGCTGACCAGCATTCTGGTGATGGGAAGGCCGCAAGCAGGGCGGATAAAGCTTTATCTCTTGCATGCATCATGATAACCTCAAAGAATAGTTAATAATATAACTCTACAGGGATCATCTTGACCCTCTATGATCTTGCCATGAATACATGGCACTGTTTTATCATAAAATGGTATTAACTGTAAAACACATCAATTTATTGACGGTTCTTTTCGGTGTCTATATCTTATCTGCATTCGAGAATCATAAGAAATCCTCGGACTATAAAGTTCCCGAAGGAGCTATCGCATGAGCAATGGCGTAGGGTTGGATCAATATACCGAGTATACGCTCGAGCATGGCATTTCACGTAGGAGTTTCCTGTCACGCACGGCGATGGCTGTGGCAGGAGTCAGTGCGCTTGGTATAGCCGGTTGCGCGCCCAAGAGTGCGGATGAAGAGATCGCCGATGAGGGTATGGTCTTCGGCAAGAGCTCGGATGGAGCGGCGACGCTTTCTTTTCTGCCGAAACCGGAGCCGATTCCCGAAGCAGACATCAAGGCATCGCAGACATTCGACGTGATCGTGGTCGGCGCAGGTGCCTCAGGTGTCCCCGCAGCCCTTTCAGCCGCAGAAAACGGCGCGAAAGTGGCGGTGCTCCAGAAGCAGAATATTGTGGTTTCCCAAGGCAATTCAGGCACCGGCATCGATCTGGCCAAGAGCGAACCGGCCGGCGTCGAGGCGCTGGTCGCGAAACTCCTGAAAGACAACGCCCATCGCTGCAACCCCATGCTCATCAGACAATGGGCCTATAACTCAGGAAAAGCCGTTGCATGGGTCATCGATCGGGCCAGGCAGGGCGGCGCGCAGGTGGTCGATCAGGGCAACCTCCAGCAGGCCGCTATCATCAAGATGAACGGCTATGCGATGAGCTACATTACATCGTTCTTCGGGCCAAAGCCGTACACAGCAGGTGACGGCATGCGCGCTCTGGCCAAAACCGCTGAAAAAGCAGGCGTCAAATTTTTCTTCAGCATGCCTGCCGTTCAACTGGTCCAGGACGCAACCGGGCACGTGACGGGCGTAATCGGCAATAGCGAAGACGGCAAGTACATGAAATTCATCGCCAGGAAGGGCGTCATCCTGGCCACCGGGGACTACCAGAACAACAAGGCCATGTGCGATTACTTCATCCCTGATGCGAAATACTTCGGCCGCAAGCAATTAAATCGGACCGGCGACGGCTTCATCATGGGCTACTGGGCGGGCGGCGTAATCGAGCCAATCGGCCACACCAAGATGCTGCACGACTTCGACGCGGGTCCGGCATCCATGTGCGATATGCCGTTTTTGGCCGTGGATCAGACGGGTAAGCGCTTTGTGAACGAGACCGTCGAGATGTCGGTGCTCAACAACTACCTGCGCCAGGCCGAAAACACCGGGCAGTATTCGCAGATCTTCGACTCGAACTATATGGCCCAGGCCGCAAAGTGGCCGGGCAAACTGATACCGCCGGAAGGACTGATGAACTATATGCCCGAAGAGCCGGGAGAGCACAAAGGGGTATTCGAAACGTTCATCAACACGCATAAGGCGGACACGCTGGAGGAACTTGCCAGGAAGATCAAAGTCGACCCGGCGACATTTGTTGCTACGGTCAAGCGCTACAACGAGATCGTGGCATCAGGCAAGGACAACGACTTCGGCAAGACCGCCGATCTGCTGCATCCGGTCGATACGCCTCCGTTTTATGGCATCCATCGCACGGTGCGCCTGTCCACGGTTTGCTCCGGTCTGCTCGTCAACGATCATCATCAGTGCCTCGATGCCGAAGCCAAGCCCATCAAGGGCCTATATGCGATCGGCAACCTCGGCGGCGGATTTTACGGTGGCGTCGACTATCCGCTCACCGTCTTCGGTCTATCACTAGGCCGTTGCTACACCTTCGGTTATCTCGCCGGGAAGCATGTCGCGACGCTATGACTTGTCACACAAACACAGCACCGCACGAGCCGATAAATACATGCTCTTAGCCGCGATTAAACCCGCTTGTCGACGGCAGCGAATGTAAGGAGGAAAGATTGTCATGACTGATATGGGCACGGAGAAGGCGAGGAAGTCATCCCGAAAAACCTGGACCATGCTTGGCGCGGCAAGTGTCATACTCGTTGTGCTGGTAGCCGTCATGGCCGGCGGTTCGACCTGGCACGAGAAACCTGGTTTCTGTGCCGTTTGCCACACACCGATGCAGGGCTATGTCGAGGGCTACCAAAGTGGCGACAAAACGCTTATGATCACCCAGCACGCGAAAGCGGAAAAGTCGATGAATTGTCTTGACTGTCATGATCCGGGGATCAAGGAACAGGCGACCGAAGCGGTGCATTGGGTGACGGGCGATTACGTGTTTCCGCTCCAGCAGCGAGAATTCGGAACACGCGGCTTCTGCCTGGCGTCGGGTTGCCACGATGAAGGCAAGATCACCGAGGCCACGAAAGACTATGACGGCGCACAGGGCTACAACCCACATGACCCCCGCCATGGAAAGCTGGAATGTATGCGCTGCCATGTGATGCATGGTCAGTCAATACAAATGTGCAACCAGTGTCACAAGCTTAAGTTACCGGAAGGCTGGATTGAGCCCGAGGTCAACGGTGAGATAACCGCCAGGTAAAGAAAGTTCAAGAAGTCTGCATAACTACTTGCAGCTACATGGTAGGAGGTAACTATGCGTAATCCAGGGAAACGGCTATACCTGATAATCCTTGTGCCCTGCATCGTTCTGAGTGGTTGCGGCCTTTGCATGAAGTATACTCCATCGGGGACAATTGCTCAGCCCACTCCGGCAGCCAAGGACCGGTTCATCAAGATCGAGGGCGTTAATTATCACTATGCCGAGTATCCGGCTGATGGTCCCGATGTCCTCATGGTGCATGGATGGTCTTCGTCGACCTATACCTGGGAAAAGGTTGCGCCAACGCTGCAGAAGGCAGGCTACCATGTCTGGTGCGTGGATATGAAGGGATTCGGCTGGTCGGACAAGCCCAAAGGCGCGACCTATGATCCCCTTACCCTCATGCGAGGCGTAAAGGCATGGATGGATGCCGTGGGCCTGAAGAAAGTCATCTGCGTAGGCAACTCACTCGGCGGCGGTGTCGGATTCTATTTAACCGTTGAACACCCACAGGTGGTCGATCAGCTGATCCTGATCGATGCCGCCTGCCTGTACCCGGTCAAGGATCCTTTCATCACCGATCTGTTGCGGCTTCCGGGAAGTGCAATCGTGGGCAAGGCGATCTTCTCGCGCTGGATGATATCCACGAATCTGAAAGGGACTTATTATCACCACGACTGGGTCACGGATGAACAAATTGATGCCTATTACAGCCGCGTGCGCACCGAGGGTGCCTTGGATGCCATGACCGCCATGGCGCGCGGGCTGGATTTAAAGAAACTGGAACCCTATACCCAGCGTGCCGGCCGGATTCAGTGTCAGACTATGATCATCCATGGCCAGAATGATACCGCCTGGGTGCCGATAGAAAGCTCGCGGCGCCTGCGGCAGAGCATCCCCCATTCCATTATGGTCGAGATACCTGAATGCGGACATATGCCGCAAGAGGAGCATCCCGCGATTACATCACGATTGATCCTTGATTTCCTGGACGGCAAGCTCGGGCATGACACAGTCCTACCGATGTCTTCCAAGTAATACGGTTACCTGCGCGACATGATATTTGAAAGGGCGGGGGCTTCAAGCCCGCCCCCTTTCGGTAACAAGATTATTTGTTCAGGAATTGGTCCAGCTTACGAAAACCGGCCTGCATCACGCTCGAATGGTTCTTGGCAACTGGATAAAATGGCGCCACCATACGCATGAAAAGACTGCCTGGGTTGGTACGCCATCGCAAACTTATCTTCGTGTTCCCTTCGAGGTTTTCAAACTTCCACACGCCTTGCCCGATGAATGCGCCATCCACGTATTCAACAATGAGCATTTCATTCTTTTTGGTTTCCATGGTTTTGGTCATGAATGTGATCGGGTAGAGCGCATGGATGGTCACTTCATAGAGTGCGCCGATATTATCGCTGGTTTCACCCTCGTTAAGCGTTGAGGAGAAATCCGGCAACCACCAGCTGGTTTTGTCGTCGTATATGTCGATTATGGCGTTGTAGACCACCTCCGGGCTGGCATGGATGATCGCCTCTTCCGTGACATCATACCTTGTCGTAACCGAACCTTGACTTTCATCATTGGCGAGCAGATATGCCTGAAAAAGAATCATAAAACAAAACAGAAAACCGATTATTTTTTTCATACTTTCCTCCGCTGAAAGTATTGGTGTTTCTGCGATACCTGATTAGGGAAAAATCATATGAATAGCCCTGAATACGTTGATTATAATTTATAAAGTGCTTTCGTACGTTATTCAACAATAAGGTGTATTCTGCTGATAATTCCGTCTTATGACAAAATGCTTCAATGTTTCCTAACTGACACCAATGGAGAACAATGGTTAAAAAAATTCTACGAATTGATTCGAGATCGGTTGATCAAGATGGTTGATTTCGATTAAAAAATCCCCCCTTGGAACCAAGGGGGGAGGGAACAAGAAGGGGGGTTGTTTTTAAGACTTTTGCGAGTCGTAGGTGTCCGGGGTTACGCCGGTTTTCTCAAGCTCCTTTTTCATGATGCGGTGGGTGCTGGTCATGGGGAACTCCTCCACGAAGCGCACGTAGCGCGGGATGGCGAAGCGGGCCAGTTTGTCCTTGAGAAAGGCGAGCAGCTCGGTTGGGGTCAGCTGCATGCCCTCCACGAGCTTGACCGAGGCCATGATCTCGTCTTCGGCCAGTTCGGAGGGTACGGCGTAGACCGCCACTTCTTCCACGGCCGGGTGGTCCATGATAACATGCTCGACCTCATAGGCGCTGACGTTTTCGCCGCCCTTGCGCATGCTCTCGGTATTGCGGCCCACAAAATAGAGGTAGCCTTGTTCGTCGGCGCGGATCAGGTCGCCGGTATAGAGCCAGCCGTCCTTGAGTTTGTCATTGGTGGCGGTCTCGTTCTTGTAGTATTCGAGCGAACCCTTGGATGAGCCCACCTTGAAGATGAGCTCGCCGGGCACGCCGGCAGGCACGTCCTGGCCGGAATCGTCCACCAGGCGGTATCTGCCAATGCCCTTGGAGGGCTTGCCGATGGAGCCCACCGGCGCGGTGCCGATGTTCATGATGACCTTGCCCCCGCCGTCCACGGCGCCGTAGCCTTCGTAGACCGTAAGGCCGAAGCGCTTCTCGAAGTCCTCCCACATGTCGGCCGGGCAAGCGGCCGAGAGCACGTAGCGCACCTGGTTCTGATTGTCCGTGGGTTTGGGCGGCTGCTTCATCAGGATCGGCACCATGGATCCGATGGCATTGAAGACCGTGGCGTTGTGGCTCCGGATTTCATCCCAGAAGCGGCTGGCCGAGAATTTGCGCGACAGGGCCACTGTGGCCTTAGCCGCCAGGGAGAACGTAATGGTCAGGAACATGGCATTGGCGTGGAAAAGGGGCAGGGGGGTAAAATAAATATCGTCTTCCTTGATGAAGACACCGGATAAGAGGCCGAGTTTTTTGACATTAGTGCAGGAGTAGCGATAGACCACGCCTTTGGCGCGGCCGGTGGTACCCGAGGTATACATAATCAGGCAGATATCTTCCGGGTTGTAGCCGATCCCGGGATTGGTGCTTGAGAGGTCGGCGGCCTCGGAAAATCTGGTAAGTCCGTCCGGGATGGCTATGCCGTGTCCTTCAGGCTCGCAGTCATTGACGATAATGCCCTTGAGTTTGGGCAAGCCGTCTTTAATCGCCAGGAATGGTTCCAGCAGTTCGGCATCCAGGACCAGATACTCAATGTCGCTGTGATCGATGACATACTTGAGGCCGTCGCCCTTGAGCTCGGCGTTGAGCGGCACCACATACATGCCGATCTTCTGTGCCCCAAAGAAGCAGTCCAGGTAACGGGGCGAGTTTTTGACGAAGATGCCCAGGCCTTTACCCCGGTTTCCACCGAGTTTGTGGAGCAGATTGGCGGCCCGGTTGGCGTTGATATCCATCTGGCGATACGTTATCTTCTCGTTGTTGTAGAGCAGGAAGTATTTGTCGGGCACCTGGACGGCGCGCTCCTCAAGCAGCTCGGCCCAGGACATGTCGTGGTTGATGACGGCCTTGGGCAGGCCCTGAAGGTTGGTTAAGAGCGTGCCGCGCCTTTTTTCTTCGCGCATGAAGCGCCCCAAGGTTAGGGCGACATCGCGGGCAATGGCCAGTTTGCGCAGGGTCTGACGGTATGCGAGGGTATCCATTAAGCGTCTCCTTTGGAAATCGTAAATATTCGAGGTGGGGTTAAACTTCCTCGTTCGATAGTTTTGAAGCGGTAGCCATAATCATAGGGGATTTTCACCTTGATGGCGGCTTGTTTGCAGATGGCGGCGCAGTCGTTGCACGACATGCACTGGGGATTGACCTTATCCATGACGGCCCTGCGCTCTTTGCCCATGCCTTCAAGCACGAGCGCGCTGCCGGGGCAGATCTGGACGCACAGGCCGCAGCCGTTGCAGCGGGTATGGTCAATGCTTACGCGCGCCAGGGTGACATAGGTCTCGTTGTCATAGGTAGGTATCCTGAGACGGTCGATCAAACGATATGTTGACATAGGCATCTCCTCAAATCAGTACGTAGTGCGAGTGCAACCGGGTTCGAACCAGGTGACGGCATGCGTTTCGCGCTCGATGATACCATTCGGATCGCCCACAGGGTAGCCGACGCTGATGCCTTCGACCAAAGTGAAGGGAAAGCGGATGCCCAGGCGGCGTTTCCAGATGAGCGACAGTGGCGGGCGCATGAGCAGGGTGGAAAAACCAACCCAGCAGGTGGAAAGCCCCAGGCTGAAGGCGGTCAGGACCATGTTCTGGCCGCAGATGCCGCAGTCCAGGTCCGGATTGCCCACCCCGCGTCTGTCCTTGAGGATCATGATGACGGTCGGTGCCCCATGAAAGACCTTGAGCTTGCCGTCGGCGATCAGGCCGATAGCACCATGCGGGATGGGGTGCAGCTCATGTGGCATGATCCGGATGGATAATTGCGACATCAGCCAGGCCAGAGGCCGGAAGGTGCTCCCCTTGCGCCAGAACAGAAAGAACTTGAGTAGACGGCAGGCCCAGGTGATATCGCGCTCCATGGCCGCAATCATTTCAGGGTCACGGATGACGAGGAATTTCCAAGGCTGACAGTTGCCGGCCGAAGGCGCGTAGCGACCGGTTTCCAGCATGCGCTTGATCAGGTGTTCAGGGACCTGCTCTGAGCGGTACTTACGAACACTGCGGCGTTCAAAGCAGGCGCGTTCCACACTGCTTAAGGCATTCGGGTCATGCTCGATCTGTTCGCACATGATATGCTCCTTTAACGCGTGGTTGGCGCTTCCAGAATATGAATACACATGGCCGCTTCTTCCACTCCCAGAGCGCCACCGCCATTCTCGGCCATGGCGATCCGTGCCTGGGACACTTGGCGTTTGCCTGCTCTGGCTCTCAACTGGGTAACGAGTTCGTGGATCTGGGCGAGACCGGAAGCGCCGACCGGGTGTCCGCGCGAGGTAAGCCCGCCGCTGGGATTGATCGGTATGCGGCCCGTCAAAGAGGTGGCGCCGCATTCCGCCAGAAGGCCGCCTTCGCCCTTGGGGCAGAAGCCCAGGTTCTCGGCCTGCCGGAGTTCGCCATAGGCCGTGGCGTCGTGCACCTCGGCCAGGTTGATATCCTGGGGTCCCACCCCGGATTTTTCATAGGCCAGGTTGGCCAGACGCTCACCGATCTCGGGTTCTTCGAAACCGTAGGGTCTGGCCTTGCCCGTTCCCAGAATCGAAGCGCGGATGCGCACGGCCTGTGATTGCAAACCGAGCCTTTTGACTACATCCGCCGAGCATACAATGGCCGAAGCCGCGCCGTCGCCGATCGGCGCGCACATGGAGCGCGTGATGGGCCAGCTCACGATCCGGTCGGTAAGAACCTTTTCGACCGGCACGGCGAACTGATACTGGGCATTAGGATTGAGTGTGCTGTTGAAGTGGTTCTTGGATGCGATTTGCGCCAGTTGCTCGATGGTGCTGCCATAGCGCTGCATATGCTGGCGGGCATTGTGGCCGTAGATGTCCATGAAGGGCGAATGGTCGCCGGAAGCAAGCTTGCCGATGCGTCGTACGGTGTCGTACCCCATGATCTCGCCCAAGCGGATGAAGACCACGGCTGCGTCCTTAAACTCTTTCAGTCGGGTCTGGAAATCTTTTTTCTTGCCGGTTCGGGGTGCATGTTCCGGGATGCCGTACTTCGCCTTGTAGGCACGCATGTTTTCGAGGTCCTGAGGCCCCATTTTGAAGGTGCCCAGGCTGGCGATCATGTTCTCGATATCCTCGAAATCTACGCCGGTCAGAAACTGGGTAAAGTTTTCTTTCGAATTCTTGCGGTAGAGCTTTTCCGCGCCCACGGCCATGGAAATGTCATACAAGCCGCTGGCCACCGACATCCAGGCATGGTGCAGGGCAGTGGAGGCGCCGGCGCAGGCGTTCTCCACGTTCGTGATGGGGATGGTATCGATTCCGATCGGCCTCAAGGCAACCTCGCCGCGGATGCATGACTGTCCCATTTCACCCCAGCCCGAATTGGAAAACCAGAGGGCCTGTATGGCTTCCTTGCCGATGCCGGCATCTTTGAGGCATGCCTGTACGGTCTGACGGGTGAGGTCCTTGATGCTCTGATCCAGATATTTGCCGAACCGCAAGGTATCGACGCCGATAATGTATACATCGCGCATGCTGCTCACATCCTTCCGGCGATCATGTATTGTTGGTCGCCAATGGTTTAAACAATAATAAAAATTGGTATAAACATCAATATATTTAACGCTTGATTTTGTCAAGCTTCGAATGCATATTCTGTGTTACTGAATTATTATCATATTATGGAAAAGGATATAAAAACATATGGCTGGTAAGCAGGTCCATCAGAAAGTCGTCAATTGTCTCATGCGCGATATCTTTGCCAACAAGCTCAAGCCCGGTGAAAAGCTCCCCCCTGAACGCGAACTTTCCAAGGCTATGGATGTGGACCGCACCTCGTTGCGCGTGGCCTTGAAACAACTCGAGTCCATGAATCTGCTCGACATCCGTCCCGGCGACGGCATCTATGTCAAGGATTTTCTCAAGCACGCCGGCATCGATTTCCTGCGATTGCTTTTCTCGCAGGATGACGATGCCAGCGTCGAGCTCATCGGCGATAAATATGTGATCGACGAGGTATGGGAATGGTGGGCCGCCATATTTCCCGAAATGGTCAAGCTGGCCGCCAGAAGGCTTTCGGCGCGCGATCTGAAGGCCATGGGCGAGCTCTTCGACAAGGAAATGGAGGCCGTCAATGACCGACAGCTTGTCGTCGAGCTCGAGATCGCCGAACAGGATCTGATCGCAACGGTAGCCAACAATATGATCATGCTCCTCATTTCCAACTCATCCCGTCCGATGCGCAAGAAGATTGTCGAGATATTCATCAACTCCATTGAAAAAGAAGCCCTCATCGATTTCATCTCCACCAAGAAGAACCTGATGCGCGAATATCTGCTCGATCCCAAGGCCGATTACGATGCCGCCGCCGAGCACTATCGCGGCATCATCAACAGCCACCGGCAGATGGTCAGGCGGGCGCTTTCATAAACAACGCAAGCGGGTCTTACTTGCCGGGCGTGGCGAGCCGGTTTATAGTCTTGAGCTATCGCAGTCATAAATGGGAATAAATTTACCCATGCGCACGGCAAGAAATTGCCACAGGGTTGAATCAGGCCTGTAGATGGTATTGCGTAACATGCTGTAATTAAATCATAAAAATGTTGGCATGCCGCTTGCCAATTATCCCTGTAACAGCGAGCGCCTGATACAAAAGGAGCACCCATGAAAGCGGATATGCGTACACGAGCCATTGGCCGATGTGAACTGGCGACTGATTTCATCCTCAAGGGTCTATCCTATGTCAACAGCGGGTTTATCCTTTCACCCTGCGAGGTACGGGGCTTGCTGGGTATCAAGCCCACGTACTCTGCCTGGCATGAGCATCGCACGGTCGGCGTGTTGGTAAAAATGCTGAGCCGACACGACCTGCAGGTGGAGGTAAGTCCTGCCAGCGGACTTACCATTACCCAGACGAAAGCCACCCGCAACACCTATCAGCCCATCAGCGCCTGGGTGCACTGATCAGTAGCGATAAAAACACTTCTCGCTCTTGACGCCCGCGATATGGGTGAATCGACTCAAGCGGATATGAGCTGAATTCTCAACCGCGTAGCTAAGCGGTTTGTCATTGTGCTTGAGCACCAGGAGCGCAGCCGTAATAAAGCGTGTGCAATTCATGGCAGGTTTCCTTTTGCTCGTGGTTTAGGCTTTTGAACCCTTTTTGTCCTTTGTCTTGGAGACATTTTTATGCTCCGGCGATTTTTTTGTGGGGTCGACAAGCCGGTCTTCGATCTTGACCTCGCCGTTTAAGAGTTTGCCCAAGAGGTGCGACATGCCGCAGATCGATAATGACGGCGGCGCAGCCGGTGAAGTCGGCATGAGGCTGCCATCGCATACGTAGAGGCCTTTATATTCGGTCGAGAAATCCTTGGCCACGGCCTGACCCATGGCGATCGTGCCGCCGGGATGACCGCCGGCCATTTCAAGCACCGAGATGGATTTCGGATCGCATCCGGCCTTCGTGAGGATCTCGCGCGATATGTTCGTTCCCTTGTTTACCCGTTCATAATCGATGGGTAGGAACGGTTTCTCGGTGACCTCATCGGCATGGATGATGCCGTAGGGTTGATCCGCCATCTTGACGAACAGGCCCATGCCGCGCCGCACATACGGGAATTTATACCAATTCTGCAAAGCCGGCTTGAGACGGAACATGGTCATGACGGCAAAGGTGCCAAGGGCCGAACAATTGCCGATCATGAAGCCGTCGCTCTCAGCCAGATCCTCGATGGCGTGCGAGAAGGTCTGCATATTCCAGAGACCGCCATCGCTGTCATTGCTGTAGCCGAAGATGATATTCATGGGGTCCATGAAAAAGCGCGTACCGACCTCCTGGGTGCCCATTTTCTTGATGCCGGAGCGTTTGAGAACGGCTGGAGAGCCGATGCCGCCCGCGGAAAGGATCACATTGTCGCCGCGGTATACAGTGCCGTCGAAAAGACGTACGCCGATGACCTTTGATTTCTTGGAATCGAAGAGGATGCGATCTACCCTGGCTCTTGTCTTGAGCTCGGCGCCATAGGCCTGGGCCTCGTCGACATAAATACGCGTCGTCCAGCGGGCGCCCTCGGGGCATCCCAACATGCACCAGTCGCAGCCTTCCTTGCAGCGATCGGCATCAATGAATTTCTCCTGGGCCTTAAACGGAAGCCCGATCTTCTCGGCGGCCTCCAACATTCGCATGGTGCCTTTGTTATGCTCGAAGAATCTCGTAGGCAGGGTCTGGATGCCGATCTGTGCCTTCATGGCGTTTGTCTCGGGCGTGAAATCGATGCCCATGGCGTTTAGAAGCCGTTGGGGTGGATCCATGACGTTGGATTGATAAATCATGGATGAGCCGCCCACGGTAATGCCGCGTTCGATAATAACGCCTTCCTTGGAGCGGGCGCCTACCATGAAGCGATCAAGGAGCCTGGAGCCGAAAGGGAACCCAAGAAATTTTGTGTGATAGGCCCCGCGTTCGAGCATGAGCACCTTCTTGCCTGACCGTGCGAGTTGTAGAGCTGCCGGCGCTCCGCCCGGACCCGTGCCGATGATGATATAATCGTACATCTAACCCTCCTTATTATTTTAATCGATAGCTCTTTCCGGCAGCCTGCACAAAGTCGTCGTGCGCCTGACGGTTGCGTACCTGTTCGAAAAAGGCCTGCACCCTGGTTTGGATCTGGCCGGTTGAGCCGCCATACAGTTCGCGTTCCAGCACCAGGATGGGGATGTCCGTTTTCTTTAACTCGTTGCGCCAGATGAAGGCCTCGCCGCCCCATAGATCACAGAACTTCATTTTTTCCAGGATCACGGCCTCAATGGCGTAATCCCTGCAGGTCTGCTTGACATGATCGAGCCGGCGCTGAAAATCATTGATCATGCGCGGGCACGAGATATGTTTCAGATAACGAGCGGCCAGGGCGGGCAGGGCTTCCCCTGTTTCATCCGCTTGACCGTCAAAATGCCGCAAACCCATACAAAGATTGTCACCCACGATAGAGGCGCCGCACTCCTCAAGCAGCTCCAGATGGTCGATCTCTTCCATGTGCCCGGCGGCCATGAAGATACGGATATCATTGGGAGAGGATATATCGCGGCCACGGGTTTCGCTCAAGATTTGTTCCAGGATCTCAATGGCGTTCTCGACCGGTACGGAGGTGATGGTCAGCATTACGGTGAGCAGTTCGCTGCCCTTGATGGGTATCGCCTTGGTTTTGCGCAGCTCATAGATTTCTTTGAGCAAGGCCCGTTTGCGGTTGTAAAGCTTTATGGAGGCCTGCAATGCCTGGTCCGTAATTACGATACCGTAATGTTGCTCCAAGGCCCCTTTGAGTTTAAGACATTCACGGTGATATTGTTCTTGGGCGTAATCGTTGATGACATGCGGGGTGATGAACATGTGCAGAAACGGGGTTTGTACCCCGGCGAAGCGCCAATTATCGTATACCCGCCTCAGGTGGTCGCAGCCGTTCGAGAAAATGATCCCGTCCAGGAAGTCGAAATCGTGGCGAAGCACTTTATCAAAGACATGACGCACGAAGGTGCAATTGATGGAGGAAAACCATGTGTCTCCCATGGTCGTTCCCGAACTCTGCACGGCGCGCATGCGGTAGGGCACAAATCCGGCGGCATGGATGATCTCCTCGGGGGCATAGGCGCAGAAATAGCCCATGATGCGCTGGCCCGAAGCCTTGGCGGATTTCAGGTAATCATTCTGCGTCATGGAGGCCGATTGTCGTGTAATATCGAGTATCTTCATTATGCCAACCCCGTGCTGCGGAAGAATTCAGTGATCTCCCGTTTGATCTCTTTTTCCGGCATGTGTCGCTGATCCATGATGTCCGCGTTCAAGATCAAAGCCGGAATTTTGGCTTTCTTGCAGATATCCTTGAAGATGCGACCGATGGCCCAGCCGTGCTGGCAGCCGTTGTGGCCGGCGAAGATCAGGCAATCAGCGGAAAACGCCTCCAGCGCCCGTTTAAGTTCATCGGTGATATACTCCACAGGACCATGGCACTGGCGGCCCATGGCCAGGTAGAGGTGGCTCTTGGCCAGGTCGCGGATCATGGATTCGTTACTGGATGTATCGATCTGAGGCATCTGGCACTGTCCGATAAAGTCATTGACCACCACGGCCCCGAATTCGTGTTCCATCCACTTGAAGATATAGGTAAAGAAGGCAAAAGGAGGATTCCACCAGATGACGCGGATCTTTTCCTTCTTCACAATTCCCTCGCCCTTTTCATAGCGTTTTTTGGCGACTTCATAGACTTCCTTGGCCGAGGCCGTTATTGCAGGGTCGCCGATTGTGATTTCTCGCATCACCCATTGCATCAAGAGGGTAATCATGCTGCAGGGAGCAGGCTTGGCTCGCATCATCTCAGTGACCTCGTGCAGGTAGAAGTTGAATTGGTTCACCGTAGTGAGAATCTCTCGCAGCTTGTCCCAATCTATCTTTCGTTCCAGGTGGTTTTCCATGAAGGCGATGAAATCCCACATCACTTTTTCATAATACGCAAAGGATGGCTCGTCCTTCCAATAAGGTGCGTCGAAGGTGAAAGCGGGGGCGCCGGTCAGGTATTCCATGATCTGGTAGGACGATATGCTGGTATCGCAGGGTTGTGAGGCCCTGACGATCAGATCCGGCTCAGGGGTCTGGCCCAGGACATAGGCGCCGATCGAGGTTTTGAGGGCCGAGCAGTATTCCACCGGTACGCCGATGGCTTCGGCTTCGGCGATGAGATCGGACGGCGCGGCCGCGCTGACCACATTGCCGAATACGTTCAATAGCTCGGCATTGAGTGCCCGGGCGCCGAAGGCGGCGATGATTTCGCTCGATAGTATCCATTGCACCCAGACCAAGGGCACGCCATCCTTTTTGGCGTTCATGGCCCGTTTGAAATTCTCCCGCATGGCATTGAATCCCGTGATATAGGCTTTTACCTCTTCGGGCGGCAATTTTCCGGCCCCCAAAGTCAACATGCCATAACGTAGCGTGCGGTTAAGAAAGGTTTCATGATCTACATACAAAGGTCTGGCCAGCTGTAATCCAAGCCAGGTAAGGCGTGGAAAATGGCCCAATAATTTTATCAACAACAGCCTGTTTTGAATAATTTTAAGATACTCTAAAGGTTTCAGCATAGGCTGTTCCTCTCCTGGGTTTAATCATTAAATACCTCCTTCCTGAGAAGATCAAATATTGGTTGATTTAATAATTAAAATTGGTTTATCCTATAAAACAATAAACCAAAATCAATGTCAAGCAAAATGCTTGGGTGGGAATCGGTGGGATCTTGTCATTGAGATTATTACAGCTTATACCATGTCAGGGTATCAAGCGCAAGGCGCTGCCGATAGTGGTGGTGGGCTGCCGGTAAAGGGCATGCGTAATGAGAGGATAATGAGGAGACTGGAATGGTTGCGGGCATAGACATCGGTTCACTGACGGCCAAGGCCTTGATATTGGATCATGGAATCATACGCGCCCTGCATATCATGCGGGTGCGTCCACGGCCGGTCGATTCGGCCACGGCCGTGTTGGAGGATGCACTCAACATCGCAGGCGCGCGTATGTCAGATATTCAAGCCTGCTGCGCCACGGGTTATGGACGACTCGAAATCCCTTTCGCGACCATGAACATGAGCGAGATTTCCTGCCATGCCAGGGGCGCCTTCTGGAATGATGCCTCCATCCGCACGGTCATCGATATCGGCGGACAGGACTGCAAGGTGATCAGCCTAGATGAACGCGGTCTGGTCAAGGACTTTATCATGAACGATAAATGCGCCGCCGGTACGGGCCGCAGCCTCGAAATTCTTTCCAAAGCCATCGGCGTGGAGCTGTCCGATCTCGGTCCTCTGTCGTTGAAGTCCAGACGTCCGGTGGCCATCACCAACAAGTGTAGCATCTTCATGGAGTTGGAGGTCCTTCAGCACCTCTACCGCCGGACCAAGCTCAAGGATATCGCGGCCGGCATCAACCTGTCCGTGGCCAAGCGTGTGGCGGCGCTTACCAAGATGCTCACGCTTATGCCTGCGATATGTCTTACGGGCGGGGTCTCAAAAAATGCCGGTGTGGCCATGGGGCTTGAAAAGCTCCTGGAAATCTCGTTCAAACCGCTTACATGCGACCCGCAAATCATGGGGGCGCTTGGTGCCGCGGTTTACGCTCAGGAGGACCTTGCATGATTACGGCAGGATTTGATATCGGCACGCGGGCTTTCAAGATCTGCTTGGTTGAAGATACACGTCTGCTGGCAGGCGCTTGCCAGCTCGCAGACCGCAACCTCGAGCAATCGATCAGCCGTTGTTATAAGCAGCTGCTCGCTGGGCTGGACTTGAGCAGGCGCCAGGTGAAGAAGGCTATCGCCACGGGCTACGGCGCTAATCTGGTCAAGTATGCCGTCTACGAACTATCCGAGCCGGCATGTCTTGCCAGGGCCGCTTATCAAATAGATTCGGGCATTACTACCCTGATCGATGTCGGCGCGTTGTTCATTCGTATCGTGAAGATCGATGAGAACGGATTTTTAGAGGACAGCGACGTCAACGAACCGTGCGCGGCCGGCAGCGGCAAATTCCTGGAACTGGTGGCCGAGGCTCTCGCCGTACCGTTCAATGATATCTCCACCATTGCACGCCGATCGCTCAGGCCGTATGTCATCACCAGTACCTGCGCCGTTTTTGCCGAGAGCGAGATCATATCGCAAATAAATGCCGGGGTGGCAAGCGAAGATATCCTTGCCGGGGCGTTGGATGCCCTGGTATCAAAGGTGCTGGCGCTACTCGGCAAGAGCGGCGAGATCGGGGAAAAACTGGCCCTGAGCGGCGGCGTTGCCAAGATCCCGGCCCTGCGAGAAAAACTAGCGGCGGCGCTTGATAAGGATTTGATCGACCCCCCTCTCGATCCCCAATTGATGCCTGCTTATGGGGCGGCGCTGCTCGCTCAGGGACGCTCAAGGCGGGGGGCATAGGCAGGCAAGGGCGCCTGAGAAAAGGCGTTCCATCAAAGGTTTTTTCTGAGGTCTTGCTTCACGGCCGGGATTTCATATCATTGAGTCATGATACTGAAGTCTGCCGGTATCCACCACCCCATGACTGTAGCATTCGTAGCCTTGGCCTGCGGTATCTGTTGCGTGGAGAATCTCTCGGCGGCCACGTTCTGCCTGTGCTTGCTGGGTCTCTTATTTTCCCGGCAACGTCTGCCGCATATCGCGGTTGGTCTGGCTCTGGGATGTTTCGCGGCCTTGCTCGTGCCTCAGACGATCTGGATCGAAGGCGAGCACAAGATCGAGGGCAGGGTAATATCATCCGGGTTTGAGCATGGCCAATTTCGGATAGAGATTGACGACCTCAATCTGGACGGCAGGGCTTGCCGGGGCAGGGCTCGTCTGAATGTATACCAGGCGTCGTCTTTGCACGGCAGGCATACCCCGTTAGGAACGCATGGTTTTGAGGCAACGCATATAAGCGCACCGGTAACCTTGAAGCCTCCCCGACCGCTCGGTAATGAAGGCGAGTTTGATTATGCCCGCCATTTACGTTCAGAGGGCATAACCATGACAGGCTATATCAAGGGATGGGATTCCGTATTTATCGGAACAGCCGCGACGGGCCGGGCCGTCAATTTTCGTCAATCCACCGCCCGAGCCTCCAACATACTTTCAGACCTGGCCAGGCCGGAGGCGGAGATTATAAAAGCCATGCTGTGGGGGGATCGATCATACCTTACTTATGCGGCGCAAGATAATTTCGCCGCCCTGGGTCTCTCGCACCTGATTGCCATCTCCGGCCTTAATATCGGGCTCATTGTGATCTTGGGGTATGTCCTTGCCTATACGGTCTTGCGTTGCCAGCCGCGCCTGGCCGAGCGTGTCGATACGCCCTTGGTGGCAAAAATAACCGGATTGGCCTGCGCTGTGCTGTTCGCGGTCATCGTCGAGCCGTCCTATCCGACCACGCGCGCGGTGATTATGTCCGTCATGGTGGTCACCGCCCTGGTTTTTGCGCGCCGTGCGGCCTTGATCGATGCCCTTGCCCTTTCGGGATGCATTATCCTGGTGATCTGGCCGCTCAGTCTTTTCTCCCCTGGATTTCAGCTCTCATTTGCCGCCGTGCTGGGTCTGATCGTTGTCCTGGAGCGATTGGAAGGCGCTCATGTCTTGATCCAGATCCTAGCGGTGCCTGTCGTGGCCTCGGCCTTTACCCTGCCGATCGCCGCGTATGTATTCGGTTTCATAGCCCCCTTGGGCATCCTCTTCAATGTGATTTTCGTGCCCCTGTTCAGCTTTATGGCACTGCCGCTGGGGCTTTTGGGTCTGGCGACAAGCTTCTTATCCGAACCAATTGCCGCCGTATGCTTTGCATGGGCCATGGATGTCATCGCTCTGATCCTATGGACCGGTGAACATTTCGGTCGGCTTGTGCCCGTGCCGCGACCACCCATAGTGTGGGTATATCTCTGCTACCTTGGGCTGATCCTGGCATTTCTCGGCTCCTGGCGGCTGGCCGGCAAAGATTTGGGGGTGCATATCCGGCCGCTCGTGCTTGGATGCATTTGCCTGGCGCTCATCATGGTCCCGTTGGGTCAGTACTACCATCAGCGCAAACAGCCATTGATGTTCGATTTCATCAGCGTGGGACAGGGCGATAGCATTCTTGTTACTAAAGGATTACGGGCTGTGCTGATCGATGCTGGGGGAACTCACAGCGGCTTTGACACAGGGCGCTTTGTGATCGGACCACACCTGTTGCAACGCGGCATTACCAGGCTAGACCTGATCGTGCTAACCCATTCTCATCCCGATCATGCCGGGGGCATGCCCTTCATTCTTGAACGCTTCGGCGCCAGACAGGTGTGGACCAACGTTGTCCACGACCAGGGTTTCCAGGATGTAACCAGAATATCGTCTTTGAAATCGATTCCGGTCCGCGCCGTATGCCGGGGAGAGACACTTAAAATAAATGATATAAAAATTGAAGTATTGCATCCACAGATTCGACAGGTACAATCCGCAGGACTGGACCTGAACTTGCATTCAGTAGTATTGAGGATTGGAGATGCGCATATGACCGGACTGTTTATGGCGGATGCCCATCGCTTTGGTGAACTGACCGTGGTCCACGGCGATGCTGACCTGCGGGCGGATGTGCTAAAGGCGGCGCATCACGGTTCGGCACGATCCTGCCAGGAAGCATTGCTGGAGGCCATACGGCCAAGCCTGGCGGTCATAACATGCGGATATCACAATCATTATGGCATGCCCGATCCAGACGTCCTGGCCCGGTTACGGGAAAACGGCGCCGCTATTTTCAGAACCGATCTGAACGCGGAGGTGCAAATCTTCGTAAAACATGGTAGGATTGCCGTAAAGTCAATGGCATGTCCTGCCGAAGAGGGAAACATGTTCTCCGGCCCGAGGTGTATGTGAGGATAATGGATAATAAAGGTGTTACGTTGACCGAGCTTATTACCGTGGTTGCCATTATCGGTATTATGGCCGCCATAGCCGCTCCCAATATACGACCCTGGATGGCCAAGCAGGAACTGAATGCCACGGTACGACAGGTGGCATCGCACTTCAATTTGGCGCGTTCCCAAGCCATACGCGGCAACGAGATCGTGCGCATCAGTTTTAATACGGGTGATCGCTGGTATACGGTGGTCGCTGCTAATACCGGCACCATCGTGCCGCGCACAAACCTGCCGGACAATATCGATATGGAGATTGCATTCCCGAGCGGCGCCACCACGACGGGCTTTGATTCCCGCGGTCTGGTCTGGAACCAACGCCAGGGGACGGTAACCATCACGAGCAGCAGCGCCCCGGCTGGCGGAAATACCAAAACAATCACCGTAGCTCTGGGCGGGGGGGTGACGATAACGCCATGAATACTGCTTGGCTCATGCAAAACAGAAAAGGGCTCACCTTGGTGGAGCTCATGATCGTACTGGTCCTGTCCACATTGCTTATGTCGGCGGCCTACGTTGCCTACCAAGCCCAGCATAAAACCACCCGGGTTCAAGAACAGGTGGCGAGCATGCAGCAGGATCTGCGGGCGGCCATGGATATCATGGAAAAGGACATTCACAATGCCGGATGCGATCCCTCCGGGGAGGATATAGCACCGTTGCTGCGCGGTACCACCGGGCCACATGCTTTGGGAGTCCAGATGGACCTTGCAGGTAACACGAGCACCGGCGGGGTCGTCGAACATGTCCGATACTATCTGAGCAACAATAATCTTCTGCGTAACGAACAGGTATTGGTACATAATGTCACGACCTTGGGGATCACCTATTGGGACGAGGACGCCAATTCCGTGTCACCCACCGGTGGTGTCAATGCCGCCTATGGGCTCGGGAATACCATGACCAGCAGCGAAATCAGTAGCGTCAGATCGGTGCAGGTGCGTATAACGCTGCGGAGCGCCCGGCGTGATGTCGATACCGGGGAATTCGTCAACCGTAATCTGGAAAGGCGCGTGAGGTTACGAAATTGGTGAGCTTACACCGGAACAATCAGGGATTTACTCTGGTAGAGCTGTTCATCGCCATCCTGCTCTTTGCCATCGGCATCGTGGGCGTGGCTAAACTGCAGATGGCGGCCGTGGCGAGCAACAGCTTCAGCATGCAGGTGACCGAGGCCTTGAACGTGGCCGAGAATCAGATCGAGTGGATGCGCAACTTACCCTATGCCTCATCCACATTCGGCGTAGACTCGACGGGCGTAAGCACGCACGTGGGTGGGACGACGGTATCGGATACCGGGCGAGAGTATGATACCTCTTGGACGGTAGAGAACTTAACGACTAGCGGCGTGGGTTCGAATTCCAGGATTGTTACGGTCAGGGTAGCGTGGCAGGAAAAAGGCCAAGATCATGCGACAACGTTGAGCTTCATCAAGGGCAGGAACCAACCATAAAAGGAATGACGCCGATGGATAAGGGTTTTGTCAACAATGAGCGCGGGGTAGTCTTGGTCATGGTGCTCATGGTTTTGGTGGCCACGATTCTGATTGGTATCGCCATTACACGCTCATCCTTTTTCGAGGCCAAGATTACCGGCAACGCGCGCCAATACAAGAATGAATTCTATGCCGCTGAAGGCACCACGGATTATGTCATCTCGGAATTCGATAATATCGTCAGTGAGCTGACGCTGGCCAAGGATACACCCGTTGACTTGAGCGCTCAGCTCCATCCTGAGATCGATAGCCTCTTGAATGATACCGATATCACGATCACCTATATCAAAAAAGGCACACCCCCGGTATCCGACGATAAAGCTTACGGCATGAGCGCCGGAAGCGCGTATTATTACCGGATCGATGCCCAGAATGGTGATCAACGCATAGAAGTTGGGGTTTGGAAATACTTCCCCAACCCCTAAAGGAGTACGCCATGAAGAAAATCGAAGGACTAGCTATCATTGTGTTCGCAATCCTTTTCACCGGTGGTTTCCTGTATGCAGCCGATATGGATATCTATGGGAGCACCTCTCTCAATGTGCAGCCCAATGTGTTGATCGTGTTCGATACATCGGGCTCCATGGATGAAACCGTGCCAGGAACATCCGAAGCATATAACCCCAGCGGGAATTACACCGCATATGGCTCTTATGTCGAGGATGGGGTATATTACTGGTATGCATGGACCCGCAGGTGGGTTCCCTTTCCCAACCGCTCAGGGACTCCCATCAACTACACCACGATTAACTATACAGCCGCGCGTGAAGCACTGGGCGGCAGCGCGGGCCAATGGGAAGGACGCATATCGACGAACTATCCTTATAATTCCTGCACCTTCTGCTTGTCGTATTCGTTACGGCGCGGCAAATATCTGAATTATCTCCAGTCGCCGCTCGATGAAGATCTGCGCAAGGTGGATGTGGGCATTGGCGCCATTACACCCATTGTCCAGACAAGATCAAATTTCAATTTCGGTCTCATGCGTTTTAACGGCTATAGCCCCGACCCCGAGCCCTACAACCGCGGCGGCAAGGTGATTGTTCCGATTCAGGATGGTGGCGCTAGCAATGCCGCTGTCGTAAGCGCCCTTCCGGCGTTTTCAACCTTCGTCCACTATGACGGATGGAGCAGCAGCGGCGGCACGCCCCTGGCCGAGACAATGGCCGAGGCCGGCTTATATTTCGCCGGCAAGGCGTCATATGCCAACACCAGCACCACCTATATGCCAACGGGTTCATCAGGATTAACCTACACCTCACCCATCCAGTGGCGCTGTCAGAAAAACTTTATCATCCTGATCACGGATGGAATGTCCACCGTGGACGAAGGCGGCGATAACAACTCCTATGGCAACGTGTTCTCCGTGCCGTATATCAACGACATCAAACTTTATGACACGACCCGTACGCCATATCGTGATTATGACCTGGACGGTCAGGATCCCGGTACGAATGGGAGCGGCGGCACGCACTGGCTGGATGATGTCACCAAGTTTTTATATGATCAGGACCTTCTCGGGGCCGATAAATATGAACCTGGTGGATTGAATAAGTCTTTTGCCTCTGAACCGAGCGCGGATGATTCGGACCCGGAAAAATTCTGGAAACAGAACATCGTCACCTATATCATCGGGTTCGATGTTGACACGGCCACGACCAACTTTTTGCGCCGCGCGGCTGAGACAAACGGCGGCGGGCAATATTTCTCAGCCACCAATGCCACAGAATTGCAGGAGGCGTTGGATAACATCATGGGTGAAATCGCATCGCAGAATGCCAACTATGTGGCTCCGGTTGTGCCGGTCAGCAAGATGAGCAATACTTATTCCGGCAATTCGGTCTTTTTCGGTATGTTCTACCCCAAGACCAACAACATCTGGTGGGGCAATCTAAAGAAGTTCGGCATCGACGAAGAGAGTCAACTGCTCGATAAAAATGGTGCTGATGCGACTGATGAAGAAGGCAATATTTCCAATGACGCATCCACGATCTGGCCCAACAGCACCAGCGACGGTCCCAATGTCATCGAGGGCGGCCTTGGAGCCTACCTGCTGACCCTCACCTCCAGCCGGAATTTCTATACCGCGGATGCAAGCCATACGATGCAGAACTTCGTTTCAACGAATACCAATATCACCGATGCGATCCTTAACATCGATGCGACTCAAAGGGCGGATCTCTTTGGCTATGTGCGCGCCGATGGTGATTATCACCCCATCAGCGGCACGGCGGATAAGAAAAGGACCTGGGTTTTGGGCGACATTCAGCATTCAAGACCGCTTGTGCTGCGCGACACCTCGGTAGGCAATCGGAGTGTCATCTTCTTCGGCGCCAATGACGGGTTCCTACACTGTGTAGTGGATAACGAAGGTAATAGTTACAGCCTCTATACGGATGATACGGTATCCGAGGCCTGGAATTTTGTCCCCTGGGACCTCCTGGGCAATCTGCATAATACGCACACCAATTCCGCCATCCGGGGGACATCCGAGTATACCCCCCTTGTCGACGGCACGCCCGTGGCTTATCCGATTAGTAATCAGATGCTCCTGACCTTCGGTTTGCGACGGGGCGGGTCGAATTACTACACTCTCAATATCGGTTCGGCCGATACGACCGATGGAGATTATACCGGAGGGTACAGCGGCGTGAGCTTCAGATGGCAGATCGGGCCCACCGTCACCGGCATGGGTGAACCCCTGGGCCAGTCATGGAGCAAACCATATGTCGCCAAGTTCAAGACAGGTTCGGGTTCGAATGATTATACAACCGCGCTCATCCTTGCCGGCGGGTACGACGATGTCGTAGAGGACGAAATCAATGCGGCCGATCTCCCCAGCCCTCTGCCGAGCAGCACCAAGGGCAGGGCTATTTATGCCGTACGGGGTTCCACCGGCGCTCTCATATCCAATCTGAGCTTCAATGCCACTGACAATACCAGTCTGGGCATGACGCATAGCTTTGTCGATTTCCTGGCCTTTGACCGCAACAGCAACGAATTCACCGACGGTATTTATGCCGGTGATATGGGAGGCAACCTCTTCGGTTTCAAGGACCGTGATGCTTCCACGGACAAGGAGGATGGAACCTGGGAAGCCAAAAAGGTATTCAAGGCCCGCGACGAAGACGCCGGGACAGACGATATCATCCTAAAGTTCTTCTATGCACCGGATGCGGTCAAGATGTCATGGGGTGATTATATCTATATCGGTACCGGAGACCGTGAACATCCCCTTGAAACCGCGACGGTCAACCGATTCTATGCCATACAGAACCGCTGGAGTGTTACCACGACGCTGACGGAAAGCGATCTCAGGGATGTCACCGCTTACAGCTACCCGTATGATGAAACCAGCGGTTGGTTCATCAGACTGGAGGATCCCGGCGAGAAGGTGGTTTCGCAGCCGTTGGTATACAATAATGTCGTATATTTTACAACCTATGTGCCGTCCAGTGCCGCCAGCACATCAACGGACCTGTGCGCCGCTTCCGATATCGGTTATGGATACCTGTACGGTCTGGATTTCCGCACCGGTAAGGCGGTCTTTGACTGGTACACCGGCAATAATACCCCGGAAGAGGAAATCATTGCCAAAGAGGATCGGAGAAAATACGTGGGAGCTGGCATTCCAACACCGCCTACGCTGGTGGTTACGAAGAAAGGTACCCAGGTCGTGACGGCCACGAGCGAGAAATTCACCAAGATCGATGTCACTCCCGAAGAGCAGGTAAACCGATACTATTGGAAACAGTATTAGAAGGGGACACGCGCATGAAAAGCATGATAAAAAGCATCTCTGGTGCCGTTGTTACCGTGGCATGTCTGTTGAGTCTGCTCTTGGTAGGTTTTGTAGAACAGGCGCATGCTCTACCGCCCGTGTGTGTAACGCCGGAAAGGGTGATGTACATCGCCAAGGACGGCTCCACGTTGACTACCGCCGGCGAGGCCATCGTCATTCTCCAGGATGCTATAGAGCCTAATGTTCCTCGCAAGGCCACGATCAGGGATCTCAATGGAAACGTGATCAGTTTCAGCCGGATCAAAGAGTCGGATTTCATCGCCGTCAAGGGTTTGCATTATACAAACATGGGCGGCGCGCCCACGATCACCGCCTTGGAGATAATTCTCTTGCCCGGGGCCATGTCGCGCGACGAGATGATGAAGTACCCCACTTTGCAACCCTTGTGCGAGAGGAAAAGACCGGGCGCCAGACGCAGCCGAAACACACGATAGACCTTGAAAGAAATGTCCCTTCAGTAACCACCTCTGGCGTAAGCAGGGGTGGTTACTGGTTGATTACGATCCTGGCAGCACCGTCCTTGACCAGGATATCGACCAAGGAAGCCTGCCTGGTCTGGAAGGCCTGCATGACGTCTTCCAGGCGGCCTTTGATGAGGGCGATATGGCAGATGGCATGCCCCCTGATGCTGCTGATCTCGATGGACTCGACCCCTTCCATGGTTGAAAGCTCATCCACGATCTTCTGATAGCTCGCGTAGTCGTGAAAGCCCTCGATGCATATGGGGTAAGAGGCTTGGGGAGGCGTTATGGCGGTAATACGAGATGCAATGCGGTTGCGCAGGTCTTCGCTGAAAGCGGCGATTAACGAGGTCTGTATGTCCGCCGCCGGCAGGTCGCTGCGCCGCGTGAGCGTCCACGAACCCAGCACGGCCTTTGAATTGACTTCGATCAGGTTCAAGTTGAGATTACATTGATTCAAACCGTTGCCCAGAGCTGTATACCTGAGGGTGCCTTTGAGAAGCAGACCCGCGCCGAAACGCGCCGCCAGGAGCTGAGGTTCGGCGCCGGAGGCAAGAACCCCCAGATCGGGTGCCTGTACATACACGTTTTCGCCCCACAGGGCCAACTCAGCGGCCACTTGCGATTCGAAGAGAGAGTAGCCTTTCTTGCCCTTCATATACCACCATTCGTGCGGGCCTTCGCCCGGCGTGTTCGAACTGACGGCTATGAGGATCTTGGGCCGAAAGGCTTGCGGAACATTGTACTTGTACTGAGCAATCCAATCGCGCAGGAAGGCATCGTTGATCCGGAATTCGACCGTCAGATAGAGGTAGGCTCCCTGCTGCGAGCGCGCCGTGATCTTGTACTGGGTCACATCCTGCGTGCCACGTGAAGCCAGAAACACGGGCAGCTTCTTTGTCACGGCATAGGTGCTGCTCGGTGGGACGCTCTTGAGAACCTCGAGTGTAACGGCCTTGGCATAGGCGTCCTGTATGGCTATTTTTTCAGCCAGGGAAACATTTCCGCCTTCGATTACCGCTGTTCCCTGCGCCGAAAGCACGCTCTCAGCGGATGCCATCGAGGAAATCAAGAGACAGAACAGCAGGAGCATGCCTCCTGCGCTAACGCAGAACCTCCTCATCCCGCTAGAAAATCTTTTAGTTTCGAGTTCACCTCGGCCGGCTCTATGCTTGCCACGGCGTGCTTGTAGATGAGGATGGGCTTGTCGGTCTGGAGCAGGATGCAGAACGGATCAAAGCTCTTGACATGTCCCTCCATCCGGACATTGTCGATGAGAGTAATAATGATGGGTACCCTTTCCTTGCGTGCCTGATTCAGGAATTGGTCCTGCACATTGAATACCACTTTGGCCATAACAATCTCCTTTAGTGGAAATGTATTTCATATTTGTCTATGTATTAATCATACAAGAACCTGAAATCAAGTCCTATGTAGAAAGAAAAGCGCCGATACCCGAGCCGCGCGCGATAACGCGCTGTAAGGCTCGGCTTCCAAAGCCCTTGATTTTCCTGTTGCCAAGTTCACAGCGGTGGCATATACCACCCTGCACGAATATGCAAGCAAAGGATGGAAACATGCACCAGATGAGGAACGATGACATCCGCAACATTGCCATCATAGCGCATGTCGATCATGGAAAAACCACCTTGGTCGATGCCATGTTCCGGCAGAGCGGTGTCTTCCGCGCCGGCCAGTCGGTCGAGACACGCATCATGGACAAGCTTGACCTCGAGCGCGAACGCGGCATCACCATCGCCGCCAAGAACTGCGCCGTGCTCTGGCAGGGGGTGAAGATCAATATCATCGATACCCCGGGACACGCCGATTTCGGCGGTGAGGTGGAACGCGCTCTTTCCATGGCCGATGGCGCAATCCTGTTGGTGGACGCGGCCGAGGGCCCTCTGCCGCAGACGCGCTTTGTCCTGAAAAAGACTCTGGAAGCCGGGCTTAAGGTCATTGTGGTCATTAATAAGATCGATCGCAAGGACGCGCGTCCAGAGCAGGTCCTTAACGACGTCTACGACCTCTTCATTGACCTTGGCGCCACGGACGAGCAGATTGATTTCCCCTGCCTCTTCGCGGTCGGCCGTGACGGGATCGCCAAAGAGAATCTAGGCGACGAGGCCGTCGACCTGTCCGCCCTTTTCGAAACCATCCTGCGCGAAATACCGGGACCGGTCTATGACCCCGATGAACCTTTCCAGATGCTGGTAGCCGATCTGGATTACTCGGATTATGTGGGGCGTCTGGCCATCGGCCGCATCTTCCACGGCCACGTAAGCGCCAACGAGGCCCTGCTGTGCATCAATGCCCAGGGCAGCCAGATCCAGCTCAAAGTCACTAAGCTGCAGGGGTATCAAGGCATCTCCGTACGTGAAATCGAGCATGCCCGTCCGGGTGATATCGTGGTGCTGGCCGGCATCGAAGACGTGCAGATAGGCGATACGATCTGTACACAGGAGAACCCGCGGGCCTTGCCAAGGATCAAGGTTGACGAACCGACCGTTTCCATGCGTTTTATGGCCAATACCTCACCGCTTTCCGGGCGTGAGGGCACGCACGTACAGTCCACGCGCATCCAGGAACGCCTTTCGAGAGAGACGTTGCGCAATGTGGCCATCCGCATCGAGTTTCCACCCGAGAAGGACTGCTTCATCGTCAAGGGTCGCGGTGAGTTTCAGCTCGCCATCCTGATCGAGACCATGCGGCGCGAGGGTTTCGAGCTGTGCGTCAGCCGGCCCGAGGTCATCCTGGAATACCGGGACGGCAAAATACTGGAGCCCATAGAACACCTCTTCGTAGACTGCGACGAGGAGTTTCTCGGGATCGTTACCCAGACGATCTCGCAGCGTAAAGGGCGTATGATCAATCTGGTCAACCGTGGCTCGGGCCGCGTGCGCATCGAATTCAGCGTACCCTCGCGCGGCCTGATCGGTTATCGCGACGAATTCCTGACCGATACCAAGGGCACGGGGATCATGAGTTCTTACCTGCTGGGGTATGAAGAATACCGCGGCGATTTTGCCAGCCGCTTCACCGGCTCCCTGGTGGCCGACCGGCGTGGAATGGCCGTAAGTTATGGACTATCCGGTCTTGAACCGCGGGGCAAGCTTTTCATCACCCCCGGGGCAGAGGTCTATGAAGGTATGATTGTCGGCGAACACAGCCGCGAGAACGATATCGACGTGAACCCCTGCAAGGCCAAGAAGCTCACCAATATGCGCGCGGCCGGCAAAGACGATAATATCATGCTGGATCCCGTGACCCCCATGACCCTGGAGCGTGCCTTGCAATTCATCCGCGAGGACGAGATGGTAGAGGTGACGCCCAAGTCCATCCGACTCAGGAAGACCGAGCTTTCAGCCTCCAAACGGCATACTCTGTCTACGGCCAAGAAGAAGGCGGGGAATTTTTAGTTTTATTCCCCCGGCTCCTCATGGATTACGTTTTTGATGATATAACTGCCGGATTTTTCATCCAGCTCCAGCTCAAGAAGCTTGCGGTCACGCGCCTCTTCCAGCAAGCGGCTGAATGAGCGGAAGCCGTAATAGGATTCGTTGAACCCCGGTTTGCGGCGTTTCAAGGCCTGCTTGACCATTGACCCCCAGATCTTGTCCTCCTCGCCGCGTTCCGAAAAAAGCGCCTCCACGGTTTCCACTACCAGGTCAAGCGCCTTCTGCTGTTTGTCGTCTTCGAGAACCTCTTTGGGCTCAGGCTTGGAAGACGTTCCGCTTAGGGCCTTGGGCTGCGGTTTTTTTACCTTGCGACGTTTAGCCTCGCTTTCGCGCACCAGATCGTCATAGAAGATGAACTCGTCGCAATTGGCAACCAGAAGGTCGGATGAGGAGTTCTTTACGCCCACGCCGATTACGAGCTTGTTATTCTCGCGCAGTTTGCTCACCAGAGGGGAGAAATCCGAGTCGCCGCTGATAACCACGAAGGTGTCGACGTGCGACTTGGTATAGCACAGGTCGAGGGCGTCGACGACCATGCGGATGTCGGCCGAGTTCTTGCCGGACTGACGTACGTGGGGGATCTCGATCAACTCGAAAGAGGCCTCGTGCATGACCGGTTTGTAGTCCTTGTAGCGTTCCCAGTCGCTGTAGGCCTTTTTAACGATGATGCTGCCCTTTAAGAGCAGGCGTTCCAGGATCTTTTTAACATCGAACTGGGCGTATTTGGCGTCGCGCACGCCGAGCGCGATATTCTCGAAATCGCAGAACAACGCCATGTTCTGGGTCTTGAGCTGTACGGCCATGATCTCCATTCCTCCTGTGTAGGCTTAAGCCTTCGAAAGGCCCGTGTACGCTTAAGGCGCTATTCAACGCGTGTTTACATCCGGCTGTCAAGTGGTTTGGAAACCAAGCCTCTATTCCGCGGCTTTGATCCGGTCCCAAACCGCGGTATATTTGAGGTTGTCTTTACCGAGGTCGCCGATGATTTCGCACCGGCTCAAGACCTCGGGTTTAAGAAAGATGCTGGGATTATTCCTAATCTCCTCGCTCAAGCGTTCATAGCTGCCCTTGTTTGGACAGAGATACTTGGTGAACTCGGTGTTCTGAGCCGCCACGTCGGGGTCGTGCATGAAGTTGATGTAAGCGTGGGCCAGGTCCATCTGTTTGGCAGTGGATGGGATCACCATGTCATCAAAACAGACCGAGGCGCCTTCCTGAGGTATGGCGAACGCGACGTCCTGGTTCTCTTCCTGGATCTGCAGGATGTCGCCGCTGTAGCCCTGCACCAAGATGAACTCACCCGAAGCGAGACCGACCTTGTACTGTTCGTTCTCGAATTTAGCCAGGTTTCTTTTCCAGCGGATCACGGTAGCCTCGGCGGCGGCCAAGTCAGCCTGATTCGTTGAATTGAGGCTTTTGCCCTCGATTTTGAGCGCCGCGCCGATGGTTTCGCGCATGTCGTTCAGCATGGTCATGCGGCCTTTGAGGTCGGTGCGATCGAACATGGTCCAGGAGGGTTTGAAGTCCGGGACCTTGCTCTTCAGGTAAGCGATGCCGGTGATGCTGAAGGCATAGGGTACGCTGTGGTGCATGGCCGGATCGAAGGAGAGCTTCAGATATTCAGGGTCGACATGCTTCAGGTTGGGTAGCCGGGTATGATCGAGAGGGATGATCATGCCTTGCTGCTGCATGAGCTTGACCATATAACTCGAGGGCGTGATGATATCGTATCCGGTGGCGCCGGCTTTGAGCTTGGAGTACATGGTTTCGTTGGAGTCGAAGGTATCGATGACCACACGGCACTGATGCTCCTGCTCGAAGCGCTGGATCAGTTCGGGTTTCACATAGTCGGCCCAGGTATAGACGTGCAGCTCGGGTTGTTTCTCTCCATAGGCCTTGAAGAGCAGGAAGGCTCCGGCGGCTACGATCAGGGCCAGCATTGTGTATGTGATGTATTTTTTCATTGTTCCTCCTCCATGAAATTTTGACTGATAAGTACGGCAAGGAAGGTTACCACCAGGAGAATCGTGGAAAGGGCGTTGATTAGGGGCGGTGAACCATGTTTGATCATGCTGTAGATGCGGATCGGCAAGGTGGTCGATCCTGGTCCGGCCACGAAGAAGCTGATCACGAAATCATCGATGGAGAGCGTAAAGGCCAACAGGGCGCCGGAGATGATTCCGGGCGACAGCAGTGGAATCAGGATGCGCCATGCCACGGTCGGCAGATCGGCGCCCAGGTCCAGGGCCGCCTCTACCACCGAAAAATCGAAGTTCTGCAGGCGGCCCAGGACCACCATGGCCACGTAACTGATGCAAAAGGTGACATGGGCCAGGAAGATGGTGAACAGGCCCAGGGGCACTCCGATGGCCACGAAGAAGAGCAGGAGGCCGATGCCCATGAGGATTTCGGGGATCACTAGGGGGGTGTAGATCAGCAGGTAATGGTACTGCTGGAGCCGGCTCTGATAGCGATGCAAGGCCAGCGCCGCGGTGGTGCCGATCACCACCGACAGGGCGGTGGCGGATATGGCGATGATCAAGGTGTTGCGCACCGAGGCCCATATCTCGCGGTGATGGAAGAGCTTGGCATACCAGGCCAGGGTAAATCCTTCCCAGGCGCCGCCGAAACGCGCGGCATTGAAGGAGTTCACCACCAGGACAAAGACCGGCAGGTAGAAAAATAGGATCACGAACGCGGTAACGATGAGGGGAAGTTTGCTCCTTCTCATGCGTCTTCCTCAATAAGTGGCTCGGCCTTTTGCTTGCGCTTCTGCATCACCATCACGAGCGTCATGGGGATCAGCACCGCCACGGTCAGGAAGGCCGAAAGACCGCTGGCGTGCGGCAGGTTGCGGTCCACGAAGACCCGCTGCGCGATTTTGTTCCCGATCATCTCGCCGCTCGGGCCGCCGACGATGTCGGGGATGACATACGATCCCAGGGCTGGGATGAAGACCATGAGCACGGCGGTGATAAGTCCGCGCCAGATGCCGGGGATGAAGACCCGCATGAAACTCTGGAACTTATGCGCCCCAAGGTCCTGTGCGGCCTCGACGAGGCGGAAGTCGAACTTGGCCGCCGCGGCGTAGATCGGCAGGATGGCGAACGGCAGGAAATTGTACACCATGACCAGCAGAACGGAGCCGGAGTTGTAGAGCAGGGACGTATCGGTGCTGACGATATGGCAGGCGAGCAAGGCCTGCTTGATGGCGCCGTCGGGGTGCAGCAGGACCTTCCAGGCGAAGATGCGTACCAGAAAACTGGTCCAGAAGGGCACGATAACGAGCAGGAGCAGGATCTGTCGCCATTTTCCCCTCGAGCGCGCGATCACGTATCCAACCGGTGTGGCCATCAGGATGCAGACCACGGTCGTCAGAATACTGAGATAGATCGTGCGCCAGATGATGGCCGGATAATTGGGTTGAGCCAGACTCTCGACGGTATGCAGGGTCCATCCCGGAGCGAAACCGCCGAACTGGTCCGGAGGTTTGAAGGTGATAGCGAAGATCAGTAACGTTGGCAGTAAAAACAATATCAGCAGCCACATCAAGGAGGGCAGGCTCAGGAACCATTCATTGGCCTTGCCTGTGCTAGCTTTCATTATTCGCGGTCTCCCCGACATGCGTGGGCGGCAGGCCCATCAGATCCTCATCGGCTTCGCGGTAGCGTTCGAGCATGAAGCCGTCGTCGGCGTGCCAGGAAATCCATACATTTTCATTCCAGCGGATGGGTTTTTCATCGAGCAAAAAGCGGCTGTGCTGCTGGATGATGGCCAGACGGTAATCCTCGGTCTTGACCCAAAATTTGGTCATGGCTCCTTGGTAGATTACGTCTTCCACGAAAGCCGGGGCAACATTGTGGTACTGATTTGACAGGGGCTTTTCCCGCGAGATGCGGATCTTCTCGGGCCGCACGCTTAAATACACCAGGTCGCCCTGGCGCCGCTCCTTGTCGTTGAAGCAGATGACATCCGGAAAGCCGTCGATGGCCAGACGCAGATATTCGTTACTGATCATCTCGGCCACCTGTCCCTCGAAGAAGTTGGTATCGCCGATGAAGGCCGCTACGAAACTCGTGCGGGGCGTCTCGTAGATCTCGGCCGGCATGCCCACCTGTTCGATGGCGCCGTGATCCATGACCGCGATGCGGTCGGAAAGACTCATGGCCTCGCCCTGATCGTGCGTCACATACAGGAAGGTGATGCCTACCTCATCGTGGATCAGATCGAGTTCGATCAGCATGCGTTGTCTGAGCTTGAGGTCCAGGGCGGCCAGCGGTTCATCCAGCAGCAACACCTCGGGTCGCTTGATGAGCGCCCGGGCCACGGCCACGCGCTGTTTCTGACCGCCGCTGATCATATCCGGGTACTTGTGGGCATGATCTTCCATCTGGATCAGGGCCAGCATGCGGCCCACCTCGTCATCGATCTCCTTCCTGGGCCGCTTTTCAATTTTCAGACCAAAGGCGATGTTTTCCCGGACAGTCAGGTGCGGGAACAGGGCATAGCTCTGGAAGATCGTGTTAACCTTGCGCTTGTTGGGCGGGATATGTGTGATGTCCTGGCCGTTCAGATATACCCGGCCGCTGTCGGGGCGTTCGAAGCCGGCCAGGATGCGCAGGAGGGTGGTCTTTCCGCAGCCGCTGGGGCCCAGGAGAGAAAAGAATTCGCCCTTGTTGATGGCCAGCGAGACATCGGCAACAGCGCGTATGCTCCCAAAACGTTTCGAGACGTTTTCAAATTCCAAGAAAGCGTCCTGTGCCATCTCAGTCGAATGGTTACTCCCGCTAAAAAGTCTGTTCTGCGGCGTTTATAGGCCAAGAATGCAGGGGTGTCAAATCAAAACCCTTTTCACTCGGCGATATTCGTGGCAGATTGAGTATAAAGTCATAGCTGCAAGCATCCGAGATGGATTATGTGGAACCAGAGCTGAATCCCGAGAAAACCCGCAACCGCATCCTGGATGTGCTTTCGAGGGCGCAGGACATCCTGACCCTGCCCACCATCGTGCAGGAGGTGGTTGATATCACGCACAACAAGCGGGCTTCGGCCAAGGATCTCACCAAGATCATCGAGAACGATCCTGCCCTGACCACCAAGATCCTGTCCGTGGCAAATTCACCTTATTACGGATTTATCAAGAAGGTCTCATCCGTCGCGCATGCCGTGGTCGTTCTCGGTTTCAGAGAGATCCAGAACATAGCCCTGGGCATGTCGGTCGTCAAAATGTTCGGACGCCGCGGCACTGAATTCACCGAAAAGCTCTGGAATCACAGTTACAGCACCGGCGTGGCCACCCGCATGCTCGCGGCCTTTTTCAATCTCAAGCTCGACGGCAAGTACTTTGTCGGCGGACTGCTGCATGATATCGGCAAGATCTTTTTGTGCCAGTATGTGCCGGATGTCTTCGACTATATGCTTGCCACCCTCTACGATAATGACAATATCCTCACCTATCATGCCCTGGAGCGAGATTTCTGCGGCATTACGCATGCCGAGATCGGCGGCAGGCTTCTCAATTCCTGGATGTTTCCCCAGGAGATCACCGATGCCGTGGCCTGTCACCATGGGCCACAGGTGCATGGCGATGAAGAGGCGATGGTGGCCCTGGTCCATCTGGCCGATATCATCTGCACCATGAAGGGCATATCGCCCACCCGCGATTATTCCTTCCTGCCTATAGACCGAGCGATGCTGCCTGCGCTTTATGATTTGAAAAAAGATTTCTGCACCCAGGATATTCAAAATCTCATGGCCCAACTCGACCTTGAGATCGAGAAACAGAGCAGCTTCCTTCAGGCATTCAAATAATACGCCGAGCGCGTGTGCGCTCAAGCAACCTTTAGACCAGGGTTTGGGAACGCAATAGCCGCCCCAGGAGTTCATGCCCTGACTCGATGAATAGTCCGGTCTGAACGGCATCCTTCTCGGTGAAGCGCCGACCGGTGTGATCCTGACGTTTCGTGCTTTCGTAAACCAGGAACGGCACCGGATCGGCCGTATGGGTGCGTCTGGGAATCGGCGTAGGGTGGTCGGGCATGAAGAGCATGCGGTAGGCCCATCCTTGACTTTCCAGACGGTGTAGCATGAGCGCCAGTACCCTGGCGTCGATGTCCTCGATGGCCTGGATCTTCTCCTTGAGGAGTCCGCCGTGGCCGGCTTCATCCGGCGCTTCGATATGGACGTACACTAGATCATGGTGCTCCAGGGCTGACAGGGCGGCCTCGGCCTTGCCGGCGTAGTCGGTGTCGATCCAACCGGTGGCGCCCTTTACATTGATGACCTCCATGCCCCTCAATATGCCCAGGCCTTTGCACAGGTCCACGGCCGAAATCATGGCGCCTGTCAGCCCGAACTCTTCCTTGAGCGTCGGCACGTTTAGACCCTTGCCTTCGCCCCAGGGCCAGAGAGCAGTCGCCATGCGCTGACCGCGCCCGGCCCTGGCATGGTTGAGCGGGTGATCCTTGAGAACCTCCATGGATTCTGCGATCAATCGTTTCAGCATCGTATCGTTCGGCAGGTAAGCCTCGATAGGGGAGCCGATGATATCGTGCGGGGGGGTGGTCTTGAGCGCGGGATTATCGAAACCGCCGATCACCATGAGGTGCCGGTATTCCACCCCTCGATACAGCGATATGCCCGCGTGTCTGGTAAGTCGGGGTTTCAGCGCCTCGATCAGCTCCCCGGCCTCGGCCGTGCTGATGTGGCCGGAGCAGTAATCCTCCATGACGAGTCCGTTTTCGCTGTCCGTGATGGTGACAAGATTGATCCTGAAGGCGGTGTCGTTTTCACCAAGACCAACTCCGATGCTCACGGCCTCGATCGGCGCCCTTCCGGAATAGTACCGTCCCGGGTCGAGGCCCAGCACGGCCATGTTGGCCACATCGCTGCCCGGCGGGAATCCGGGTTTGACTGTTCTGACCATCCCCAGCGTGCCCCATGCGGCAATTCGGTCAAGGTTGGGGGTACGAGCCGCCTCGAGCGGTGTCAGGCCGCCGAGCTCAGCCAGCGGAACATCCGCCATGCCGTCGCCCAAGAGAATAATGGTTTTCAAAAACGATCTCCTTTGCCCTTAACCCTGCTTTTTGATCGCCCTGTCCTCGACCCTGAGCACCACTGGTTTTCCGCTGACCACCTTAAGTGCTGCAATGGCCTTCACTGCTGAGTTGAGGTTCGATTCCTTGGCTTCATGGGTCAGCATGACAATCGGGACATAGCCGTCCACCTGGCGCCCCTTCTGGATCACGGATAGGATGCTGATGTCCTTTTCACCCAGTAAACCCGCGATCTTGGCCAGCACTCCGGGTTTGTCCAGGACATTGATCCTCAGATAATAATTTGACATGATATCGCCAATGGGCATAAAGCGTCGCTTCATACTCTGGTCCTTGCGATAGCCTAAGTGCGGAATCCTGCCGGCGATGCCGGTCTGGATATTGCGGGCGATATCGGCGATGTCGCTTAAGACGGCCGAGGCGGTCGGCAACATACCGGCGCCGCGGCCGTAGAACAGGGTGGAGTCCACGATGTCGCCGCGTACGTAGAAGGCGTTGAAAACCCCGTCCACCTTGGACAAGAGATAATTGAACGGGATCAGCACCGGATGCACGCGCGCCTCGACCATCTCGCCCCGGTCAATGGCCATGCCGAGGAGCTTGACCTTATAGCCCAGCTCACGCGCGAAGGTGATGTCCACTATATCGAGCTTGGAGATGCCTTCCACGTACACCCCTTTCATGTCCGGGGCGGTTCCGTAGGCCAGGCTGCACAAGATGGCAAGCTTGTGAGCCGCGTCCAGCCCTTCGATGTCCAGAGTGGGATCGGCCTCGGCATATCCCAGTTCCTGGGCCTTGGCCAAGGCCTCCTGGAAGGTGGAGCCGCGTTCGGTCATCTCGGTCAGGATATAGTTGCAGGTGCCGTTCATGATGCCGTAGATGAATTCGTAGTTGTTGGCAATCAGCGATTCGCGCAGCGTCTTGATGATCGGGATGCCGCCGCCGACCGCGGCCTCGAAATACAGATCCCGGCCGCAGGACTGAGCGGTATCGAAGATGGCCTTGCCTTTGGTGGCTAAGAGCGACTTGTTGGCGGTCACCACGTGCTTGCCGGCCTTCAAGGCGTTCAGGATGAAGGTGCGGGCCGGTTCCGTGCCTCCGACCAGTTCCACCACGATATCGATTTCCGGGTCTTTGATAATGATATTGGCGTCATTTACCAGCATGCCCTTGGGCAGCTTGAGACCCCGGTCACGGGTAGTATCGATGTCAGCGATCGTCTTGAGGGTCAGGGGAAAACCCAGACGCTTTTCCAAGAGGCTGCGATTTGACAAGAGCGTTTTGGCGACGCCGGCGCCGATGGTGCCGAATCCGATTAAACCGATTTTGATTGCGCGCATAAATTACTCCAATATTTTGCGTATACCGCGGAGCGCCTGGCGGATGCGATGTTCGTTTTCCACCAGGGCGAAACGGACATGGTCGTCCCCGTAGCGGCCGAAGCCGATACCGGGGGAGACCGCTACTTCGGCCTTCTCCAGCAGCATCTTGGAGAAAGCCAGCGAACCCATGGATTTGAAACGTTCCGGAATAGGCGCCCACACGAACATGGAACCCTTGGGCTTCTCAATATCCCATCCGGACTTGTTCAAACCGTCACACAGACAATCGCGACGATTCTGGTATTTTTCGCAGATCTCGGCCACGCAGTCCTGATCTTCGTTCAGCGCAATGATGGATGCGATCTGGATGGGCTGGAACACTCCATAGTCGAGATAGCTCTTGATGCGGCTCAGGGCATAGATGGCTTCCGGGTTGCCGCAGGCGAATCCGACGCGCCAGCCGGCCATGCTGTAGCTTTTGGACATGGAGAAAAATTCCACGGCGATGTCCTTGGCGCCGGGCACCTGCAGGATGCTGGGGGCCACGTAGCCGTCAAAGCACAGATCGGCATAGGCGAAGTCGTGGATGATGAAGATATCATGCTCCTTGGCAAAGGCCACGATCTTTTCGAAAAACGACAGGTCCACCACGGCGGTGGTCGGATTGTGGGGGAAAGATAGGATCATGAGCTTGGGCTGCGGCCAGGTAAGCTTGGTGGCGGTCAAGAGGTCATGGAAGAAATCCCTGTCCTTCTGGAGGGGGATGCCGCGTACATTCCCTCCGGCCAGTACCGTGGCATAGGTATGGATGGGGTAGGTGGGATTGGGGCAGAATACCACGTCACCGGAGGTGATCATGGAGAAGATCATGTGCGCGAAGCCTTCCTTGACCCCCATGGTGGTGATGGCCTCGCTGTCAGGGTCGATCTCCACATCGAAGCGACGCTTGTACCAGGCCGCGATTGCATGGCGGAGCTTGGTGATGCCCTTGGAGGCTGAATAGCGGTGGTTCTTGGGGTTGTGGGCGGCCTCAATAACCTTTTCGACGATATGATCCGGGGTGGGTATGTCGGGGTTGCCCATGCCGAGATCGATGATGTCCTTGCCCTCACGCCGGGCCTTCATTTTGAGGACATCCACCTCGGCGAATACATATGGCGGTAGCCGGTCAATCCGTACGAACTGCATGTTCGTCCATCCCTTCCAAGAGTTCACGTGCCAGGTATGAGCTGCGTACCATCGGCGCAGAGGCAACATAACGTATACCGATCGATTTCGCAAGGCAAGCCCATTCTTCGAAAAAGTGAGGCTCCCAGTACTTCTGTACGCTCATGCGGTTGCGGCCGGGTTGCAAATATTGACCGATCGTCAGGCAATCGACGCCGGCAGTGTGTATCATGCGGATGAGTTCGTGGATCTCGGACAACGTTTCTCCTAAACCCACCATGAAGCCTGACTTGATTATCAGACTGGGATTGAACGCCCTGGCGCGGCTGAGCACCTTCAAACTGAGCTCAGGATCGGCCTCGGGTCGCACGCGTCCATAGAGCGAAGGTACGGTTTCCATATTATGGCCGAAGCAATCGGGGTCGGCTTCAAGGACCGATTCCAAGGCAGCGGGGTCGCCACCGAAATCAGGGGTCAGAACTTCCACCGTGGCGCTAGGCACCTTTCTTCGTACCTGGATGATGGTATCGGCGAAGGCTTGGGAGCCCTTGTCCGGCAGATCGTCGCGGGTAACCGAGGTGATGACGACGTGTCTGAGCCCCAAAGCCTCAGCAGCCGATGCCACCCGGGTGGGTTCATCACCATCGGGCGCCTGGGGCATGCCCTGGTCAATGCCGCAGAAGGCGCAAGTGCGGGTGCAGGTATGGCCCAGGATCAGAAAGGTGGCGTCATGACGCGCGAAACATTCGGCTATGTTCGGGCACCTGGCCTCTTCGCACACCGTATGGAGCGCGGCAAGCCTGAGCTTCAGGCGTATGTCGCGCAGGCCTCTAAGGTCTTTAGACCTTCTCAGCCAGTTTGGAAGACGTTTGTCCGGCGGATTTCCGTTCCTCATTGCGTTTGGCGCGCAAGGCTTCAAGCTGTGGAAGCTGTTCTTTGAGGATCTTCTCGCATTCCCGGATGCGTGCCTGAGTATGGTTCATGCGGGAACGTGTGTCTGATCCGGAGAGGATATTGTATACGAAGGCCAGCACCGCGCCGGCCACAAAGGCCGTCACGACCAGCAGGTAGAGCGGCACGGCCTTGGTGGCGAAGCTGAAGATGGCAAGCACGGCCGGCTGCTGATTGGCCACGCCAAAAAGGATGCCGGCCACGAGGCAGGCGATCAGAGCCGCGACCTTGAGATAGATCATCCCAAGGCCTCCTTGATCTTGGCCAAGGTGGTTTCAAGATGCTGGGATACCAGTCGGACCTCTCCTATGACCGGCAGAAAGTTGGTATCGCCTTTCCAGCGCGGCACGATATGGAGGTGCACATGATCTTCAATGCCGGCGCCGGCCACGCTGCCGATATTCATACCGATATTGAATCCTTCGGGGTTCATGATCTTTCGGATGGCGGTAACGAGGGCTTTCATCAGGTGGTCCATCTCGGCTGATTCGTCAGCGCTTAAGGCGGTTACATCGCCCAGGTGCCTTTTGGGCGCGATCATGCAGTGTCCGGAGGTATAGGGAAAACGGTTCATGATGGCCAGGCAGGTCGCGCTCTGGGTTATCAAGAGTTTGTCGCCCGCTTTATGGGCATCGCAGAATATGCACCCTTCAGGTTTGGCGCCGACGATGTATTCCGCCCGCCACGGGGCCCAGATAGTATTCATACGGTTATGATCTCTCCTTGTATCTTGGTATCATCTATCCGTATTATACCTACGGAATGAATGGATGTAAATCGCGAGTCCATGGGAGATCCAGGATTGAAAAAAAAGATGCCGTCTTCAAGACCGCAAAAAGGCTGATGTGTATGTCCGTAGATGATGGCATCCACGCGTTCGAAGGAATCCCTGATTCGCCGGCGGATGCCGTCCGGCGCTCCCCATCCATGGATGATGCCGATGCGAACCGCCTCGACCTCGAGGATGCGTTTGGGAGGGAAGGCAGAATCTACCTCGCGCTGGTCCATGTTGCCACTGACGGCGATAACCTCCTTACCCGCGGCGTACAGTCCATCTAAGACATGCAGGCTGACCATATCGCCGGCATGGATAACGAGGTCGATCCCGGCGAAATGCCTAGACACGATTTCGTCGAGCCTTTTGTCCGCCCCGCCCAGATGGGTGTCCGATAGCACGCCGAAGCGCTGCATGCCAATATCCCTCCCTTGACGGTCATACCATGAATGCGAGGTGAAAACGAGGGCCGGGATTGCCATGATGTACCATGTAAAAAACCTATTGTGCGCAACCCTGGTTTCGGCTAGAGAAAAAATATTCGTTTAAGCGTTTACGGCACGCATTATTCTCAGACTCGGTACTGAACGTATGTATTCGGCCGGCCGTCCAACCAGGGAATAGATTGAGGATCTCATCATATATGGATATCAAAAATATTTATGAGTTGGTGGGTAGGCTTAAATATCCCAAGAAACAGCGCACTCTGGCCGCGGCTCTGCGTAAATTCTTTCTGCAATGGGTTTTCTCCGCCAGTCTGGCGCTCATTTTCTTGACCACCATCCTGTATGTCACGATTCAAGACCACAGCCTGGTGCTGGTGGCGGTCATCACCGTTTTTCTCGTCGCGTTGGCTTCCATCTTGATCATCCTGCATGCCTATCTGGTAAATAAATGGTTTATTGCACCGCTTACCGACCTTACGGAAGACATTGAAGCCGTGGTGCGACGCGATAATTTCCAGTTTACTCCGGGTAGGTACGGATTCAGCGAGATCGAACAGATCGCGCACGACGTGCAGTCCTTGTGCGACGTTGCTTCGCGCCGCGAGGAGGAACTCAAAAGAGGTGCGGCTAAGAGCGAGAGACTGCTGGAGGAACTCAGGGTCAGCGAAGAACGTCTGGCGCTGGCTTTGGGCGGTACGAGCGACGGGTTGTGGGACTGGAGGGTCAACGAAGGGAATCTCTACATGAGCCCGATCTGCTACACGATGCTCGGGTACGAACCGTATGAAATCCCCTCGACCTATAAGGCCTGGATGCGCCTGCTGCATCCTGAGGACAAAGAAAAGGCCTTCAAGGAATATGAGCTCTGGGGCAATGAGACGAATACGGCCGAGTTCCGTCTGCAGGCCAAGGATGGTTCGTGGCGGTGGATCATGAGCCGGGGCAAGGTGGTGGAACGTGATCCTGAGGGTCAAGTACACCGCATTGTGGGGACACACGTGGATATAACGGAACGCAAAGTGGCCGAGGAGGCTTTGAAGTCTTCCCAGGTTGCGTTGCAGAGAGCCAAGGAAGAACTGGAAAAACGGGTTGAGGAACGGACCGAGGAATTGAGCCGTATCAACGTGCAATTGGCCACCCAGATCGAAGAACGCAAGCATGCCGAGGAATCCCTGAAGACCAGCGAGGAGATTTTCCGTTCCCTGGTGGAGAACATCAACGAGGTCATTTACGTAGTTGATACGGGCGGCGTGCTTACGTATGTCAGTCCTTCCGTCGAGGCCATGCTCGGGTACGAGCCGGCTCAACTGGTAGGACACCCCTATATCGAGTTCGTTTATCCCGAAGATACCGCCGTACACATGCAGCATTTCAAGCAGGCCCTGTACGCACAAAGCGGTGCTCAGGAATATCGCGTTGCGCACCTAAGCGGAGAAATACGCTGGATTCAGACCTCGAACCGGCCCGTCTACAGCGACGGGGTACTGCTGGGCATCCAGGGCGTCATGACCGACATCACCCAGCGCAAGTTCCTCCAGGAGCGTCTTATTCTCACCGAAAAACTGGCGGCGACCGGGCAGTTGGCCGCTTCCGTGGCCCATGAGATCAACTCGCCCCTGCAGGCCATCACCATGATGCTCTCCGACATCCGCAGCACCCATAAGGATGATGTAATCCTTCTGGAGATGCTGGATCTGATCAAGAGCGCCTTCAACAGTATCAGGGATACTGTCAGAAACCTGCTGGACCTGAACCGGCCGGGCATGGAAGATAAACGGCCGTGCAATATCAATGAGGTGATCGAAAAAACCGTCTCGCTGGTAAGCTCGTATATGAAGCAGAGCCGCGTGAAGGTCGAACTCGATCTCAATCCGCGCCTGCCGAACCTGATGGCCTCGCCCCAACAACTGGGGCAGGTGTTTCTGAACCTGATCAACAACGCCTTCGAGTCCATCACGGGGATTTCACATCCGAACGACGGTGAGATCCCGGTACAGAAAGGCGGAGTCATCATCATCAGGACAAACGCGGAGAGCGGCAGAATCGTGGTGGAGATCAAAGACAGCGGGCCGGGGATACGGCCCGATGATATGGGCCATATCTTCGACCCGTTCTTTACCCGCAAAAAACGCATGGGCATGGGGGTGGGTTTGTCGATCTGCCTGGGAATTATAGAGGACCATAAGGGCACGATCGAGGCCGACAACGCGCCGGAGGGCGGCGCTATATTCAAGGTCACCCTGCCCATCACCTCCGGCGTGGTCTGATCTTTTCGTCGCAAAAGAGATTTGCGTGCGGGTCTGAATGTGATAGAATCCATGCATGATCAGGTGTTTAGACAAGGGGGAAGGATGAAAAAATCCGTATCGATTCTCGACATCGTCGAAAAAAAGGGCAAAGAACACATCGTCATGGTCACGGCCTATGATTCCACCATGGCCCGCATCGTTGATGCCTCGGATACCGATATCATCCTGGTCGGCGACTCAGCCGGGAACGTCATGGCCGGACAGAAGACGACCCTCCCGGTCACCATGGACCAGATGATCTACCACACCTCCTGCGTCACAGCGGTAGAACCCAAGGCCCTGGTCGTGGGAGACATGCCCTTTCTTTCCTATCAGACCGGGGTAGAAGAGGCCGTCAGGAACGCCGGTCGCTTCCTCAAGGAGGCCAAGTGTCAGGCCGTGAAGCTGGAAGGAGGGCAGAGAGTGATCGAGCAGGTGCGCGCGATCGTCAAGGCCGATATCCCGGTCATGGGACATCTTGGTCTGACCCCGCAATCTGTGCATGCCTTCGGCGGATTCAAGGTGCAGGGCCGCGGCGAACATGCGGCCAAACGGCTTATCGAGGATGCACTCAAGCTGCAGGATGCCGGAATATTCTCCGTGGTCCTGGAATGCGTGCCTTTGAATCTCGCCCGTGAGGTCACGGCCGCCCTTGCCATACCGACCATCGGGATCGGAGCCGGACGGTATTGCGACGGGCAGGTCTTGGTAATCCAGGATCTGCTGGGTATGTCCAAGGAATTCAAACCAAAATTTGTAAAACGCTACGCCGATTTATTCGATGTTATCGTGGAGGCCCTCGATACATATGCCACCGAGGTCAGGCAGGGGGCCTTCCCCGATGACGAACACTCATTCCTGGAATAGGGGTGGCATATGATCGTGATCAACGAGGTCAAGGTTATGAAGGCGCATGTGCGCATGCTCAGGGCCAAGAAGCAAACCATTGCCCTGGTTCCGACCATGGGATACCTGCATGAAGGCCATGTAAGCCTCATGCACAAGGCTCGCAACCTGGCCGATCATCTGATTGTCAGCGTCTTCGTGAATCCCACCCAATTCGGCGTGGGCGAGGACCTGGAAAAATATCCCCGTGATCTTGAACGCGACAAGAAGCTGGCCGCTCAAGCCCGTGTGGAGTGTATCTTTCACCCCACCCCCGAGCAGATGTATCCGGCCGGATACGCTACCTATGTCGATGTTCAGGGCATCACCGCGGGTCTGTGCGGGGCCTCGCGGCCGACGCATTTCAGGGGCGTGGCCACGGTGTGCGCCAAGCTCTTCAACATCATCGAGCCCGACGTGGCGGTCTTCGGCGAGAAGGATTTTCAGCAGCTGGCCGTGATCAAGCGTATGGTCGAGGACCTCAATATGAATGTCCAGATCATCCCGCATCACACCGTGCGCGAAGAGGACGGATTGGCCATGAGCTCACGCAACACCTATCTCGGCCCGGAAGATCGACCAAACGCTACCGTATTGTATAAATCACTCCTCAATGCGCGGGAGCTTTATCAGGCCGGACAGCGCGATGCCCGAGCCATCCGCGCCGCGACCGTGGCCATGGTTGAGTCCACCCCCGGCGCCGTGATCGATTATATCGAAATCGTGGATCCGAAGACCTTGCAGCCTCTGGGTACCATCGAGCCCGGCGCGGTCATGGCTTTGGCGGTCAAGTTCGGCCGGACGCGGCTGATTGATAACATGGTCATCGCGGTCTCATAAATCAAATTAGACCGCGCTCCGCGAGCTCTTTCTTGAGATAGGCGTAGTAGATAGGCGCCATGAAGACGCCGGCAAGGCCGAAGGTCGCCTCCATGACCAGCATGGCCAGCAGAAGCTCCCAGGCCCTGGCACGTATCTGCGAGCCGATGATGCGGGCATTGAGAAAGTACTCCAGCTTGTGAATGATCACCAGGAAAACCAGTGATGCTAAGGCCACTCCCAATGACATGCTTAAACTTACCACCACGATAATCGTGTTGGAAATCAGGTTGCCGATTACGGGCAGGAGTCCCGTTATAAAGGTTATGGCCACCATGGTCTTGGCGAACGGCAGATCGATGCCGAACAAGGGCAGGATCACCATCAGATACATCCAGGTGAACAACGTATTCAAAGCCGATATGCGTGATTGAGCAAAGACTATCTCGCGGAAGGAAAGATGAAAGAGGTGGATGCGTTCCTGCAGGGCATACGTAAGGGGCGCCAGATACTCGGGTGAGGAAGGTTTGCGTAGCGATACAATCGAACCCAGCACCATGCCGATCAGAATCTGGGCCGCGATGCGGGCGGTTTCCATGCCCGCCGTGGGCAGGGCGCCGGCATGCTCATTAAGCCATGTAGCCGATGCGCGTTTCAGTTCCTCCGCATCCTGGGGCAAATAACGTTCCGTCCAATCGGGGAGCATGGACTGTGAACCCTCGATGATTTCCGCCATCTTTTTGAATAGGGCCGATATGCCGTTCGAATCCACCATGAAGAAGGAGCGAATCCACCAGATCAAGAGGATGAGTAACGCCACGACCACAATGGAGATAAGAGCCACGACGAGCACCCGTGCGCGGTCTCCGCTCAGCTTCGGGATACGCAGCAGAGGGGCCAGGCTGTTGACCAACTCGAACACGACAAAGCCCGCGATAAAGGCCGGGATCAAGTGTACTTTTAGGATCAGGAATAAGGCCAAAGCCGCAAATATCCAGGAGGCAACATCATAGGGAAGGGTAGTGGGACGCGCTTCATTTTCAGCCATATCGTCAGATAAATACCTCAATAATCGTGTATCGTGCAACGAAAATGCATTTCAAACATACAGGCCATCACATAGATGCCAGAAAGCCTCTGACGATCTCGGTCTGGGTTCCTACATCGGTAAGGAAGGCATCATGGCCATGCTCGGTGTTGATCTGGGTGTAAGAGGTCTGGACGTTGAGCGCATTGAAGATTTTTACGATCTCGCGTCCCTGGGACGGCGGATAGAGCCAGTCCGAGGTGAAGGTGATCACCAATCCTTTCTTGGGACGCAAATCCCTGATATCGCCCCGTCCGCGGCCAACTCCCCGGGTGCGGCCGCTGGAACTGATGGATGTGATCAGGTCGAAATTATCAATGGCGTTGGTGATATAGAGATAGCTGTTGGCGTCGAAGCGCTTGACAAAGGCGATACCCTGGTAGTCCAGGTAGTGCTCGATCTCGAAGGTGGGACGGAAGATGTTGGAAGTATGCCGGTCCTTGCGGGATCTTCCGAATTTTTCCTGCATGAGATTTTCCGACATATAGGTGATATGGCCGATCATGCGGGCCACGGACAGACCGGCCTCGGGCGAAACCTTCTCGTAGTACCGGCCTTCGTTCCAGCGCGGATCGGCCATGATGGCCCGTCGGCCGACCTCGTTAAAAGCGATCTGCTGGGCCGAATGCTTGAGCGCCGAGGCGATACAGATAAAGGACGCGCAGAGCTTGGAGTAATCGCAGAAAAACTGCATGGCCTGCATGCCGCCCATGGAGCCGCCGGCGATGCACTTTAGGCTCTCGATCCCGAGGTGGGAGAGCAGGGTGCGCTGCACATCGACCATGTCCCGGATGGAGATGGGCGGAAAATCGAGTCCATAGGGTTTGCCGGTGGCAGGGTTGATGGAGGCCGGGCCCGTGGTGCCTTTACAGCCGCCCAGAACGTTGGAGCACACAATGCAATACCGGTCGGTGTCGAAGGCCTTGCCCGGTCCGATCATGGCGTCCCACCAGCCCGGTTTATCTTCGTCGCTATGGTAAAAGGCGGCATGCGCGTCGCCGGACAACGCATGTTCGATCAGGATGACATTGTCATTGGACGGGGTGCCGTATAGCTCATAGGCGATGTCCATTTCCGGCAGGGTTTCGCCGCAGTCAAGCTTGAATGGCCGATCGATATGCAGTATTTCGGTGCGGGTAAGGGTACGTTCCATCAGCCGCGGCTCAGCCGGAAGAGGGCTTCCTTGACCAACAGGTCCTTGAAGGGCGGGTGGATGAAAATCCTGCCAAATGGAAGGAAATAGCGCGCATCCATCATGGCGATGCCCATATCGTTAAGCGAGCGCATGAACTCGGTGATCGAAACGAAACGGATAACCGGGGTGTCGTGCCAGTCGCCGGTGAAACGGATATGCTCGCTCACCTGTCCATGGGTGAGGACATGCATGCGGTTATGCACGTACCCGAAGTTTGATATGGATATGATAGCAAACCGGCCCACGCGCAGCATCTCGTCCATGACTTTGTAGGGCTTATGGATGGCCTGCAGGGTTGCGTTCAAGACCACATAGTCGAAGCTCATGTCGTCCAGGTTGGAAAGGCCCTGATCAATATCGGTCTGGTGGACGCAGATCCCCTTTTTCAGGCAGGAGATAATCTTGTCCTGGTCGATCTCAACCCCGAGGCCGTTGACCTTCTTGTGCCGGATGAGGGTATCCAGGAGCGTACCGTCGCCGCACCCCAGGTCCAGAACACGGGCTCCATTATTGACCCACGCCTCGATGATGGCGTGGTTGCGGGTGACAAGCGTACTCATTGATCAATGCGCTGTGAGGACGTCCTTTGAGTCACGCCCTGAAACATCGGGGCGTATCGGTTATACCGCTTCGACGGTCTTGACGCTCGGGACTTCGGCCTTGACCACCTTCTCGATCATGGACTTCAGCGTCATCGTGGCCATGGGGCAACCGCCGCAGGCGCCCATGAGCTTGACCTTCACGACCCCGTCCTCGGTGACGTCCACGAGTTCGACATCGCCGCCGTCCTGCCTCAGATATTGCCTGGTCTTATCCAATGCCTTCTGAACGTCTTCTTTCAGTACCATACCGATTCCTCCTGCGTATGCTTATCATAGGGTCAGCGGTGATCCATTTACAAGCTTTGGTCTCGATGGTCAATGCAATTCCTTTTCGCTTCAGATACCTTCACCGCTCGTAAAGGCCGTCTCCTCGGGGCTGCCTTGCATGATCCTGCTTCCGGGTCCGACGCTGTGCGTCAGCCATACGTTGCCGCCGATCTCCGAGCCTCTGCCGATCACGATGCGCCCCAGGACCGTCGCTCCGGAATAGATGATGACCTCGTCCTCGACGATGGGGTGGCGGGCGATGCCTTTGATGGGATTGCCGTGCTCGTCGAGCGGGAAACTCTTGGCCCCCAAGGTCACGCCCTGATAGATGCGCACGTGGTTGCCGATGATGGTGGTCTCGCCGATCACGATGCCGGTGCCGTGATCCATAAAGAAGTACTCGCCTATCTTAGCGCCGGGGTGGATGTCGATCCCGGTGGCGGAATGCGCCATCTCGGTAATGATGCGCGGAATGAGCGGAACCTGGCATTGATGAAGCTCGTGGGCGATGCGGAAGTTTGTCAAGGCACTGATGCTGGGGTAGCAGAAGATCGTCTCGCCGTGGCTGTGGGTGGCCGGATCGCCATCAAAGGCGGCGCGTACGTCGGTTGATAAGAGGTGCCGGATCCTCGGCAGGGTCTCAAGGAAGCGGGCGGTGATCTCCTGCGCGTGGTCAGGCTCAAGCGGCTGGCCCGTATCCAGGGTATCACTGTCTTCCAGGAAACCGATGCCCCGCCGGATCTGTTCGGTAAGCTGTCTGGCGACATGGTCCAGCGTCGATCCGACATAGTAGGACATGGTCTCGACCCTCAGCTCGGACAGTCCGAAATAGCCGGGGAAGAGCACGGAGCGCAGGCTCTCGACGATCTCGCCCAGCACCTGCACCGAGGGCATGGGGATGTCGTGATTGCTGCGGTGCGCGACTACCTGGTAGGACTGTGGCGCACACAGCTCCTCCACGACGCGCCTGATCACATCCTGATCGACAGTGGCAAGACTATGCATGCCTCAAGCCTTTCATGTATTAAGGTTTCATTTCTGTATACTATAGGCTCTCAGGCGCTGTCAAACCGTGAAGTCTTACGGTATGAGGCGCAGATACCTCTCATAGCGCGGCTCGCTGCCTGCCATCGCACTGAGCATACGATCACGCACGGCGGCGGTCACGGGACCGGGACAGACAAGTGCGTGTCCGGACAGCGTCCTGATGGGTTGAACCTGGTTCAAGGTGCCGGAAAAGAAGGCTTCGTCGAAATGGGCCAGGTTTTCAGGGAGGATGTGGCTCTCGCGCACCGCAAAACCCATGTCGGACATAACCTGCATGAGCATGGCCCGAGTGATGCCCGGCAATACGCTTTCCGTGGTAGGAGTTTCGACGATCGTGCCGTGAATGAAAAAGATGTTCGCGTTGGGGGCCTCGGCGACAAAACCTTGCGTATCCAGCAGGATGGCCTCGTCATAACCCAGGGCACGCACCTCTTTCTTGGCCAGGAAGCCGTTGACATAGTTGCCGACCACCTTGGCATGCACGGCGGTGGTATGCGGGTCTATCTTGCGGAAGGTCGATATGCCGGCCGAGACGGGCTGACCCAGGTCCTCTGTCGTGATACCGATGGCCTCGTATCCGAGGCAGAAGACGGCTACGTCAATCCGGTCGCTGGAGGGCAAAGTGCCCAGGGTGATATCCGGATAATAGGCGAAAATCTTGGCGATACCACGCTCGATGCGGTTGGTCCGGGCGGTCAGGATGAGGGCTTGCTCGAGCTCGGCTGGCGTGATGGCAAGCGGCATAAAGGTGGCGCGGGCACTCTCGAAGAAGCGCTCCAGATGCTCATGCAAACAGAAGAAGGCCGGCCCGCGCTGAGTGCGGACGATCTCCATGACCTCGAACACGGCCGATGCCCGGCTGAAGCTGTGCGAAAGCGGATGGACCAAGACATCCTGAAAATCAGTAAGCGAGTTGTTGACCCAGGCCTTCACGATCCTCCTCCAGGAAAGCCCCATACCTGTCAAGAACGTGGACTGTCAACATGGGATTGGCCTCAAGGGATCTGAGCTTGACAAAGTCTCAAGGTTGCTAGTAGTAGCAAGATCTACTTATATGCAGACATTACGGCACATCGAAGACATACGCATTGCGGCCGACACCATCGGCGAGGCGGGGATTGAGAAGGACGTCGAAATCCCGGCCGAGAGTTTCTCCGCGACCCTCGCCAATCCGGAAATCGAGCTCCTGGGGCCGCTCTCGGTGCATTATATCGTTTCACGGGACAATGATATCATCCATGCCAGTGTCGACGTCAGGGGGCAATTGGCCACCCAGTGCGCCGATTGCCTGACCCCTGTTGAATATCCACTCGACTTCCATTTCGAGACCGACTATCTGCCGGCGGCTCCGGACATGCCCGAAGACCTGGAAGCCGAACGCCAGAGCCCTACGATAGGGTACTACCGCAAGATCGTGGAGCTGGGGTCCTATATCCTTTCGGAAACCGTGTTGGCGCTTCCGCTGCGCTATCTGTGCCGGAGCGATTGCAAGGGGCTCTGCGCTCAGTGCGGCGCCAATCTCAATGTAGCGGCGTGCGTCTGTGAAAAGCCCGCCGATCCCCGTATGGAAAAATTAGCTGAACTCAAGAACAAACTCAGGAGGAAATAAAAGCATGCCGGTACCAAAGCGAAGACACTCTGGAACGAGACGGGACACGCGCAGGGCGCATGATACGGCGGTACTGCCCGCGGTCTCATTCTGCCCCAACTGCAAAGAACCCAAAGCCCCGCATCGGGTATGCCCGAGCTGCGGGTACTACAAGGGCAAAGAGGTCGTTAAAACCGCTGAATCCAAAGACTGATGCCCTACTGCCTGCTCTTCCCCGGTCAAGGGACGCAGTTTTCCGGAATGGCCGCCGGTCTGGATCTCGCAGGACTGGATGAAAGGCTTATTAGCCTCATGCATTCAGGACCGGAAGAGGTGCTTAATCAGACTGTCAATGCCCAACCGGCGGTTGTATCCGCGAGCCTGGCCCTGTGGAGCAAAAGTGAGTTTAAAGAACCGGCGCTGGTCCTGGGACACAGTCTTGGGGAGTATACGGCGTTGGCCGTAGCCGGGTCATTGAGCACGGAAGAAACCGTGGCCCTGGTGGCCAAGCGCGGCGAGTATATGCAGGCCTCGCAGCCGGGCTCCATGGCGGCCGTAATAGGGCTTGAACGCGAAAAGATCGAGGAAGTTCTGAAGAATGTCGGAGACGTGTGGGTCGCCAATATCAATGCCCCGGGGCAGATCGTTGTCTCCGGCAAGACCGGCTCGGTAGCCGAGGCTGCAACCCATCTGAAGGCGCAAGGCGCCAAGGTGTTACCCTTGAAGGTGAGTGTGGCATCGCATTGCCCGCTGATGCGGCAGGCCTCCGAGGAGCTGGCGAAACACCTTGCCGGCGTTGGTCTTTCTAAACCGCTCAGGCGCGTGGTGTTCAATGCCAGCGCCCGTCCGGAAGATGACCCGGAGCTGATTCGTAAGCTGCTTGCAGAACAGCTTGTATCGCCGGTGCGCTGGGTGGAGTCCATCGAATACGCCTTAAGCCAGGGGGTTGATCATTTCATTGAGATCGGACCCAAATCAGTGCTGGCCGCAATGGTGAAGCGCATCGCTCCGCAGGCGCGCGTCGAAACGAGGACTTGCGCATGAATCTCGATCTGAGCGCTCAAGTAGCCGTGGTCACGGGTGCCAGCCGCGGCATAGGAGCCGCCATCGCCCGCGAGCTTGCGGGGGCCGGGGCGTATGTCATGGTCAATTATCATAGCAATGAAACCGCGGCCAACGCCGTAGTGGATGATATCAAGGCGCAAGGCGGTCGCGCCGAGTCGATCGGTTTTGACGTGGCCGACGACCTGGCGGTCAAGGCTGCTTTCAAGGACCTGGCAGAGCGACACGGTCATGTAGACATCCTGATAAATAACGCCGGCATTGCAAAGGATAATCTGCTGCTCAGGTTTAAAGGCGAGGATTTTGACCAGGTTGTCCAGACAAACCTTAAGGGTGCGTTTATCTGCGCTTTTCATGCCTCCCGATATATGCTAAAACAACGCCGTGGGAGGATCGTCAACATCTCCTCCGTGGTTGGTTTGGGCGGGAATGCGGGACAGTCCGTTTATGCCGCCACCAAAGCCGGGCTGATAGGATTGACCAAGAGTCTGGCCAAGGAACTTGGATCGAGGGGGGTTCTGGTGAATGCCATCGCCCCGGGGCTGATAGAGACGGATATGAGCAGCGGCGTAGATCTGAAGGCCCTGGAAGGGAATATACCGTTGGAGCGGATAGGCCGGCCGCAGGATGTCGCCGGTGCCGCGTTGTTTTTGTGCTCGGACCTGAGCGCGTATATCACCGGCCAGGTCATAATCGTGGATGGTGGGCTCTATGCCTGACATGGCTTCATAATCCTATCTGAAGAAAGGAGGCACTTTGATGGTTGATGTTCAAAAGCGTATAATCGAGCTCATTGCCGAGCAGCTTGAGCGAGATCCTTCCGAGATAACGCCCGAAATGTCATTTGCCGACGACCTGGGCGCCGACTCCCTGGATCTGGTGGAGCTCATCATGACCGTGGAGGAAGAATTCAATATCGAGATCCCGGATGATGAAGCGGAAAAGATAAAGTTCGTGAAGGACGCCATCGAATACGTCAAGGCCAGGCTCTAAAGTTGTCAGGTGCATGGAAAGCGTCGTCATCACAGGGATGGGGGTTGTCTCCCCACTGGGAAGCGATTGTGTTACCCTGTGGAGAAACCTGGTTGATGGCGCTTCCGGGATAAAAAGCATCCCGGACTTGAACGACCTGTCGGTCACCATGGGCGGTCCCGCCCATGGATTTGATCCCACCCGTTACCTCGCTGCCAAGGAAATGCGCCATCTGGACCGCTACTGTCAGATGGCTCTTACCGCTGGACTGGATGCCGTAGAAGCGGCGGCGCTCACCCCCGAAACCTACGCGGAAGACCGCATCGGCATCATGATCGGAACCGGTGCCGGCGGTGTGGCATCCTTGGAAGAGCAGCACCGGGCTTTTCTGGAAAAGGGTCATCGCCGCGTATCGCCTTTGACCGTGCCCATGTTTATCGTCAATATGGCCTCAGGCATGTTGGCGGTGCGTTTAGGCGCCAAGGGCCCGGGCATGGATGTATCGAGCGCCTGCGCCACGGGCGGTCATGCCCTGGCTCTGGCCTGCCGTCTGATCCAGTCCGGGGACGCGGACTGTATGATTGCCGGCGGCGTGGAAGCCTGTCTGACCCCGTTTGCCGTATCGGCCTTTGCCGCCATGAAGGCCCTCTCCACGCGCAACGACCAGCCGGAAAAGGCCTCGCGGCCGTTCGACAGGGAGCGTGACGGTTTTGTCATGGCCGAAGGCGGGGCAGTGATGGTGTTGGAGACATATACACGGGCCAAAGCCCGTGGTGCCAAGATCCTGGCAAAGCTCACCGGCATAGGCATGAGCCAGGACGCCTACCACATGGTGGCCCCAGATCCCGATGCCACGGCCGTTGTGTACGCCATGCGCGCGGCATTGAATAAGGCCGGGATCAGCGCGGGAGACATCGGCTATATCAATGCCCACGGCACATCGACCCCGCTCAACGACAAGACCGAGACCCTGGCTATCAAAAAGGTGTTCGGTAAGCAGGCCTTCGACGTGCCCGTGAGCTCCACCAAGTCCATGACCGGACATCTGATAGGCGGAGCGGCCGGCCTCGAAACAGCCATCTGTGTCCTGGCCATGCAGCAGGGCATGCTGCCGCCGACCATAAACCTCACCAATCCGGATCCCGAATGTGACCTCAACTACATCCCGGGCCGAGCTCTCGCCAAACAGGTGCAATACTGCATGAACAACGCCTTTGCCTTTGGCGGTCAGAATATCTGTCTAGTACTGGAGAAAGGCGAGAACTGAAAGGACGGCACCATGCGTATCGCCATAGCGTGTGATCACGGAGGCTTCCCTTTAAAGGAAACGGTCAGGAAGGTCTTATCAGGGGATGGGTGCGAGATCATTGATCTCGGCACCGACAACGTCCAGTCCGTCGATTATCCCGATTTCGCGTTCAAGGCCGTCAAGGCGCTCAAGGAAGACCTGTGTGACCGCATCATCCTCATCTGCGGGACCGGGATCGGCATGAGCATCTGCGCCAACCGCATTCCCGGCGTGCGGGCCACCTTGTGCCACAGCGAGTTCGATGCCCGCATGGCGCGCCAGCACAACGACTCGAACTGCCTGGTGCTGGGCAGCCGCACCACCGGAGCGGCCGTGGCCGAGGGTATCGTCGCGATCTGGCTGAAGACGGTCTTCGACGGCGGACGCCACCAGGCGCGACTGGAGAAGATCGAAAGCCTTGCCCATGAGTTCATAAAACAGCACCAGAGACGACAATAAACCATGAGGAGAGATAGATGACACATCTGAAGCAAATCGACCCCGAAGTGTATGCCGCCATTCAGGAAGAACTTTCCAGGCAGCGCGGCAAACTGGAATTGATAGCATCGGAGAACATCGTGAGCCAGGCGGTGCTTGAGGCCCAGGGATGCGTCATGACCAACAAGTACGCGGAAGGCTACCCGGCCAAACGCTATTACGGCGGCTGCGAATTTGTGGACAAGGCCGAGGAATTGGCCATTGAACGCGCCAAGGCCCTCTTCGGCGCAGAGTTCGCCAATGTACAGCCGCACTCGGGTTCGCAGGCCAACATGGCGGTCTACTTCACGATCCTGGAACCCGGCGATACCTACCTGGGCATGAATCTTGCGCACGGCGGACACCTGTCCATGGGGTCGCCGGTCAACTTCTCGGGCAAGCTCTATAAGGTCGTGCCCTACGGCGTGACCAAGGACACCCACCGGATCGATTATGACCAGGTGCGCGACCTGGCCAAGCAGCATAAACCCAAGCTCATCATCGCCGGCGCCAGCGCCTATCCGCGTATCATCGATTACAAGCTCTTTAAGGAGATCGCCCAGGAGGTGGGGGCTTACTTCATGGTGGATATGGCCCATATCGCCGGGTTGATCGCCGCCGGACTCCATCCGAGCCCGATACCTTACGCCGATTTCGTCACCACCACCACGCACAAGACGCTCAGAGGCCCGCGCGGCGGACTGATCCTCTGCGGCGAGGAGATGGGTAAAAAACTCAATTCCGCCGTCTTCCCCGGCATGCAGGGCGGCCCCCTGATGCATGTCATCGCGGCCAAGGCCGTGGCCCTCAAGGAAGCGCTCACGCCTGAGTTCAAGGTTTATCAGCAGCAGATCGTAGCCAACGCCAAGGCCATGTCGGATGAACTTTTGTCTCAGGGCTTCATCCTGGTATCCGGAGGCACGGACAACCATCTCATGCTGCTCGATCTGACCAATAAAGATATCACCGGCAAGGACGCTCAGAACTGGCTGGATGAGGCCTGGATCACGGTCAATAAGAACACCGTGCCGTTTGAGACCAGGAGTCCCTTCGTCACCTCGGGTATCCGTATCGGCACCCCGGCCTTGACCTCGCGCGGAATGCGGGAAGCTGAGATGCGTCTGATAGCGGCCATGATCGCACGCATCCTGAACGCCAAAGGCGATGCCTCCACGATAGCGGCCGTGCGCAGGGAAGTGGACGAGCTCACGCAGCGTTTCCCGATCTATCCGGGTCTTTAAGATGCGCTGCCCCCGGTGCACAGGGGTCGAAGACAAGGTCATCGAATCGCGGATGAGCCGTGATGGTTCGTCCATCCGGCGCCGCCGCGAGTGCACGCATTGTTCCAACCGCTTCACCACCTATGAGCATGTCGAGGAGTTCACCCCGGTGGTGGTCAAGAAAGACGGCCGCCGGGAGGTTTTCGTCCCTGAGAAGATCGTTGCGGGCCTGATGAAGGCCTGCGAGAAACGGCCTGTCTCCATGGATGCCATCGAGACCATCCGGGATGCCATCATCCAGGAGATTCAAACCCGGGGTGAAAAGGAAATTTCCAGCTCCTTCATCGGCGAGCGCATCATGGATGCGCTCAATTCCCTGGATCCCGTGGCCTATGTCAGGTTCGCTTCGGTATATCGCGACTTCAAGGATGTCGGTGAATTCATGCAGGAGATCAAAGGGCTGGTCCAGGAACGGCAACCCAGGCCTGCGCCGAAGGGGCAAAAACGGAAATCACGCGCAAGAAAACGCACGTAGATAATTGCTCTCCTCACTGATACGTCACATCACCAAGACAACCAGTAGCGTCATGCCGGTTACGGCCAGAAAACCGGGCAGGATGGCGCGCCTTAAGCCCAAGCTGCCGGTGGCTACCACCAGGAGCCCCTTGAGCAGGGTATTGGCCGCCGCGGCCAACAGGATGGCCCGCCCGGCCTGAGCAAGGTCTAAGCCGCCCTGGGGCAGGCTTAATTGCGTTAATGAAAGCGTGATGGCATCGACGTCGGCCAGACCCGAGATAAGGCTGGTAATGTAAATGCCCTTGCTGCCCAGGTACATCTGCGCGGTCTTGGAGAGGATCAAGATCAGGGTAAAAAGAATCGCAAAGGTGAAGGCCGGCCAGAGCTCGAAGGGATTCACGAACGCCACATCGGTCTTTTCCGGAGTACCGCTGCGGTTGATGAGAAAAAAGCAGCAGATCAAACCCGCCAGGATCGGGACGCCAAGGGGAAGGAGTATCTTATCGGCCAGAGGGCGGTTGATGGCCACCACCAGGATGGCCACCCGGGCGAACATAACCGTCCAGGCGATGATGATGGCCAGGGCAAAAGGTCGGGACAGCTCCGGGTTGGAGCGGCTGCGCTGGATAAAGCTCAAGGTCAGGGCCGTGCTGGATGCCAGGCCTCCCAGGAGACCCGTCAAGCCCACACCTTTGCGGACACCGATCAGCTTCATGAGGACGTAGCCGATGAAACTGATGCCGGAGATGAAGACCACGAACAGCCAGACCGTGAAGGGATTGACGACGTTGAAGGGCGCCGGGCCGAAGGTGCGGTTGGGCAGAACCGGCAGCACGATGGCGGTGATGACCGCGAATTTGAGCGTGGCATAGAGATCTTCGCGCGTGATGCTGTGGGCGAAGTTATGCATCTCGGGTTTGAACGAAAGGATGACCGTGGTCATGACCCCCAGCGCCACAGCCAGCGTAAGTTGGTCCCAGTAAGCCATGGCGCCGCATAGTACGCTCAAGAGAGATGAGATCTCGGTCGTCAAACCGGTAAGCCCTCGTTGACAGGCAACATAGTGCGTAACGGCGAAAGAGATTCCCACCACCAGAAGCACGGCCACAAATGGCCATGGAGAGGCCAGGATTGCGCTGGCAAAGGCCCCGCCACAGCCGGCTAAGGACATGAGCGCGAAGGTGCGGATGCCGGCTGGGTGCTCCTGGTCGGGCTGATTGAAGGAATATTCCCGCTGCATCCCGATCAGAAAGCCGATCAGGAGTGCCACGCCGAACTTCAAAAACAGGGTTATGTCAATGGGCGCGAACATACCTCATATATTCGGCATTTGCGTGGGATTTCTTGCATTTGATTTGGATCCGAAACGTTTTACCTATTCTTCAGACGTCATGGAGAAGGCTGTGCGGCGATATATTCCGGATGCCTCAGCTCTATCACGCCTTCATCTTCGGCTACCGTCAGGGATGTGCCATAAGGGGCGGATATATCGCAAAGATAGGCGATGATGTCACGAGCGGCGTCGCCTTTGAGCGCGCGCGGCTGAAAAAGGACTGCATAGTTGTTGACATTAATAGGGTGGAGCATTACCCGCGTAGGCTTTGAGCCGCTAAATTGGATATCGGCTACGAAGCTGAAGGGGGTGTTTGCGCTCCATGAACCGAAGGCGAAGTTCCCGAGGCTGTAGAAAATGGGAGCACCGCGGTATATCTCAATGGGCTGAGGTATGTGGGGATGGTGGCCAAGCACGACCGTGGCTCCGAGATCCACAGCCATATGAGCCAGCTCGATCTGATACGGCCGTGGTTGGGGATTGAGTTCTTCGCCCCAATGAAAGCTGACGATCAGGATATCGACCTCTTTGGCCGCTGACGGGATATCCTGCTCCAGGTATTTTCTGTCGCCATAGACCGTGCCGGCAGTCTCGTCCGTGGCCCAGAATTCTTTTGGGTAGGTCAGCGAGTATGCCAACAGGCCATAGCGCATGCCGTTTTTTCTGATGACCCGCATGCGACGGGCCTCAACAAGCCTGATTCCGGCTCCGGCATGGGTAAGTCTCAGCCGTTTGCAGGCGAGCATGGTAGACGACAATCCCTCGGCGCCGTAATCCATGATATGGTTGTTGGCCAGCGACAGGAAATCGAAACCGGCTCGGCGGATGGCGGCCAGGGATGCTCTGCTGCCCTTGTAGGTGAATTGCTTGCCTTGATACGCTTGTCCATGGTGCGCAACCGGGTACTCAAGGTTGGCAAAGGCAATATCGGCCGAGGATATGATCCTGGCGAGGCGTGGGTCCTGGAAAGGATATGCATAACCCTTTTGTTCAAGAAGGCCCTGAGCGCTGCCTGTCAGCATGATATCGCCGACGGCCACCACGGAGTGGACCGGCTCGGCGCAGGATGGAACGGAATCATCCTGTGCATGTAAGACAAGACTCAGCATCATGGAGAATAGGGTCAGGGTGAAAGTCCTGGTCAAGAAACACTTGGCATGCATACGCCTTTGACGCCTCATTTAAACCGGTTTTTTGACCTTCCCCAATGCGAGCGGATTTATGAAGCGACCTTTATGGCTGACTCGGAAGTCCAGGTGAGGTCCGGTAGCGACCCCGGTCCTGCCGACATAACCGATCACGCGGCCCTGGGCGACACGCTTGCCGACCGACATGCCCTTGGCGAAGCGTGATAAATGGCCGTAATAGGTCGTATACCCATGCGGATGGCGGATATGTACGCACCGGCCGAAACCTCTGGACCAGCCCACGTAGACCACGGTGCCTTGGCCGACGGTACGCACGGCGGTTCCCATGGGCGCGGCATAATCGATGCCGAGGTGTGGTCTGCGTACATGATAGACGGGGTGTTTGCGGTTGTGTGTATAGCCCGAGGAGATCCGATTGTAGCGCAGCGGTGCCTTGAGGAACATTCTTTTTCGTACCAGGGCCTTGCGTATCCGGCGTTGCTCCGGCGCTGACTTGCCCGGCGTGTGAGGCGGGGCGGATAGAAAGTCGAGCGCCGCATCGCGCTCGCTCCAGTCGGGCACGAGTACATCCGGAATCGTCAGAGAGGGCGCAGAGGGGATCGCATCAACCTGCGGGATCTCGGCCATGGTCTGGGGAGCGTTAACCTGATCGGTGAAGGATATCTTTCGGGCCTTGAAGGCGCCTTGATGGCTTAGCACCTCAAGCCGTCGCGTCGCATCGATCTGATAGCTCAGCTTTACCAACCGCGGAGGTCCGGTACGGCTGAGCCACAGGCGCAAAGTCCGGCCGGGTTTGATGTCGCGGATGTCATACACTTTTTCGATTGATCGGTCCAGATCAGCTATTTCAGAGGCTTTTATCCCACGGCGGTTCAAGATGGAGGAAAGGGTCTGACCCCGGCGGATTTTTATCGTGAACGGCTTCGATACAATCGATAAAGCTTCTCCGGAATCGAAAGCGGAGCCGGTCTCATGGTCGGGCGGCACGGTTGATCGTGAGGTCGCCATCCGGTCTGAAGACATGCCTCCCCTGGTAGGGTGTTGATAAACGCTTGTGCTCATGCGCGCCGGATAGGCGGATACCATCTCACTCACGCCCAGCGTTATCATAATCAACAGGAAGGCCATCGCGGCACAGACAAGCGCTTCCTTGACATTCATTCCCACGCACAGCCTCCCTCATGAATGGATTCAAAAGTATCAAGCTCAAGTCAGGCACATGTGCTTGACCGATGTTTATATACGACATGCGCGGCTATGGCAATGTTGTTCTGATAACGTATTAATTATCAATTACATATGCGGTTAATACCTTTTTACGGCCCGCAGAATATCAATTCTGTCGGACGCTTGTCCGATAGGCATATCATGAAATTGATTTTCCTCACCGACATCCACGGCGATTTCGAGAAACTGAAAGGTCTGCTGGCGGAAACGCGGGCCGATGTCTATGTCATCGCCGGTGATCTGATTGACATCCCCTTTTACAGTATGGAGACCTCCATCCGCTATCATGAATTGCAGTCCTATTTCCATGGTCTCAGATTGCGTATGGATAAGGCCGGCACACAGATCGAGGATTTCGTGGACGAACTTCTGGAGCAACCGGATGCCTTGGAGGAGATCCAGGACAAAGGTACACGCTATCAGCAGTACACCATCAGGGCCCGGCGGGTGATGCAGCAGAAGTACAAGGTATTGCAGAACATCATTTCCACACGGCAGAACTCGCGCATGTTCTGCCTGCCCGGCAATTACGACATGGACCTCAAGTACACCAGTCTGCATGAGCATGACCTGCATCTACACTGGCATCAGGTGAACGGGGCGCGCATCTGCGGCTACGGCGGGGCGGACGTCTGGACGCCGGGCATCCCGGAACGGTATGTTGTTCGTTACCAGGCCGGGATCGGCAAGGGAGTGAAGGAAAACGAGATGTTCCACTTTTTCCGGGCCGTCAAGCCGAATATCATCGTCACCCACCAGCCGGCTTACGGCGTGCACGACCGCATGGCGGCCGGTGGACCTTTCGGTTCGCCGACGCTGCGCACCTATTGTGATACCCACCCGGTGATTTTGTGCCTGACCGGACATATCCATGATGCCTGGGGGGTCAAGGAGGTCGAAAATACCTTGTACCTCAATCCGTCCAATTTCGGCGAGGTCACGGACGCCACGGGCAAGGTCTCGGAAGGGGGGTTTTTCTATCAGATCGAGATCGAAGACGATCAGGTGACATCGGTAATATTCCGCAAGATCAGCGCTGAGAGGATATTCGATATCGCCGACTACTACCGCATGCCGCTGGGCTGGGTGGAAGACATCGTTGACATGGAACGCTATCAGGCCCTGAAACATGGGGAGAACTACGATACGCGCGTGGTCAAGTACTCCCATATCCCCGAGATCCAACTTTTCAAGGAGATCAAGGAGTTCTTCCGCACCTTCCAGACCCAGGAGACCGAAGACAGGATCGACAAGCTCGAAGAAGTGGTACGTGTCATGGAGACACGCATCCAGGGCGATATCGCGCTGGACGTCATGGGTTCGGTCAATGTGGGGCTCTCGCAGGATAACTCGGACATCGACTTCGTGCTCTATATGCGCTGCGAGAAGGGTTGTGACACCGGGCTTGAGGGATGCGATATGTTCAAGAACGCACAGTCCATGATCCATGAGATCTTGGGCGCGAATTATGAATTTCAGATCCTGGACTGCGTCGATCTGAACGAGGTGGAAAAGAGCATCCGTGAAAAGAATTTCGAGAGCGAAACCCTGCAGCGTTTTGTATCCTACCGCTCAATCTGCCGGCCGATCAATTACCGTGTCATCGCCCCGATCGAGGATATGCTCAATCAGGACATGATTTTCCGCAAGGAGGTCGAAGGCAGCATCCAATCGTATTTCCAGATCTTCTCGACCACCTCGGAGCATATCAGGTCATTGCGCAAGTATGAATCACGCCTGAACGCCATCGGCATCCGGCTGCCGGATTCCATCCGGCGCAAGATCAAACAGTACCTGCGCGAAGATCAGGAATAAGGGCAGCTGCACGATTTCGTATCTCATTTTCTCAGGTATATTGCATGATGTTTCCTTGCTCATTCGATCTAAAAAGATGTTTCCTGATAAAAACATCGGCGGCCTGGATTGCCTGACGTGCTTCCGGTATCACTCCGACATAGAGGGTCCAGAAATGGCACATGGCGTCCAGGAGGTTTAAGCTAACAGCATCGCCTTGGGCCTGAGCGCCGGCCATAAAACGATGCGCATCACTGAGCAGGATCTCATCCGAACCAGCCTGGATAAGAAGCGGGGGCAGGCCGTCCAGATCAGCATGTATGGGCGAGATGGTGGGCTTACGCAGATCATGCCCTGCTGCATAGTGCCGTGCCATGAGGTGCAGCTACCCCGGGGTCAGAGCGGGATCGACCTGCAACCGTGAGGTATAGGATGGACCGCTGCATTCCAGGTCCACCCAAGGTGAAAGGCATACCGCCGCGGCGGGAAGGGCGGTTCCGGCATCGCGCAGGGCCACCAGCGTCGCCATTGCCAGGCCGCCTCCGCCGGAATCTCCTGCTATGGCAAGCCAGCGGGGGCTATAGCCCATGTCCAGCAAAGCCCTATACGCGGCCAGGCCGTCTTCTGGGACGGCCGGGTAGGGGTGTTCCGGCGCCAGCCGGTAATCTATCAGAAAGACCTTTGTGGCGCTGGCGTGCGCCAAATGCGCGGCGATCGTTCGATGTGTATAGGATGAGCCTATGGTATATGCCCCGCCATGGAGGTACAGCATGGCCCGGTCGTTACAAGCCTGTCCGACCGTGATCCAACGTCCCGGTATCCCCCCGATGACGGCAGTCCGGATCTTGGTTCCACGAGGTAAAAAACCGACCTTCGTGAAATACTCGAATTGAGCACGTTGCCAAGGAATGGGAAGGCGCGTGTTCATTGCCACCGGTTTCGCGAGTTTGATCAGGACTCGCATGGCCAGACTTATGGCGCTGGGCATCGCAGATGTGCCTTAGTTGATAATCCATTGCGGGATTGGTCCAATGCCGGAAGGCATACGCACGGTTTTGCTGTAACCGTATTCCGAAAGGGTTTCGACAGCATGTTCACGGCCGAAGCCGCAGGCCTTGGTGCCGCCGAAGGGACCGCCGATGCCGCCGCGGTAGTAGTTGTTAACATACACGATGCCGGCCTCGATCTGGCGTGCGGTGCGCATGGCCAACTCATGGTCACGGGTATATACGCCCGCCACCAGGCCGTAGTCGGTACCGTTGGCGATTGCGACGGCCTCTTCCGGGGTATCAAGGGGTATGACACACGTGACCGGACCGAAGATTTCATCCCGGGCGATGCGCATATCCGGGCGTACCTGGATGAATAGGGTAGGTGGTACCCAGAAACCGTTTTTAAGGCGTTCGTTAACCGGCAGTATGGCTTGAGCTGCGATGATGGCGCCTTCCTTCTGGCCGATTCCAATATATTCAAGTACATGCTGTTGCTGCATGCGCGTGACCATGGGACCGATATGGGTGGCAAAATCGGCGCCGTCTCCCACGCGCAAGCGGTGTACGATCTCGGACATGCGCAGGGCAACCTCATCATGAACCTTGCGCTGCACTGTGATGCGTGAGGCGGCTGTACAGGCCTCGCCCTGATTATAGAAGGCGCCCTCGACGGCGCCGTTGACCGCCGCATCCAGATCGGCGTCGTCGAAGATGATAAGCGGGTTCTTGCCGCCCAGTTCGAGCATGGTCGGGGTGACATTGTCCGCTGCCAGCTTGAGCACGGCCTTGCCCGTCTTGGTGGAGCCGGTAAAGGACAGTTTCCGCACCAGGGGATGGCAGGCCAAGGCCTGTCCGGCGATGGTACCTGCACCCGGCACCACATGGATGACATCCAGGGGCAGCACGGTCTGCAGCAGTTCCACGATGCGCATGACCGTCAGCGGGGCCTGCTCGCCCGGCTTCAACACCACGGCATTGCCAACAGCCAGGGCCGGTGCGGATTTGGCGGCCGTATGCACGGGCGGCCAGTTTAAGGGTAATATCCCACCCACCACGCCGTAGGGTTCAAGAAAGACCGGACAGTGCACCGGGCCGAAATCAAGGAACACGCCGGGCAGGTTGCCGATCAGGCCGCCGAAGTACTCGAACGAGGTCGCGCAGTTGTCCACATCGATCAGGGCCTGCCAGTAGGATTTGCCGTTCTCATGACATTCCAGTTTGGCCAGTTCGTCGCTCTGCTGACGGATAAGGCGGCCGCAGTCCTTCAAGAGTTGCCCTCGTACCTGGGCCGGCACCCAGCGCCAGTGGTCGACAAAGGCCCGGTGGGCTACTCGCACCGCGGCATCGATCTCCGGGGCGCCACCGCCTTGCACAAAAGCGATTGCCTCGCCGGTGGCAGGGTTCTCAACCACAAATCCGTCTTCCTCGAACCGGGAAGACCAGCGCGAACTCTTGATCGGGACTTCTTCATTGTTCATTGACATGGAATCTCATCCCGTAAAACTGAACAACCTATGCCTCTGTCCGTTGTTCAGCGCGCGCTTTGTGGGCCTGGTTCATATCGATAAAGGCTTTGCGGGTAGGGCCTTGCAGCATGGGTCCGAATAGCGGCGCAAACAAGCCCAGGATGGCCGTACCGTGGAGCAGATGCGTACATTCATCACCAAGAGGGGTAATGATCCAATAGTGATCTATGTCGAATATCCCCGGGATGCGCGGCCTTCCCATCCAGCGTAGTTCCCGGTTGGGCGTCACGGTGATAAGCTTGGGCCAGAATATCTGCGCTTTTCTGCGGCCTTCGGGTTGGAAATGGACCTTCAGGCACGCGCCCAGCTTGGCTTCGCCATTCGCCTGCCGTATCATGGGGTTCCATTCATGGTAGGCGTTGAAGTCAGTCAGCACCTGCCAGACTCGTTCCGCACTGGCCCTGATCTCAATGGAGGTATGCATTTCTTTTCGTATCATGATGTATCCTTTCATCGATTGCTTTGCCGAACAAGTCCATATACTCAAACTGATCGTGACTGGCCATGATCTTTAGCACGTCGTGGTTTCTGCACCATACCTCCCGGATACGATCGATTTGATGCATGGCCCCGATATAGTCGCAATGGGCCAGACGACGAAAGAGCTTATGGGCAATAGGTATGGATTTGTTCATGCGCACCTCGTCCTTAAAGTAATAGGCATCGCCGCAGTGCAAGAGCCAGCCGTCGCCTTTGTCAACCGCCACGCCGCAGTGGCCACGCGTATGCCCGGGCAGGGGCACGAGCACGATTCCAGGGGGCAGCCCCTCAATTTCGCGCATGCAGTTCATGCCGAACCAGGGTTGGTCCGAGATATCGGCATGCGTCACCCATTGAGGTCCATGGCTGAAGTGGCAGCGCCGGTAGCGGTCGCGCTCCTTATAGTTTTGCGGCCTCAGCGCCGCCTTGCACTCGGCTTGGGTGACGTGCACCTTGGCGGAAGGGAAGTCTGGAAGTCCGCCGGCATGATCGCGGTCCAGATGGGTGCAGATGATATGCCGCACATCCGTAGCCCTGAATCCCATCCGCTCGATCTGTCGCACGGCCGGTTTTTCCTCGCTGCATTGGGTGTTGAGCAGGTAATCGGAGTGGCCGAGGCGCCGCGGATTGAGCATATCCTGAGTCCCGAATCCGGTATCCACCAGGATCAGATGATCGGCGGCCTCGATAAGCAGACACAAGGAGGGGATCCGGCTGGTCTGCGGAAGAATAAGCCCGGTCCCGCGTGGATGCATGGTGGCGCAGTCCATATAATGGATCTTCATGCTCGTATGACCTCCAGAAATTTTGTCATCTTTCCTTTTTAAGTGCCCTTGGTCTGGGTGAATTGCATCTTAAGCCACATGAAGGTGAGATCCAGCCACTGATCGTAATGGACCATGGCGCAATGGTCGTCATTTTCATACAGCTTGAGGAATGCATTGGGCACCTTACGGTTCAGGGCAATCGAATCCTGGGTGCCAACCAAGGTGTCGGTATCGCCGTTGATGATGAGCAGCGGGATTTTGATTTGCTGATAGAGATCATCTTTGGCAAACGACAAAGCTTCCATCTTGGTACGTAAATCCAAGAGGCTGGATGCCCCCACGACCTTCTCCAGGGTTGAGACCATAATCGCGGGCAGGCCAAAAGAATTCGAAATTGTGAAGGCATGTTGCAGCGGCGCTCCGCATACCACGGCGCAGCACAAGCGTGGGCTCAATGCCGCCATGCGCGCCGACCAGTATCCGCCGAAGCTAACACCCACCATAGCAATGCGGCCGGGGTCGACACGCGGCTGAGCGGCTACGTAATCTATCACGCCGTGATAGACGGCCTCGGAAGCTGTAGACATGGGCTGTTTATACGCATACGTCCCCGGCATCTCCATGATGAATACACCGATCTTCTCATCCCGATACTTCATGAGCGGGAAAGCGAGTTCCTGCATGGTACCTTCCAAACCGTTGGTAACAATAACCACCGGGTATCGGCCCGCTCCGGCAGGCAGGTGCAGATACCCGGTGACTTTTTCACCGGCAATCAAAAGGGCAACTTTCTGCAGGTTTGGGTCCATCATAGGCGCCAGTTGATCGCTGAGATCCCTGGCCCTGGCATACGCCTCGAGCCGCAAAGGGGTAGTGCCAGGCCAGGCGCTGACACTATAATAGGTTGTGGCCTTGATCAATGCGTCCTGGACGGATTGATCGGGTTTTCCCCCGTTAGCCGCCAGCCTCTTCTGGGCCTCGACCTCGTAATTCTGGGCAAAAGCATTCCAATAGGGGCACCATTCGGTTTCCTTGAATGATTTCAACTCTTTCAGCTGACGGCCGAAGACGTCCGGGTCAATCCGGCCCATGTTGGCGAAGCGCAGTGTCGTTAGCTGCGGCAGGAAATACCTGACCCCGGTGATGTGCGCCGCTGGATTGGTCAGGCCGGTAAGCATGCAGGTGCTGGTAAAGAGATCCTTGCAAAAGCTCTTGTGAGGAGGTTTATTCATGAACGGACGGTATCGCGGACTATCCGGGGTGTTTTCCTGAGATTGAGCATGAGTACTGTTTGGAGCGACCTTGGCCGTCTCGATGGCCAAAACCATACCCGTCACGTATAAGCTTGCCGTTATTGCTCCTATTGCGACTATGAATTTTCTTAAGCTCAGCATAGCGTTCTCCTTAGACTGAACAAGAAATATCGATTCGCCAGGCTTCTCTCACACCATGATCTCCTTGAGCCAGGCTGACACCGGCGGCACGACATCATCAACATTATTGGTCATCACCAGGTGTTCCCTGTCTTTGGGCAGCAAATAATTCTTCCGGCAGGTCAGGTGGTTGTAAATGCCCTCCACATATGATTGCGGAAAGATGTTGTCCTTGCCGGCATGAATCAGCATGATGGGAACAGTAATTTTTTCCACCGGTTTGGCCAGATCGGTCTTCATCAGTGAATTGAAGGCCCGGAAGGTTATCCAGGATACGCCCAGGAGGTCAGCCTTGATGAAGTCCGTGGCCGTGGTGACCTCATTCAGTTTTTCCTTTTTTAGATCCAGGTAGAGTGCGATCGGGAATGAATATTTGGCATAGATATTCATGAGCAGCCGGCAGATCGGGATCAGAAACCGGGGCGGCCTGATGGTGGAGTGCACGGTGTTGTCCCGGCCGTTGAGATCGGCGATGTTGTGGAGGACGGCTACGGCGATTCCATCGTCCATTGCGGCGGCATAGAAGGCCGCCATCCCGCCCTGGCTGTTTCCTGCCGGCGCGACCTTGCCGCCGAAACGCCCACGGGCATAGTTGACGACAGCCAGGGCATAATCGACGATGCCGCTCCAGGCATAATTGCCGCGCGGTCCACTGCTCTGGCCATGCCCGCGTGGGTCGAAACCGATGACGTTGAAACCCTGCTGGTACGTATCATACATGAACTGGGCATAGGCTGCGGTGCCGGGTATCATCACCAGCGTCGGCGCCTGTGGGCCAACCGAGGCGATTGACAGATGGAGGCGACCGCCGTTGGCTTTCAGGAATAGCTCCTCGACCACCGCACGATCGACAGCGATATGCTGGTTACGTATCATACGATCATGGTAAAGCCTGATATCGGCCTCACCGGGGAGCTTTCGGTTCTGATAGGATTGCGATACATAATGCCATGCCAGGCGAAACAGACCTGCCATAACATTGGAGGCTATGAACTTTTTTATCATGCGCGAAAAATCACTTATGACTTGTTAAGATTGGCTTTAAGAAAGTCTCCCATCTGTACGACCAGTTTTTCAAAGGGCTCTCCCACATACGGCTCAAAATGGCCCATGGGCATGCTGATGTAGGTGGCCTTTTGCATGCGATCGGCCGCTTTTTTGGGGCCGCCGGGGGGAAAGAGCGAATCCTTCTCGGCGCCGATTACCAGGGCGGGGCAGGTGACTTTGGCGGCGGAACTGATCGGCCGATAAAAGGTCAGCGTAATGGCGATATTGGCCGGGCAGAAGTTATCCTTCTCATAGGTCTTTGCTCCGTCAATGCCTAATAGATTGATCATGCCGGTCAAGGCATCCGGAGTGCTCATCATGCCGAAATCGCCGCCCGGCGCACTCGTGATGCGGACGTTATGGCGGTGATTCGTAAAGACGGCATCGAAAACATCCCAGAGGGCATGGTAGATCGCCCTGATCTGGAAGGGCAGGCTGTAGCTCCAGGCCGTGGCAATCCCGTCGGTAAAAGGCACTTGGGCTATAATCGCGGATATGCCTGGATCGCTGGCGGCGATGACGATCACGTGCCCGGCGCTGAACGATGTGCCCCACAAGGCCATGCGCCTGGAGTCGACAAGATCCAAAGTCCGCACATAGCCGATGGCCGACAGCCAATCCTCCAGGTGTCGGGAGGGGTTGATGTAATTGCGCGGTACACCTTCGCTGTCATTGAATCCGCGATAATCGAAAACAAAGACCGCCATGCCTCGCTGAGCAAAGCGTTCGGCATACGCGGGCAGCCGCATCCAGCGCTGTCCACCGAATCCATGCGCCATAACCACGACCGGCGGTTTGTCCACACCTTCAGGTAGATACAGCCAGGCCCCTAATTTCGCACCATGACTTATGAAGGTGTGATCTACCCTGGTGAAACGCAAAGGTTCGTTCAAGGGTTGGCTTTTGTCGGACACATCCTCAGCACATGCAATGCAAGGTGAGAGTAAAAGCAAGAAAGTCAGACATACCCTGATCATCAAAACCTCCTCTTGAAAATTGAATTACACGCACAGCGTGATCTTTGGTGAGCCGTACAAAGAAATCTTTCTGTTCATTTATATGAAACATGTTTCATGTTGTCAAACACATTTTTTGCATGGTACATGGTGGTCGCTCAAGGAGAAAGATTTTGGCGAAGATAATTAAGGCGCGTACCCCGGTGCAGCAACGCGGCATTGAGACCAAGGCCAAGGTGGTCGAGGCCGCCAAGGCGCTGTTCATAGAAAAAGGATACTACAAGACCCATGCCCTGGAAATCGCAGCCCGGGCCGGGGTGGCCACCGGAACCTTCTACTGCTACTTCAACGACAAAAAAGAGGTGCTGATCGAGCTGGTGCGCCAGTTCTACCAGCAGGGACGCGATCATGTACTATCCGAACTAGACGATGACCTGCTGAAAGCGGGGGATTGGAAAAAGCTCATCCACAATTTGATCCAGTCCATGCTGACCGTGCATACCACGCATCGCGACCTCCATCGCACCCTGCACCCCATGGTGTTTATGGACAAAGAGGCTTTTGAGATTCACCGCCAGGAAGAACGGGCCATCATTCATCTCATCGCAAGCTATTTCGATAGGTATAAACACATGCTGCGCGTAGCCGATACCCTGGCGGCCGCTGAGATTGCATTCAAGGCCTGCGATGAAGTTGTCCACCGGATCATGTTTTGGGGACCGGAATCTGACGGTAAGAAGCTGATCAGCGAACTGGAGGACATGCTCTACCAGTATCTGATTGATCATCAGACATGATTGCGTAGCTTGAGCTCCAGCGGATGCGGATTCACATAAGTTTGTTGCTTGAGGTACGGTTGATTAAAACGGCGCACATAATGCCGAATCAAGGTAATGGGTACGATCAAAGGAAGGATGCCGTTGCGGTGCTGGTCAATGATTTCCAGTAGTTCCTGTTTTTCATCCTGCCCCAATTGGGTTTTGAAATAACCCAGCATGTGCTGGAGCACGTTGGCATGCTTAGCCGGCGTGGTCTTGACGTGCAAGGCCTCCATGAGCAGATGCTCGTACTGTTCCTTGAGCTGTAAGGCGTCCATGCGTCCGCTTTCGGCCACCAGCCTGCCCAGGGCCTGGTAGTGCTTGGGGCTGTGCGAGAGGATCAGGAGCTTGTTGCGGGTATGGTAGTCCACCACGGCCCCGGCGATTTTGCCGCCTTGCACGGATTCACGCCAGGCCTTGAGGGCAAAGATGCTTTCAATGAAGTTTTCCCTTAGGGAAGGATCGTTTAACCGGCCTTCATCTTCCACCGGCAGGAGAGGGAAGTGCTGCATGAACACGCCGGCGAACAAACCCACGCCGTTTTTGACCGGTATGCCTTTGGGCCCGTAAACCTTGACGCGTTCCATGCCGCTGGACGGCGAGCCGCTCTTGAAGATGAAACCGCACAATTCCTCTTTCTCGAGCGCCGCCACCCGTGAGCGCGCCCAGGCCAGCATCTTTTCCGTGTGATCGATGCCGCTGCGTATGGTTACCAGACGAGGCCCCAGCGCATCCGCTACCAGCCGCATGGCCTCGCGGGGTACACCGAGCCCGCATTCGACCTCCGGGCAGACCGGGACATATTCGAGGTAACGGCCGAGCGTGTCACGCAGATAGGTATCCAGTTTGTGGCCGCCATCGTAGCGGACCGCTTGGCCCAGAAGACAGGAGCTGATGCCCAAGGGGATTTTATCCATGGTTATGGGATTTATAATAGTGAATAGACGCCGATCGTCAAGTAAGGAGTTAAGACAAGGTCTGAAAGACCCGATAGTATCTGCAATGGCAGAGCATAACGGCAGTCCATTTATCCAGATCGTCTCCGACGTGGTCAATGCCCTTATGACGCTTGTTGAGGAAAAGGACGTCATTATCAGGGGGCATTCCGAGCGCGTGGCCCTGCTTTGCCTCAACCTAGCGCGCCGGCTCAAGCTCGGAAAACGAGATTACGAAACGATCCATTTGGCGGGTATGCTGCATGATATCGGCATGGTATACATACCCGACGAACTCATCCATAAGTCCGGCAACCTCTCGGAAAGCGAACAGCTTATTATGCACAGGCATCCTGTGCTGGCCGAGAAGATCCTGTCGCGTATCAGTATTTTCAGGGGCATCCTGCCCACCATCCGCCATCACCATGAGCATTACGATGGCAGCGGTTATCCGGATGGTCTGAAGGCCGACAGCATTCCCCTGGGGGCACGCATTATGTTTATGGCCGATCATTTCGATCGCATGACCGCGTCCCTGCCCGGCAAGCCGGCCATGAACATCGATGATGCCCTGAATATCATTCGAGATAGTCAAGGATCGCTTTTTGATCCGGCATTGGTGCCGGAGTTTATCGGGATGATCAAGGATACCTACACGGCCAAGCAAGACAAGCTTGAAGATGAAGACATGATTAAAAAGGCGGTCAAAAAGATCATCTCCAAGTTCGAGAGCGGCGTGATTGGATTGCCGGTGCTGCCTACCATTGTCCAGAAAATCCGCGAGACCATCGCCGCGCCGAATTACTCCATCGATGCTTTAGCCAAACTGCTCGAGCTTGATGCCGTGATCTCCGTACGGCTCATCACGGTGGCCAATTCCGTGGTCTACCGTGGTCGTGAGAAGGTACAGACCGTGCGCCAGGCCGTGCCGCGCTTAGGAACCAAGGAAACCGACAACATCGTAATGGCCATCGTCAATCGCAACCTGTACCAGACCGATGAAAAAGAGCTACAAGGGCTGATGGAGAGTCTATGGAAGCATTCGCTGGCCACGGCCTTCTGTTCCAAGCTCGTTGCCGAAAGACTTAAGTTGGGTGAACAGGAAAGCTATTTCACCATGGGTCTCATCCATGACCTCGGTAAGGTGCCATTGTTGCAGGGTATTTCGACGCTGAGGGCCAAAGGCGATGATTCCATGAAGGCCCTGGACCTTACAACCATCTCCGGAATTCTAAAGGACGCCCATGAAGCCTTAGGGGCCGGACTGCTCAAAAAGTGGGAGTTCGCCGATCAATTCGTACGCGTGGCCCAGATGCATGAGGAACCGGCCATGAGCGAAAAAACCGAAAAATCGATCCTGGTTGTTCATCTAGCCAACATCCTTACCCGCACTATCGGCATGAGTAACTATAGCGATGAAGGTCTGGATCTGGCCGCGGTCGAATCCGCCCGGTTGCTTGGGTTGGGCCCTGATGTATTAACCGAAATCGCTCAGGAAACCAAGACGCTTGTCGATGCCTCGGCCAATATGTTCTGAAGCGGAACGCACAAATCGGTCCGGCCTCCGAGCGATACCCGAGTGGTTATTGACAAAAAACCATTTTAGGCTTTGAATGACCGCCATGCCGCGAACTCCCTATATGATGGTTAACGATATCGCATACGCCTGCAAGGCTTTTGGCGATCCGCAGCGTCTGAAAATATTGCGTATTCTGGCTTCCAGGCAGGCCGAGGCCCTCTGCGTGACCGATATCGCCAAGATCCTACGTATTTCCCAACCCGCGATCTCGCAGCATATCAAAATTCTGAAAAAAACCGGGGTAATCATATCCGCCAAGGTCGGCAACCGCGTGCATTACGGCCTCGACGTCAACGAAATGGAGAATTACAAGGCGAAGTTCGATGCCTTTTTTCTTAAGGGATTTACACCCTGCCCATATAACATCAGCCGCTGTGCCGAGTGCCCGAAAAAAGAGACCTGCGCTTAGAAGAGATTACCTCCATCTCCTGCCGGCCCATTTCATATAAGAAAGTTTATATTCATGATTGACAATACTGTTCTATAAGTATATCGTTATAAGCAAATGTTACACAATGACGACTTTACCATCGTGCATGAACTGGCGACCACGCTGCAGGCCTTGGCCGATCCGATTCGTCTCAAAATCATACGCATCCTGCTTTCGAGGACCAAGGAAACCCTGAACGTCACGGATGTGTCCAAGATCCTCGGCATTTCGCAGCCGGCCGCCTCGCAGCACATCAAGACCTTGAAATCAATCGGAATGTTGAATTCGACAAGGGACGGCAACCGCATGCTCTATACGGTCAATATACCCGCGGTATACCGCTTCAAAGAGGTCTGGGACGACCTTTACGCCAAGGCGTTTACCGTTTGTCCATACGACATGAATTGTGCGGAATGCCCTGACAAAAAAACCTGCGCCTAAAAAATTTTTTATGCTGAACCATAAGAGAGTGCTTATTTACTTATCTATCATGGAAAGACCGTGTCGTAACGAACAAAACAACACGAGGAGGTACCACCACTATGGATGCACAGACGATTATCGTCGGCGGCGGCATGGCGGGCATGTCATGCGCCTTGCGGTTGAAAGCCTATAATAGGCCATTCATCATGATCACGGACCGCCTGGGCGGGCGGGTGCTCTACGACCCCGAACGCAAGGAAAATTATGGGGCTCTGTTCGTAATGCAGAATTACCATTATGCCCGGAAAATCCTCAAAACAGAACGCTGGATCAACACCACCAAAGTCATGTTTCACGACAGCAATACCGAACGTTTCCCCACGCTGAGCAAAAAACTGATTACGGTTTTCCCTTCCATGGCCCGTTTCGTAAAAGAACTGCTGGTATTCTCACGACATTATGAAAAATTCAAGCGCAACTGGCTGGTCATGCCCATGCTAGCCGCCCTGAAAGAAGATCCCTACATGGATGGGGTCTTCAACAAGCCGGCCGCCGACTTTGTGGCGGAAAAAGGTCTGGACGAGGCGATAAAGAGCTACGTCGGCAAGTTTATCTATGCCTGCACGCTGACAACCTACGATCAGATCTCCGCCTTTGATCTTATGACGGTTTCCCTGGGATTGCTGCTTCCCGTCTATCTCTTCAGCTTCGACGAGAACGCGATGAAGGCCAGGTTGCACAATGAGTTGGTGCTTGACTCGGTTCAATCAGTGACCAAAAAGAAAGACGCCTACGAGATCAAGACCGCCGCCAAGCAAACCTTTAAGGCCGACCATGTCGTCCTGGCAACCCCGGCCGCAGTGACCGCCGAGCTGCTCGGCCTGCCTGACATACGCGGCGCATCCAAGGCGTATACGTTCCATGTCAAGGGCAAACCCAAGCCCATATATACCGAAAAGATGTGGAATCTGTTTTCAAACAACAATATCGCCAGCGCCCTGATAGAAAACTGGGACGGCACCTTCATGCTTTATACCCGTTCCAACGATGTGGATCTGGGTAATTATTTCGATGAATACCAGCAGATCGAACGCTTCGACTGGGAAAAGGCCATGTATGTCCATGGTCGCGCCTTTGTCCCGGAAAGGTTTGACGAGCGGCTCCTGATTGCCGGGGACCATAACGGCCTTGGGTTGGAGCCGACGTGCATATCCGGCATCCACGCCGCCAATCAGATCATTAAGAATTCATAAGAGAGAGGAGAAGTTCAATGAAAAAAAGTATGTGCATCCTGGGGTGTTTGGTCATGCTGGTTACGACCGCTTTTGCGGCGGAAGCACCCAAGGTCGGGCCGTGGAAGAAGTCCAATGAGAAGGCCGGTGTTATCGAGTATACGCGCACGAATTCGCTTTCTGATGTAGAGGAATACAAGGCCATCGGCATGGTTCAGGCGCCCGTTGCGGTTGTGGAAAGTGTTTTGCGCGATTTCGGCGCCTGGAAGAACTTCATGTTCATGGCCAAGGAAACCAAAAACGTAGATCTCCCCGGGCTCAAGAACCTTCCAGACTCGAAGTACCTGTACTTCCGGCAAGGTTTGCCCTGGCCGGTGAGCGACCGTGACCTGGTCGGCAAAGTGGATTTCTTTGTTGATAAAAAGACCGGTGAGGTTCGAATCATCGGCAATAAAATAGATGCCACGCTCACTTCGTCCAAGGATGTGATTCACATGCCGGTCGGACTCCTGCAATGGACGCTCAAACCGGTTGAAGCCAACAGCACCGAAGTAACCTATCAGTGTCTGGTTTCTCCGGGCGGCAAAATTCCCACCTCGGTGCTGAATATGGTCATAAAGCAGATCGGTGTGGAAACCATCATTAATTTACGCAAGACAGCCTTGAAGCCTCAATACCAGGCCGGGACAATTATAACGCAGACCCCCTGGCAGGAAGGCAATTAAGGAGCGCGGCATGAAAATAAAGACATTGGCATCGCTCTTGGCAGCGGCTGGCGGTACAGCCGCGACGTATAAAGGATTCGCCCGCGACTGGCTCACGACCTGGGGCGCTAACCCGACTGAGCACACCATGCCGCTGGCCGGTGACGACTTGATCCCAGGCGGCGTGCACGCGCCGGTCAACATGACCCAGGCCATCACCATCGACGCTCCGCCGGAAAAGGTCTGGCCCTGGCTGGCGCAGATCGGCCAGGACCGCGCCGGCTTCATGAGCTTCGAAAAGTTGGAGCGCCTGTTCGGCTTCGGCATCTACAACACCTACCGCATCGTACCCGAGTGGCAGCATCTCCGGACAGGAGACTTCTGTCGCTTCCACAAGAGCGGCGTGGGCATGCGGGTAGTGGCCGTGGAGCCGAACAAGCACCTGGTTATGGTAACCGATGCGAATGACCGCCACGGGCTCAAGCCCGGCGATATCGAGCTCCTGCCCCCGAAAAGCTGGAAATGGCATGTGGCCTGGAACTGGAGCTTCAACCTGATCCCTCTGCCGGGCGGCAAGACACGCTTCCTGGCCCGGGGCCTGGCCGTGTGGGACCCCATCAACCCGGTGGTCGATTTCATCCTGGATTTCATGGCCGGTGTGCCGTCCTGCATCATGCAGATGCAGATGTGCAGGGAGCTTAAGGCATTGGCTGAAGGCACGCACCCATCACTATGACAATATAACCTAAGAAGAGGAGAGTTTGTTATGGCAAGAAGCGCTCATGCAAAATTTGCGACACACATCAGCTACGTCGGCGGCCTTTTTGTCGGGCCGGTTCCGGAAAAATCCGTTTGGACTAAGATCCTCAGAAAATTGATTTCCGAGGAAGAGTGCGAGCTGGGCATGCACCTGACCAAGACGCCCATATCGGCCGAGGACTTCGCCCGCAAGGTGGGCAGACCGGAAAAAGAGGTGGCCGACATGCTCTGGAACATGGCCGATCACGGCGCCATCTTCGCGCATTTCGTGAACGGCAAGCCCTACTATCGCATGGCCCCGTTCATCCCCGGCGTCTACGAGTACCTGATGGACTACCGAACTATGGACAGAGAAATGGCGGAACTGTTTGTCAAGGCCACCGATGAGATGGCCTGGCTGGTCAGGAATATCTCGCCCATCGACGGCGGTCTGATGAAGATCGTCCCGGTCCGGGAGGAAGTGATGGCGCAGCCTAAGATCCTGTCCCACGAAGACGTCATGACCATCGTTGACAGCACGGACATCTATTCGGTCGCGGATTGCGCCTGCCGCTACGCCAACAAGCTGTTGGGCAAGGGCTGCGAGCATCCGATCGAAGGCATCTGTCTGCAGTTCGGCCCGCACGCGGAATACTATGAGAAGACCGGCCGCGGCCGCAGGATCACCCGCGGAGAATGTATCGAGATTCTGAACAAGGCCGAAGAAGCCGGCCTGGTCCATACCGTCTTCGCAACCGACGGCTTAAACCAGTCTTCCTACATCTGCAACTGCTGCGGCTGCTCCTGCAGCGGCTTCCGGGTTACCAGGCAGTTCGGCGGAGGAGCGTTCTGCGCCTCCAATTTCCGCGCCGCGATCGACGACGAGAAGTGCGTGGCCTGCGGCGGCTGCGTGGAGATCTGCCCCATGAACGCCATCAAGTTGGGCGACGGCCTGTGCAAGGCCAAAGAGGCGCAGATCGAAAAATATGAAACCTCGTGGGATACCCTGTGGACCAAGGACCGACTGGACCCCAATTACCGGACCAGGGTCATGGTGACCAACAAGGGCACGGCCCCCTGCAAAACCAAATGCCCGGCGCATATCTCGGTGCAGGGCTACATCCAGAAGGCCTCCGAAGGCAAATACCGCGAGGCCCTTGAGGTGATCAAGAAGGATAACCCGTTCCCGGCCGTGTGCGGAAGGATCTGCCCGCACCCCTGTGAGGAAGAGTGCACGCGCGGCACCGTGGACGAGTCCCTGGCCATCGACGCCATCAAGCTGTTCATCGCAGACCAGGAACTGGATGCGGGCGCACGCTTCGTTCCCGAGATCAAGACCCAATACGAACCCAAGGGCAAGGCGGGCAAGAAGGTGGCGGTCATCGGCGCCGGTCCGGCCGGCTTATCCTGCGCCTATTACCTGGCGGTCGAGGGCTATAAGGTAAGCGTGTTCGAGAAGGAGAAGCTCCTGGGCGGCATGCTGACCATGGGCATCCCCTCGTTCCGTCTGGACCGTGATGTGATCAATGCCGAGATCGATATCCTAAAAGAGCTGGGCGTAGAGTTCTTTACCGGCGTGGAGGTAGGCAAGGACACCACCATCCAGAAACTGCGCGAACAGGGCTACAATGCCTTCTATCTCGCCATCGGCGCACAGAAGGGCGCCTCGCTCGGCCTTGAGGGCGAAGAACGTGCTGATGTCATCAACGGCGTGGAATTTCTGCGCTCCATCAATCTCGACCCGAGCCTCAAGCTGGGCGGTCCCGTGGTGGTCGTAGGCGGTGGCAACGTGGCCATCGACGTGGCCAGGACCGCGATGCGCGCAGGCGCCTCCTCGGTCAAGCTCTACTGCCTGGAGAGCGAGGCGGAAATGCCCGCGCTCAAAGAAGAGCAGGAGGAGGCCAGGGAAGAGGGCATCGTGCTCAATCACGGCTGGGGCCCCAAGCGCATCATCACCAAGCAGGGCAAGGTCACGGGCGTGGAGTTCAAGAAGTGCGTATCCGTGTTCGAGAACGGCGCTTTCGCGCCCAAGTACGACGAAAACGTGACCATCACGGTGGAGGCCTCCAAGGTGCTGCTGGCAATTGGCCAGATGATCGACTGGGGCAATCTGACCAAGGAAGAGAAGTTCATCTTCGATGCCCGCCAGCGCATACGCGTCAACGATATTTCCTGCCAGACCACGGTAATCGACGTGTTCGCGGGCGGCGATGCCGTGACCGGTCCCAAGTTCGCCATCGACGCCATCGCCATGGGCAAGCAGGGCGCGGAGTCCATCCATCGCTATATCCAGGGGCTGAACCTCACTATCTGCCGCGAAAGAGAATTCCGGGCGCTCGACAAAAAGAATCTCGATACCTCGGGCTGGGACCGCATGCCCAGGCAGAAGACCGGCGCGGTGGACCCGGCGGCCGCCAAAGGCACGTTCAAGGATCTGCGCCAGGGACTTACCGAGGAGCAGGTGCGCAAGGAGGTCGAGCGCTGTCTCAAATGCGGCCTTTCCATCGTGGATCAGAAAAAGTGTGTGGGCTGCGGTGTATGCACCAAACGCTGCGATTTCGACGCCATCCATCTGGAACGGGTCAGAGAAGACGCCCCTGCTCCGACGTGGACGGAATTCTATACCCGGGCCGTGGGATACGCGACGGCGCGCGCAGCGCGCATCGTGGCCAAGGGCGTGAAGAACGCATTTTCAAAAAATTAACAGCAAATTCCGTTTTGCATTCAAGATGACACCGCGAAGGCAAGGAGGAGGCGACGCTGTTTACATGCGTCCTCCGGGCGAGGGGCACGGATGCCCTGAGTCAAAGGTGCCGCTTGAATGCGAATCGGAATAGGAAGGGGAAGAAACATGCATGAGATGGGCATCGTGGTGAGCTTCGTGAACATGGCCAAGGAGTATGCGGTCAAGAACAATGCCGCCAGAGTCCTGAAAGTCGTGCTGCAGCTCGGTGAGATCAGCGGGATCGAGGCCCGCTATCTCACCGAGTTTTACCCCGTGGTGGTCGAGGGCTCCATACTCGAAGGCTCTGAGCTGGTGATCGAAACCATCCCGGCCAGTGTGTTCTGCACCGATTGCGCCACCACCTACAACCCCGTAATCTCGGACTTGAAGTGTCCCACCTGCGGGGGCGAACACTGCGACATCATCGACGGCCGGGGCCTGTTCATCAAAGAGATCGGCATCGAGGAGAAATCTGATGGATAACGTCCGCATCATCGAGATCAAAAAAAGTGTGCTGGACAACAACGATAAGGCCGCGGACGAGCTCAGGGAAAAGCTCAAGGCCGACAGGACCTGCCTGATGAACCTGATGTCCTCGCCCGGATCGGGCAAGACCATGACGGTCATACGCACCATCAATGCCTTGAAGGACGAGCTCAAGATCGGGGTCATGGAAGCGGATATCGATTCGGACGTGGATGCGGTAAAAGTGGCTGAAACCGGTGTCAAGGCCATCCAGCTGCACACCGGCGGCATGTGCCATCTCGATGCCTACATGACCGAGCAGGGCCTGAGCGAGATCGGCACCAAGGACCTGGACCTGATCATCCTGGAGAACGTGGGCAACCTGGTGTGCCCGGCCGAGTTCGACACCGGCGCCAGCTTCAATGTCATGATCCTCTCCATCTGCGAAGGGCACGACAAGCCGCTCAAGTACCCGCTCATGTTCTCGATTGTACAGGCCATGCTAATTAACAAGATCGACTGCGCCGAGCACTTTGATTTCGATCTGGACAAGGTTACGGCCTATGCCAAAAAGCTCAACCCCGATATAGCCATCTTCCCGATCTCGGCCAAGACCGGCCAAGGGTTCGAGGCCTGGGTGGAGTGGCTGCGCAACAAGGTCGCCGATTCACAATAATAAAATAATCCTCCCTTGACGTCACGTCACGGGAGGATTCATCGATTCGTGCCTTTTAGGCTCTCTCAGGATCAGCGTTTGCCCTGCTTCAACTCCTCGTAGAGTATCCGGGCTTCGTGCTGGTCGAAAAGGTTCTCGGGCCGCGGGAGATGTACGTTCGGGCTGCGCGCCATGAGCTTCTCCAGCATGGCCAGTGCTTCCTTTTTCCTGCCCTTGTAGGCCAGGAGATCGGCGCGGCAATAGGAAGTGTAGAAGAAATCCGGATAGAGCATTTCGGAGAGTTCCAGCCCGATCCTGACATTATCCACGGTTATGCCGGCCATGGCCATGCCCCTTTCCGTGACCCAGCCGCCGTTGGTGATCATGGTGCTGCAGACACCGATGATATTGAAATACGAATAGCCGCTGATTTCTTTGAGACTCAGGAATGAAGGCTCGATGAGATCCATAAGAAAGCGGCCTTTGTTGACCAGGCTGGTGTATTGAATGGAGCGCGACAGGTTCAGGATGTACCAGAAGTTGGCCGGCTGATTCCGGGGCTCTTTCTGAAGGGTCTTCCGGGCATAGGCGATGCCTTTTTTATAATGTGGAATGCCTAGATCATGCTTGTTCATGGCAGTATAGGCGTGGCCGACATAGTAATCGGCGCATGCCGCCCAGACCTGGGCCATTTTATCAGACAATTCGGCTGCGGCCTTGCCCTTTTCCAGGTCGAGCCTGGCCTGCCAGAGCGGCAGGAAGGTGTTCCACTCGGCATAGCGCTTCATTTCCGGCAGCAGCTCGGCTTTTCCAGCTTCAGCGGGGATACGGATTTCAGATACTCGCCGTAGTGCGAGAAGATGTAGGCGCGGTCGCGGTTCATGATCAGCGCCTCACAGAGCGTATGGATAGCATAGCGGTTGAGCGGATCCAGCTTACAGGCCTGGGCCGCGTAGGTTTCCGCCTTTTCGAAATTCTGGCGCCGGTCACTTCCGTACCAGGCTTCAAGGCAGTAGGCCTTGGCCAAACACACGTAGGCCTCGGCCTTGTCAGGATGCTTGTCCTTGATCGTGTTCAGCAGGGTGATGATCTTAGGGCAGGTTCTTGCCCTTGGCATGATCCTGCCACAGGAGCCTGACCTTGTTCCATTGCGCATCGCCTTCGGGCATGGGCGGGGTAAGGTCCCATACCCAGGAGTAGGCCTGTGCGGAAATGGGAAGCACGATGATCATGATGCCGAACAGGGCCGCTATGATTACCTGGTTCATCCAGGTTATCTGCCTGGTCTTCGCGTTGACTGATGCCGTGCCAGCCTCCGAGAAAAAATGTCCTGCAGCACTAGTGGTATACCCATGCCGTATGTACCACGAGGGTACATGAATCTTGCTTTGGTTTCAACGCCAGCTATGTCTCTTTAGACATCAACATTCGTAAGTATAAAAAGATTGCCTGAGAGGTCATCGGGACAAAACAAGATTATACCCACTGGGCTAAAGGACTGCGTGACTTTTGATTTACTGCATTTTCCGGTTGACTTAGAGTTAAGACAATGTTTTGCGTCGGAGTATGCATGACGATGATATAAGCTTTATGCTCCAGGCCCTTGCATTGGCCCGGCAAGGTCTGGGCCGCACCGCGCCCAATCCGCCGGTCGGCGCCGTCATCGTCAAGGATGGAAGGGTGGTCGGCTCAGGCTTTCATCCGGCCGCCGGTCAGCCGCACGCCGAGATCTTCGCCCTTAAAGCCTGCAAAGAGGACCCCAGAGGCGCTACCTTGTATGTCACTCTAGAGCCGTGCTGCCATTTCGGCAAGACCCCGCCCTGTACCAGGGCCATCATCGAAGCGGGCATGAAGCGCGTGGTGATCGCCACGCTCGACCCCAACCCTGTCGTAGCAGGCAAGGGCAGGCAGGAGCTTATGGACTCCGGTATTGAGGTTTGCCCCGGGGTTGGTGAAGATGAAGCTAAAAAATTGATCCGCTGGTACACGCACTGGATGCATCACAAGCGGCCTTTTGTCATGGTCAAGGCCGCCACTACTCTGGACGGCAGGATCGCGGCTGCTGGCGGAGATTCGAAATGGATCAGCTCCGAGGCCTCCAGGCTGAGGGTACATACCTGGCGCAACGAGTTCGACGCCGTGCTGGTGGGCATCGGAACCGTGCTCAAGGACGATCCTCTGCTGACCTGCCGCATCGAAGGCGGACGGGACCCCTTGAGGATCATCATCGACCCGGAGCTGCAGATCCCGGCCCAGGCCCTGTGTCTGGGAGAACGCTGTCTGGTGTTGACCGCGGTCAAACCCGAGAAGCGTCCGGACCTGGCGGCAAGCGGCACAAAAATCGTACACCTGGACGCTATGGCGCAAGGGATGCTGGACTGGGAAGCGGTTCTCGCCCACCTCGGCTCGCTCGGTCTACATAGCCTGATGGTCGAAGGGGGAGGGGGTATCTATTCCAGCCTCCTGAAGACGGATCTGGTCGATCAGGTGCGTATCTTCCTGGCCCCCAAGCTCCTAGGCGGCGGGATACCTATCATTGACTGGGGCAAACCGCAGCGGATCGATCAAGCCCTAGGACTGGTCGTGCAGGAAGTCGGGATGATCGGCGGCGATGTGCTCATCACGGCCCACAGGGAGGGGATAAGATGTTCACCGGCATAATCGAGTCGGTTGGAGAGCTGCTGGCGCTCAAACCCCAGCAGATGGGCGTAGCCCTGGAAATCGAATCCGGGCTGGATCTTACGCACGATGCCCTGGGCGACAGCATCGCCGTAGAGGGTGTCTGCCTGACCATGACCGCCAAAAAGGGCGGCCGGTTTACGGCCCTGGCCTCGGCCGAGACGATTGGGCGTTCCACTTTGGGCCAGCTCAAGCCGGGCGCCAAGGTCAACCTTGAGCGGGCCCTGACGCTGTCCACGCGCCTGGGCGGGCACCTGGTCCTAGGACATGTCGATACGGTCTCTTCCATCCGGGAAAAGGCCATGGTGGGCGAATCCCTGCGGCTGGTTATCGAACTGCCGCATGAGCATGCGCGCTATGTAATCGAGAAAGGTTCAATAGCAGTCGACGGCGTGTCATTGACCGTCAATGAGATAATCGCTCAGACCTTCGTGCTCAATATCATCCCGCACACGCTTGCATCCACTTCCTTGACACTCAAGGGGCCAGGTGCTAGGGTGAACCTTGAATTCGACGTGATCGGCAAATATGTGGAGCGGTTGCTGAAGCAGGATGCCCCGCGCGATAAGGCGTGGGAAGAACTCTTGAAGAAACAGGGATACATGTAAAAAACCTTAATCCGATCGATGAGGCTACGAGTCTGCCGGGATTAAGAAACTAAAGGAGTGGAAATGCCAAGCTGTTCTGTTGAAGAAGCCCTGCTGGAATTGAAACAGGGCCGTATGATCATCCTCGTGGATGACGAGGACCGTGAGAACGAGGGCGACCTGACCATGGCCGCCGAGCACATTACGCCCGAGGCCATCAACTTCATGGCCACGCATGGCCGCGGCCTCATCTGCCTGGCTCTGGCCCCCATGATTGTCGATCGCCTGGGGCTCGACCTTATGGTCAAGGACAACCGCAGTCCTTTCGGTACGGGCTTCACCGTATCGATCGAGGCCCGCAAGGGCGTTACGACCGGAATATCGGCCGCCGACCGGGCGACCACGATCCGGGCCGCCATCAACCCGTATGCCAAACCCGATGATATCATCAGCCCGGGGCATATCTTCCCTTTGCGGGCGCGCGAAGGCGGTGTCCTGGTGAGAACCGGGCAGACCGAGGGTTCGGTCGATCTCTGCCGCATGGCCGGACTCAATCATGGGGCCGTGATCTGCGAGGTCATGAAGGATGACGGCACCATGGCGCGCCGGCCTGATCTGGAGGAATTTGCGCGCGAGTTCAACCTCAAGATCTGCACCATCGCCGATATCATCGCCTACCGCATGCGCAACGAGATCCTGGTGCGCGAGGTGGTGCGGGCCAAGATGCCCACCCAGTGCGGCGACTTCGAGCTGGTGGGCTTCGAGAACGATATCGACCATAAAGACCATATCGCCCTGGTCAAGGGCAAGATCAACCCGGATGAACCTACCTTGGTGCGCGTGCACTCCGAATGTCTGACCGGCGATGTTTTCGCTTCGCGACGCTGCGATTGTGGCGATCAACTGACCCGCGCCATGCAGATGATCGAGGAGGAAGGCAAGGGCGTTATCGTGTACATGCGCCAGGAAGGCCGGGGCATCGGCCTCATCAACAAGCTTAAAGCCTACCACCTGCAGGAAAAAGGCATGGATACCGTGGAGGCCAACGTGCAGCTGGGCTTTGCCCCCGATCTCAGGGACTACGGCATCGGCGCCCAGATCTTGGTTTACCTGGGGGTACGCAAGATGCGGCTCATGACCAATAATCCCAAGAAGATGATCGGTCTGGAAGGCTATCAGCTTGAAATCGTCGACCGGGTTCCGATCGAGATCGAGCCCTCGGACGTCAACATGCATTACCTGAAGGCCAAGAAAGAGAAAATGGGACATATCCTGGAGGTGGTATAAATGGCACGGTTGATCGAAGGCAAGCTTTTAGGGGTCGGAAAACGGGTCGCTATCGTGGCGAGCCGATTCAACGAGTTCATCACCGCCCGGCTCATCGAAGGGGCCATGGACGCCCTTCAAAGGCATGGAGTCAATCCTGAAGACGTCGCCATCTATCGCGTGCCGGGTTCGTTCGAGATACCGCCGGTGGCCAAGAAGGTGGCTTCAAACGGCAAGTTCAACGGCGTGATCTGCCTGGGAGCCGTGATCCGTGGCGGAACCCCGCACTTCGATTACATCGCCTCCGAGGTCACCAAGGGTGTGGCACATGCCGCCCTGGAGGCCGAGGTCCCGGTTATCTTCGGTGTCCTGACCACCGATTCCATCGAACAGGCCATCGAAAGGGCGGGCACCAAGGCGGGCAACAAGGGTTTCGATGCCGCCATGAGCCTCCTGGAAATGATGGATCTTTATGCCCAGGTCTAGAATAGGGCGATGAAAATCCGATCACGGGCGCGTGATGTGGCGCTCCAATACCTGTATCAGGTCGACATCACCAGCGACCATTCGGACAAGGTCGTCGAAGACTTCCTGGCCCACTTTGTCGACGACGAGAATGTCAAACCCTATGCCCGCGACCTGATCAACGGTGTTTTCACAAACCTGCAGCACCTAGACCGTCTGATCGATCGGGCCGCCGAGAACTGGAAGGTCAGCCGCATGAGCACTACCGACCGCAATATCCTGCGCATCTCGGCCTATGAGCTCACCTGCCGCAGCGACATCCCCTTCAAGGTGGCCATTAATGAAGGCGTGGAGCTGGCAAAACGCTTCGGTTCCCCCAAATGCCCGTCCTTCGTCAACGGCGTCCTTGACCGGGTCAGACTCATGCATGCCTCTCGCTCTGAGGAATAGCTAAAAATCTCATGGAGACGCGCCGGTGAAGATCCTGATCCTCGATCCCGTAGGCGGGGCCAGCGGCGACATGATATTAGGCAGTCTCATCCAGCTCGGTTGCCCGCAAGAGTATGTCCTGGCAGCGCTCAAAACGCTCCAGGCAGGGCCTTTTGAAATGCGGCTTCAGGATAAGAGCGTACATGGCATTAAGGCCGCCGACCTCGGTTTTACGATCGAAACGGCTCACGCCAACCGGACCTATCGCGATATCAAGGCCTTGATCAACGAGTCCGACCTCGACCCTTCTATCAAGGCCTGGTCCCTGGATATCTTTGAGGTCCTGGCCAAGGCCGAAGCCGTCGTACACGGCGAAGCGATCGATGACATCCATTTTCACGAGATCGGGGCCTTGGACTCCATCCTGGATATCGTGGGCATCAGCGCCGCGCTGGCTTGGTTTAATCCGCAGAGCGTGTATGCGACCACCATCCCGCTCGGTTCCGGACTCACCACGTCCATGCATGGGACGATCCCCCTACCGGCGCCCGCCACCATGCAGATCCTTGAAGGGATGCCCGTAAGGTTTACGGATATTCAGGGCGAACTCGTGACGCCCACCGGCGCCGCGGTGATCAGGTCCCTGGCGAAACAGGCTCCCATACCGGAAGTCATCATCAAGGCCGTGGGATACGGCTGCGGCGACAGGGAATTCAAGGCTTGGCCGAACCTCTTCCGCAGCATCTTATGCGAGCACCCCCTACCTGCCGATGAGGTCTTTATCGTCCAGACCGATGTGGACGATATGGTGCCAGAGGAGTGGGAGACGGCACTTAAGCATATTATGGCGTCGGGGGCACTGGATACAAACCTGACCCCGCGTATTATGAAGCAGGGACGCCCGGGAACCGGTTTAACGGTGCTGGTGAGGAACGAGAAACTTGATCAAGTCGTCACGGCCGTGCTCCTGCACACTACGAGCATCGGGCTGCGTTATTACCCGGTGCGGCGTTTCGTGCTCGAGCGCACGGAAAAAAAGGTGACGACCCGTTATGGAGAGGTCGGTATCAAAGAGGTCATCGACACACAAGGGCACTTGCGCCGTAAGGCCGAGTACCGCGATCTGAAGCGCATTGCTATGGAACGCGATATGCCTGTCGCGCGCGTGCGCCAGGAGATCGATGCCGATCTGGCTAGAGGGCAGGGAGACGATCCAATGCCGCCAAACGATCAGGAGCGGACATGAAAGATATCCTTGATGCCTATGCCGCCGGCGCCATTGATGCGGAGGAAGCGCGGCAGAAGCTTTTCAACGTTTTTTACGCGCACGGCGAAGAGTTTCTGCTCGATCTGCACCGCCAAGAACGCCTTGGTTTCCCCGAGGTGGTCTTGGCCGAGAGCAAGAGTGTGGAACAGGTCATTCAGGTCACCAGGCAGATACTCGAGACAAACGGTCAAGTCTGCATATCGAATCTACTGCCTGAGCAGGTCGAGGCCCTGCAAGCGAGCTTCCCGGAGAAGTCCATGCGTATCGCCGGGCGTTGCATGACTATCGGCCCCGCCGCTAGTCCTCTGGGTTGCGTGGGCATTATCACTGCCGGCACCTCCGACATCCCCTATGCCAGGGAATGCGCCCTGGTGCTCGAGTTCATGGGCGCCCATGTCATGACGGCCTATGATGCCGGGGTGGCAGGCATACACAGACCCTATGTAAGCCTCAAGAAGATGAGTCAGGCCCAGGTGATTATCGTGTTGGCTGGTATGGAAGGGGCGTTGCCGACGTTGATCGCCTCGATCACGGACAAGCCGGTCATAGCGGTTCCGACCGCGGTCGGCTACGGTATCGGCGGCAAAGGCATCGGCGCCATGATTTCCATGCTCCAGACCTGCGCCCCGGGCGTGCTGGTCGTCAACATCGGGAATGTCATCGGCGCGGCCGCCGGTGCGGTGAGGATCCTGCGCGGTCTCAGGAAGGATATATGATCGATACTATCATTGATACCATCGCGCAAAAGAAGAAGATTGCGGTAATGCTCTCCGGCGGCCTCGACAGCGCCGTGCTCGCCAAGCTGGCCCATGATGCCCTGGGCGATCAAGTCCTGGCCATTACCATCGAGTCGCCCATCGTGGCGTTCAACGAAATTGAAGATGCCATGAAAATAGCCCGAGAGATCGGGATGGCGCATGAGATCATACCCATGAACGAGCTTGACGACCGCGAATTCGCCACCAACCAGCCCAATCGCTGTTATATCTGCCGCAAGCTGCGGAACCGCGCGGCGCGCGAGGTAGCGAGCGAGTTCGCCATCGAGACGCTGGCCGACGGCATGAATCATGACGACCTTCAGGATTACCGTCCTGGGAAAAAGGCTGCGGATGAGGACAATATCTGGCATCCCTTCGTGGATCTCAAATTGAGCAAGCAGGTTGTCCGGCAGCTGGCGCGCGATCTGAAGCTCACGCTATCGGATAAGCATTCCGAAGCCTGTTTGTGCTCACGCATTGCGTATGGCATCAACATGAACCAGGATCTTTTGGAACGGATCGAGAAGGCTGAAACCTTCCTGAAAACCTTTTGCCAGGGGCCTTTGCGCGTGCGCTGTCTGCCCTATGACTTGGCCATGATCGACGCCGCCGACCATGATGGCGTGATGCGTTTTAAGGATAAGATCGTGAGCGCCTTGCGCGAGTTGGGTTTTGCCTTTGTCTGTCTCGACCTCGAAGGCTTCGTGAGCGGCAAATTGAACCGCATCATCACATAGCCGCTCGCCTTGCCTTTTGGCAGTCAAATCTTATTATTATGCAGCATGTGATCTAACCCATCAGAGGGTGAGGAGGTATATATGGCAGTAGACGTCGTGGAAGCGTTTCAGGCCCCCATGACAGATCAGACCTGGGGCAACAAGATAGTCATCGGCGGCTTGGTGAATATCGTGCCGATCGTCAATTTCATCGCCATCGGCTACGGTCTGACCTATTTTGCCGGACTATGGAACGAAAAAAATCACAAGCTGCCCGAATGGCGGGACTGGGGAGGACTTTTCATCATCGGACTGAAAGCCTTCGTGATCATGCTGGTATACATGCTCGGCGTCATCATTTTTGGAGCCTTGAGCGCCATTCTGGGAGGTTTTCTGGGAGGCCTTCTGGCCTTCATCATCTTTCTGGCCGTGATGTTCCTGCTGCCCATCGCCTTGCTCAGGTTTGTGCAGGAAGGTTACAACATGGCCCCGGCCTTTGCCTTCCAGGAGATCTATGCCATGGGACGAGCAAAAATGGATGAGTATATGCTCGTCTATGCGATCATCGTTGGATTAAGCCTCGTCATTGCAGCCATAAGCAGAATTCCCTTGCTGGGCTGGGTTCTGGGGTCGTTTGCCTTTTTCTATCTGTCGCTGTGTTTCTACAACCTCATGACCATGGTTTTCTCGGAACCGAAGGACTCGGAAGATACCGGAACCATTGATCCTGGCACGGATGCATAACGACCTGAGTTGAAGGCTATTTTTTAAGACCTTTAATCCGAAAGCTTTCCGAGCAGAGTCCAGGGTACTGGGAACCGGTCACATCCATGCCTTCGGCGTCGACCAGAGTGCAATCGATCTCTTTGAGCAGCGATTCGAGGAACTTAATGTCGCGGAAAGTGGCGCCCATAAAGGAAGCTTTGGTAAGGTCCACTCGTTTAAACGTGGTATTCAGAATACGTGAGAGTCCGAAATCGGAGCCGGACAAACGGCACTCATGAAACGTGCAGGAATCGATCAGGCAGAAGAGTAGACGCAGATTCGTCAGATTTGCCTGCTGCACATCGAGACCCACCAAGGGTGCGTTGATGAATGTACTGCCGATCAGATTCGCGGATTTGAGACTCTGATTCTTCAGGGTGACCCGGATAAACTTAGCATCCAGAGCGGTAAGGCGCTCCAGGTTGCAGGTGGAGAGATCCATGTCGGATACCTGCACATAGGACAGATTGGCGCCTCTCAGATCGGTCTCTTTGAGGACGGCCCCGTCAAGGGTTACGCGTTCGAGATGCGCCTCCTGCAGATTGGTGCCGGAGAGATTGGCCTGAGAGAGGTCTGAACCCCTCAGGTTGGCGGCGCCGAGATCAAGGTTGGAGAGGTCGAGCCCACGGAGATTCTCGCTTTCCACGGCCCGGCCCTCGGAAACATAATTCAATAATTTCTGGGCGGTCATGATATACATGTTATTTCCCTAGAAGGTCCTCGATCTCTTTGCGCATGGAGAAGGCCTCATCTTTGATCTGGCCTTCGGCCAGGGCGAACTTGATGGCCGAGGACTGGACCTCGATCAGCCTTCTCCGGCCGCCGATCTGTATGGCGGTGCCGCCGTAGGCCGCCCCCGGGGCATAGATCTCACCGGAATAGGTGCGTTGAATCCGCGCGGTGATTTCGTCCACGGTTTGTTGCTTGGCAAGGATCTCGGTGCGTACGAAATTGATGGCCTGCAGGATTTTATCATACAGCTGTGCCTGCTTGGGGCTGAGTTGCCCCTGGGCCTTGATGGCCCTCATCTTCAAGAGCGATGACCGGAACTGCTGGAAATCCTCGATGCGGCGAAAGATCTCCTCCACCAGTCCTGTACGCACGTGCGACAGATTGGGGTGGGAGCCGATGATGATTTCGGTATTGGACGAGGCGTCTTGCTTGCCGATCATCTGGGAATAGATCCATTGCTCGGAGGATACGGCTCCGCCCATGATCCATCCTGAGGGATTCTTGACCAGGATAGGCCCCTCGGCGATAACCTCGCTGTTCTGGATATAATCTTCCACCACGATGCTGCCTTGGGCGCTGACGTTCGCGTCCTGGATGAACTTGAGCGCAATATCACGTCCGGCGCTGATGGACCCCTTGAGCACGCCGCCCGCGATCTTGACGTCCCGTCCGGCCGAAAGCGTTACATGGCCGACGCTCATGGCGATGGTAAGGTCCTCGCCGGCATGTACCTCAAAGCCGTCGCCGACCTCGCCGTTGACGACCACTGATCCGATGAAACGGATATTCCCGGTCGAGGCGTCGACCAGATCGACCGTGTAGGTATGCTCGACGACAACCTTTTCGCCGTCAAAGGTAACCATGCCGCATACGGCGGCGCTCATGCACTTACCGTCTTCGGATATCTCGACATTGGTGCCTTTAGGCATCGTTACGGCATTGCCGTCGGTGGCGGGTATGGGTTCGCCTTTCACCGATGTGCCATAGGTACCGGTCGTGGAGGGAATAAGCTCGCAGAGTAGGTCACCCCGGTTCACGTTCTGAATGAGATTGAGGTCCCACAAATTAACGCGCCCGGAGGCGTCTTCCTTCAGGTGCACGCTGGGCTTCTCTTTGGAAAAGTGAAAGCGCACCTCGCCATCTCGGCCCGCAAGGGGAGATGTGCCTTCGGCCACGACCGCCCAGGTGTTCAGATGCCTGGTCTGGGCTATCTCGATAAGGACATCGTCTTTGACGCCATGCGTGATACCAGCTTCATCCAAGGCGGCGCGTAAATCCTCCACCGCGAGTTCGAAATCCTCGTCCGCGCTTGGGATGATCTGCAATTGGGCCGTCAATCCGTCCTCGGATACGGCGGTCTCGATTGTATAAGGCTTCTCATCCACACTTTTCTCTTCGGAATTTTCAAGGAAATGGTTTAGCGGGGCCTGGTTATAAGGCCCAAAATATTAAATCTCTGGATATTACAGGGCAATTATATATAAAAGGCGAGCTATTTCTTGAGGCCTACGATCTTGGCGGCTTCTATGATCAAGCCGGGATAGCGGCTGCCGCTGACATCCATGCTTTGTATGCGCGCCAGGGACATATCCACGCCGATCAGCCTGGAATCCCTGACATCGATCGAATTACCGCTCATGGCCACGAATGAGGCATATGAAAGGTCGCATTGGTTAAACGTGCAGCGGTTCATGCGCGAGAGCATGAAGCTTGTGCCGGTGATATCGCTCTGATCGAAGATGCAATCCTCGAAGCTGCAAAAGAAGAACTTCATGGATTTCAACGTGGTGTGCGAAAAATCGATGTTCTTCAGGGTGCAGTAGATCAGCATGGATTCTGACAGGTTGGAGCCCGTGAGATCCTGATCGCTGATCTGTACCCCGAAGAACTGTGAATAGAGGGCGGTAAGGACATTGAGTTTGGAGGAGTTCAAATCGGCATCCTTGAGTGTTACCCAGGATAAATTGGACCCGCTCAGATCGGTATTGCTGAAAAAGGCTCCGTCGAGCTTGGCGCGCGTAAGATTCGTTCCCCGCAAGGCCGTATCGGTCAAGTTGGTTTCGCTTAAATCAGCGGCGCTTAAATTCGTCAGCGAGAGGTTCACACCTGACAGATCGAGGCCGCTCAAGTCCGCGCCGTCGATCGGCAGTCCTTGATCAAGGGCCTCTTGAAGGCTTTGCGTACTATGTGGCACCATGGCGGTCCTTGGACAAAAATGTTTTGATCTCTGGTTTGACGGTATAGGGCGATTCCTTCAGTTGCCCGTTCATAAGACTGAACTGGGTGGCCGTCCTGGGGGTATCGATGTGCAGGCTGGCATTGCCGATCTGAATGGTGGTTCCTTCGTAAACCGTGCCTTCGACATAGATGAATCCGCCATAGACCTGCTGGATTTTATCCGTAATTTTCATGACCTCGTCATCCGTGGCGACCATATGTGTTCTTAACCGGTTCATGGCCGAGAGAATTTTGGCATAGAGCGCCTCGTGGTCCTTGGAAAGTTCGTATTTCTGTTTCAACCGTCGTAGCTTGACCAGGGAGGTATAGAGCTTCAAGAAGTCCTTGACCGAGGTATAGATGTCCTCGACGTAACCCTCCTTCCTCTTGGAGAGTCCGGGATCATGACCGACGATCAGCCATACCGGTACGGGGGCTTGCTGGCTGCCGATGGAGTGAGCGTAGATCCAGGTCTCGGACGATACGGTCGAGGATGAGATGCCGCCGTGGGGGTTCTTCACGATCAGCGGCCCGGCGGCGCTTACCTGGCCGCCCCGGATATACTCGTCAACCATGATGGTGCCACCTGCGCTCACCTGGGCATCCTGGATGAACTTCAGCTCCACATCTCCGCCGGCCTTGATGAGCCCCTTTTGGCTGCCCAGGATACCGCCGTTGATTCTGACGTTACCCTTAGCTTCGAGAATTACCGGACCGACGCTCATCGCGAGGATAATATCGTGGCCGGCATGGATCTCATAGCCGTCTCCCACTTCACCATTGACGAGAACCGTACCGTTGAAATGGATGTTACCGACGCTGGCATCCACGACATCCACGACATAGAGCGGTTGAACATGTATATTGGCGCCGTCCCATGTCACCATGCCGTCAATGGCGGCCAGAAGTTTGCTGCTGTCCTCTGAAAGCACGACGTTCTCGCCCTTGGGGATCCGGGGCGATTTGCCGTCCTTGGTCAGGACCGCTTTGCCGTACACGTTTATCCCGGGGGTGCCGCGCTGCGCGGCTTGAATGTCGCACAGACGGTCGTCTTTCTTGACGTTCTGGATCAGGTTGAGCTCGCGGAGATTGATCGTGCCCTGCTTATCTTCCTTGATGCGACGCTCGGAGTCTTCTACGGAAAAGAGCAAAGTGATGGTACCGTCGATGCCCGGGAGTGGTTCCTTGCCGTGCGCCACGGTGACCCATTCATTGAAAACACGTTCGCTTACGATCCCCGCGATGACGGCCTCATCAACGCCGTAGACGATGCCGGAGTTCTCGAGAAAGAAATCGATTTCGTCCGCTGCGAGACGAATGGCATTCAGATCGAGCGTATCGTCAGAAGGCACCAGTCGGATATTGGCCAACATCGCGTCTGGCTCAACACTTAATTCGATCGCATATTCGTTGAGGACATAATCACCGGGCACATCCAATCTTTCGGCAAATGAGATCTATTGCTTAACGACAATGATCCGTCATTAGTACGAGCCAGCCTTTTTGCTTGACTGTTGGGTGGTCTTTCATTAGCAATGAGCCCATGAGATCAAGCAAGCAGAATCTGACGGAAATTGACGCCTTGGATATCAAAGGTTTTCTGGCGCACGACGAAGGAAAACGGCTTTATGAACTTGCCCGCGAAGCAAGTCACATTGGACCTTGTCTGGAAATCGGCTCATACTGCGGAAAATCCACTGTTTACTTGGGTCTTGGCTGTAAAAAAAGTGGTCAGATCCTCTTCTCCATCGATCACCACCGGGGTTCGGAGGAGCAGCAACCCGGACAGGAATACTACGACCCCGAACTCCTCGATCCGGTTTCCGGCCGGATCGATACCTTCCGGCTCTTCCGCGCCACTCTTGAAAGAGCCGAACTCGAGGACACGGTCGTGCCGATCGTTTCGACCTCGGCCGTGGTGGCCCGTTCCTGGGCTACGCCCTTAGGCCTAGTTTTTATTGATGGCTCGCATGCCTTTGAGTCGGTCTTCATCGATTACAGCGCCTGGTCCTCGCATATCGCTCCGGGCGGAATACTGGCCATACACGACATCTTTCCCGATCCCCGAGACGGAGGCCAGGCACCGTATCTAATCTATCAGAAGGCGGCCGGTTCGGGATTGTTCACCGAACAACCGCGCATTAATACCTTAGGGATACTGAAACGACGCATACCAGGTGATTTGGAATAAGGGTCCGCGATTGATATCATCTATCGGCGATGAGATATGCGCATGCGAAGAATAAGCAATGAATCGGAATGCCATGGCGGATGAGAGGATGTGATCATACTATTCTGGATCGGATTTCTTGCCATCATCAGCGGCCTGCTGGCTTTAGACCTCGGAGTGTTTCACAAGCAAGATACTGAACCCAGCGCCAGGGAGGCTTTAGGGTGGACTTTCGTATGGGTGCTGGTAGCCTTGGTCTTCGCAGGCTTCATTTATGGCGCCTACGATCAGCACTGGTTCGGCATCGGTCTGTCCGCAAAAGGCGCCGTGATCGATACGGGCAGAGAAGCCGCCGTGCAGTATCTCACCGGTTACCTGATCGAATACACCCTTTCCATGGACAACATCTTTGTAATCGCTCTGATCTTCAGTTTCTTCCATGTCCCCCCGCGTTTTCAGCATCGCGTCTTATTCTGGGGTATTCTGGGAGCCATCGTGATGCGCGGCGCGATGATCATCGCCGGCACCGCCCTGGTGGCCCGCTTCAGCTGGATAATATATCTCTTCGGGGCCTTCCTCGTTTTTACCGCTCTCAAGATGCTCTTCAGCACGGGCGAAAAGGTGGACCCCGAACACAGTTGGGTCATCAAGACCACCAAAAGATTCTTCCCGGTAACGCATGCCTTCGATGGGCACAACTTTTTCACCCGTCTGACGAATGGCCGGTGGGCCGCCACGCCGCTGTTCCTGGCTCTCGTTTTTATCGAAAATACCGATGTCTTGTTCGCCGTGGACTCGATCCCGGCAATCTTCGCGATTACCATCGATCCCTTTATCGTCTTTACCTCCAACATCTTTGCGATCATGGGTTTGCGATCGCTCTACTTTGCCTTGCAGGCCATGCTGAACCGTTTCCATCTCCTGAAGTACAGCCTTGTGTTCATACTGGCCTTTGTGGGCGTGAAGATGCTGATCACCTACTTCCACATCCACATATCAGCCCTAGCCTCGTTGGGGGTGATCGCCGTAGCGCTCAGCCTCGGCGTAGCAGCTTCACTATGGGCCACGCGCGGCGGGGCATCATCGCGTTGATTACTCGGGGATAAACGCCACCGGCCGGGCTTCCACCAGACGGATGGCCTCGACCGGACAGGCCGCGTGGCAGACCCCGCAGCCCATGCACTGCTCATCGAGTATGTGGTAGCAGCCGTCCTTTTCCGTTACGGCCTTGAAGGCGCAGCGGTCCTGGCAGGCTCCGCAGGCCGTGCAGAGTCCGGGATCGATCACGGCCTTGAAGCGGCTGGGGTCGTTGATCTTGGCCCCGAACGAGATCATGACCGGCAGAGATTGGCAACAGCATGCGCAGCAATTGCAGATGAAATGGCCGGCATGGGCCTTGTTGATCGTGACATGCACCAGGCCCTCTTGTTCGCTCTTTTTCAGGATCGCCAGGGCCTCATCTTTGCTGATTTCACGGCCCGATCCCCGGTCGATGGTGTAGCGCGCGGCGTTGTCGATCTGGAGACAGGCCTCGAGGGTGTGGTTGCATTTCCCGGCGATCAGCCGGCACGTGCATTTGGTTACGGCCACTACCGAGGCATTTTTCACCATGGCGCTGGCGCTGTCGATATCCAGGATCGTCTCTTTTTCAGCATCCACGGCCGTTTCCACCGGAATGACGCGCGTGAACGGCCGCGGCAGCAGTGATGCGAACATCTGGGCGAAGCGTGGCCACTCATCCTCCATGAAGCGCTGCCAGAGGTCGTGGTAGGCTTTGGGGGCTTCGGGCCACAGGATGGTGGCATCATGAAACTGCACCAGGTCGCGGCACATCTTGTAACTAACGGCATCGCCCTTGAACGATTTGAAGACCAAGCCTTTATGATAGAGTACCGCGCACATCCGCTCAACCGTCTCGCGCTCGAGGCCGAGTCGTTCGGCCAGGACCGCCGGGGTGCCCGGCATGGTCAGCAGAAGCTCGGCCTCGCTCTGGTCGGCGATCATGCTGAACAGTTGGGGAATGATCTGTGATCCACTCATGAAAATCTTGTCGGTCATCTGGACATAGATGGCATTGTTCATCACACCCCTCCGCGTCATTATTTTTCTAGAATGGCACGATACTGCGGCTGCAATCAATCGTGGATATCTTTCGTGCTCGGCTCCGCCCTCAATTTCGGACATGCGGCCTCATTTGTCAATCTTATTATCGCCGTGCACATTCCATAATCATCAACCGATCAATCGGGTGGCATCGTTGCGTAGGGTATGCGATACAAACGAAAGGAGTCCCTATGGACTTCAATCCGCACGTCTGGGTGGGTGGTAAAGATATTGAATTGTTGACGACCAGTGGGCTCAGAGTGGTCGTTCTGCCGGGTATGACCTTTATCGCGCTCAAGTTCACTAAATAGTTCTCGGCCACCTATTCAAGCTCATGGGCAACAAATGCCTCGAAGACGAGATGCAGAGGCGCGCCGATACCTTGATCTCAGTCATCCGCTATTGCCTGGATGTCAGCATCATCGATGCCGAACTCCAAGAAGATGAAGACTTCAGGGAAGATATCATGGCGCACGTGAAATCCTGGGGCTCGATCGTTTCACTGATTCGGCCGTGAGCATCAAGGCCGCGCCACAACCAAACCGATACGTCAATGGCGCGTGGCGCGCGAATTCTGTCGCAGCATTATCTTCGATAATCGAGGCCGATACGGCATCGCCAGCGACGTTACCGCCTCTCCTCCAAGGAATGGAGCGCTTATCGCTAAAACGGCCGCGCCGGCGCATACGATCTACGATTTTTACGAAGCTTTTCCTGCTCGGTACCAATTGAATTGATCGAACGTGCTGAATACTGCACGAGATATGGGAAGATTACTTAAAGGTTGAAGTTCTCATTACCGATAAATTATCTTTATGGGAGCGAGTATTGTCGTATTCATCTTTTTTACGGTAATATGCCTTTCGGCCCTGGCTTTGATCATGTTGCTGGCATACCAGCGTTCGGGCAAAACGCCCGGCAAGCAAACGTCCAGAATCGATGGTATGAGCGCTCCTGCCCTCAAAACCGGGATGTATGTTCCTCCGATATCCGAAGAGAGCCTGGATTACCTGAAGGTGTATGAGCTGCCATGGAAACCATCCAAGGAACGACCCCAGGAATTCAGCCCGGAGCTCCAGAAGGTGCTTTCGGAAACCGAAGAGATCTCGCCCCTGGTTACCGAACTCACCTCTCAGATGAATGATCCGGACGGGATCACGCCGCAGGGCATGGGAAAGCTTATCGCCACCGATCAGGGGCTGACTTCGCATATCCTGCGCACGGTTAATTCGCCTTTCTACGGGCTTAATCAGAAATGCGACAACATCTTCACGGCTATTGTCATCCTTGGATACAATGAAATCCATCGCATCGTCATGGAGGAGCGCGTTAAAAAGACCGGCATACACCCGTCCAAGGAACAATGGCTGCATGCTAATCTCACCGCGCATATCGCCGCCTATCTGGTCAATACTTCCCGAGTCAAGGTCCCCTTGGGCACGCTCATCACCTTGGGCATGCTGCATGATATCGCCAAGGATGTCCTGAATCAGAAGATACCGCTCAAAGACGGGGCGCAGCCACCTTCTGATCCAAGGGCGCGTCTGCAATGGGAGGTGGAGAACTACGGTATCGACCACGCCACCTTCGGAGCGGCGCTGGCGCGCAACTGGCGCATGCCCGAAAGGATGTGCGTGTGCATAGAGCAGCATCACTGGCCCATGTTCTGGCCCTACCGCGAGATCGGCAAGATCTCGCCCGATATCATTCATGAGATCACGTTCTTGAGCCTGGCGGATGTAGCCTCGAAGAATTTTACGCAGGAGCTTCAGGGCACGTATATCGGTGATGATTATTATAGTTCGGTCAGAAAGACGCCTAACATGGAAAAGATCCTCACCTCGGAGCTTGTGCCGGATTTGAAGCGCATTATGAAGATAGGCGCCGGGACCGAATAAGGATTAAGCCTGCTCCGAACTAATAGCGCCTTTCAAAAAACCAAGGGTAAACATGAAGATGGTATAAACCGGGGGAACGGTTCTGTTCGCTCGATCCGGCCTCTTATTGAATCAGGTTCATCACCCGCTGAAGATTGAGCGTATGCAGGCCTGATACCTGGCTGTGCATGTTGCCCACCACCTGCGTCAAGATCTCCTTGGCGTCCTCGACATTCTGCACTTTGTTGTTGGATGCCTGCCGGTTCTCCAACGTTATCGAATCCGCGATCTTCTGCTTCTGTACATTGGCTTCGACGGCCTTCTTCTCGGGCTTGTCGCCCTGTTTCAACACATTGATGAGGGTTCCCGCTTCCGGATTGATCTTCATGCCATCTGGCCTCCGTAAAAGTACTCTGAACATTCTATCGGCAGGATTCCCGGATACTTTAGACGCAATCGATCAGCAAGCGATAAAGGGTGTTGCGCTTCATGCCCGTTTCAGTACCGAGCAACTTCAGGATATCACGGCGCGAATAGCCTTGCTTCAGTAGAGACCTGGCCTTTTGGATGACCTGCCCGCTGTCCTGAACCGCTTCCGGTGGCGCGCCCATCCCTTGGATCACTACGGTGATCTCTCCCTTGAATGGCTCGGAGGGTAGCTGTTCAACAATTTCGGCAAGCTTCCCGCAGCGATACTCCTCGTGGACTTTGCTGATCTCACGGGCGATACAGGCCTCACGATCTTCAAGACCGGGCAATATCCGCTCGAGGGTCTTGCGGACGCGCCGCGGAGATTCATAAAACGCGGTGATGTCATCACTGACCAGCATGCGCATGCGTTCCTGCTCGGCTTGTTTGGCCAGGCGGGGAAAGAATCCGATGAAACGCACCCTGCCGGTAAATCCTGAGGCCGACAAGGCGGTAATGAAGGCGCAGGCGCCAGGCAAGGCTTCGATTGGGTAGCCTGACTGTCTGGCATGGGCGACGATATACGCGCCAGGATCGCTGATCAAGGGAGTGCCGGCATCGCTCACCAGGGCAACAGTCGATCCCTGCTCTAGAAGTTTAAGGATTTGCTGAGCCTTTTTAGCCTCGCTGAATTTCTCGGAGGCGATCAAGGTCTTTTTGATCCCATAGTGGTTGAGGAGCTTCACGGTATGGCGGGTATCCTCGCAGACGATTACATCCACCTTGGCCAAGGTTTCCAACGCCCGCAAGGTTATGTCCTTAAGGTTACCGATAGGGGTTGGTACGATGAAAAGCTTCGCGGTGTTCATGGGATAACCGATATTTTCCCCTTCATAATCTGTGCCTCATTATGGTATATATGACATTTGCCGAAGAGAAAGGGAAGGCTAAAAAAATGGATTCACTGCGAAGAGATGCGCTGTTACACACGAAGAAGATAGAATCTACCCCTGAGTACATGCGCAAGCTCTTCATCATGCCCAACTCATCCGACCGTTTTGTGGAATTCGGCGAACATCTCCTGGACATGATCCATGACTTCTTCAAAGATAAAGGAGGCATCCATTCCGAGGCCTCGCTCAAAGAACTGGCAAGGATCTTCAATAATATCGATATGCCCAAGGAACCAAAGCTCATACGGGATGTCCTGGATGAGATCAAGAACGGCGTCATCCGGCATTCGGTCAAGGTGGCCAACCCGTATTATATCGGTCACATGACCAGCGCGATCCCCTACTTCATGATCCTCCTGGAAATGATCGCCGTGAGTTTGAACCAGAACCAGGTCAAGATCGAGAGCGCCAAGGCCTCCTCTTTCGTGGAACGGGAGTTTATCTGCTGGATGCACCGCCTCGTGTATCATAATCCCTCGCAATTCTATAAGAAGAATATTCAGAACCACCGTATCGCCCTGGGCAACATCACCTCGGATGGGACCATTGCCAATATGACGGCCTTATCGCTGGCCATGGCCAAGGCCTTTCCGCCCGACGGCCCACATTTCGCAGGGGTCAGAAATGAAGGCCTGCACCGGGCGCTGGAGCACTTTGGATTCCGGCAGGCGGTGGTGCTGGTTTCCAAGCGCGGTCATTATTCTATCTGCAAGGCCGGCACTCTTCTGGGGATCGGCGCCAAGGGCGTGGTGTTCTCGCCCGTGCATCCCTATACCAACAAGATCGACATCGAAAAGCTCTGGCAGACGATCGAGAAGATCAGGAAGGAAGACAAACGTCTGGGCAAACCGACCAAGTTCATGGCCGTAGTCGGTGTGGCCGGAACGACTGAAACCGGGAATGTCGACGATCTCGGTGACCTGGCGGAAGTGGCCCATGAACTCAAGGCCCACTATCATATCGATGCCGCCTGGGGCGGCGGGGCCTTGCTCATGCGTGACGGCCGGTCACTCCTCAAGGGCATAAGCCGGGGCGACTCGGTCAGTCTGGATGCCCACAAACTGCTGTATTCGCCCAATTCCATGGGCATATGCCTCTTTAAAGATATGGAGGATTCGCGTTATCTCTATCACACCTCGAACTATATCATCCGCAAAGGCTCGGTCGATCAGGGTCGCTTCACTTTGGAAGGTTCACGGCCTTTTGCCTGCCTGAAACCCTGGGCGGCCTTGAAGATCATCGGACGCCAGGGTTTCGAGCTGATCTTCGATCATGCCAGGGATCTGCAAAACACGTTCATGGATTTGATTCAACAGGATCTCGAGTTCGAACTGATGAATCAACCCGAGCTCTTCATCATAAACTACCGCTTCGTGCCACATGAGTTAAGAAGCGAGCTTGACCGTCTCATGCTCGAACCCAAACAGCATGTCGAAAAAATCACTATGATCAACAACCTCATTAATGATCTTAACGTAGAGCTGCACAAAAAGATCCGCGAACGCGATACATCCTTCGTATCGCGTACCAGGATCGAGTCCACGCGTTACGCTCCGCGCAAAACCGTGGTCTTGCGCGCCATAACCGTCAATCCCAATACCGAGAAGCACATGTTGGCACAGATCCTGGAGGAACACCGCACGCTGGGCGATCGTTTGTGGCAAAACAAGAATCTTTTACAGAAGACCTTGCATATGTATAAACGCCTCATGGTAATCTGAGGTCATCATGACCGCCGCGGTACCGTACATGGGGTCCTGACGGTCAGCGCCGTGACGTTACAAGGCGCGTAAAGTATCTAAAATCCTCTTGATACTCAGCACAATGCATGCTATAGCCTGTTAAAAAAATAACAGTTCTACAGAGACAAGGGGGAGGGTATGTCAGCTAGTAATGCAGTACCGGTCGCTGGTCTCGATGAATTCACCAGCGCGCAGCTTGCCGAAGTCGATGAAATCATCAAAAGCCACGCGGGAAAACCGGGCGCTCTGATCCCGGTGCTCGAACAGGTTCAGGAGATCCTGGGATATCTGCCGATGGTCGTTCAGCAGAGGGTAGCCAAAGGTCTCAATATACCGGTGGCCAATGTCTACGGCGTGGTGACGTTCTATTCGTTCTTCACCATGGTACCGCGCGGCAAGCACAATATCCGGGTTTGTTTGGGCACGGCCTGTTATGTACGCGGCGGACAGCGGATCCTTGAGAACTTGAAGGGGATATTGGGTATTGAACCAGGTGGATGCACGCCGGATCGTCTCTTCTCCCTTGAGACGGTACGATGCCTGGGCGCCTGTGGACTCGCTCCGGTGATGGTGATCGATGAAGATACACACGGCCAGATGAAACCGGCCAAACTCGAAGGCGTTTTGTCGCAGTATAAATAGGAGGAGTCCGCATGGCAAAGTTAACCATTGATGATCTGAAAAAAATAAAGGAAAAGGTTCAGAAGGAAGATCTCTTCCGCGCTGGAACCAAACGTATCAAGGTGACGGTCCATATGGGCACCTGCGGCATCGCTTCAGGGGCCAAGGAGATCCTCGATACCATTATGGAGGAAATGGGCCAGAACAACGTGGGCGACGTGCTTGTAACCACCTCCGGGTGCATCGGGATCTGCAGCCGCGAACCCCTGGTCACCATCGAAGAGCAGGGCAAAGAGCCTATCGTGTATGAGTATCTCAACAAGAACAAGATGCGCCAGATCTTCAAGCAGCATATCATGGAAGGTAAGATTCAACCCGAGTTCATCATGGCGCGCGGCAAAGAGCAGGACGGGAGGTAGATGATGAAGGTTTTTCGTGCACATATTTTGGTCTGCGGCGGCACGGGCTGCCGGGCATCCGCGAGTGAAGCCGTCCACCAAGAGGTGGTCAAGGAAATTGCGATAAAAGGGTTGTCGAATGAGGTGAGTATCGTGGAAACGGGCTGCAACGGCTTCTGCGCCGCAGGTCCGATCATGGTCATCTATCCCGAAGGTACGTTCTATCAGTATGTCAAGGCCGCCGACGTGCCCGAGATCATCAGCGAGCATATCGTGAAGGGCCGCCCGGTCGAGCGCCTGATGTACCGCGAGCCGGATACGTCAAAGCCCATCCCCCACATGCAGGAGATCCCGTTCTTCGGCAAGCAGATGCTTATTGCTCTGAAGAACCGTGGTCTGATCGACGCCGAAAAGATCGATGAATACATTGCCCGCGACGGCTACATGGGCGCTGCCAAGGCCCTGACCGAGATGAATCCCGACGCCATCATCGACGAGATGAAGAAATCCGGTCTGCGCGGCCGTGGGGGCGGAGGCTTCCCCACCGGTATGAAATGGATGTTCGCCCGCAAGAGCCCGGGTAACGTTAAATATATCCTGTGCAACGCCGACGAGGGCGACCCCGGGGCGTTCATGGACCGCTCCGTGCTGGAAGCCGACCCGCATGCCGTGCTGGAAGGCATGATCATCGCCGGCTATGCCATCGGCGCCAACGAAGGCTACATCTACTGCCGCGCCGAATATCCCCTGGCCATCAAACGGCTCAATCTGGCCATTGCCCAGGCCAAGGAATACGGCCTCCTGGGCCAGAATATCCTGGGCAGCGGCTATAGCCTGGATATCCACGTCTATCAGGGCGCCGGCGCCTTTGTCTGCGGCGAAGAGACCGCACTGATGGCCTCCATCGAAGGACGGCGCGGCATGCCGCGTCCGCGTCCGCCGTTTCCGGCCTCACAGGGGCTGTGGAACAAGCCCTCGGTGCTCAACAACGTCGAGACCTTCGCCAATGTCCCGCAGATCATCTTGAAGGGCGGCGACTGGTATGCCTCCATCGGCACCCAGGGTTCCAAGGGCACCAAGGTGTTCGCACTGACCGGCGCGGTCAACAACGTCGGTCTGGTGGAAGTCCCCATGGGCACGCCCATTGGCGACATCATCTTTGACATCGGCGGCGGCATTCCCAAGGGCAAGAACTTCAAGAGCGCGCAGCTGGGCGGTCCTTCCGGAGGCTGCGTTCCGGCCTCGGCCCTGAACACGCTGACCGACTACGAAGAGATCGTCAAACTCGGCGCCATCATGGGCTCCGGCGGTCTGATCGTCATGGACGAAGACACCTGTATGGTCGATACGGCCCGTTTCTTCATGGAATTCTGCCAGGAAGAATCCTGCGGCAAATGCACCCCCTGCCGCGAAGGCACCAAGCGCATGCTGGAGATCCTCGAGCGCATCTGCCATGGCCAGGGCAAGGATGGCGATATCGAGCTTTTAGAAGAATTGGCCTACATCATTAAGGACTCGGCCCTGTGCGGTTTGGGGCAGACGGCTCCAAACCCGGTGCTGTCCACCATCCGCTACTTCCGCGAGGAGTATGAGGCCCACATCTATGACAAGCGCTGCCCGGCCGCGGTCTGTTCGAAGCTCTTCAAGTCGCCATGCCAGCATGCCTGTCCGATCGAGATGGATATCCCGGCTTATATCGCGCTCATCCGCGCCAATCGCGTTAATGACGCCTTCAAGGTCATGAAGAAGACCAATCCCTTCCCCGGGGTATGCGGAAGGGTCTGTCCGCAGTTCTGCGCCTCCAAGTGCCGTCGCGGCCAGCTGGATGAGCCCATGGCCATCGCCTGGCTCAAGCGCTATATCACCGACAACGCCAAGCGACCCGAAGTAAAGGCCGTGGAGGTCACCCGCAAGCAGAAAATCGCCGTCATCGGCGCCGGTCCGGCCGGCTTGACCGCGGCCCAGGATCTGGCCCTGCGCGGATACAAGGTCACGGTCTTCGAAGAGCTGCCCTATGCCGGCGGCATGATGCGCTACGCCATCCCTGAATACCGGATGCCGCGTGACATCATCCAGGCCGAGGTGGACGATATTGTGTCCCTGGGCGTCGAGATCAAGACCGGTGTTAAGGTCGGCAAAGACATCAGCTATGATACGATCGACAAGGATTACGACATCGTGCTCCTGGCCATTGGGGCACATAAGAGCTGGACGCTCGACATCCCGGGCGAGGACCTGCAGGGTGTCTATGGCGCCGTGGAATTCCTGCGCGTCGTGAACCTCGGCAAGGACATCAAGGTCGGTTCCAAGGTCGCGGTGGTAGGCGGCGGCAACTCCGCCATCGACGCGGCCCGCACGGCCATCCGCCTGGGCGCCAAAGACGTCACCATTCTCTATCGTCGTGAGCGCAAGGATATGCCTGCCTGGGAAAACGAGATCGTGGCCGCCGAGGAAGAAGGCGTCAAGATCGAATACCTGGTGGCGCCGGTCAAGGTGATCGGCAAGGACGGCAAGGTCACCGGCGTCGAGTGCCAGCGCATGAAGCTGGCCGAATTCGATAAATCCGGCCGCCGTCGTCCCAAGGCCATCGAAGGCAGCAACTTCGTGCTCTCGATCGATACGATCGTCCCGGCCATATCCCAGTCGTCCGAGACCGAATGGATCACCAAGGAATCCGGGATCACCGTCAGCAAAGGCGGCACCATCGCCCTGGCGCCCAAGCAGAAGACCGCCACCACGGCCCCCGGTGTTTTCGTGGCCGGCGATGCGGCCAAGGGACCTGCCACGGTGGTCGAGGCCATTGCCATGGGGCATCAGGCGGCGGCGGATATCGACGATTACATCCGCAAGGCAGGTAATGAACCGGCCTATGTGGCCCCGGCCGAAGAGGCCATCGAGATACCGTTCGAGGTCGATGAGGAAGTCACCGAGACGCCCAAGGCCAAGATGCCCGAGCTCAAGCTCTCCGAACGCAAAATCACCTTCAAGGAGGTTGAGCTGGGCTACAATAAGAAAACCGCCTATAAAGAGGCCTGCCGTTGCATGAGGTGTGATGCCGAACTCTAAGCCATACTTCCTTACGTCCTATCCATCCGGTTTTCTGACCGGTGATAGGACGAGGGAAATGATCAACGCCAAAAGGGCGACCAGCAATGGTCGCCCTTTCTTATTATTATGTGAAAACAGACACAATTGGAGGAAAATGTGAAAATAACGATTAACGGACAGGAGATTGAGTTTGAGTCCGGCCAGACCGTGTATCAAGTAGCCAGGCAGAACGGTATCTATATCCCCGTGCTGTGTCACCAGGAACAGATCAAGCCCGTGGGGGCCTGCCGGGTCTGCGTGGTCGAGGTGGTCGGGGCCCGCAACCTCGTGGCTTCCTGCGCCATGCCCGCTGACAACAACATGGTGGTCTTAACCGATACCGATCGGGTCCTGAAAGCCCGCAAGCTGGTGGTGGAGTTGCTTATGACCCAGGGCCATCATAACTGCATTACCTGTGAATCGAGCGGTGATTGCGTGCTTCAGGACCTGGCCTACGCCCTGGGAGTGGAAACGCCGCGTTTCCCCGAGCCGGAAAAGTTAAAGCCGCGCGAAGAAGGCAACGCCATGATCGTACGCGATATGAACAAGTGCGTACTGTGCGGGTTGTGCGTGCGGGCCTGTAACGAGATCCAGGTAAACCAGGTGCTCGACTATACCGGCCGGGGGCCACATGCCACGGTCGGGCCGCCATTTAAAGAGCTCTATGAAGAATCGAACTGCGTGTTCTGCGGCGAGTGCGTGCGGGTCTGCCCGGTGGGGGCGCTGTATGAGAAACAGAGCCGTTTTCAGGGTCGCGACAAAGATCTGGAAAGCGTGCGCAATACCTGTTCCTACTGCGGAGTAGGCTGCCAGATGGATGTGCGAGTCAAGGACGACAAAATCGTCAAGGTAAGCACCCCGCGCACGGGAGCCACCCCCCCCAATTTCGGCAGTCTGTGCATCAAGGGCCGCTTCGGCTACGATTATGTCGGCCATGCCGACCGGCTGACCAAGCCCCTGATCCGTCGTGACGGAGAGCTCCAGGAGGCCACCTGGGACGAAGCCCTTGATTATGTGGCCAAGAAACTCGGCGCCGTCAAAGGCGAACATGGGCCGGATGCGATCGCTGGATTTTCCTCGGCCCGTTGCACGAATGAAGAGAACTACCTCTTCCAGAAGTTCCTGCGCGCCGTGATCGGCACCAACAACGTCGATCACTGCGCCCGGCTCTGACACAGCTCCACCGTGGCCGGTCTGGCCACTGCATTCGGTTCGGGCGCCATGACCAATTCGATCGCCGACCTATCCGAGAGCAACTGTTTCCTGATCACCGGTTCCAATACCACCGAGAACCATCCGGTCATATCCACGGTCGTCAAACGCGCCATTACCCAGAAAGGCGCCAAGCTGATCCTGGCCGATCCGCGCAATATTGATCTGGCGAAATTCGCCACAGTCTGGCTCAGACAGAAGCCGGGGACGGACATCGCCTGGATCAACGGCATGCTCAATATCATCATCGAAGAAAACCTACTCAATACCCAGTTTATCGCCGAGCGCACCGAGAACTTCGAGGCCCTCAAGGAAGCGGTCAAGAAGTATACCCCGGAGTACGTGGAATCGATCACCTCGATCCCCAGGGAGGATCTCATCACGGCCGCCAGGCTTTATGCAAAGTCGGGCGCGTCCGCGATCATCTATGCCATGGGCATTACCCAGCACATCACCGGCACGGACGCCGTCAAGTCTCTGGCCAATCTGTCCATGCTCACCGGACATATCGGCCGGCCCGGCACGGGCGTCAATCCCTTACGGGGCCAAAACAACGTGCAGGGCGCCTGCGACATGGGCTGCCTGCCAGGCAACTTCACGGCCTATCTGCAAGTGGCCAATGAGGAACATCGCAAGAAATTCGAAGATGCCTGGGGCGTGAGCTTAAATCCGAAACCGGGTCTGACCATACCGAAGATCATCGAGGGAGCGGATAAAGGTACGATCAAGGCGTTGATGATCATGGGCGAAAACCCCATGATGTCAGATCCTGATCTGGCGCATGTCGAACATGCCCTGGCTAAGCTCGATCTGCTGGTGGTGCAGGATATCTTCCTGAACGAGACCGCTCAGATGGCTGATGTCGTGCTGCCGTCATCGGCCTGGGCCGAGAAAGACGGAACGTATTCCAGCACCGAACGTAGGGTGCAGCGCATACGCAGGGCGGTTGGCGCTCCAGGCCAGGCCAAAGACGACTGGCAGATCCTTACGCATCTGGCCAACAAGATGGGCGCAAACTGGAAGTATGAGAGTGCCAAGGATATTATGCAGGAGATCAATGCCTGTACGGCTTCATACAAAGGCATCACCTATGAGCGTATCGAGAAGGTCGGCCTGCATTGGCCGTGCCCGACACCCGAGCACCCCGGCACGCCGATCCTGCATTCAGCGGCCTTTACCCGCGGCAAGGGGCTCTTCTGCGTGACCGAGTACATTCCGGCCGCGGAGCAGACGGACGCCGATTATCCCTATATCCTCACCACGGGACGTATTCTCTATCAGTACCACACCGCCACCATGAGCCGGCGTTCCGTGGGCCTTGTGTCGAGAACGCCCGAGGTCTTCGCGGAGATCAACCCGGCGGATGCCAGGACCCTGGGCATTGCGCATGGCGACAAGCTCACGGTAAGCTCGCGCCGGGGTACGATAACAGTCAATGCCGATGTGTCCGAGCGCTGCGACAAGGGCGTGGTATTCATCCCATTCCATTACAGCGAGGCGGCGGTCAACAAGCTCACCATCACGGCCATCGACCCGATCGCCAATATCCCGGAATACAAGGTCTGCGCTGTCAAGATCAGCAAGGCATAGAGACATCGACCCATAAGATCATAATAAGAGACTGCCGTGGATGATCACGGCAGTCTTTCTTTTTTTCATTGCATGGCTCTCAACGCGGGGCAAGCATGCTCATGATACGTTTCTTGCTTCTCTGAGGTCAAAGCCATGGAAATTTTATTGAATCGTGGTTCATTTTCAGGTATGAGGGATGGATTCTATTTTTAGGAGGTTGGTGATGGGCAGTAATGAAAATCTTGAGAGTAAACGCTGGATAATCGCCGGGGCAGCGGTGGTCATGCAGCTGTGCCTCGGCACGGTGTATGCCTGGTCGGTCTTCAAAAAGCCTTTGATCGGCGCCCATGGCTGGGGTGAAACCCAGACACAGATGGCCTTCATCCTCTTAATGCTGACGGTCGGATGTGCGGCGGCTTTTGGCGGAACCCTGGTCGACAAGAAAGGCCCCAAGTTTGTGGCCACCGTGGGCGGTGTGCTTTTCGCTCTTGGAACGCTTCTCTCCGGTCTGGCGGACCAGACCGGCAGTGTTTATCTCCTCTACCTTGGATATGGCATTATCGGCGGCCTGGGCAATGGTTTCTGCTATGTGACCCCCATTGCTACCCTGATTCGCTGGTTCCCGGACAAGCGCGGCCTGGTGACGGGCCTAGCGGTCATGGGCTTCGGTCTGGGCGCCTTTTTCATGGGCAAAATCGCGCCGGCCATGATTCTCGGTTTCAAGGGCGGCATGACCGCATCCGGCGTGGCCTTGACCTTCTACATCTGGGGTGTGATCTTCTTTATCCTGGTCGTCGGCGCGGCCCAGTTGTTCGCTAATCCGCCCAAAGGCTGGCTCCCGGCCGGGTTCACACCGGCGGCCTCTAGTGTTTCAGCCGCCGATTCATTCACTTTTGATGAGGCCGTCAAGACCCCGCAATGGTGGATGCTCTGGGGCATGCTGTTCCTGAACGTATCGGCCGGTTTGGGCCTCATCTCGCAGCTCTCGCCTCTGGCGCAGGATTATTATAAACCGCTGGTTGATCCCAACATCCTCGGCGACCCTGAGACGCTTACCAAGGTCCTGGCAGCCGCAGGCGGAACCGTAGTTTCCATCTCGGCCATCTTCAATGGTCTCGGCCGTCTGTTCTGGGCCCGCGTATCCGATGTCAAGAGCATTGGTCGCCGGGGCGTATTCGGCTTCATGTTCGCTTCTCAGGCCGTAATCTATGTCCTGGTGGCCATGGGAATTTTGAGCAATTACTATATCTTCATGGTAGCCGCCTGTTACCTGCTGGCCTGCTACGGCGGCGGATTCGCCACCATGCCGGCCTTTGCGGCCGATAACTTCGGGCCGGGCTATATCGGCAAGGTCTACGGCTTCATGCTCACGGCCTGGGCCGCCGCTGGTGTGTTGGGTCCGTTGGTCTTTGCCCAGTTCAAGGCTCAGTCACTCTACATCGCGGCCGTGTTGCTCATTATCGGCCTGGTACTGGCCGTGCTTTTCAAGCATCGCGAGCACCACAAGGCAACATCTTAAATTATTTTATTTTAGCTATAAACCCCTTTGGGAAAAGGCATACGTTTGTATGCCTTTTCCCAATTCTTTCATGCCGGAGAAACGAGCGCCGCATTTATTCTTGTCTTCATGATGTCGGCACGAATAACTCCATATGCGGAAAATCTTCAAGACGTTTGGCGATGGCTGTGCGCAGGAAGGTATCTACCCAGAGGAAGATATCGTAGTGCTGAACCGTGCGCCTGAGCTTGCGCATGCGTGCCTGGCGCTCTTCCTGATCCATGTGAAAGGCGTTATGAATCGCCTCGGCAATGCCCTGGACATCGAAAGGATTGACCATGATGGCATGCTGGTAGAGCTGCGATGCGGCGCCGGCGAACTCACTCAGGATCAACACCCCTTTTTCTTCGATATTGCTGGCACAGTATTCCTTGGCGATCAGGTTCATACCGTCTTTCAGCGGGGTGATCAGCGCGATCTCACAGGTCTTATAGTATGCAACCAGCTCGCTGCGGGTTAGCGACCGAAAGATATAGTGTATGGGTATCCAGCCCACCTCGGTGTATTTCCCATTGATCTCGCCCACGATGCGTTCTATCTCCTGTTTGAGCTTGTCGTATTCCGTAACCGTCTGTCGGCTGGGCACTACAACTTGCACGAGGGTTACCTTGCCGCGCATTTCAGGAAAGAGTTCCAGCGCATGGGCAAAGGCGCGCAAACGATGGGGAATGCCCTTGGTGTAGTCCAGACGGTCAACCCCGAGGATCAACTGGCGCTGCGGCAGATTGGAGTGGATGATCCAGGCCGTTTCAGCGACCTCCTGAGTCTTTGCACGTTCTGCGAATTCGGCATAGTCGATGCTGATAGGGAAGGCCCCTACGCGCACCTGGCGATCTCCCACCTGAATGGTGTTGACCTGGCCTTTGCCGGTAATCTGGTAATCCAACAGGGCACGGACACAGCCAATAAAGTTGCGCTTGTCGCGAATGGTCTGAAAGCCGAGCAGGTCGTATGAGAGCAAGGCGTGCAAAATTTCAAAGCGCCAGGGGATTTTGAGAAAATTGTCCAAAGGTGGAAAAGGTATATGCAGGAAAAAACCGGTGCGGCGCTGATAACCGAGGCGCATGAGCTCCCGGCTTACCAGGATCAGTTGATAGTCATGCACCCATACGTAATCGTTCTCGGTCGTATTCTCTGCCACGGTCTGGGCGAATTTGGTGTTGACCTGTTCGTAGTAATGCCAGTAGCGGGGTTCAAATTGGCATAAAGAGATCAGGTCATGAAAGAGCGGCCACAGGATTTCGTTGGAGAAGCCGAAGTAATAATTATCGATTTCTTCACGAGTCAAAGGCACGGCGCGCAGCGAAAAGCCGGATTCACGAGTCCCCTTGCCGATGAGCTCCTTGAGCACCCTTTCGCGCGGCAGATCCTCCATGTTGGTACCGATCCATCCGATCCAGATGCCCTCGCGGTCGCGCAGCACGGGGCTCAGGGCCGTAACCAGACCGCCTGAGCCGGGTTCGATACTCCAGGTGTTCCTTTTTCTGGAAAGTACGATAGGCAGCCGGTTGGAAACCACGGCTAATCTTCCGATATCCATGTATCCCTCCTCGTGATTAAGAACGTGGTGCATACCTGAGCCAGCAGGCCAGGAAATCGCGCACCTCCTCGATGCCGGACACATACCCGTGCGCCGCAGTGGGTGCGCCGGTTGAGTCGACCTTGATGCCAATGCCATGATTGCTGATGGCGCGGAACACGTCTTCATCGGTATCATCATCTCCGATAAAAACGAAAAAGTGCTCGTGTCCAAGGCTGGATATCAGATCCTGAACCGCAACACCCTTATTACGACCGAGGCAACGAAGCTCGATACCGCCGTTAAACCGTCTGACTTCCAGGGTGTGTCTTTCGGCGACCGCGGTCCATTGTTCCGCAATCCTTTCTTCCCACGCAACGGCGGTTGCCGGCGACAAGCCGCGGGTATGCAAAGCCAGGCTGGTCATTTTTATCTCCAGAAGGTGCGCGGCACCTTCATTGACGGCAATGTCTTGAGCCGCTGCGAGTCCATGCGCCTGCGCGGGGTCTGGTTGGTGATATTGGATCTTGACACCAGGGCGCTTGGTCTCGAAACCGTGATTACCGATCAGGATAAGGTTTTGTTCCTGCAATAACAGCTCGATCTCGAAAATCGGCCTGCCTGATATAACCGCTACGGTCCCCGGTGATTTGGTTACGATCTGCCGTAGAAGAGGGGCGATTCCTTCCAGCGGCAGGGCCTGCATGCGCTCAGCCTTGAAAGGGGCGAGGGTTCCGTCGTAATCCAGAGCCAGGAACGCCCTCGGAGAAGATACAAGTCTCTGCCAAAAATCAGGGATGTCGCCTATCTGGATCGTACACCCGATATCATCGACCGGCACGTTCAGGATACCTCGATTCGGTCCTGGTTGTCGGACAGTACCGCCAGCATGAGGGTCAGGTATTCACGCAAGTGCCGGGTGATAAGAAAGTTCTCCAGGACGAACTGATGAGCCTTGGCGCCAAGCTCCTCCAGATGGCCGCGATGCTTCAAGAGATATCTGATGCGCAAGGCCGCCCCTTCGGGGGATGTCACCAAAAAGCCGGTATGGTGGTTGATGACCTGCAAACGAATACCACCCGTGTCGCCGCCGATAACCGGTTTGCCCTTCCACATCGCCTCCGTGACCGTCAGGCCGAACCCTTCCCGTGTTGATTTTTGCAGCACGATATCGGATATGCGCTGGATGGCATTGATCTCGCGGTGGGCATCCGCAGGCAGCACGATGATATGAATGTCATGATCATCACCGGCTATGGCACGCACCTGCGCCAGGACCTCTTCGCCCTCGGGATCGTCGCTGGCGCCTCCGCCGGCCAGGACCAACTGAATCGGCAGGAAGGACTTTACAAGCCGGTAGGCGCGTACCACGCCTTGCGGATCCTTGAAACGATCGAAACGGGAGACCTGGGTGATTATGGGCCGGCGTCGGTCCAGGCCGAACCTGTCGTAGGCGTGGATCAATTCTTTGCTGTCGATCTCGACGTTTTTGGCGCTCAAGGGATCGATACTGGGAGGCACGAGGTAGAGTGGATGCGGCAGCGGCTGGGCGAATTCAGACAGCGACCAGATACTGGCATCATAGGATTTAACCCGGTCTCGCAGAAATTTCCATATCGGACGATAGGGTCGGCTGAGATCGATATGGCAACGCCAGATCCATTTGCCGCGTCGCCCGGGACAAAATGCGAACATACCGGCCGGCTGGGGATCATGGATGAATACCACATCCGCCTCCTCCAGTTTGGAGCGCAAGGTCTCGGCGTTGAGTTCATTAATGCGTTCATATTCCTTCAGGAGCGATTCCCTGATATCGATATGATTACCCTGCAAGGCATTATGCATATACTTGGTGCATTGGTAGAACTGCGGTGTGCCGTTAATGACCTCCCAGGAGGCATCAATGCCCAGTTCCTGCTTCAGCGGCACGAGCCAACTGAGGATCTCGGCTACGCCTCCGCCCTCGCGGGTGGAATTGACATGCACCACCTTGAGGCCTTTGAGTTGGGCTGCAAGCAGTCGCAGCTGGTCGATGACGTCTTCACCAACAATGCTGGCATACTGATCTAGTCGGTTCATGTTCAACCTCGCGTGGGTCGGAAGAAATCCATAAAAACCGTGGACAACTCTTCGCGTAGTTCGATGAGATTGGTGAAGTACGGGTCAACTTCGGCGATACGGTCGACCAGTTCCTGGTAATCCGGGCCGAAGCTTGATATCCAGATGGTGAAATCATCCTTGTTCTCGGGCAGGCGACGACGGGCGTCAATGACATGATAGAAAATGCTGCCGGACGATAAGCTGGGGATGGCACTGACGAGTTCTTCGGGTGCTGTCAGCCTTCTGGACGTATCAAACACGACGATCTGCGAGCGCACGAAATAGAAACGATGGTCAGCCGTAACCAGGGATAGCCGTTCGCTTTCGTCGAGTCGCTCCTCAAGGGTGTCCAGCACTTCGAGGCGCAGGTTTTCAATGTCCGGATAATCGGAAGGGTCGATCAGCGCCAGCCGTTCCGCCAGCGCCTTGTCGTGCAGGCTGTGCGAGGCCCAGATAGCGAAATCATTCTGAAATTCGGGATCATCGAAACGGGGTCGTAAGAGACCACCCCAGAAGTGATAGTATATCGAAGTCGGCGGAGCGGTCAGGACCTTTTCACGCAATTCCCTGAGCGTCTGGGCATATTCACCCGTAGAGATGGCTATCAGGGCACAATCTTTGACTTCAAACGTTTCACTCATAGCGTTGCTCCTTCTCTGTAAGATGGCGGATCTGACAAAACGAGAAAAGAGTCTCTATGGTTATGTTTGTCGGTCATGTACTAATATAGTACCAAAGGGTGATGTGTCAAGGCGAAGTGCCATGAAATATGACATAATGGTTCTTCGATTTATGAGAGGATGTCTTTATTAGTCGAGAATAGAGGCCTGGGCGCGTAAAAGGTCATGCAGCGTAATAATGCCGACCAAGGCCCGCGTGACGGGTTCGGTCAGGACGATTACCCCTGAGGGAGAGGCAATGAAGGCATCGGCAACTGCGTGTACGGTTTGATCGATCGTACACGTGACGGGCTCTTCAAGCTGAGGTTGATTTTGATGCTCCAGGGCCTCGGTAATTTCCTCTCGAGTAATGATGCCCTTGAGCTTGCCGTCCATAACCACGGGAAAAGCGCGGAATGGATGCTTATCCAACAGATCTCGCAGATCATGCTCTTGCAAGCTGGTTGCCACAACAGGACAGCGGTTGGCAATGGTGGCGATAGGAAGGTTCTGCCAACTATGCAAATTAAGCGGTGGTCTGATCTTGATGAGTTCGTGACCGTCCTGGACTAAAAGGGCGTCGTAGAAGTTCAGATTGCCGGCCATACGCGAAACCAGCATGCTGATGAACATACCCAGGAGCAAGCCGGGCACCATGGAAAATTGATGGGTCATCTCGAATACGATCAGGAGCGAGGATAGAGGGGCTCGTACTACGGCGCCCAGGCAGGCGCTCATACCAACGGCGGACAGCACGATCGTGTCCGCCGGGGTAAGGGGGACCCAGTGTCCCAGAAGCCCGGCGATGAAGAATCCACTCAGACCCCCGATGAAGAGCGTGGGTGAAAAAATGCCGCCGCAACCGCCGAAGCTATAGGATGCGATGGTGGCCAGAAGCTTGCAGATCACCAGTATCCCGGCTGCCCACCAGACGAAATTGTTGTGAAGTACCTGGGAAAGATCTTGATATCCAAGACCGAAGACGCCGATTTTGCCGGTAGCGAGAAAGGCGCTCACGCCCAGCACCCAGGTGATGAAGGCGCCGCAGCACGGCAGCAGCCAGGCCGGGATCTGCTTTTGTTTTTTTAAACCGGCGCGCCAGGACAGGGTGCTGCGTTGAAAGATAATCCCGGCTAGTGAGGCGACTAACGCCACCAGTGGGACTACCAGATAGTGCATCCACGAAACTTGTTCGATGGACGGCAGGGTAAAGGCCGGTTGCCGTCCGATGATGGCATACACCACAAAGGCCCCCAGGACGGATGAGATGACGACCCGGCCGATGGAACGCGAGCTGATGTCGCCTACGATCTCTTCCAGCACAAAGGTGATGGCCGCCAGGGGCGTATTGAAGGCGGCGGCCAGTCCTGCCGAGGCCCCGATCACGACCGCCCCGCGCCTGAGACGCTTGGGCACCCCGGTGTAACCTGAAAGCACCGAGGCTAATCCGCCGCCCATGAAGACGGTCGGGCCTTCACGACCCAGGCTTGAACCGCCGCCGATGCTGAGAACGCCGGCAATAAATTTGATAAGTACGGGCTTTAAGGGGACGTAGCCGAGTTCTTTCCAATACGCGGCCTTGAGCTGTGGAATACCGCTGCCGACGGCATCAGGACTGAGCACGTTCAAGAGGATGCCCACCAGCAGAGAGGAAGTCATGATGGTGATGAAGCTGGCTATGATGAAAAAGGTCTTAGAGTGTTGTGCAAATACTCCAAAGGTCCAGGCAAAAACATAGTTGGTCATGAGCAGAAAAGCCACCGATATCAAGGCCGATGCGAGACTGAAGAGGACGGTCTGAAGGATGGCGCGCGTGTTGTCGGGAAAACTCTTCACCAGGAAAAGCCACGATCTGATATGCTCCCCTATCATTGTCAGGTCCGTTCAGTCTCCATGATATGTCAAGTCGTCTAATGATTGCTCTTGTCTATAACAAACCTCACCATGGTTGTACAGGATAAGAGGACTTTCATGGCTTATGAAACAAGGGTGTGATATGATGCCCATATAAATGGCGCGCTGTTTATACTGCATATCTATCCTGTGTTTCAGTATATGCCTTGCACAGGCGGCGCCAACGGTCTGTAACGCGGCCGCGGCCGGGCCGTTCTCGTTTGATGTCCTCACTACCGAAAAAATGAACATGCGTATCACCCATCAAGACGGCATACGCCGGATCGCGGCGGTCACGCCGTCGCCGGAGGATGGGCCAATCCTCAGTACGCAAAGCGCCGCGATAGAAAGCCACCTCATCCTGGAGAAGCTGACCTTCATGGCGGAACTCAGCCGGAGTTGTCTCAATGACGCAACTTCGGACAAGGCCACGACCGCTCAAGACAAGGCCTGGAGGGCGCGACTATCCGGCCAAGGGGCCGGATTCAGCTGGGGATTGTCCACCAGGCATATGGGTCCCGCGTTCATGACCTTCTCGAAGCCACAGGAAGGAACCACAAGGTCACGATACGACTTCGATTCCACGATCGATCTCGGCCCTTCAATGTTCTCTCTCAGCGCGTTTAAGTACCGTGATTACCTGGACAACAATGAACTCAATCCCGTGGTTGAAACTAGCACGGGTGCCATCCGATATACCTATGAAAGGCCGGGTGCGCCGAAACTGTTGACCACGTATACCTGTTCCTCCATGGAATACATACAGGCTCTGGCTTCTGGCGCAGCCGACAGAAACACGAGCCGTACAATTTCCCTGGGCACATCGCTATCACGCTCGAAATGGAGCATTGTACCCACCTATGTTATCAAAAAGGCGCAGGAAATATCGAACACCGAAATGAACGACGTTGATACATCGCTGCTACAAATCACGGGCGAGCTCAGGCCGATTGAGAGTGTTTGCTTCACACCCCAGTTCAGCTTTTCCAACACATCCCGTTCGGATACCCGTGTGCGAAGCTTAACCCGCCAATCAGCCGTCAGCGGCAGGTTAAAGCTGGTCCCCGGAATCCTTGACCTTACCACGACGCTTTCTCACCTGAACAGTTGGGCCCGGGACGGATCCCTCGATACTAATTCGGTCCTTGCCGTTGGACGGGTCGACTGGTCGCTCGACAGGCATAGGTCTGATCCCATAGATAAGTCGCTCAGCATCGGCGCACATGTAAAGAGGACCAGGGACCGTATCGGCCAAACGAGGCAGGATGAATGGGAAGCACGTGCCGCGCTCACTATCAAGCCTCGTACCGCCCTCTTGGGCGTTGGTCAGGCCAGAGATACATCCTATCGATGACGGCCACAGGAATACGTTATCAGCGCTTTACGACCAGAACGGGCTGTTTGGCCTTGCGCACCACCTTCTCGGACACGGATCCCAGGAGCATCTCCCCGATGTTGCTCTTGCCGTGCGACCCGATGACAATGGCTGAAACCTTTTCCTCGTCAGCGGTTTTCAGGATCTCGCTCAAGGGTATACCGTGTACGATTCTATGGATGACCGAGAAACCCGCCATACGCAACTCATCTTCCAATTGCCCCATGTTTATGGAGACTTCCTTCTCGAGCTCAAGCGTGGGCGCAGCCGAGGCCGCAAATTCATTCAAGGTATCGATGCTCCGCTGATCTATGACATGCAGGGCAACAACCTCCTGGGCGCCTGCCGTGCGCAATTCCTTGACGACACCCATGGCCTTGCGCGCCGTATCTGAAAAATCCGTCGGGTACAAGATCTTTTCAAACATGGTTGGCCTCCTTTGCTTGGTTTTGTTTGTGGGAGAACTTTCCGCTTTTTCTACGCGGTATATTTATCTCCGGTGATAAGATCAATTGCGGAGGTAATTCTTGAGCGCCCAAAATCTTAACCAATTGCTCCAATCCAGAGGCGATGCGCTCCAGATTTGCGGTGGGAAGGGTTTCAAGGCCAGATACCAGCAGACCTTGAGCAACCTGAGGCGATTTGGCGACCAACGCCTTTCCCGCATTGGTCAAATCGACCTGTACAACGCGTCTATCCCGCATAGACCGGGTCCTCATGACGATACCTCGCATTTCAAGGCGGTCGATAATGCCAACCAGCGTGGCAGGATGGAGATAAATTTTACGCGCCAGATCCGAGATCCTGATCGGGCCAGTCTCGGCAATAGTCTTTATAGTCCAGAGTTGAGGCCCGGTGAGCCCGGTTGAAAGCTCGGCCTTTTTCGATTGGGCGTTAACTACCTGGAATACCCGTCTTAAATTATCAATTATTTCTGGAATAATGGCATTCTTCTCATTCATACCATGCGTGCCTCGTCAATGTAACATTAATATTTGTATACAACATATTTGAATAGAAAACAATAATCGCTATGGTTTGAAGATAGGAGTCGCATAATCCTTTCCTAAGCTCACCATGGGCGATTTAAATGGTCTTGAACAGCACACTATGAACAGGTGTACAGTCTTGTCATTGCCGAACCGGCAGCTATTATAGGGTTAAATGACGCGAGCGCATGTATCGGAACAGCGCACTGCGCCGGGGAGCTTGATGGATGGCGATCCCCCATGCTACGTACCGTCTGCAATTCCATGCCGGCTTCACCTTCGAGGATGCCGCTGCCCTGGCTGATTATCTCGCCGCCTTGGGGGTGAGTCATATCTACGCCTCACCCTATCTCCAGGCCCTGCCGGGCAGCTTGCATGGCTATGATGTGATCGATCCCAACAAGATCAACGAGGAACTTGGCGGTGAAATCGGGCATCGGCGGCTTTGTTTGGCCCTGCAAGAGCATGGCATCGGTCAGATCCTGGACATTGTCCCCAATCACATGGCCATCAGCGGACCCGAGAATCTCTGGTGGTGGGATGTGCTCGAAAATGGGCCTTCCAGCAACTTCGCCAGCTACTTTGACGTGGATTGGGAACCCCCCGAAGACCGTTTGAGCAACAAGATCCTCTTGCCCATACTGGCCGACCATTACGGCCGGGCCATTGACAGGAGCGAAATCCAACTGGAAAGGTCCGGTTGCAGGTTTACCGTTAAATATCAAGATCATGTCCTGCCAGTGGCCCCCAAGTCTCTCATCGGGCCACTGGCCAGGGCGGCCCAGATCGCCGGATCCGAGGTCCTGGCCTTTCTGGTCGACGCCCTAGTCGCTCTGCCGCCGCCCACGGTCAGCCAAGTGGATGAAATCCGCCAGCGCCACCGCAATAAGGAGGTCATCCGTGGGCTGCTGGAGAGGCTGCTGAACGAGGATGCCCGCGTCACGGCGGCCGTGGACACGGTCGTCAATGAGATCAACCGCGATGCCGAAGCCCTGGACCGGCTGTTGGAATCGCAGTGCTACCGCATTGCATACTGGCGCACGGCCGAACGCGATCTTGGTTACCGGCGCTTTTTCGACATTAATAGCTTAGTGGGTTTGCGCACCGAGGATGAAGTCGTCTTCGCAGATACCCATTACCTCATTTTGGGCTGGCTCAAGCAGGGGATTTTGGATGGGGTACGCATCGACCATGTCGATGGCTTGCGCGATCCGGAGCAGTATATCAACCGTCTTTTCAACATGGCACCCCAGGCCTGGATCGTGGCGGAAAAGATTCTGGCCCCTGAGGAACAATTGCCCGCCTCATGGCGGTTGCAAGGCACCACCGGCTATGATTACCTTAACCTGGCGGGCGGTCTCTTGATCGATCCGGCCGCTGAAGAATCCTTGAGCGTATTTTATGCTGAATTTACCACTGAAACCATGGATTATCATGAAGTACTGCGCGAGAATAAGCTGCTGGTCATGCGTGATCTTCTTGGCAGCGATCTCAACCGCCTGACGCACCTCATGCTCAAGATCTGCGAACGCCACCGCCGCTACCGCGATTATACCCGGCATGTGGTGTATGCCGCACTGCGGGAGTTGATCGCCTGTTTCCCGGTCTATCGCACCTACGTGCGTGCCGAGGCCGGAGTGGTGAGCGAACAGGACCGTGCCATCATTGAGTGGTCGATCGAAAAAGCCAAGGATCAGCCGAGCGAAATCGAGCCCGATCTGTTCGATTTTATCCGGGCAATTCTGCTCCTGGAATATCGGGGGGCCTTCGAGATGGAATTCGTCATGCGGTTCCAGCAACTGACGAGCCCGGTCACGGCCAAAGGGGTTGAGGATACAACCTTCTACTGCTATAACCGCCTGATCGCGCTCAACGAGGTGGGAGGAGATCCCGGCCGTTTCGGAACCTCGCCGGAGTTTTTTCATGCAAGAATGCAGGCCGCGGCCAGGATGTGGCCGCATAGCATGCTGACTACATCCACTCATGATACCAAGCGCAGCGAGGACGTGCGCGCCCGTCTCTATCTCTTGAGCGAAATCCCCCAACACTGGACGCAGACGGTCCGACGCTGGTCAGCCATGGCGCAGCGCTACCGGGCCCAGGATATTCCTGATCGCAATACCGAATATTTCATCTACCAGAATATCGTGGGCGCCTGGCCGATCGATGAGAAACGCTTTCAGATATTCATGGAAAAGGCTCTGCGCGAGGCCAAGACCTACACGACCTGGACGCGGATCAATGAAGAGTATGAGCAGGCCGTGCGGGTATTCATCACCGCCATACTGAATGACCAGATCTTTCTTGCCGATCTGGAGTCCTTCGTAACCGAGCTCGAATATCCTGGTTGGATCAACTCACTGACGCAGACGCTGATCAAACTCAGCGCCCCGGGGGTACCGGACATCTATCAGGGCACCGAACTCTGGGACTTGAGCCTTGTCGACCCCGACAACCGTCGTCCAGTCGATTATACGCGTCGGCGAGCCATGCTGGATGCGCTTGCAGGCGCCGACCCGGAGGCGATCATGGAGCGCATGCCCGAAGGGCTCCCAAAACTGTGGCTGATTCGTCAGGCTTTGCACTTACGTCGGGAACTTCCGGAGGTTTTCATGGACGGCGATTACACCTCCTTGAGCGCGCGAGGAAGCAAGGCGCGGCATGTTGTGGCATTTCTTCGCGCCGGCAAGGTGGCCGCCGTCGCCCCCCGGTTGGTCATTGCCTTGAACGGCGACTGGGGCGATACGACGGTGCAGTTGCCGCATATCCGATGGCGCAATGTGCTGACCGACGAGTCCTTTCAGGGGGGACGTATCCGTCTAGCCAACCTCCTGGCTCGATTTCCCGTGGCCCTCCTGGCCTCGTGATGTTGATGCACCGCAGCGTGGACGATAACGGCATGGCCGATTCAATGCCACGCTTCAGTCCTGGCTTTCTTCCGCGGGCAGTGCGATGGCGATGCCCCGGCATACCGTTTCGAAGCATGCTACCCATTCCTTAGCGAGGTTGTCCTGGTCCTGGCGTGGCTTGATTGCGACGTAGTGGCCTTGCATGACCGCAAAGCAGGCGTTCTGTATCTTCTGCAGATTGACATCAAAGGGCAAGGTGGCAATGAGTTCGACGCCGGACTTAAGCTCACGCAGACGTTCCAGATCGTCGGGGTGTTCCAGGAAATCTTGGGCCAGGCGTTCGATACGACGTCTGAGCGCGATCTCAAGCGTCCTGGCATTGAGGGCGATACCTTGCAGTCCGACTTCTGCCAGATACCCCTTGAGAGTCTCGCTGCCGAGTGGTTCCTCATCAATGCAGCGCTTCAGGTTGGCGTTCAGGACGTATTCGGCGGCATAGTACAGGGGCTGGGGGGCAGGGTGTCCGAGATCCTTCAAAAAGCGCATGAACGGAGCATTGAGATCGTAAATCTGGCGGTAAAGTGCCTCGGCATTGACAAGGCTGCCCTCCAGGATCGTGGACAGGATCTTACGTTGTTCATCGCGGAAGAGGGTGCGCAGATCGTAGATATCAGGTCCGAAATGCTCATCCAGAATACGTAAGGTCTGAGTGATATCGCCGCGGTTGAAAGGCGCGGTGATCTCCCGTACAAGCAAATCGAAGTCGACGGCCGTGGTTTGCACGCCAGCGGTGAGGTTGTGGACACCGAAATGCAGCGCGCAGAAGGTGAACTCCTGGGACTCTCGGGTGATCTCACTGCGCACCTGGGCGCGGCCTAGGGCTAATTTGGCGCGTCCGGCGTCCGTGCGGTGATAATCCAGTCGCTCGACGCAATAGGAGAAGATGCGCGCCGGATTGTCATAGTCTTCGAAGAGCGAACTCATGGCATAATGCGCGCAGACCTTGGCCAGGTCGATCATGGCAGGTTCTACGCCACGTTCGAAAATAAGCCTGCCGTCCCGCCAATATACAAGGTTGCTGCGCGCCTGCCGCAGGACCTCAAGGAACTGCTGTTGGGGGGCGTTGCCCAAGGCCTCACGGGCCAACTGGAGCACCCGGCCCGCATATTGGATTACCTGCCTGGTTTCGAGACCGGAGATATCGTCGAAGAACCAGCCGCAGCTCGTATACATGAGCATGGCATGCCGCTGCAGCTCCATCAGATTGAGCGCCATGGTTGTTTCGTTCGCGTTGAGGGGGCGTTGGGCCTGTTCGGACAGGAACTGCTCCAGACCCTTGTCCGATCGATCCAGTATGACACGGATATAGTCATCACGAGCCCGCCAGGGGTCGGTGAAAATCTCGCGGGCCTTGAGCTCGAAGGCCGGTGCCAAAGTGTCGCGCAACAGATCCAGGGCCTGTCTGAGCGGCGTACGCCAGGCTTGGTTCCAGCCGGGTTTGCCGCCCGAGTTGCAGCCGCAGTCGCTGCGCCAGCGTTCGAGACCGTGCCCGCAGCTCCAGGAGGTATGCTCGAAGATCTCTACCGTGCAGTCGGGAGGATGCAAGGCCAGGTACTCGCCAAAGGTGGTGATACGGGCCTGGCCGTGGGTTGTGAGATAATCGAGCGCATAGGCCAGGGCCATGTCGCCGAAGGGGTGGTGATGACCGTAGCTTTCGCCGTCGGTGGCGATATGTACGATCTGGGGCCAGTCGCGCTCGGCGCTGAAGGCTTGCAGGAGCCGATGCGCGAAGTCTTCCCCACGGTTGAGGATCTGTTCGAAAGCTACGGCGCGCGAGATGGGACCATCGTAGAAGAAGACCGCCAGTTTCCGTCCTGAGGGCAGCTCCAGGCGATAGGGTCGGGAGGGATCGACGCGCTGATCGGAGACATCGGTCCAGACCTCGTCTTCGGTCAAGCGTGTGCGCGCGGCCTGATGGGGGGCGAGGATAGTGAAGCACAGGCCGAGTTCGGCCAGGATGTCGAGGGTTTCGAGATCAACGGCTGTTTCAGGCAGCCACATCCCCTCAGGCGCGCGGCCGAAGCGATGCACAAAATCCTCTATGCCCCATATAATCTGTGTGCGCTTGTCACGCGCGCTGGCCAGGGGCAGGATCATGTGATTGTAGGCCTGGGCCATGGCTGGCCCGTGTCCGGAAAAGAGCGCGCAGCCCTGGCGATCGGCCTCCAGGATCGCGGCGTAGACCTCAGGGGCCTTGCCTTCGAGCCAGGTCAGGAGCGTGGGCCCGAAATCGAAGCTGATGCGGGCGTAATTGTTGACGATACGCGCTATGCGGCCCTGATGGTCCAGGATACGCGAGGTGGCGTTGGGGGCGTAGCATTCGGCCGTGACCCGCTCGTTCCAATCGTGGTAGGGGTAGGCCGAGTCCTGGATCTCGACCGCCTCCAGCCACGGATTCTCGCGCGGCGGCTGATAGAAATGACCATGGATGCAGATATAGCGTTCCATGTGCCCTCAAGCCTCTTTACCGAATACTATAAACGCCCAGCCCGGGATGTCCAGGGGCACGAGGGTGGAGTCGCAATGGATTTTGTCCGGAATGTCGTTGCCAGGTCCCTGCCAGGTGGCGTCGGACGAGTCGATGAGCTTGACCCACCGTCCGTTACCTGGAGAGATGTCCGTTCTTACGATTGCCGGGCCGAGGTGAAAGACGGCCAAGACCTCACTGCGGGGCGCATGGCGCCGTTGCACGAGGAGGACGGTATCTTCCGGGGTTTCGACCGTCAATGAATCCTTGTCCAGGCGGGCCAGAGCCGGTACCTCACGCCGCAATTTCAGGAGCTGGCGATAAAACAGGCGCAAGACCTGGTGATGGCCGTCTGAGGCCATTGTATGATCGAGCCGGGCGCAATGGAAGGTGGCCTCATCCTGGGGGTCGGGGGGAAGGCGGCCGGAATGGAAAGAGGCGAATTCCGCGATGCGGCCATGGCGGACGGACTGAACGAGGTCCGGATCGCCGTGGCTGACGAAATAGAGGAATGGATCTGTTGCACCGTATTCCTCGCCCATGAAGAGCAGCGGAAGATAGGGGGAGAGGATGACGATGCCGGCGGCCAGTTTGAGGGCCTCGAACGATACGAGGGTGCTCAGGCGTTCGCCCCGGCAGCGGTTGCCGATCTGATCGTGGTTCTGGGAGAAGACCACGAAGCCTTGTCCCGGTATACCGGCCGTGGAATTGCCGTGCCCGCGTCTTCGGAATGAGGAATAATCGCCCGTGTAGGCGAAACCTTCGGCCAGGACCTTGGCCAGGTGTGCGAGCTTGCCGTAGTCCTGGTAATAACCGTCCCTCTCGGTGGTCAAGAGGGTGTGCAGGCTATGGTGGAAGTCATCCGACCACAGAGAGTCCAGACCCATGCCGCCCAACTCCGGGGGGCGCGCGAGACGGGCGTCGTTGAGGTTGCTTTCGGCGAAGAGATGTATCCGCCGGCCGAGACGCGCGGCTTCATCCTTTATGGCGCGTGCCAGTTGGGCCAGAAAAGGGCGGGGAGAAACGTCCATGATGGCATGCACGGCGTCCAGGCGCAGGGCGTCGATATGAAAGTCACGGATCCACTGCCGGGCATTGGCGATAAAGTAGCGTCTGACCTCGTCGCTTTCCTTGCCGTCAAAGTTGATGGCTCGACCCCAGGGGGTACGATAGCGGTCCGTAAAATAGGGACCGAAGTCGGCCAGATAATTGCCCTCCGGCCCGAGGTGATTGTATACCACGTCCAGGATCACGGCCAGCCCGATGCCGTGGCAGGCATTGATCAGTGCTTTGAGGCCCTGTTCGCCGCCATAGGATGACTGCACGGCAAACGGATAGACACCGTCGTAGCCCCAATTGCGTTCTCCGGGGAACTGGGCCACGGGCATAAGTTCGATGGCCGTAATGCCCAGATCCTTGAGGCCGGCAAGGTGTGGAATGATGGCCGCGAATGTTCCGGAAGTCGTATATGTCCCGACATGCAGTTCGTAGATCACGTACTCGCTCAGGTCGATGCCCTTCCAGGATGAGTCATCCCAGGCGTAGGATGGATCGGTCACCGCGGAAGGCCCATGCACGCCCTGCGGTTGGGATTGCGAGGCGGGGTCCGGGCGCTCGACACGGTCATCCAGACGATAGAAATAGAGGCTTCCCGGCATGATCTCCTGTACAAGCGCGGCATGATAATCGTCAGGTTCGCGTTGCAGCGGTACGAGGCGTTCGGGCTGGGTCAGCAGATGAATCTTGACACACTCCACTGCTGGCGCCCAGACACGAAAAGTGCAATTTCCATTGCCCTGATAGTGTGCCCCGATGGCGGGTTCATGACTTCGAGCGATCATATCATCACCGTATCATCCATACAGCTTCAATAAATCAACTCTGTATGTGTTCATTGCATGAGCCTTTGACAGCATCAGAGTCTTGGTTATTTTCGGAATAGAGTTTTCTCGAGCATTCAGGATAAATACCGCGACTGAAATCAGACTGTGAGTGGTCTCGAATAGAAGACTCCATCCGGGGCCAATATCCGGCATCGTCTCGTTTTTTCTGTAAGAAGCGCGGATCGGCGGCAGACCCCTCAGTATCTTAAACTCGTCCGCGGCCTCCTCTCGTTCGCGGCCGGCTTTTTCACGCTTCCCTACGAGTATTCTCCGATAGCAGCTCATTATGGCAGTCGTTCATATCGTTCTGAAATGCTTTGTTTGTATAATATAATATGCTGCTATCAGCCGAGTGCAAGATCATGGGCCGGCGGCGGATGGATGAGTCGAATGTCATGAGCGCGACAGCTTGAGTGACTTGCCTGAGGATTTACTTTTGAAAACTGAATATTATATTGTATGCCATGACACCCTGTGGCATGAAGAAACTCATTTCATTCACAATTTCCTCCTGGCTCATATTTTCTATTGTCCTCCCACACGCCGTGGCTCAGAATGAACATTACGGCCTACCACCCGCGCCAGGGCAATCAGCGACGACTTCCTACGTGCAAGTTAATAACATCGCGAAACAGCTCGACTCGCGCCTGCAGGAAATTCTGGCCATGCGCGCGGCCCTTGCCGGACATGCTGAGGATGGTAATTGGGTTTCCAAGATACTTGCCATCGATTACCTTAAAGATGCTGCCGTCGATGCAAAGAAGACCGCCCTTAAGGAGCTTATCGCCGAAAAACATCAGATCTTGAAAAAAAGGCGGTGGTCAGGCAAACCCCCTTTCCCTGATCTTCTCGCCACGCCTCAGCCGCAGTCATCCGGATTAATCACCGGGTCTTCTCCCGCGCCGACTGATTTCAATGTCTTGTTGGCGGAATATGAATCGCTGAGACTCCAGCTTCAGTTCCTGAACCTGCCGTTAACCGACCGGGCGGCCTTCCATAATCAAGTACTGGCGGCCGCCCGCAATGCCGAGACGCGCGCCAAGGAGGATGAGCAGAAGAGGATCGCAGAGGAAGAGGCTGACAGGATAGCCCAAGCGCGTCAGGCCGCCCAGGAAAAAACGATGGCTGCCAGAAAGGATATGGACCGGGCTATAGCTAAAGAACGCGCATCCCTTGAGGTTGTAGTTTCCAAACTTATTAGCTATCGGAACAATCTTACTTTCGCCCGCGAACAGCTTACATTGACTGAACAGGAGCATATGGCCCAACTGGTTGGGCTGAGGAACAGGGCCAACGATACCCCGGCCGGCAGCCCGGGGATGGATGCCCTCTACGACGACATGGTTCATGTCATGCAGTCGGCTAGAAGCGACATTGACGCATCTCTCGATGCGTATGCATCAATACCAGGCGCACCCCGTTACCAGGGAAACCTTTCTTCCCTTTCGCCCATGGATGAGGAACAGAAGGCATCCATTGCGGAGCTCAAAAAACTCGCGGCGGATACGTCATCCCAGGCCGCAAAGGCGCAAGCCCTGGGGACTGAGCTGGCATGGAAGCGCCTGAAGGCCGCAATTGCCTGGGCCGGAGAAATCAATACGCTTAGGCTGGAGGTGCTCACAAAGGTGAGCCGAACGAAGCGTGCGCGCCTTCTGGGCATCACCCGCGACGGCATCGCCCAACTCAAACGGGAAATCACGGACATCGTGCTTTTCAGTCGGTGGTCGCAGGCAGGAGGTAAAAAAATTCTGTTCGAGGAAATCGCGACGCTGAGAGATCCCTTTGTCGCTGGGGGCTTCGCCTCCAAGGTCATCTGGGTCGCCCTGCTCATAGCCGTTTATGTATATGTTATCCGTCATGGCAAGAGGTTTCTGGTACGGCTTCAAGGCTTCCTGAACGATGCCCTGCGCAGCGCCAAGCTCATACGCCGCGTGCAACAGGTCTTTTCTGTAATCAATGATATATTTGAGGAACTGATTCTCCTGGGAGCTGTGATCTTCTCACCCATCATCATCGGATTCGACCCGGCACAAATATACTGGCGCGTGGCGTATGCCATCGTGATCTGGTATGCGGCCTACCGTCTGGTCATCAAGATCAGCCCGCATGCTATAGACTGGCTCATTCCCGGAGTCCAGTTCGGAGAACAGCCGGAACAGAACCGACTACTCCTGCGGTCGATCCTGCTCGTGGGCAGGTACATCCTTGTCATCAACGTGATCCTCATCATGGCCGAGGCTATTCTCGGCCAGGGATATCTGTACCATATCGTATCAAGGATCGCCTGGATCGGCGCCTTCATTATCTTCGCCATCCTGATACGGTGGTGGAGGGACGGCATCTCGGACGCATACCTCAAGATCAATGCGTCAGGGACCCTGGCCGGTTTCGTGCAAACTACACGCACTCACTGGTATGGCTTCTTTGTCGCCATAGCGGCCTTCGGCGTGCTTATGATCGACACGCTGATCCATACGTCCCGTCGTTTCGTATACAGCTTTGAACAGTCACAGCGCATGCTCGCCTTTCTGTTCAGGCGCCGGCTCGAGAAAAAGGCCCTTTTAGCGGGAGGGAATATCTCGCCCCCCCTGAGTCTGCCTCCCGAGGCCGACGTATACTTTGATGAGGGCCCGGTGGCTAAACCATCCCTGCAGATCGACTTTTTCCCCCACATGGGCCTGTTCACCAAGGCCGTGCAGGACTGGAAGGCCGGCGGCCACATCGGAGCCTTTGCCGTCGTGGGCGATTTCGGCTTCGGTAAGACGACCTGGCTCAACGAGGCCCGGCGCAGGGCCGATGTCAGCCAAAGCACCTTTCTGGCACTGGACGAACGCGCCTCGACCCGGCCGGAGGCACTCAACCGCCTGGCCTCCGGTCTCGGGGCTCCCGCCGAGGCGGCGGCGAGCATCGAATCCTTGTCCGCCTGGCTGCATAGCGGCGAGCAGCGGCTGGTAATCGTGGATGACCTGCACTTCTGGTTCCTGCGCAGCATCGATGCCCTCGAGGCCCTGTCCACCTTCAACACGCTGGTTGAAATAACCGGAGAGAGGATCTTCTGGGTCTGCTCGTTCTCAAGCTATCCCTACCGGTACTATGCCTGGGCATCCAGAGACAATGTGGTATTCCGCACCGTCGTGATGCTGTCCGCCTGGCCCGAGGAGACCATCGGCACCCTGCTCAGGACAAGAACAAATCTCACCGGGTGGCGAGTGAGCTTCGACGGCCTGCTGCTGGAGGGAACCGAGGACTTTCCGGCCAAGGCTAATCCTGCCGACACAGCCAAGGATTACAACCGTCTCATCTGGGACCTGTCATTGGGCTCTCCTCGCGCCGCCCTCCAGTACTGGGTCCGGTCGCTTGCGATAGACGCGGATGGGATTACACATGTACGGTTCTTCAAACGACCGGAAGGGGCGCTGCTCGATAATCTCAACGAGTATGACCGGTTTGTCCTAGCCTGCATCGTCTGGCATGAGCAGGTGAGCGTTTCTGAAATAACCTCCATGCTGCGCTTTCCGTCGGTGACATGCCGGGATGCCGTCTTACGGCTCCAGGAGATGGGGGTCCTGCGCAGCAGGGGCGATTATTATCGGGTGACGGCCCAATGGTGGCCGGAAGTGGTCCGCTATCTCAAACGCAAGCATCTCGTACCTTCCAAGATATAAGGACGGCAACCAATGGAAACTCCGGGCGCCAATATCATTGAGTTCATCCGGGTGGGCGGGATCGTCACCGGTATTTTCATCCTGCTGGCCACCTGGCTTGCCTCGCGCATCCTGGATGCCACCCTCGTAAAGCTGAGCGGGCGTTTCACCCACAAGCGCCTGCTGATCAATCAGGTGGCCACCTTGGTGCGGTTTTCGATCTACATAACAGGCATCATCCTGGCGGTGATGGCGTCGGTCAGGCTTTCACGCGAGGTCATCCTCGCCATCGGCGGCACGGCGGCAGTTGCGCTCGGCTTCGCCCTGAAGGACCTCACCGCATCGATCCTGGCCGGCCTCATTATCATTGTCGACCGGCCGTTCCAGGTGGGAGACCGCGTGAGCTTTAACGGCGCCTACGGTGACATCATATCCATCGGCCTGCGATCGGTGAGGCTCTTCACCCTCGACCATAATGTGGTGACCATCCCCAACAACAAATTCCTGACGGATATCGTCTCCTCCGGCAACTGGGGCGACCTGGAGATGCTTGTCCAGATGGACTTCCATATCGGCCTGGATCAGGATCTTGCCCTGGCAAAACGCCTGGTCGGCGAATGTCTCACGAACTCTCCCTACGTATTTACTGGGAAACCTTGGGAGGTCCTCGTGAGCCAGGCCGCCATCGACGACTATATCACCCTGCGTTTGAGGGCCAAGGCCTATGTCCTGGACGTGCAGTACGAGAAGGCCTTTGAGACCGATGTCACGGAACGGGTCATGGAGGCTTTCAACCGATACGGAATACAGCCCCCGACCATTCTGCACCGGCAGCTTGCGGACAAGGCATCCATACGTTCATGAGAACAATTGACGGCCTCATAATGATCCGGAATCCATCGGGCGCTGTCTGTATCGGCCGCTGATGAAAGCCTGTAGGTGTCCTGATGGTCGGCGTTACGTACCAGTTGGCCGTGGTTCGAACAAACGAGTTGTGCCCGTGAAGTCAGGGCGTGAGCAGGCGGTGTTCGGCCGCGCCGATGATTGCCGGGACACGCGGATGCGTCACCCGACGCTCCTGGGATGTGGCATAGTACGCTTCGCGCACACCTCTCATCGTGCCCATGATGCCTGAATTCCAGTTGACCCGCAGAGGTGATGTGCCGTCCTGCGCCGCTCAAATCACAAAAGGACTTGAGGATCAGCTTATCGTGATTTCGTCATCGAATATAAAAATGGTCATGATGTCACGGCAATCGTCGCGGATGAGGGGGGTTCGGTGATGGTTTCCCGGATTAAACGTTCGAAGATCACGGTCATTGCAGCCACCGACATGACCCTGCAGGAATTCCCGGTTGTGCGTAAAGTCGCGCTGGTGGCAGAGATTCTCGGCGCGCCCCTTACCATCGCGCACCATATCGAGCCGCAAATCCCCATGCCGGTCCCTGTGTCTCTCGCTATGGATGGTTCGGTGTTCCTTCCGGTAGTATCTGATGAAGAACTGGAACATTTGCGTCAGAAAAAAATCGAGCCTGGAAGGCATAGCCGCCGAAATCGGTAAGGCAGAGGTTACGGTTCTCAAGAACGTAGACACGGTGGGGCCGTGCTTGATCTGGCAAAGAGCAGGCATGCAGATATGGTGGTGGTCGGCCATCACAAACGCACCTGGCTTGGCCGTGCGTTAGGTGATGTTGTGGCGTCGAACGTAATCGATCGATCCACCCGCGGCATCGTTGTTGTCCGGTGGCTTAAAATCTGAGGATGAATATGGATCGGCTATTGAACATATAAACCCCTTTATTATTATATATATCAATTTTCTTTTACAGACATACCATTGAATGGAGGTTTACCGATGATCGATACCCGTTTGCCGATTCACGAACGTCTGCGCGTGCTGGCGCAAAACCTGTGGTGGACCTGGCATCCGGAAGTAATCAGTCTGTTTACCGATCTGGACCCGCATCTGTGGCGCGAGGTAGAGCATAACCCGATTGCCTTCGTGAACCAGATCACCCCGGAAAAAGTGGAAGAACGGGCATCGGAACTGGTGCTCCACAGCCGTATCAATTACGCCTTCCGCAGGTTGGGCGAATATATGGAGCTTGAGAAAACCTGGGGCAGAATTCATTGCGGCAATATCAACCACCGCCCGGTCGCCTATTTTTCCGCTGAATTCGGGTTGCATGAATCCATGCCGATTTATTCCGGCGGCTTGGGGATTCTGGCCGGCGATCATCTCAAAAGCGCTTCCGATCTGGGAATTCCGCTTATCGGTATCGGCCTTTTATACCATCAGGGCTATTTCAGCCAGCGTCTGAATAAAGACGGCTGGCAGGAAGAAGAATATATCAACCTCGACATCAACAAACTGCCACTTAAGCCGGTGCCCAATGCGACGGGAGATCCACTGATCATTCGCATCGATACCCGCAACACCCCCCTGCATGCCAAAGTCTGGCAGCTTCTGGTGGGACGCGTGCGGCTCTTGCTTCTTGATTCCAATGTGGAGGGTAATTCCACCGAGGACCGCGAGTTGACCTCGCGTCTCTATGGTGGTGACATGCGCCTGCGCCTCAGGCAGGAACTGCTCCTGGGGATCGGAGGCGCGCGGGTCTTGCAGGAGATGAAGATATTTCCGGGCGTCTTGCATTTAAACGAGGGACATAGCTCTTTTGCCGTGCTGGAGGAGATTCGGCGCACCATGGAGTACGATCAGATCCCCTTCATGCGCGCCCATCGCCGTGTCGCCATGTATACCGTATTTACCACGCATACACCGGTGGCCGCCGGGCATGACCGCTTTTCACCGGAACTGATCGAGGAGCACCTGGGCATCTTCCGTGAAAAACTGGGACTGACGCATGATGAATTCATGGCATTGGGCCGCGCAAATCCGCACGATAACACCGAGCCGTTTTGCATGACCGTCTTGGCGCTTAAATCCACGCATCGGGCCAACGGCGTGTCCGCCATTCACGGTAACGTCAGCCGCATGATGTGGCATCATCTATGGCCGGAAAGACCCGAGGCCGAAGTCCCCATCGGCCACATAACGAACGGCGTGCATGTCCTGTCGTGGCTGGCCCCGCAGATGCACCAGCTGTTTCAGACCCGTCTCGGCCAGGATTGGACCACACGCATGGTGCACCCGGACATCTGGGAGCAGGTTGACGACATCGATACGGGCGAATTGTGGGAAACCCACCAGAGTCTGAAGATGCGCCTTATTCGTTTTGTCAGAAGGCGTTTGCAAAAGCAGGCCGAACGGTTGGGGCAGCGTAATATTCTCAAGAACATAGATCGGATTCTCGACCCGGATGTGCTTACCATTGGCTGCGCCCGGCGCTTTGCAACCTATAAGCGGGGCGATCTGATTTTATCTCAACAGGATCGACTGATCAAGCTGCTCTCGGACGCCAAACGCCCCATCCAGATCATTTTTGCCGGCAAGGCCCATCCCCGGGATGACTCCGGCAAGCAGCTCCTGCAACGGATTGCGCAGTTCAGTTATGGCAAGTCCGCCCAGAACCGGATCGTATTCGTGGAGGATTACGATTACAACGTCGCCCGCCACTTGGTCCAAGGTGTTGACGTATGGCTTAATAACCCGCAAAAACCCTTGGAAGCATGCGGCACGAGCGGCCAGAAGGTGATCCTGAACGGGTGCCTCAACCTATCGGTGCTCGATGGCTGGTGGCATGAGGCCTATGACGGTAAGAACGGTTTTGCCATCGGACATGGCGGCATGCATAATGACCCGACCGTGCAGTACCAGCGTGACGCCGATTTTTTGTATGAAACGCTCGAAAATGAGGTTGTCCCCTTGTATTACGGCCGTGATACGAGCGGCATTCCCCATCTGTGGGTGGAACGGATGAAGCATGCCATCAAGACCTTGGGATGGCGTTTTAACGCCGACCGCATGGTGCGGGATTACGCCGAGCGTTTTTATCTGCCCGCCGCCGGGGCCACCTCGGCCGAAACGGAGTAACACGGATCCAACAATGAAGAAATTTGAAACCGAGGTGCGTCTCAGCCGCGAAATGGGGTTGATGGACGCCACGTTCATCGGCGTAGGGGCTATGATCGGAGCCGGCATCTTTGTCCTGATCGGGATCGCCGCCGGTGTGGCCGGGCCGGCGCTGATCGTGGCCTTTGTGCTCAACGCGCTGGTGGCGCTGTTGACCGCCATGGCCTATGCCGAACTCGGCTCCTGCTTCCATGACGCCGGCGGCGGCTATCTGTGGGTAAAGGAGGGACTCCCGCGCTGGAACGGTTTTTTATCCGGCTGGATGAGCTGGTTTGCCCATGCGGTGGCCTGTAGCTTGTACGCCTTGGGCTTTGGGGCCTATTTCGGTTTTGTCTTTCAGGAGCTCGGCCTGACGTTGCCGCACTGGGGATTTTTGTCGCCGCCGAAGATCATGGCGGCCTTGGTCGCGCTGATCTTTGGCTACATCAACTTCCGCGGGGCCTCGGAAACCGGCAAGGTAGGCAACTTCGTAACCACGGCCAAGATCGTCATCCTGGGGGTCTTCGTAGCCTTCGGCCTGCCTCTCATCTTCGGCAAGACGGACTGGCAGGCCTCCTTCCAGCCCTTCATGCCCACCGGGTGGGGTGGGATTTTCCAGGCCATGGGGCTGACCTTCATCGCCTTCCAGGGTTTTGAGGTTATTGCGCAAAGTTCCGAGGAGATACGCGAGCCACGCAAGAACATCCCGCGGGCGACCTTTCTGTCATTGTTGATCGTAGTGCCGATCTACCTCCTGGTAGCATTTACGGCCTTGGGGGCGGTCAATCCGGGCGCCTTGACCCCCTGGGCATATCTCGCGCAGCACAAGGAACTGGCACTGGTGGAAGTGGCGCGCCATTTTTTCAGTGGCGGCGGGATCATGATCCTCGTGGGTGGTTTGATCTCGACCATGTCGGCCTTGAACGCCACGGTCTATTCATCCTCGCGCGTGGCCTTTGCCATGGGCCGGGACCGGAACTTCCCATCCTTGTTCGGCAAGGTGCATCCGCGAAACTTCACCCCGTACTGGGCCATCCTGATTTCCCTGGTCATCATCGTGTGCATGGCAATCGCCCTTCCTATCGAAGATGTGGCCAGCGCGGCGGATATCATGTTCCTGCTGTTGTTTTTGCAGGTCAATATCGCCATGATCAGCCTGCGCCGTAAACGGCCGGATCTGAAACGCGGCTTTCTGGTCCCGCTGTTTCCGTGGCTGTCGGTTCTGGCTATTCTGCTGCTCATGTTCCTGGCGCTCAATATGCTGCGTTACAGCCTCACGGCCTGGATTGCCACCTTGGCCTGGATCGGCCTGGGTCTGTTGGTGTACAAGGTATACGCCTCCCATCGCGAGCTTGCCTACCTTCACAAGATCAAGTCCCTGGAACGTATCGAGCAGAAGGATTATCGCATTTTGGTCAGCTTATCCAGTCCCCGCACGCTCAATAGCTTAATCAACATCGCTCTGGCCGTTGCCCGCAGGCATAATGCCGAGATTATCCTCCTGCACGTGATCGAGGTTGCCGAGGGGCACCTGCTCATCTCCGGTGTCGAAGAAACGGAACGCATCAAACCTTTACTGGAAGCGGCGGAAGATTTGTTCGTCGACGCCGGGGTCCCGGTGCGATCGATCATCAAGGTGTCGCACCGTATATCGCAGGGCATCATCGATACTACGCGGGAGGAGAACTGCAACTTCATCGTCATCGGCCGGCAAAGACATCCGAATTTTCTTGAACGCGTCTTTTCCTCCCTGATCTTTTCCGTACTTTCGCAGGCACCCTCCGAGACCGTGATCCTGCATGGAGAGATCGCCCCTGAGAAAATCAGATCCATCCTTATCCCCTACGGGTCCAATATACATACTCATCTGGCCCTCGAGATCGCCCCGGCCCTGGCTGACTATTTCCATGCCCAGCTGAAGATCGCTGTCGTCTTCGAACCGGGTACCCCGAAATCTGAAAGGGATGAAACCATCCACGCTATCCATGAACACATGCAAGCCAATGCCATCGAGGCCGAGATCATGGTCGTCAAGGAGCATGATATCGTCAAGGGTATCGTGCGGTTATCGCGCTCGGTCGACCTGGTTCTGATGGGAGGGAGATCGGGCGACGTAGTCGAACTTCTCCTGGCCCGATCGCTCACGCGCGAGATCACCGAACAGGTATCGTGCCCGGTGCTCTGGGCGAAAGAATATGAGGAGAAAGTATCCTTCTGGCAGGCGTTATTAACCGCGCCGCTGCAAAATGGAGCACATGATGAATGAACAGCTACAATTTTTTTTCACGGACCTGATCCACAAGTTTTTCGGTTTCCTGCCATCGCTGGTGTTCGGGATCGTTATTTTGAGCGTGGGTTGGATCCTGGCCTGGTTTTTAAAACGGCTGGTCATCCAGATGTCCGTAATCCTCAAGATTGAAGGCGCCATGACGAGGTTCCAATGGGGCAAGGCCTTTTCCAAGGCCGATGTGCGCTACGGGTTGTATAACTTTATCGGGAACATCGTCTTTTTGATCGTTTTTCTGATCTTTGTCTATTATGCCCTGCTCAATTGGGGTCTCACCTTTCTCTCACAACTCCTGGGAGAGGGCATCCTGCTGTTCCCGCGCGTTGTCGGAGCCCTATTCATTTTCGGGATCGGCTGGATGATAACGGCCGGGGCGACCAAGGCCTTATTGCGCGTTCTCTTGCAGGATGAGGTCTCGGCCGCCACCTTGATCACCCACTATGCCAAGGTCATGCTGATCATCTTGTTCGCGGCGATGTCCCTGGTTGAACTTGGTATTGCCAAGGAGATCGTCATCATCGGCTTCGCGACGTTGTATGTCACCCTGGGTGCGGTCGCCCTCATTTTCGCGGCCGGCCATAGCCGCGCTTTGACACCGAAGCACCCGGGATCGTTGCCGGAGAGCGAAGAAGCATCAACCCCCGACAAACCGCGAGCAAAGACATCCGAGCACGTCCCGGAATAACCGTGGTTATTCTTTGGCCACACGCAATGGTGGCGCGGAGCCGTCCTTCATTTGTCCGGGATAAATGGTGACATGCGGGAAAGGGATCTCGATTCCAAGTTCGTCGAAGCGTTTTTTCATGCGCCGGTTGAACTCGCGCGCCACGCGCCATTGCATCATCGGCTTGGTGGTGGTGCGGGCCTTGATGATGACGGCCGAATCCGCGAACTGATCGAGACCCATAATTTCAAGCGGGGCGATGATATCCTCTTTGAAGCTGGGATCTTCGCGGAGTTCGGCATCGATCTGCTCAAGCACTTGCATCACCGCATCCACATCCTCACGATAGGCTACGCCGATATCGAACACATAGCGTGAGTATTCCTTGGTCATGTTGGTGACCGTGTTGATCTGGCCGTTGCGGACGAAATGAACATTGCCCGACAGATCCCGCAGGACGGTCATGCGCAGGTTTACCTTTTCAACCAGGCCGTTCTTGCCGGCGATTTCGACCACGTCGCCGACTCGGATCTGATCTTCCAGTAGAATGAAAAATCCGCTGATGACATCCTGAACCAGCTGCTGGGAGCCGAAGCCGACGGCTAAGCCGACGATACCGGCGGCGGCCAGGATAGGACCAATCTTGACGCCGAATTCACCCAGGATCATGATCACCATGATGATTATGATGCTTACATCGAGAACATACCGAATGACCGATACCAGCGTATCGGCGCGTTTTTGCATCTCGACGTCAAAACGTCCGTTGCCAAAGGCCCTGAAGATCCTTGAAGATACCCAGTCTGCGAGCTTCAAGGCCACGTACGTCAGGATAAGCAGAAAGATTACTCGGAGACCGCTGGTAGTCATCCATTCGAGTATTTTCGTCAACCAGATTTGGAGACTGAAATCCATGTTCCCTCCTTCAACTCATGAGATTGTCTTCTTCCACGGCCGCGTTGAGACGGTCCTGGAAGTCAGGAATTGCCGCGCTGACGCGCACCCAGGCGTTCATCATGGGGATCCCCACCGGATTGGCCACGAACTTCCTAGTGGCGTACTTCAAACTCTCGACAAAGGACTCGGTGGCCTCGATCTCGCTATGCCGGTCATAGGGCAGACCGTTCAACAGCGCCAACGCGTTGTATTTTTCAATGGCGATGCGTGATTCCTTGACATAGGCGGTGTATAGGGTCCGGAAAAAGGACTGGCTCATGACCACTCCGTCCTGGCTGAGCACGCGGAACAGGGCCTCGGCAATGTCGGTGGCCATGCGGATAAGCCCGGTATCCGGCTTGTCCCTGGAGATCTCCTGGTGCTTGTGCTCATAGCTCTCGGCGATCTCAACCTGGCAGACGCGGTGCACCGAGGTGCGCTGATAGATCTCGCTCAAGAGAGATATCTCCAGGCCCCAGGTGGGGGATATCCTGATGCTGCGGGCCAGGCTGGAGATCATGGCGAATTCGCCTGAGAGGGCATAGCGGAAGTCGCTGAGATAATCAAGAAAGGGGTGGTATGCGAGCGTACGTTCCAATGTCCGCAGCAGCGGCAGATAGAACAGCCGCGTCACACGGCCGTAGAGCTTACCCGTCACGCGGGCATAGTAACCCTTGCTGAACTCGAACTCGATGGCCGGATGCGCCACGGGATAGACCAGGCGCGCGAGCATTTCCCGTGAGTAATTAAGGATATCGCAGTCATGTGAGGCGATCACGTCCACGTCAATATCGGACAGCACATATCCCAAACTCATCCAGACCGATCGCCCCTTGCCGGGGGTGTCCAGTCTGAAATCGTTGCTTCGCAGCTCATCATAGAGGGCCTGGAGCCGAGGCCCGTCATGCCAGACGATTTTTACTTTCATGGGAAGCTCGGCCATGATTTTTCGAACCTGTCGAAACTGCTCCTCGTTGGCTCGATCAAGGGATAGAACGATCTTGTCCAGGTAGCTGACACGCTTGAGCTCGCCGATGATCGTCGGCATGGCCGGGGTATCAAATTCGGATACCAGCGCCGGCAGGAGCAGGACGATCCTGCGCCTTTTTGCGATCTCATGGAGTTCCCGCTCGATTGCCTCGACCGGACGGGGGGTCAGTTTCTGCAGGGTCGTGAGCATGTTGTGCTGATAAAAATCCGACATGGAGAACCTCCTTACTTCCAGATTTCGATAAGGTACGGTTTCTTGTCCTCGAAAACTTGGGCCTGTTCCTGGAACAGCGCCTCGGCCTGCTCGGAGTCTTTGTCTTTTAGCTCGTTGACGAGCGAAGCCACCCGCGCGTTGTACAGGGGGATCATGGTGTCCAGCAGCTTCATGCGTTGTCGGGGCGTGGAATGAACGGCGTTGGCATAGTGATAGACGATCCGTACCCAGACGTCGATAGGCAGGAGAAAGTCTTCTTTGAAGTCCCGGTGTGCTATATCCTTGATCACCGCCATATCCTGTTCCCCGATGATCTGCTGCCATACCCCGCTGAAATTCCAAAAACCCATGCGGAAATATTCGAGCAGGGCATCCTGGTCGATCTCAAAGGCCGTCGGTTCTTCGGTGGGATAATCGCCCAGCGTGGGAATATCATTCGAGCTCTGGGTTTTTTTCCAGTACTCGTCGTAGCGCTCCATGAGCTGAAAGGTCGTGCCTACCACCTGCCGGAACATGGGGCCGAGATCGGCGGCAGGGTCTTTGTGCCCGTGGATCTTGGCCCCGAGCTTGGCCTGGCAGATCTTGAAGTCGTTCACAATGGCGGAGAGCGTCATCCAGATATCGATGCCGAAACGGGCTACATCGGTCTCCCAGATATCTTCCTGGTCCAGGTAGTGCTTGACCAGCGGCAGCGAAACACCGAAATCGCCGCCGATGGGCTGCCGGATGCGTACCCCATAGAGAGCGCGCGTCAGGTTGTAGGCGATGGTGTTGGTGATGGTGGCATCGTGTTTATAGCGCCGATAGTCCGGTGCCACGAAGTCATAACCGGCCTGGATAGGCTCGATCAGGTTCTTGACCCACAGCGGTGTTATCGAGACCAGGTCCGCGTCAAACACGGCCACGGCCTTGGGTTTGAGGAAGGCGGCCGTCTCGAAGATGGCGCGCAGAGCCGAGCCTTTGCCGGGCAGGCCGCGGTAGACCGTGACGATCTTCTCGATATTGTACGATTTCAGGTCATAGGCGCTGGCAACGTCGCGCGTGTCGTCCGTGGAACCGCCATCCGAGACCATAATCAGGGCCTTGGCGTCCGGGTAGTGCATATCGAGCCCTGTCCTGATCGTCTTTATGACATTGCGGATCGATCCGTCGCACAGGTATGATGGGATACCGATCACGATATCGGCTTGTCCAAGGCGTTCGATCTTTTCGCGCACATAGTCGCGTAAGCCAGAGGAAAATCTTCTGGTCGTGCTCATAAATATCCTCCTTTTCGAGTTCAGCTAATACATTGTTTTCAGATGCTTGTCCCCTTTGGTATCAAGGGTATCAAGGATATTTGTCAGGGCCGTGTTCCAGCCACTGCTGCCAGGCAACGGCGCCTGTATGAGTCCTGGGAGGGCGATATCTTCATAAACGCCATCGTCATGCGGAACCAGAACCGGGATATCGACCTGTCTCAGCATGGAGACATCATTCAGACTGTCCCCAAGTCCGACTGAGAGGATATGCGTGTTCCAATTGGAGGCAAAGATTGATTTAACGATATTCACGGCCACGCCCTTGTCACTGGCCGCGCCGATTAAGTGCAGGAAACGTCCCCCACGGGTGATCGATAAGCCTTCGACGCGGGCGGTAAGGGTCAATTCTTCGAGATGTCCCAGATCATGCATGAGAAAAGGCTCGGTGAATTCCCTTTCCTTGGCCAGGATGGCGGCTTCAAGACTGAGACCGGTGCGATCCATGACCTCCGATACCCCCCAGTCACCGAAGCCTTCCAGGGCTATGGCCGGCCTGATATTTTCGATAAAACGCCTGATTTTGGCATAGGGTACGCCCAGCATGATCGATTTGTAGGCGGATATGCCCAGGGCCTCAGGTATCGTGAACCCTTGATAGTCGTGGGGGAAAAATATTCCACCCCCGTTTTCGACGATAAAGGGGTCGCCGTTGGCCAGCTTGTCGCGAAGGAATTCCACCTCGCGTCGTGTTTTGCTGGTGCAGGCAATCAGAGGTATCTGCTCTTTTTTCAGCCGTGCGAGTGCAGGCCGGGCCTCTTCAAAGGTGTAATCACGATGATTTAAAAGCGTGCCGTCCAAATCCGTAAAGACAATAATGCGTCTTGTCTTCTTGTGCATTTGATCATCCTTCAATGAGATGTTGAAAAGATAAATTATGAAATTATAGTAAAGAAATACTAAGGCAATGCATCCAGATTGTCAACCTATGCATGCCCTACGCACCGAGATCTGATTTTGCTTCCCTGGACGAGGTCAGACGCAACCAGAGATAACCCAGCGTCCAGGCGGTCAAAGATGACAGGAATATACCCGTTTTAGCCATCCTGAGTGTAGCGGCATCCGCCCCGAAGGAGAGCTCGGAAACAAAGATCGACATGGTAAAGCCGATGCCGCCCAACATGCCCACGCCGATGATATGCTTAGGTCTAACCGCGCTGGGGAGGGATACCAGGCCGGTCTTCAGGGACAAGAGCGTGAACAGGCTGATGCCGATTGGTTTGCCGCACACAAGACCCGCTATTACCGCAAGGGTTACCGGATGGGCCATGGAGAATTTGAGGTCTTCGAAGCCCAGAGGGATGCCGGTATTGACCAAGGCAAAGGCGGGGACGATGACCATCACCACCGGAAAGTGTAGTCTTTCCAGAATCCGTTGCAGCGGTGATTCCACCAGGAAGATCTTTTCTTTCATGTTGTGCAGGATGGTTTGTTGTTCACTGTTGCTCAGGATGATCTGCTCGGGTTTAACCAGGCCAGCGAAATGCTTGAGCATATCACCCATGCGGGTAATGAACAGCGATTGATCATAATGGGCGCGCGCGGGTATGGAGAAGGCGACCAGTATCCCGGAAATCGTGGCATGAACACCGGATTTCAGCAAAGCCAGCCATATTAGCGTACCTATTAGCAAGTACGGCAGCCCCCGTCGCACACCCGTATGGTTCATAAAGAGCAAAAGCACGCAGAGGAGTGCGGCCATGCCCAGGGCGCCGAAGTGCAGGGTCTTGGTATAGAAGACGGCGATAACGATAACCGCGCCGATATCATCGGCAATGGCCAAGGTGACGAGGAAGATCATCAACCCTTGGGGTATGCGCTTGCCGAGCATGACCATGGCCGCGATGCAGAAGGCGATGTCCGTGGCCATGGGTATGCCCCATCCGCGGGCATAATAACCGGCCGGGATACAGAGGGTATAGAGTATGGCCGGTACGATCATTCCTCCCAATGCCGCAATCACCGGCAGGGCCGCTTTGCGCATATCCGAGAGTTCACCCACCAGGATCTCGCGCTTGATCTCCAGGCCAACAACAAAGAAGAAGAAGGTCATCAACCCTTCATTGACCCAATGCAGCAGGCTGAACTTGAGTTCGTATGCCCCAGCGTCCAGGACGATAGGAAAGTTGATAATATGCTCATAGACGGCGCGCCAGGGTGAGTTCGCAACGATCAAAGCCACCACGGCGGTGATCATGAGGATTATGCCGCTGGCGTTCTGTTGTTCTACGAATTCATGAAAAGGGCTGATGAAGTTCTTGAAACGCGCTTCCCACGGGTAGAAATACAGGCTCTCAACGTTGTTGGCCTGGGGCAGCGAGCGATCATCTTGCGCGTCGATTTTCATCAACAAATACCTCCAAACGCCATGCCCATGTGCTCAACAGCGACGGCTGCTTGCCGCTTTAAGGCTTCACCAAAATAAATTTATCGCGTCGGTTCTTGGCCCAGGCTTCTTCATTATGGCCCGGATCCAGGGGCCTTTCCTCGCCGTAACTGATGGTCTGGATGCGTTCCGGTTCAATGCCCAGTTCGATTAGATAATCCCTGGCCGCAAAGGCCCTCCGGTCTCCCAGGGCTAGGTTGTATTCGATGGTGCCCCACTCATCGCAATGTCCTTCGATCAGGGCTGTGTATTGGGGATGGCGCTTAAGAATATCGGCTTTGATCCTGATTATACGAGCCGCTTCATCCGAAAGCTCGGAAGAGTCATAGGCAAAGAAGATGCTTTGGTTGTTGAAGGTATTGGTTTCATATTCGAGACTGGCCAATGATGCGTGTTTCTCAGCCTGCTGTTGCTGGAGGGATTTCTCCGCAGACAGAATAAGGGATGATCGGTGGTTCTCCTCAGCGGCGCTTTGACTCGAATCAACGCCTCCCTCCGTACCGACTCCTGCGCAACCCGCCCAGAAACAGATGCAGATAATCGCTATCGCATGCAGGCAACGCGACCGTGGTATTGACATGCGGCACCTCCTTAAGTCTTGCCGATCATATCAAAAACCGATTGATTTTGTCATCCCCTCAATTATCCGGCCCGCTCCAAGTCTCCTACCCGGGCCGTCGGATCGCGAAAAATACCTTTACAACACTTCATATTATCCCATAAACTAGAACAAATCAGCATTGAGCAAAGGAGGTTTTCCTTGAAGAACGAGGCGCTTCAGGCAGTGATTGACAATAATAACCGCTTTGTGACTGGTCACGACCAAGCCTATTTCCAGGGCCATATGACGGCCCAACACCCAAGGGTGACGTTGGTCGCATGCTGCGATTCACGCTGCCAGGCCCATGTCATCGAGCCTGATCCGATCGATAAGGTCTTCACGGTAGAAACTATCGGCAACCAGATGGCCAGCGCCCAGGGCTCGGTGGATTACGGCATCCTGCATCTGCATACCCCGGTCCTGCTGATCCTGGGGCATACGGACTGCGGTGCGATCAAAGCCTTTATGAAAGGCTACGACAAGGAAAACGAGGCTGTCAAGCGTGAGCTTGACTTCCTCAAGCCTCCCTTGAAAACCCAGGTCGATCCGAAGGTTGATTTTGGACAGGAGCTTTTGCGCAATATCCAGAAAAACGTGGACTATCAGGTTCAAACCGCCCTGGTACGTTATCAGACACTTGTTTCCGAAGGCAAGCTCATGGTGGTCGGCGCCATTTATGATTTCACCAATACCCTCGGCAAGGGCTTTGGCCGCGTGGCCGTAACGAATATAAATGGTATCAAGGACTTGGAGGCGATCAGAAATCTGTCGCAAGGCATCGACCTGGAGCAAAGCCTTGTACGGGTAAATCTGGACTGATAGCGGCATGTCTTTTGCCCATAGAGGGAGGAACCTGTGACCCTTTCCCAGCTCAAGGAAATCTTGAAGGCCGAGGTTATCTGCGGAGATGAGAAGTTGCCCAGCGTGGAGGTGCACACCGCTTTCGGCGCCGATTTGATGAGCGACGTGCTGGCATTCGCCCGCTCCGGTTGCCTCCTCATTACGGGACTCACCACGCCCCAGACGGTCCGGACGGCCTTCGCCCTCGATATCGCCGGTATCCTCATCTGCCGGGGCAAGCTGCCTCAGCCCCAAGCGGTTGAGATCGCCCGCGAGTTGGGAATCCCGCTCTTAAAGACCGAATACATCATGTTCGAAACCTGCGGTATTCTCTACCGCGAAGGATTGCGGGGCTGCATATGCGAGATCCTCGCCGGAGATAAGTCCTGTGTCGAGTGAAGAAGATGAATTCGGCGGGAGCTATACGGTCAGGGGGCGGGACTTCATCGATGCCGGCCTTGTTTCCAGCCAGATCAAAAAGCTCTTGAAGGATCGCGGCATTCCGGAAGACGTGGTTCGCAAGGTCGCGGTCGTGACCTTCGAGGCCGAGGTCAATATCATCTCCTATGCCGAGATCGGGACGATCAACTTTCATGTGGACGACAGGGCCGTCACTATCGAGGCTATGGACAAGGGGCAGGGTATCCCGAACATCGATCTGGCCCTTCAGGAAGGGTATTCCACCGCCGACGATACCATACGCGATATGGGTTTCGGCGCCGGCATGGGCCTGCCCAATATCAAGAAGTTTTCCGATGACTTCGAGATCATATCCATTGTGGGCAAAGGCACCACGCTTAAGAGCGTCATCAAGATAGGCGGTAAATAATCACACTAAGCCCTGGGATAAAGGGGGTGGTCATGGATTTGAAAACCATACAAGCGGAACTGGGACTGAATGTGCAATGCGGAGCCGAGAGAATCGGCGCCGAGGTCACGGGCGGATACGTGGGCGATCTCTTAAGCGATGTCATGGCCAACAGCGCCAAAAGCCAGGTTTGGGTGACGCGGCAGGTGCATCAGAACATCGTGGCCGTGGCTACCCTGAAAGAGCTCTCCGGCATCATTATCGTACAGGGCGCCATGCCCGACAAGGATACCGTCGCCAAGGCCGAAAAAGAAGGGCTCCCGATCCTGACCACCAGTCTGGCGGCCTTCGAGGTGGTGGGCCGTATTCACCGTCTTCTCCGTACGGCATAGCCCGTCTGGGACTGGGAGATGGCGCGCGCCTATACCTGCGATTTCCATATCCATACCTGCCTGTCGCCCTGCGGCGATCTGGATATGCACCCCCAGGCGCTCATCGGGGCAGCTCGGGCCAAAAATCTGGATATCATCGCCATCTGCGATCATAACAGCATGGAAAATGCAGGCTATGTGATGCGTGCCGCCGCCGGGACGGAGATTACGGTGCTGCCGGGCATGGAGGTCACCTCGGCCGAAGAGGTGCATGTCGTGGCCCTGCTGCAAGACCTTGTCCATGCCCAAAAACTGCAAGACCTCGTGTATGCGCACCTGAACGGAATCAACGACGAAGACGTATTCGGAGTGCAGGCCATAGTCAACGAGTTCGGCGAGGTGGAGGGACTTAATCAGCGGCTGCTCATCGGTGCCACCACCCTCACGCTCACGAGCCTGGTGGACGCCATTCATGCCCTGGGTGGTTTGGCTATTGCCTCGCATATCGACCGCGAGGCCTTCGGCATCATCGGACAGCTCGGATTCATCCCTCCGGATGTCCGTTTCGACGCGTTGGAGATCTCGGCCGCGCTGGGCATATCCAGAGCACGTGAGCGCTACCCCGAACTGGCGGATTATCCCTTCATCACCTCCTCGGATGCGCATTACATAGCGGATATAGGGCGCAGCGTCATCCGGTTACGCATGGAGGCCCCCACGCTGACCGAGATACGCAGCGCCTTTAAAGAAGAAGCCGGACGATCCATGGTGGAGCTTCAATGATAGAGTTGGCGCTGCATATCCTCGACATTGCCGAAAATTCTCTCAGGGCCGAGGCGACTTTGGTGGAGATCAGCGTGATTGAGGATCTTGTCCGCGACCGCCTCAGCATCACCATCAGCGACAACGGACATGGAATGACGCCTGAAGAAGTCGAACGCGCCATGGACCCTTTCTATACCACCAAGAAGGTGCGGCGCATCGGTTTGGGCTTGCCCATGCTGTCACAAGCCTGCCAGAGTACGGGCGGGTCATTCGCCATCAACTCCGAACCGGGCGTGGGCACGCGCATCACGGCCGAGTTCGTACATTCGCATATCGACAGACAGCCCCTGGGTGATGTTCCGGGCGCCGTCATCGCCCTGATCCTGGAAAAACCGGAAGTGGACATCCTTTACACCCATCGACGAGATGAATCGCTCTACACCATGGATACGCGTGAAATCCGCGCACAGCTGGACGATATCCCCCTGAATCATCATGAGGTCATCAACCTGATCCGGGAGAACATCGCCGAAGGCTTGAGCGAATTAGGCGTCCATTGACGCGATAGTTTTCGCTTGCAATTTTATTCATTGTGTCATTGATAAAAAGCCGCAGGGCTTTTTTAAGCATACGAGCAGATAAGAAGGACGCACTTAAGATGGAGAAACGCTTGAAAGAACCGATCCGATTTGTCACGGCCACGGCGTTATTTGACGGGCACGATGCATCGATCAATATTATCCGGCGGTTGCTGCAGGACGCCGGGGCCGAGGTGATCCACCTGGGGCATAACCGCGGGGTGCGGGAGATCGCGCGGGCGGCTGTCCAGGAAGGGGCGCAGGCCATTGCCGTGAGTTCGTACCAGGGCGGGCATATCGAATTTTTCAAATACCTCATCGATCTGCTGGAAGAGCAGGGGTGCGGCTATGTCAAGGTCTTCGGCGGCGGGGGAGGGGTAATCGTCCCGGACGAGATCAAAGAGCTCGAGGCCTACGGGGTGACTAAGATCTATTCACCCCTGGACGGCAAACGCCTGGGCTTGAAGGGCATGATCGACCACATGCTGAGCTTGAGCCGCGAGGTGCGCATGCCAGAGGTCAAGGGCGATCTGAGCGCGCTCAAGCTCAAAAATCCGGCCGTGCTGGGGCGTCTCATCAACCTGGCCGAGCAATCAAGTCTCGGTACGAGTAAGCGTTTCGAGGAGCTGAAGGCGACGCTCACGCCAGGCAAGACGATCCCGGTGGTGGGTATCACGGGCACCGGCGGTTCGGGCAAGAGTTCGTTCATCGATGAGCTGGTGCGAAGGTTCCTGACCTTCTATCCGGACAAATCCGTGGCGATCATCGCCGTTGACCCGTCACGTTCCAAAAGCGGCGGCGCGCTCCTGGGCGACCGGATCAGGATGAATGCCATCGAGAACGAACGCGTCTATGTGCGTTCCCTGGCCACACGTCTTTCTCCGGACGAGCTCTCGGCCGCAACCAGAGATGCCATAAGCGTGGTGAAGGCCGCGGGCTACGATCTAATCCTGGTGGAAACGAGCGGCATCGGGCAGGGGGATACGGCCATCACCAAGATGAGCGATTGCGCCGTCTATGTCATGACCGCCGAATACGGGGCGCCATCTCAGCTCGAGAAGATCGACATGCTTGACTACGCCGATATGGTGGTCATCAACAAGTTCGAGCAGGAGCGTTCCTTGGATGCGCTCAGAGACGTGCGCAAACAGTACATGCGCAACCACGGCCTGTTCGACCGCCCGGAGGAGGAGTTGCCCATCTTCGGCACCGTGGCCAGCCGCTACGATGATGGTGGAACCGATCGGGTTTTCGCCTACCTCATGCAGAGGCTCAAGAGCAAGGACCTGACCGACTGGCAGCTGCCGGACATGCCGGCCGAAGCGGAACAGCAACCCCGCCGGGCCATCGTGCCGCCGGGAAGGGAACAGTACCTGCGCTCCATTGCCCAGGCCGTACGAATCTATCATGAGCATACCCGCAAGACCGCCCAGGCTATCCGCGCCCTGGCGGTGCTCAAAGGGGAGCTGAAAAACAGCGATGGCCAGGAACGGGAGGCCCTGCTGCACCGGGTGCAGAGGCTCGAACAGGTCATCGCCCTTGAAGACCGGCAAGTGATCGAGTCTTGGGCCAAGGAGAAGAAACGCTATCAGGGAAAGACCTTCAGCTATGAGGTGCGCGGCAAGGAGATCCGCGTGCCGCTGGCATCCACCTCGCTCTCCGGTCTGGAGATACCAAGGGTGACGCTACCCGATTATCAGGATGAAGGAGAGGTCTACCGCTACAAGCGTAAGGAGAACCTGCCCGGGCTGTTTCCCTATACCGCCGGGGTGTTTCCCTTCAAGCGCGACTGGGAAGACCCCAAACGCCAGTTCGCGGGTGAGGGCACGCCCGAGCGCACGAATAAACGCTTCCACTACCTGTGCCGCAACGACGAGGCCAAGCGCCTCTCGACCGCCTTTGACAGCGTGACCCTCTACGGCGAGGACCCGCACGAGCGTCCGGACATCTTCGGCAAGATCGGCGAGAGCGGGGTGAGCGTGTGCACCGTAGAAGACATGCAGAAGCTGTATGCCGGGTTTGACCTGTGCTCGCCCATGACCAGCGTGTCCATGACCATCAACGGGCCGGCGCCCATCATGGCCGCCATGTTCTTTAATACCGCCATCAACCAGCAGGTGGACAAGTTCCGGCATGAAAAAGGACGCGATCCGGACGATGCTGAACGCGCCGGAATCGAGGCCTGGGTGCTCTCCAATGTGCGCGGCACGGTCCAGGCCGATATCCTCAAGGAGGACCAGGGCCAGAACACGTGCATCTTCGGCACCGAATTCGCGCTGAAGATGATGGGCGACATTCAGGAGTACTTCATCAAGCACGCGGTGAACAACTTCTATTCCGTGAGCATCAGCGGCTACCATATCGCCGAAGCCGGAGCCAATCCGGTGAGCCAACTGGCCTTCACCTTGGCCAACGGCTTCACCTATGTGGAGTACTACCGTTCGCGGGGCATGGACGTCAGCGAGTTCGCGAAGAACTTCTCGTTCTTCTTTTCGAGCGGCATGGATGCGGAGTATAGTGTGCTGGGCCGTGTGGCGCGCCGCATCTGGGCCATCGCCATGCGCGATCTCTATCAGGCCGACGAACGCGCGCAGATGCTCAAGTACCATATCCAGACCTCAGGCCGGTCGCTGCACAGCATGGAGATCCAGTTCAATGACATCCGTACCACGCTGCAGGCCCTGACCGCCCTGAACGACAACTGCAACTCCCTGCATACCAACGCCTATGACGAGGCCATCACCACGCCCACCGAGGAATCCGTACGACGCGCCATGGCAATTCAGTTGATCATCAACCGTGAGTTCGGTCTGTCCAAAAACGAGAACCAACTGCAGGGGTCGTTCTTCATGGAATGGTTGACCGACGCCGTAGAGGAGGCCGTGCTCCAGGAGTTCGAACGCCTGAGCGAGCGCAAGGGCGTGCTGGGGGCCATGGAGGTGCATTACCAGCGCGCCAAGATCCAGCAGGAATCGCTCTATTACGAGCATCTCAAGCACAACGGCAAGCTCCCCATCATCGGGGTCAACACCTTCGAGAACCCGGCGACCGAGGAGCAACCGGCCGGGGGCTGCATCCTGCTGACGCGCGCCGCACCAGAAGAGAAGATGGCACAGCTCAACAACCTGCGCGCCTTTCAAGAGCGCAACCGCCTCCAGGCTGAAGCAGCGCTCAAGCGCCTTAAAGATGTGGCTTTGAGCGGCGCCAACATCTTCGAAGAACTCATGCAGACCGTCAAGGTCGCCAGCCTGGGACAGATCACAGCCGCGCTCTATGAGATCGGTGGCCGCTACCGGAGAAATATGTGAGCGATCTGGGGCAAGGCTACATTCACATCTATAGCGGCAACGGCAAAGGCAAGACCACGGCTGCCCTTGGATTGGCTCTAAGAGCCGCAGGACGGGGCCTCAAGACTACCATGATCCAGTTCATGAAGGGCCAGTTCTACGGCGAGTTGGAGGCTGTTAAGCTACTGGCCGGACTCGTAACAATCGAACAGTTCGGACATCCACAATTCTGCCGCTTCACCGATTCACCGGATAAGGAAGACATCGATCGGGCGCATGCAGCCCTGGCGCGGCTGCATGAGATTATCGCCGAGCCAATCTGTGATATCCTAATCGCGGACGAAGCCATCACTGCCATGATGTTCAACCTGATTACCGAGAAAGAACTTTTGACGCTCATGGCTGACAAACCAAGGGCTCTTGAACTAATCCTGACCGGTCGAGGCGCTACCCCTCCGCTGATCGAAGCGGCGGATCTCGTCACCGAGATGCAGGACATCAAGCATTACTATAACCAGGGTATCCCGGCCCGTGAGGGTATTGAAAATTAATTCCGAGCGCTAATATAGGATTTAATTTCCATTTAGAGGGTAATTTATTTCACACCCTTTCATTGCTATAAAAATAGCCGGCCTATTCCGCGATATTCAGCTCAAACTCCGAATCTGACTGGGCCAGGGTGACAATATGGTATGGTGCGGTTAGGGCATCGGTAACAATTGCATCCGTACCGGGAATCTTCTTACGGACCTGGACGATCACTGTATCTTCAGAAGAATCAAGAGCCTCGATGGTCAGCGCATACCCGCCGCTTGGCTCCACCTCATCCACAACCGCGAGGAGCATGTCCTGCGTGAAATCGATGTCCGGCAAGGCCGGCTGGGGGAAGAAAATGGCGGCGTGTTTGGTCCAGAATTGCTCGAGATCATGCTGGGTGCGGATGATAAAGAGTGTCGGCTCATCCAAGGCGAATTCATCGATGAGGAACCCGCTTTCCACGCCATGGGCATAGGTTTCGAAGCTGACGGAATATGCGGTGCTGTAAGGGCCTGTATTCTCGTTCTCTGGCTCTGATCCGCCGCCCGATGTCTGGCAGGCGGCAAAGAGAAACGTGGTGAAGATCAGCGCCATGGTCATGAGATACCGGAGATTGCAGCTTGTCAACATATGGATTCCTTTCGTGCGTATGTTTGTGACATGCGATCCATAGTAGCAATAAGCATGCCCGGTTCGCGTTCAAAACCCGGTTTCGACTCACCATACATATAACCATGAAGACGCCGCGGTTGTGAAAGATCATAATAAAGAAAAGCAGGCGAAAAATCGATAATAACTGATAAATAAGAGGAGCGCACATGGAGCCAAGCAGCACGGCGGCAGCAGAAGAGAAACGACAGAGCGACCTTGGCCAGTTCCTGCTGGACGAGGGTATGATCTCCAAAGAACAGCTGGAACGGGCCAAACGCATCCAAAGCAAGTTGGAGATCAAACAGCGCTTTTCCGATGTCCTGCTGCAACTCGGTTATGTCTATGAAAGCCAGATCAAGGAGGTCATGAAGAAACACAAGCGTGACCTCAGGCTGGGCGATTTCCTGCTGGAGATGAAATTCATCTCCGAGGCCGATCTCGACAAGGCCCTGAAGCTGCAGCAGTTGGAAAAGAAACGCCTGGGCGATATCCTGATCGAGGGCGGCATGATATCCGAGGTGAAGCTCTGCAAGGCCCTGTCAGAACAGCTTGATTGCCCGTATATCGAACCCGACCTCAAGGTAATCGACAAGAATCTGCTCAACAAGACCTCGATCAAGTTCATGAAGCAGTATCTGTGCGTACCTTTTTCACGGGCCCAGGAAGGCGTGATCGTCATCTTCCGCGACCCGTTGAACAAGGACAGCGTCACGGCCGCCCAACAGCTCTTCGGCGGGGTTATTATCCCGGCTATAGCCACCAAGACCAGTATCCTTGAGGCTATCGACGCGCACGAGACCGGGGCCAAGAAGGTCGAATCAATGCGCTTGGAAGGCGAGCGCGGCGAGGATGACGTGGTGCGCATCGTGGACTACATCATCCAGGCGGCCATCGATGAGGATGTCAGCGATATTCATGTGGAGCCGCTGGCCTCCAAGGTGCGCGTACGCTATCGCAAGGACGGCGTGTTGATCCAGAAAATGGAATTGCCCAAGCACCTGCAGGAGAAGGTCATCAGCCGCATAAAGATCATGGCCGGCGCGGATATCTCCGACCGGCGCCACCACCAGGACGGCAAGATCGAGTACACCTATTTCAGCCAGAAGATGGATATCCGGTTTTCATCCTTTGTGACCGTGGCCGGCGAGAACCTGGTGTTACGGCTCTTGAGCAAGAAAAAGGGCATCAAGGATCTGGCCGAGCTGGGCTTCGGGGCCGGAACGCAGAAAAAATACATCGACGAAGTGCTGGCGCCGACGACCGGCGTGGTCATCATCACCGGTCCGACCGGCAGCGGCAAGACCACAACCCTTTATAGCTCCATTGAATACTGCAACGACCCATCCATCAAGATTATCACGGCCGAGGACCCCGTGGAGTTCGTTATCGACGGCATTATCCAGTGCTCCATCAACGAGTATATCGGCCTGACCTTTACCGAGACACTCCGCGCTATCGTTAGACAGGACCCTGACATTATCGTCCTGGGCGAAATCCGCGACAAAGACACCGCCAGCGTAGCCATCCAGGCTGCCCTGACCGGTCATAAGGTATTTTCCACCTTTCATACCGAGGACTCCATCGGCGGCATCATCCGCTTAATCGACATGGATATCGAGACCTTCCTGATTTCATCCACGGTCCTGTCCATCCTGGCGCAAAGACTGCTCCGCCGCGTCTGCCAATATTGCAAGGAACCCTATATCCCCGGTCCCTACGAGCTCTCCAAGGTGGGGTTGACCCCCGACGATATCCGGGGGTACGAATTCGCACGCGGATCCGGGTGCAAGCATTGCCACTATACCGGGTACAGCGGCCGCGTAGGGATATACGAGCTCCTGATCCTCAATGAAGCCGTCAAGGACGCCATCCTGCAGAAAAAGACCTCCTATGAGATCAGGCGCATCAGCTTTGAGCATACCGGACTGGTGACTCTGCTGGAAGACGGCATCACCAAGGCCATCAAGGGCTTGACCACCTTTGACGAAATCGCCAAGCATACCCCTTATACCTGTCGACCCCGCAATATCGAAGAAATACTGAAACTGGTGGAGCATTGATATGGAAACCAATCTTTCGCTGAAGGATATTATCGAACAGGAACTGGGGCGGGAAGAGATAGACCTGCCCATGGTGGATACCATGGCGGTCAATCTGGGCAACCTCCTCAACAAGGAGGACGTGGCCTTTGATGAGCTCGCCAAGGTCATTGAAAAGGACCCGGCCTTGACGGCCAAGGTCATGAATCTGGCCAACTCGGTCTTTTATGCCGGTCTGGTCAAAGTCAAAAACGTAGACCGCGCCATTGCCCGAGTCGGCCTCATGGCTATTCGCAGCTTTCTGATGACGGTCTCCATGAAGAGCGTTTTCAAAGGCGCCGGGGCGCACTTCGAGGAGCGCTTCAAGCTGAACTGGCAGCATTCACTGGGCTGCGCCGTGTGCTGCAAACGCATCGCCGAGCATGTCAAGCTCAGGTCCATCGCGGAAGACGCCTATATGCTGGGACTGCTACATGACATCGGCACCATCTCGATCTTCAATGCCTTGACCAAGGTCTCCAAGAAACAGGACGGACCGGTCGATCTGAGCGACAACCTGGTCAACGAGATCATCGGTTCCTTCCACGCCTCGGTGGGCGCCAAGGTCCTGGGACGTCTTAACTTCGAGGAACGCTTCTGTCGCATCGTCGAGCTGCACCACAATCCGGACGACTTTCCGGACAAGGATGACCCGCTCTTTAACATCCTCTTTGTGGCCAATAACCTGTTGAAGAAGATCGGCCTTGCTTTCGAGCCGGATCCTCACGTTTCCATCATCAGCCTGTCCGCATCCGGAAAACTCGGCCTGGATCCCATGTTCGTGGCTATGCTGGAGGTGGATCTGGAGGACTCGCTCCAGAACATGGAAAGCCTGATCTAAGGCGGCGGGGGTTGGTACCTCAGAAGCCTGTCAATTTCCTGAAACGCGCTGTCTTTGCTATAAAAGCATGAAGGGTCGTAGTGCCCGCGGTTCCAGGTAAGCTGCCTTTTGGCGTAACGCCGGGTATCGCGTTGTATGAGGGTGGTGGCCATATCCAGGGAGATCTCTTTAGCCAGATAGGCTATGACGTGCTTATAGGCCAGGGCTTTCATAGGCGCCAGGTCGCGCGCGTAACCCATTTTCAGGAGCCGCTCGGTTTCCTGCACAAGACCGCTTTCGAGCATGGCAACCACACGGGTATCGATATCGGCATACAGGGTTTTACGTTCCGGATTGAGGCAGAAGAGCCTGGCATCCAGGCCGGGTCGGGTGAAACCATGCCGTGCATGCAGCGCGCTGGGTGCTCGACCGGTAAGAAAGATGATCTCCAGATAGCGGATCAGACGTCCGGCGTCCTGGGGAGCAACACGCGCGGCGATCTCAGGGTCAAGGCGTTTCAGATAAGGCCACAGATGCGGCGCGCCTTTCTCATCGACCAGGCTCCGCAACGCCCGGCGCAAGGTCTCCGAGCGAGGCGGCGCATTACAGAGGCCGTAAATCAAGGCTTGGATATACAGCCCCGTGCCTCCCACAATAACCGGTATCCTGCCCCTTGAGCGGATGCGCTCGATTGCTTCAAGGGCCAGGGACACGAAACTGCCGGCATCGAAGGCTTCGTCAGGGTTGCGGATGTCCACCAGATGATGAGGCAAACGCCCCCGTTCCAGATGCGTGGGTTTAGCCGTGGCAATGTCCATGAAGCGGTAGACCTGCATGGAATCAGCCGAGATGACTTCCAGAGGGTGATCTTGGGCCAGCATGAAGGCCAGGCCCGTCTTGCCGCAACCGGTCGGACCGGTGATGATGATCAGGGGCGCCGGCCGATCCACCGGGCGATCTCCTCCAGGGTAATCTCTTTAAAGATCGGCCGCCCATGCGGGCAGGTCCGGGGTGAGCCGGCTTGATCAAGCTGTTCAAGCAGGGCCGTGATTTCAGACGGGGTAAGCCTCCGGCCGGAACGCAGGCTTTTGTGACAGGCCATGGAGGCCAGGATCTCTTCACGAGGATCGGTAGGATCTTTAACGTTGATATCATGCAGCATGGTCCAGATAAGGTCTTGGATATCCGCCCTGCTTAAGGCCTGTGGGACTGATCGCACGGCGATGCTGCCAGTCCCGAAAGACTCGCAATCGATTCCCAGCACGGCTAACGTTGCGGCTATATCTTCAAACACGGCGTATTCGCCGGGACTCACATCGAGGATCAGCGGATGCAGCAGCATCTGGGCGCGGTCGAGATTGTGTCCGTTTTTCAACTGCTCGTAGACGATGCGTTCATGCGCCGCATGCTGGTCAAGGATGTAGAGCGAGTTCGCATCCTCCAAGAGAATGTATGTATCCTTCAAGGTGCCGATGATGGATAGGCCGGCATAAAAGCCGTTCGATAAGGTGGCGTAGTCTGCCTGGACACACTGCACCGCTTTGATAGCCGGCCGGCCTTGCGTCGGCATCGGATATCGGGATGCGCTGGAGGAAAGGGTAGTGCTGCGGTAGGACAGGGGTGCCTGTGGTTGTCTCAGAGCCTCGCGGATGGCGGCCGCGATGAGGCCGAAAACGCGCCCTGGGTTCTGGAAACGTACCTCGGCCTTGGCCGGGTGCACATTGACATCCACCTCGGCCGGGTCGACATCCGCGAAAAGCACCGCCACCGGATAACGATTGCGCATCAAAAGACCCCGAAAGCCTTCGCCCACGGCGGCGCTCAGGGTGGCATCGCGCACGGCGCGGTTGTTGACATAGCACAGGATGCCGGAACGCACCGCACGATTGATCTCGGGCGGCGCTATCCTCCCGTGTACACTGATCCCAGTCTCTTTTCGGGCAAAGGACAGCATCTTGGACTTGAAGTCCGCGCCCAGGAGGATACCGAGGCGCTCAGTGAGATCCATGCCCGAGGCGAGCTGCATCACCGTGCGGCCGTCCATGGAAACCTTAAAGCTGATATCCGCATAGACAAGAGCGTAGCGGGTGATGATATCGAGGATGTTCTTCTGCTCCGTGGCCGTGGTTTTGAGAAACTTCTTGCGCGCCGGGGTATTGAAGAACAGGTCGCGTATCTCCAGGATGGTGCCTTCCGCCATGGCGCGCTTGCCTTGCTCGAATACCTCGCCGCCTTCCAGGGTGAGATAGCATCCGTGGGGGAGCTCAGTGGTGCGTGCGGCGATCGTCATCCGGCTTACCGCGGCGATGCTGGGCAGCGCCTCGCCCCGAAAGCCCAGGGTCTGAATGGAGAAAAGATCCTCGGGTCGCTTTAGCTTGCTGGTGGCATGGCGTTTGACCGCCAGGGCCAGGTCGGCTTCGTCCATGCCGCAGCCGTTGTCCACGATGCTGATCAGACCGATCCCGGCTTCCTCAATGGCGATGGTGATGCTTGAGGCTTGGGCATCGATGGCGTTTTCCATCAACTCTTTGACCACCGAGGCCGGACGTTCGATGACCTCGCCGGCCGCGATCCGGTCGATCAAGTCCTTGGAGAGTTGAAGGATGGAGCCCAAGGCCTTAGAGCTCGATCACCATGCGTTCGACCGGGCTGTAGGACTTGGACTTGCCCTCATAGCCGGCGCGCCCCATGAGATCGAAGGTGATCTGTTTGCCTAACTCGACGCCAGGCTGATCAAAGGGATTGATGTCCAGCAGGTAACCCATACAGGCCGTAGCGGCTTCAAAGAACATGAACAGCGCGCCCAGGGTAGGGGCGTCGATGGTGTCAAGCGAGATGCTGGTGGCCATACGCCGGCTTTCTATCAGGGCCCCCTTGGTGCCGCGCGCCTCGGCCTTGATCAGCGCCGCGATACTCTTGCCGGTCAGATACCCCATCTCGGCCGTGTCTTCGAATACCTTGGGTATTGATACATCCGTGCGGAAATTCTTCACATCAATGATATTCACGATTTTATCGAACGGTCCTTCCACGTAGAGCTGCACCTGGGAATGCTGATCCGTGGCGCCCAGGGCCTTGACCGGCGTCTGCCCGGCATATACGTCTTTGCCCTTGAGCGAGCGCTTTTTGCCGATGCTTTCGGCCCAGATCTGGCGGTACCAGTCGGCCAGGTCATAGAGGGCATTGGAGTAGGACATGAGCACCGAGATATTCACCCCGCGCGCCAGGGCCAGGAAATGTACGGCCGCGTAGAGATAGGCCGGGTTCTTGAAAACGTCACCCTGCAGCACGCAATCGGCCATGGCCCCGGCCCCTTCCATCAAGGCTGAGATATCAACGCCCACCATGCAGGCCGGGAACAGACCCACCGGGGTCAGGACGCTGAAGCGGCCGCCCACTTCGGGTGGAATGGCCAGGTTTGCGATTCCATCGGTGGAAGCGAGCTTGCGTAAAACCCCTTTTTCAGGGTCCGTGATCAGGACCAGATGGTCTTTGTAGCGCTCGCCCAGAGCACGCTTGAGCAGATCGTACACCACCATGAACTGGGCCGCGGTCTCGGCCGTGCCGCCGGATTTGCTCACTATCGTAAAGAGCGTCTCCTGGGGCGAGATGTTCTCCAAGATGCTCTGCATTAATTCGGGATCGACATTGTCCATGAAGAACAGGCGCGGCTCGGAGCACAGGTTGTGCAGTGGATTTTTCAAGGCCGAGAAAATGGCCTTGGGCCCCAGTGAAGATCCGCCGATGCCGAGATGGATGATATTCCTGAAACGGCCCTTGAGGGTCTCGGTCAGGGATTTGACCTGCTCGATCATCGCTCCATCCTTGGGCAGGTCATAGAAAAGGATCTCGCGTTTGGCGCGGGCTGTCTTGATGGTTTCATGAACTGATTTAAGGGCAGGTAGAATCGCTTCGATGTCGCTTAAGGCAATGCCCCTCTCGCCCACCAGCTTGTCTGTAACACCTGAGAAATCGAACCGAATCATGCCCACCCCCTTGCATGTTTTATCAACTGCTCGACGAGATCTATACCGCAAGCGTGTCGAATTGAAAACCGTAAAACATCAGAGAAGTGAGCTCACTGAAAAGCGTCATCTCTTGAAATCGAAGCGCACGTTCTTATTATTACCGTCAAGACGCCTCACGAATTATCCCCTTGCTCCGAAGTCATATGAATCAAGCTGATCTGAATTCCTTGCGCTTGCCGGTGGGGAGGTCTCCAATACTTTTATGAGGGAGGTAAGATCATGCCAGGGATAGTCAAGAGACTTCTGATTGCCATTGTTTTAGTCGTTGGTATCAGCTCCGCATGGGCAATGCCGGTCTATGGCGAAAACTATGTCGGGAAGATCGATCTCGTTCAGGCCACCAGTCAGGGCACCCGATTTTTCATCAGAAGCCAGTCGCTGAGTCTGTATGCCACCGGCGACTACCTGAATATTTTATTGCAAGGTTATTTCAAAAAGTCAAACTTTTCGATCGGCTACACACCGATGGCATGTACGGGAGGTATACAAGGCAAATGCGGCAAGGTCAATTTTGTCTCCGTGGATGTAACGAATTTTTAAGCTGACCAACGATATTTCCACATACTCTTGCTTGATGGATAATCATGCCTGCCCCTCTTGACATGGTGGCGCTGGCATTTATTTTTTTTAAAATGAACACCTTGCCATGGTACGTGAATTGTCATGCAAAAATGAGGCGGTAGCCCATATGTCCCTATCAATTTCAAGATTGAGGAGGTTCAAGATCATGATGAGATGGCATTGGCGACAAAAACTTATAGGCTTGGCTATGGTGGCATGCATACTCCTGGTAGGCTGCAACAAATCGGATGAAGATCAGAATGCGGGGAAAAGTCAGGGGGCATCGAGCGCATATGATTCCTCAGGCGCAGACAGTTATTATTCATCAACCTGGCCGCCGGTTGGTTTTATGGAAGATGCCGCCGACCAGAACACCACCTTTCCGGACACTATTGCCACGGATGTGCAGGTAAGTGCGGCTTTGCCGGCATCGTTTGCCACGCATCCGACGGAATGTGACTGCCTCCATTTCCTGCGCATCAGGCACGAGATGGGACCAGTCAACCCGTCCGACGCGGACCGGGTCCTGATCGCGCAGCCAGGTGTTCTGGAAGGTGCCTCGGCCTTCTACAATGTCGGCGCCAACCTGGTGACGCGGGCCTATCGTGAAAAGGGCAAATTCGTCGAGTTCTGGGCAATCGACCGACGACCCAACTGTCTGGAAGACATGAACGGACTGCGGCTGGCGCGCTCAACCGGTAATCTGCATGACATGATCGATTACTACTATCGCGGCAAACCCTACCGGGGTCAGTATTTCGCGGGGTATTTAAGCCCCTACCAGGACGCTGAATGGCTCGTGGACATGGGTATGGAACAGACCGTGAAGGACTGGAACGCCATCATTACCCGTGGCATCCCGGACCAGTCGGTGCGGCAGCAGAAGGTCTACCTGGGCGGACATTCCCTGGGCGGCTTCATCACCGGGGCCTATGCCTGCTGGGACTTTGACGGCGACCCATCAACGACCAGTGACGCAGGCTACAACCAGTGCGCAGGGTTCTTCGGCCTGGATACTCTGGTGACCCCCGATCCCATGGTAAAGATCATGAGCGGGTCCAATGTGGACTTAAGCAAGCTTTTGGGCCAGATTCCGGACGGTGTCGTGAACCTGATGCGCAAGGGCTGGTTCGAACGTTTTGTCGCGGTTCCCGGCGTGATCGATCCCGAGATCATGAGCCTTTTGACCGGTCTTGGTCATGCCGCGACCGCCAAACCGACGCAAGAATCCGACCTGATTGCCTATATGCCCGACTCTTACAGCGCAACGCTTTCCTACCGTTTCTATCACTCGCGCAATTTGGCTTCTTTCCTGGCCTGCACGCCCTCGCTCACCAGGACTCGTTATACCAATCAGGCCCTGCTGGCCGTGTTCACGGACGATAATGCCATGCCGCTTTCCATTGTACGTTCCAGTACGGGATTCTTCACGGGCGGCGCTGTGGCGGACAAGAATTTCCCGATCCCGTCCAGCCTGACCCAAGTCCTGGAGCAGATCCCCTCGCTCAACGCCATAACCGGCATGTTGGGCGGGGGTGGTGTGGCCATCGCCACGGAGCAGGGGACAGCGGATACACCGGGGCCTCTCTACGGCTGGCTCAACTATAATGAACTGCACGGCGCAACGATTCCGGAGGATGCTAATGGCGAGCTTTACACAAGCCCGGACAAGGAGGTCACGGACATCAACGACTTCGCGCGCTCGGTAGGTGCCTTGCCCATGGATTTCGTGGAGAAATATTTCCCGCTCCGGCTGGCGCTCGATTCCATGTTCGGCGTGGACGGCGCGGTCCACACGGACGGTGTATCCCTGCGCCCCGTGATCGATATCATCGCCGGTGACGGCCCGAACTTGGGCGGCGACAATAATCCACTGGGTTCTCCCATCATCCCGGGCTACGACCACCTGGACGTCCTGACCGCCGCTCCGGTGCAAAACGACGGTCAGCCCGAGCAGGTCACCACACATCTACTCGATTTCATATTCCCTTAAGCGCCATCGTTCAAGACTCGCTTAATAAAGGGGGAGGGCAGGGCTTGGAATTTCAGCCCTCCCATAACTTCTCATGCGTATAGGTATGCCGTATATCAGCGGACCTTTATTGGGTAATTAATTACATATTGTGGTGGTAATATTTTACCACCACAATAGTAATCCATTACCGATCTAGTGGTAGGCCTTTTATAAAAATACAACTGTATTCTGAATCCGTCGAGGTGGAGTATGCGCTCCTTGACGGCGCCGTACTGAGTATTCAACACGGTTTTCATATCGATAACGCAGTCGAGAAGATCATGCAATGCATTCGTCGGCAGTATTTTCATATGCATGTGAATATCTTGGCAGTTTCTTTGCATATTAACTATTTATTGTTTAATTTATTGAATTGCGCAATTGCGGGGAAAAATGAATGTCATCCTGTTTATGGGCGAATAGTCTCAATTCTTGAGAGATTCATTCCCTCTTAATCAGGGTGATAACACAATTTTTTGATGCGATCCATGAAGGGGGGGGGGGGACGTATGCACTCAGGTAAACTCATCATTTCTGCCATCTGTTTGGCTCTGCCGTTAACAGGATGCGAGTTCAGCAGCATCTCCTCGGCCACGCCCGATACCGGTGAAACCATACTCTTGGAGCCTGGTGACGCGCAGACCTTCAGCGTCACCACACAAATAGGGGAATACGATTGCAACCAATGGTGGGCGATCAGCAACAAAAATGCAACGGATACCCAATACGACGAGAATAATAACTTGAACGCTCCCTTTGCCCACACGACCCAATATACGGCGGATGAGGAATCTCCGGGTGTGTACCAGGTGTGCTTCACCATAAAGGATTATATGGCGATCGAGCATTCCGGTATCGTTATTCAGCTGGGCAAAAAGACCAAGACCTGGAACGTCATCGTGAAGGGCATCGATGTGCTGCCGGAGAAAAACGTAAGCGTCTTGCCCGGCGAGAGTCAGACTTATGAAGCCGCCGCCTATCCCTCCGGCACGTATGCCTACACCTGGTTCCTGGACGATGTTCAGGTGAGCACGGGCGATCAGTATGTCTTTGCACCGACATCGGCGCAATGCGGACTGCACACCTTGAAGGTGAATGCCGCCGGTGAAGGCGGGAGTTTTACCTATTCCCGGCAGCTCATCGTGCCGTTTGCCATAGCCGAGATAGACACCTACGATTCCGACCTGGCCGATTTCTATCCCTGCGCCGATGGGGGATATGTTATAGCGGGCACGGCCGCGAACGGGGCCGTTACCGGCCTGTGCGGCTTTGGCGGATATGACGGATACATCTACAAATTAGGTGACCAGGGCCAGGTCGTCTGGCGCACGCTGACCGGCGGTGACGGGGGAGACGGACTGTATAGCGTGGTACCGACCCTGGATGGAGGTTCAATCGCGGCAGGTTTGACAGGGTCGACGGTTTTTGAAGATACCACCAACACCACCGGTTCCGGTAATGCGTATATCGTCAGGCTGGACAGTGACGGAAAGATCCTCTGGCAGAAACTCTTTACCGCTTCGGGATCTCAATGGGGCGAGTGTATCAAAACCATCCGGCAGACGAGCGATGGCGGTTTCATTGCCGTGGGCTTCGATTCAGCCAGCTACAACACCCATGCTGTTTGGGTTCTAAAATTGGATGCAAGCGGCGCTGTGGAGTGGGAGCGGTCTATCGGAGATCCGAACGGTAACTACCTCTATGCCACGGTTGCCTGTCCCGGTGATTATCTCCTGGCCGGAACGATCGACGGTTATCAAGGCTTTGTGGCCAAGCTCAATCAAAGCGATGGGGCAATCATATGGCAGATTTTTTCAGATAAGGTCCAGATGTTCAAAGACATAACCCCAACCGCAGACGGCGGTTGCGTGGTCACGGGAATTACGGCCGCAGGGTCAAGCTATGCCGCCCGACTGGACCAGAACGGTGCGGTCGTGTGGGAAAACATCTATGCACATGAAGCAGGCGCTTTGTCCGTCGGTACACTTTTACAAAACAATGCGAACGCCGGGTATGTGTCGGCCGGAAGCCTTTGCGGTCTGGCCATGATCATGACCTTGGATGAGGCCGGCCTGGTCATGAAGCGCCTTGAGTTCGGGGAAAAAGGACATTCTCATTATCATGTCCTGGCGCAGCCCATGACAGATGGCCGGTACATGGCGTTCGTAACCGATTCCATCACCATCTTCCCCGACCTTTTTGCGACCGACCAAACGATATATCGCACAAGATACCTGGTTCCGGTGGATGTCAACACCGATTAGGGGGTGGCGGTACATTTAATGCGTAAGACGGCAGGCAAAAATTAAAAAAAGTTCACCACTGCGTGACAAACGGGTGGATACGCCAGCTGTATTTGGATGAAAAATTAACCGGGGAGAAATGAACATGAAAACACGGAAAAACCTTCTGTCAATGTTATTGGGTGTGTCATTGGTCTGTATCCTGAGCGGCTGTGAAATCACAGGGGCCTCGCCGGACCCCGATGAGGACATCAGCGCGAAACCGGGAGACACGATTTCCTTTCAGGTCTACGGCTCGGTCCCCTTGTTCGTTTGGTTTCAACCCATATCAGGGCTCGTGTATAGTTGGGAGAGATGGGACCCTAATTACCATATGGCTGATATCATTACGGGCTCCTATACGTATACAGTTCCGGAGGACGTGCTGGTCAACAAGATAACAATCACCTGTAACCTCAACTACATTGCAGGTGATCATGGTCGCCTTTTGGATTCGCGGACCTGGACGATCCGTGTCGACTTGGGCTGCACGCCGCCTACCTGGAACGGGGATTATATTATCGAGAATGAAGCCGACGTGAACCTGCTCAAGGATTATACCAGCATCACCGGGAAACTAATCGTTAAGAATAGTAGTTTGAACAGCCTGAACGGTCTTGAAAACCTCACCAGCGTGGGCGGCCTTGATATTCGCAACAATACCGATCTGGAATCGCTGGAAGGGCTTGAAGGTCTGACCGACATTGGCACAATCTCCATCTCCGGAAATACTTCCATGGAAAACCTGGCGGGGTTGTCCGGCCTCATCACGGCAGACACTTTAAATTGCAGTAATAACTCATCTCTGACCACCCTTGGGATGGATGCCCTCTCCCGCGTCAACGGCGTGTTGTATATTTACGGAAACAGCAGCCTTTGCAATGCTCTGGCCCAAGACTTACGGAACCAGATTGTGGACCGCGACGGCATCGGGGACATAAGCAACAGCCGGGTCGACGGCAACAAGGACTGCAGCACGCCATGACAATCAGATGGATACACCGGCTGTACTTTGATGAAAAATTATAAGGGGGGATTGAACATGCAAACGCGGAAAAGTGTTCTAGCGGTATTTTGGTGCGTGGCATTGATGAGTGTCCTGAACGGCTGTATAAATTTGGAAGATGCTAAAATTACGGGGGCATCGCCGGACCCCGGCGTGGTAATCACCGCGAAACCCGGCGATACGCTCGAGTTTGAGGTCACCGGGCCGGCGGATGGTCAATACGTGTACCTTGGTTCTAGCACGATTAATGGGCATACTCCCTATGTTTATGCAAACTATCGATGGGGCGTTTCCTGGGTGGACGATTCTTTAAAATACTACATCTATCCATTCAATTCCAAGGATGAATCCACCCATGCAGATCTGGGAGTAGGGACAAAATCCCTGACCTATACCGTCCCGGACGGATTGCCATACAATAAGGTTTGGATTTCCTGCAGGTATGGCGATACGTTTGGGGACAATTTTGATTCTCGCATCTGGACGATCCATATCGACCAGGGTACCCAACCCACCTTCAGCGGCACCTATTACATCGAAGACCAAACCGACGTGGACATGCTCAAGGGCTATACCGCCATAAGCGGCGATCTGGTGGTGAGGAACGATGCTTTAACCAATCTCGTCGGTATGGAAAACTTGAAGACCATCGGCGGATCCTTGATCATTCACGAGCAATCCCTTGCTAACCTGCAAGGTCTTGAAAACCTGACTTCGGTGGGGGCGATCACCATAAGTTACAATTCTGAACTGACCAGCCTGGGGATGGATGCCTTGGCGCGCGTCAACGGCGCTATGAGAATTTTTGGCAATGCCGGCCTCTGCAATTCCCTGGCCGAAGACCTCTGTGACCAGGTAGCGGCACGCGACGGCGTAGAAGCCGCCTTAGGGAGCTATGCCGATACAACCGCCAGCTTTATCGGGAACAACTTGGACAGTACGCCTTGATAAGTCACCCGTCGGCCGGATCGACATATGTGAGGAGAGTCCGGTTGACATAAAATCCGGGGAGGAGAGGTGAGAACATGGAACTACGGAAACAAATTCCGGCAATCATTCTGGCAATCATGTTGACGGGGTGTGATTTCAGCACCATCACATCCGCAACGCCTGATGCGAACATGACCGTTTATCTGAACCCCGGCGACATGCAGGACTTCGCCGTGACCGTGGAAAACGGGGAATACGAACGTACCGACGAGAGCTGGAATATCACCAACAATAACGCTTCGAGCACGCAATACGACGAGTACTTCAACCTTACCGAGCATGGTTACTCCTTTACCACCCAATACCAGCCCGATCAGGAATCGCCCGGGTCGTACCGGGTGCGTTTCACCAGAACAGACTATTACACGATCATGCGTCTTGGCGAAGGCAGTATCGGGTTTCCGGTGAACACCACCAGCAAAACCTGGGATGTCATCGTGAAGGGCATCGAGGTGCTGCCCGAAACCAATATCGCCATGCCGGGTGAAAGCGAAACCTATGAGGCCACGGCCTATCCCGAAGGCACGTATACCTACACCTGGTTCCTCGATGATGTTCAGGTGGCTACAGGCAAGCAGATTGCCTTCACCCCCACTCAGGCGCAAAGCGGCCTGCATACCTTGAAGGTAACAGCAACCGGCTCGGGCGGAAACTTTACCTATTCCCGCCGGCTCATCGTGCCGACCGCCAAAATCGACGTTCAAGACGGGTGGAATGATAATGATTTCTCCCCTGGCTCGGATGGCAACTATTATATGGCCGGCTCTCTCACCACCGAGGTTGACGGCAATATTGCCGTTGATATCGATGGCCAAGTATCGCGATTGGACGGCCAGGGCCAGGTCCTCTGGAGCACCCTGTGCGGCGGCGATGGGTATGATTTCCTCTTAAGCGTGAATCCGACCACGGATGGCGGGTGCATCGCGGCCGGATTGTCATCTTCTCCATCCCTGGGGGATACGGTCAACAGCGGTTCAGATGACGGCTATGTCGTCAAGCTGGGAAGCACAGGGACTATCATGTGGCAGAAACTCATCGGTACCGCGGGAACTGACGGTATACAATCCATCCGGCAGGCGAGCGACGGTGGTTTCATCGCCATGGGCGCCTCGGATGCTGTTTTGTGGGTAGTGAAACTTAATGCCTCCGGAAACCTTGTGTGGCAGCGGACCATCGAGGGTGCGCGCTATTACGGTGGTACAGCTTATTTCAATGATTACCCGGGTGTAATCATTGAAAGCGCGGGTGCCTATCTGGTGGCCGGTGGATGCACTATCTGCAAGCTGAATCAAAGCGATGGGTCCACAATCTGGCAGGTTTCTTCGGAAGTATCCGATATCAGAGACTTTGTCCAGGCCGTGGACGGCGGTTATGTGTATGCAGGTTCGCCTTTCGAAGACAGCTCGCATAGCGTCAAGCTCGACGATTCCGGCACCGTGGTTTGGCGACAGGCCTATACCAGCGAGACGGATTCTTCCTTCGCTTACACGATAGCAGCCGATGCCGGAGGCGGATTTGTGCTGGCCGGAAGGTTTGCAACACAAGCGCACGTGGATATTCATAGCGTGATTTCCGAGGTAAGAAACCATGCCATGGTCATGGTGCTGGATAAGGATGGTGCCTTGATAAGACGGATACTCTTCAAGGATATTCATTCCTCCTTTAATGAGGTCCTGCGAATATGGCGCATGACGAATGGAAAATACATAGCGCTCTATGAGGCCGGCGCCACACGGTATCTTGTTCCGGTGGATATAAACAAGGACTAAGGGGCTTGTGAATCAGATCGTGAGGAGGAAGGCATGAAAAAGGTTTGGTGTTATATATCAGCCCTGTGCATGGCGGTCTTAGCAGGATGCATCCAGTCCTCATCGCCGAGTACGTCCGCGACCATCTATCTGAATCCCGGGGAAAGCCAGGTGTTTGAGGTCGTGTGCGGTGAAAACGATTACAGCAACCGAACCTCTCTGGAACCGCCGGACTTCTCCTATGCCTGGACCCTGACCGACACTTCGACCGATGCACTGGTGGACGATCTCCTGCACAATGCCCAGAAAACCAGCGTCTCCGGCAACCCCGTACGCAAGACCACGTTTACGCCGGAAGAGGAAAACGCCGGCACCTACACAGTGCGCTATCGCCAGATACGCTACATGCTCTATGTGCCGGTATCCACAGAAACGCGCTCCTGGAAGGTCGTGGTCAATGGCGTGCGGGTGCGGCCCATCCATTCCATCATCGCCCCGGGTTCGAGCCAGACCTTCACGGCCACGGCTTATCCGGAAGGTAACTATACCTATCAATGGTTCCTGGATTCCGCACTGGTCGGAACAGGTTCTTCGTTTGCCTTCAGCCCCGGCACGACCCAGGGCGGTACGCATACCCTGAGCGTGACCGCCACGTCGGACAATACCGTGTTCAGCTATTCCCGCAAGATTATCGTGCCCTTGGCCATGGCCGGCGGCAGTGGAGCGGATGTAGCTACTTGCTTCAAGCCTACCGCCGACGGCGGCTCTATTGCCGGCGGTTATTCGACCTCGCTCGATATTCCAGGTACGACCAACACCCATGGCACGGCCGCTTATGTGATCAAGTTTAGTGGCCCGGGCACTCTTGCCTGGCAGAGGCTCTATGACTTCGTCAATGAAAGCGGCAACTACTATCCCTATGTAAGCAGCATCGAGCAGACCCGGGATGGGGGCTATATACTGTTGTCCCAACAATATATCGGTTCCACGAACGGGACCTATCTTGTCAAGCTCACCGCGGATGGTGCAGTGGCCTGGAAACAGTTCTTCTCCAACTTCGTCGAAGCGGTGCAGCCCACCTCCAGCGGCGGATACCGCATCCTTGAAGCACAATACCCGGTTATTCTCGACCGGAATATCGTGGTTAAAACCCTGAATGCATCCGGCGCCGTCACGGGCGAACAGACCTTTGGCGGATCCGGGTATGATAGCGGATCAGCGCTCTGTCCGAGAGATTCCGGCGGGTACGTCATCACCGGCACCTCCAACTCCACCGATATTCCCGACGCCAGCTTCTCCAACAATTATTACAAGGGCTACATCCTGGGTGTGGATGACACGGATACCATCTCGTGGCAAAAGCTCATCACGATCAATGACGATCTGCACCTTTGCCGGATAATTGCAGGCTCCGAAGGTGGTTATGTTGTTGTTGGGGCAAATGAAATTTTCACCTCCGGCTGGGTCGGCAACCCGACCTTCGGGATGCTGTCGCGCTTGAACCTCATCACGGTGGCCAAGTTCGGTGATGACGGCGTTATCGCTTGGAATAAGCAGTACCCTGCCTTGAGCGATATCAACACCATGAGCTACATACCCTCCGACATCTTCCAGACCAAGGACGGCGAATACTGGGTGGTCGGGCGTGTCTACCAAGGCTTCGCGGATTATGCCTGCGACGGATATCTCCTGCGCCTGGATCAAAGCGGCGCCGTGCTCGGCCAGCGAACGATCCATGATCAATCCTACGATGACACAGGCTATTACCCGCAGACCACGCTGGTCGGCGTGGCTGCGGCCGCTGACGGCGACTACTATGTGCTCGGCAATACCGGCTATGTGCTTACCGGCAGCACCACGCCTGTTTCCGATATCTTCCTGATCGAAGTCGATGCGAATGGAGAATGACATGGGGAATCATCTCAGTGCATGAAGGAGGAAGACGGAGCTAACGATAAAGACAGACTGTAAATTGCAATAAAACTCCCACAGGGAAATATAATTCACCACAGTGGCAATATATTATCCATGAGGATAGCGTGTTCCGCTGAAGCTACTGATATCTTCTTCTTTCAAAATATTAGCGCCAGTCTGTTTATAACCACAATTACATCTAATTATTAATAAGTTACAACCAGTTTGATTTTAAGCCATACCGCGTCCCCATCGCATGTTCCCCGGAATCCGTCCATCAATCAGTGGTCGTATTTTTGCATGTAGCACCTTGCAATATCGGGTCTTGCCGCCGGTTTTGAATGGGGCTGCGGCTTGAGACCTTTCATTGAAATGGAATTGTAAGGATCACGTGTTTGAATCCAAATCATGAGAGGGGGCTATCATGCATACGGGCAAATGCAGCATTTCGGCCATCTTCCTGGCGCTGCTGTTCTCAGGGTGTGAGTTCAGCAGCATCACCTCGGCCACGCCCGATACGGGAACGCAGGTTTATCTGACACCCGGACAAGAGCAGTCATTTACCGTTACCGTGAAGAAGGGGGATTATCAAGCCGTCGGTTATTGGCAGGAGTTCACGAATCAGAATGGTAGAGATACACAAAACAGCGAGGGCGCAAAATGCCAAGTTATAAATAATTACGACAATCAGATATATTCGTTCATCTACGCGCCGGACCAGGAATCGCCGGGTTTATACCGGCTGACTTTTACATCCCAGGATTATTATATATTAGGTGGCGAGACATCTCCCACGATCAAGGCGGGTAAGGTTAGCACGAGCTGGAACATTGTCGTGAAGGGCATCGAGGTGCTGCCCGAGACTGATATCGCCCCGGCAGCCGGGATGTCTCAGGCCTATGAGGCCACGGCCTATCCTGCCGGCACTTACACATATGCCTGGTATCTCGACGATGTTCAGGTGGGTACGGGCAGGCAGTATACATTCACCCCCATCCTTGAGCAGTGCGGTCTGCACACCTTGAAGGTGACCGCGGCAGGCACCGGTGGCGGCTTTGCCTATTCCCGGCGTCTCATCGTGCCTTTTGCGAAAACCGAGATCGATCTCGACTGGTTCACCGACAGATCGGATTTTTATGCTTGTGCGGATGGAGGATATGTTGTTGCGGCCACGGCGGCAGAGAGCGTTCTCACCACGATCAACATGATCGGCCTAGGCGGATCCGACGGGTATATCTTTAAGCTCGACGATCAGGGCAACGTTGCCTGGCGCACGCTATGCGGCAGCGAAGGCTATGATCAGCTGAACAGCATTTTTACAACTACAGACGGCGGGTATATCGCGGCCGGTCAATCAAACTCCAGCGGTTACATCATCAAGCTGAATAGCACCGGGCAGATGGTCTGGCAGAAATATCTCAGCGCAGGTTCCATCAGAGCCGTCCGGCAGGCGAGCGACGGCGGGTTCATCGCCGCGGGCACCAATGCTGATACCTATGATCTTTGGATAGTAAAATTGAATGCCTCCGGCGTCCTGGAATGGGAGCGTACCATTAAACCTGTGGTTGGGAATGATAATCATCAGATACATGCAATCATTGGAAATGACGAAGCGTGCCTGGTTTCCGGGGGAGGGGTTGTTTGCAAGTTCAAACAAAGCGACGGGTCGACTGTCTGGCAGATCCCTTTACAGACAAGCGATATCACCCCTGCCGTAGACAGCGGCTACGTGGCTTTGACTGGAAACAGCGTCATCAAACTCGATGAAACCGGCGTGGCGATGTGGCAACATGCCTATACCGGCGATGAAACAGGCTCTCCCTGCCCAAGCATGATTCTCGGTGATGCCGATGTCGGTTACGTGCTTGCCGGATATTTTTCAGCAAAATATCTGTATCAGGGCTCAAACATTTCATTACCAATGCCAATGGTCATGACACTGGATAGGGCCGGCAATTTCTCTAAGCCGATCCTCATTGGGAAAATAAGAGAAAATATTAATACCCTATGGGCCATACAGCCCATAGGAAACGGCAAATACATGGCGGTCATGGATGTTGGCGACCCGGCGCTCTATCTCGTTCCGGTGGACATCAATAATGACTAATGGCCTCGCGGGCCGCGGATTGAGTGGAAGAGGGTTGGCATGGAGCTGAAACAGCGAATTCTGGCGGTTGTCTTGGGAGTGATATTGGTCGGTGGCTTGAGCGGCTGTGACACCGAGATCACCGGTGCTACGCCTGACCCGGGCGTGGTTATCAACGCGGCTCCAGGGGACATCCTCAAATTCGAGGTTACCGGTCCGGAGGACGGACAATTGGTATTTCACCGGGGTGGTGAGAATTCAAATCCAGGGTTGGTCAGTCTACGATACAAATGGGGAATTTGCTATAAAGATGCCCTGTGTTTATGTTGCCGGGGCTACAACGATGCGTACGTTGAAAGCAACGGGCATGGCGCTTGTCCCGGTATCCAGCAGGTTGGGAAAAAATCCTTTACCTACACGGTCCCCACCGGACTGCCGTACAACAAGATATGGATTACCTGCTTGTATGGTTGTGCGAATGAGGGCTATTCAATCAAAACGTGGACGATCCGCCTCGGCCAGGGGACATCAACCACCTGGATCGGCACCTATTACCTCGAAGATCAAGACGATCTGAATGCCCTCAAGGACTATACCACCATCACTGGCGATCTGGTGCTGAGGGGCACCGCGTTGACCAGCCTGATCGGTTTGGAAAAGCTCAAGATCATCGGCGGATCTTTGATCATCAATGGTACATTGCTTCAGAATCTGCAAGGTCTTGAAAACCTGACCTCAACGGGAATCGAAATATCCGGGAATGAACAACTGGCGAGTATCTCCAGCTTGAGCGGGCTTAGTTCGCTCAGTTCTCTCAAAATCAACGGCAACTCCTCGCTGGCCGGCCTGGAAAACTTACAGACCATCGGTGAAACTTTGTTCATCGGTAATGCCTCGCTGCAGAACCTGAAAGGCCTTGACAATCTGAACTCGCTCGGGGGAATCAACATGTCTTTCAATGAACAACTAACGAGCTTCTCAAACCTGAGCGGTATTACATCGCTGGGTTCTCTCATACTGTACCATAATACCGCCCTTACGGAACTGGGATTCAATGCCCTGAAACGCGTTGAGGGAGATTTTGAAATCACCTTCAATACGAACCTTTGCCTCACGTTGGTCGAGGCTTTGCGGGATCAGGTCGTGGCTGTAGACGGAATTGGCGGAAGCGTGGACATGGGGGGCAATAAGGATTGCACCTCGCCGTGATAAGTGCCAGAGGCAGCCGCCACAGGTTGGGTTGATAAATATGGTCATGGAAATGATGTGGGGAGGATTGAACATGGAAACACGGAAAAGGAGTCTGGCGGTATTATTGGTTGTGTTGCTGGGTTGTATCCTGAGCGGCTGTGAAATTACCGGGGCCTCACCGGATCCGGATGTTGAAATCATGGCATCACCGGGAGAGTCATTGACGTTTCAAGTGTACGGACCGATTCCGAGGACCGAGGGATCGCTCCTGTCGGGTTTGCCTACCATGGCCACGTACCGCTGGTCGGCCGATGCCCCTGGCTCCTGGGTATATCAAAATGTTCGTACCGATTCGCGCACCTATACCTATACGATTCCTAAAGACGCGCACGCCAGCAAGATAAAAATAACCTGTCAACTGCTCGAGATTACCTGGCCCATTACCACGAATATGGCCATGAGAATCGCCGATTCGCGGACCTGGACAATCCGCGTCAACCTGGGTACGCCTCCAGTCTGGAACGGAGATTATGTCATCGAGGACATAACCGATTTGAACGTCTTGAAGGACTATACGAGCGTAGCCGGGGTTTTGAACATCATGAACACCAGCTTTTCGAATCTTGTCGGTCTGGAAAACATAACCAGAGTGGGACAACTCAAAATTAATGCAAATTCCAGAATGACTTCGCTGAGTGGTCTGGATGGGCTTACTGATGTAACCGGCTTTTCAAACTCCGACGGCAGCTACGAACCGGGCGGAATCTACATCTCAGCCAATCCGGTGCTGAATGATCTCACGGCGCTCAGTAAAGTCACCCAGGTGAAAAATGTATGGGTAAGCAGCAACGATATGCTGGCTACCCTGGATGGGTTGGAAGGTCTTACAGACGCTTCAGGCTGGATATATCTGCGCGAAAATAAGATGCTGAAGGATATCAAGGCGTTTCGCAATATTACCCGGATGGGCCAATTGTATATCTACGACAATCCCGCTTTAACCGATCTGGAAGGCTTGGAAGGCCTTACCGCGGTTACGGATGAGATCTATATAACGAATACCTATTTGACCAGTCTGGCGGCCCTGCGCAATGTTACAACAGTCGGGTGTCTGCATATCAGCGATAATTCCGAACTCTCCTTATTGGGCATGGATGCCCTGGCCCGCGTCGAGAAATATATATCGATTTACAACAATGAGGCGCTCTGCACCTCTTCGGCTCAGGCGCTGTGGGACCAGGTTGTCGGCCGTGATGGCATCGGAGATCTGAGCTTTAGCTATATCAGAAACAATCTGGAGTGCACGACCCCATAAATTTAGAATATGGTCTGAAAGATTTGACCGGCTGTTGTCTCAGGCTTCATGCCCTTTTGATATGCGGCAAGTCCCTGATACCCGGCCGCGGCATCAGCGTCATCTGATTTTTCATCCGCACCTTTGGCCTGCTGCTTGCTTTCCATGGCCAACTCACTGGCGGCTTCGGCCGCCTTGGCGGTCGCGGTAGCCGCTACGGCGCGATCCTGCGGGCTGGGATCGGATGGCGCCAGGGCCGCGGCCTTGATGCGCTGCATGCGCGCGATGGTCTCGCGCGGGGTACTGCCCTCCGAGGTATCGATGCTGACCTCGCCGGCCACGGCATAGAGGTTGCCGTCCGGACCTTGTTTATACGAATATGTGGCACCGCCCTTGACCAGTCCGGAGCCGGCTGCCAAATGCGCCATTTCGTGCGCGCGCACATGGCGATCGGTCTGTTTGAGTTCCCTTACTTGCGCGGTTTCATCCTCGCTCAAGGATTGTCCATCCTTGCCCTTGGTCCGGCTTCCCTGATCGGACTCCTGCGCTTCTTCGGCGGCAGCGGTTGTATTCACCTTGCCGTTACGACCATAGGTTGGATTTGAGTTTTCCGAAGACCTGAATTCTTCACCGCTGATTGTGATGGTCTCCGAGGTTAGGGGTAGAGCTTCCACGCCAGGCTGTTCCGCCACGGGCGCGGAAATAGTATAACCAGATTGTATCCCGATGGGGTACACTTCCATACAGGGTCCCTTGTATGATTTCTTTTCGGCACAATGTCCGCGTGCTTAACATGGTGATTGAACATCCACCATTGTGGGTGAGTATGTGCCCTGAATCCGAATCCGATCTCCAATTTGTCAGGTACGGGCACGGCATCACCAAACGGAAGATTGTCAGCCGCGAAACAAAACGCTACAGGCAACACCTAGAGATCGCCCGCTGCCGGAAACACGTGGGGGCCGAAGCAACGTATCCTATGCCGTGAGAGATTTAAACCAGGATGGATAGGTCTCTGCCCTGGAAGAATACCTATACGCCATCATGCATCCAGGCTTTACGACCTTTTATGAACCTACTCGCTCAATACAATTCCAGGGGCGATGTCAGTACCCGTGTCAGCGGGTTGCCCAGGCTGGTTGATTTCTCCGTTTGAACCACGGTCGAAGGCCTCCGCATGTACATCGGCGGCATAGTCGTTTTTAAATCATTCGGATCATAAGGATGCGGTAATATCATCACGGTACCGATTAAATAAGATTTTCCACCATTGACGCCTTAAACGATATTGCGTAGCGTAATGCCATGTCGTACAGACTCGCATTGGTCTTGGCCGGAGGCGGTGTCAGGTGCATGGCCCATGCCGGCGTTTTCCTTGAGCTCGAACGCGCCGGGATTATACCGGACCTGATCGTAGGTACCAGCCTGGGTTCGGTCATGGGCGGTGTGTTTGCCTACAAGCCAGAGGCCGAGTTCCTGCGTCAGTTCGCGCTTAGGTTTTCAGATAATCACATTGTCAGGACCCTGGAACGCTCGTTTGCGCACCATCCCTCAGTGCTGGCGCGCATTGGCCGCTGCGGGGTGTACTCGTTCGGCCTGGCTTATATTTACTGGCATTACGGCATCCTGTCTTCGGCCTTTTTAAAGCGCGCCTTCAATAATATCGTGGGCAAGCGCATGCTTAAGGACCGTAATTTTCTGATCGAGGATTGCCGGATACCCTTTGCGCCCTTGGCCGTGGACATCGTCACGGCGCGAGCCGTGATCCTAACGCATGGCGATATCCCGGACGCCATGTACGCCTCCAGCGCCGTGCCCGGAGTCTGCAAGCCCCATCACTTGGGCGACATGCGGCTCTTAGACGGCGGCCTGGCCAGCCTGGTGCCGGTTTTGGCCGCACATATCATGGGGGCCGAGCGCATAATCGCCGTGGATACCGACTCCAAGGTGCGCGGCACCTACGATACCGTGGTCCAGATGATCGAGCAGGCCTCGGCCGTTCGCGGATATCGCTGGAACATGATGGAAACGGCTCAGGCGGATTTGATCATCGAACCCAAGGTGAAACCATACTACTGGTGGCAGTTCAGCCGGGCCGCTGATTGTATCGCGGCCGGACAGGAGGCGGCGCGCGCGTCCCTGGGAAAGGTCAGGGACCTGATGGCGTGCGTGCCGGATGGGGGCAAGCTAACCAAGCGCGCCGAACTGGCGGAATATTATCCGCACATCATCCTATAACCCAGACATAAAGGACCGGACATGGACAAACAGGACCTGCTGAGGACCATCCCCAAGGTTGATGTGGTCTTGAAAGAGACCGCGCTCAAAGACCTGCCGTTCCGCGCGGACATGATCAAGCGCGTGGTGGTTGACGAATTGGCGCGTATACGCTCAGAGATGCGCGAGGGCCAAATTCATGAAAGCCCGACGGCCAAGACCGTGGCTCAGTGTGCGGCTCGCACGATCAACGTAACCATTGAGGCCGGATTGAAACCGGTGATCAATGCCACGGGGGTGATCGTGCACACGAACCTCGGTCGGGCTCCTCTGGCAAGTCAGGCACTCAAGGCCATCGAGGCCGCGGCCGGGTACTCGAACCTCGAATTCGATCTTGTGCGCGGACAGCGCGGGTCGCGGCAGGATCATATTCGCACCCTTACGCGGGCCTGTTTCGACGCCGAGGACGCGCTGGTGGTCAACAACAATGCCGCCGCTGTGCTGCTGGCGCTTGCGGCCCTGGCGCGCGGACGCGAGGTGATCGTCTCGCGCGGCGAACTGGTAGAGATCGGGGGATCATTCAGGATTCCGGACGTCATGGCCTTGAGCGGGGCCAAACTCAAGGAGATCGGTACCACCAATAAGACGCGACTGAACGATTATGACGCGGCCATCTCCGATGAGACCGCGCTGATCATGAAGGTACACCGCAGCAACTTCGCAGTGGTGGGCTTCAGCGAAGAGGCGCAGCTCAAGGAGCTCTCGGAGCTTGCCCAGGCTCGGCGCATCCCGTTCTTCATCGATATGGGCTCGGGCGTGCCCTTTGATCTAGGCGACTACGGCATCCCGAACGAATGGACGATCCCTCAGTGCCTGGAGTGCGCCGACCTTGTATCATTCAGCGCCGACAAGGTGCTGGGAGGCCCGCAGGCTGGCATCATCCTGGGTCGGCACGATCTTATCAAGTCCATGGCCAGGCATCCGTTGCACCGCGCGGTGCGCATCGACAAGCTGGGTATCGCGAGTTTAAATGCTACGCTGCGCCTCTTGAGCGAAGGAGCCTACCAGGATATCCCGGTGCTGCGCATGATCATCCAGGATGTTGAAGCGGTAAGGGCCCGTGCCCGGAAGTTCAAGAAGCTGCTGGCCGTCAAGGGCGAAATCGTCGTGACCAAGGCCGTGATCGGGGGCGGGTCCGCTCCCACCAAGACCTTTGCCTCCTGCGGGGTTGAGGTAAGGTGCGAAAAAGACCTGGCGCCTAAGGTGCATGCGCGGCTGAGGTTAAAGGGCGTGGTCTGCCGCATCGAGGATGAACGCCTGATCTTCGACCTGCGTACGGTGGCGGACCACGAGGTCAAGCCTCTGGCTACTTTAGTCAACGAGGTTTTGGGTCATGGGGCGTAAGATCGCCATAGCGCTGGGCGGCGGCGGGGTGCGTGGCTTGGCCAATATCGGCGTGCTCAAGGCCCTCGAGGACTGCGGTATTGAGCCGGAAATCGTGACCGGGACAAGCATGGGCGCCATCGTGGGGGCGGTATATGCCGATACGCGCTCGGCCGAAAAGACCGAAACGATCATCAAAACCTATCTGGGCTCCGAGGAATTTATCAAGCGGACCCAGAGCTTGAGCGTGTCGGAGGATCCCTATAAGGGTTGGCTGGAAAAGATCTTCGATACCGCCAAGAAAGGCTATTTTTTTTACCGCTTCTTCATGCGTGAATCCGTGGTCTCTCAGAGCGTTTTTATGGAGCTCGACCGGCTGGTGCCGGACAAGCGTTTCGGCGAGCTCAAGTTGTCGTTCGCCTGTATCGGCCTGGACCTGATTTCGGGACTGCCTGAGATATTCCATGACGGAGAGCTGCGGCCGGCGGTGAGGGCATCCAGCGCGGTGCCGGGTATGATGCCGCCGGTGTCGATCCGCTCCGGCATGTACGTGGACGGCGGGTGGGCCGAAAGCGTGCCCGTGTCACCGGCTGTTTTTCTGGGCGCGGACTTCATCATCGCCTCGGATGTCACGCGCGATATCACGGCTATCGATTACGGCTCTCAGATGAAGAGCAGCATGGATATCCTGCAGCGCGCCAATGATATAACCAGATCGCTCATGAACACCTACCGTACGCGCGGGGCCGATTTCGTGTTGCATCCGGATATCGGCGACGCACCCTGGTCGGCCTTCGATAACATCGAGGGCTATATCGCGGCCGGATACGAGTGCGCACAAAGAAGCATGCCCGCGTTGAAACGCTCACTCAGGCGGGGAAGGTTCTTCCGGCTGTGGAAGACACGCACACACTGAGCATCCCCGATGACGACCAGGGCGAACGCCTGGATGTCGTGCTGGCGCGCCACGCCGGCCTGACACGATCGGCGGCGGCGCGCCTGATAGATGAAGGCAGGGTTCTAGTCGACGGCCAGAATCGCAAGCACGCGTTCAAGGTCGCTCAGGGGATGCGACTTGTATGGAGCATTCCAGACGAGGTCCCCTCAATGCTCGAACCATCCGCCTTGCCGCTTAATATCATTTATGAGGACGACTGGATCATCGTGATCGATAAACCCCCCGGTCTGGTCGTACACCCCGGCGCCGGTAACATGCGCGATACCCTGGTCAATGTCCTGATTGCACGCTATCCTGATATGGCGGCGGTGGGCAGCCGCGAACGGCCGGGTATCGTGCATCGTCTGGACAAGCTCACCTCCGGGGTCATGGTCGCGGCGCGCAACCGCGATGCCTACTACAGCTTGGCCGAGTCCTTCAAGGCCCACGCGCACCGGCGGATCTATCTGGCTGTTTGCTACGGCCGTATGCCGCAGGATACGGGCCGCATCGCCACGCTGATCAACCGCCATCCGGTGGACCGCAAGCGCATGAGCTCGAAGGTCGCCACCGGGCGCGAGGCCTTGACCAACTGGCAGGTCGAACGCGCCTGGAAGGAATGTACGCTCCTCAAGCTCAGACTCGAAACCGGGCGCACCCACCAGATCAGGGTGCATCTGTCGGATATGGGCCATCCCATCGTGGGCGACGGTGAATACGGCGGGACCAAGCGTGCGCATGCGCTGCGTGATCCCGTTCTGAGAGGCTATGTTCGAACGATAGAACGGCAGATGCTGCATGCGCATGTTTTAGGCATCAAACACCCGGCTACTGAGGAGTATCTTGAGTTTGTGAGCCCGCTACCCGAGGATATGCGCGCGCTTATCGCTCTGCTCGATGAGCGCGCGGGTTTGTGAGGCTGTTCCGTTCGGCATCCAAGGTGGCGCCAGGCGTATAGTGCGGATATTTTTTAGTGACGGCCGGATGGCTCTCGGCCCTCCTATTTTTTGCACAGCCGGCTCGACATCAGGCAACACAGTCGATCGACCTGGTCTTCGCTGATGCAGCACGTGCTTTCGGCCCTGCGCGACAAGGTGATCGTCAGACTGTAGGTTCTATAAATGACACGGCAACGCGGACAGGTATCCATATGGGCGCGGATGTCATCCTGGACTTCCTGGGACAACGTGCATTCCACGAACTCATTAAGCAACGCCAGGTAACGCTTGCAGTTCATGCATCCCTCCTGTTCGCATAACGGCTGAAGTAGACGGAAAGGGTGTCTCTGAGCATCAGTCTCCCTCGGTGCAGGCGGGACTTTACGGCCGGCAGGCTCAAACTCAGGGTCTCGGCGATCTCTTCGTTCTTCAACCCCTCTACATCCTTCATGATCACGATCGTACGCATGGATTCGGGCAAGGCATCGATGGCCTGACGGATAATGTTCTTGCTTTCATCGGACAAAAGGACGTCATCAGGCAGCTCCGACCAGTCAAAGCCCACGATCTGTTCGTGATCGATCTCATCCATGGGCGTTTGTTCGGTGTACTTCTTTTCCTTGCGCAGAAATCCATAGGCGGCGTTGGTGGTGACGCGATAGAGCCAAGTGGCGAAATAAGCGTCGTTCTCCAGGGTGCCAACCTTGGCGATCACGGTCAGGAAGACATCCTGCGTGATCTCTTCGGCGGCCGAGGTATCATGGGTGATGTGGAAGGCAAGGCTGTACACCTTGTTGGAGTAGCGCTTCACGATCTCCTCCATGGCATCGGCATCGCCTTGCTTGACCCTCCCGACCAACTCGGTGTCCTTGGGAATCCGTGTATCTTTGCTCATTTAGATACCGCTCCGTTGTCGTTGGATTCAAGCATATCCCATGTCAGAATGAGGTTGCGGGCCGCATATACCTCGTCTACGCGTGAAACCGGGGTGGACTCCGGTTTATCATGCAAGGTTTGAGGATCGTGTTCGGCCTTTTCGGCAATGCTAAGCATGGCATCGGCGAATCGGTCGAGTTCAGACAACGGCTCGGTTTCGGTCGGCTCGATCATCATGGCGCCGCCGACCACGAGCGGAAAATAGACCGTGGGTGGGTGGAATCCGAAGTCCATGAGGGCCTTGGCCATGTCCATGGTGCTGATACCCTGGTCCTTCTGGCGTTTGTCCGTAAGCACGAATTCATGCAGGGTAGGGGTGGCGTATGGTAGGTCAAATTGGTCTTTCAGCTTGGTTTTGAGATAGTTGGCGTTCAAGACCGCGGTCCGGGATGCTTCCAACAGGCCTTTCGGCCCCAGCCTGATGATGTATACGATGGCCTTCAAGAGCACGCTCACGTTGCCGAGCGTGGAATGGACCATGCCGATGGAATCGGGAAAACGGTAGCTCAAGGTGAAGAGCTCGCGCGGCACATGCACGATGCGGGGTATGGGCAGAAATCGCTCCAGTTCGGACTGCACCAGTACCGGACCGCCGCCCGGTCCTCCACCGCCGTGCGGGGTACCGAAGGTCTTGTGCAGGTTCACATGCAGGCAATCCACGCCCATGTCGCCGGGGCGGGTGATGCCTAAGATGGCGTTCAGGTTGGCGCCGTCCATATAGAGATAAGAGCCGTTGGCATGCAATAGTTCGGCTATCTCATGGATCTCTTGTTCGAAAATGCCCAGCGTATTGGGGTTGGTGATCATGAGCGCGGCCACGTCCTTGTCCAGGTGGGCCTTTACGGTCGCGGCTTCGAGGTAACCTTGCGGTCCTGAGGGAATGTTCCTGGTGGTGAAGCCGGCAATGGCACACGAGGCCGGGTTGGTGCCGTGGGCCGTATCGGGTATGAGCACCACGGACCGATCTTCGCCGCGGTTCTGAAAAGCCTTTTTGATGACCAGCATGCCGGTCAGCTCGCCATGCGCGCCGGCGGCCGGCCACAGACAGCATGCATCCATGCCGCAGATCTCCTCCAGGTAGCGCTGCAGGGCGGCCAGGGCCCGCAGGACCATGTGCATGGGATGCTTGTCGCTGGAATGGATGTTGCGGATGCGTTCGGCGATGTTCTCGCAGATCTTGGGATTGTACTTCATGGTGCAGGAACCCAGCGGATACATGCCCTGATCCACCCCGAAGTTCATGCGCGACAGCCTCGTGAAATGCCGCACGGTTTCCACCTCAGCCACATCCGGCAGGCTTACCTCGTCGGGATTCATAAACTGAGCGAGCTCGTCGGGCACACACGCCTTGAAGGGATCCGGGAGGATATGCTTGTTGCGGCCAGGCTTGCTGCGCGTTATCAGCAGGGGCTCCTGGATCTCGGGAGAAAAACCTATAGATTTTCGAGTAGGCATTTCCAATCCTCCCGGGTGTTCATCTCGGTGACGGCCACCAAGAGTCCGTCTTTGATCTCCGGGTAATAGTACTCGATCGGCACGCCGGGGATGATGCCGTCGTCCTCCAGGGCCCTGCGTTTGTCGGCATCCAACTGCACGACGAACTCGTGGAAAAACGGCCCCTTGAAGACCGGCTGACGGCCGACCTGCTGGATGAGTTGCAGGATCTGGTGCGCGCCGGCCACGCACTGGGTAGCCACGGCCCTTAAGCCCCTGGGGCCCATGGCCGCGAGATACAGGGCCGCGCGGATGGCGCATAAACCTTCATTGGTGCAGATATTGGACGTGGCCTTTTCGCGGCGGATATGCTGTTCGCGGGTGGCGAGCGTCAAGCAGAAGGCCTGCCGGCCCTGGCTATCCTTAGTCAAGCCGACCACCCGTCCCGGCATGCGCCGCAAGTGTTCCTTGGTCGTGCACATGAAGCCCAGCAACGGACCGCCGGCATTGGGCGGATTGCCGAAGGACTGGGCCTCGCCCACCACGCAATCCGGGCCGTAGTCACCCGGCCGTTTCAAAAGACCAAGGCTAACCGCTTCGCTGACCACGATACCCCAGAAGGCCGACTGGCGGGCAAAGCTCGCGATACAGTCCATGGGTTCCAGGATGCCGAAGAAATTCGGATTCTGGACAAAGAGCGCGGCGTCATCGCCGTTCAGGCGCTCCAGTGAGAATCGCTCGACCTGTCCGGAGGCCATGTCGAAAGGGATCTCCTGGAGCTTGACCCCGGTATTGGCCAGATAGGTCTTGAGCACCGACCGGAAGCGCGGGTTGGTGGCGCGGGTAACCAGAACACGCTTGATCGGTTTGGCGCGTATGGCCATGAGCGCCGCCTCGGCCAGGGCCGTGGCACCGTCGTAAAGCGAAGCATTGGAGACATACATCCCGGTCAGGGCCGCCATCATGGACTGGAACTCGAAGATACTCTGCAGGACCCCTTGGCTGATCTCCGGCTGATAAGGGGTATAAGAGGTATAGAATTCCTGACGTGTAGCCAAGGCATCTACCATGGCCGGTATATGGTGGCGGTATATGCCCCCGCCCGCGAAGCAGACGTGGGAGAACTGCCCCTGCGGTATGCGGCGGATGTTCTCCTCATCCAGCGGGCCGGGTATCTTGAGCCGCTGCGTGAGGCGCAGATTTTGAGGGATTGATGCGAAGAGATCCTCTTCATCCTGGATGCCGATCGTCTCGAGCATATGCCGACGATCGTCCTGGTCATGCGGGACGAAAGACATCAGCGGGCCTCGGAGGCGACAAACTGGGCATATGCTGCAGCATCCATGAGCTTGTCGGTCTCTTGGGCGTCATCCATCGCAAGCGTGATCATCCAGGCCGCGCCGTAACAGTCCTGGTTCACCAGCTCCGGGGCCTGTTCGAGGTCCTGGTTAATCTCCACAATCGTGCCGCCTACCGGGGCATAGAGATCCGATACCGCTTTGACGCTCTCCACGGTTCCGAATGACTCTCCGGCTTTCAGTTTGGTTCCGATGCTTTTCAGCTCCACGAAAACGATATCCCCGAGCTCACTCTGGGCGTAGTCCGTGATGCCGACCCGCAGACGCGAATCTTCGATCCTGCCCCATTCATGGTCCTTGGTAAATTTCAAATCATCCGGTATGCTCATCCCTCACCTCATTTTTCAATCTGCGCTCCGCGTTTATGAACGGCCGGGGCAACAAAAGGCGGCTTCACCACCTTGGCCTTGACCGGTTTGGAGCGTATCAGGACATCGACCTCGTCGCCCGGAGCTATCTCCTTGTCGAGATAAGCCAACGCGATACCGGTATGCAGTATCGGCGATATGCTGCCCGAGGTGATCCGGCCCACGGTTTTTTCCCCGCTGCGGCAGAGAAAACCTTCACGCGGAATGCCCTTGTCGATCATGATCAATCCGGTGAGCCGCCGGGTCACGCCGTCTCGCAGTTGGTTTTCCATCCTGGACTTTCCAACGAATGACGGTTTATGCATATCGACGGCGAAACCGAGCCCTGCCTCGACAGGCGTCGTATTCTCGTCGATGTCGTTCCCATGCAGGGGGTAGCCCATCTCGAGTCGCAAGGTATCGCGCGCCCCCAGACCGCAGGGCACGGCGCCCTGGTCCAGAAAGGCCCGCCACAGTCTGGCCGCATGTTCAGGGGGCATGAAGATCTCCACCCCGTCGGAACCGGTATAACCCGTACGAGAAATCATGAGCGACCCGAAAGCGGTGTTCTGCTCCAGGAAGTGGAAATACCCGATCAGCTTGAGGTCCAGGTCAAGGACATACTTGGTGATGCTGGCGCTCTGGGGGCCTTGCAGGGCCAGCATGACGGTTTGAAGGCTGCGGTTGGCGATTGTTGTCTGCCCGTGCCTTTGAGATTCAAGCCAGGTATAATCCTTATCCGTATTGGAGGCATTCACGCACAGCATGTACATGCTCCCCGGATCGATGCAATAAGTCAACAGATCGTCGATGATGCCGCCCTCATCGTTAAGCAGCAAGGCATACTTGGCCTGCGATTTTTCAAGGTCGGCGACCGTGATGGTGAGAACATGCTCGAGAAAGGTGACGCAATCAGGCCCGCTTACGAAGATCTCGCCCATGTGGCTGACATCGAAAAGTCCGGCGCCTTGACGGGTCGCCATGTGCTCTTCCACGATACCCGTATACCAGACCGGCAGGTCCCAACCGTGGAAATCAACGATCCGTGCGTGCAAATGCACATGCTCATCGTATAAAGGGGTTCTCATCCGCCCAACTCCAGAACAACCGGTAAAGATTCATAAAACAAGCTATCAGGAACCGGGGCGTCTGGCAAGGTAATGTTCACACCCAAAGATTATGATCTTGGACGCCTTGGGGTCACCTCATGTGCTTTTGTGCCGCGATCATCGTGTTCTCAAGCAGCATGGCGCGCGTCATCGGTCCGACGCCGCCCGGTACCGGAGTTATCAAGCTGGCTCGTTCCCGCGCTTCGGCATACTCGACATCGCCCTTCAAGCCCTTTTCGGTGCGGTTCATACCTACATCGATCACCACGGCACCCGGCTTGATCCAGCTTCCCTTGACTAGCTCGGCCTTGCCGATGGCCGCCACGACGATGTCCGCCTGGCCGATCTTACGGTCCAGCTCGCGCGTGCGTGAATGACAGATCGTCACCGTGGCGTGCTCCATCATTAAGAGCAGCGCCATGGGCTTGCCGACGATATTGCTGCGTCCGACCACGACGGCATCCTTGCCCCTCAAGTCCACGCCGTATTCATGCAACATGGCCATGACCCCCGCGGGCGTGCAGGGCACCAGCGTGGGTTCGCCGGTCAAGAGCCGGCCCATGTTGTAGGGATGAAAACCGTCCACGTCCTTGTCCGGGGAGATGGCCAAGAGAACCTCCTGCGCGTCTAGATGCGCTGGCAGAGGCAATTGCACGAGGATGCCGTCCACGTTATTGTCGTCATTGAGCGTCTGGATGAGTGAGAGGAGCTCCGTCTGCGTGATATGCTCGTCCAGGGTATGGTCAAAGGATGTGATGCCGGCCAGGGCGCAGTCGTTCTTCTTGTTGCGCACGTAAATGGATGAGGCGGGATCGCCTCCGACCAGGACCACGGCCAATCCAGGTGCTCGGCCATAGCGCTGTGCGAAGGCTTGAGCATCTTCGGCCACGGCCGCGCGCATTTTTTCGGCCAGGGCTTTCCCGTCGATGATTGTAGACACGTCTTCCTCCTTCTCTAAAAAAGGTGCTTTATTTCTCGGAACGATAGATCCATTTCAGGGGCAGAGGATGCGCGTTCAAGGCCGATGAAAGCGGCAGAATCATTTCCTTGTCCACAATCAGCCAACTGTAATCTGGTCTGATCATTCTCAGCTTGCCGTCCGTGGGCGGCATGCCCCACTCGGTATGCTTGTAGGTGACGAACATGATGACATCGTAAAAATTCTCCGATTCACCGAGTATGTAGCCTTGCTTGAAGACCTCGGTGCTGATCTTGTTCATCTCCATGACCTGATGGGCGTATTCCTTGTCGAGTTGTATCACGGCATAGCGCGCCACGCCCTTTTCCGAATAGCGCGTCAGCGTGCGCGTTTCGGCGCTCGAGACATAGACCGTTGAAAGGCCAATGATTTGCTTGAGGTACTGCGCGGCGATAAGTCCGGCGGTACGCCGGCCGCCGATGGCCTGATGGTGCCAGCCATAGTGCTCGAAAAGTTTCTCCTGCAGGGTTTCGGCGTAACGCTCGCCCCGTTCGTAGAGGCTCTTGGAGATGAAACGCAGCTCCTTGGCCAGACTTTCCGCCGCCTCGGCGATCGGCCAGTCGATCTTGACATGAAAGTGCGTCAGGGAATAACGGTTCTGCTTCTTATACCGATCGTCACGCTGGATCAGGAGACCGTAGTCCACATCCAGAAGCTCCTCCAGGAGCTCGAAAAAGGTATTGCGTTCGAAGAACTTGATGCCGGAATAGAAGGGCTTGTTGAGCCTGACATTCGGGACGAGCGCCAGGGTGTCCTTGCGGATGCGGTTATCGTCGCTGAAGCGGATGTATTTCTGATGCAACTCTTCGATGGTTTCCTCACAGAAAATGATGATGTACGGCCGTGCTACCGGGGATTCCTTCGAAAACTCGCGCTTCTTGGGCCGCATGTCGCTCGGATCAACGTATGGATAGGGGATGCCGCCTTCCTTGCAGAGCTTGTAAGGCTTCTCAAAGGTTATGATCTTAAGCCTGCGTTCCAGCTCATCCCTTAAGAATACATAGAATGAACGCCTGACCATCTCGATATAGCTGAGTTCGAATCTGGACTTTTTCATGTCCTTGACAGCCGACCTCCTCAATCGAATGTGGGCCGAAGCAGGCCGTAAGCCGGGTTCTGTCCCCGGTGCGGGTTACCCTGCTCCGGGTGACGGTCATTCATCTAGGGCATCAGTTGCCTGATGCCTCGAGCAACCTACCCAGGGGCGGAACGGGCAGTTCTTATAGCCCCTCTATTGGTTTTGCTCCGGGTGGGGTTTGCCTAGCTTCCCCGGTCACCCGGGGAACTGGTGAGCTCTTACCTCGCCGTTTCACCCTTACCCGCCCTGTAGGCGGGCGGTTTATTTTCTGTGGCACTTTCCCTGGGGTCGCCCCCGGTCGCCGTTAGCGACCACCCATGCCCTGTGGAGCCCGGACTTTCCTCTCGCGCATAAATGCGCCAGCGACCATCTGTCCTGCTTCAACCCAATCACCTCCTTAGCGCATGAGTATGCTATTATCAAGCATATCTTTTCGCCCTTACGCAAAGCCACACCGCGGCATAAGCCAGGGCTGAAAAGATCATGACCCAGGAAAAGCCCAGTTCCACCGCGAAGATGTTCGCCAGTGGGGCGCTTACTACGGAAAGGCAACCGTTTATGCCCCAGGCCCACGGGACATCCTCCTGCGGCAGACGGGCGATGCCTAAGGGAAAGGGCATGCCCAGACAGAAAGCGAGCGGAGCGATCGCCAGCAGCATGATGATGATCCGGGCAGTAATCGGCAGCGCACAGGTCAGCGAGATAAGGGGGGCGAGACCCAGGGCGGATATCAGGATGAGGCCTGCAATGCAGGCCGGCATAATACGGTAAGCCTTGGGAATCATTGCGGAAGCCAGGCTGCCGCAACCGGAAAAGAACAGCATGCCGCCGATGGCGATGGCGGCCGCGTACATGGGCGTGCCCAGATACAGGATCGCATGCTGTATCAAGGCGATTTCCAGGAAGAGAAAACCTGCGCCGAGTCCTCCGAAATACAGCACCGTGGGCAAGGGGTGTCTGGGCCGATCCTTCACCAGGGGCAGCAGAATAAGGACAACGGCCAGGAAGCTTACCAGCATGGTAGCGAGGATCAGAATCAGGTAGCCGAGCTCGAAAAAGGGGATCATGCGCCGACCGTAGATCGCCTTCAATCGCCCAAGGCTCCGCAGGGTAAGGAATTGAGAGAAGTACGGTCTGTCATCCGTGGCGGGACGGATATTGAAATCATACGCTACGGCCGCGCCTTGGCCGGAGATGAGTCCGGCTGCGATCGACGACCAGCCTTCCAGACGGGGCCCATAGGCGCGCTTTTCAGGAAGCTCATGTCCGGTCGGGAGGAGAGGATCAAAGGCAAGTCTGTCGCAGAAGTCCTCGATGTTCAGGATGTCAGCGGGCGTGATGGCCGAACGTTTCACCACCATGGTGAAGGTGCCCCAGCCCTTGATCCCTACAATGTGTCGGGCGGGGTCAATCCCCAGACCTCCCAAAACCGTGCTGGCGGTGGCCACCAGCTTAAGACTGGCGCGTGGCGGTGAGTCCAGCCAGCACGTGACGCTCAACATGCCGTGGGGTTCAAGACGATGCCACATCTGCGTGAGAGCCTCGAGAGTCAAGAGATGATTTTCAGCCAGGGCATGGATGCCCGATGATCCGCCGAAGGTATTGGCCATGGGCAGGACAATCAGGTCATAGAAGGACCGATCGCTTCTCAGGAAGGCGCGCGCGCCGCCTGAGTACACCCGCAGGCGGCTTTTATCGGCGCTTAGAAGCGAGAGCATCATGGCCGCCAACGGGTGCGGCTCCACGGCCGTGACCGCTTGGCCGTGTATCAATCCCTGGACGACATCCGAGCCGGTGCCGGCATCCAGGACAAGCACCCCGGCCGGTTTTGCCAGCGCATAGGCCACGGCTCCGGTGGTGTAATCCAGGATGGAATGCCGCATGGCGGGATTCCATGACGAGAGCGGACCGAACCAGTCGCCGTTTTTGAATACCATCGGACGGAGAGGCAAGTCGCCCTGGTAGCTAAGGCTTACTCCCGGGGCATAGCGCAGCGCGGGCGCCTTGACGATTTCAAGGAGCCCCATGGGAGAGCTGCGTGAGCTGATGATCGCTGCCCCGGGAAGGTCCATGGCCCGTTGCAGGTCCTTGAACTCGGAAAGTACCAGGTGGGGCGGTCGATACAAACAGGAAAGAGCCAGGCATATGCTCAGGCAGCCCGCCAGGCGGCTGAGCCGGCCGGTCTGGATAAGCATGCCGGCCAGCAGGGGCAGGAGCGCGATGAGTGCCGGGAGCGCCTCGGGCGGGAAACGCCGCATCAGGATGACAGCCAGGGCCGCGCCCAGGCCTGAGCCGATCAGATTGGCGCAATACAGGTCCTTGATGAAGGGCGCATGCCTGGCGAACGCCAGGCCGATCGCCAGGGCGCCCAGGAAAAAGGGCATGAAATATATCAGGCAGGTGGCCGCCAGCCGTTGAATATGCCGCGGCTCGGCAAAGAGCAGATATGAATCGAACCGTATGGGACCGGTCTGAGCGGCATAGACCGCCAGGATCATGGCTAAACCGCAGGCGGTCATAAGGCCTGGCATCAATGGCTCATAGCGCGAAAGCAATCTTATACGCAGCAAGGCAAGGCAGGTGCCGGAAGCGCCGAAGCCTAGGAGGGCGATGGCGATGATCGTGGAAGCGAAGTGATGCCACTGGACAATCGACAAGATCTGCATCAGGCAGATCTGGTAGACGATCATGGCCGTGGAAATCAGTCCGATCGCGAACAGAAGGCGTGCCGGATGCGGTGGACCCATGGCACGGTTCATGATCCCCGGCGCAAGGGCACGAAGCGCACCGGCAGGATGTTTCTCGTATAAACCTTGGAGCCTTGCTTTTCCACAAGCATGAGCGTCTGCACCATGAGCGGCGAGCCTACGGGTATCACCATGCGTCCGCCTTCCTTGAGCTGTTTGATGAGCGGCGGCGGGATATATTCCGCCGCCGCGGTGACGATGATGGCGTCAAAAGGGGCGTATGCTTCCCAGCCGTAATATCCATCAGCCACACTGAGGCGCACATTCCGGTACCCGAGGTTTTGCAGACGCTTGCGGGCGGCCTTTCCCAGGGCTTCAATGATCTCGACTGAATATACCTCGGGCGTAAGACTGGCCAGGATGGCGGCCTGATATCCGCTTCCGGTACCGATCTCCAAGACCTTTGAGCCAGGCTTGAGCTTGAGGAGTTCGGTCATGAAGGCTACGATAAAGGGCTGAGATATGGTTTGTCCATAGCCGATCGGCAAAGGACCATCCTCATAGGCCCTGGATATCAGAGATTGAGGAACGAAGAGATGGCGTTTGACCGTGCGCATGGCGTTGATCACGGCTTGATCCTTGATCCCCTGGCCGACGATCTGGGTGTCGACCATCGCCACGCGGGCGTTTAGGTATGGATCGTCCGCTACGGCGAGCAGCTGCAGGCAGGTGAGCAGGCTGAAGAGTACCGGCATACCAAATATAATAAAGATCAGAACCGGTATGGGAATACTCTTGTTCCCTTCAAAGGAAGGAAATGGGCCCGGAGGCTATTGACAATGGCCCCCAAGCCTATGGTCAAGCTTATCAATGCGCTTTTTCAGGGCCGTTCTTCGATTGCGCGCAGGATATCGTCCATCTTCCTCAATTCCTCGCCATAACCGGCCCAATCACCCCGCTTGAGGTATTCCTGAGACTTGCGGTAATGGGCGAGGGCCGCCAGGGCCAGCTGGCGATCGTTTCTTTCCGGTGCCGTGGCGGCACTTGCCACGGGCGCGGGAGCTTTCTCCGGGCCGACTTCACCGCCGAAGATCTTCTGCAGTGACAGTTCCAGATTGTCTTCCATGGCGATGGAGTTGCCATAGGCCGTGATCACGCGTTTGAGCTCCGGCAGTTGCCCCTTTTCAGCGGCCAGATAGAGCGGTTCCACATACAAGATGGACTTCTCGATCGGGATGGCCAAGAGGCCGCCGCGAATCACCTGGGAGCCGCTCTGGTTCCAGAGCGAGATCTGCTTGGAGATTTCGGTGTCCTGGTCGATCCTGGCCTCGATCTGGCGCGGTCCGTAGATCAGCTTCTGCTTGGGGAAGTTGTAGACGATGACCTTGCCGTAGTGCGGGGCATCGCAGCGCACCGCCATCCAGGCCGACATATTGTCCTTGTTGCGCGGCGTAAAGGGCAGCAGCATGATGAACTCTTCCTTGGTCTCGCCGGGCAGCTTCATGATCGTGTAATACGGGTTCATGTTCTGCTCGTCGCCTTGCGCGCTGGTGGCGGGGATGGCCCACAGGTCTTCTTTGTTGTAGAACACCTGGGGATCCTGCATGTGATAGGCCAGGTACATGCGGGCCTGAACCTCCATCAAGGCCGACGGGTAACGCAGGTGCCGCCTCAGATCTTCCGGCATATCGTCAAGCGCTTTGAAGACCCCCGGAAAGATCTTGGCATAGGTTTTCAGGATGGGGTCATTGGGGTCGCTGATATACAGGGTCACCGTGCCGTCATAGGCGTCCACCACGGCCTTGATGGAATTACGGATATAGTTCCCCAGGCGTGATGTGGATTCGGAGTATGGGTAACGATCGGTCACGGTATAGCCGTCCACGACCCACAACAAGCGCCCCTGAGGTGATACGACCAGATAGGGATCAGGGTCCAGACGGGCGAAGGGGGCGATGCGAGCCACGCGTTCCCTGATGTTGCGATAGTACATGACGCGGGTTTCAGTTGTGATGTCGTCGGAAAGCAGGATGGTAAAGGCGCCGAAACGGGCGGCATAGAGCAGCTTGCGCGCAAATGTCAGCGGCACGCCGCCCCGGCCTGCATAACGGGCATAGACATTTTTCTCTCCCACCGGATAATCGAACTCCGGACGCTTGCCCTTGACGAAAACGTATTCGTTGGACTGCTCGCCGAAGTAGATCTCGGGACGGGTAACTTTGATATTCGTAGATGCCACGGGCGGGATATCCTTGATGAAAAATTCCGGCAGCCCTTCGGGAGTGATGCGGTTTACCGGCCCCATGACCACGCCGTAGCCGTGCGTGTAGGTCAGGTGCTCATTGACCCAGGTGCGCGACGGCAGCGCGGCATAGGATATCTCCCGGGGAGAGAGCATGACCTGCCGGTACTCGCCGTTTACGGTATAGCGGTCGTTGTCGACATCGATGAACTTGTAATAGGTGCGGATCTCCTGGATCTGGGCGAAGGTTTTTAAGAGCGGCGCATGATCCCAAAGCCGGATGTTCTTGATGGTCAGATCGTTGCGTTTGAGATCAGAGAGCGTCAGATTATCCTCGGCCGGGAAGACGCGGTCTTCGATGTTGTTCAGTCCGTAGGCCAGGCGGGTATAGCGAATGTTGCGTTCCAGATACGGTTTTTCCAGGACGATCTCATTGGGTATGACCTTGAAGCGCTGCACGAAGGCCGGGTAAAAACCTCGTCCGATGATCAGTACGGCCAAGAAGAAAAGGATCACCGCCGCTGGTATGCGCCAGGAAGGTTTGAATATGCTGTATATAAGCGCCAAGGCGCAGATCCCGCTCAAGACCATGAGCGTTTTGAGGACCCATACCTGCGTGGTGGCCTCCGTGTAGCCGGGACCGAAGACCACGCCACGCTTTACGTTCAAGAGCGTCGCCAGATCGAGCCAGAATCCAAGAATCGCGGTGAGGAAGATGGCGGTCAGGAGGATAATGAGGTGCGTGCGGGCCGCCGGCAGGAACCGTACCGTCTTAGGCGGAATGAAGAACAAGGCGCGGCGGAACATATAGATGGTACCGGCTCCCAAGGCCGATAACACCAGCACCATCAGCAGCGTGGCGTGGATCTGTTGCAGAAACGGCAGCTTGAAGACATAAAAGCCGATATCACGGCCGAAGAGTGGGTCATTGACCCCGAAGGGTGTGGCTTTGAAGAAGCGTTGGATCAGGTCCCATTGCGTGGAGCTCTGCAGGGCGGCGAAGAGTGCGAAAACCAGGGAAAGGACCAGAGCGAACCCCCTCATGGCGTGGGGTTGCATGTTCTGGGTCGGAAAAGGAATGACCCCGTCGGGGTATACGACCGGTATGGCATCGGTCAGGCGAAGAGCCGCATAAAGGTTGGCATACAGGATGATGAAGAACGCGCCGCCGAACAGGAGCCCGACCAGGATCTGCGATCTGAGGGTGACACTGAAGACCTGTTCATAGCCCACTTCCTGAAACCAGAACCAGTCCGTGATCAGGCCCACCGCCTGCCAGGCCAAGAGAAACAGGAAAAAGAGTACGATCAGGACGACGCCTAGGCCGCCCTGCGGCTGGTGCTCCCGAGGTTGAAACAGCGAAGCAAGATTCATGTCATCTCCTTATTTATTAAAGAAGCCTTGGAGTTGATTGATGGCATAGAGCTTATAAAAAATGTAGTATAGGGGGATCATTGTGTGGTGTCAACCCGTAAGGATCAAGTACCATGACGAAACGACCGAAAGAGAAAGGTAACAAGCACAGGAGCAGCACGAACATAAAACAAATTGACAAGCGCCGTATTGATTCGGTAATTTTAACCTTTAAAGGACGACCATGACAAGCACATCGGATAAAAGCCCATCCATAGCCCATATCGGATTGAATCGCCGGAGTCTTTTAAAAGCCACGGCCCTGGCGCTGGGCGGTTGTTTCTTTCCCGGTGCGTTGATAGGCACCGCGCACGCTTCCACTCAGCCTGAACGATCAATCGCGTTACTCAACCTTCATACGGGTGAGGATCTGAATACCGTATACTGGTGCGAGGGACAGTATCTCCCTGAGGCCCTCACCCGGATCAATCACATCCTGCGCGACCACCGCAGCAATGAAGTGGCCTCGATCGATGCCCGTCTGCTCGATCTGCTGCACGAGCTTTCCTTTCACATGGGATCGCAGACGCGCTTTCATGTCATATCCGGCTACCGTTCACCGCACACCAACACGATCATGCGCCAACACAGCACCGGCATAGCCCGCAACAGCCTGCATACACAGGGGAAAGCCATCGATATCCGCTTGCCGGACCACAGCCTGGCATCCCTGCATCATGCCGCCATCCGGTTGCGTGGCGGAGGCGTAGGTTATTACCCCGGATCCAACTTCGTGCACATGGATACCGGGCGCGTGCGATATTGGTAACCTCTGCCTGCCACCGATGAAGCCCTGCCTCCGCTTTATCCTGGTGATGGGCTTTCTACTCATACCTATTAGCCTCCTTGCGGCCCAGGATGAATCTTTAGAAGTGCTCTTGAGACAACGCTTCGAGAACACCCGACTGGATGAGGGGCTGCGCGTAGGGGGATGCGACATTTCTTCCCTGCATATCCTGCCGCGGCTCTACCAACAGCGTGATTATCGACCGATCTGGGTCAGTAAAAACCGTATCGATCAGCTCGTCTCGATCATCCAAGAGACGTATCTGGACGGCCTCAACCCTCAGGATTATCATCTCAGCGAGATCCAGGAGCTGCTTGCCACAAGGGTTTACCATGAATTTTTGGGCGACGATCAGGCCCTTACGCTCGAGTTGCTCTTGACCGACGCCTACATCCGACTTGCCCATCATTCCAGCTGCGGCAAAGAAGACCCCCTCACGTATCACCCCCAATGGAACTTCAATCGCACCATTTTCGGTCTGGATCCGGCAACCATCCTGTCCGAGGGCCTTGACGACCCTTCGCTGACGAGGTCGATCGAGGCCTGGAAGATTGACCATCCCTATTATGAACGCCTCAAAAATGCGCTTGCCCAATATCGTGCGCTCAGGTCCGGTGGGGGATGGGAACGTGTCCCCGATGGCCCGACCTTGCGATCAGGCATGTCCGGGCCGAGGGTTGAAGCCTTGCGTCAAAGGCTCTTGGTGAGTGGGGACCTGCCGAGCACCACGACGTACTCTCCGTTTTTCGACCAGGAGCTGGAGCAGGCGGTTAAACGCTTCCAACACCGGCATAGCCTTAAGCCCGACGGAGAGGTAGGGCCGGGAACCCTCAAGGCCTTGAATGTCCCGCTGGAGGACCGGATCGATCAGATCCGCGTGAATATGGAACGCGCCCGCTGGGTGCTCTCCAACCTGGGCGATCGTTACGTGCTGGTGGACATCGCCGGGTATCGCGTCTTCTATCGAAAGGATGATAAAACCCTGTGGTCCAGCCGGGCCCAGGTCGGAAAACCGTATCGCGATACCCCGGTGTTAAGATCGCGCATCGATGCGCTCGAGATCAATCCCACCTGGACCGTGCCGCCCACCATACTCAAGGAGGATATCCTCCCGGCGGTAAAGGCCGACCGTCGGTATCTTAATAAAAAGAATCTTCTCATCATCGATGCGCAGGGCAGACAGGTCAATTCCGGCAGCGTGAACTGGTCGCTCTATCCCGGCCGCCCATTCCCCTATAAACTCAGGCAGAATCCCGGGCCCAGTAACCCCCTGGGCCGGATCAAAATCCTGTTCCCCAACAAGTACATGGTGTATCTGCACGGCACGCCCAGCCTGGAATTATTCGAGAAAGAGGAACGCGCGTTAAGCTCCGGATGCATCCGGCTGGAAACGCCGTTCGAGCTGGCCGAACTGCTGCTGGACGACCCCGTGCATTGGAACTGGGAAAGCCTCATGCGCGCCGTCCAAAGCGGAAAGACGCAGCGCATCCGCCTGCCGCGGCCGGTCACCATTCTCCTCTTGTACTGGACCGTGGAGGTTGATGACCAGGGGCAGGTTTACTTCAAGCAAGATCCTTATGGACGCGATCCGGCCGTATTGGAAGGACTGGGTCGTGACGCCGATATCCGTTTTTAAAACCCGGCACAAAATAGCGCGGACGCGGTATAGCCTGTCCGGCGGCTGCCGGATGCACGTTCCATTCGAATGATCATGACGCCTTAAGCCTGTTCGATATGCTTGACCACCAGGTCGCCGAAGGCCGCGGTCGAGAGAATCTGTTGGCGCGTTCGGCCGGAAACCAAGAGATCACCGGTTGTGTACCCTTCAGCGAAGACCTGAAACAGTGCCTGCCAGAGGACATCGGCCTCCTTGGGCAGATCCAGGCAGCGTTCGAACATCAGCGCCACGCTGCCGATCATGGAATAAGGGTTGGCGGTGCCCTGACCGGCGATATCCGGGGCCGATCCGTGGGCGGGTTCGACATAGCTTTTTTCCGGTCCGATGCAGGCCGAGGGCATTAAGCCCAGCGAACCGATGATCCCGCCGGCCTGATCCGTGAGGATATCGCCCTGCATGTTTTCCAAGAGCATCACGCCGTTTAAGGCCGTAGGGTTCTTGACCAGCTGATAGGCGGCGTTGTCGACCAGCATGGATTGACAGGGCACATCCGGATAGGCTGCGCCTACATCCTCCACGACCTTTTTCCAGAAGCGCGAGGTGGCCAGGACATTGGCCTTGTCGATGCTGGTGAGTCTAGCACGGCGCTTGCGCGCCTCTTCAAAGGCTACCACCGCGATGCGGCGCACCTGTTCGTCGGAATAGGTGCATTCATCCATGGCATAGCGCATGTTCGTGGCCGGGCCTTCGACCTTATCGCCGAAATAGATACCGCCCACCAGCTCCCGGATCATCAGGATGTCGATCCCTTCACCGACATATTCGGCTTTGAGAGGCGAAAATTCAGCGAGTTGTTTCGGCAGGCGCACGGGCCGGAAATTGGCAAAGGTGTCGTAGCGGCGGCGCAGCGGCAGGATGGCGCCGATCTCCGGGCGATGCCGGGGCGGGATCTCTTCCATGCGCGCGATGCTCAAGCCCACCGGTCCCTTGATGATTACATCCGCTTGGTCGCAGACCCGCTGCGTGCTTTCCGGAAAGGGCGAACCTTCCGAAAAATACGCCTGCGCCCCAAAGGGGGCATACACAAGGGTGAAAGCATGCCCAAACTTGGCCTCGATGGCTTTGAGCGCCTTGATGGCCTCGCGAACGATCTCCGGTCCGATCCCGTCTCCTTCCAGAACCGCTATGGTCTTGTGCATGCCTATTCCCCTTCCCAAACGTTGACCGCCTACATACACCATGTGTCAGGAAAATCAAGGATCATGCCCATGGATAAAAACATCGACGGCATTGAAAAGGCTTGATGTGTTTCCGCAATTAGTTTTATACAAAACCATTATGGCGATCGATGAAAGCAATTTTCTCTATACCTTGACGAACATCAGGCAGCGTCTCTTCAAATATCTGAAGCGCGAACTGGATCAGGCAGGTATTGAAGGCCTGGCGCCTTCGTATGGCGACATTCTCTTCATCCTTGATCAGAAAGGCGTCGTCAGGCAAAAGGAGATCGCCAGGCACACCATCAAGGACAAATCCACCATCTCGTCCGTAATCGCCAAGCTCGAGGGTGGCGGTTATCTCAGCAAGTCCAGGGAAGGTGGGGATGCGCGCTGCACCAGTCTGGAGCTGACGGACAAGGCTAAAGCGCTCAAGCCCGTCCTGCTCAGGATATCGCAGAAGATGAATACCCGGTTGTTCGATGGCTTCAGCGCGGAAGAAAAACGCACTTTGTTCATTCTGCTGGGCAAGGTCTACAAGAATTTATCCGGGGTTTGATATGAGCATGAGGTTTGCTTAAAAAATATTTTTTAGGAGGAGCCATGCTTAAGACACAGGATTATGCCGCGGTAACCCAGATTCGTATGAGCCGGGAAATCGACGGCAAGCCCGTCTACTGGGTAGCGGCCTACCTGGTGGACGACCTGCTGATCGATACGGGCTGCAGCCATACCTCACAAGAGCTCTCCGACTTTCTGGAAGGCAAGGGCGTCCGGCAGGTCGTGAATACGCACTACCACGAAGACCACATGGGCGGGAACCATGACCTCATGCGCCGCTACGGCGTGAGGGTATACGCCCATCCGGATTCCATCCCCTTGATCGCGCAGGGCTTCGACCTCTATCCCTATCAGGAGATCGCCTGGGGCTATCCGGCGCCCACCAAAGCCATACCCGTCCCGGACATCCTACAAACACCCCGCCATACCTTCCAGGTCCTGGAGACCCCCGGCCACTGCCGGGGACACATCTGCCTCATGGAAGCCGCGCGCGGATGGTGCTTCACCGGCGATCTCTTTGCCCGCGCGCAGCCGAAGTTCGTCAGGCCCGAGGAGAACATCGGACAGATCATGGACTCCATGCGCGCGGTCATGGCAGCCGCCGGGCCGTCTCTGGTGTTGTTTACGGCCGTGGGCAAGATCGTGGAGGATGGACAACGCGCCCTTAAAGACTGTCTCGACTACCTCTCAGGGCTGGCCGCAAGATCAAAGGACCTTCAGAAAGCAGGATATGACCTCGATGCCATTGTCAGGGATCTTTTCGGCGGCGAACACCCCTTTGCCCAGCTCACCAACGGCCAGTTCTCCACCTTCAACCTGGTGCGGTCTTTGCTGGAGAGCGCGGCAGAGAAAGCCAGGCCGCACCTGGATAATGGTCGCTAGCCCGGCAACCGGGGCATCATACCGGCAAGTAGTAATACAATCCGTTTTTTCTGGATCCGATCGCATACATCATCAACCCGGACGACTGAACTTTAGCTTGACATGCGGCACCTTTTTCAAAAGAGAATCATTGGTAAACAATTCGAGGAGGCAATCATGTCCAAATCAGAGGATGCATTGAAAGAAGCTTTTGCCGGAGAATCGCAGGCAAACCGTAAATATCTTGCCTTTGCGCTCAAGGCCGATCAGGAAGGGTTTCCGCAGGCAGCCAGATTGTTCCGGGCCGCTGCCGAGGCGGAAACGGTTCATGCCCATGCCCATCTGCGGGCATTAAAAGGGATTCGATCCACCAGGGAGAATTTGCAGGAGGCGATAGCCGGAGAGACGCACGAGTTCAAGAGCATGTATCCGGGCATGATCGAAACCGCTAAGGCTGAAGGCAATAAGGAGGCGGAGCGCTCTTTCCATTTTGCCAACGAGGTGGAGAAGATTCATGCCGGGCTCTATCAGCAGATGCTCGATACCATAGAAACCGCGCAAGAATCCTACAGCTACCATGTATGCCCGGTATGCGGATACACTTCTGAGAAGGAGGCGCCGGAAACTTGTCCGGTATGCGGCGCCAAAGGCAAGATGTTTAAAAAAGTCGATTAAGAACGGCTAAGCCCTAACCGCTGTGTGGCAAAGCAGGGGGTCATAAACCGCTGCCACCAACAGTATGGCAGGCGATGAAACCTTTCGGCGTTGTATATCAGCATAAAAGGCCATGGAGGTCTCCCTGGCCTTTTATGCCTCTCTGTGGGGAAGGGTGCCGACGAAACCGGGCGAGAGCGCGGGCAAGCTTATAATGAATACAGAGAGAGACTCTTGAGATCTTTATTAGCTATCTGCATTCGCAGCCTACGCGAGATAACCTCAAGCTATAGTCGGTTTCAGAGAGGCCAAAAAGTAGTCGGTCTCGTGCCAAAATCGATACGTTAAACTTGATGCAGATTGGTATAGATCTCAAGCCATAGACCCTGTTTTCAATATGCACTAATAGCTCTTAATCATTATTAAGATGCTTTCCCATAGCGTTCCAGAACCTTATAAATGGCCTTAGTTCCAAATTCCAACGACTCCATGGGAATTTTTTCGTTATGTGCATGAATGTACTCTGTAAAATTGAAACCTTGAGGGAGATTCATGGGCAGAAAGCCATAGGTCTGAATTCCCAAGCGGCAGAAGTTCTTTCCATCAGTTGACGTAGGCAAAATCATTGGCATAGGTATACCAGCAGGATCCTCTTCCTTCAGTATCTGTGCAAGCATGTCATAGAGGGCCATATCTGGAACTTCGGGAACGGAGTCGAAACGCAAAACCTCAAAATCGGAGGCTGAAGGAATATGTCTTTTTAACTCGGCTATGATATCTTCAAGTCCATACCCGGGGAGAATAATGGGTTTTAAATGAACTTCGATCTTATTCGGTATCTGAAGGGTATCAGTTTGGCCGCCCTCAATCTTTATGACATTGGCGTTGTTATGGACTAATGTATGCAATATTTTTCCCTTCTCACCGAGCAGCTTGAGAACAAAATTAGTCAGTCTGGGTTTGAGAAGAAGGCGAAAGATCATGTTACTGGGGAAAGGCAATGCTGAACTCCACATTTCAATCATTTTGCGTGCAACAGGCGTTATGTGTACGGGTAATAACTGCTTATCCAGCTTGACAAGAAAATTACCCAGACTTGCGTTGGCACTGCCTTTGGGGGGGAAGATAGCTGAATACCCGTCAGGGCCAGTTATAGTCACTTTTATCTGGGATATCTGTTTTTCAGTTACCTGGATCTGATAAAATTCTTATTGCCAAGATAAAAGGGAAACCCTCCAAATTCTCCGATGGCGTATCGTACCCCAGCGAACTCTTCAGCGTGATTCTCTACAAGGTATTTTGCACCAAGCCGACCTCCTGTCTCTTCGTCACACACCACGGCAAAGATCACATCGCCCCTCGGTTTCAATCCCGTGACCTTTGCTCGCATAAAGGCAGACAACATCATGGCAACCCCGCCCTTCATGTCGAGCGCACCCCGTCCCCACACACAGCCTTCTGCGATTTCCCCTTCAAAGGGAGGGTGCTTCCATTGCTCAGGAAATGCCTTGACTACATCCACATGTCCCTGGAACAACAAAGGCGGTGCATCACCAGATCCTTCCAGACGGGCTATGAGGTTGGGGCGGGCATGATCCTTTGCAAGAATCTTGGTCTGTATTCCAGCTGAGGTGAGCAGATCGTTAATATAGGCTATGCAGGCCCCCTCATTCCCGGGGGGATTTGTCGTGTCGAAGCGTATGAGGTTTTGCAGCAACTCAACTGGACTTGCGTATATCGTGAGGGATTCCTTTGCTCCAAGGGAATTCATTGTACCTCCCTTCTTAAAAGGAATTAGCCTTAATTAGGCTCGCAATAAATGGTATCAAACCAGAGTGTAGCTCGATTAAAATAATGATCATAATAATGACCAGGCATTGTTTTTCAAGATACCTACCCACCCTGGTCCATTAATGAATCCTGTTCTGAGTTCCTATATCATGAGGCTCAATTCTAATGGTCTATGCTAAAGGTTTGATTTGAAGATCTAAACTCACTATTCGGAAATACTTACTGCTTATCTCTATCAGGCATCGGCGTTTGCATGAAAGTCCACATCTCTGCGATCTATTTGCTGTTCAATAAAACCATAAAACTGATAATTTCACCATGAAACCAGAACAAAGGTACGCTTGAATCGGATGACGCTAATACAGGATCTCCAGACGCCGCGCCATATCCATGAGAAGGTGATACTCCTTCTCCTCGTAGGCCAGTTCCCCGAGGTTTACCCGTCGGGCTTTGCCGTCAAGATCTGAAAGAAATTTCTGCGCCTGGAGACCTGCCAGCCCAGGATCGGGCAAGGAGAGCATGAGCTCGGACTCCAGGTAGGCGCTGCGGATCGACAGATTGAACGATCCGATCGCCAGGTATGTGCCGTCGATAATGAACTGCTTGGCATGGTAATAGGGCCTGAGCTTCAGCCCGGGCGGACTCTGGTACTCATAAATAGCCACGCCGGAACGCAGCAGATCGCCGTAGTAGTTCAGCGAGATGAAATGGCACAGCGCAAGGTTTACCTCCCGCCCGGTTTCGAGCGAATTGGTAAGGATCCTGACATCGACCCCCCGCCTGGCGGCGTCTGCGAGGGCCTCGCTGAGCTTGGGCGGCAAGGCCAGGTATTGCGAGGAGATGTATATGCTCTTCTTGGCCATGTCGATGGCGACGCAGAGCGCATCCAGATTACGATAGATGCCGAGCCAGGGCCGGGATTGAGTCAAGCGTGCCTTTACGCCGTCATTAAACGGTGTCGGCTGCGCTGCCTGCTGCGGCAGGGGTTGACCGCCGAAGTCGTGCCAATTGCGTTCGAAGGCCCGGGCGACCTCGGTCACGATCGGGCCTTCAAGGGCAACATCAATGTCCTGCCACCAGAAGAAGTAACTGTCGCTCAGGTTCCTGCCGCCGATAATAGCGGACGAACCGTCGACGACCAGCATCTTTTCGTGCAGGGCGTAGTCCACCATGAGGTCGCCGCCTTTTTCTTGCTCGAACCATTGACGGAAAGGGGCCTCTCGCGGTAATGAATTGAATATACGCGCATCTTCACGCACCCTGTCGGCCCAGGAACTCCGGTTATTCTGAATCTCCTTGGGAAACCCGATGTTTCCGACCATGATTACGGTGATGCCGGCCTTTTTCAGTTCCAGATACGTCAGCGGCGCCTTGCCGAGCTGCGAGTAGCGGGTGATGATAACGGCCACCTTCACGCCTTGGGCGGCTTTGCGTTTGAGGATATCGATCAGGTTTGAGCACATGCCGTCATCCTCCAGGAAGTAGGTCTGAAGATAGATGGCGGCTCGCGCCGAGCTTAGGATTTCACGCCATTTTTGAAAGGCCGAAGGACCATGATCAAGGATGGTGACATGATTACCCGCAACCGTCCGGGAGTCGGAGAGTTCATCGAGCAGGCCCTGGTTGGAAGGCGCCAGAATGTCGGTATCCGCCGTCTCGAAAGGATCATCCGGTTGTGCGAGAACCCGTTGCGGAAGCTCGCACGTAAGCATAATCGACAAAATCGCAAGCGAGATAAGCGTTCCTGCCTTTGGCATAAGTCTTCTCAAAACTGTTCGTCAAGGTTGAAGGCCCGCATGCATTCTATGAACAGCTCGTGGTGCTTTAGGGGTTTGAATTGTTTCTTTAAGACCATGAAGATATCGCGCGTCAGCGGGAAGCCCGGAAAGGGCATGCATAGGATCAGCCCTTGTTCGAGCTCCCTCCGGATGGCGTGCATGGAGAGGATCGATACGCCCAGCCCGGCCAGGACGGCCTCTTTGACCGCTTCGGAAGATCCCATCTCGCTGATGACGTGCAGGCCGGAGTCTTCGGCCGCAGATTTGAGACTCGTCTCTATGATGGACCGCGTACCAGAGCCTGATTCGCGGCCGATAAAGGGCAAATCGGTCAGATCGGATATGTCATGCGAGTGTGCCGCAGGGTGGTCTTTGCCGGCCACCAGCACGAGGGTGTCTTTCCAGATCGGTTCGCAGCAGAATCTCTTATCCTGAGTGCCTTGGCCGATGAATCCGATTTCGACCTGGTCGGCGGCTACCATTTCAAGGATGTCATGGCTGTCGCCCGAGCGGATGTGCACCATGAGCTGCGGATGCCGCTCCCTTATGACGCTCAAGGCGCGCGGCAGGATATAAGATCCGGGTATGGTGCTGGCTCCGGTGAAGATATGGCGGAAGGTCGCGTCCTTGGCATGCATGATCTTCTCGCGCGCCTCATGCCTGAGCTTGAGAATGCGGCGCGCATAGGCATAGAGGATCTTGCCCTCGTTGGTAAGCACGATCCCGGGCCTGCCGCGGTCGATAATGGCGGTATTGATGAGACCTTCCAGGTTTTTGATATGCTTGCTGATCGAGGGCTGGGTAAGGCTCATCTTAAGCGCCGCGCGGGCAAAGGTGCGCTCCTCAACCAGCAATACCAGCGCTTCGAGCTGTTGCATGGTAAGTTGCTGAAACTGATCATATGGCATGGTAAGACGATAGCATGTGAAGGACGGGCAGGGCAATGGGCGTTATTTAAAGGATATAGTATTTGACCGCCCCTTATCGACTAAGGTATTTTATTGGTAATGAGGTCTTTTCAATGATGAAGACAGATCCTTCCCAGATCAAGCTGACCAGCACCGTGCACGGCGCCGGTTGAGCGTGCAAGATCGGTCCGGGGGTCCTGGACCAGGTATTGCGAGCTTTACCCGTGATGAGTGATCCCAACCTCATTGTGGGTATGGAGCATCCCGATGACGCCGGAGTTTACCGGTTGATGGACGAGCTCGCCCTGATCCTGACCCTGGACTTCTTTACCCCGATCGTAGACGACGCTTACGCCTTCGGTCAGATCACGGCCGCCAATGCCCTCTCGGATGTATACGCCATGGGGGGTGTACCGAAGCTGGCGCTCAACATCATCGGCTTTCCGGTCGGCAAGCTGGATATCGCCATCCTTCAGGACATACTCAAAGGCGGGTCGGACAAGCTCGCCGAGGCCGGTGTATTACTGATCGGCGGGCACAGCATCGACGACCCGGAATTGAAATATGGTCTGTCCATAACCGGCTTCGTACACCCTGCCAAGGTGCTCAAGAACTACGGCGCCCAGCCCGGCGACGCACTGATCCTCACCAAACCGATCGGCACGGGCATCATCGCCACCGCCATCAAGGCCGATCTGGCCGACGACGTCACCGTCAGGAGGGTCATCGCCTCCATGTCGAGTCTGAATCGCATCGCGGCCGAGTGCATGGTGCCTTATCAGGTCAATGCCTGCACGGATATCACCGGCTTCGGACTGATCGGGCATGCCTGCGAAATGATTGCAGGCACGGACAAGGGTATGATTATCCATGCCGCCTCTGTCCCGATATTTTCCGAGGCCATCGCGTTTGCGGCCGAAGGGATCATACCGGCCGGGGCTTACCGCAATGCTGAGTTTAGGGACTCCATGGTGGATTTGGAAGGCATCGATGAGGACCTTAAAAGCGTCCTGTTCGACCCCCAGACCTCGGGCGGACTGCTCATCAGCCTGCCGCGAGACGAGGCCGAGAGACTGCTTAAGGATCTCCATGAACACGGAGTAACCGATGCGGCTCTCATCGGCGAGATCAGCATGTCCTGTCCGGGCAGGCTAGTCGCTAAGGCGACGTGCTTCGTCTAACGATAGGACTTCTAACATGTCTGAATCATACCATCGCCCGTTATCGATTATCGAACGTATCTGGCTGGGAATCGACAGCGCCTATCCTCCCTATGCCGTTCAGATTGTGCTGGAAGGGAGCGGCCACGTGGATGAGGGGCATTTCAGATCAGCCGTCGCCGAAGCCGCCGAGGCCAATCCCGGCAGCCGCCTTGTCTTGAAGGGGGCCTTGCATCGACTGCATTGGCGTGATTCCGGCATCAATCCGTCCGTACGCCGTGTGGCGGGGAATCTCTGGGATGGATATACTCCCGCGCATGCATCCTTCTTCTGGGATCCCATGCCCCATACGGGACCGACCAGCGAGGTCCTGATAGTGGATGGGCCGGTGCCGCGGATCGTGTTTCGTGCTCTGCATGCCGCCATGGACGGCCGGGGTGCCTACCTCTGGATGGAAGATGTGTTCCGGTGTTTACGCGGCGAAAAACCCCTGGGAGCCTTCTCGACCCTGGCTGAATGGCAGGTGGCCAGGCGCATGACGAGCCTGAAGCGCAAGCTCCCCCCTCTCAACAGCATTGCCGTCACGGGTAAAAGCAGACCCGGTCTGCCCGGGACGACCTGGCGGAGGCTTACGTTCCACGGCGAATATCCCAAGGTTCTGGGCAGGGTCATCTGGGCCATGGCTCAATCGGCCTGGCGTTACGGCGAAGGCGTCGTGCGCCTGATGATCCCCTCGGATCTGCGTTCGCGCATACCCGAGGAGCGTTCGACCGGCAATCTAACCATCACCCTGTATATTGACGTAAAACGAGACTCCACGCCGGCTACGATCATACAGGACCTCCGGTCGCAGATCGATCAAAAAGTCGATTGCATGTTGTTCGAAGGCGGCTCATTGCTCAACCTGCTGCCGATCAGGCTGTTGGGTACCGGTATCAAAATAATCGCCCATTGTCATCGCTTAAAGGGTCTCTACAGCGCGTCGGGCTTGATCACTAATCTAGGGTTCATCGATACACACAGTTTGAGCGGGGGGGGATTCACAGCCACTACCACCTTTGTCATGCCGCCGTTGTGGGACAATCTTTCGACCTTCATCCTCATGACCGGCAGCCAAGGCCGTGTCGAAATAATGGTATCCGTGCCGAACTCTCTGGCTAGCGACAACCGCTTTGAACTGTTGCTTCAGGACATCGGCCAGGCTATGTCTATGCCAATCTGACCATAAACGGAGCCGACCGGAAGGCGGGCCTGAGGCAGGTGTGCTTCGGCGGGGCTTACCAATAAGCCCGGATGACTTCAACGGGGAACAGCATCTGTTGGATATATTCGCGGTGTTCGACGGTAAAACCATGCTGCGTGAGCATCTCGCTCATACATACCCCCCGGCGGCAGCCGACGGCTTTGGGCGCCAGACGGTAGATAAGCCCGTAGACCCTGGCGAAGACATTTCGGGCCTCGGTCATGTTGGCCATGATCAGCTTGCCGTCGTTCTTGAGCACCCTGCGGAACTCCATCAGGATGGTGTCCATCCATGCGAAGGGCAGGAGATCGAACAGAAAGCAGCTCATCAGGACATCGATGGATGCATCGTGGGCGGGCAGCGTGAAAACGCTGCCTTTATGAAGTTCATGGTGGGCGCCTTTGATCGGCATGAGTCGCTGCCGTGCCTTGGAAAGCATGCCCTCGGACTGATCGATACCGATGTTGACACCGTTGGGATTGCGCCGCACGATTTCTCTGAAGGTTAAGCCTGTGCCGACCGCCGCCTCGAGGTATGTCTGACCGTCACCGATGGCGGCCAGCGCGATGGCGCGCGAACGCGCGCTCGATTCGACCAGCATGGCCAATACATCCCAGACAGCCGCCCAGTTATCGTAGAGGGCCACGATTTCGTTTTGAGGCACGCGCGCATCGAGTCTAGTCTGTACAGAGCCCTGCATTGTGCCTCGCACCACCAAGTCGTTATGCGGCAGTATTGATTTCATGACCGCTCTCCATCATGGTGCAGTGCACCGTTGGCCTGTATCCGTACTAGGCTATTGAGCAATCTTCGTCAAGTTCCGTTTGTGCATTTTACCGATTCCTCACGGGGCGACATCCAAAAGGTTATGGCTTGATCATCTCAGCAATGATAGAATCTCCTATCTTTTAAGGAGGTGCATATGTGCGATACCTTCGGGGCCTTGGCATCCTGGACCGGGACCGGATATGCCATTTTCGGCAAGAACTCCGACCGCGAGCCCGACGAAGCGCAGTTGATCGTGACGGAGCCGCGCAGGATCCGCCGTGCCGGTGATACCCTCAAGTGCACCTATATCTCCATCCCCCAGGTGCGCTCGACCTATGCCGTGCTCTTAAGCCGGCCTTTCTGGATGTGGGGGGCCGAAATGGGCGTCAACGAACAGGGCGTGGCGATCGGCAATGAAGCCATCTTCACCAAGATCAAACCGGAAAAAGGTTTAGGCCTGATCGGCATGGATCTGCTACGCCTGGCCTTGGAGCGCGCCGAATCAGCCCGTGCCGCCGCGGACGTGATCTGCGGCTTGCTGGCCCAGTTCGGACAAGCCGGGCCGTGCGGCTACCGTGACAAGCGCCTGACCTACATGAATTCCTTCCTGATTATGGATGCCGGCGAGATTCTGGTGCTGGAGACAGTGGGCCGTGATTATGCGCTCAAGTCCTACCACGACCACGCCGCCATATCCAATGCCATCAGCCTGGGGACCGATTGGGAGGCAGGATCAATGAAGCCGGGGACGAATCTTAAAAAGATGGTGGATCCCCTGATCACCTACTTCGCGGGCGGCCGATACCGGAGGCTGTGTTCCCTGGAGCGCCTCATGGGCGCCTGCGGCCGCATGGATATCCAGGATGCCTTCTCAATTTTAAGGAGTCACAATGATCTGTCCGGCTTCAACCGCGATGTGTGCATGCATGCCCAGGGTCGGCTCATCCGCAAGTCACAGACCACCAGTTCCCTGGTCGTGGCCTTGAACGGCCAGGGAAGGTTCAAGATTTTTGTCACAGCCGGCTCGGCGCCCTGCCTGACGCCCTTTAAACCCGTGCTGCCCGCCCATCTGCCCGTGGACATCAGCCGGGGAGGCCAGGGGTACAGCGAGGAGTCCTATTGGTGGAGGCATGCTCGTTCCCATGTCCTGAGCATGGGTCTGGATGAGGCGGCGCGCCATAGCCTCCAGGGAGAAATCTATGGCTTGGAGCAAAGCTGTCGCGATCAACCGTTTTATGGATGGGATGAACATGATCCCGCGCTGGTCGATAGGTCGCACGAGGCCTTCCGGTCGGCCGAGTCCAATGAGCACTCGTTCCTCGAACAGGCACACGGCTCAAGACCGCATTTGAGCCGCTACTGGAGGCATATCGTCAAGACGAATCGCATCCCGCTGCCATAGAGCATGCTGCTGTTGTGCGAGGGAGGGCAACGCTTTATAGCGATATGTCCCTGTTCCGCACGGGATGTGTTTTTGAATTGACAGAACGACTGAGCTGATATCTTATGTTTGTAATACAATAACGGGAGGGTATGTCTATGGAATGTACTACACAAAAAGGGGCTTGTCCCTTGCGGAGTCTTCCGTTCTACCCGGTGATCCAGTCCAAAGCCAAGTTCATGCTGGTGGATACGATGATGCTGTTCCTCGGCTCGGCCTTCGAGGTGGCGTCAAAGTATGTGCCGGAGTTGAAACAGGAGATGGCTGACTGGAACGACGGACGTAGGTTCGCTCTGGGGGTTCTGCCCGATGGGCCGTCCATCACCCTGGAGAAACGGGGAGACCTGGTCAAATTCTTGGGGTTTGGGGTTCAGGCGCCGCACGTGGCCTTTTACTTCAAGAACCTGGATGCGGCGGTGCCGGTCTTTGTCGGGCTCAACAGCACGCATAACGGCTTCGCGCAAGGCAAGATCATGATCCAGGGCAACCTGGCCTATGCCATGGAGGTCAACCGTGCCATGACTCTGGTGCTGGCCTATCTTTTCCCCATCATTGCCTTCAAGCATCTGTTCAAGGCACCGCCCAAGCTAGGGATTCTCGGTCTGATCAACAAGGGTAAGGTTTATATGACCTTGGTGCCGCAGGCGGTAATGAATCTCATAGCCATAATGAAAAAATAAAAAGGAGGTCAGCCATGCTGCCGAACTATTACCAGTTTTATTCTCCGATCAAGATTCTCTCCGGCTCTAAAGCCGTCAGCAATATCCCTTACGAGATGGGCCTTTTGGGCTGCAAACGCGCCATGGTGGTCACGGATAAAGGCGTAGTGGGCGCCGGCCTGATCGAGATCATCAAGTCCGCCTTCGCCGACTCCGACCGCCAGATCGGTTTCATCTTCGACGAGGTACCGCCCGATTCGAGCAACCGCATCGCCAACAAGCTGGCCAAGCTTTTCGAGAAAGAGGGCTGCGACTGCTTCATCGCCGTGGGCGGAGGCAGCGCCATGGATACGGCCAAGGGCGCCAATATCGTCATCTCAGAGAAATCCGATGATCTCCTCAAGCTGCAGGGCGCCGAAAACATCAAGGCCGATCTGAAACCCATGATCGCCGTTCCCACTACGGCCGGCACCGGCTCCGAGGTCACCAAGGCCGCGGTCATCTATAACGAAGAGGCCAATTGCAAGATGTCGTTCGTCTCCGACAAGCTCTATCCCAGCATGGCCGTGCTCGACCCGGCCATGACCGCCACCATGCCGGCCAAGATCACGGCCACGACCGGCATGGACGCCCTGACGCACGCCATGGAGGCCTATACCTGCCTGCAGAAAAACCCGGTCAGCGACGTCTTCGCCAAGGGCGCCATCGAGCTCATCCGCAAGTATCTCGTGCGCGCCACGGAGAACGGCAAGGACGAGGAGGCGCGGCTCGGCATGGCCAATGCCGCCCTGATGGCCGGGGTGGCCTTTTCCAATTCCATGGTCGGAGCCTGCCATTCCCTGGCGCATGCCACGGGAGGCGCCTGTCACGTGCCGCACGGACTGGCCAACGCCATCTTCCTGCCCTGGGTGCTGGAATACAACAGTGACAAGGTACCCGAGTATGTGGCCGAGCTGTCGGGCGTCTTAGGCGGGGCCGTGGATTATCTCGAAGCCAAGGACCAGGCCACGGTAACCGTGACTTTGGTGCGCAATCTTTTGGTGCGCTTAAACCAGATATCGGGCATGCCCATACGGCTCAGGGACGCCGGTGTAACCGAAGACAAGCTGCCTGCAATCGCCAAGCTGACCATCAATGACGGATCATTGATCTTGAATCCCAAGGAAGTTTCATACGACGATGCCTTGGCAATCCTGAAAAAGGCATTTTAACGGCAATAAAAAAGGCCCCCGAAGCGTTAAGCCGGGGGCCTTTTTCTCGTCTTCTTTTACCTTTGACTTACTTCTTGATGCTGTAGAGCACGTCCTTGCCGCGGAACAGGGAAGCGACGCCCAGCTCTTCCTCGATGCGCATGAGCTGGTTGTACTTGGAGAGGCGCTCGCTGCGTGAGGTCGAACCGGTCTTGATCTGTCCGGTGGAGAAACCAACGGCCAGGTCGGCCAGCCAGGGATCCTCGGTCTCGCCCGAGCGGTGCGAAATGACCGTGGTGAAGCCCGCACGCCTGGCGGTCTCGATGGTCTGCATGGTTTCGGTCAGGGTCCCGATCTGGTTGACCTTGATCAGGATGGAATTGGCGCATCCTTCGGCAATGCCCTTGGCCAGATACTTGGCATTGGTGACAAAGAGGTCGTCGCCCACGATCTGGATCTTTTTGCCCAGACGGTCCATGAGGAGCTTCCAGCCTTTCCAATCGTTCTCATCCAGTCCGTCCTCGATGGACACGATCGGGAACTTTGAGATCATCTCTTCATAGAAATCGATCATATCAACCGCGGTCTTCTTGGGTTTTTTCTCGGCGCTCATGACATACTTGCCGCCTTCGAAGAAGGAGCTGGCCGCGGCGTCGATGGCGATGGCGATATCCTTGCCGGGTTTATAACCCGCGGCGGCTATGGCCTCAACGATCAGCTCAAAAGGCTCGCTGTTGTTCTTCAGGTTGGGGGCGAAACCGCCCTCGTCGCCCACGCTCGTGGCGTACTTCTTTTTCTTGAGCAGGGCCTTGAGGGCATGGAAGGTCTCGGCCGCATAACGAAGCGCCTCCCTGAAGTTGGGGGCGCCGATAGGCATGATCATGAATTCCTGGATATCCACGTTGTTGTCCGCGTGCGCCCCGCCGTTGATGATGTTGAAGAGCGGCATGGGCAGCTCGCGCGCAAAGGCCCCGCCCAGATAGCGGTACAGGGGCAGACCCATGAAGTTCGCCGCCGCCTTGGCCGCGGCCACGGATACCGCCGTGGTGGCATTCGCCCCGAGCTTGGCCTTGTTATCCGTCCCGTCTAAGTCCAGGAGTTCCTGGTCGATACCGACCTGGTCCAAGACATCCATGCCGATCAGCTTGGGAGCGATCTTCTTGTTCACGTTATCCACGGCCTTGAGCGTGCCCTTGCCCAGGTAGCGCTTCTTGTCGCCGTCGCGCAGCTCGATGGCCTCGCGTTCGCCGGTGGAAGCGCCTGACGGCGCGGCGGCCCTGCCATAATCGCCGGTTGACAGATATATGTCGACCTCTACGGTCGGATTGCCTCTCGAGTCCAGGATCTCACGCGCCACTACATCCAATATCTCGCTCATGCCTTTAACCTCCTGAAATTTAACGTCTTGGAATTTCCCTAACCCATTAAGATAAACACGGCTTCACGTACCCATACGAGTCATTGAAATCCCCGATGATTATGTAGCATAGGAGGGAAATTTCTACAAACGGGAAATGTTCAATATTACAGGGCGGTGACGATGCACGGGTATCCGGCCAGACCGAATCCCTGGGCCACATTTTTGGCCTTGTCGAAGGAGTTGAAGCGGCCCAGTCTTACGCGGTAATAGAGCGCGCCCTGTGCCATTCCGGGCTCCACGCTTGCGTCGTAGTTCAAGGCCTTGAGGCGCTGCGCCATGGCCATGGCGTTGGGCTTCTCCCGGTAGGCGCCGAACTGCAAGGTATAGGATGCCATGTACACCGCGCGCGCGTCCATGACCTCGATGCGTACCCTGGCCAGTCCGGTTTCGACCATACCCAGACGACGTGCGGCGCCGTAGGAGAGATCGAGGATGCGCGCCCCCACGAAGGGACCCCGGTCATTGATGGTGAGCAGGCAGGTGTTGCCGTTGTCCAGGTTGGTTATCAGGCAGCGCGTGCCTAAGGGCAGCGTATTGTGGGCGGCGCTGATGCCGTACATATTGTAGATCTCGCCCGAAGCCGTGGGCTTGCCGTGGAAATCCTCGCCGTACCAAGAGGCGGTACCGGTCTGGCTCCAGCCGGGATAGGCGCGCGTCATGTGGTGCGCGCATCCGGAGATCAGGAATAATGTCGTCAGACAGAGCAGGATGCTGCGTTCAACTCTCAAGGTAGGCCTCGATATCCGCGCTTATTTCCGAGAGACCCTTTTCGTCAACGACCTTGTTCTGACCATCGAGCAGGCCCTTGGCCTTGAAGGTGTCCAAGGCCCCTTTGTACACCGGGAGACACAACGCCTCATAGCGTTTGATCTCTCCCATTTTGTGCATGCGGGCGGCATAGCCGTTGATGGCCTTGAGGATATCCTTGCGCCCCTGAACCTTGTGAATGGTTTTGGTCACGGCCAGGTACGATTCGAGATAGTTTTCGATCAGACCGGCAAAGTCACCCAGGATATCCTTGTGTTCACGCTCGGCATAAAACATACCTTGCGTCTCGGCAATCAGGCGGGCATGCTTGAAATGCTCCAGGACCTTTTCAAAAGCCGGCGTATCCAGGATAAACTCGTTCTCCATGAGACCGGCCAGACGCCGTACTTCGTCGTAGAACGGCTTGCGGGCGATGCCGTGCGGATATTTGAGGATTACGTTGGCGATCAAAGCGCCGGGCACGAAACAGTTCAGGATGATGTTCTTGTAATATTCCAGCGCGATACGGTCTTCGTTGTCCACCACAAAGAGGTTCGGTTCATCCTCGCCCGTCTCGATCGTCAAAAGATCGCGCTCTTTATACTGTTTGATACTATCGTCAAAGGCTTTGGCGGCGTCATTGAAGGAGGCCGCCAGGGTATAACCCATGGCCTTCAGATAATCCAGAAAGGTCTGGTAGATCTCGCGGGCCTCGTGCTCCTCGATGGCCGAGGTCTTGGCCATGAAGACACAGGCCAAGAGGGCATACGGGGTGATCACGGTCTCGTTGTAGATGGCGCCGACCAGATCCTGGGCCAACCCGTTATAGAGCTGCTCGCGTTCGTTCTCGTTCATGCGCGAATAGGTGGCATGCCCTTTCATGTACTGGTTCATGGATATCGGGGGCGCAAAACGGACATATACCTTGCCATAGCGGCGCTTGAGGATCTTGAGCGAGCTCAGCAGTCCCCACATGCTTTCCTTGACCTTGGGCGCCCCGCGCATCTCCTTGACGTAGGAGCCCTCCTCGACCACCATGTCATAGCCCACATAGACGGGCACGAAGATGAGATCGCGGGTGACCCCCGATTCCCAGGCCTGCGCGATCATGGACAGCAGGCCTTTTTTGGGGAGCATCAATTTTCCGGAGCGGCTGCGCGTGCCTTCGATGAAGAACTCCATGGGGATGCGCTCGCCCAGGAGGGTGCGCACATAGGCGGCGAAAGTCTGGGCATACAACGGATTGCCCTTGAAGGTGCGGCGCATGAAGAAGGCCCCTCCGCCGCGTAGGATATGTCCCATGGGGAAGAATGCCAGGTTGATGCCGGCGGCGATGAAGGGCACGCTCATCCAGTTGTGCAGCAGCACATACGAGAGGATCAGGTAGTCGATATGGCTCTTGTGGCAGGGCACATACACGATCGAACCCTTGCGTGCCCATTCCTTAACGGTATTGAGACCTTCCAAATCCACATCCAGACCGTCGTAGATGTTGTTGAAAATCCAGCTTAAGACCTTTTCATAGCCATACAGGTATGACGGTTTGAGGTCCGAGGCGATCTGATCGAGGTCCTTGAGGATCTTCTGCTCGATGAGAGCCTGTGATTTGCCCGTCTCGGCGCAGTGCACGCCGAGAAACGTCTGCAACAGGGGGTCCTTGAGCGTCTTGTTGATGATGAACGAGCGCTCGCGGATGGGGGCGCCCGAGATGTTGCTCCCCAGGGCCGCGATGCGGTGTTTAAGGACGTTGCGGACCTCGACCGCGGTTTCCTCCATGAACTTGGAGTCGGCCTCGTGCTTCTTGACGAGTTCGTAAAGGTTGATCGGCTCGCCATGCTCGATGAAACCGATCTCTTCAGCCTTGCTCATGGTAAGTATCTTCCGGAATTCCTTGAGCTGGACCTGGTCTTCCTTGGTGGCGTCCTTGACCTTGATGGGCGAACGCTTGTAGATGATGCGCTGCGGAACGACAAAGATCGGTGTCTCGTTATCGCGCTGGAGCTGCAGGAGCTTCAGGATAGGGTCTTCGCCGGAGAGCAGGGTGCGATCGAGAAAGATCAGCGAAGCCCCTTTGCCGGACTGCATGAAATTTTTATAGAAACCGTTATCGAAAGGGGTCTCTTTGCGCAGCAGGTTCTTGAGGATGGTCATGGACTTGCCGACCGGCTGGAGCAGGAAGAACTTCTCGCCGAAGACCACCTGCGGCTTGGGCAGTCCCACTTCCTGAAAGCGCTGGTTCAAGAGCAGGGCATCGATCAGGGAGCGTTTGCTATGGGCGAAAACGATATGTCCCCGGCCGGCCAGGGCCGATATGGATTCGCGGTACAGGTCGGGGATATTGACCTGAGAAAACAACGCCTTGAAGATGGGGTTGAGCAGTGGACCGTACACCCCATCCATCGTGTACGTGTACGCATGGTGTTTCATGGCAGGCGAATATATATCATGACCTCATGATTGAAAAGTCAAATCTTTGACATTTGTCCTTCCATAAATTCCATGATTCGCAGAATATCGTTACGGGTTATGCCCTTGATGCCCGTAAGCGTCTCGTGATTCAGTGTTTGCAGATCCGGGAGAGTTTTAAGCAGCAGGGCGGCCTTTTTCGGCCCGATGCCCGGGATGTCCGTCAGCAGGGAATGCGCCGCCTTGGACCTAAGGCGGCGATGGTAGCCGATGGCGAAGCGGTGCGCCTCGTCCCGCAGCCGCTGGAGCGTCTTGAGCGCATTACTGCCGCGCGGCAGCATGACGGCATCCTTGCGGCCGGGCAGGAAAAAGCGGTCTTTGGCGCTCCCGCGTTCCTTGGCCATGGCCACCACCGCTATCGTTGTGAGGCCTAGGTCCTTGAGGACTTTGAGGCACATATTGAGCTGGCCCTTGCCGCCGTCGATCACCAGGAGGTCTGGTCGTGGTTCGCCGGCCTGGCGGAAGCGTCTGGCCAATACCTCGCCCAGCATGGCGAAATCGTTTTGGGCGGGGGGGCCTTCGATGCGGTAATGGCGGTAGAGGGATTTCTCCTCCATGCCCCCGATAAAGACCACCCGCGAACCCACGGCCTGCTCTCCCAGCAGGGTTGAGATGTCATAGCATTCCATGCGGTAGGGGATGGAAGACATCTTGAAGGCCCGGGCGATCTCATCCAAAACCGAGGTCTCGCCCCTGAAGTTGTTCAGTGCGGTATCCTGGGCCATCTGGATCCATTGCTTAGGCCTGCCGCGAGCAGCGACGCGGATGCTTACCATGCCTCCACGCAGGTCGGACAGGACGGCCGCGAGGTCGCCGGCATCCTCGGGTGGGGTATCGGTATAGATAAGCGGCGGTATGTCCTTACGTCCAAGATAGAACTGCAGCAGACAGGGCGTAATGAAATCATTTTCATCCTGGGTCGCCAGGGAAAAGGAGGCGCTGTCGATGATGGTGCCTTTGGAGATCCGCAGTACCGTCACCTCGGCCTGGCCGGTGTGCCGGTAGGCACCGAACACGTCCATATCCGTGCCGCCGTATTGCACTACCGCCTGTGGAACCAAGGTGGTCCTGATGGCCGCGATCTGATCGCGGATGCGCGCCGCGCGCTCGAATTCAAGGGAGAGCGAAAAGACCCGCATGCGCTCTTCCAGCAGCTTCTCCAGGGTCTTGTCACGACCCTCCAGGAACATGATCAGGTCGTTCACCATCTGCACATATTCCGTTTGACCCACTCTTTTAACGCACGGCGCCACGCAGATGCCGATCTGATGGAACATGCATGGACGCACGCGGTTGACGAACTCCGTATCCTTGCAGCGCCGCACGGGGAATATACGGCCTATGGCCGATAGTGTGTTGCGCATGGCGCGCGCCGAAGAGTAAGGACCGAAATAACGCGCCCCGTCCTTGACGATCCGGCGGGTGACAGAGATGCCAGGCCAGTCGTGATTGGTCGTGATCTTGATACTGACGTAGGACTTGTCATCCTTCAAGACGATATTGTAGCGCGGACGATGAGACTTGATAAGCTGGTTCTCCAGGAGCAGGGCCTCTTTCTCGTTGGAGGTCAGGACAAAGTCCACGTGCGCCGTACGCTCCCGGATATGACCGACCGAGGGCCTTAGGTCGCCTCCGAGATAGGCCCGCACCCGGCCGCGAATATCGAGTGCTTTACCGACGTAGATGATATGCCCATGGGTGTCGCGCATGAAATAAACGCCCGTGGCTTTTGGCAGGGCCTCGACCATGTCCGCGGTTAATGCCATGCCGAAGATCATATCACCCCGTTTGTATAATCGCAACCTGACCAGGCATGTGCTTTCTCATCACCTCGATACGCTTGACAGCCGAAGGCCTGACGTCATAGATAGTTAGTCAGCCATGCAAAACCAGAGGAGAAAGAAGATCTGTATCATCGGGGCCTCGGCCGTAGGCAAGACCAATATTATTTCCCGTTTCTCAGGGGGAGGCTTCAACAACCGTTATCAGACCACGCTCGGGGCGCGCATCACCAAGGTGACCGTGGCCATTGGCGGACGACTCAAGGAAATCGTAGTCTGGGATATCAAGGGGGAAAACGAATTTTACAAGATACCCCCGGCATACCTCTACGGCTGTGACGGTTATGTGCTGGTAGCCGACGGGACGCGTTCGTTCACCTGCGAGTACGCACTGGTCCTGCGTTCGCGCCTGCGTGAATATCTCGGCACGCTACCGCACATTCTGATGATCAACAAGGACGATCTGTCTCAGGTATGGGATATTGACACGGAAGGACTGGCAATGCTGCGCCGGCAGATCCCTTCCGTGTATACGGTGAGCGCGTTGACCGGCGGCGGCATCCATGACGCCATGGACGCCCTATCTCGCGAGATGTGGGGGGCGAAATGAAAGGTCTGCCCAAGGAAATCACCGCCTACCTCGTAACCCATGCCCTTGAAAAACGCAATCCGGCCTACCTGCTCATCGGACGGAACACCATCCTGAAGGAATTCGGCGGCGATACCGCCCTGTACGGCATCGGCAGCCTCAGACGCGGCGAATCCGCGCTCGATCAGGTTCCGTTTCTCGAAGGATTGCTGCCCTTACGGCAGTCCTCTCTGATCCTGCCGTGCGTGCAGATCGATACCGGTCGCAAGGTCGACGTGCACATTATCAGCGACGGCTCGCGTCATTGGGTGCTCCTGCTGTCGATCATCGATGAGGAGATCGAACATCTGCATCTTTTGGAAAAGGCCAGCGAGCACAACACGGTGCACGAACGGCATACCAAGATACTGGACCAATATCTCGGAAAAGAGTTGGTCAAGGCGCTGGATGAAGGACAGATCAAGATCTGCGAGTCGGGGGAACGTCGGCACGTGAGCATCCTCTTTGCTGATATCCGGGAATTCACCTCCTTCAGCGAGATGAATGCGCCCGAGGTGGTGTTCGCCATGCTCAACCACTACTTGGACGCCATGATCAAACCGCTCCTTGAGGAGTCGGCCGTGGTTGACAGGATCATGGGAGACGCTGTAATGGGCGTATTCGGCATTCTGACCATGGCCGTCTCGCCGCCCCATCAGGCCGTGGTCGCGGCGCTCAAGATCCTGACCGCGGTGCGCGACATGAACCTGCAGCTTGCCAAGACAGGCAAGTCCGTCCTGGAAGTCGGCATCGGCATTTCCACCGGGCCCGTGGCCGTTGGCATACTGGGCAGCACGGTCAGGAAGACCTTCAGCGTGGTGGGCCACCATGTCAATCTGGCTGCCCGCCTACAGGATCAAGCCGAGCCGTTCGAGATCCTGGTGGACGAGAATACGTACAAGGAAATCGTGGCCTATCAGAGAGGCTTCAGGGAGACCGACATCGTGCTTAAGGGCGTGACCGGTCAGGTAAAGGCATATGCCTACCGCATGCAGGTCGCATGAGACATGCCTGACACACGGTCAAATGAGGCCGGCATGACCGTATGCAAGGTGACGCTATGAAGCTGGTGTACGGGCTGGGAAACCCGGGCGCCAAATACCTGCTCACCCGCCACAATATGGGCTTCATGGTTGCCGATCTGCTGGCGCGCGAATACGACATTATCCTGAAGAAAAGGTCCTCCGGCATGTATGCCGGCACCGGCCGGATCGACGGGGTCGGGGTGATGCTGGCCAAGCCCATCTCCTACATGAATCTGAGCGGAGAACCACTCAGACAGCTATCCTTCAGACCAGCCGACCTGATCGTCATCCATGACGACCTGGATATCCCCTTCGGCCAGGTGCGGATAAAATTCAGCGGCGGAACCGGCGGACACAAGGGACTGATGTCTATCACGGCCGCCCTGGGCACACCGGATTTCGCGCGCATACGCTGCGGAATCGGCCGTCCGGTCACTCTTCAGGACCCTGCCGACTATGTGCTCGAGGAGTTCCCGAAGACGCAGATGGATGCGCTTTCAGACGAGATCGCGCGCGCCGCAGCGGCCGTGCGCGCCTGTCTGAGCGACGGCGTGGAAAAAGCCATGAACACCTTCAACCGGCGCGAGTGCGAAGACAGAGTACCGTCCCCTGAAGAATAATAAGGCGGCAAGCTTATAAAAAAATTCTGTTCCCCCTCAGTCGCGAGGGGGAACAGAAATGAGGTATGGGGTAAAGGGAAAAAGTCCTTACGCTACGTGCGATCTTCGTTTGTTTTGGGTCAGTTCCCGGCGAAGAGGTATCCTATCCCTCTGACGGTCTTTACATAGGCCGGATTGCGCGGGTTGTCCCTGAGCTTCTGACGAATGCGCGAGATATAGACATCGATGGCGCGATCGATGCCGTTGTATTCCGTATCGAACAGTACCCGGCACAGGTTGTCGCGGGTTACGGTTACCCCGGCATTCCGCATCAAATACCACAACAAATCGAATTGGATGGTGGTGAGATGCAGGGATTTGTCTTTCAAGAAGGCCTCGCGGCGTGAGGCGTCGACTCTCAGATCACCGATGGTGATGCATGTAGAGCGGGCATTGCCGAGGATTTGCTTCTCACGTCTGAGCAGGGCATTGAGCTTGGCGATCAGCAGGCGGGGGGAGATCGGCATCACAATGATATCGTCCACCCCGTTTTTATAGGCCACGATCTGGTCCTGCTCGTCCTCATAATCCATGCACAGGATTATCAGGCCGTCATGAATCGCACGTATTTCGGCGCACAGCCCAAGACCCATACGATTCGAGCGTTCGACATGGACCATGACGATATCCGGCGCATCCTTCACGATGCGTGGCACGGACTCGGTCGCGAGCTCCTCATAGGCGATCGTGAAGGGGCCGTATTCAAGATAGGCGCCCAAGGTGAAGGCTACCGACTTCTTGGAGCTGATCATGATAATGCTTTTCTTTTCCTGCATGCTTCAATTCCTCACTGCATGACATACTCTTGTGCCGACCCAATAATTGCGGATGTACGCGGGCATTGCCTGATGCCTTTCGTCTAACCGTCCTTGTTCACGTAGTAGTAATCACACTGATCGAGATACGGGTAGCTTGAGCCTGCGGTGTAAAAATAGCAGATCCCTGCGATGGTTACGACATCCGAACTGCCGCTGTCCGTGTCGGCAAGCACGGTCTGGAGTTCTGAAAGATCCACGTCGGAGGAAAAGGCACAGGTGACGGTTTTGTCGGTATCGGGATCGATCAGGGTCACGGCTTCATCAGCGACCGTCAACAAGACCCCCTTGAGCATAACATAGCTGCCGTTGTCGTCCGTGTCGTCGTCCAATGCCGCCCATAAGCTTTCCACCGTAAAGAGGGTGTAGGTCGAGGTCATGTCTTCATAGGTGCTGTCCGTCTCGCTATCCGAGCTTGAATCCCCGTCGCAGCCGCACAACAGGAACACTAGCGTCCCAAAACAGATCAGACCTTTTTGTATGGCATTCATCATTCTTTTAAAACCTCGCATAGATTCTCGTGGGTACGGCGCATAATCCGCCGTGGCTGTTCATAGGGCGTTGTGTAGCAGTCAAGTGTGAATAAAATGTGGAGAAAAAGTAGAATGTTTGTGAGGACAGGGGAAATGGTTTGAAATCCCTGCGCGGCTGTATTACGTTTTTGGCATGCGACCCATACGCATCTTCTATTTTGGTAACAGGGAGCAGGCATGAGGTTGAGGCTCGGATATAAACTGTTTTTCACCGTGCTGACCACCAGTCTGCTCAGCATCGTGCTGATGAGCGGTATCATGCGCTATTTCATCCAGCGCGATTTCGAGAATTTCATCCATAAAATGGAAGTGGAACGCATGAGTGAGATCACGGAAAAGCTCTCCGATATCTACCGGCAAGGGCAGGGATGGCAGTTGCTCAAGCAGGACCCGCGGGTCTTCAAACAGATCCTGCGTCCCGAGTTTCCTCCGCACGAGCCGCAAGGTCCGAAGCCACACCCCGGGGTCCGCATCCCTGAGCCGCGCTCCAAAGTTGAACTTCTCCCGGAAGGTTCACATCCCCACCTGGCGCACAAAATGCCGCCGGAAGTAATCGAATCTCGCCTGGCACTCTATGATGAGCAACACCGTCTCGTAGCCGGCAATCCCGCGCCGGCACTGGATCAAATCGTGTGGCCGGTTCTTGTGGACGGCCGGACCGTGGGTTACGTGCATCTGAAAAAACGCAAGGCCTTGTCCACGCCGCTTGAAAGGGACTTTGTTTACCGCCAGACGCGCACCTTCCTGCTAACCGGCACCGCGGTTTTGATCCTGGCGGCCTTAACGGCCTATTTCTTTTCAAGACATCTGCTCAAACCCGTGAGACAGATTACCCAGGGCGCCCATGCATTGGCATCGCGCAAGTTCGATACGCGCATTACGGTAGCGAGCGGCGACGAATTGGGAATCTTGGCCGATGACTTCAACCGCATGGCCCAGACCTTAGAACGTCACGAACACCTCCACCGGCAATGGCTTTCGGATATCTCGCACGAACTCAGAACACCGCTTGCCGTGCTCAAAGGAGAGATCGAGGCCATCATGGACGGGGTGCGGGAAATGGACGAGAAAAACCTGCAATCGCTGCACGCCGAGGTGCTGGTTTTGGAAAAATTGGTGCAGGATCTGCACGAACTCTCGGTGGCCGATAGCCAAGGGTTGTCGACCATGCTAGAGCCCGTTGATATTCTCGCGGTGCTGCGCAAGTCCCTCTCCCTGTATGCAACACGCTTTTCCCAATGCGGTTTGAAGCTCGCCAACGAGCTTGTTCATGACACACCGGTCATGGTCATGTCCGATCGCAACCGCCTGTCACAGGTATTCGTCAATCTCTTTGAGAATACCATACGCTATACGCACAGTCCTGGAACGTTCAAAGTATGGGCAGAGGTCGATCTGAACATGGTGCGCCTTAATTTCGAGGACAGCCCGCCCGGTGTGCCGGATCATGCGCTTGAAAAACTGTTCGACCGGCTCTACCGTCTTGACCCGGCCCGTTCCCGCAAAGGCAGCGGCAGCGGGCTTGGTTTGGCGATCTGCAAAAGCCTGGTGGAGTCCTGGGGGGGCGGCATCCGGGCTATGCATTCTTCCCTTGGGGGCTTAAGGATCGAGATCGTTCTTCCGCGCATGCGGGAGGGAGGGTAGACCATGGCAAACTCTCATGTACTGGTTGTCGAGGATGAAACCAAACTGTCCGCTCTACTCAAAGATTATCTCGAACGCGCCGGTTACCGGGTGAATTGCCTGGAACGTGGCGACCAGGTCATAGCGTTCGTCAAGCAGCATCACCCCGATCTGATCCTCTTAGACCTGATGCTGCCGGGCATGGACGGCATGGAGGTCTGCCGTGAGCTGAGAAAATTCTCCTCCGTGCCCATCATTATGATCACGGCCCGGGTAGAGGAGATCGACCGTCTGCTCGGCCTGGAGCTCGGGGCCGACGATTATATCTGCAAACCATACAGCCCGCGCGAGGTTGTGGCACGTGTCAAGGCCGTCCTTAGACGCATGCATGCGCAGCCTTCGGAAAAACGGCTCTCCTCCGGCGGCATCGACCTGGATGAAGACACCCACCAGGTCTTGATCGAGGGCCATGAGATCAAGCTCACTCCCAGTGAATTCAAGCTGCTCAAGGTAATGATGGCACACCCCAACCGGTTATTTTCACGCTCGGACTTAGTCAACCTGGTGCAGGGCTACGAATTCGAAGGTTATGAACGCACCATCGATTCCCATATCAAGAACCTGCGCAAGAAGATCGCCGCGGCCGGCATGCAACATGAGGTAATTACGGCTGTTTACGGCGAAGGTTACAAGTTCAGCCCCCCCGAATAACCTGCCCAAACACCGGCGGATTTCACAATTCGCGTCCGGTCATCCAAAATATATTGATTTTATATTACGATAACCTATACTTAGATCATGCGCTCAAGGCTTATGATCGTCCATACCCGTCCGCGAAACACCCTCGCAGAATCGCATGCGCGGCGGCACGGCCTCTTTAATTGCGTGGCCCCGCACACAGTATATATGGCCGTTTTCTTAATCTCCATCCTGATGGCGATCTCATCACCGGCCTGGTCCGGTCCCGCTCCCGTGCTTTTGACATCAGGATTTTCCGAGGTTGATCTCACCCAGCACATGGAGGTTCTGGAGGACAGGGAAGGCCGATTGACCATAGACGATATCCTCGCCGGAACCGATCTGCCTTTCCGAGCTCTGAGCGAAAAGGACACCCGTATCGGTTACACCCGCTCAGCCTACTGGGTGCGTCTGCAGATCGAGAACACCGGGCCGCAGGCCCTGGATTGGCTCCTGGAATATGCTCAACCCTTTGCACACACGGCCGAGCTCTTTGAAACCGGCGCTGATGGCGTCCGACGCATATCCACCGGCAACGACCGCCCCTATCAGGAGCGCCCTTATGACGCCCTGACATTCGTATTTCCCATCCATCAGGCGCCGGGCGTCAGCACCTACTTCATGCACGTCTCAAGCTACAACCGCATCGCGCTCGTCTTCACGGCTTGGTCGGAGAAGGCCATGCATGTCCGACAGATGAACGAATATATCCTGATGTGGTTTGCCTATGCCTTTCTGCTGGCCATGGGCCTGTACAACTTTGTGCTATTCTTCTTTATCCGGGAGCGGAGCTACCTCTATTACGTATTTTTCCTCTTCGCCGTGCTCCTCTTTCTCATGTCCTTTGACGGAACCGGTTTCAAGTATCTCTGGCCGCAGGCCGTGTGGTGGGAGTCAGTTGCGCTGACGTCCCTGCTCATTATACAGAATATCTGCGCTATGATTTTTTTCCAATCCTTCGTGCACCTTAAAGACCATTCATTTCGTCAGACAACATTCTTAAATGGGCTGATCGTGCTGGAACTGGGGCTATTGGCCATGAAGTGCGCCGCGCCCAGACTGCCGGTGGCGCAATACGTGCAGCCCGTGCTCCTCGTTTCGGCCCTGACGATGATCGGGATATCCATCCAGTTGTCGCGCAAGGGCTCGCGCCCGGCCTTTTATTTCCTTACCGCCTTCATAATCCTTTTGATCTTTGCCATCCTGAATTCCTTCATGACCTTGCTCATCCTGCCGCCCAGCCTTTTCCTGCATTACGGCATGCACGCGGGGACCGGCATCATGGCCGTGCTCCTCTCCCTAGGGCTTGCCGACCGCATCAATACCATGCGCATCCGTAATAAGGAGGGCGAAACGCGCTACCGCACGCTCTTCGAATCCGCCAACGACGCCATCCTGATTCTGGAGGGCGATACGATCGTCGACTGCAATCACAAGGCCGAGGAGATATTCAAGTGCGGTCGCATGGATCTTACCGGCCAGAGCATTATACGACTCCTGCCAAGCGATCAACCCGTCCAGGCTCCTTCATCCCTTACCCTGAGCACCATGAAGAAACAACTGACCTTGGACCATCCCGAGCGGATGGAATGCCGGCTAAGACGGTATGACGGCGTAGAATTCCCGGCCGAAGTCTCGCTTAATCATATGGAACTGCAGGGTAAGGTATTGATACAGGCCGTGATTCGCGACATCAGCGAACGCAAGCGCTTTCTAGATGCCTTGTCGGCCTCCGAGAAAAAATTCTCCGATACCTTCCGCATGGCACCCCAGATCATGGCGATCACGACCCGGGACGAGGGCCGTTTCATCGATGTTAATGACACCTTCGTTAAAATCAGCGGCTTTGAACGTCATGAGGCGCTCGGCCGCACCGGCATTGAATTAGGTCTCTATCAACAAGCCGGTGATCGTGGAATTATCATGGAATTTCTCCGCTCCGGAAAGCCGGTTCGCAACCTGGAGACAGTCTTTCTCACCCGCGACGGTCATCATTTACCCGTGCTCATGTCCGTCCAGCCCGTCACTCTTAATGATCAGCCCTGCCTGCTCACGATCATTAGCGATATCTCGGAGCGCAAGCGCGCCGAAGAGGAGCTCAAGGCCAGTGAAGAAGCCCGCCGCACCCTGCACGAGCAGTTGACTCAGGCCCAGAAGATGGAATCCATCGGACGCCTGGCGGGCGGCATCGCCCATGATTTCAACAATCTGCTCTCCGTGATCCTGGGCTATGGGGGGCTCATGCACGCCGCGTTCGAAAAGACGGACAACGTCAACCGCGAGCGCATCCAACTGATCATCAAAGCCGCAGAGCGGGCCAAGGACTTGACCCGGCAACTGCTGGCCTTCGGCCGCAAACAGGTGCTGGAGATGAAGCCGCTGAACCTCAACGCGGTCATTACCAATTTCAAGGACATGCTGATACGCCTCATCGGCGAGGATATCCACTTGAAGGCCGTGTTGGACCAGCACATCAGCCTCGTCAATGCCGACGCATCCCAGATAGAACAGGTGCTTCTGAACCTGGCCGTGAATGCGCGCGACGCCATGCAGCAAGGCGGCACACTCACCGTGGAGACCGCCGTCGTAAGCTTGGATGAAAGTTATGCCCTATCGCATGTGCCGGTCGTCCCGGGTGCGTATGTCATGATGTCGGTCAGCGACACCGGCTGCGGCATGGACGCCCAGACCATCGACAAGGTCTTCGAGCCGTTTTTCACCACTAAAGCTACGGGACAGGGCACGGGGCTCGGTTTGGCCATGGTATACGGCATCGTCAAACAGCATGGCGGTTATATCTGGGTCTATAGCGAGGTCGGGAAAGGGACGACCTTCAAAATCTATCTTCCCCAGCTACAGAATGCCCAAACCCAGGAAAAGTCCTTGAGCCCATCACCGGCGGTCTTGACCGGCACGGAAACGATCCTGGTGGTCGAGGACGATCCCCAGGTGCGCGCTTTGGTATGTGAGATGCTGACCCAATACGGGTATACGGTCATTGAAACCGGTAATGTCCACGAGGCGCTGCGCCTGGCCGACGAGCCGGGTTCGATCCATCTCGTGCTTACGGACATCGTCATGCCGGAGATGAGCGGCCGTCAGGTGTTCGAGGCTGTCGCCGCCAAAAGGCCCGGCATCAAGGTGCTCTATATGTCCGGTTATACCGAGAACGTGATTGCGCATCATGGCATCCTGGATGCCGGTATACACTTCATCCAGAAGCCGTTCTCAGGCCAGAGGTTGTCCGAAAAAGTACGCGAAGCCCTGGATGGTTAACGCAGCGACAAAGGCCCGCCGCCCTGATATCCGTATCTCATGGTCAGCGATGGATCAGCTTCCTTTTCGCGGCCTGCGACGCGGCAGATAATCGAGATAGTCTTCGGGGACCGGAAGGTCGCGCGGGTCCAAGCCTTTCAGGTGGTTCTTGACATAGTAGCGCGCCTGGTAGGCTAGGTGGTTCATGCGGCGATCGAACTCGACTCGATAGCCCTCATACGCCTCGTCGGACAAACCGGCCGGGACATGCAAGGGCGCGCGGTCATAGAGCACGGCCAGGCGGGCAAAGGGCAGGGGCAGGATGGTCCGGTCCCAGGAGTTGAATTCATGGCTTGGCTCTGCGTCCCAGCAAAAGGCTAAGAGCGGCGATCCGGTACGGGCCGCCAACTGGATGATGCCGGGTTTGCTTTCGTACGGCGGTCCGACCGGGCCGTCAGGGGTGAAACCGCCGATATGTCCGGCGAGGATGTAACTGATCAGATCGCGCAGGGCTTCTGGCCCTCCGCGCGTGGAAGATCCGCGCATAGCGTGAATGCCCAGGCGTTTGCACACCACGGCGATCAACTCGCCGTCACGCGACTGTGATATGATACCGGCCCCCTGGCGGTCACGGTAATGATAGGCATAGTAGAGGAAACCCCGATGCCACCCGGCATAGAGCACGTCCCGACGCTGTGCCAGGAGCTCGGTTTCGACCTCGCGTCCGAAGGTCTCGATGCGCATGAGCTTGAAGTACGAGCGGATAAACCAGGCTCCCATCCAGGCAAGGGGATATTTCCCTAATTGCATCGCGTCATAAGTTCATAACTAGCTGCTGATGTCAATGTCTATATCAGCAATCCTCAATGAAGTTCCCGGAGCATGCCTGTCAGCCCCTACGATATTCCGTATCCAGACGCTTATGCAGGCCTCTGCAGAGCGATCAAGCTTGACCAAATGGTATACACACGGTATGGTTTGCGGTGTCGCCTTTTTTAGCGTGATTTCGATGTGTCATGCCGATCACCTCAAGCGCTGGAGAAGGCGGGTGAATGCCATGATTGTTGGGATGAGGAAATGCGAAGATCCGTACAGAAGGACCTCAGGCGGGAACAGCTGCTGAATGCCGCGGCCAGACTCTTTTCCGGCAAAGGGTTCTATAACACCTATGTAGATGATATCATTAAAGAGGCCGGCATCGGCAAAGGTACCTTCTATCGGAACTTCAAAAACAAGGAAGAACTCTTCGTCGAGCTTCTGAGCAGATTCCTGCTCAATTGGCAGGAGCGCGTGTCCTTAGGTGTGGAATGCAAGACCAAGCAAGCTTATGTCGAATATATAAAAAGGGTAGCCCGGGAAAGCTTTATTTTTTTCCGCGACCACAACGACCTCTCCAACCTGTACTTCAGGTTGGCGCCTGGTTTGAGCGCCGTCATCGAGCCGTACCTGCTCAATTTCGAGCATCTCATGCTCGATATCCTGATCGAAGATTTCACCAAGGCCCAGAATATGGGGCTCATCGCGAAAAAGGCGGATGCACGGCTGGCGGCCAACATGATCGCGGGGGCGTTTTTCCGCGTGCACTACTACTACTGTTTGATGGATTCGGACGCCAGCCGTCACTACGATATTGATCACATGGTGGAGCAGTTCACGGACTATCTCTTCAAAGGCATCCTCGCACCGGATTGACATCAACTACGCCGGATAGGCTCGATAAACCATGACACATTTCCCATGAGGTACTTGGAGGAAATGTGTCACGGTATGCGTCAACCCTGATTCTCTTGGTCAGGATTGCCTACGAGAGCTGCTTATCTAGGTGCTTTGATAGCCGCTTGCCTAGTGAAACCGCGGTCCAGACCACGGGCAGGCCCAAGGATTCGGGTACCACGCTGGCATCGCAGCAGTACAGGTTCTCAAGGCGTGTCTGCAGGTTCTTGTCAACCACCTCACCGATGCGGCACGAGGCGGAAGGGTGCGCGCCCGAGGGAGCCAGTTCCATGATGCTCTCCGACGGCGCACCGGCCTTTACCAGCACCTTGCGTATGATATCCACGCCCTTTTGCAGGCGTTTCTTGTCCTGCGCGGTGGGTTCCTTGGAGCAGGTGTAGAGCAGATTGTCCGGATAGATTTCACCCTGAAGCTCGTCCTGGATCTTGACCATGATGCCGGTATAACTGAAGGCGTTCTTGATCCATGGTATGGCGGAGAGGCTCTTGAGCGGCAGCATGGCCCCCAGCATGGCCCAGTTCGGGAACACCGGCAGGATGATGATGCCGTCCGATTCGTAGTGCTCCAGGGTACCTACCGCCATGGGCTGTTCATGCACGGTGTTCATGCCCGGTATAACCCCGCCGATGAACTGCAGCCAGTCTACGGCGAAGCTCCGTCCGGCCTCCGATAGCCCGGCGCGCCGCAAGATCCCCACATTGCCCACGCCGCCGGAAAGCACGACCTTTTTGCCGTAGAACTGCACCTTCTTGCCCCATTGGGTGCCTGTCACCCCGATAGCCTTGCCGTCCTGCTTGATGATGTCATGGATGCGCGTGTTGAACACCACCTCGGCACCGTGGCGCAGGGCGTCGTCGCCGTAGATGCGAGCCGACCATTTGGCGCTGCGCGGGCAGCCCAGCATGCAGTCGGAGCAGTCAGGCACGCAACGGCTGTGATCCACGAAACGCTGGGTCTTGGTCCAGTTATAGCCCAGCTCATTGGCTGCCTCAAGGAGCCTGAAGTTGGTCTTGCCAACCAGCTCATCGGGCAACACATCGATCCACATCTCTGCCTTAGCCTCTTCGGCCTCGGCCGACAGATCGACGCCAACCTTGTCAAAAACCTTCTTGGGCGGCGCCACGGCCGCACCGCAGGAAATGACCGATGCCCCGCCGTAATTCGAGGCCGCCATCACCACATTGGCCTGCTTGCTGAAGATCAAGGGCACCCATTGCATCAGCATGGCTATGGACAGCGTATTTCCCAGGGCCTTCCAATTGCCGCCCCGTTCGCACATCAGTACCTTTTTGCCCCGGCGGCTCATCTCGCGCGCAACAGTGGCACCGCCAGGCCCGGAACCAACCACGATCACATCATACTCGTTTGCCATTATTCCTTCCTCCTTCATTTAAATGCGAAATCAATTTTCTTAAAAAAGGTACAGAAGCCCGTTTACCGTTAATCGGCAAATTGCGCCTTAACCAGGTCCATGTCGAGCGGTAAAGATTTGGCTTCATCGACATAAAGCGACAGCGCATTGTTGGGGCAATGCTCGATGCACAGACCGCAGCCCATGCAATCCCACTTACTGTAATGTCCGCGCTTTTCGTCCTTGAAATCGATGGCATCAAAATGGCAGATCGTGGCGCAGGTGCCGCAGTTCTTGCATTTCTTCGGTTCGCGTTTGACCGAATAGCCCGATTCGATGTTCATGCGGTGGGACGAGTTGAATTTTTTGGCAAGCTTGGTAGCCTCGAGACTGACGCAGCAGTCCGGGCAACAATTGCAGATGACGCCAGTACGACCTCCGGTCGCGACCTTGAAGAAGGCCTGGGTGATATGGCCGCGCTTGCGAAAATCCTGCATGAGGGCAATCGCCTCGGCCTGGCTGATATAGCGGGCATGATACTTCTGGCAATGATCCACCCAGAAGGTGGCCAATCCCTTCCCGACTGCAAAACAGCGGTTGATCGGGCCGCAATCGCCCAGATTCTCCCGGCCCTTCTTGGCTACAATACAAGGACAATCCATGACGGCGACGACCTGAGGCTCCTTGAGGATAATGTCGTACGCATACTTGAACGGGATGATGCGTTTGTTTGCTTCCGAGGTTGCCATGACATTTTCGTCAAGGCTGAAAATCTTGGTGGCGTCATTCAGGGAGAGGAACTTGGCATGATAGCGCGACAATGACATGTCGAGAATCACATTGAGGGGTTTTACCCACGCGAGCGTGGCGGAGAGAAATCGGAAGAGATACAATACAAAGGTAACATAAGGGCGGTAAAAAGCGAAATAAATATAGTTGTGAATAAACTTATCAAACCGCCATCCGTGGTTTTTCATCATGATCCGCGTGGATTCCAACATAAGTACATCCTCCTTATTCATTATAGTTTAATATCATTTATCAATTACTCATTAAAAAACCGGACGTGTCCGGACTATCTTTTAATGGGAATACAAGAGAACCACGGTTTTAGTCAATAAAAAATATATGCGGCTCATGGATTATTATTAAGCGCCAATTGGTTGAATATATCGTCGTCAATGATTAACCAATGCGCCTCAAACCGGGATTTCTTCTTCCCTTTCCGGTGCAAGGGCACTGTGCTTGTTTGTTCGCCCCGGCCGCCTTAGCGCGCTCCATTCATGTTTGGCGAATTCCAATCCGTCCAACATGGCATGCGCGAAGACGGTATTGGCGTGTGCCCAGTGCTTGATGCGTTCCAGTACGTCCAAGCGTTCATATAGGTAGGCGATACGGTCAATGCCTTCGGCATATGAACGTCTTCGCATGGACATGGACGCAATCTTGTCATGGTATTTCGATTGCCAGAGCGGATCGATCGCTTGAGCGGTTTGGGCCGCGTAACGGTCGATGGCCTGCATGAAGTCGGGGTCGCTGATCAATGCTTCGGCGCCGGGCTCCGTGGGACGGGCGGAGAATCGACGGCAGGCCTCGCGCAGCACGCCTGGGTTGTCGATGATCATACAGGGCCGCAGAAGGTTGTCGGTATGGGGCTGCTGCATGCGGATAAAGGTAAAAAATGGTGATTGCAGGGCCTCGATGAGGGAGCATTGCCCGATGTTATGAGTGGCAAAGTGCGCAAAGATGCACGGCTCGACATCGCCACGGGCATTGATGTGCAGGAAGCGCCTGCCGGCGGCGATGCAGCCGCCTAAAGCCGGGGCGTCGCTGAAGAAATCCATGAAGAAGAGGGGCTCGTGTTCGCGATAGGCTTTGATGAATTCGCCGAAACCGGCGCGCTGTTCCGGGCTGGGCATAAGACTTAAATCCGGACGCATACCCACCGGCATGAAGAGGAAGTTCCAACCGAAGAGCACGCCCTGATCCTGCCAGAACTTCAAGAAGTCGGCGGACATGAAGGTAGCGAAGTTGTGCGCGGTGAGGGTAAGGGAAATGCCGAAGATCAGGTCATGACGGCGCAGCAGCCCCATGGCGTCCAATACTTTTTCATAGACGCCACGACCACGCGCATGCTCGGTTTCTTCGCATGAGCCGCCGATGCTGAAGACGGGCAGGACGTTCTTGATTTCCGCCAGACGCCTGGCGGTGTCGTGGTCAAACAGGGTGCCGTTGGTGAAGACCTGGAACAGGCAATCGCTATGCCGGAGGGCCAGTCTTTCCAGATCGTCGAAGCGCAGGAACGGTTCACCGCCCAGGATGGTATAGAAAAAGACCCCCAGAGATTTGCCTTCTGTGATGATCTTTTCCATGACGGACTCTTCCAGTTCCTCCTCCGTTGTGAATCCCTGGGCGTAGCACCCTTGGCATTTAAGATTGCAGCGCATGGTGGGGCTGATCAGAATATTATAGGGGGGACAGAAGCCGTATTTGTCGATGATTTCATCGCTGAGTTCCATCCATTTCAGACAGCTGTTGCCTAGGAAGTTGCGCACAAAGGTGCCGACCTGTCCCTGGTTCCTGGTCATCACCCGGGTGAACCACTGGCGGCTGCCGGGATTGGCGTTGATCCAATCCATGAAGGCCCTCATGCGGCCTTTATTGCCGAACAGAGCATCCAGCGATGACAGGATATTCAGCACTGAATCGATATGTTTGACAGGGTCCCGCTGCAGATAAGCTACCATAAAATCAGCGCCTTTGTGGATGGCGGTTTGTTTGGATTTATTCATCAGATGCTCTAGCCAGTCCATACTGGTCTCTCCCTCTTGATATTGTAGACACAGGATAGCTTGTCTTGAGGTTTAATGCAAGGGATGCAAGGTTGAGGTAAAGACCTGTGGAATGCACATGACCAATACGCCGCGGCATTGGTGATAAAAGACATTTTAAAGTTTTTAAAACAATAATCACAACCTCAATGTTTTTAAAATTGATTGCACCTTCAGGACGATTCGATTTGAAAAATATTGATTTCTGTTGCTGAATTATCGATGTATTTCCATGATGTTTCACCAATTCAGTGAATTTCACAACCATAGCATATCTCATCATGTTCACGGTATTGACTTTCCCATTCCCAGCGCTATTGAATATCGTAATTTTCAATTTAAAATTACCTGGCTTCTTCTTGCCATGCACCTTTTCATTTCATTTAACTTTCTAACATCATTCGGCACCTAAGAATCTTGCGGCTGTCATTTGCGCCCCTTGGGCTTAAGAAAAATGCCAAGGAGGTGTCGGGATGGAAAACGAGCGCTTCTGGAGAAGATCATATGACCGCGGGCTTACTGATCTTAATCCCCGGGAGTGGGAAACAACCATGGTCGAGGCCGCCAAAGATGTCTTCATCCGCTTCCCCGATAAGACGGCCCTGGCCTATATGGGAACGCATATAAGCTATGCCCAGCTGGACCGCTACGCCAACCGCTTCGCGCATATGCTGCACGCGTACGGCTTCTCCAAGGGCGATGTGGTTGGGATCAACCTGCCCAACATACCGGATTTCGTGATCGCCGGGTTGGGGACGTTGCGCGCGGGATGCATTGTATCGGGTGTTTCGCCTCAGCTTCCGGCCGATGAGATGGCGTTCCAGCTCAAGGACTCAGGGGCAAAGGGCCTCGTCACTCTGGACAACGTCTTGGCCGAAAGGCTCGGCGCGATTGTTGAAAATCTGCCTGAACTCAAGATGGTCGCGACCTCCGGCATCGGCGACTTTCTCCCAATGCACAAGCGCGTCCTGTGCAAGCTCCTGAAGCAATTTCCCGCCTGCAAGGTGAACGATTTCAAGGGCAAGACAGTCTTGCGAATGGAGGAGATCGTCAAGGGTAAACGTTTTCCATCTACGGAGCTCACGGCGGACCTCACCCCGGATGATATTGCCTACCTGCCGTACACGGGTGGTACCACCGGTGCGTCCAAAGGAGCCATGATCAGCCACCGTAACGTTCTTGCAAATGTGATCATCATGTATCACTGGATGGGTTGGGAAGGAGAGCAGGGCAAGGGCATCGTCCTCTCTGGAGTTCCCTTCATTTATGCCGCCGGGCGGTTCGCGTACGACTGCGGCGTCTATATGGGCTGGACCCAGGTACTTATCCCAAATCCGCGTGATGCCGACCACATCTGCGCTCAGCTCCGAAGATATCGTCCACGTATAATCAACAATGTACCCTATTGGTATCAGATGCTCATGGACAATCCAACGTTCAAGAGCCTCGATTTTTCGAAATTGGAGATCTGCCTTTCCAGTGCCTCGCCATTTACGAGTGAAGACCAACAGAGACTGGAGGGCGTCGTTGGTCGGGACAAGCTGCTGGAGGTCTATGGCATGACTGAGGCTACCTGTATTGTCGCCGCGAATCCCTTGCGGGGGGTTAAAAAACCCGGTTCATTGGGTCTGCCGCTCCTGAACACGGATATCCGACTGCGCGATCCCGTCACCGGCCTGGAGGTCGCCCCCGGGGAGCCCGGAGAGATCTGCGTCAAGGGCCCGCAGATCATGGTTGGATACTTCAACAAACCCGAGGATACCACGCGCGTGATCGACAAGGACGGTTACCTGCACACCGGCGATGTAGCGGTGCAGGATGCGGACGGCTACCTGCGCCTCATGGACAACACCAAGGATATGATCATCCTAGGCGGTTTCAAGGTGTTGTGCACCAAGGTCGAAGAGGTATTGTCCCGGCACGAAGCCGTGGACAACGCAGCTCTGATCGGGGTTGATAATCCTGAACGACCCGGCTCCGAGCTCGTGAAGGCCTATATCACCCTGAAACCCGGTTACCGAATCAAGGATGTCGATGCCCTCAAGGAGAGGATCCTCGCCTTTGCCAGGGATACTTTGTCGCCCCATGAGGTCCCCAAAATGCTGGAGATCAGGACCGATCTCCCGCTGACCAGCGTGGGCAAGGTCGACAAGAAGGCCCTGAGAGAACAGGCCCGCGCCCAGATATGGGCCGGGCAAGAGCGGCGTTCCCAGATGCGGGGGCTGGTGGACCTCCCGTGCGATCTCGATGGTGTGTCGCACGGCCGACAGACCCATGAAAAAGCCCATGTGATTGACTTAAGCAATCTGGGCATGTTCGTCGAGGCCGAAGAACCACTTGATGAAGGCACGGACGCCCAAATCACGGCGATTCAGTTCGGCAATACCTACTGGTTCAAGGGCAAGGTGCTGCGCAGGGCATCCAAGGGCATAGCGATCAGACTTACAGAAAGCATCCCCCAGGAGATTGATGGCATCCTCAATTCCGGGCGGAAATAATGGAGTCTTAAAATAAGGAGGAAACCATGAAGGTATTCATAACCGGCGGGACAGGGTTTATCGGGAAACACCTGGTGCGGCGCATGTCGTTGACCGATCACGAATTGTACTGCCTGGCGCGCAAGACCAGCGATGCCGTAGAGCTCAACGAACTGGGCGCGCACATCGTTATCGGCGATGTAACCGACCGGGCATCGCTCAGGGAGGGTATGCGCGGGTGCCACTGGGTCGTCAATCTCGCCAATGTGTATTCCATGTGGGAGCCGGACCGGGATATTTTCCGCCGGGTGAATGTCGAAGGCACGCGCAATGTCATGGAATGCGCATTGGAGACAGGGATATCCAAGGTCGTGCATGTCAGTACCATCGGAGTCTATGGCCATCCGGAGGAGTCTCCCATCAGAGAAGAAACTCCCGTGGCCCCGAGCAGGTTAAGCGAATATTCCCGGACCAAATATGAAGGCGAGCAGATCACCTGGCAGCTCTACCGGGAAAAAGGATTGCCCCTGGTAGTGATCTATCCCTGTGGGGTGGTGGGAAGCGGTGACACGAAGATGGCCGGGGGATTTATCCAGCGCTTGGTCAACCGTCGCGCGCCTGCCAGGATTTTCAAAGACACAAAGGCCACGTATGTGCATGTCAAAGACGTGGCCGAAGCCATTCTTAAAGCCGCAGAAAAAAGTGGAAATCTCGGCGAGAAGTATATCATCGGCAACACCAGCCTTTCCTTTGGCGAATTGTATGCCCTGGTAAGTGACGTTTCCGGCGTGGCGCCGCCGAAGCCGTTTATGCCTGATTCCTTGGTGATGTTCAACGCTCGGGTGCTGACTTGGATTGCCGACAGAATCAAACGCCCCCCGCTGTGGGATATGTCCATCGACGCCGCCCTTGAGTTCAGGCTTGGTTGGGTTGCCGACGGCAGCAAAGCCGAGCGTGAACTGGGGCTTGTCTATACCCCTATCAGGCAGGCCATCGAGGATGAATGCGCCTGGTTCCGGATGTCCGCGGCCGATCGTATTCGTGCGCGACAGGCACAGAGCGCCCAGGCCTGGAAAGGCGCGGAGCGCCGGACACAGGAGCGGGCAAAGACGGACCTCCCCTGCGATGTCGAGGGCGTCGCGCACGGCCAAAAGACCAGCGCCAAGGCACGGGTGGCCGATATCAGCCGCCTGGGCATGTTCATCGAAAGCGATGCGCCGCTCGATGAAGGCACTGACGTGAATGCCCACATCACGGCCATCCAGTTCGGCGAGACTTTCTGGGTGATGGGCAAGGTGCTGCGCAGAGCATCCAAGGGCATGGCGATCGGATTTACGGAGAACGTCCCCCGGGAAATCGAGCGTGTTCTCACTTCCGGGCGGAAATAATGGGGGTGCTAGAAGAAAGAAGCGTTCGAGCAAGCCCGAATCAAGGAGCTTGTAAAGGCGATTGGATTTATCGACGCATCACCCCTTGCTTCGACAGCCACATAAAAAGTATGAAAAGGAGCCCTATCCATGTCCATGGTCTTTGAGGAAACAACCATCGCAGGATTGAAACTCAAAAACAGGATCATACGCTCGGCCACACACGAGGGCATGGGCGATACCAACGGTCGGCCCATGCCCGCACTGGGCGAACTCTATGCCAAACTCGCCCAGGGCGGCGTGGGGGCCATCATCACCGGTTTCTTTGGGGTTCAAAAAAATGGCCGGGCTTTGCCGAACATGCGCATGCTCGACCGAGATGAGCTGATCGATGCCTATCAGGCCATGACCGCCCAGGTAAAGGCCAGTGGCGTGCCGATCATCGCCCAGCTCGCGCATGGGGGCGGGCAGATAGACAAACAGGTGATCGGCCAACAACCGACAGCCCCTTCGGCCAAGTTCTATCCGCTGAGCATGGGCATGGCGCGCGCGCTGACGGAAGAGGAGATCGCAGAAATCATCAATGCCTTTGTCGCTGCGGTCGAACGTGCCTACAAAGCAGGTTTCTCCGGTGTGCAGCTGCATGCCGCCCACGGATATCTTCTGCAGGAGTTCCTGTCCCCACGGTCCAACACGCGCGGGGACCGCTGGGGCGGCAGCACGGAGAACCGCTTCAGAATTCTTGAGGAAATCATCCGCAAGGCCCGCGACAGGGTCGGAAACTTCCCCATCCTGGTGAAGTTCAGCGCCTATGACGGGGATAAGCTCGGGGTCAGGATCGAGGAAGGCCTGCGCATTGCCGAGCTCTTCCAAAAAGCCGGTTTCGATGCCATCGAGGTCTCGTGCGGCGGAACCGAGGATGGCTTTCATGCCGTGCGGGTAACAAAAATACCGGCCGCGGCCATGCTGGCCCTGGTGCCGAAGTACCGTTCGTTTCCAGGTCCCAAAAAAATCATGCTGAAGGTTTTGCTGCCCCTCATGATCAAACGGCCGCGGCCGCTCACCAATTACAATGTCGAGGCCGCCGCCCGAATCAAAAGCCAGGTGGACCTGCCGGTCATTGTCCTGGGTGGCATCAGGCGGATCAAGGACATAGAACAGATCATAAGCGATCACAAGGCGGATTACGTCGCCATGGCCAGTCCCTTCATCATTGAACCGGATATCGTGAACCGCTTTAAGTCAGGGACGCAAGAAGAGTCGCGCTGCATCAATTGCGGCTACTGCTTAATGGGAGTAACCGCAAGCACGCTCAGATGTTATCACGGTCGCCTGCCCCAGGGCGCGCAGGGTTAAGGCATTCATAAGAACAAAGGAGGATACCGTGAAAAGGTTTCTCTTTACCTCACTCATTTCTCACGATCTGGGGCTGATCACGCGGTCGTTGCCGATCGCACGCGAGCTGCGCAGTCGGGGGCATCAGGTGATGTTCTGCCAGGCGGGAAAGGCTCAGTGCAAGACCATCAAAGAGGCCGGTTTCGAAATTATCCCCTATGAAGGGCCCTTGTACTACCTCATAACCGGGAATGTAAACTTGTCGGTACTGTATCGGGTTTTCCGGTCGGGCCATCTGATGCGCGACTCAGGATATCTAGTCGATCTTACCAAGCATCTGAATCGGTTCAGCACCGCCGAAGCCTGGAACGCTGATCACTTCGAGTTTCTCATGGGGGCGTTTCATACCGGCATGGTACGGCACGCCGTCGATTACTGGATATCGGTGATACGGGCATATAACCCCGATGCGGTGGTCGATTTCTGGAATTCAGGCGCCTGCGCCGCGGCAAGGTTCTGTGGCAAGCCTCTGATCACCGTCATTCAGGCCGATATGCATCCCCAGAGCCGTGGATTCATGTGGTGGAAAGAACCGCCGGCCGATATCCCCAGCCCGGTGGCGGTTATCAATCAGATACGCTCGGAATTCCACATGTCTCCCCTTGAGAAAGCGGCCGAGCAGTTCGTGGGAGACAAAACCCTGGTGGTCGGCATGCCGGAAACCGATCCGCTACCGGACACGGCGAACGTTACCTATATCGGCCCGGTCTTATGGCAAAGGGAGCAGGAAAGGCTTCCCGATTGGTTCGCTGACCTGAGTACCACAAAGCCCGTGATCTGGTTGTATCCGGGAAATCCCCAGTACATGCCCGGAACCCGTTCATACGGCGATTCCTTGGTCGTTACGACCGCGTGCATCGCGGCTCTGAAAGATAAGCCCGTTCAGGTCGTTTATTCCGGCGGCCATCACCCCGTACCCAGGCAGGTCCGGCCGTTGCCGTCCAATTTCCGGTATGTCTCCTATGTACCGGGCCTGGACATGGCCGCCAGGAGCGATCTCATGATTCACCATGGCGGTTATGGTTCGTGCCAGACAGGACTGTATACCGGGACGCCGTCGCTTGTCATTCCGACCTATTCGGAACGCGAGAGCAATGCCCGCCGGGTAGCAAGCGTGGGCGCGGGTGATTTTGTGCTGCCGACCTCGGATGCCACGGGGAGGAAGAAACAGGTCAACGCGGCCGAGGTGAGCAACAAGGTAGATCGCATGTTTTTAGATAAGTCCTATAAAGACAATGCCCGGAAAATGAGCGCTAGACTGAAAAGCTATGGCGGGGCAGCCTATGCCGCTCAGATCATTGAAGATACGGTGGTAAATCGAAAAGGTGGAGGATGGGTGAGTGTGAGTGAAACCCATCAAAATCAGGAGATGATAAAGGAGGAACTGATTATGGCAAAAGTTCACAAGAGTATCGAGATCAAGGCGCCGGTCAAGGAAGTGTTCAGCTATATTCAAGACCCGACCACTACGCCGGAATGGCTGGTGGGTATGATTGAGGTCCATAACGTTACCGGATCCGGCGTCGGCAGGCATTTCGATTGGACCTACAAGATGGCGGGTGTGCCGCTCAAAGGTCAAAACACGGTCAAGGAGGAAATTCCGGAGAAGCGCATCGTGGTCGAAAGCAAGGGTGGGGCTGAAAGCACATGGACCTTCAACTTCGAGCAGCGCAAGGATGTTACGGTCTTGGACCTGGACATCGATTATAAAATCCCGGTCCCGGTCTTGGGCAAGCTGGCCGACAAGATTCTCTTGAAGCGGAACGAGCGCGAAACGGAGATGGATCTGGTGAATATCAAAGAAAAGCTGGAAGCCCGCTAGACAATCCGTTTGGTTGCGGCGCGAAATCCACCAAAACCCTCAGTGGGTTTCGCGTGCGCAACCCACCCATGGAAAGCTCAAGGCAAAAAACCCAAGGGGCGGAGGTCCTATGAATACCATAATCACCGATCTGAGAAATCGATTAAAAATCAAATCGGATGCAAAAAAAACCTATCGGGCCTTGCAGAAGCATTTGAACACCATGCCGATTGGCTATCCATCAACTCCCACCGGGGTCGAGCTGCGCCTGTTGGAGCATATATTCACCACCGAAGAGGCCCTGGCGGCATTGAATCTTAGTTGGCGACTGGAGACATTCGAGGAGATATTCCAACGCGCGCGTCACAAAGGGTATTCCGAGGGACAATTTTTGGATCTGCTGAATTCCATGGCCGCCAAAGGCGGCATATTTTCAACCACTTCGGGAGGTCAAACGCGCTACGCCTGTCAGCCACTGGTCTTTGGCATGTTTGATATGCAGGTACGGCGTTTGACACCCAACTACTATCTGAGTGTGCGTGACTATTTTCTGCAGGGATTTACCATGGAATATCTCACCTCGAAGGTACGGCAGATGCGCGTGATACCGATTCGATCCAGCCTGATCCCTCAGCTTTCAATCTCGGCCTACGACGATATCAGGCAAATCGTGGACCGGACCAAGGATAGTATCTGTGTGGCCGATTGCATTTGCAAGACCTCCATGGAGAGCGTCGGGAAACCATGCCGCGCAACCGACCGGAGGGGAATATGCATATTTCTCCGCGATTTTCATGATATCTTTGTGCGCAATGGCTGGGGCCGTTCCATTTCCAAGCAGGAGGCCTATGAGATACTTGACCAGAACGAAAAGGACGGCTTGGTCCTCATGCCCTCATCCCTCAGGGAACCGCAAGTAGTCTGCTCATGCTGCGGCTGTTGCTGCGGAATCATATCGATGGTGAGCGTGATGCCACGCGCGGTTGATTTCGTTGAAAGCAACTACCGGGCGAAACTGAATACCGCAACCTGTACCGGCTGCGGCACTTGCCAGGAACGGTGTCTCATGCAGGCTGTCATTTCTGATGGTGCCAAGCCCATGGCCATCAATGAGCGCCGATGCATCGGGTGCGGATTGTGTGTGACCACTTGCCAATCGAACTCACTGTCACTGGTTCGCAAGGAAAAAGAGTTCGTGCCGCCCAAGGATCTGGAGGAACTCTATACGTTCATCGACAAAAACAAGAAAGGCACCCTGGGAAAGTTCGCCATGATGTCCAAGGCCTTTCGAGGGCGCGAGGTTTAAGACTCCGACCATGGATCTTCAACGAAACACCATCACAGATCTCCGAGAAAGGAGAACTACCGATGCGTACCATCCGCTTCGATAATAGCGCCCCCAAGATATTATTTTCCAAAATCATACGACCTATCTGGCCGGGGGTCGGGTAATCTTGTTCTTGACAATGACAGGCCCTCGCACTTATCTTCCAAGTATACGATAACGAGCCGCCAAGTGCTGGGGCTTTTGTCCACATCATAGAAACTATCAACGAAAATACCGGGATAGCGTCCCTTGCTTTAAGCTTCACATCGGCTCATGAGGAACATAACCATTCATCACAAAAAAAGCTGAAGAAGCTTGAAAGAAAGCGTTACCCGTGAGGAGGGAGGCTATGGCATTAGGCAGGAAAATCGTTGGCATGGTCGGTGGTCTGATCGCCGGATATATGATCCCGATTGTTATCAGCAGACGTCAGAACGGGGTGCTTGCCTGGGACGGCCGACCGGTCGAGAAAATACTCGGTATCCCGCCGGAGCAGGCCACGCTGGCTTACATCGAAAAGCTCTCCAAGTCCGAGGTCATGCAGCTCTTCTATGCCGCGCCCGCGCCTGATTTCACGAGCATGAACGGCGAATATAAGGCCAAGATCCTCCAGCTCGGCATCTTAGGGCCCACGGCGCCATTGTATACGAAATACCTCCTGGGGCCCGGCGACTGGAAAGGCAAGGCGTTCTATCCATTCGAAAAGGATGCAGGGTGGGGGTACAATCTGTGGGAGGTCAAGAAAAACGGACAGCCGAAGATTATCCGGTGTGTTAAGATGCGGACCTTCATCGGCAAGTCGCGCCTGGATGACAAGGACTCATTCCAGCTTGACTACAGTCCTTTCAACGGCGGCATCGATTTCTTCATGAAGGATGAGGTCCGCCGCATCAATGATAGGATCTGCATCTGTATGGGCATGGTCATAACTGTGGGGCACAAGTGGAACCCGGCCGCCTTCGTTCTGTACGATCCGTCTGCCTGGGTCGGACCCGACAATGCGTAATGTTAAGCTGTCCCATGGGATCATAAACCAGGGCTCGGAATCAACTTTTATGATTTGACGCGTGTTCCCAAGTGGCGCTATATGGTATGAACTTGTCTGGGGGTACTGTATTATGATGCAAGTTCTGATGAATCCCGGGTTGCTGTGGTTCCTCTCAGGCGTGGTCCTCCTGATTACGGAGCTTTTCGCGCCCACCTTGATCCTGATGTTTTTCGGATTCGGGGCCTGGATCGTAGCCGCGGTTTATCTGCTTTTCGGGATCAGCCTGGCCTGGCAGCTCGCGATCTTCGCAGTCTCGTCTATGGTACTGCTGGTTTTGCTCCGGAAAAGGCTGCGTCCGCTCTTTAAGGGTTATACCACCTCCAGGCAGAAATCTGGTCAGGATCTGGACGATTTTATGGGTAAAGAAGCCACCGTAATTGATCCCATCGAACCCGGAAAACCCGGCAAGATCGAATACAACGGCGTATCCTGGACGGCCGAGAGCGAGACGGTATTGTCCGCGGGAACGCGCGTGCGCATCACGGGCCGCAGCGGTCTAACGCTGAACGTCACCCCGCGTTGATCACGCGTTCTGGCCATATAATTGAGATATTGTGTTACGTATACAGGGTGTCAGAACAAAGCAGGCCAAGGAGCGATGAAAGCGAGGAGTGAGGCGTACATACCGTACGTCGCAGCGACTTCGCCAAAGAGCGACGCCGGGATGTAAAGTTCTGACGCCATGGATAAATAGGGAGGTAGTGCATGACAAACGTAATCACCGTTATCCTTTTGCTGCTAGTCATCTTCATCGTCGTGGCGTTCTTGAAAACCGTCATGGTCGTGCCTCAAAAGACAGCCTATATCGTGGAACGGCTCGGCAAATACCATGTCACGCTCGAGGCCGGTTTCCATATCCTGATCCCGTTCATCGACCGCGTGGCCTATAAGCTCAACCTCAAGGAGCAGGCCATCGATGTTCCGCCGCAGACCTGCATTACCAAGGACAACATCCCGGTGGAGGTAGACGGCATCCTCTACCTGCAGGTCGTCGATCCCAAGAACGCCAGCTACGGCATCAACAACTATCAGTTCGCCTCCATCCAGCTCTCACAGACCACCATGCGCTCGGTGATCGGCAAACTGGAGCTCGACAAGACCTTCGAAGAGCGCGAATCCATCAATGGTGCCATCGTAACCGCCATCGACAAGGCCTCCGAGCCCTGGGGCGTCAAAGTCATGCGCTACGAGGTCAAGAACATCATGCCGCCCCAGACCATCCGGGACGCCATGGAGAAGCAGATGAAAGCCGAGCGCGAGAAGCGCGCCTTGATCCTGGAATCCGAAGGCGAGCGGCAGAGCAAGATCAACCGTTCCGAGGGCGACAGGCAGGAGTTCATCCTGCGCTCCGAGGGCGAGAAACAGCGCCGTATCAACGAGGCCGAGGGCCGCGCCCAGGAGATCCGCCTGGTGGCCGAGGCCACGGCCGCCGGCATCGGCGAGATATCCAAGGCCATAGGGCTGCCCGGCGGCATGCAGGCCGTGAACCTGAGGATCGCGGAGGCCTATATCGCCCAGTTGGGCAACCTAGCCAAGACCAACAACACCATGATCGTGCCGGCCAACCTCACCGACATCTCCGGCATGGTAGCTGCGGCCCTGACCGTTATGAAGGGCACGGAAACGCCTAAGGCATGATTTTCAGGCCGACACGCAACCGGTGATCTGCAAAGAATCGTGCGAGGCCCGTTAGCGCGGTCTACGGTTTTTTCATCCCGGACTTGATGCGTTCGCCTATGGAATAGACCCGCTCTATGGCGTCATCTTCGTCGATCGTCAGGAGGCGTCTGCCCCGCATGACGACCTTGCCGCCGATCATGACCGTGTCGACATCGGCGCCGCCTACGGCATACACGAGATGGGAGTATTCGTGATACATGGGCGTGAGGTGGGGTTTGCGGGTATCAATGATAATGATATCGGCCTTCTTGCCGGGCATGATCTCGCCTACCAGGTGGTCCAACCCCAAAGCACGTGCGCCCTGGCGGGTGGAGGTTTCCAGGACGGTGCGAGCATCCATGACCACCGGATCGAGCCGATGCACCTTGTGCAGCTTGGCGGCCGAATCCATCTCTTGAAACATGTCGAGGTTGTTGTTGCTGGCGCAGCCGTCGGTCCCCAGTCCCACGCAAACGCCAGCGGCGATCATCTCCGGAACCGGGGCCACGCCGGAGGCGAGCTTCATATTGCTTTCCGGGTTGTGAATGACCTTGACCCCGAGCTCGGCGAACATGCGGATGTCATGCTCGTCCATGCAGACGCAATGAAAGGCGATCAGCCTTTCATCGAGCAGCCCGATATCCCGCAGAAAACTTACCGCTCCTCGGCCGAGCTTCTGCTCGAGCTGGATGCGCTCCGATCGGTTTTCCAGCAAGTGGATGCCCAGCGGCGCGTCGTATCTCTGAGCCAGGGCCTTGGCGTCGCGCAACAGGGGTTCCGAACAGGTGTAGAGGGCATGGGGTTCGACGAAGATGCGGATGAGGTCATCGCCGTCCCAGCGCTTGAAAAGGTTTTCCGTATAGGCCAGACCCTCGGCGGGTGTCTTGAAATTAGGCGATGGGAAATCGAAAAGCACCTCGCCCAGAAGACAACGCATGCCGGCCTGTTTTGCTGCTTGGGCGGTTTCGTTTTCAAAGATGTACATGTCGCAGAAGGTCGTGGTGCCGGATCTGATCATCTCGGCGCAGGCGAGCAGGCTGCCCCAGTATGCCAGATCGGCGTCGACGTTCTGCGCCTCGGCCGGGAAGATGTAATCGTTTAACCAGTCCATGAGCGGGAGATCATCGGCCATGCCCCTGAAGCAGGTCATGGCCACATGGGTGTGCCCGTTGACGAGCCCGGGCATGACGATGCCGCCGCCGGCATCGATCACTTCCGCCGCGCGGTAGCGGGCCTCGATTTGACTTTTCTCTCCCACGGCCACGATATCCTTGCCCTTAACGGCGATGCTGCCGTCGGGAATAATGGACATCTCCGCATCCATCTTGAGTATGCGGCCTCCGCTTATCAACTTGTCCACTTCGATCATGTCGTTTGCGCCGACCTCGCTCTCACGGTTTTCTTCACAGCGTCAGACTGGATGATCGCGTCTTTTCCCGCCGTGCATCAGGTGTCCCGTGACTGTAGGCAAAAGATCCATTGATTGCAAATAGATTTTTACGTGCCGCGGTCACGCCTTTTATGGGAAAATCGGCGCGTCACATTCCCATCATCAACCGCTCCTTGCTTGTACTTGACAGGCGCCATGCGTTTTTCAATCACCTTTGCCACCCACCAGAGACAGGAACTCGTGGACATTACCCAGAAAGTACGCGCCATCGTATCCGCACACGGCGGTGCGCACCAGCTCTACGCGCTCTACGCCCTGGGGGCCACCGCAGCCGTCATGATCCAGGAAAACTGGGACCCGAACATCCCCACGGACATCATCATCTGTCTGAACAGCCTGGTGCCCGTGGGCCGCTGGCTCCACGACCGGGTGGACGGCAACGGTGACGCCCACATCAAGGCCGGGATTATCGTGCCATCCGAGGTCATCCCCATCGAAGATAAGTGTCTGCTCCTGAGCACCTGGCAGAATATCTTCTTCTGCGAATTCGACGGCCCCCGGGAAAAGCGTGAGGTCCTTATCACCCTGATTTGAACCGGCCTGCCTTGAGAACTCGCCGCGGGGCTGCCTCACGGAAAGGTATTGCATCTGGGATGTTGCCTATTATTACTAATACATCGCCATCTTGATTATCTCATCCAGAGCGGTTCATGCGGCCAGACCGGTTTTAAAGACAAGCATCAGCGGGTGGGACCTAAAATGAGTAACAATAGGAATGAGACACCCCTTAAGGACGTTTGAGAAAGCAGAGTCCGCCGCAGAGACATGAAAGGAAGGGGAGATCCCATGAAGATCCTGTGCATCGGCGATGTTATGATACCGGGGGAACAGTTCCAGCAGGCCTGCGAAGAGATCAAGCCGCCGGGCAAAGAGGTGCAGGCGGACGACTGGGAGACCGACTGGGACAAGCTCCAGAACCGGCGGTTGGTGATCGAGAAGCAAGGGCCCGAGGCGGAGCCCGTACTGCCGCAGATCCTTGCGGCGGATAAAGATACCGAGGTGCTGCTGGTCCTCTTTGCCCCGGTGAGCGCGGGGGCCATGGATGCCCTGCCGAAGCTCAGGCTCGTGGGCGCGGCCCGGGCGGGCCTCGAGAACGTGGACGTCAAGGCCGCCACGAAGCGCGGCATCATCGTGCACAACATCATGGGACGCAACGCCCACGCCGTTTCCGATTTCGCCATCGGATTGCTCTTCGCCGAGGCGCGCAACATCGCGCGCGCCCACCACGCCGTCAAGTCTGGGACCTGGCAGAAGACCTTCCCGAATTCCGATGTCATCCCCGAGATCACCGGCAAGACACTGGGCATCGTCGGCTTCGGATTTATCGGCCAACTCGTGGCGAAGAAGCTCTCAGGCTACGACCTGACGGTGCTCGTGTACGACCCGTTCGTGCCTGATGCGGTACTTGCAAGAACCGGTGCGGTACAGGTCTCCAAGGAAGAGCTCTTTTCCCGGGCGGATTTCATCTCGATCCACGCCCGGCTCACCGATGAAAACAAGGGCATGATCGGCAAGGCCGAGATCGCCCTGATGAAGTCTACGGCCATCCTCATTAACACCGGCCGGGCCGGGCTCGTGGATGAAAATGCCCTCTATGAGGCCCTGATGGAAAAAAAAATCGCCGGGGCGGCCATGGATGTCTTCTGGACCGAGCCGCTGCCTGATGGCAGCCGCTGGCGCGATCTGGACAACGTGACGCTCACCACCCACATCGCCGGCACCACGGCGGACGCCTTGAAGAACTCCCCGTACCTGCTCACCCGGGATATCAATGCGCTTCTGACCGGCGGCGAGCCGCGCTTCATCGCCAACCGGGAGGTTCTGGACAAGCCCGAAGTAAAGGCCTGGCTTGCTGCGCTCAAGCCATAGGAGGACGGCATGCTCGCCAACCTCGACACAGTCCTGAAACCGGCCAGAAAAGAAGGGTGTGCGGTGGGCGCGTTCAACATCTACAGCCTGGAGACCGCCAGCGCGGTCTACCGGGCCGCCGTGGAGTGCCGCGCGCCGGTCATCTTCGCCTTCGGCGAGCGCTACATCGACGTGGCCAATATCAAGGTCATCGCCTCCATGGTCAGGACCCTGGCCCTTGACACCGACATCCCCATGGTCCTGCACCTGGACCATTGCCAGGATATCACGGTCATCTACCGCGCCGTGGCCGCGGGTTTCACCTCGGTCATGTTCGACGGCTCGCACCTGTCCTTCAAGGACAACCTGGCGGGCTCCCGGCGTGTGGTGGAGTTCGCGCACAGCGTGGGCGTCACGGTAGAGGCCGAACTCGGGTCCGTACCGTTCGATGCGGCCGATACCACCATACCCGAGGAGTATTTGACCAGACCCGAGGAAGCGGCCCATTTCGTTCAAGCCACCGGCATCGACGCGCTGGCCGTGGCCGTGGGCACCGCCCATGGGGAGTACAAGGGCAAACCCAAGATCTACCACGACCTCCTGGCTGAGATCGCCAAGCAGGTGTCTCTGCCGCTGGTTTTGCATGGTGGTTCTGGCATCCCGGACGAAGACGTGCTCAAGGCCATCGGAGCCGGAATCGCCAAGATCAACGTGAACACCCAAATCTCGTCGGCCGCGGTAAAGAGCTTGAAGGGGATCACCCGCAGGGAAAAACCCGGTGCGCTCTCCGACATCATGAAGGAAGTGGAAGACGCCATGACGTCGGAGATCAAGGGTTTCATACACCTATTCTTAAGGAATAAAACCATGTAAGGGGAGGTGCTTATGGTTACGGGACCAATGTTGCTGGTCATCTTCGTTATCAGTATCGCCGTCCTTCTGGTGCTTATCATCACCTTCAAGTGGCAGCCTTTCGTGGCGCTCTTACTGGCCACCATCATTACCGGCCTTATGGTCAGGATGCCGCTGGCGGACATCGCCAAGAACATGACCACCGGCTTCGGCAACACCCTGGCCGGCATCGGCATTGTCATCGGCCTGGGGGTGATGCTCGGCCAACTCCTGGCCGCATCAGGAGCCACCACCACCATCGCCGAGTCCATCCTGAAGCTCTTCGGCAAGCAGAAATCGGTCCTGGCCGTAACCTTCATCGGATGGATTGTGTCCATCCCCGTGTTCTTCGACGCGGCCTTCGTCATCCTGATCTCACTGCTGCGGCAGCTCTCCAAGAAAACCGGGATCGCCTTCGTCACCTTCGTGACCGCCCTGGCCATGGGCCTCATTGCCACCCATGCCGTGGTCATTCCCACGCCCGGACCACTGGTTGTGGCCGAGAACTTCAAGCTCGATCTGGGGCCGTTCTTCCTCTATGCCTGTTTAGTAACCATCCCCGCCGTGATCGTGGGAGGATTTTTCTACGGCACCATGATCGGCAGAAACGTGACGACCGGCCCGGGGGCCGCGATTACCGAGCTCAGCCCTGATGAGATGGAGGCCCTGGATCACAAGAAGGAACTGCCGGGTACTTCAAGATCATTCATGCTGCTCCTGCTGCCCATTATCCTGATCCTGCTTAACACCATCACCGCCGTAACGTTTGAGAAGGGCTCCATGATTCAGGCCTTCTTCGGTTTCGTGGGCGAGAAGAACGTGGCCCTGTTCATTTCGGTCATCGTGGCGGCCTTTGCCCTAAAACCCTATATAAAGGAAAACGTTCAGGACATCTACGTAGAGGCCATGAAGGCGGCCGGCATCATCATCTTCATCACCGGCGCGGGCGGGGCCTTCGGAAACTCCATCAAGGCCTCGGGTATTGGAGACTACCTGGTGACCACCATGCAGAGCTGGTCCATACCGCTGATTCTTTTCGGCTGGATCTTCTCCCAGATCCTGCGCTCAGCCCAGGGATCCACCACCGTGGCCCTGGTCACCACCTCGGCTATTCTTGGCCCGGTTGTCGCGGCTCAGGGCGGATCGGCCATGCTCGTGGCTCTAGCGGTTTGCGCCGGTGGGATCGGGCTTTCACTGCCCAATGACTCGGGATTCTGGGTGGTCAACCGCTTCTCCAACTTCGGCATGAAGGAGACCTTCGAATGCTGGACCATTGCTGGAACCATCACCGGCATCACCGCCCTGATCATAATCTTCATCCTCAGTCTCTTCAGTGGGGTCCTGCCGGGGCTGTAACAATCAGCTAGATTATGTGAAATACCCTGAGGGGAAAAGGGGGCTTGAATGCCTGAGACCGCCATAGCGTGCATCGATGTAGGCACCACGGGCGCACGCACGCTCATCTACTCGCTGCAAGGGGAACTCCTGGCCCAGGCCTACGAGGAGTATACCAGCATCTTCTTACGCCCCACCTGGATCGACCATGACCCGACCACCTGGATAAACGGGGTGAAGAACACCTTTGTCAGGGCCGTCAAGCAGTTCTCCGGCGATGCCGACTCCATCGCGGCCATCTCCGTTATCTCCCAGCGCTCCACGGTGACCCCGGTGGATGCGCAGGGTACGCCATTGGCCAATGCCATGCTGTGGCAGGACAAGCGCGCCATCAGCCAGACCGAACACATCCGGAGCGAGCTCGGGGATGAAGAGGTCTACCGCCGCACCGGCCTGCGCATCGACCCGTATTTCACGTTGCCCAAGCTCCTCTGGCTGAAAGAGAACAATCCCCAGGTCTTCAGCCAGGCACGCAAGTTCCTCACGGTCCACGACCTGGTCATCAACCACCTCACCGGTACCTTTGTCACTGACTGGACCCAGGCCTCGCGCACCATGCTCTTCAACATCGAACGCCTGGCCTGGGATGCCGGGCTGTGCGAGCGCTTCGGCGTCCCGGTGGAGGCACTGCCCGAGGCCGTCCCACCCGGGACCGTGGTGGGCGAGGTAAGCGCCACGGTTTGTAAGGAATTGGGCCTGCGCCATCCCATACCCGTGGTGGCCGCGGGTGGCGACCAGCAGGCCGCGGCCGTGGGCTTAGGTATCGTGGTGCCGGAGCTTATGTGCGTCAACACTGGCACCGGGTCATTCATCCTGGCCCACACCGACAAGCCGGCCTTTGATCCGGAGCGCCGGGTGGTATGCACCGCCTCGGCCGTGGCCGGCAAGTGGCTCATGGAGGCCGGGATCTTCACGTCCGGGTCAGTCTATCGCTGGTTCAGGGACACCTTCGCCATGGTAGAGAAGAACGCCGCCGAGGCCCTATCCATCGATACCTACGAGATCATCAACAGCGAGGTCAAAAACAGCCCGCCCGGCGCCGACGGCATAGTCTTCATCCCGCACTTCGCCGGCACCGCGGCCCCCTACTGGAACCCGGGGGCGAGCGGGGTCATCTTCGGCCTGTCGCTCGGCCACACCCGGCCGGCCGTTATCCGGGCCCTGCTCGAGGGCATCACCCTGGAGATCAACAAAAACATCCGGATCATCGAGGAACTGGTGGGGCCCATCAGGGAGATCAGGGTGAGCGGCGGCGCGGCCAGATCGAGCACCTTCAACCAGATCCAGGCCGACGTATACGGAAAACCGGTTCTGCGCAGCGTCTCCGAGCAGTCTTCCGGCCTCGGCGCCCTGATCCTGGCGGCCACGGCCATCGGCAAGTTCTCAACCCTCGGTCAGGCCGTGGATACCCTGCTGGAATTCGACCCCGGAGGCCGGGTGCATCCGCGCGACAGGTTCCACGCCGTCTACCAGAGGGTAGGGGAGCTGCATGATGCCATCTACCAGGCCCTGAATAACGCAGGCGTGTACGAGAAGGCCGCAGGGCTCATGAATTTCCTGCGCTCCGGATGATCGATGTCGTATGATGGATACAGTCACTCATTAGGGGATGCCAGCGCTTTCTCAATATACTGTCGTTAGAAAGATCGCTGACTTGAGAGATATCGGAGTTGATTCTTCGGTACGATGTGAGAAATCTCTGGATTGATGTCTTCTTTGGCAACAGCCCTTTGATATCTGACACAATACGCTCGCACTGGCATGGATGCTTTTCTCAGCCGGTTTTGATCGGAAAATCCAACAATCAATAATTTCCAGGATACATTCCGGAGGCGGCTGCATCGCTACCGGCAGGTCGCATCCGTGAGCCGGTAATATTCCTGAACCGGCAAGCCCGCAGCGGGTAGAAAGGAAGCACCTCGGAAGAGTTTAGCCGCCTGACCGGCATGAACGCGACAGGATTTTATTTGCCGATCAGGGCGCTTGAAAACCTGCCGGCCGAGGGGATAACCTGCCATGCGGCGCTCATGAGCTTCTCAGGGCAGCAGGACATCTTTGACCTCATCAAGACCTCGGCAACCCTCGATCCGTGCCTGACCGAGATCAAGGTCGATGTTTTCATCCCGTATCCTCCGATCGTGGAACGTCTGCGCAAGCCCGGTCTCATCCCAGAAGAGCATGTGTATTTTCCCTCGAAAACCAGGCCACTGGCACGATGATCCGACTTGTGGCATCTGCCTAATGGATGGACCGGTATAGTCGTTCACGGAGATATTTTTTTAGTCTAAGATTTCCAACCATTCTTCTTGACGGGCGTTTTCAATATGCTAATTAGTTGCTTAGACAACATTTGAAATATATTGCTTTAAAAGGAGATCATACGGCTCGTGGCATTGCTCTTTCCCCCCATTGATCAGACCATTGCCCTATGGCTGTATCGCGCCCACATCCAATGGGCCCTAACTCTAAGCAGGGAGTTTCGCGCGCAAGGCTATGATATCACCCCGGAGCAATGGGGAATCCTGGCAAGGATTCATGAATCCGAGGGTATCAACCAGAACAGGCTGAGCGCCAACGCGACGAAGGATCGACATAATATTACTCGCATCCTGTCACGGCTTGAGAGGCGCGGGTTCATAAAACGTCATCCCGACGAAGCCGACAAACGTGCCTATCGCATTTTTCTCACAGATTCGGGACGGACGGTTTATGAAAGACTCACACGGATCACCCTGGATCACGGTAACCGAATGATCACCGGCCTTACGCATGAAGAGCGGATTTCCTTGATCAGGATACTGGGACACATCTGGAGCAACGGCAAGCATGAATGCGGTCCTGACCGGCTTCAGACCATTACCGGCAGTGGTTCACAGAGGGGGATGCAAAAATTGAAAGCGCCAAGAAAAAAAAGAGAAAGGAATTTGTGAAGCATGGGCAATATTCATCAGACCGGTAGTGCCAAGCAGGTAAAGAACTGCCATCCCATTATCATAGGAGTTGGCCAGGTTACGCATAGGGATAAAATCATAGGTGACAGCCTTTCGGTAATCGATCTGGCCAAGCTCGCCATCGATGCCTGCGCCCTGGATACGGGAAGGGAAGACATCCTGAAATTCGTTGATCTCTTCTCCGTGGTGGGAATCTTTTCCGAACACAAAGAGAGCCCTGTGGCCAAGATCTGCCATAAGGCAGGGATACATCCCCCAATGCGTGAGGAAACGACCATCGGCGGAAACAATCCCCAATTGCTGGTCAACCGTGCCGCCGACAAGATCGTCTCAGGCGAAATCAAGGTTGCCCTGATGGTTGGGGCTGAGGCCTTGTACAGGGACGTACACTTCGGGCAGATCATAAATCTGGCGGCGCTGCGCAAGCGCTATGAACAGGATCCTTCAGTGCTGGGCGAGGTCCGTATGGGTGAGACGGCCCATGAGATCCTGCACGGTGCCGACCGCGCCCCGCATATCTACCCGCTCTTTGAAAATGCCCTGCGCGCTCATCTGCATATGACCATGGACGAGCACCGGAACTTCCTGAGAACCTATTATAATAATTTAGCGGATGTATCTGCTGACAACCCCTTCGCTTGGTTCAATAAAGACCAGCAACAGGGTGATGTAATCGAACCCAGCACTAAAAATCCCACATTCAATTTCCCCTATACCAAGCACATGAATCCAGTGCTTCCGGTAAACCAGGCCGCTGCCGTCATTATGACGGATACGGATACCGCGCGCAGACTGGCCATACCCAGGGACAAATGGGTATATCTCCATGGTGGTGCCGATGCGACTGACAAGTGGTTTGTCTCGGAAAGGGTGAATTATTATTCTTCTCCGGTTATCCGTTTCACTGTCGAGTCCGCCATGCAGTCCACAGGCCTCAACCTCTCCGGTATAAACTTTTTCGATCTCTACAGCTGCTTCCCGTGTGCCACACTCATTGCCGCCATGGAAATCGGCCTACCGGTCAACAACCTGCCGACGCTCACTATTACGGGCGGTTTGAATTGCTTCGGCGGACCAGGGAATAATTACGTCATGCATTCGATTGCCCATGCGGTGGAAAGATTACGCAAAAATCCGCATGAGTTCGGCCTGATTACCGGAGTGGGAAATTATCTCACCAAAAATTCGGTAGGCATTTACAGTGGAGTCGAACCGGAAAAAGCATGGTCACGAGAGCCAAAAGAAACAATCCAGGCCAGGATCGACGCTTTGAAAAGCCCAATACTGAACGAACAGCCCAAGGGGCCGGCCACGGTTGAGACCTATACGGTGCTGCATGATACGCCGGACGGCATGCCCTGGCCCATCATCATTGCACGGCTTGACTCGGGCGAGCGCTGTTTCGCAACCACCGTAAAGGGTTCTGAACTTGCTGCGCGGATGGAACAGAATGAATTCATCGGCTACCGTGGCGATGTCTCGCCTGGCGGGAATGGGCCCAATCTATTCAAGTAGCATGTGACATGCGTGGTGACAGGTCTTGCAATAAGGTATTTTAAAAAGTTTTATCCACAGGCCTGAACGGAGAAATAAAATATAATAATTCATCCCAATTGCGCCTTCCAACATATCCTGCAGTTGGGATATCGAGTAATCATCCAAGTTGTATTGGATGATCAAAACCACGCTATATTTATTCTATGACGAGGAAAACGTCGTCACCTACGCGTGTTTTTTCTTTCACTTTTATGCCGATGTTATCACCGGCCTTGGCCTTAGTTACCTTCGCATTATCGATCTGCATGGAGTCGATGATCTCTTCGAACTTGGTCGTGGCGCCCTCGATGGATATTGTATCACCGACCTTCAAGGGTTCGCTGAGCTGAATGCCCGCCACACTGATCTTACCGAAGTAGTGAGAGACCTTACCGATCAACTTCTTTTCCATCGCCATGGTCATGCCTCCTCATGAACGGATAACCATGTTAATTATATGCCTTTTCAGTCTTTGTCTCAAGAATGAAATGAAACGGCCGCATCGGTAACGGGGCTCGGATATGAAAGTATGCTCATATCAATGGACCATGCGCGGGTAGGGGATCAATCAAAGCGCCTGTAATACTGTTTTTTTTAAGCCCGGCCCTTGAGCGAGATATAGAGTGAATTTGCGACCGCAGGCGGTCTACCGGGCTGCGTCCACCGCTGTTAAGCCTTGTTCGCGCAACCGTGCGATGTCCTTGGTGGGTGCGCTGCCGAAGAAACGGCTGTATTCCCTGCTGAACTGCGAAGCGCTTTGATACCCGACCTGCCAGCTCGCAGTGCCCGCATCTATCATGGTGGTCAACATGAGACGCCGCGCCTCCTGAAGGCGCAATACCTTCTGGTACTGCAGGGGGCTCATGGAGGTGACGGACTTGAAGTGCTGGTGAAAAGAAGAAACACTCATGTGCGCCAGCCCGGCCAGATTCTCGACCTTCATGGGCTCGGAGAAATTGGTGCACAGCCAGGATACTGCCTTCGCGACTCCCTGCAAACCGGAATCCGCAAGACCGAACTGGGCCACCCGGACACCGATGGGGCTGCGCAGCAGGCGGATCAGGATCTCATCGATCACCAGCGGGGCAAGCAGTTCGGTATCCTCCGGCTGCGCTATCAGCTCGATCAACCTTATTACGGCATTTAAGATGTTCGCGTCGGCCTGGGTGGTGCACATGGCGCGGCTCTCACGAACGCGGGGCAGTCCGTGGGGAAACACCTTCAGGGCCAAGTCGGCAACCTTGCGCGGATCGAAATCCAGCTTGAAACTGAGGTAGGGCTCGGAGTGGCTGGCGCGCATGACCTGGCCCGTTACCGGCAGATCAACAAAGAAGATGAGCATACGCGAGGCATCGTAGTCATAGATCTCCTGCCCCAGCATCACCCTCTTCGCTCCCTGCGCGATGATGCATAAAGACGGTTTTGCTACGGCATGTACCAACTCCGTATTCATGCGGGAATTGCGAATAGCGTACACCCCGGGGATGCTCAGCTCAAAACTCCCGTCATGCGGGGCATACTTCCGGATCAAACTCGACAGCCTGACCAAGTCAGGTTCTTTTGACCCTATGCCGATATCCGGCTGCAGCGACTGCACATTGTTTTTCATCGAGATCATGCTGAGCCCCCCACTAATCCGGCACTACTTCGTTTATACACCATACCGCGTTTAATGTCCTTGGATATCCTATATAAGGCAACAATTGAGTAACCGTACTGAGCAACACGCCCTTATCATTCCCAACATTAATATTGCCTTGTATATGACCCTTCAACTGCGGCTCACATCCACCCAACGATAAAAGCATGGAAAAGGTTAAAAGCTCTCTCGTTTTTATATCCAGCCCGGTTCTGGTCAAATAATCTCCAAAACAATTTGCGGATAGGTATTTCTGGATATGAATCTGATCCGCCGGCGATTCCTCATACATTTTATCAATCATTTCGCCAAAGATTGATTTTTGCAATGCCAATCCCTTTGCATAGCGCGTTTGGGGTGAAGTGGTGGACTGTCCTTCCATGGGCAGCTTTATACCCCTGCTTTCCAATATTTCATTGGTGGCATGGATAAAATCGAATACTTTTGCGATCCCGATATACGGCACGGCTTGGTATACGATTTCTTTTACCTCAATGGGAGTCACCCCCACATTCAGCGCACCGCCGAGCATCACTCTATATTCCCCCAGGGCCTGGCTTGCGATCATTGACCCCAGAATTACCATAAGCCTTGTTCTGACATCCAGGTTCCCATAGCCGAGCACTTCATCGAAGGCAAAATTATCAAATACTTCTATGAGTTCCGGATCCGTGGCCTTCAATGTTGACGGATGATTCGGGAACAATTGTTCATGGTTTTTCTGTGCTGTATCACTGATACTCATAGGTTACGTCCTTTAAAATTCTAGTCTTGCATCGCAACTCACAGTGCTTTTTCAAGGATCTTCCGGCTTATATCCAACGTCTGATCCTGGGTTTCCGAGAGCGCCGTCCACCCATGCGCCTTCAGGTTCTCGACGATAACGGGTATCTGGTCTGCTGCGACACCATATTGGGACAGACGGGTTTTTACGCCAAGGCTTTCGAAAAACTCTCTTGTTTTCCGGATCGCCAGGTTGATCTTTTCCTCTTTGCTGCCGCCCTCAATGCGCCAGACGCGCTCGGCATACTGGAGAAGCTTTGCCCGTTTCTGTGCGCGCCTTATCTCAAGCAAGGCCGGATAAATGACTGCGAGCGATTGTCCATGATCGATGCCGAACAATGCGGTAAGCTCGTGTCCGATCATGTGCGTCGCCCAATCCTGGGGAACCCCGGCGCCGACGATCCCGTTCAATGCCATGGTCGCGCTCCACATCAGATTTGCCCGCGCATCGTAATTCTCAGGCTCGGCAACGGTAGTCTGGCCTATCTCGATCAAGGTCTGCAAGATGCCCTCGGCTATGCGATCCTGCACTCTGGCATCAACTGGGTAGGTGATGTATTGCTCGGTCGTATGCACGAAAGTGTCGATCACTCCATTGGCAACCTGCGTCGCGGGAAGCGTAAATGTGATGGTCGGGTCCAATATTGAGAACTTGGGGAATGCCAGCTCGCACATGACGGGATATTTTCCGTGCCCATAACTGATAACGGCCCCGCTGTTCATTTCAGAGCCGGTGGCAGGCAAGGTCAGCACCGTACCGAAGGGAACGACTTTCCCAAGCACATCGAGAGGAACAGGCATGAATCCGTATTTCAGCAGGTCACGCGCATCACCTTGGTAATGGGAAGCAAGCGTTATGAACTTGGTCCCGTCGATGACGGAACCCCCGCCGACGGCAAGGATAAAATCAATTTTTTGGCTGCGTACGATTTCCACGGCCTTTATCAAGGTCTCGTAGCGGGGATTGGGCTCTATGCCACCGAATTCATAAATCTTCCTCTTCCCGAGGACAGTCTTGACCTTGTCGATAAGGCCGCTCTTCTTCGCACTTCCACCTCCATAGGTAATCAAGACAGCCGCATCGGAGGGGACATACATAGTAATAGCCTCAAGCCTGTCCTTGCCGAATACAATACGTGTCGGGTTATAGAAATCAAAGTTCAGCATAATGTGCCCCCTTATTCTTTTGAGCCCTTTGGTTGTGGCTCTGTCGATCTCGATCGGATCGCCGGACGTAAATCCATTTTGGTTTCCCTCGTGTTCATGGCAGCAAATCGAGTTTTCTTAGCCAGGTTGTGACATCCTTGTCCGCGTTATGAACGCTGCCGCCTCGAATCGCTAAACCGGACAGCACCGTAGCATGCGGGCAAGCTTTTTTGATATCCCGCTCGTTGCTCCCCATTCCACTGCCTTCATGGGTACAATAGGGAACAATGGTCTTTCCTGAAAAATCATAGGCCTCCAAAAACGTAAGCACCGCCATCGGCATGGTTCCCCACCAATTCGGATACCCGATATAGATCACATCGTAGCAATCCATATTTTCTCCTTTTTCCGCAAGCTCGGGCCTGGCGTTTTCCCTCTTTTCCGCCTGTGCTACGTTTGTCGCTTCCGTATAATCGTCCGGATACGTTTTCATGGTTTTGATCTGGAACAGGTCGCTTCCTGTCAACTTCTGCAATTTTTTTGCGATTACTTCCGTGTTTCCGATTGATAGCTCGACAATACTCCCACCCACATAATTATTTCCTTTGCGGGAAAAATAGGCGATAAGGCTTTTCGGCTTTGCCATTTCATGCTCCATGTTATTCATCTCCATTTTCTTTACGCGCGCATATGCGAGGTGTTTTTACCTATAAAAAACTTATGATAACTTGTTGTATTCTGCATCGGATACCGGCTCCAACCATTCTGGCGGACCCGCATGCACATTTGTCTCAATTGCAAGATGTACAAACCAGCTGTCCGGCGCCGCTCCATGCCAGTGCTTTACATTCGGAGCGATTTTTACGACATCCCCCGGATGAAGTTCCCGCGCGGACTTTCCTTCCTCCTGATAATAACCCCGTCCGCCGGTTATCAGCAAGATCTGTCCGCCGGGGTGCTTATGCCAGTTATTTCTAGCTTTAGGCTCAAATGTCACATTACCGATCGGACAATTAAATTCATTGCCGCCCTCCACCAGCATGTTGAGATAAGCCGTTCCAACAAAATACCTGCTGTAGCGCTCCGGAATTTTATCTCCCTTCGGGAAGATTATTCGTTCACTCAACGCGTCCATGTCGTGTTCTCCATTTATCCCTAGAGACCGGTCCTTTTCTCCAGGGCCTCCGGATAGCGTGCACCTTCTATCCTGATCTTCGAGGCTGCTGCATCGATATCGCACAGATCATCTGAGGTAAGCGCGACTGCAGCTGCTCCAATGTTCTCGTCCAGTCGCCCAAGCTTCGTCGTGCCCGGAATGGGAATAATCCACGGTTTGCGTGCAAGCAGCCATGCGAGCGCGATCTGAGCCGGCGTCGCTTCTTTCTGCTCAGCGATGCCCCGAAGCAGATCAACCAGGGCCTGATTGGCCTTCCGGGCATCCGGCGTAAAACGGGGAACGATGTTGCGGAAGTCGGATTTGTCGAACGTCGTGTTCTCGTCGATCTTTCCCGTGAGAAAGCCTTTGCCGAGAGGGCTGAAAGGGACGAACCCGATCCCGAGTTCCTCGCACATCGGAAGCACTTCCTCTTCCGGGCGCCTCCACCACAAGGAATATTCACTCTGGATGGCCGTAACCGGCTGGACGGCGTGCGCGCGGCGGATTGTCTGAGCTCCAGCCTCTGAAAGGCCGAAGTGCTTTACCTTGCCTTCCCGGATCAGGCCCTTCACCGCCCCGGCCACCTCTTCGATCGGCACATTCGGATCGACGCGGTGCTGGTAGTAGAGGTCAATAGTTTCGACCCTAAGCCGTTTGAGCGAGCCCTCCAGGCTCTGCCTGATGCGTTCGGGCCGGCTGTCCTGAACCTGCTGCCCTTTTGTATCAAGCCCGATCCCGAACTTGGTGGCAATCGCCACCCGGCCTCTAAACGGAGCCATAGCTTCTCCCACGAGCTCTTCATTCGTGTAGGGACCGTAGATCTCGGCCGTGTCGAAAAATGTGATGCCCTTTTCTACGGCGTTATGGATGAGGGCAATCATCTCCTTCCTGTCCGCAGGCGGGCCATAGGCCATGCTCATTCCCATGCAGCCGAGCCCGAGCGCCGAAACTTCAAGACCGCTTTTTCCCAATGTGCGTTTTTGCATTTTTTCTCTTCCCCCTTTAAAGCGCAATCAGCTCATACTGATCATTGCCCATTTTCAGCTCTTTCATGTACGTCAACTGGCGCAGACCCTTGCGGGATTCAATGCGTTCCTTGAGGTCGTGAAGCTCCGCTTCGGGCAGCTGATAGACCATGTCGATGGAAGCTTGATCCACGGCCAGGATGTCGGTCGAAGCCAGGATGCCCAGGTCGCGCGCCTTGACCGGAGCTGCCCTGACGCCGGCACAGTCGCAGTCCACGGACATGTTCCGCAGCACATTGATATAGACGATGCGCCGGCCGAAATGATCTATCGTGGCTTTGGCCGACTCCACCATGTTTTCCTGGAAGGGCTCTCCTTTGAGCCAGGTCGCGTAATCATCATTATCAGGGGCGGCGTGGACCATTTTCTTGCCCACTCTCCCGTCAGCACAGCCGATGGCGATATTTTTCATCGACCCGCCGAAGCCGCCCATGGCATGCCCTTTGAAATGGGTCAACACCACCATCGAGTCGTAACCCAGCATGTGCTTGCCGACCGACATTTCCGTGAAATGTTTCCCGCTTTTCACGGGGATCATCACCGCGCCGTCCTCGTCCATGATGTCAACCGGGCAGAAATCCCAACCATTGATCTTAAGGGTTTCTCGATGATCCGCCGTCGTATAGCGCTTGCCCTTATACAGGGTATTGGTTTCCACCAGGTTGCTGCCTTGAATATGCCGTTGCAGGACTTTCACCATATCCCGCGGCAGTATATTGGGGCCGTGCGGTTCGCCAGTGTGCAATTTGATGGCTATTTTGCCTGTCAAACCTTGATTGATTTTGGAATAGATGTTCAGCAAGCCTTTGGCGCTGATGTCCTTGGTAAAGAATACCTGGGATTTATCTTGACCCGCGTCCAAAATGCTGCCTGTGCCTGGAAAACCGGATAGGGCGACAGCCCCCAGCGCAACGGAGCTTGTCTTCAGAAAATCACGACGTGTAATCTGTTTTTTCATAGTTAATCTCCTTTCGATAAGGGATCATTTTTAGGCGCATAACGCTCTTATTTGACCTTCAGTCCATGCACCCAGGCGGATACATCGTTCTGTGCGGTTTTTGCCTCTTTCCCCCAAATGGCAAGTCCGTCCAGGATAGTTGAACGTGGACAAAGCGAATGGGTATCCGAGATGCTTCGCCCCAGACCGCTCCCAGCGTGGGTGACAAACGGCGCTATGGTTTTTCCGGACAAGTCGTATTGCGACAGGAACGACTTGACCGGGGCGGACATCATACCCCACCAGATCGGCGTGCCGACGAAGATCACATCGTAGGAACGGATCGATTTGAATTCAGTTTTTAACGCAGGCTTAAAGCCAGAGTTCAGCTCTTGCATCGCCTGTTTCTTCACTGCCTCGTAATCTTCGGGATAGGGCTTCAAGGTGAGGAGTTCCATGATCTCGCCGCCCACGCTTTTGTGGATCTGATTGGCAATTTCGCGTGTGTTACCGGTACGAGAGAAGTAGGTGATCAGTATCTTTCTTCCGTCGGTACCAGTCCCGGCGGCATGGGCGGCAGACGGAAACGCAAGCAGGGGGGATGAGACACCTGCAAGCAACCAGGCAACGCTGACTTTCAACAAGTTCCGTCTGGTTTGATCGATCTTGTTTGCGTCTTCTGTTCTCTTGTTCATTGCATTATCCTCTTTTCTGTTCTGCATCTTTCTTCCCGTATCTTGCCTGTTGCTCTTGATGAATTATACGGAAAGCCGCCGGGAAATATTTGCCTAATCCTCCGTTCTTTTGAATTGATTCTATTAATTTACATTCGACCACAATCTCCCAAGGAGTAAGACCGAGCTAACTGTTTGTACTTACGACTACAAATGTTCCATGTGGGGATAGCAGGGGAGATAAGAAGTCAACAGATGGTCCGTGCCGTTTGAAACCTATGGTTCAGAGGGCACTCACGGATGGTCGATCAATCAAAGCGTTTATAATACGGCTTGTCGGCCAGGTCCAGCATCTCGCGGTCGCCGGTGCTGTCGCCATAGGCAAAGATGGATTCAAAACTCCCAAGGGCATATTTCTCACGGATGCGCCTGGCCTTTTCCTCCTTAAAGCAGTTGCGCGTGGAAAGGCCGATGCTCTGGCTGTCCAGGTCGATCCCGGTCGCAAGGAGATCGATACCCAGGCTTTCGCACCAGTGAGACAGCAGGATCTCGAGCGAGCCCGTGACCACGGCCACGGTATGGCCCCGCTCAAGGTGCCAATTGATTCTATTCAGTGCCTCGCCCCGAATTATCGTGGGCACGATGCAGCGGGCGTAGCGCCCGGCCTCCTGGACAAACGCTCCCTTATCCCAACCGCCGAAGTAGTGCCGGATAATGGCCTCTTTGGCCTCATGGTGGGTAATGCGTTCGAGATTATAGGCCAAGAAAACAGGGCTCAAACGTATGAATCCGTACAGGGCACGAGTTTTTCCACAGGCACGGGTGATGAAGTCCCAGGTGGTGTCTTTGATCGATATGGTGCCGTCGAAATCAAACAAGGCCAGGTGCATGTCATTCCCTCGTCATCCTGATTGTATGCATCCCGCAAACCCGGCGGCCGGCCTCATGTATTCCAGCCTAACTTCATGCCGTCCAGCATTTCACCTTAGCTAAAATTTCCCGCCAATCGTCCTGATCCTCTTATATACACATCCGCGAGCCTGGCCGCTACGCTTGAATCCTTACGGAAAAATATCTTGGTAATGATCTCATGCCTCTGAGATGTACAGTAATACAAATATGATGACATCATGGTAAGATCGTTACCTCAGTTGTCTGTTCCACTGCGGCTCAACCTCCTTTTACTATGATCGTCACCACGATGTGGGCCGCATCTTCGCAGAGATCGAGCACATTCTCACTGAACTCGTAGATCTCCTTCCATTTTATGAGTTGGATAATATCCGTTGGCTTTTCGAAGAGTTTACCAATGAGTGCATCCCTCATGGAATCGCCTACGTTCTCGAGTCGGTGCACCTCGATACAGGCGTCCAAGACTTCCTGGCGTTTCCGGGCATCCATCAGGCATCGGACGGCATGGGCCAGTGATCTGACCGATTTCTCTATGGTGCATGCAAATTCCACGAGGTTGGAATCAACACGGGTGATCTTATAGACCTTCATACGGTTGCTGATGGTGTAGATTAAATCGATGACATCATCGGTTGCGCACGTAAGGGAATGAACATCCTCCCGGTCGAAGGGCGTTATGAAGGTCTTGTTCACGCGGTTCATGATCTCGTGGGCAATCTCGTCCGCCTGATGTTCGATGTCGCGCATCATTTTGACTGATTCGGGTCCGAAATCGCCCTGGGATGTCTGCTCAGAGAACAGAACGGCCGCGGCGATAGCAAACTGTGCCTGTTTGTTGAGCAGATCATAGAAGTACTTATCCTTAGGGATGATACTGAAAGCCATAATGTTCTCCTCCATGCCTTATACATGCTCTTGCATATTTGTCCATCCTGTATTGGAAGCAAGGCACCTGGTTGAAAGCGCCAGGCCGGACGAAGCGACAAGCGCAAACGGGTTTTTTTGGGGGCCCCCAGGGGGTGCATACTATCAAGTCGTAGTATGAGATCAATAACCATGCAAATCATTATTAAGGTTACAGTCCGGGTTAAACGGTGTATCTGAAGGGCGAACACGCCCCGAGCATCGATCTATGTGGCAGTGAGATGTAACAACTCTGCGCGGGCGGGAAGGGGATTGCTGTGGAAAAAACCGAGATATGGGTTGTTACTGCCGGTGAAGAGGCGCATACGGATATCAGGGATGGGGCGTCGATCGAGTCCTATTATGGGTATGGAGATGAAGGCGACGTGGGAGACCGCGTTATTACTCCATGGGGTGTAGTGGTCAGATGTAAAAAAACCGATGCCGAGCTGTTTGCGGAGCAGTTGCGTGAAGCATGGAAGTCGGACGGGCGTGATGTCGAATACGTAGTGAAAAGATATAACCCCGATTTCTATTATGGCTCCAAGCAAGATGATGTTGAAACCTTTGTGTCGGACCACGAGGACGAATAGGATCAGCGGGGGCAGGCGTACAGAAGCTTGCGCTTATGTTGATATGTTCCCAAGGGATAAATTTTTTGATACCCGAAATCGATAACCGACCTTGCTGGATCACGTCCTCCGGTTTCCGTCTTTGACCGTGACCGAGAATATGGTATGGGGTGGCCATGCTGGATAAGATACCGTTTCTGCATCGAGGCAACGCCTACCAGATCATCATCGATGACGACATCACCTTTACGGCCCTGCACTATATCCTGGATGAGCTGATCGAGCAGGGGGCCTTCATCGAATCTGAGGAATGCCCCATGCAGTACACGATCGCCTACGAGGAAATCAACTACATCATCGGCGTGGATGGCACGAATGTCATCATCGCCAACCGCTGAAAGGCTTACAAGCCCGTGCGCGGTCTGCACCTCTGCCAACCCGACGGCGGCAAATCCTGCGCCGCCTGCTGCGGAATTTACAATTACACGGAGAACCGGCGCGAGGCCTTATCCGAGCGTTTCGCATACCGCACGCGGCTGTTCTCCAAGGTCAGGGACGGGCAGCTTGCGCTGGATGCCTACCGCGAAGTCATCCGCCGGCGCGAGGACGGCAAGCGCATCTACCACACCATCTATACCTGCGAGTTCGTCGGCTATCTCAATGCCGAGACTAGCAAGGTGGGCTGCATGCTGCACCCGTTGCAGAACGAGGGTCAAGACTTGCGCGTGGTGAGCTTCTACGGCCGCGATATCTGCGAAGGCCATTTCTGCCCCAGCTATGAGAAGCTCACCTTGAACGAGGCCGGCATCGTGATCGATACGATTCAGGACTGGTACCTGTACGGCGCCGTAATCACGGACATCGATTACGTCAAGGCCTTCTTCAGACGCGTGCAGGATGAGATGGGCGAAGAGGTGCTGGCCGAGCGCGTGCGCGCCAACGGCCAGGCGCGTGCCTGTCTGCTGCGCTATTTCGAGCTCAAGACCACCTGGCCTTTCCGCGATACCACCCGGCCGCGTTTCGGCAAGTACTATTTCGTGGGCGAGGAATACGATATCGACCGTATCGACTATGCCGCCCTGGGCGCTTCAGTCTCGCCCTGGGACCCCATATTTCTTTCCCTGGCCTCGCTTTTTCGATCCGCCAAGGAAGTTGGTATGGCAAATGCCATGCTTGATGTGATAAAAGATGAGTTTATCGATGCGTACCGACGATCTGATAGATAAGATTATTAAACTGGCCCTGGAAGAAGATGGCGAAGACGCGACCTCCAATGCGCTCTTTGATAATCGCGATACGCTCCAGGGAGTCATGCGGGCTAAATCGGCCGGGGTGATCGCCGGTCTAACCGTAGCCGAGCGCGTCTTCCGGATGCTCGATGAGGGTGTGTCTTTCAAAGCCAGCCTGGTGGACGGCATGCCGGTCAAGGCCGGGGATGTGATCGCCACGGTGCACGGCCAGGCCAAGGCCATCCTCAAAGGCGAACGGGTAGCGCTCAACTTCCTGCAGCGCCTGTCGGGAATAGCCACGGCTACGGCCGCCTATGTGCATACCATCGCCGGCACAAAAGCCAAGCTCCTGGACACCCGCAAGACCGCCCCCGGACATCGGGTGCTCGATAAATACGCCGTGCGCATGGGGGGCGGCATCAACCACCGCATGGGCCTTGACGATATGCTGCTGATCAAGGACAACCATATCGACCGAGTGGGCTCGATCACCGAGGCGGTAAGGCGCGCGCACGAGAAAAGGCCGGACCTCCCCATCGAGGTCGAGGCCCGCACCTTAGACGATGTCTCCGAGGCCCTGCCTTTGAATGTCGCGCGGATCATGCTCGACAACTTCACGCTGGAGGATCTGCGCTCCGCGGTGGATCTTGCGGCCAGGGAGGTAGACCTGGAGGCCTCGGGCGGGATAACCCTGCACAACATCAGGGCCGTGGCTGAAACCGGCGTCAATTTCATATCCGTGGGCGATATCACGCATTCGGTGCGCGCCCTGGATATCTCCATGACCATCGAGGTGAAGCATGGCAAAAGATAGCCCGCACAAGATCATCCTCGATCGCAAACGCGCCCTGGGAGAGCGTCTGATCATCCTGGGACACCACTATCAGGCCGACGAGGTTATCCGCTATGCCGATTTCATCGGCGATTCGCTGGAATTGGCGCGCAAGGTCTCCGAGCTTGAGCACGCGCAGATCATCGTCTTCTGCGGGGTCTTGTTCATGGCCCAGACCGCGGTGATCCTGGCGCCCGACAAGCATGTCTATATCCCGGACAAGCTGGCCGGCTGCCCCTTGGCGGATGCGGCAGGCATCGATGATGTCTTGAAGGCCTGGGAGGTTATCAAGGATCTGGGACGGGTGATCCCCATTACCTACGTCAACTCCAGCGCCGAGATCAAGGCCTTCTGCGGCCGCCATGGCGGCGCTGTGTGCACCTCGGGCAATGCGCTCAAGATACTGAAATGGGCCTTCACGCAGGGCGAGCGGGTGTTTTTCCTGCCGGATCAGAACCTGGGCCGCAACACGGCCCGTACCATGGATGTGTCGGATGAAGAGATGGCCATCTGGGACCCGCTCAACCCCCCGCTAGTTAAAGCGCTTGAAAACGCCCGTGTCATCCTGTGGCATGGCTGGTGCCCTGTGCACGCCCCGATTATGACCGTCAAGGATGTGGAGGAGGTCCGCCTCAAGCATGAGAACATTAAAGTGATCGTCCATCCCGAGGCTGATCCGGAAACGGTCAAGGCCAGCGACGCTTTCGGTTCCACGGCCCAGATCATCGAATACGTCAAGGCCCAGCCGCTCGGCACCCGCCTGGCCATCGGCACCGAGATCAATATGGTGAAACGCTTAAGCGAGAGCTACCATGCTATCGTAAGCATCGTGCCGCTCAAGGAATCGGCCTGCGCCGACATGGCTAAAATAACGCCCGAAATGCTTGCCCGGTGTCTGATGGAGCTCACGGATGCCTACCGCGTCAGGGTGCCTCAAGACGTCATCGCGGATGCCCGCCTGGCCCTGGACCGCATGCTCAAGGTGTAGACATGGGACGCAAAGAGACCGAATGTCTGATCATCGGAACCGGTATCGCCGGCGCCACCTGCGCGCTGATCGCCGCCCAATCCGGGCTTAAGGTCACGCTCATCACCAAACGGCGCGATCCCATTCTCACCAACACCAACCGCGCCCAGGGCGGCATCGTCTTCAAGGGCAAGGAGGATTCGGTCGAGCTGCTCAAGGAAGATATCCTGCGCGCCGGCCGGGGCATCAACTCCAGCGAAGCCGTGGACTTCCTGTCGCGCAACGGACCTGACATCGTGGATGAGGTTCTAATCAAGGGATTGCATGTCAATTTTACCCACCTGACCACGGCCCAGGACGAGATGTACGATCTGACGCGTGAAGCCGCTCATTCCGTCAAGCGCATCCTCTACTCGGAGGATCATACCGGGCACGAGATCGAGACGGCCCTAATCGACGCACTGAAGGCCTATCCCAACCTGGAGCTGATCACCGACGCCACGGCCATCGACCTGATAACGCTCCAGCACCACTCCTCGGATATTCAGGCCCAATACGTGCTCAGGGACCGCTGCCTGGGGGTATACTGCTTCCGCAACCTCTCCAAGGAGGTCGAGGTCATTCTGTCCCAGTACACGGTCCTGGCCACGGGTGGATTGGGCGACATTTACCTGCACTCCACCAACGAGAAGGGCACGGTCGGGGACGGCATCGTCATGGCTTTGCGTGCCGGCGCCAGGGTCATGAATATGGAGTTCATGCAGTTTCACCCCACGACCCTCTACATCCCCGGTGCCAGGCGATTCCTCATCTCCGAGGCCGTGCGCGGGGAGGGTGCCAGGCTGAAGAACTTGAGCGGCGAGTACTTCATGGAGCGTTACAACCCCGAGTTCAAGGACCTAGCGCCCCGCGACGAGGTCACGGTGGCGATCTGGGAAGAAATGATCCGCAACCAGGAGGATCATGTGCTTCTGGATGTCGCGGGTTTCTTCAAGGAAGACATCGCCCAGCGTTTCCCGAGCATCTATGCCACCTGCAAGGAAGCCGGCATCGACATCACGCGCGAGCCCGTGCCGGTGGTACCGGCCGCCCACTATTTCTGCGGCGGCGTACAGGTTGACACGTGCGGCCGCACCACGGTCAAAGGGCTCTATGCCGTGGGTGAGGTTTCCTGCACGGGCCTGCACGGCGCCAACCGTCTGGCCTCAACTTCGCTCTTGGAGGGGCTGGTCTGGGGATACCATGCGGCCAAAGACATCATCCGGCGCATCAATGACGGCGAGACGGTCGATGCGCGCAAGCTCTCCGCCGTGCGCGACTGGATCCCCACCGGCAACGTTGAGAACGAGGACCCCGCACTGATCGCCCAGGACTGGATGTCCATCAAAAGCACCATGTGGAACTATGTCGGCATCGTGCGCACCCTGCCGCGGCTCAAACGCGCCATCGGCGACCTCAGGCACATGTATCTCAGGATCGAGGAATTCTACAAGGAAACCCCGGTTTCCAAGGACATCATCAGCCTATTTCACATGACCCAGTCGGCCATCCTGGTGGCCGAGGCGGCCTCGCGCAACCCGCAGTCGATCGGTTGTCACCTCCTGCGCAGTGAAGCCTCCAGCCGGCCTTCGCCGGCCCTGGGCTTCTGACGGCCGCCCTCGGGAGTTAAGACAGCGCGCTTTGTAGCGCTGTATCGCAAGCTCTTGCGTCTTGCCGGACAAATGCCGGTGAGAGAAGCATTCTTGACCTTGATGCCTGGTCGTAGGACGGCCCTGTGAATATGGACATTTCCGTGTCGTGTGGTTCCTTGATCGTCCTCTGGTAGGTCTCCAGGCTGATATCCCCGCCGACGCAAGCCCTGTGCCACACTCAAGAGGGCAAGACGCGCGATCTGGCGCGCTGCGTCGCCATCGCGCTCTAATATCATCCCTCGATCCTCTAGGCCCGCGCCTGGGTGAACGCCAGCCGCTTTCGCATCGAATAGGCGCTGTCAAAATACTACCCCCAGACGGCATAGACTTCTACGACCAGCCGGGCGCATCCCGCCGAGGCAAGGGGTGGATGCCGCGTGACGGCGATTTGCGTAATGGCCACTACCAGAACGACGTGAATCTGAGATAGACCTTCTTTGACTTCGGCAATACATCGGCGCAGGTCAGAATCCGGTGCCGACTTTCGTTACGCCGCCTGTCCGCCCACGCCAGCCGCGAAACCGCCGAGTACGCGGTGGACAAGGCACGCACCGAACATTACCCGGTACTGTCCGGTAATGCCGGTTACGGCTGGTCCGGCGAGGACCTGCCGCTTGAAAGGGAATGGATCATCGAGGCCGCTTTGAGCGTGCCCCTGTTCAACGGTTTTCCGATAGCGCGCCCGGGAAAGCGATGCCCTGGCCAACCATCGGTTTATGGTGCCCGGTGCGGAATGGAGCTTGACGGTCTTCAGTTCTTCAAGCTGGTATGGTCCTCGGCGCCGATGATCTCCGCGACCTTCAGCGCGGATGAGAAGCTGATGTCTCCCGAGCACCCGTCGCCTCTGACGGTGTCGCCCGCGAAATACAGACCCTTGATGGTCTCGCACACCACGCGGGGACGATGCGGCTTGGATTGGGTGGGCTTGAGCACCGTGCCGTTCAAGACCGGCACGACCGTGACGCGTTCCTTGTCCACATGGCGCAGAAAGTTGGGGAAGATCTTGGCGATGGTGTTCTTCAGCCGGCTCTCGGCGCTCTTGGCCACGGTCGGATCACCGTCGAAGCCCCACGGCAGAAGGATGCCCCAGGTTGAAAGGAAACGCCCCTTGGGCGTGAAGCTGGGATCGGTATTGGACTGGAAGCGCGCCCAGATGGGGATATCGACCCCCAGGATGCCGCCGTTCATGGTTGGTTCGGATTGCTTCAAGATGAAATCGATCGTGAGTCCGGAGGAATTCTCTATTTTTTCGGCATAGCTCACGAACTCGGGCGCGAACAGGCCGCGGTCGATAAGACCGAACAGCAGGGGCAAGCGGCCGGTATAGATTACATGCCGTGCCTGGTACTCTCCCTTGTCCGTTACAACGCCGGTCACCGCGCCCTGCTCGATGGTAATGGACAAGACCTTCTCCTGGAGGTGGATAGCGTCCTGATCCGGAATATGCCGCTGAAGCTTGCTGAAAAGTTGCTTGGAACCGCCGACGGGCTCACCGACGCCGATACCGGCGGCGAGCACGCGCTGGAGGAAATCGATCACCTCGCCGGCGCTGGCCTTGGCCGGGTCAGGACACATGACGGTCATTCCGAAAAGGGGCAGGAATCTTTCAACTTCGCGGTTGTGAGAGCAGGCATGATAGAACTCCAGTAGGGTCCGATCATACCACGCATGTGCCTCGGCCTGTTTGATCTTGAGCAGCAACCGCATCATGACTACGCGGGCCGGTAGCGAGAGCATGGGTGTCGAGAGAAATCCGAGCGGACCTTCGGGTCTGTCCCACAGACGGTCCTTGAAGATCACCTTGGCCCCACCGGCCTGCGGCAGGAACTCGATCGGATCATTCAGGGCCTTGAAGACCTGATTGGCCAACCCCAGTTCCGCCAGGCGATGGGAATGGGCGCCGTATTCCCAGGTATAGCCTTCATCATCGGCGTAGGAATATGCCCGGCCGCCGATGAGGGCCAGTTTTTCAACCACCAGAACCTTGCGGCCGCGATTAGCGAGAAGGGCCGCTACGCTCATGCCGGCGTATCCAGCTCCGATGACGATGGCATCGTACATGCGCTCCTCCCTCAAAACATGCAAACCCTATCGGCAGGAAACGCCCATAAGTGTAGCGCAGGATTGACTTTTTGTCTATTGTATGGTTGGGAAGGCCATGCAAGTTGCCGGTGACTAAGGGAGGAGGGGCATGATTACCATTGAGGGCCTGTGCAAAGATTACGGCCCCCGCAGCGCAATCAGGGACCTGTCCTTCGAGGTGCGTCAGGGTGAGGTGCTGGGATTTCTGGGACCCAACGGCGCCGGCAAGACCACGACCATGAAGATCATCACCTCCTTCATGCCGCCCACCAGCGGGCGCGTGAGCGTGATGGGCTTCGATACGGTGAAGGATGGCCTGAAGGCGCGGCGCTGCATCGGCTATCTGCCCGAAAACAACCCTCTGTATAACGATCTGAAGGTGGAGTCCTTTCTCGCTTTCGCCGCCGGCGCCAAGGGCGTGAAAACCGGCCATAGGCGCGCGCGGGTAACCCAAGTCATGCAAGCCTGCGGACTGATGGAGGTAGGACACCGCTTGATCGGACGTCTCTCCAAGGGTTTCCGTCAACGCGTGGGCCTGGCCCAGGCGTTGATCAACGACCCGCCCGTGCTGGTCTTGGACGAGCCTACGATCGGGCTCGATCCCAAGCAGATCTATGAGATCCGCCACCTTATCAAGGACGTGTCAAAAGAGCGCACGATCATCCTGTCGTCGCATATCCTGCCCGAGGTCAGCCAGTTGTGCGACCGCGTGGCCATCATCAATAAAGGCGCCATTGTCGCTATCGACCGTCCCGAAAATTTGACGACCGGATTGCGCGAGCACACCAGCATCACCGCCAGGGTAGGGGGGAACGTGGCCGAGGCGGCCCGCATCATCGGCGCCATCGACGGCGTCATCAATGTTACCCAGGCCGAAGACGGGGCGCTGATGATCGATGCCAGCCGCGATTCCGATCTACGGCCCGCAATCGTCAGACAGCTCGTGGCGGCCGGCATTGATCTCTACGAGATCACCCGCCTGGACTTAAGCCTGGAGGAGATCTTCATGCGGCTCATCACCGAGGAGGAAGCGAATGCGTAGCCTCTACCTCAAGGAGCTGAAACTCTATTTCACGGCTCCCATCTTCTATGCCGTAGCCTGCATCTTCCTTGTTATTGCCGGGATATTTTTCTCCAACGCCATGCTCAGGGAGAGCATGTTCGCCGCTCAGATCGCCCAATACCAGGTGAACACGCCCGTGGGTTTGACTGAGGTCGTCATCCAGCCCGTATTCGACGGCATAAGCATCCTAATCCTGTTCCTGGTCCCGCTCTTTTCCATGCGTCTCCTGGCCGAGGAGAAGGCCTCCGGCACGATCGAGCTGCTCTTTACCTATCCCCTTACCGATGCCGCGATCGTAGCCGCCAAGTATCTGGCCGGCCTGACCGTGCTGGCAATCCTGATCGCCTTCACCGGGATCTATATGGGTATCCTGGCTTTCATGAGCCCGGTCGACTGGGGGGTGGTCCTGAGCGCCTACCTGGGATTGGTCCTGCTGACCGGTTCCTTCCTGGCCATAGGTCTCTTCGCATCGAGCCTGACCAGAAACCAGATCATCGCCGCGGCGGTAAGCTTCGGTTTGATCCTGATCTTCTGGATCATGGGCGGCCTGGCCGAGTACCTGGCCACAGGCGTTTTCTCCAAGATCCTCTCCGAGCTGGCCCTGCTCGGTCACCTGTCTTCCTTTTTGAAAGGCATGCTCGTGCTCAAAGATGCGGCGTATTACTTTCTCTTCAGCCTTTTCTTTCTGGCATTGACCCTATCTGTGCTTGAATCAAGGCGTTGGAGGGGCTAAAGATGGCGAGATCAATCCGGTACGGTTCGCATGCCCTTGTTTCCATCGTGGTCTTCGGCGCCATTCTGGTCGTGCTCTATCTGATCATCATGAACCACCCCATGAGCTGGGATATCTCCCAAGATACCTATAACCGCCTGGATCAGAAAACGCTGAACATCCTGGCCGAGCTCAAAAACCCGGTGGACATCAAGGTCTTCGACAAGGCCGGAAGCGACGGCGCCAGGCAGGCCAAAGACCTGCTGCAGCTCTATGCCATGAAAAGCACGCGCATCGCCTATGCTCTCATCGATCCGGATACCCATCCCAGCCAGGCCAAGGCCTACGGTGTGGACCGTTACGGCCAGGCCGTGCTCACAAGCGGGGAAAAGCGAGAGTATGTCGACAGCGTCGATGAGCAGCAACTGAGCGCGGCCCTGATCAAACTGGGGCAATCACGCTCCAAGACGATCTATTGCGTTCAAGGCCACGGCGAGAAGGGCTTGAGCGATACGGACAAGCAGGGTATCTCCATGCTCAAGGAGGACCTGATCAAAGACAACTACACGCTCAAACCCTTGGTTTTGATGCGTGAGGCCATACCGGCGGATAGCGATTGTCTGGTTATCATCGGCCCTGAAAAGGCCTTTTTGCCGGCCGAAATCCAGGCGCTTGAACGCTATCTTGACCAGGGCGGCCGGGTGATGGTCGCCCTGGAGCCCTTTAAGAACGCCGGATTGGATGATCTGCTCGCCCGTTACGGCATCAAACTGGCCGAGGACATCATCATCGACCCCACCAGTCGCGTGCTGGGCGCCGACTACGGCATGCCCGTGGTCATGTCCTACGGCGACGTGCCGGCCCTGGCCGGGTTCACCTTGGTCACCTTTTTCCCGACCGCACGCTCCCTCCAGATCGCCCAGCCGGCACCGCAAGGCATCGCTATGACCTGGCTGGCCCAGACCTCGGATCAGAGCTGGTCCGAATTCGACAGCGCCACCTGGAACAGGGAAGGACGGGCGCAGTTGGGTCCCGCTGACCTGAAAGGACCACGGATCATCGGTTTGTGGGCACAGAAGCAAATCGCGCCACAAAAGCGGGCCGAGATGGTGGTCTTCGGCGATTCCGATTTTCTTTCCAACACCTATCTGGGCCTGTCCGGCAACAAGGACCTGGCACTGAACTGCCTCAATATGCTCCTGGGCGAAAAGGCCTTGATCACCATTGAGAAACGTCCCAGCGCCTTTAAGCCTTTTATGCTTACCCCCCTGCAGGGCACCATGGTGTTCTGGATCCCGGTGGCCTTGATGCCGGCCTTGGTGCTGATCACCGGCCTGGGGGTCTTTGTTTCGCGGAGGAAGGCATGAAACCGCGTACCTTGATCATATCCCTGGTCATACTGGCCGCTGCCCTTAGCTATTACGTGTATTTCGAGGTATACAAACCCCGGCAGAGTCAGGAGCGGCAGGAACAGGACGCCCAGGTGTTCTCGCTGGACAAGCAGGCCCTGGAAAAACTTGTCGTCACGGGCAAGGAGCGCATCGAGCTTACCAAGCAGGACAAAAGCTGGATGATCACCGCGCCCATCAGCACGCGTGTCGATTACCGCGCGCTCGATGAGCTCATCAGCTCGCTCGCTACGCTCAAGCGGCAGCGAGATCTGATCGATTTCTCCGACTCAAGCGTGTTCGCCTCCCCCCTGAAAATCGAGTTTTGCGCCGCTTCTCAGGACTACACCCTCACGGTCGGCGCCCGGACTCCCACCAAGGAGTTCCGCTATGCTAAGGCCTCGAGTAGCCCTGGTGTCTTCCTGATCAAAGACGCCGATACCTTCGGACTGGACAAGGATCTGCTGGCATTGCGGGACAAGCGCCTGTTCACTTTTCCGATCGATCAGGTCCAGTCGTTCGCCTTCTCCGGGCCTTTTTTGAATCTCAAGCTCGTCAAGGATGTCGACTCAGCCTGGCATTGCCCGGGTAAGGATATCAAACTCAGCGCTTCCAAGGTCGAAAGTCTGCTGCAACAGATCTGGTGGCAGGAAGCCACGCTCTTTGCCGACGGCATGAGCATCGGGACAGCGCCTGTGCTCGACATTACGCTCTCGGGCAAACAAGGTTCGCAAGATTTGCGGATCTGGCGGGTGGGCAAGGCCCTCTTCGCCAGGAGCAGTCTGCACCCGCAGGTCATCGAGATCGACCGCATGTTCTTGGAAGGCCTGCCCAAAGATGTGGGCATGCTGACCGAGAAAGGAGGGGCCTCATGAACGCCAGGCCGTCCTGGGACGAGTATTTCATGATGCTGGCCAAGCTGGCGGCTTCGCGCTCGACCTGTCTGTCGCGTCCGACCGGCGCCGTGATCGTCAAGGACCGCCAGGTCCTGGCCACGGGTTATAACGGTTCTCTGCCCGGTCAGGCGCATTGCGTCGATGACCAGGTCTGTTTCCGTCGCTCGGTGGACTGGCCCGAGGCCACCAAATACGATATGTGCCGTTCGGCCCATGCCGAGGCCAACGCCATTGCCTTAGGCGCCAAGAAAGGGCTCGGGTTGGAAGGTGCCACCATCTACTGCACGCTCGAGCCGTGCATCACCTGCTCCAAGCTGATTGTCATGTCCGGCATCATCCGTGTTGTCTACGAATTCGGGTACGAGTCGCCCATTCCCGACCGTGATCAGTACTGGAAGCAGGTTTTGCTCAAGAGCAATACCCTTGTCGAGCAGATAACCGTATCCGGCGCCAAGGTGGCCTATGCCGAAGAATTCCTGAAGCCGGATACATCCCGCAGGAGGTTATAAATGGTCTTGGGAGCCGACAAAATCATCAATCTGATCCAGGCCGGGGTAGGCGTGGAAGACCCTGCCTCCCGGAGCATGGTTACCAAACCGTTGATCGAGTTCCTTCAGCGCGATCAGGTGGAAGGCATCGAGGGCACCACGGTGGATCTGCGCCTCGGCGCCATCTTCCGGCCGATCGGCGGCGCGCGCCTGATGCGCGACGTCAGGGTTACGCCGCAAATCGAAAAGATCATGGATATTGAAGACCAACCAGACGGCGTATACACCATCCAACCGGGCGAATATCTGCTCTTCCAGACCATCGAACAGGTCAACCTGCCCCAGAACCTATTCGCCTATATAAGGCCCCGCACCTCCCTGATCCGCTGCGGCATTCCTCTGGAGACGGCCTTTATATCACCCAACTACCAGGGCCTCCTCACCGTGGGCATGAAACACCAGGGCCACCACCCGGTCGAGATCCAGATGGGCTTCCGCATCCTGTGCATCGCCTTTCTGCCGATCGATGGACAGGCCGTGCCCTATCGCGGGGTGTGGCAGGGAGACCGGGTTTCGACCGATGGCCGGGCCGAGCGGCCGTTTTGAAAAATCTTAGAAAAGGAGTCAACATATGGATATGAAGGAACTCGAACAAACCTTGGTGCTCATCAAGCCGGATGCGCTCAAGAACTCTCTGACCGGGTACGTGCTTTCTCAGTTATCCGAGTTTCATACCGGACTGAGGTTCGCGGCCACCAAGATCGTATGCGTCACGCATATGCTGGCCGAAGAGCATTATGCCGAGCATCGCGGCAAGGCTTTTTTCCCCTCCCTGCAGGAATATATCATGGGTCAGATTCATTACCCTGATGCCCCCTGGAAGCGCCGTGTGATCGCGTACGTGTATCAGGGACCGGGGGCCATTCAGAAGATCCGGGATATCGCCGGGCCGACCAATCCGCACATCGCCCGCGATTCCAAGCCGGGAAGCATCCGCGCCCTGGGCACGGTGGTGCCGATCAAGGACGCGGCCGGTAATATCATCGAAGACCGTCTGGACAACCTCATCCACGCCTCGGCCAACAAGGAGGACGCCGAACGGGAGATCAAGCTCTGGTTCAAGCCCAGCGACATCCCGCCGCTCATGCGGCCGTACCTGACCGAGGTAAGCCGCGAGCATTACTATTTCAAGGATCACAAGCTCTTCCTGAGCTACGAGCCCGACAGCATCTGCTTCGTGGCGCCCGGCGATGTGGTTTGGAAATCCGACATGGAAACCCTGCGTCTGCTGGCGCAAGGGAAACCGTCTCCGACCACCTTCGAATATGTGGTGGCCAAATACCTCATCAACCTCGGTGAAGAGATCAATTAGGCCTTTTCAGCATGGCGACTGACCATCCCATGGAAAGGACACTGGTGCTGCTCAAGCCTGATGCGATCGAGCGCGCCCTGATCGGACGGATCATCGCGCGCTTTGAAGACAAGGGGCTGTGCATCGTTGGCCTCAAAATGATGCGGCTGGAAGCAGACCTGCTGGATGAACATTATGCCCATCTCAAAGAGCTGCCGGTCTTCCCCGAGATCGTGGCCTTCATGATGTCGGCCCCGGTCGTGGCCTTGTGCATTGAAGGCCTGGAAGCGGTGCAGGTTGTGCGGTCCATGTGCGGGGTAACGAGATCACGCGCGGCCATACCGGGCACGATCCGAGGCGACCTCGGTATGAGCATCCGCTCCAACCTGGTGCATGCCTCGGACAGCCCTGAAACGGCGGACACTGAGATCAGGCGTTTCTTTGCCGAGGCGGAGCTGTTTGCGTATGATAGAAGGCTCGACACCCTCATCCATATCCCGGACAAGACCTAACCTCGTAGCAGACGGCGAGACGTGCGCTACATTAAGCTGCGGCGATCTCAAGGTCATACAGCCGCGCAGGGGATATCGTTTCTCGCTGGACGCCTACCTGCTGGCGGCCTTCGTGGATGAAAAGCCCGGAGGGCATGCCCTGGAGATCGGCTCGGGATCAGGGGTGATCGCCATCATGCTTGCCGGTATCAAAGGCCTCAAGGTTACCGGCGTGGAGGTGCAGCCGGTTTTGGTCGGAATGTCGCGCCGATCGGTGGCGCTCAACGGCCTTAAAGGTGATATCAACATCATAGAAAGCGATATCAAGGAGTATCACGCCTCGCCCGTCACGGCGGTGATCGCCAATCCGCCCTATCGGCCGCTGAAGGCTGGCCGGCTGAATCCTGAATGCGGCAAAGCAGTAGCGCGCCACGAACTGAAGCTCGACCTGGACAGTTTGATTGGCAGCGTGAACGAGCACCTACACCGGCTGGGTCGTTTCTACTGCATTTACCCCGCCTGGCGCATGATCGACCTTATCAGCGCCATGCGCCGGCACCGCCTGGAACCCAAACGCCTGATCATGGTGCATTCCTATGCTGACAGACCGGCCGAGTTGTGCCTGGTCAAGGGGATCAAGGACGGCGGACGGGAGCTTGCGGTCGAGGCGCCGTTTGTCGTCTACCAGACCCAGGGTATCTATTCCGAGCGCATGACGCGTTTGTTCACGACACTTGCTCTTTAGGCCTACGCCTAAAAAGAAAGCCATTGACCTGATGGCCCAATACGTGCTGAAATGCGCCTACAACCCTAGTGAAAGGAACGAGCATGAAGGTAGAAGTCAGGGATTTGAGCAGCACCAGAAAAGAAATGGAGATCCTGGTGCCCAAGGAAGATGTCCAGAAGATCAGTGACGAGGTCTATCATGAGGTGGCAAGCGCGGCGGCGGTAAAGGGCTTCAGAAAAGGCAAGGCCCCGCGTCATATCCTCAAGATGTATTACGGCGAATATATCAAGGGCGAGCTTTCCAAGAAACTGGTCAATGAGAACTTTGAAAAAGCGGCCAAGGAAAAGGAACTGTTCGTGGTGTCCTTACCTGAGGTGGAGAACGACGAGCCTCAGGACGGACAGGATTTCAAGTTCACGGCTAAATTCGATGTCAAGCCCGAGATCAAACCCGAGAAGTACACCGGATTCGAGCTCAAGCGAATCAACTATGAGGTAACGGATAAAGAGGTGCAGGACGTGCTCGATCGCCTCAGAGAGCACTATGCCACGATCGAGGATGTCACCGATACCGATTACGCTTCGGCTCAGGGCGATTACGTGATTGCGGACATCACTTGTGAAGCCAATCCCAAACTAAACCGCAGCAAGATGACCATCGAGGCCGGAACGCGCAGTTTCTTCCCCGGCTTGGAAAAGGCCGTGCTCGGCAAAAAGGCCGCCGAGGCGTTCGATGCCACGGTCGAGTTTCCCGATACGCATTTTCTGGAAGAGATGCGCGGCCAGACCGTTAATGTAGCGCTGGTGGTCAACGCCATCAAGCGCCGCATCATGCCCGAACTGGATGATGAGTTCGCCAAAAAGGTCCGCGAGGAAGTGAACGGCCTTCAGGCACTAAAAGACGCCGTTCGCGAGGATCTGATCCAGAGATCCCATGAGCGTACAAAGACCCAGATGCACAAGGAGATCGCCGAGAAATTATTGGAGGCCAATAGCTTCGAGGTGCCCGAATCCATGGTCAAGCTGCAGGCCGCCATGATGATCCAGGGCATGAATCAGCGCTTGACCGCCCAGGGCGTGAAGATGCACGACGTGTTCCCGGATGCGGCGGCCTTGCGGGAAGAAAGTCTGTCCACCAGCGAAAAGACTTTGCGCCAGGCCATGCTGGTGGAGGCCATTGCCAAGGAACAGAGCCTAGAGGCCACGGATGAGGACCTCGATAATGAGCTCGGCGTCATGGCCAAGCAGTATAATCTGCCGGTAGAAAATGTGCGTTCGGCGCTTGTGGAGCAGGACCGCCTGGAAGAGATCCGCTTCAACGCCCTGGAAAAAAAGGTTTATGAGTATATCATATCCCAGTCCACAATTACCGAAGAGACTCAGAAGATGGAGGAAGGCCAAGCATGACGCTGGTTCCGATCGTCGTTGAACAGACCAACCGGGGTGAGCGGTCGTACGATATCTATTCGCGGCTTTTGAAAGACCGCATCATCCTTCTGGGCAGCGAGATCAACGACGATATCGCCAATCTTCTGGTGGCCCAGTTCCTGTTCCTGGAATCCGAGGATCCTGACAAGGATATCTTCTTCTACATCAATTCCCCGGGCGGATCGGTGACGGCGGGTATGGCGGTATATGACACCATGCAGTTCATCCGCTGCAATGTCAGCACCACCTGCATCGGCCAGGCGGCCTCCATGGCCGCGATATTGCTGTGCGCGGGGCAGCCGGGCATGCGCTACGCCTTGCCGCATTCCCGCATCATGATCCACCAGCCCTTAGGCGGCGTGCAGGGTCAGGTAACGGATGTCAGCATCCAGGCCAACGAGATGTTGCGGATGAAAGGCGAGTTGACCCGCATCCTGGCCCATCATACGGGTCAGACCGTAGAGAGGGTCGGCTTGGACACCGAGCGTGATTTCTTCATGACCGCAGGCGACGCCAAGGAATATGGTATCCTGGACCATGTCATCGCCAAGCGGCCGCAGATGCTCAAAGAGGGAGAGGAGAAAGCGGATGCCAAAGATAAATGATCACTTTCGGCCTGGTCTGCGCTGTTCCTTCTGCGGTAAATCGCAGGAGGAAGTCAGAAAGCTGATCGCCGGGCCCGATGTCTATATCTGCGACGAATGCATCGCCCTATGCAATGAAATCCTTTCCGAAGAAGAGGGTGAGTACACACATTTTTCGACCGCTTCGCATATTCCCAAGCCTTCCGAGATCAAGGCCGTGCTGGATGAGTATGTGATCGGTCAGGAGCACGCCAAAAAGATTCTGTCCGTGGCGGTATATAATCATTATAAGCGCATCGAGTCAGGCACCAACGTCGGCGGAGTGGAGATCAACAAGAGCAATATCATGCTCATCGGTCCGACTGGATCGGGCAAAACCCTGCTGGCCCAAACCTTGGCCAAGATCCTGGATGTGCCGTTCACCATCGCCGACGCCACGACCCTGACCGAGGCCGGCTATGTCGGCGAAGACGTCGAGAACATCATCGTCAATCTGCTGCAGAACGCGGACTATGATATCGAGCGCTGCCAGAAAGGTATCGTGTACATCGACGAGATCGACAAGATCGCCTCCAAGGGCGATAATCCGTCCATCACCCGCGACGTGAGCGGCGAAGGGGTGCAGCAGGCGCTTTTGAAGCTGATCGAAGGCACCATGGCATCCATACCTCCCAAAGGCGGTCGCAAGCACCCGCAACAGGAGTTCATCCGCGTGGACACCACCAATATCCTTTTTATCTGCGGCGGGGCCTTTGTGGGTCTGGACAAGATCATCTCCGGACGGCTCGACAAGAAGACCATCGGCTTTGTGGCCGACATCAAGGGCCAAAAGGAAAAGGACATCGGCGAGATCCTCAAGAGTGTGCAGCCCGAAGACCTGATCAAGTTCGGCATGATACCTGAATTTGTCGGCCGGGTGCCGGTCATCTCGACCTTGCATGAACTCGACCAGGATGCCCTGATCGCCATCCTGACCGAACCAAAGAACGCCCTGGTTAAGCAGTACCAGGCCCTTCTGAAGCTCGAAGGCGTTGAACTGGCCTTCAGCAAGGATGCGCTCAAGGCTATTGCCGAGCAGGCCATGAAACGCAAATCGGGCGCGCGGGGCCTGCGTTCTATCATGGAAAGCGTCATGCTGAATATCATGTATGATATTCCGGACATGGAAGGAGTCAAGGAATGTCACATCTCCCAGGATGTGATTCTAAAAGGCAATACCCCCATGATCGTTTACGAACGAAAGACCTCGTCCCAGGCATAACAATTGCAAGTTATGGTAGACAAAAATCGATGGCTGATATGACTGGGAAATGCGATAAATACTGCATTTGGGGTATTGACAGCCCATATAAATGCTGTTAGGTTTTAGCGCGGGTGTGGGAAAATCCAAATTTGATAGGAGGTATACTTTGACTAAAACGGAATTGATATCGGTTGTTTCGGCGAAGGCGGGGATCCCCAAGGCTGCGGCAGAGAAGGCTATCAACGCAACCACGGAAGCCATTACCCAGGCACTTGCCAAGGGTGACAAGGTGACTTTGGTAGGTTTCGGAACCTTCGATGTGGCTGCGAGAGCGGCACGCCAGGGCGTCAATCCCAGAACACGCGAGACCATCAAGATCAAGGCCTCCAAGTCCCCGCGCTTCAGGGCTGGAAAAGCCTTCAAGGATTCAGTCAACAAGAAGTAGGTTTACAGCTCAGGGCGGGTAGCTCAGCGGGAGAGCATCGGCCTTACAAGCCGAGGGTCACAGGTTCAAACCCTGTTCCGCCTACCAATGTGAAAGTGTAAATACGGGGGCGTAGTTAAGTTGGTTATAACGTCGGCCTGTCACGCCGAAGGTCGCGAGTTCGAGTCTCGTCGCTCCCGCCATGACTTGATCCATATCGCCTGCACGAGGTGATATGGATTTTTCTTTTTTTAAAAAAGATTGAAAAGGTCCAAAGTAAGGGAGAGAATTATGCTATCCGACGATACGAGCACAATGCCGCGCCGCTGCCTGGCCCTGTATTCAGGCGGTCTGGACAGCATTTTGAGCATAAAGCTCATCGCGGCGCAGGGTATCGAGGTGATTCCCCTGTACTTTGCCACCCCGTTTTTCGGCTCACTGGCACTGCTGGAACCGCAAAAATTCATAGAGGGCCATCTCAAACGCTACGGTGTGCATACCCATATCGTCGATTACACCTCTGATTTCATTCAGATACTGTCCCAACCGCTCTATGGTTACGGCAAGCACTTCAATCCCTGTATTGACTGCAAGATCGGCATGCTTAGGCGCGCGCGCACCCTCTTATCAGAAATGCAGGCCTCCTTCGTCATCTCGGGCGAGGTTCTGGGTCAGCGCCCCATGTCCCAGCGCCGCGACTCCATGAATGTCATCGAACGTGACGCCGGATTGAAAGGCTTACTGCTGAGGCCTCTGTGCGCCCAACACATGCAACCGAGCGAACCTGAACGCAGTGGCTTGGTCAATCGCGAGGCACTGTTGAATATCTCTGGTCGCGGCCGTACAATTCAAGAGAACTTGGCTCATCAATTCGGTCTATCAGAGATTCCGAACCCGGCCGGCGGCTGTCTGCTGACCTATGCCCAGAGTGCCTACAAGGTCAGACATACGTACGAACGCTTTGCCCCTGATCTACCCGAGGTTGCCGATCTGTGGCTCGACGTGTTCGGGCGGAAGTTCATGCTCGATGAACGCACCGCCCTGGTGGTGGCGCGCAATGAACGTGAATGCGAACTGCTGGCTCTGTTGAACTTGCCCGGCAATGTCTTCTTGAGGATTCTCGATGAGCCCGGTCCGTTGTGCATCCTGCGCGGCGTTGCCAACCCCGCCAACCTCGAACTGGCCGCGGGCATTTGTCTGCGCTACAGCAAAGCCCGCGGACGTTCAATGCTAAAGGCCGCCTGGGGAAGGACACCGTCAACCATTGATAATATTATTGATATCCCAGTTCTATCGGAAGACATGATACGCGGCCTGCTGCAGGATGGACAAGCTTTAAGTGGCAGTGAGGATTGACGATATGGATTATTTCCTCTGCGTGCTCGGCATGGTCTTTCTGATCGAGGCGATTCCCTACATGGTGTTTCCCAAACAGGTAAAAGCTTTGGCGCGATATGTCGAGCATATACCACTGGCGACCCTCCAGATCATAGGCCTGGCCTCAGCCCTGACGGGCATCGTGCTCCTCTATTTCGGGCGACACGGCGGAGGTTAGGGTGGATCTCAAGGCCTTTGATTACGACCTCCCCCAAGAGCTGATCGCGCAGTATCCCCTCGCACGCGGAGAAGCTCGCCTCATGATCGTCGACCGCAAGGCCGGAAGCATCGCACATGCGCGCTTTGCGGATCTGGGCGGTTATCTGAGACCCGGCGATTGTCTGGTGCTGAACGACACCCGTGTCATCCGGGCCCGTCTGAAGGGCTGGAAGCCCACCGGCGGCCAGGCCGAAGTGCTGCTTATTAAGGAGATATCGAATGCGCGCTGGGAGTGTCTGGTCAAGGCCGCCAAGGCGCCCCGACCGGGCTCGGTCATTCTCTTCGATTCGGGTGTGAGCGCCACGGTTGAAAAGAGATTCGACGATCGCTACGAGCTGTTTTTCAACCGGCCCGAGAAATTGGAGGAACTCGGAGACATCCCTCTACCGCCCTATATAACCAGGCCGCCGATCGACCAAGATGCCGCTACTTACCAAACCGTGTTTGCCCACCATGACGGTTCCGTGGCGGCGCCCACGGCCGGTCTGCATTTCTCGCACGCTTATCTGGATAACTTAAGGGCCAAAGGGGTTGAAATCGTCTTCATCACCCTGCATGTGGGACCGGGAACCTTTCAGCCGGTACGCAGCGCTTGTATCGCGGATCATCGCATGCACGCCGAGGAATTCAATGTCAGCGCCGATGCCGCTTCGGCTTTGAACCGGGCCAAGACCGAGGGCAGGCGCATCGTGGCGGTCGGAACGACCAGCACCAGGGTTATGGAACACCTCATGCAGAAACACGGCAAGATCATGCCCGGCAAGGGTTCCACGGATATCTTCATCACCCCGGGTTTTTCTTTTCACATCGCGCAGGCGCTTTTCACCAATTTTCACCTGCCGTGTTCGACCTTGATCATGTTGGCCTGCGCCTTCGGCGGTTACGACCTCATTATGAGGGCCTACCGGGAGGCTGTCAGGGAAAGGTACAGGTTCTTCAGCTATGGCGATGCCATGTTCATCATTTAGCTTCGAACGTCTCGGTTCATCCGGCGCATCCCGGCGCGGCAGATTCCATACCGCCCACGGCGCGGTCGATACCCCGGCTTTCATGCCCGTGGGCACGCAGGCCACGGTCAAGGCCATGACCCCCGAGACCCTCCTCACGCTCGGCGCCCAGATCATTCTGGCCAATACCTATCATCTGCACATGCGTCCCGGTGAGGAGATTATCGAGGCCATGGGCGGGCTGCAGACATTCATGGGTTGGAACGGCCCCATTCTGACCGACAGCGGAGGCTATCAGGCCTTCAGCCTGGCCAAGCTGGTGCGCATCAGCGACGCCGGGCTCCAGTTCGCCTCGCATGTCGACGGCAGCGCGCGTATGCTCACCCCTGAGAAGGCCGTTGACATCCAGGAAAGGCTAGGGGCCGATATCATGATGTGCCTGGACGAATGCGTAGCCTATCCCAGCCCGCGTAAATATGTTGAAGCCTCGGTAGCGCGTACCACCCTGTGGGCCCGCCGCTGTCTGGAGGCTAGAACCGCCGACCGGGCTCTGTTCGGCATCGTCCAAGGCGGTGTCTTCCCGGATCTGAGAGCCAGGAGTGCCGGTGAAATATCCGGTCTGCCGTTTGACGGCATCGCAGTGGGCGGTCTGTCGGTCGGTGAAGGACATGAGCGCATGCTGGAGGTGCTGGATGCCACCATGCCTTATCTCCCGCGGGAACGGCCGCGCTATCTGATGGGGGTAGGCATGCCCCATGATATCCTTGAGGCCGTGGCCTGCGGGGTCGACATGTTCGATTGCGTGTTGCCCACCCGCAATGCCCGCAACGGTATGCTCTTCACCTGGAACGGCAGGGTCACGCTCAAACAGGCTCGTTACCGACGGGATAACCGTCCTCCGGATGAAACATGCACCTGTTATACCTGCCGCAACTTTTCGCTGGCCTATTTAAGGCATTTGTATGTAACAAGGGAAATTCTTTCGGCCATCCTTAATACCATCCACAATTTACATTTCTATCTTGAATTAATGCGCAAAGTGCGGCATGGCATAGAGGAACAAAATTTCGATACACTACGAATCCACGTGAAGGAGTTATACCATGATTAGCGTAGCATATGCGGCCGGACCAGGCGGAGGCGATGCCATGAGTTTTCTCATGAACTTCGCGCCCATTATCCTGATCTTCGTGGTGTTCTATTTCCTCTTGATCATGCCGCAGCAGAAAAAGGCCAAAGAGCATAAAGCCATGCTGGAAGCCATCGATAAGGGCGATGAAGTGGTGACCACGGGCGGCATCCACGGCAAGGTGGTGGGGGTGGCGGAAAACGTGCTCACGCTCGAGATCGCCGAAAAGGTCAAGATCAAGGTATCCCGTGAATATATCGCCTATCGCAAGACGGCGGCTGAAGAAAAGAAAGCGTAGAATCAGGGGGTGGCATGAATAAGTTCAAGCTTACCGGGATCGGCGTATTGGCGGTGGTGCTGGTGGGAATTTTCCTGGCCCTGCCCACCCTGGTCAAACTGCTCACGCCCTATAGCCTGCCGGAAGGTTGGATCGGACCCAAGAACGAAGTACGGCTGGGCCTCGATTTACAGGGCGGCATGCATCTCATTATGCGGGTAGAAACCGAAAAAGCGCTGGCGAGCTCGCTTGAAAGGACTGCCGCGGATCTGAAAAACCAGATGATCGCCCAACGTATTCGTTATGCCAAGGTGGAATCGCTTCCCGACGGCGTGCGGGTCATGCTGCGGGACTCGGCGGATGAAAACAAGCTCACCGATCTCGTGAACGCCGATTACCCCACCCTGGCCGAGCCATCCACGGTCACCCAAGAAGGGGCGCTCATACTGGATTTCAAGGTCAAACCGGCCGAAGCCAAGAAACTGAAGGAATCCGCGGTTAGTCAAGCCCTGGAGACTATCCGCAACCGCATCGACCAGCTCGGCGTGAGCGAGCCGTCCATCATCACCGAGGGCACCGACCGCATCAATATCCAGCTCCCGGGCGTTACCGAACCGGAGCGCGCCAAGAAACTCATCGGCGAAACAGCGGTTCTGGAATTTAAACTTGTCGATGAGGAGCATTCACAGACCGACGCCATGAAAGGCGACATCCCACCCGGCAGTTACATGGCCTATATGAAGGAAGGCCATGAACCGATGCTGCTCAAGCAGGAAACGCTCATGACCGGCGCCATGCTTGATGACGCACGGGTGCACATCGGTTCCAACAACCAGCCTTATGTTGCAATCAACTTCAACCGCGAAGGCGGCCGCATCTTCGAACGCGTTACCGGCGACAATGTCGGCAAGCGTCTGGCCATCCTGCTCGACGGCAAGATCTATTCGGCGCCGGTGATCAAGGATCGCATCGGCGGAGGCAAGGCCATTATCGAAGGACGTTTTAAGATGGAGGAGGCCCGCGACCTGGCCATCGTGCTCAGGGCCGGTTCATTGCCCGCACCGGTGACGGTCCTGGAAGAACGCACCGTGGGCCCATCCCTGGGCAAGGACTCCATCAATAAAGGTCTCATGGCCGCGGGAATCGGCGGTCTGATCGTGATCATTTTCATGATATTGTATTACCGCGCCTCGGGCCTGCTGGCCAATCTGGCGTTGATCGCCAACCTTATTATGATCTTCGGCATCATGGCGATTTTCAATGCCGTACTGACATTGCCGGGTATCGCCGGCATCGTCTTGACCATCGGCATGGCCGTGGATGCCAACATCCTTATTTTCGAGCGCATGCGCGAAGAGATCCGTCTGGGGCGCGCGCCCAAGATGGTGGTGGAAGCCGGTTATAAGAATGCACTGTCCACCGTCGTGGATGCCAACCTGACCACTTTGATCGCCGGCGCGGTGCTCTTTCAGTTCGGCACCGGTCCGGTGCGTGGATTCGCGGTCACGCTCTGCGTCGGTATTCTGACCACCCTTTTCAGCGTCCTATTAATGTGCCGGTGGATCATGGAATGGATCGTCAACACCAAGGACGTCAAGCAGTTCAGTATCTAGGGGGATGACATGCTGGAATTAATCAAACCCGGGTTCTTCTTCGACTTCATGAAGGTCAAGTGGTATGCCCTGGCCTTCTCCATCATCATATCGCTTATTGCCATTGCCAGCATCGTGATCAGCGGCTTCAGCTACGGCATAGACTTCGCGGGCGGGACCGTGGTGCAAGTCAAATTCATGCAGCCCGTCAAGGCCGATGAAGTTCGCGCGGCTCTCAAATCCATAGGTCTTGCCAATGAGCGCATCCAGAACGTTGGGCAGCCGCAGGACAATGAGTTCTTGTTACGCACGGCCCAGAGTGAAGATAGTATGCGGGGTATGACGGTAAAGATCAAAGGGGCGCTCGAGAATTCTTTCGGCCGTGAGAACGTACAGATCCAGCGGGTAGAAATGGTAGGAGGAGCCGTTAGTAACGATATCAAAAATAAAGGTTTTCTCTCCCTCTTTTATGCCAGCATCCTGATCCTCATCTATATATGGCTGCGTTTTGACTTCAAGTACTCCATCGGCGCCATCGTAGCGACCCTGCACGATGTCATCGTGGTACTGGGTATATTTTCCCTGCTCGGCAGGGAGATGGACCTGACCGTGGTGGCGTCCTTCCTGACCCTGATCGGGTATTCGCTCAATGACACGGTCGTGGTCTTCGACCGCATCAGGGAAAACGTCAAGAAGCAGACATCGAGTAATTTCGATATGGCCTATATCATGAGCTCGAGTATCAGCCAGACCTTGAGCCGGACAATCCTCACGTCCTTCACGGTATTCATTGTCGCGCTCATTCTTTTCCTCTTTGGCGGTGAGGTTATCCACAACTTCGCGCTGGTAATGCTGATCGGCACTATTATCGGCTGCTATTCTTCCATATTCGTAGCCAGCCCGATCGTACTGTTCTTATCCAAGGAAAAGCTCAAGGCGTAACACCGTGCCAAACTTGCATTACCCCCGCCCTATAGGGGGCGGGGGTTCATGAACACAATTGTAATCGAAGTTACCATATTGTACGCGTCTCAAGATCCTCAATTTATTAACTACTTGATTTTTTTATACTAATATAATGGCACAAACCTTGTAGTAGGGTGGAGCATGAAATGTACACTCTGTAACCTTATGGGCAAGGGGAGGTTTAAGATCATTGTTCCGCTCATGATCATGGCCATGGTGCACGCACAGGCGCTGGCGGCAGGAGTGCGCATCAGTTGGAATGCCAATACCGAAAGCGACCTGTTGGGCTATAATGTGTATTATGGAACCATGTCTCATGTTTACAGTCGAGTCGTCAATGCCGGCAAGTTCACCACCGTCGAGATCGACAATCTAAAATCCGGTCAGACATATTATATGGCCGTCACGGCCTATAATGCCGATGGTGAAAGTGATTTTTCGGACGAGCACAGCATCTCGATACCTGGCTACGAGGGCGTTTCCCAATCAGCGCAATCCGGCGAAGCCGGCGGATCAGGAGGGGGCGGTGGTGGGTGTTTCATTGCCGTCGCCAGTCTGTAGCTGAGAATCAGGCCCCAAGAACCGACTTCATCATAAAAGCTCACGCAGATCCATCCCAAGCTTATCTGATTACGAATATATCTCATAACCGAACGGCGTGAACGTCCGGCTTTAGACCCTTGCCGTCTTGAAAGAGGCCTGTGATGACCCTATGATGTAAAAAAAGCAGAGGGGGAAACTGGTATGCAAGGTAAGAAGAACGTTCCGTGGAGGAAGTCCAAGACCGTTCGCGTAACCTATGAAGACCACCCCATGGTATCCCTGCAACATGCCGTCAATCAACTCTTCGATGATTTCTTCATGAGCTTTGAACTTATGCCGCTGACCGAGTTCGAGGATCTGTGCGCCTTTACCCCCCGGATAGATATGACGGATGACGGCCAGGTTGTCATGGTAACGGCCGAGCTGCCGGGCATGGAACGCGACGCCATCGTTGTTGACGTGGATTCAGAACGCCTGAGTATTCGCGGGAATAAAACCGGCGAGGACAATCCCCCGACCATGTCGAACTACTGCATGGAAAGGATCTTCGGCAATTTCAACCGTACTATCACGTTGCCGAAAGGCATGGATACCTCGCGCACCAGCGCGGTATATCGCAACGGTATCCTGACCATAACAATCCCCAGACGCAAGGGATACAAGTCGACCAAGCGAATCAAGATCAGCAACGGCGCATAATGCTTTGATATGCATGACGAACCATCTCTTTGCTTAAAAAACCCCAGGTGACTTTAGATACTGGCACATGCTATGAAGCTTAAATATGGACAATGATCTCGAGGGTCTTTATGCCACGTTGCTCGACCGTAAATTTCAGATCGTCTTATTCGGCGATCTGCAGGAGTTCCAAAGCACGGCCGATGGATATACCGCCTGCTGTCCTTTCCATGCCGAAAGCATACCCACAGTGCTCATTCACGGCACACGCCCCGGCTACTTCTGTTTTGTGTGCGGCGCACGCGGGGACTGGATCGAGTATCAGCTGCGCCGTAAGACTGCCGTGAGCTACCAGGATGCGCTTCATCGGCTTGAGGCCGAAGCAGCGGTAAGCATCAGCACCGATGAAACCGCCTGGCGTGAAGAACTGCTCAATAGCGAGCTATTGGAGGCCGTGCAGGTCCAGAGCATCGCCGAGCTCTGGTCCGAAACCGCTTTGGATGCCCGAGCATATCTTACAGATCGGGGGTATACCCAGGAAGAGATCGAAGGCATGGAGCTTGGTTTCATACCCACAGCCCAGTCGCTCCTGGACAACCTGACGGAACGTTTTCCCTCGCCCCTGCTTGATGCCACTATTGAACGTATGCTGGCAGCATGTGCCGGCAAGCCCACCCTGACCATCCCTTACCGTGACACGGCAGGCCGGCTCATGGGATTGTACGGTCGCAGTGTCACGGAAGAGGGCGCTATGGCCTACCGGCCGCTTACCGATATGTCGCGCCTTAAGTACATTCCATTTCTGATGCACCGCGCCCGCGGCTCGGCTCAGATAGTGGTGGTTCAGGGTTTTCTGGATGCGCTGCTGGCGGACCAGATCGGCATCAAGGGCGTCATCGGGGTAGGGAGCTCAGGCCTGACGCCTGATTTTCTCGCTACGGCCGTAAGCTACGGGGCCAGGCGCTTCCTGCTCTCGCTCGACTCCGTTCACTCAACCGCGCAGGCTATTGAACGCATCAAAGCCGCCGGATGTGAAGCCGCGGTGGTTAACCGGCCGGAAAAATATCCTGATACGGATGCCTACATCCGTGACAGCTGCATCAACAAATTCGGCAAACTGCTCGAAAAGACCGTGCCTGCCGAGGATTGGCTGTCGAGGCACCTTGAATCATCTTCTTAAAATTGATAGCCTATGCGCACCTGCGTTGAAAGCATGTCCCCATCCATGATATCGGTATTGAACAGGGCATGGTATCTGACATCAAATCCCAGTACGACCGCGGATCCGAGCGGCACGTCGATGGCACCGCCGATATAGACGCCTGATTCCGTATCGTCATCACGCCTGGGCGTCTTGCCGGTGCCTTCGGGTTCGAAATGCAAATCCAGCGGGTAAAAACCCAACCCCAGCGTAAGCGCCAAGAGCATGCCTCGGTAGGGGAAGCCGACCTTAGGTCCGATCAGGAAACTCCACATATCGATGGTGTAGGCGCCCCGTTCATCCACGACATCGTCATGAGACGAATAGACGGCATTCAACTCTACGGATACCGTTGAATTTATGGCATATGCGGCATACATGCCGTAGGCGACTCCGTCGTCGACCTGTTTTCCGGCTTCCCCGGTCGGCGCATTATATCCCAGGCACGTCCCTAGAGTAAATTGCCCTGCCAGCGCAGAGGATGCTATTATCAGGCACAAGGCCTGCGCGACGACAACAACCTTCCCCACCATGGAACACCTCCTTACACGGCGCACTTGAAGGCCCGGCCAGGCAGAAATCCCTCGCGCAGCCCTCTGATCTCAAGCGTGGATATATCGAGACGGCGCGCTATGTCGGCAATCGTCATCACCTGATATCCAAGGACATCGATGGTGTCAAGGATCTGTTCGAAATCTCCCACGTGGTTCCGCCCCTCGATCTCGGTATGGATAGGCAGGACCAGTGGAACAGGGCTGCCGACCTGATTTTTCAGGGCTTGCAGCACCCCTTTTACACCTGCTTCTTCGATACAGGGCAGGTTGGAGGGGATTTCCATCAGTCCGTTTTCCGCAAAGATGAAGGGTTTGGCAGCGCGCGTACAACTCAGATACTGAAAATCCCAGCGAAGCACTTCGGCCAGCGAGCGTTTATCCATGCGCCAGCTGGGCGCGCCAAAGGACTGCGGTCTGTGTCCGGTTGCCAGCTCAAAGGCATCCACCATTTTCTCGAACCATTCATGGATGGATGCGATACTCAGCCAGGGAAGCCAATCCTGCCAGAGCCGGTGATCCCAGGCATGGCAGGCAACCTCGTGGCCAAGTTCCGCAAGCTGCCGGACGGTGTCAGGAAACTGGATGCCGATCAGGGGCGGCTTGAGGAGTGTACCGTACAGGGCGGTCTTCAGGCCATAGGTCCCGGGGGCATTGGTGCGCAGCATCTTCCACAAAAAGCGCGGGCGCAACATCTGCACCAGCGCCAACCCGGAGCGGTCAGGACCGAAGCTCACGAAAAAACTGGCTTTGAGCCCGCGCCGCCCCAAAGTCTTGACAATGTTCGGCAGACCTTCGGTAAAACCCTGGTAGGTATCGATGTCGACCTTGAGGGCCAGCGTAGCCATTATCACCTAGAGCTCTTCTAAAAAGGCGTTCAAGGTGCGCTGCAAGGCATCGTCGAGGGCCACTTGCGGCTTCCACTTCAAAAGCTTTTTAGCCTTTTCGATAGATGGAACCCGGGTATAAATGTCCTGGTAGCTCTCACCATAAAAACTCTTGGCTTCCTGGATGATGATCTTGGAGAACTTCTTATCCTTTTTGTGATCCGGGTGGTTCTGAAAGAGTTTCAGGAGCTTTTCGGCCAGGTCCTTGATGGTGCAGTTGTTGGCCGGGTTACCGATATTGAAGATCTGCCCCGAGGCCTTGCCGCCTTCATTGCGGATAATGCGCATCAAGGCCTCGATGCCGTCGTCGACATAGGTGAAGGAACGGCTCTGGGCACCGCCGTCCACCAGCACGATGGGCTCTTTGTATACCAGCGCGGCGATGAACTGGGTCACCACACGCGAGGAGCCTTCCTTGGCCGTCTCCAGGGAATCGAGCCGCGGGCCGATCCAGTTGAAAGGCCGTATCAACGTGAAATCCAGGGCGCCCTTTTCGCCGTAGGCCCAGATCACCCGGTCCAGGAGCTGCTTGGAACAGGAGTAGATCCAGCGCTGCTTGTTGATGGGTCCTAAGATGAAGTTCGAGGTATCCTCATCAAAACTGGAGTCCGTGCACATGCCATAGACCTCGGAGGTCGAAGGGAAGATGACGCGTTTCTTGTATTGCACGCACTGCCTGATAATCCTCAAGTTTTCTTCGAAGTCGAGCTGGAAAACGCCCAGCGGGTTCTCGACATAGGTCTTGGGTGTGGCGATGGCCACCAGCGGCAGCACGACATCGCATTTCTTGACATGGTACTCGATCCATTCCTTGTTGATGGCGATATCGCCCTCCACGAAATGGAAGCGAGGGTTGTCCTGCACCTGTCCGAGCTTGTCGTCCTTGAGATCCATGCCGAAGACTTCCCATGTGGTATCGTTCATGATCCGCTGGCTCAAATGCGAGCCGATAAAACCGTTGGCACCGATAATCAGTACTTTCATCGCATGACCTCACTTGCGTGTTTTTTGAAAAAATCGAACAGATCCGCGTCCTTCATGATCCTGCCATCCACCTCGATTTCCTTAGGGATAATGCTCGCTTGTCCGCAGCCGATCACGACCTGCCGGTCGCTCATGGTAATAAGGCCCGGCCCGGAGGCGCTTTCCCCGGATAGTGCCGCCATCCAGAAGATGACCTGCTTGCCACGAAGGTGGCCGAAGGCACCAGGATATGGCCTGGTTACCCCCCGGATTAGATTATAGATTTCCGTGGCGGGGGCATGCCAGTCTATTTTGCCGTCCTCGGGTTTGCGTCCGCCGAAATACGAGCCTTGGCTCAAGTCCTGTGGTGTCTTCGGGAAGATACCGGTATGCATTTGGGGCAGGCTTATGTCCAACAATTGCGCGGCGGCCGTTTCTAGTTTGTGAAACAATGTTAGGGCGGTATCCGTCATGGCAATGGGAACCGCTCGCTGGGCCACAATTGGACCGGCATCAGGCTTGTCCACCATCTCATGCAGGGTTACGCCGGTAAGCGTTTCGCCCTTGATAATGACCCAGTTCACGGGACAACGTCCCCGATATTTGGGCAGCAGCGAACCGTGCAGGTTGTAGGCGCCGTAGCGGGGGATGGCCAGGATATCCGTTGACAACATGTTCCGGTAGTAGAAGCTGAAGATAAAATCCGGGTCTAGCGCCCTGATCCTGGCGGTCCATTCAGGTGCATTGGAATCGGCTGGAGTTACGGCTGCAATACCCGTGCGGGAGCAGAGATCACGCACGGAATCGAACCATACATTCTCTGTAGCGCTGTCCTCATGGGTAAAGACCAGGGGTAGGGAGAAACCGTGCGCCAGAAGTTTCTCTATACCGATCACGCCCATGTTGTGGTAGGCGAAGACGACCGCCTTCAATGGATCCTCCGGATGGTGTACGGTGGCCGTTTCTTCACCTCGCGGTAGATGCGGCCGACATATTCGCCCATGACGCCGAAGGCAAAAAACTGCGCGCCCACAAAGAAGAACAGCACGGCGAAGAGCGTGAACACGCCCTCAGCCGCCCAGGCGGCGCCGAAGGAGAGCCGGGCCACGGCCAGGATGACACCGAAGGCGATGCCGGCAAAGGCCAGGACAAACCCGCTATAAAGCATAAGCTTGAGCGGAAAATCCGAGAAGGACGTGACCAGGTCGAACTGCAGCGCGATGAGCTTGGCCAGAGAATACTTGGACTCTCCGGCAAAACGCTCTTCATGGGCGACCTCGATCTCGGTGATGTCCTTGGCAAAGGTGGTGGCCAGGGCCGGGATGAAGGTAGAATGTTCCTGACTCCTGACCATGTTCTCGACCACCTCGCGGCGGTAGGCCCTGAGCATGCAGCCCCAGTCGTTCAAATGCACCTTGGTGATCCTGCGGGTCATGGCGTTGATGACCTTGCTGGGCAGGGTCCTGAATACCGAATCTTTGCGGCCCTTGCGAACGGTACCGACCACCTCGAAGTTGCCGTCCTCCATGGTCTGCACCAAGCGGGGGATCTCCTCGGGCGGGTTCTGCAGATCGGCGTCCATGGTGATGATGATCTCGCCGGTGCTGGACTCGAACCCGGCGAAGACCGCCGCATGCTGCCCGTAATTGCGCGTCAGCTCCACGACGCGGATCTTTTCAGCGGCGTAGCTTTTAAGGATGGCAAGCGATTGATCCTTGCTGCCGTCATCCACGAGCACGACCTCATAGGGCCTGTGCATGCCTTCCATCACCGGCACCAGCCGTTCAAAAAGGCGCGGCAGACCCTTTTCCTCGTTATAGACCGGGATGACCACGGAAATCTTATTCACGTTCCTTAACCTCCTCAAGGTAAGGATAAATATAGTCACGGTTGGCAATCAAGACAATGCTCCCGATCAGGACGGCCAGCCACAAGGTGAAGACGCGGGCCAGGATAGTGGCCACGGCCGCCGATGTTGGTGGAATCCCGGCATGGATGATCAGACCCATGAGTCCGGCATCGGTCACGATCAGGCCGCCGGGCAGCATGGAGAGCACGCCCACCAACGTTGCAAAACCGAATATGGCCGTAGCCTGGATAACGCCTATTTCAAAACCGAGGCCTGAGAGGATCAGGCGCAGGGCTACCCCTTCGCTCGTCCAGGCGATCAGCGTGACGGCAAAGGCCAGGACCAGCGTGCGCGCTCCAAAGAGCTTGAACATGTCATCGACCACGGCGCGCATCTCATGCGCCCGATCGGTAAGACGAGGGATACGCGCGAGCAGATCGATGATCTTGTCTGGTATACCTTGGATCAAACCCAGCAGCGGCAGGGCGCACAGAATCAACGCAATCCATACGCCTTTACTCAAGAGCCCCACGGCCAGCAATGATATGACACTTAAGCCCAGCAGATCCATATAGAGCTCGGCGGCTATGATCGAGGTGGAAGAGAGGAAGGACCTGCCACAGAGGCCTCCAAGCATCCGGCTCTTGATCAGCAGGCCCACCTTGCCCGGGGTGGCGCTCATGGATAGGCCGGAAACGAAGATGATCAAAGACTGCTTGATGGACAGCGCGATCCCCAATTTCCTGAGATAGACCTCCCAGCGCACGAATTTAATCATATCGTTCATGAAGCCGAAGAACGCAATGACCGGGATAAGCCACCAGGCAAAACCTTTGATCGCGCCCCGGGCATTGAGGATATCTCCCCACATACCGATGGTGGAAAAGGCGATGAGGGCCAGCACGGATGACAGGATGATCCCCTTTTTCAAGCCAGGATACCCCGTATCACGTTTATGACGCGTTCCACCTGGGAATCCAGCATCCCGGGATAGATCGGGAGGCTGATGATTCGTGAGGCGACCTCGTCGGTTACGGGTAGATTGATCGTTCCATAGAGCTTTTTAATATAACTCAGGGTGTGGCAGGCCGGAAAATGCAATCCGTAACCCACCTCGTTTTCAGCCAAAGCCGCCATGAATTCCGGCCGTTTCATGGCGCGTACCTTGACCACGAAAAGGTGCCAGGAATGCTGATGTTCGTACCCCGGACGAGTGGGCAGATCCAGTCCCAATCCTTTCAGACCATCAAGATAGGCTTCTGCGATGGTAGTACGCCGCCGGGTGATATCGGCGATTTTCCGCATCTGCACCAGCCCGAGCGCGGCCTGGATATCGGTCATGTTGTACTTGAACCCCGGCTCGATGATATCGTAGGTCGGGTCAGAGGCCTTGCCGTAGCGTTTCCAGGCGTCGCGTTCGATGCCATGGAACTTGAGCAGCTGCAAGCGCCGCATCAGCGACTCGTCATGGCCGGTCACCATCCCGCCTTCCCCGGTGGTGATGTTCTTGATGGGGTGAAACGAAAATATAGCCGTATTTTTCCCGCCGATATGCCTGCCCTTGTAGCGGGTGTCGATGGCATGCGCCGCATCCTCGATGACGGGGATTTTATCGGCCGCCGCCTCGATGCCGTCCATATCCGCCGGGGCACCTGCAAAATGCACCGGGATGATGGCCTTGGTGTGTTTTGTTACCGCGCGCGCATATGCCTCGGCCGACGGCATCAGGGTGTCATAATCGCAATCCACGAAGATCGGCTTGGCGCCGGCCAGAACAATCTGATTGACCGTGGAGGCAAAGGTCATGGACGGGGTGATAACCTCATCGCCGCTGCCGATATCAAGGGCTTTCAAGACGATATGCAGACCGGCCGTGGCCGAGGTCAACGCCAGACCATATTTTGCGCCGATAAAGGCGGCAAAGCTTTCTTCAAACTCCTTGCATTTGGGCCCGGTCGTGATCCAGCCTGAACGCATAACCTGGGCGACTTCCTCTATTTCTTCTTCGCCAAAATACGGACGGCTCATGGGTATGAAATCTTTCATGGTTTCTCCTTGCGTATGCGCCCAAGTTCACAACGGCCTGTATGGGATGTCAAGAAGAGTTTAAACACGATCTATCGCTCCACTTTCCAGAGTTCTATATCTTTGCGCATGCGCGCATCATCCTTGATCAGCAGGACCGCCCTGGCCTTCAAGACCGAACGCAGACCAGCGGGCATCCGGCTCGGCAATACGACCACATAGGCGAAGTCTCCATCTTTCAATACCTGCTTGAACATGCGTTTATCGCTGATGTTTTCTACAAAGAATCCGCCATAGAAAGGCGCCAAGGACTCGGCGGTCTCGGTCAGCTGATATCCAGCCACACCTTGATCGGCCACGGTCTTGCCCATCTGTACGAACAAGTCTTTATAGCCTTTATGATCATCTATCCGCGGGAAGATGGCCGGGGTCCACAATAACAAGAAGAGGCACCAGTAAGCAGCCAACAGCCAGGCCGGGTTGGGTTTATAGGTGTAGTGGGTGAACCAGGCGGCAAGCAAACAGGCGCTCATGACCGCCACGGCAAGGGTCCATGGTCCATCGATAAAATGCACATACCCGAACGGCATGGCCAAGGTACACAGGGTAAAGAGTCCACCCAGGAGGTAGAGCACGGCCCGCTCCCATTGCTCAGGGATGCGCCGGGACTGCTCCGACATCCAGGCAGCGACCATGACCGCCATGGCCGGCATGAGGGGCAACAGATACAGGCCGCGTTTGGTCGATGAGAGACTCAAGAGAATAAGACCGCCTAAAAGCCAGGCGATGAGAAAGCGTTTGGTATTATCCAGGGGACGCATCTTGATGAAAAATGGTATTATCAGCAGCGACCAAGGGGCGCCCTGCACCCAGAAGTTGGTGAGATAATAATATATCGGCCGGACATGTCCGCCGGTATACATGCCGCCATTGAAAAACCGCCCCAGTTGATTATAGCCGTAGAAGGTCCACAGAAAATCGGGGCCACCGGCATGATAAAGAATCGCTGTCCATATGCCCACAACGCCCAGGAGCAAGAGAATTCCCGGTATAGCCCAAATCCGGCGGATAAGCGTGAGATCTTTCTGCCATAATATGAAGGCCGTAACAGCCACAGCCGGGATGGCGACACCGATGATGCCCTTGGTCAAGAAAGCCAGGGGCATCGCCAGCCAGAAGAGCTTATATCCATGCCTCCACTGATCCGTAAATTCCAGGAGGAATCCAAACAAGGCCAGGGTGATAAAAAAGACCAGGGAGTTGTCCACCAGCATCTTATGGGATACGAGGAAGAATAAAAAAGAACTTGCCAGGATGGCAGCCGCCAAGCCTGCCGTGGTTTCCGAATACAAGCGCCGTACGCCCACAAAAACCACCAGCAAGGTCAGGATACTGTACAAGACCGACGCCATGCGGCCGTAACCTTCATTGCCCGTTCCCCACAATTTGAACCCCAAAGCGGCCGTGGCATAGTACAAGGGAGGCTGCTCCAGGAAGGGTTGTCTCGAGAGGTGGGGTATGAGGTAATCACTCGCGATCGACATTTCACGGGCGATCTCGGCCACCCGCGGCTCATCCGGGGTCCAGAGGGAGTGGTCGAAAATCCCCACGCACTGCAGGGCAACCACCATCACCAGCATAATCTTCGTCATACGCGTCATTTGCGGGACCTTGTAGTCAATAATATTCGTCCGGTGTGATGAAAGCCATGGACATCTCACTGTTGCCCACAATACTTTTCATCAGAACATCCACTTTACCGACGGCCTGTAACATGTTCAGGATATGCTGATCTCTATCGGCCCATAGATACAATCCAGGCAACTTGAGGTCGGCGGCATGGGCGATAACCGGCAGGTTTCGCCCGGCAACCATGGAACACACCCCTCTTGTCGATTCGTCAACTCCGATAATGGTTACGGCACGAACGTGAGCATTGTCAATGGCCTTCCGGGCAAAGGCAAGGTTATCTTCCACGGGCTTCTTATAGGCAAAATATACAGTGGTACACGCGCTCATGGCAATGCAGACGATGAGGACCAAACTGATCTGGCGTATCGCCCCTGCGCGATTGCATCTTGCGAAGAACACCAACGCCGCGAAAGCAATCAGTCCCATGACTAAGCCGAGCACCGGATGTCCCAGACCAACGCCGGCAAAGGGAATCAAGCTGCCAAGAATGGCCACACCCCAGGTAATCCGCAACATCCATTCCCCCCATTTCTGACGGGATGCGCTCATAAGCCAAGTCGCTATCATGCACGCCGCGGCCGGGAACAGGGGTACGAGATATTGCCCTCGTTTGGTCGCCGCCAGACTCAACAGAACCAGTGGCCCGATGACCCAGCTCAGGAACGGATCTTCGCGGTAGCGGCGCACAGACGTCACCATAGCCGGTATGAGCAGTAGGGTCCAGGGGAGCATGTGCCTCAGCATGCCGTCCCAGTAGAAGAGGGGGCCCTGCTGGTGACCCAGGGCCGCGCCTTCTGGTGCTCCAGTGAAACGCATAAGGCTGTTGACAACCACCACCTCGCGCAAAAATGGCCAGCCGCCTTGCTGATACAGAGCGATCACCCAGGGAAGGATCGAAAGCAGGGCGCATGCCAGCACCAGCAGCGGTTGCAAACGCCAGAGCAGCGTGACGCTCCGCTGCCGGATCATGTCTGCAAGAACCGCCGCGGCAATAATGCTCGGACCGATCAACCCCTTGGCCAGGAATGAAAAACCGATTCCGAGACCGAGAAGGATCGCATATCTGGTACGGCCTACGGTACTGAGACGGATATAGGCGTACATGGCGAAGGTCACGCCGCACACCAAAGCAATATCGACGATGATCCAGTGCCAAGCGCGGAAAAAACCCCACGAACTCGCCAAAACACCGGCGGCTAAGATGCCTCCTTCAATGCCTTGGTTTTGACGCATGAGTCCGAAAACAACGCCTAAGGTGGCGAGACCGAATAAGAGAGAACCCAATCGATAGGGGGCATCACTGTTCTGACCGAGGAGCGATCCGCACAACGCTCCGACAGCATAATAAAGCGGTGGATATTCCAGAAAGGGTGTACCGTTCAAACGCGGTACGACATAGTCCCCCGTACGCGCCATCTCGGCGCATATACCGGCGACTCGTGGTTCATCCGGTCTCCATAATCCACGATTTATCATGGATAACGACATAAACATCACCACCAACAAGAAAACGCTGATTTGAATCCTCCCATTTTCAATCAACCATTCGCCATGATTGTGTAACCACGAAGCTCTCATTTCGAGGACTTCACTACACGGCAAGCCTGACCTTAAGCTTACCGAAACATTATCATTCAGTCATGATCTGCCGCACAACAACGAGGTAGGTCGATGGTGAAGGCGCATCCTTTCCCGGGTGTGCTCTGCACGCTGATCTCACCGCCATGGGCTTTGACGACGGCCTTTGCCAGGCTTAATCCCAGACCGTTTCCAGGGGTGGAACGGCTTCTGTCTCCACGGTAGAAGCGCTCGAAAACCCTTTCAATGTCTTTGGGCTCCAGCCCCGGTCCGGTATCGCTGACAATGATCATCACGCGTGTGGGAGTAACCTGTGCCTTGAGCCATATATAGCCGCCTTCAGGCGTGAACTTGACGGCATTGTCGATAAGGTTGGATACAGCCCGCTGAAGCCGGGCGCGCTCGCCTAAGACGTGTAACGACGTTTCCGGGCAGTCGATCTCTAGGTGGAGGCCTTTGCCCTCCGCGACCAACTCGAAAAGCTCATAGGCTTCGCGGATGATCAGGCGCATATCCACCGGTGAGCTTGGGATCGCTCCGGCGCCTGCATCGGTTTCCGCGATCTCCAGCATGGTGTTTATCATGGACACCAGTCGGTCGCATTCTTCTACCACCATCCCGGCCAAATCCTGATAATCGGCCAGGTCCTGCTCGCCGGTCAGGGTCGTCTCGGCCGCGCCGCGCATGCGGGTGATGGGGCTGCGCAGGTCATGGGCGATATTGTCGGTTACGTTCTTCAGGTCCTTGATCAAGACCCTGATCTTCTCTATCATCTCGTTGAAAGCAGTCGCGAGATCGACGATCTCCTGGCCCTCGTTGCCCAGAGGCACCCGGCGGTCGAAATCACCGGTGCCGATGCTTAAGGCCGCCTCGCGTACCCTGTCCACACCGCTCATGGCGCGTCTGGATAAAAACCAGCCTACAATACCTCCGCATATCATCATGAGAACAAAAGCCTGGGAGAAGACCTGTCGGAAATCCTCAAGGATTTCGTCATCATCCCTGAGAGTGTAGCCGACCTGATAGACAATTCCATTCGCGGTCTTGAGGTATACCGATCGCAGCTTGTGATAACGATTCGGTATGGTTAGGGTTTGGAAACGGGGTACATTGGGCGCAAGATCATGCACCAGGCGGCCTCCCATGTCCACACCCTCCCAGGCGCGCATTTGAGACGTGGCTATCACCGTGCTGTCGGCGGCCAGCACGCGGGCGAACATCCGGTTGGCGCCTTCGGTATTCTCGAGGATCTCAAGTTCCGCGTATGCCCCCTGTCGGCCTGTAGTTTTATGGATAAGCTTAAGTTCCTTGACCATCTTGAGCAGCTCATCATCCGTGCGATGCATCAGGTCAGTCGCCAGGGTAAAGTATACAAGGACAAAGACGCCCCCGGCCACGGCCGAGGATAGAATCGCGTAGGCCGTGGCTATGCGAAAAGTGACGGTACGGGGAGTCAGGCGCATCATTCAATCTTGTAACCGATACCCCGCAGAGTATGGATAAGCTTGCGTTCGAATCCACGATCGACCTTGTCGCGCAGCCTGCAAATACGAGCCTCAACGATATTGGTCTGGGGGTCGAAGCTGTAATCCCAGACATGTTCGATGATCATGGTCTTCGATACGACACGACCATTGTTGCGCATGAGATATTCAAGCAGGGCGAACTCCTTGGCCTGCAACTCGATCTCTTTGCCGGCGCGCCAAATCTTGCGCCGGATCAGGTCCATGGTCAGGTCGGCCACGGTAAGGGACGTGGGCTCGGCAATGGAGGCCGCCCGGCGCATCAGGGCCTGGATGCGCGCCAGGAGTTCGGAAAAGGCAAAGGGCTTGGGCAGATAATCATCCCCACCGCTCTGGAGGCCTTTGATGCGGTCGTCCACCGTTGACTTGGCGCTCAGAAAGATCACCGGCGTCAACACTTTATGTCGACGTAATTGTTCCACCAGACTGAGGCCGTCGCGCTGCGGGAGCATGATGTCCACCACGGCTGCGGCGAATTGTTCGCTTTCGGCCAAGGCCAAGCCGGTTTCACCGTCCGGGGCATGCTCAACCACATAGCCGGCCTGTCTGAGGCCTTTGATGATAAAGGCCGCGGTACGCTCGTCATCCTCAACCAGCAGGATCTTCATGATTCATCTCGTCTATACAATATCACAGGATAGTCGAATTGGGCAAATTACCTGTTGGTTATTTTGCCGGACATAGTTGACCTAGAAATAATCTTCGGATAACTTGGTGATAATGTGCGTGTGTAATATTAAAAAAAAATAAACATATGGGGGAGGCTTGGAGATGGAGCAACAAGCACAGGGTCGGATATGGTATAAACTACGGGGCGCATTGATTGCTCCCGCCTACATCTTCGCTTTTTTTTGTACTTACCGTGAGAACGAACATGGGATAGTTTTTGCCCTGGGACTGGCTTTATTCGCAGGCGGATTTTTTTTGCGGGTGTGGTCCCAGATGCATCTGCATTACCGTTTGAAAGAGCATAAGATCCTGACCATGACCGGACCGTATACGATCGTGCGTAATCCCATCTACATCGGAAACACCCTCATTCTTGTCGGCACGATCCTAATTGCGGAGTTGGTTTGGTTCGCGCCGGTCATGCTTCTGGCATGCATGATCACCTATGCATTCGTGGTGCGCTATGAAGAGCGCCATCTCAGCGAAAAATATGGGGCACCGTATCGCGACTTCCTCACCCAGGTCCCACGCTGGATACCTCACAGAAACAACATGTCCGGTCCCGCCGCACACAATCACATGCGCTATTTACTTCCCAGTATTCTGGTGGAGCTCCATATCCTGCTGCTCCTGATCTTGCCCTTGGCCAAGGAAGTGGTCTTCCCGCATAACGGCCTTTTTTAGAGGCATGACATCATCAGACGTGGAGTTGCGGTATATGATATTAGTATCCGATCCCGCAGTATAGTTTTGCAGGCCTCAATGAAGCATGGGGATAGGTCTTGATTGGACTGGAAATCGACCTTATACTATAAAATACGATCAAGCCCGATCGCACCTAAGATCTTGTCTTGGCTATGGAGGTGAAACACCATGAAGAGACAAGTGATTCCAGGCAATTTAGTTGTCTTAGCCTTGGCGATTCTGTTTGGCCTGATCACCAGCTGCGGGGCCGACGATGATGATAACTCGGTTTCTCAAACTCTACCGGTATATTTGCAGGCTGTGACAACCGGCAGCGTTTATGTCATGGCGGAATCGCAAAACACTGCTCCCCTGACGGTAGATTATGGACCGACAACTTCATATGGGAGCTCGGCAACTACATCAAGCGCAAGGTCCACTACGGTAGGCACATTCGTTCACAGAATTGCCCTGAACGATTTGGCCCCGGATACGACCTATTATTACCGCTTGGGATCTCATCATGGCAGTTTTAGGACTGCCGTGAATTCAGGGGCTTCGTTTCGGTTCGCCTGGATGGCCGATTGCCGAACAGGCACGGACATTCATGACAAAATTGCGGCCTTGATTCTTGCCGCTGCCCCTCGCTTTTCTCTCTACGGGGGCGACCTATGCGACGATGGCTCTTCATACGACCTATACAAGGAGCAATTCTTACGACCCAAGCAAGTGGCATTGGCGGCGCATGTCCCATTCTTCAATGCCACCGGCAACCATGAAAAATGGGAAACCAACACGAAGGCCTTTATGCAGGCTCCAGCTTCAGCTTCCGACTCTCAAGGATACTACTCCTTTGACTATGGCGATCTCCATGTCGTGGTGATGAATTTCATGGATGCGGGTGGTTATGCGGCCGGTTCGCCTCAATATGATTTTATCGCCAGTGATCTGGCCGCAACAACAAAAACATGGAAGATTGTCGCCTGCCACAGTCCTGCCTATGCTTCCGGCGGCCACGGAGAAGACGCGGCTATGATTGCCTTAACCACCAATGTCTTAGAGCCTTCTGGCGTCGACCTTGTTGTGGCCGGTCATGATCACTTCTATCAAAGAAATTTCATGCATAACATTTATCATTTCATTATCGGCTCCGCCGGAGCGCCGCTTGTTAATCCCGGACCGGTCGGCGGCTATACACAGGTATCATTTAAAACATATTGCTGGGCACTATTTGATTTGACTCCGACTGCTTTGCAGATTCATGTTTATAACGAAAATGGAACGGAGATGGATTCACTTTCCCTCTCCAAATAAATGGATACAATCAAAACCGATGCTTCTCGTCCATTTAACCGGACCACAGGCATACGATTCATTTTTCGATCAAACCCATACATGCGTCATTGAAGAAAGAACACCTGAAATAACCCAGTGCCATACCTACATGGTGACGCCCTTGAACAAAGAAGTTCCCCTGGACGTCTTGACAGAGCTTAAGATGAACTTAGTACTTGTATTATGTCGCAGGTTGTCCGGGATCGCATGCGTGTTTTCTTTCATGCTTACATTCCAATAGCCATGACCTTGTTCACATCCATGAATAGTGGAACGATGTGAACTTTTTAAGACCGTGACAGAAGCAAAGAGAAAGATCATGATCTTCGTTTTAGCCCTCCTGGCATTCAGTCTGTCCTTCCAAGGTTCCCGAGGCCTCTGGGAACGGGATGAGGGGCGCTACACCAATATCGCCCTGCGGATGCTTGAGACCGGTGACTTTATTGTTCCATCCTTCAACGATGACGTTCCACATTTTGCCAAACCACCGTTAACCTATTGGGCCATTGCGGGTGGAATAGCATTGCTTGGCAGGAACGAATGGGGTGCGCGCCTTCCCAATGCCTTGGCCTTTGTCGCGACCATACTCATCGTGTTTGCGATCGCACGCAGGATTATGCCTGAGAGCACATGGCTTCCCCCTCTCATTTACGCCACCTTTCTCTTCCCTTTTAGCGCCTCCAATGTTGTCACTACGGACACGCTGCTTACCCTCTGGGAGGCTCTGGCTGTCCTTGGTTTTATAGACTGGTGGCATGGCGGGAAGAGAACGAGGAGGTCTCTGCCGCTCATTGTCATGTGGGGTGGTTTCGGCCTCGCCTTCCTGACCAAGGGTCCACCCGGCCTGCTACCGTTGATCGCTATTATTGTGTTTATCGCTCTTTCAGATGGCTGGAGAACACTCTCGCAGCTCTTCTCCTTGCCCGGTATTGTTCTCTTTGTTGCCGTCGGTTTTGGATGGTACCTGCTGGTCGTGATCACCCATCCAGGGCTCTGGACCTACTTTATCAAAGACGAGTTCGTCAACCGTATCGCTACCGGCGCACATCACCGTAACCCCCAGTGGTACAAACCGTTTATTATCTACATTCCGGTCATCATATTCGGTACAATACCCTGGACGCTTCCCTTGCTCAGAGCGGTGCGTTCCCTTCCCGAGACCTTGTTTTCACGATCATGGTGGACGGATAAGCTTTCACATGACCGGTGGCCGGTTTTCCTCGTCCTCTGGATCGTGCTCCCGCTTGTGGTCTTCTTCATGAGTAGATCCCGTCTGCCACTTTACATCCTACCGCTTTTCGTACCGTTTGCCCTGGTAATCGGGCGATTGACAAACATCTCTTGCCGAAGGAATACCGTCGGCATATATCTCCTCGCTGCATGGATCGTGTTACTTCCTCTCCTGAAACTGGCAGGATCGTTTTCCTATCCCTTTGCCAAGGACAGCCGTGAAATGGCGCGTTCAATTCATGACACGGTTCAGCCACTGCCAAAAGAGGTCGTCTTCGTTGACAATGAACCTTTCTGGGGTCTGAATCTGTACCTTCACTGCGAGGTGGAAGGGGTTTCAACCCATGCCGAAACCGCCCGAAGAAAACCCTTCGAAGAAACGCTTTCAGAGGAGCTTTCCGAAGGGGAGCCTAGAACACTGCTTGTCGTTGAGAGACCCGATGTGAACAGGGTCATTGCAGCGTGCCGCAAAATGGGGTTTCATGCCCGCGTGCTCGGTGAGCACCAAGCATGGTTTTTCATTACCTTGACCCCTGAGTTCAAAAGAGCTTCCAAGCTGCTCATAAAATAGGACCCCAAGCCTTAACACAAAATAACCTGCGGCAATCTTGACAGAAGGAAGGCTGCACTTATTTATTACTCCATAGTATCGGATACGAATCTTATTTTGCCTGGTTTTGCTAAAAAAATGGTGCTGGGCAACCAGGGAGAAAAACTCTTCAATGGCGGAACAACGCATAACGATGAGCATCGTCATACCGTTCTATAACGAATATGAGTCCTTGTATATGGTATGCAACGAGGTTCGCGAGGTTTTTTCAGCATATAGTGAGATCTCCTGGGAGCTTGTCATGGTAGACGACGGTTCGACGGATGGAACATCGACGGCTATAGATGAGCTTGCCCGATCACATGAGCATTTCCGGGCCATCCATATCCGCCCCAACAGCGGCCAGTCCGCTGCCTTGGAGGCAGGGTTCCGCGCCGCTAGGGGACAGTACGTAGCCACCTTGGACGGCGATGGCCAGAATGACCCCCGCGATATCCTTTACCTGTTCGATGAAATGAAGCGTGAGGGGGTTGACATGATGTGCGGCATCAGGCAAAGGCGTGCCGATAACTTCATTCGCCGTTTGTCAAGCCGGATAGCCAACAGGGTTCGTTCGGCGGTACTCAAGGACAACATTACGGATGTAGGTTGCTCGGTACGGGTCTTTACGCATGCATGTCTTGAGCGCGTCAGGTTTTTCAGGAACGCCCATCGCTTCTTCCCTGCCATGCTCATCATGGCAGGATTCAGCGTGGCTGAGATCCCGGTCAACCACCGGGTACGGGAACATGGTACAAGCAAGTACGGCGGAGGCATCAACAGTAGACTCTGGGTGGGGCTTGTCGACCTGGCTGGGGTTTTCTGGCTACGGAAAAGGGCTCTGCGGTACACGATGAACGAAGGGATTGAATCTGAAGATCGATAGGCAAATGGTCATGGATATCGGCCGCGTAGCCTTCTTGGTGGCTGTGTTTACCGCTATGGCAACCTACGTGGGTAGGCCTGAGATCCGTGAGCATCTGTTTGACATAGACCGGCTGCTGTACACACTTCAGGGAGGGTTCGGTGAATTCAGCCGCCTGTTGTCTATCTTGCTGTTCACACTGCTCTGCGGATGCCTCATCTCCGCCGGTGTACCACGGCTCTGGGTGAGTGCGGCGGGCGGGATCATCTACGGGGCATTCATGGGGACCATTCTGTCTCTCATGGCCTCTCTTCTGGGAGCGGCCACGCTCTATGCAACGGGAAACACCTTTCTCTCCGGTGTCGTGGAAAGGAGGGCGGGAAACACATTGAATACCTGGAAGGATCGGTTTCAGAAAAATGCCTTCTGGTGGGTGCTTTATGGCAGGCTCTTCCCCATGTCCAATTCAACACTCATGAGCTTGATTTGCGGTTGCTGCAAGGTAACTTTCAGTTCTTTCATGCTCGGATCCTTCTTGGGATTCATCCCTCTGGCAATTATTTTTGCGATGTTCGGGAGCGGCGGGGTAAATGGAAACCTATGGCAGATCGTATTTGCCGCTACCCTCCTGATTCTATCCATGGGTTCCCGGAAGATCCTTGCTAAATGGATACCACAGACGTCCGGTTGAAATTCCTGCCCATTGATAGAGAGAGATACTTGACCATCAACTTGGAGTCCACGGACTTACGGCGTGATATGGGCGAGCCGTGCCTTCTTGCTGCCTATCTTTTGTTCCAGCAGAATCTCCACCAACCGACCTTTCCGTTTTGCTTCATGCAAAATCTCATCACGTTTATCCGCCCAGATATAGAGCCCTGCGGATTTGACACCAGAGGGCTTGGCTACGGTAGCGTAGGTCTTGCCGGTCAGCATAGGCAGCAGGCCCTCGAAGATCTCATCCGGAGACAGTACAGTGATCTCGGCCGCGCCGGCCTTTTTCAGGGCTACTTCAGAAAATGGCAGATAGTCCTCCTGCGGCTGAAGATAGACAAAATAGACGCTCATGCAGGCACACATAGCCACGCACATCGACAGGCTTATATTCAATCCGGAATGACGCAGAGACGTGTCCTTGGCGATGAGAATCAGGCCGCCGAGCGCCACGATTCCCATGCCGATTCCAATGAGGGGGAAACCCAGAAAGATGCCGGCCCACGGGGCCAATGCGCCCGTAATAACGACCCCCCAGGTGATCTTGAGAAAGACATCCTCCCAGCGCGCCTTGGTCCCCGCTTGCAGGTAGTGCCCGATCATGCAGGCCGCGGCGGGGTAGAGCGGGACCAGGTATATGCTGCGTTTGGTGGATGCCAGGGTAAGCAGGATAAAAGGACCCAGGAACCAAGCCAGGTAGAGATTCTGACGCCGTTCCTTCCAGGAAAAGACCAAGGCTGGAATGAAAAGGATGGTCCAGGGCAGAAAGCTGCGCGGGAAAGAAGCCAGGTAATAGAGTAAACCGTGTTGATGCCCCAGGGCCGCGCCTTCGGGCGCGCCGGTGAATCGCATGAGGTTATTGACCACGAGCACTTCCCTGACAAACGGCCACCCGCCGTTTTGCCATAGTCCGATCACCCAAACGGCCATGGGCAGGCAGCAACAGATCAGTACGGTCAGGGGTTTGATTTTTATGACGAGGCTGAGATCCCTCTTTATGATTACATCCGCCAGGATGCCTGCCGCGATAATGGCGGGACCCACCATGCCCTTGGCCAGAAAAGACAGACCCAGCGCCAGACCCAGCAGGATAGCGTTGCCCTGTTTTGGCGCCTGAGTGAGTCGCAGATAGGCAAAGAACGCCAGGGTCACGCCAAAAACCAAGGCGCTGTCCACCTGAATCCAGCGCATGCTGATGAAGAACTCCCAGGCACTGGCGAGGATGGCCGCACTCACGACTCCCATTGCATTGCCTCCCCGTTGGCGGGCAATCAGAAAGGTAACCAGGATGGTTAGACTTCCGAAGAGGAGTGAAACCGCTCGATAGGGCAGGTCCTGATCGACACCGAATACGCGGCCGGAAAGGGCGGCCACGGCATAGTAAAGTGGAGGTTTTTCCAGGAAAGGCCGGCCGTTGAGGCGCGGCACAACCCAATCACCGGTGCGCGCCATTTCAGAGCAAATGCCGGCAACCTGGGGTTCATCCGGCCGCCAGATCCCATGGTTGATGCCCGGTACCAGAATGAAAATGCATACAGCTAAAACAATGGCCCATTGCCGAGTCTGCATAGCAATAGGCCATTACCATAGGATTGTTTCATAAGGCAAATTACATGTTGGTCAGCTTACCTCCTCTTAAGGTCGCCACGCATACGTTGTTCGTCAGGTTCTTCTGATATGGGATCATCCTTGCTGAAAATGATGCAAACAGTATACCGCTCGGTATATATCATAACTATTTAATATCATGAACTCTGCCTGACGATTGACAAGGACCTTTGAGAAAACATTTTCCAAGAAATGGGAATACTGTTATCATTGGATTAAATTGCATTGCCATTGCGGCGGGAGGTATACATGGGCAAACTACGAAAATGGACAAGCCTGCTGACCATCATGGTTTGCATCTGTCTGGGCGGTTGCGGTCTGTTCGTCAAGCGCATCCCCTCAGGCGAGATACCGATTGCTACTCCGGCCGCCAGGGACCAATTCATCAAAGTCGGCGACGTCAACTACCACTATGCCGAATATCCCGGCCAAGGTCCCGATGTTCTTATGGTGCACGGCTGGTCGTCATCGACCTACACCTGGGAAACGGTGGCGCCCGAGCTCCAGAAAAAGGGGTATCACGTGTGGTCGATCGATATGCAGGGTTTCGGCTGGACGGATAAACCCCATGGCGTAGGCTATGATCCCTTGACCCTCATGCAAGGCGTCAAGGCCTGGATGGATGCGGTGGGGCTCAAGAAGGTCATCTACGTGGGAAACTCACTCGGCGGCGGGGTGGGGGTCCTCTTGAGCGTTGAATATCCCGAGGCGATCGATCAGTTGGTCCTGATCGATGCGGCCATTTATCCGCACAAGAAACCTTTCATCGTTGCTCTGGCGGGCATTCCGGGCGCATCAATAGGCGGAAAGATGATCTTCGGCCGCTGGATGATATCCTCGAACTTGAAGGAGGTGTTCCATCACGCCGACTGGGTTACCGACGAGGGTATTGATGCCTACTACACCCGCATGCGTACCGACGGCGCCCTGGATGCCATGATCTCAATCGTCAAGGCGCTGGATTTCAAAAAATTGGACCCCTATGTACAGCGTGCGAACCAGATCAAGATGAGGACCCTCATCATACACGGCAAGAATGATATCTGGATCCCTATTGAAGACAGCTATGCGTTGCGGCGGCAGATCCCTCATTCCGTCATGGTGGTCATACCGGATTGCGGACATGTGCCGCAGGAAGAGTACCCTGAGATCACGAGCCGACTCATTCTGGATTTCCTGGGCGGCTCACTGACCAAAGACACTCTGTTGACCTCGCTCACCAAACCCTAACAATGCTTAAGGCCAAGCAGATGGAGGACAGGTATCTTACCCCTCCCGTCCTCCCGTTCATAGCCGTGGGTTAGACCGGGTGCGACTGTTCTTCCTGATAGCCCGTGATGGCGGCCAGGACGATCCGGTCGAAGAAAAGTCCCACCGCATAATTCAGTTCGAAGAGTTGCTCCAGCTGATAGTCGGTAGAAAATGTCGCATGGCCGGTGATGAATTTCCAGATGCGACGTTTAATAAGCATGAGCACCAGAATCACCTCTTCCAGCGGTATCCCTTCCCGAAAGCGCTCCCGCCCCAGTTCGCGGTAGTAAGCGAAGAGGGTATCCTTGGGTTTGCTTTTGGAGAGCCAGCTCGAAAGGCGCCTCGTGACATTGGAGAGCACCCTGTTTACCCGCTCATGCAGGACATCGTCAGGCAGGTTGCGGTAATGGTCGGTCCCTTTCCTGACACGGAGTTCCTGCATGAGTTCCTGGGTTAGTGTTTCCGCATTCCGATCGACGAGATCGATGAATCCCTGAACTATCATACCCCCTCCTTGTCCGACAAGGTAATGGCGCGAGGCCTTATGTAAAGCTGCTTCCGTCCCAGCAATGCGTACAGAGTTTTTCCTTGGGCATACCGATGGCGGCCACAAGATCATCTATGCGCTGGTACTGCAAGGAGGTGAGCTTCAGACGATGTTGTATGCACGCAACCATATCGTGGTGTTTTTGGGAATCCGTACAGGCATATTCCGGCAAGTCCTTCTCATCGCAGCCCTCCAACTGCTGGATAGCCGTGCGGGTGGCCAAGTCCAAGCTCGATCGCGACCGTGAGAAGTTCAGGAACTCGCAGGGAAAGACCAGGGGAGGACAGGCCACGCGCATATGCACCTCACGAGCCCCGAATTGGAAAAGGACCTGAATGTTGTCCTTGAGCTGGGTACCGCGCACGATGGAATCATCACAGAATATGATACGTCGTCCCTCGATCAGCGACTGGTTGGGGATCAGCTTCATGCGCGCCACGAGGTCGCGCACGGCCTGGTTCTGGGGCATGAAGCTCCGGGGCCAGGTCGGGGTGTATTTGACATACGGCCGCATGTAGGGGATATGCTTTTCATTGGCATACCCGATGGCATGCCCGATGCCGGAATCTGGAATACCTGCCACCAGGTCGGCCTCGACCGTATCGTTGCGGGCCAAGGCCTTGCCGCACTGATAGCGCACGTGTTCCACGTTGATGCCCTCGTAGCATGAGGAAGGGTACCCGTAATAGACCCACAGGAAGGAGCAGACCTGCATCTTTTCTCGCGGCCGGCGTATCTGTTCATACCCGTCCGGTGTGATAAATACGACTTCACCGGGGCCCAGGTAATAATCGGTCTGATATCCGAGATTGTGAAAAGCGCTGGTTTCGGAGGAGACGGCATAGGCGCCTTCGCGTTTTCCGATGACGATGGGGGTTCTGCCCAGCTTGTCCCGCACGGCATAAATACCCTTGTCCGTGAGAATGAGCAGCGAACAGGATCCTTGTATGGTTTCATGGACTTGATCGATGCCCTCGGCAAAGGATTCCCGGCCGCAGATGATCATGGCCACGAGTTCGGAGGGGTTGACGGCATCGCCGGATGTCTCCGTGAAGTAGCGCCGTTGACCGAAAGCCTGCTGGGCAAGCGGCAGGATGTTGTTGATCTTGGCCACGGTCACGATCCCGAACCTGCCCAGATGGGAATTGAGGATCATCGGCTGGGCCTCATTGTCGCTGATGACCCCGATCCCGACATGACCCTCGAACTCATGCAGCTCGGGTTCGAACTTGGTTCTGAAGTAGGCGTTCTCAAGGTTATGGATCGATCGGTTGAACATCCCGTTATGAGTCACGGCCATGCCGCCGCGCATGGTACCCAGATGGGAATGATAGTCGGTTCCGTAAAACAGGTCCTGCACACAATCTTCATGCGATGCCACGCCGAAAAAACCGCCCATATGCACCCTTTCCTTTCTCTGCCGATAGAAGGGTCGTTTTTCGATGCCCTTTTAAAGATCATGTATATGACAAAATCCTACGGAAGCAAATGAAATAAAGTAGAATCAATCAGAGTGGTTTGATGGGTGAGGATAGGGGGCCTGAAACGGCGGCAACAGGCCCCCTGGCATGTCATGCCGTCGGCATGGTGGTGAAGACGCCGCGGGGATCGACCTCGGTACGCAGGATCTTGAGGGCCTCGGGCGTGATCAACTGTGTCTGTGGAATCTCGCCATCAGGCTTCAAGATTTCAAAGCCGGTCAATTGCTGGACCAATTCGAAGGTTACGCCCGGGGTCAGGGATTTGACTCGCATGCGCTTGCTGACCGGATGGAAGTCATAGACGCCCCAGGGACTTATCACGGCGGTTGGACCATTGCCCAGAAGGCCTGCTTCCTGCCTCGAGTTGCCGCCGGTCAGATGTCCCACGGAGGTGATGAAATCCACCTTCTCCGGGAATTTATCCGGGGTTTGGAGTCCAACCAGCACCATGTTTTCGGTCAGGGACGACAGGTCGTTGTTCCCTCCACTGCCGGTCATGCGGACCTTGGGCTTATGAAAATCCTTGCCGATCATGTGGGTGTTCACATTGCCGTACATATCCACCTGGGCAAAACCCAGGAAGCCGATATCCACATAGCCGTTGTAACACTGCGCGAACGAATAGGACATTTCCATGACCGTGGGGGATTTGCGCCAGGTAAAGGGACATCCCACCGACCAGGGCATATCGCCCTGAATGGGATCCTGACCGCCGGATTCGTAGACGATGGTGATATTGGGGGCATGGGTCTTCTTGGCCAGAATCCCGGCCACCATGGGAATGCCGGTGCCGATGTACACGATCGAATGATCGTGAATCTGCTGGGCGATGATATAGGCCAATGTCTCCAACGGATTGGCGGGTGTATTCAGGTCTTGCATAGTGTCCTCCTGACTTAGTAGTAAAGTCCTGAATCATGCTTCAGGGTATATTCTTCATAAGAGAAATCGATGTCTTCATTGTCTCCTTCGGCGGCCTTGGTCTGGCGGCGTGCCTCTGAGATCCACTTGGAGCCGCCCAGCTTGTCAACGAACTCGAACTGATCCTTGGTGCCGAGAATCCATTCATCGAGGACCTGCTTCATCTGTTCATCGGAAACGCCGCCATAACGGATGAGCTTCTCCCACCACTGCCGCGACCAGTAGTAGCAGCCGGGCATGTTGCCGGGCACAGCGCCAAAGGGCATCTCTACCACGGCATCGGCATAGAAGAACGGGATGATCTGTCCCTGCCGGTTGTAGCGGATGTCACTCTCGGGCACGATCTCTTCGGCCGTGATGATAAGCTTGCGCGCCGCGGCCGCCACGGCCAGGTCATTGACCGCCGGACCATAGATGTAGGCGTTGCCGTACTTGTCAGCCACGTGACAGTGAATGATGGATACGTCGGGATACAGGGCCGGAATGAAGACCACCGGGTCAGGCTCATCCTTCAAGGGGTTCTGCATGACCTTCAGGTAAGGGTTGTAGCGTATGATGTCGCTGCCGAGCATCTGTTTGCTGAAGACCCCCGGGGTGCCAAGCTGGGCAGCCTTGAAGCCAAGGGCCACACCTCCATGGCTCCATTCGGAAATAATTTTGACCCGACCGGCCTTGAGCATGCGGTCATAGCTCTTGTCGATTCCGCGCATCTCCACGCCGACATAAGAGTTGTGAGAGTAACCCACGGTACCGTATACAATCTGGAAACTCTGATTCGTGTTAGGGGCCCCGATCATCTGGAGGCCTTTCTTGCCCTGGCGGATGATCTCATGAAAGGCCTGGTGGGGCGTCCTTACATATGAAAAGCCGCCGTCGGTAATGATATCGCCGTCCTGCACAAACGTCGCGATCGCTTCTTTAATCGACATGCGCTTGTCTTTCTTGCCGTGCTCCTTATGCAGATGCGCGGCTCGCGCCGACTCGAAATCGATCAAGCGGTCCAGAATGGCCGTATCGCTCAGCTTGAGATTCTCAACCGCCTCCTGATTGTAGACATACTTCGCCATGTATATACCCTCCTTATCTGCGACCTTTACGATATATTTTACTTTTTAACCTGGACAAAAACTACCGGTCAAGAAAATTCGACAATAAATGAAATGACTTATGGTATTAAATGTATTATTATAAGACTATGAGATATTTCATACCAATCGCGATCGTTCCGCACTTTGCATGAACCATGTACCGACGGTGCACTCAAAGCCGCGGAACGATCCCTGGACAATGCTTCAATGATGTATCCTGGATAAGCTAGACTCCCTTTTTACGGGTGTCCCACATGAAGATGGCGAACAAGATCGTAAAGACAAAATCTACGCTTCCTGCCAGGACTGCCAGGATCTTCACCTGCTTGAGTCGATAGTACCAGACAAAGCTACCGAAGATGATGACCTTGGCGGCCATGCCCATCCAGATGATGCCGCGATTCTCCTTGAGATCGCGGGAGACCATGTAGTAGCCCCACCCGAAAAGGGCCACGGCGATATAGAAGAATCTCAGCGGCAGGGTGGATGTAATGACATTAGTTACTGCCTTTTTCCCGAACATGATCCTCATGCTGGTTTTGAAGAAGGTGAGGTTCCCGAGCCCAACCATCAGATTCCACAGTGCGCCCACAAAGAACATATCGCGATAGGTTTTCTCCGAGAGGTATGTCATACGTACTCCTTCCAAGATTTTCATTTAACTTCTTCAGAATATAGGATTAACCAATTTTAAATATTAAATCAACCATGAACTTTCTAAGGCTTTATCCTACGTACCAGATAATTTTATTTACATACTGTATTTACAGACTACCCGGATCATGTTCCCGGGAAAAAGATATTCAGAAGGAAACTGACGATCGACATGACGATCGCCGCCAGAAGCGCCGTCCAAAATCCGTCGACGCTGAACCCGCCCACGATATTAGAGGTAAAGAGTATCATGGCGGCATTGATGACAAAGGTAAAAAATCCCAGGGTAAGGATATTCAGCGGCAAGGTAAGCAGGATAATGATCGGACGGAGGAATGCATTCAAGAAACCGACCACCAAGGCCGCCAAGAGGAGCACCCAGCCGTTTTGAATCGTGATTCCCTGTATCATCCAGGCGGCGACAGCCAACGAAACGGTACATATGAACCATTTAACCAATAATCTCGTCATATGATGATTATAGGTTATTGCATGGCAAACGTAAATCCCATTTACTACGGCAGATCAGATCGCGGCGCGAAGACTTCCCATCCAAGGAAAGACACTCCGGGTGCACAGTGTTCTTATCTGTTGCATTTCCTCCTTGCATATCTATCGTCTTTGATATATGAGATTGCCGCTCCTTGCTCCATGCGGGGCTAATAATCCATAAGGAGGGCGGCGTGTACTACGAGCTCATGATGATCATCAACCCCGATCTGGGCGTTGATGAAATTGAAAAGGTAACAGCCCGATTCGCGGGCAATGTCACCAAAAACCTCGGCGAGGTTATCCGGATCGACGACCTCGGCATAAAAACCATGGCCTATAAAATCCAGAAGCGCAGCAAAGGACATTATCTTCTGGCCTATATCGGAGGCCCAGGCCCGATGCTTTCGGAGATCGAGCGCACACTCAAGATTGACGAAAATATCGTGCGGTTCATCATCATCAAACTTTCCGAGGATGTCAAACGCGAGGATCTGGAAAAGGCCAAGGTTGAAGAAGAGGCTCAGGTCAAGGAAGAAACCGCACCTGAAGCGCAGACGCCTCAGGTAACCGAGACACCCGCAGAGGAGGTTGATCATGGAGAGAAATAAACGGCCACGACCGTCATCCGGACAGAGGGGCAGGCCTTATTTTAAGAAAAAGACCTGCAGGTTCTGTGAAGACAAGAATATCAAGATCGACTACAAGCAGCCCCATATTCTTAAGGACTTCATCACGGAACGGGGCAAGATCCTGCCGCGCCGGATAACCGGAACCTGCTCACGGCATCAGCGGGAGCTCACCATCGAGATCAAACGGGCTCGCATTATCGCCTTTTTGCCTTTCACCGTACATATTTGAGGCCATGCCTCAAGCAGACCGTCGCGTCACGACCCTGTGGATCTTAAGCGGGGTCTTTCTTTTTCTCGGCGGTCTGCTGATCACGCTGCCGAACCCTGCTACCATGACCCTGGCACTTTTTCTTCCGGGCCTTTACTGTTTATGGGCGGGGACGGCCGGTGGTTTCAGGGCTGGTATTCTCGGAATTTTACCGGCGCTCTTAGCGATTCTGCCTGCATATGTTCATGGGGCCATACTGTATATGAGTCTGTACTGCTCCGGATTAAGCATGTTCGCCCTTCTCAAGCGCGAAAAAATCGGCTTGGCGGTCATGGTACCGACCGGAGTGCTCATGGCATTTGTCAGTGTTGGCATCGTGATCCATGCCGATCATGCCGGAATCAGCGTTTTACATATTCTTGAAAACTGGATACACCAGGTCATGGATCAAGTGGCGGATGTGTACATGAAAATTCTGTCCCCAGCGGATATGGCGAGCTTCGCCTCCCTGCGGCCTTCCTACGAGCATACGCTGACGCGGCTCATGCCCGCCATGACAGCGGCCACCTTCGCTTTTATACTCTGGGCCAACCTATTACTTGTCGCCAAGGTAGATAAACGGCTTGATCTCAAGAACTGGCATACGCCCGATATCGTCGTGGCATTGTTCATCATGGCCGGGGCATGCACCCTGATGGTCAATCCAATACTTCAGACGTTGGGCATCAACCTCTTTATCCTGGTTTCGATCAGCTATTTTTTCCAGGGGCTCTCCATAATTGCCTACTATTTCAGTGAACACCAATGGTCGCCCCTGTTGCGCTGGGTCATTTACCTGTTGATATTGAGCCAGTTCTATATCATGATACTGACAGCTGCACTTGGTCTCTTTGACACCTGGTTCTATTTCAGAAAGCGGATACAAAGAAAAGGAGAAGATATATGAAGGTAGTTTTGTTAGAATCAATGGAAGGCCTGGGTATGGTAGGGCAGGAAGTAAAGGTCAAGGATGGCTATGCCAGGAATTTTCTTATTCCCCAAGGCAAGGCACTCGCGGCAGACGACAAGAACCTGAATTCCTTCAAGGATAAGATCCAAGCAGGCATGCGCGTCGAAGCCAAAAATAAGGAACAGGCCCAGAAGCTGGCCTCCGAACTAGCCGGAATCACCCTGAGGTTCGCAATGAAGGCCGGCGAGGACGGCAAGCTCTTCGGTTCGGTCACTAATACCCAGATCCATGAAGCCCTGAAGAACCAGGGTTTCGAAATCGACAAGAAGAAGATTGTTTTGAGCGAGCCCATCCGGCATCTCGGGACGCACGAGATCGTGGCGCGTTTATATCCCGAAGTCGCGGCAACCTTCAAGGCTGAGGTGGTTTCCGAGGAAGCTTAAGCCTTGGAAGACACAGCCATAACCCTGCCGCATAACCGCGAGGCGGAAGAGTTCATCCTGGGAGGAGTCCTCCTGGAGAACGCCGCTCTCGATACGATCACCGAAAAGATCGTGCCGACGGATTTTTACTCCGAGAGGCACAGGATCATCTTCGAAGAGATGCTGGCCCTGCGTGAAAAGGGATTGCCGATCGATTTCGTCTCGTTGAGCGAAGCCATCGAGGCCAGGTCTCTGATGGACAAGGTGGGCGGAGCCAGCTATATCGCTCAGTTGGCGGACCGGATCCCCACCACGGCCAACATCGAGTACTATGCCAACCTGATGCGCGACAAGGCCATCCTGCGTGCCCTGATCAGCGGCGCCGGAGAGATCATCAAGCTGGCACGCGCCCCGGTGGCTGCCGTCGGCGAGGCGGTGGAATCCGCCGAACAGATCATTTTCAATATCAACAAGGAACTCGGTCTTCAGAAGAAGGGCCTGATCAAGGCCAAGGGATTGGTCAACGACCTCTTCAAGAAGATCGAGTCCATCCACAAAGGCGAACTCGATCAAGGCGGCGTGCCGACCGGGTTCATGGACATGAACACCATCCTCATGGGAGGACTTCATCCCACGGACCTGATCATCGTTGCCGGGCGTCCGTCCATGGGCAAGACCTCCTTGGCCATGAATATCGCGGAACATGTCGCCCTGTCAGAGAAGGTTCCGGTGGCGGTCTTTTCACTTGAAATGGGCCAGGAACAGCTCCTCTTAAGACTCCTGGCTTCCCACGCGCGCGTGGACCAGACACGCCTGAGAAACTCCCGCTTCTTGGGAAAGGAAGACTGGAGCAAACTTGTCAATGCGTGTGGAGAGATCTACGAGGCCCCGCTGTATATTGATGATACGCCCGGAATATCGCCCATGGAAATGCGTGCTAAGCTGCGGCGCCTGGCCCTGAACGAGAATCTTGGGCTCATCGTGGTCGATTATCTCCAGCTCATGACCTCCCGTGTGCGCACGGATTCGCGCGAGCAGGAGATCTCGGACATCTCCCGTTCACTCAAGGCTATCGCCAAGGAATTTCATCTGCCGGTAATCGCATTGAGCCAGCTCAACCGCCGGGTCGAGGAGCGTGGGGACAAACGCCCCATGATGTCGGATTTACGAGAATCAGGGGCCATTGAACAGGATGCCGATATCATCTGCTTCATCTACCGTGACGAGGTCTATAATCCTGAAACCGAGCACAAGGGTGAGGCTGAAATCATCATCGCCAAGCACCGCAACGGTCCGACCGGACATTTCAAATTGCGGTGGGATCCAGAACTTACCAAATTCGAGTCCCTGGAGGATAACTACGCCTGAGGGTTAAAACCTCCGTCGGCGCATCGGGTAGGTATGCTCCATGGAGATATCTTCGGCCCGGATCGACTGCTGCTGGTCAATAACGGTCTTGATGCGTTGTAATGATCGGGCTTCGATTTGGCGTACCCGCTCGCGCGTTACCCCGATGGAGGTGGCGATGTCCTTGAGTGTGGCCGGCGGATCGCAGAAGAACCGTTTCTTGAGAATATAGATTTCCCGATGGGATAAAATGGGCGGGTGTGAGCTGATAAGATTCAGTAGAAATGACCGTCTCTCCTTGCACCCATAGCTGTCTTCCTGGTCCGGGCTTTCATCGTGCATATGGTCAATAAGCTTGTCTTCCTCCTCGCCTTCGCTGGAAAAACTGCAATCCAGGGAGACAAGGCCCTTGGCATGCGTAAGACTACCGGTATGGGCTTGGTAGCTCTTATAGATATAGTTTTTGATATAGGCCTTGATCCACCAGATTGCATAACAGATAAAACGTACACCCTTATCGGGGTCATAGCGTGTAAGCGCTTTGACCAGGCCCATATTGCCTTCTTGTATGATTTCAAGGGGACGGTATCCGAGATGGAAGTATGCCTGGCTGATCTTCACGACAAAACGCAGGTTCGATGAAACGATCTTCTGCCCCGCAGCCACATCACCGTTGCGGTAACTGGCGGCAAGGTTCACCTCTTCCTCGCGGGAAAGTAATGGATAATCCTTGATTCTGCGGGTGTATATCTCCAAATCGGAAGAAGAATACTTGCTCCCCATAGACCCCCCTTCCATGCATCCCCTTCGAAAAAATCGAGCGGATAAATTTCTTCATTAACCGATATATTGCACATTGTCAATGAGAAAGAATGCATCACGACACCCAGCATGCTTCAAGAATCATGATTTTAAGGATATTTTCACCACCCCCTCTTTTTGACGTAACGAATTATCTTGCACAAAAATGAATACTCATTCAACATGGGGCCACTACAGTGTTTGCTGGTGGACATTCTTAATTTATCGTGAGAACGATGGCTAACAGCAGATACATTGCCCTTTTCCGTTTCATGATCGTAATATGGTTGTATCCGAAGTGAACCTGATGAGAGATTGCATATTGTTTTTTGTTGCCACCCAATACGCAGTCTTGATAGGGGAGTGTGCACTATGCTGGGAGATACATTCACCCTCCGTATCGAATCGCTCGCCTATGGCGGCAAGGGGGTTGCCCGGCGGACAGACGGCAAGGTCGTCTTCATCCCGCAGGTCATCCCGGGCGAGGTCGTCCGGGCCCACAGCGTTTCCGAACACCCCTCGTATTGTGAGGCCCAACCCGACGAGATCGTGCAAGCAGCGCCTTCAAGAACGACACCAAGTTGCGTGCTCTTCGAGACCTGCGGAGGATGCGACTGGCAACATATCGCCTATGCTGAGCAACTGGCATTCAAAAATGATTTACTCTCCCAGGCATTCAGACGTTTTATCCCCGATATCGCATCCGTCTTAGGCCCTCCGGTACCGGCGCCGATGATATTCTCATATCGCTGCCATGCCCGTCTGCACTATCGCCAGTTTCCTCAATCCATGCTGGGCTTTTATCAAAAACGCACGCATAGCGTTCTGGCCTGCGAGCAATGCCTGGTGCTCAATCCACAATCTCAAAAAGCCCTGAAACAATTGAACGATGCGATCCGTCTTATCCCCTTAGCCGGTATCACCGCCATTGAGATCTATGCCCCGCAGGATGATGTCCTTCTTTTAGCGCACTCCAAGAACCCGAGATCCGTCAGGGAATTCCAGGCGTTAAGAGAACTGGCCGAGCGGGTTGATGTAGCTGGATTTCATCTGGTCCATGACCGTTCACGCCGTATGCAGCGCATCATGGGTCATGAACATTTCACCTATCGCATAGAAACCCCGGTCAGAACCTTCCAGCTGTCCGGACAATTGGGCGGTTTCATACAGGCCAACCAGGAGATGAATTCGCTCATGGTGAAGTATGTTCTGGACCTGTCTCACAATGCCCGGCGGATCCTCGATCTCTATGGCGGGTGCGGAAATTTCGGCCTTCCTCTGGCCCATGCCTCCCACAGCGTGGCCGTGGTGGAAAGGGACCCGCGACTAACAACCCTCGGTTTGCGTAATGCTGAACACAACCAGCTATCCAATATCCGATTTATAGCCGGCGATGTTCAAAAAGCCCTGCAATCCCAGAGGCCAGGCTGGTTTGATACCGCCGTTCTCGATCCACCGCGCGAGGGCGCCAAAACCATCCTGCCGCTACTGTCAGGATTGAAGCCCTCCAAAATCATCTATGTGTCCTGCAATCCCACGACCCTGGCGCGTGACATAGCCATTCTGTGCAACAGCGGCTACCTCCTTAAGTCACTGAAACTCTTTGACATGTTCCCCCAGACCTACCACATCGAGTCCGTCGCCCTGCTGGAATCAGCATGAATACGGCTTGAAGCCGCCATCCCCGATGGGCATTCCATTTTCAAGCTGGACAAAGCTCACTCCGCACTTGTATAGGAAAACTGATGATCATTGGGGTCGTATGCAAAGAAGATAATACCGAGGCCCTTACCTATGCGGCCAAGGTCATCGCCTGGCTTGAAGAGCATCAGATCCCATGCCTGATCGAAGACCATCTGGCAGACTTCACGGGCCATGCGCACACAGCCGAGGTATGGAGCAAGGCCGAGTTGCTTGTGGTGCTGGGTGGGGATGGCACGTTATTGCGCGCTATCCGCATGTCAGCCGAACGTGAAATCCCGATCCTGGGCGTGCACATGGGATATCTCGGCTTCTTAAGCGAAGTGACGGAAAATGAATTGTTCCCGGCCCTAGAGGCGGTACTCCGCGGCGAGTATGTCCGGGACGAACGGGTAATGCTCGAAGCCGCTCTCATGCGCGGTCAGGATCTTATCGTACGCCAGCATGTCCTGAACGATGTGGTAATCAACAAGAGTGCGTTGGCAAGGATCTTCGATATCGAGGTGTGGGTGGATGAAACCTTTATCACCTGTTACCGCGCCGACGGACTGATCGTTTCCACGCCCACCGGATCGACGGCCTACAACCTCGCCGCGGACGGTCCCATCGTACATCCCAAGGTTGAGGCCCTGATCCTGACACCCATCTGTCCGCACATGCTTTCCAACCGCAGCATTGTCCTTCCCAATTTTCAGGCCGTAACTCTGATCGTGACCTCTAAAAAGGCGGCTGACAACATTTTTCTTACCTTGGACGGCCAGAGAGGCTATCCGCTCGAGGTAGGAGATAAGCTTATCGTGCGCAGGGGTTCGCAAAGGGCGATCCTCCTCAGGTCACCGCAACGGGATTTTTTCCAGGTCTTGCGCTCAAAACTAAAGTGGCAGGAACGATGATTGAGTTTCTAAAAATTGACTCGATTGCCATTTTCGATGAGATCGCCATTGAATTCGCCTCCGGTTTGAACTGCATCACCGGCGAAACCGGCGCCGGCAAATCGCTCATCATTGGGGCCTTGACCCTGCTCATGGGCGCCAAGACCGGTCCCGACTTGATACGGCCGGGACGGGAAAAGGCCGTGGTCGAGGCCCTGTTCACCAACGCTGGCCAGGAATTGGTTTTGAAACGCGAGATCTTCGCCTCGGGTCGCACGCGCTGTTATATCAACGGCGAACTGTCCACCTCCGAAAAGCTGGGCGAACTCACCGCCGGACTCATCCATATCTACGGCCAGCACCAGTACCAGGATCTCCTCAATCCCAGAGAACATATGCGTATCCTGGAGGATCTGGATGGTCTCAGCCGTCAGATGGTCATGGATGCTTACCAGACCCTGGAGACCTCCCGCAGGAATCTTACCGAGCTTGAAGACGCCATCACGAAGGCTAGGCGTGAACAGGAAGATATCGGGTTTTTGCTCCAGGAGATCACGGATGCACACATTGAAGCCGACGAGGAGATGCATGCCGCCCAGTCCCTGGAAATGGCCCGGGCGGCCGAGACCCTCAAACAATCGGCAGTGGATGCCTTTGCACTTCTCTATTCCGAGCCCCATTCAGCCATGGACCAGTTATCGGCCGTCAAGGGGCTACTCCAGCATATGGGTGCCCATGACCCACGCATCAACACCGTCCTGGCTTCACTTGAAAGTGCCATAGCGCTGGTCGAGGATGCGTCCTTGGCCGTCCGCGACCTCAAGGACGCCTATGAATATGATCCCGATGCTATCGCTAAGCTCGAGGAGCGCCTACATCTCATCCGAGACCTCAAGCACAAGCACCACACGGATGAAGCCGGTATCATGCGCATCAAAAACGAACTTTCCGAGCGCCTTACCGTACTCGAAGACGCCGGCCACCTCATCAAGGCCGCCCAAGATTCCGTCGCACGGGCCCACGAGGCCTACCTTTCGAAGGTGACAGAATTTCTGAGTGATCGCGCCGCCTTCGCCCGCGGTTTCGCCGAGCGCATCAATACCGACCTGAAAGGTCTAGGCATGAGCGGTACGCGCTTCAACGTCAATCAGATCGATCCATCCATCATTGCGGGTCTTGGCCTGAACGGCGACGATATCTCACCGGGTCGGTTGTTGCAGGGTGAATTCATGATACGCACCAATGTTGGCCAGAAAATGTTGCCGCTCACCAAGATCGCATCGGGGGGAGAGTTGAGTCGTATCATGCTGGCCATCAAGGTCCAGCAGCGTAAACGCCAGGACGCCACCCTGATCTTTGACGAGATCGATGCCGGCATCAGCGGCCAGACCGCCATCATGATCGCTTCTCGGCTGAAATCGCTCGCCGAGCACGCGCAGTCCATCGTCATCACGCACCTGCACCAGGTAGCGGCCCAGGCCGACAGCCATCTCAAGGTTTCCAAAAGCGTGGCTGGCAGCGACACGATCGCTACCATTCAAGGAGTTGCCGGGCAGGAACGGGTGATGGAGCTGGCGCGCATGATGGGCGGCGAGAAACCCGGACCCAAGGTTATCGCGCATGCCAGGGAATTGATGAAAGGTTGATTTTCAACCCTTTTTACCGGCAAGGACGGGCATTCAAGCGCGTTTTATGCTTTGACTTTTCCCGCCAGGATGCTAGATAAGCAGGATTATTATGATCAGGAAAGCCTTAGTCACGGATGTGCCCGAAATCAAACGCCTCATCGAGCCGTTTGTAAAAGAGGGTTTGATGTTGCCCAAATCCCTGCATGCGCTTTATACCTCGATCAGAGACTTCTGGGTCTGGCATGAGGACGGCGCGGTGCGAGGCTGTTGCGCGCTCCAGATTTCCTGGGAGGATATGGCCGAGATACGGACCCTGGCGGTCGATAAAGATCGGCAGGGGAGGGGGCATGGACTCCAACTCCTGCAGACCTGCATGCAGGAGGCCATTGATCTTGGGCTCGGTAACCTTTTTACGCTCACCTACACACCGGAGTTCTTCACAAAGGCCGGCTTTATTGTTGTCGACAAGGTCACGCTACCCAATAAGATCTGGGCTGACTGTATCCATTGCCCGCATTTTCCGGAGTGCGACGAAACGGCCCTGTTGTACAAGCTCAAGGATGAATAGTATGCACCCTCCTGAAATGATAGAGCGGATCAAGGAATTGCTGGCAAATAAATCATTACACGAATATGAGATCTTTGTAGCGAGCACGGATAAGCTGCGCGCCGAGGCCAAAGATGGGGTGGTGCATTCCCTGGACCGGGCCACCGAAACGGGCTTAAGCCTGAGGATCCTCTTAGACGGCGCTTTCGGATTCGCCTACGGCAGCAGTGCGGACGATAATCTCGTCGAAGCCGCCTTGGTTTCGGCCCGGCATCAATTCAAGGATGAGTTCAATCATATCCCGCAGGCATCCGGCGACCCCACGGAACTTGATGTTTATGACGAGCGCATTGTGAGAGCCGGACCCGATGAATGCATCGAGCGCGCCATCGAGCTGGAGGCCGCCGCAAGGGCTGCTGACCAGCGTATCCAGCAGGTCCGCAAAGCAAGTTTCAGCCGCGCAATCGCACACGTGTATCTGGTCAACTCGAAGGGAGCGGCCGTGAGCGCCCGAGTGACCACCTGTTCGGCCTCCATCATGGTCATGGCCAAACAGGGCGATGACATGCAGGCCGGGTATGAATTCGGTTTCAGCCATACCTGGCCGGATATAGACGTACACTGGATCGGCAGCGAGGCTGCGCGTCAGGCGACCTCCATGCTGGGTGCCCGGCATATCAAGACCATGCGCCTCCCGGTCCTGTTCGACAACGCCTCTACGTCAGATATGCTGGGAATCATCGGAGAATCTTTTCTGGGTGAGAATGTCGTCAAGGGTAAATCCTATCTCAAGAATAAACTGGGCACGGCGTGCTTCTCGCCCATGATCAATCTGAGGGATAACCCGCTCGACCCACTGGCCGCCGACGCCTGTGGTTTCGATGGCGAGGGCATGCCCTCGCGCGATAATGTCCTGGTCAAAGACGGCGTTCTCCAGGGGTATGTCTATGACAGCTACTGGGCCAAGGTGGCTGGAACGGTTTCGACCGGTAACGCCGTGCGGGGCGGTTATCGATCGATGCCCGGCCTGGGCCTGAGACATCTCTGTCTGATGCCAGCGAACGGCGGCGGGGCTGGGCTTAAAGGCCTGGGACAGACCCTCAAGGTAACCGATATTATGGGGCTGCACATGGCCGATCCCATCTCCGGCGAATTTTCGGTGGGCGTGAACGGTTTCCTCATGCATGGTGATGAGGTCCTGTATCCCGTGCGTGAGGCAGCCCTTTCCGGCAATATCTTCGAGATGTTCACACGGGTCCTGGCCCTCGGAAATGATGTGCGCGCCTTCGGAAGCGTCAAATGTCCATCCATACTCATTGATGCCATGGATTTAAGCTCCAAGTGATCGAAGGATAGGTGAAGAGAAATGTTTGATTGGCTGATAAAAATCTTCGGTTCTCAGAACGATCGCGAGCTTAAACGGCTTAAGCCTCTGGTCGAGCAGATTAACGGACTGGAGGCCAAGTATGCGGCGTTGGGCGATCTGGACCTCAAACAGGTGACGCCGCGTTTCAAGGAGATGCTTGAAAACGGCGCCGGTCTGGATGATATCCTGCCGGACGCCTTTGCCGCCGTGCGCGAAGTATCCAAACGAACGTTGGGCATGCGCCCCTTCGATGTCCAGGTCCTGGGTGGGGTCATTCTGCACCAGGGCAAGATCGCCGAGATGAAGACGGGCGAGGGCAAGACCCTGGTGGCCACCATGCCGGTCTACCTGAACGCCCTGATGGGTAAGGGCGTGCATGTCGTGACGGTCAACGATTACCTGGCTCAACGCGACGCCGAATGGATGGGAAACATTTATAAATTCATGGGGTTGAGTGTGGGAGTGATCGTGCATGGACTTGATGATCCTCAGCGCCGGGATAACTACTTCGCCGATATCACCTACGGAACGAACAACGAGTTCGGTTTCGACTACCTGCGCGACAACATGAAGTTTTCCCTGGATGATTATGTCCAACGTGATTTCTTCTATGCCATTGTGGACGAGGTCGACTCCATCCTGATCGATGAAGCCCGCACCCCGCTGATCATCTCAGGGCCTTCCGAGGAGTCTACCACCAAGTACTACGACTCGAACAACGCCATCGTGGCCCTGCTGCGCAGGAATGAAGCCGATAAGCTCTACTCCAAGGATGAAAAGGCCCATACCGTGGTGCTCACCGAAGAGGGTATCGATTTCGTGCAGCAGTTCCTCGGCAAGGAAAACCTGTACGAACCCTCTGAGTTCGAGACCGTGCATCACTTGAACCAAGCCCTTCGTGCGCATGTGCTCTTTAGCCGGGATGTTGATTACGTAGTCAAGGACAACGAGGTACTGATCGTAGACGAATTCACCGGGCGGCTCATGCCGGGACGGCGCTACTCGGAAGGACTGCACCAGGCGCTGGAAGCCAAGGAGGGCGTCAAGGTCGCCAACGAGAACCAGACCCTGGCCACCATCACCTTCCAGAATTACTTCCGGATGTACGATAAACTGGCAGGCATGACCGGTACGGCCGAGACCGAAGCCCTGGAATTCAAGAAGATCTACAATCTGGACGTGATGGTGATGCCCACCAACATGCCCATGATCCGCATCGACCACAACGATGTCATTTACAAGACCGAGCAGGAAAAATACCACGCCGTGGTCAAGCAGATCGAGGAATGCCATGCCAAAGGCCAGCCGGTCCTGGTCGGCACCATCTCGATCGAGAACTCGGAGAAGGTTTCCAAGCTGCTTAAACGCAAGAACCTGCCACACCACGTACTGAATGCCAAGCACCACGAGCGCGAGGCCGAGATCGTGGCCCAGGCAGGCCGCAAAGGCGGCATCACCATCGCCACCAACATGGCGGGCCGAGGCACGGACATCATCCTGGGCGGCAACCCCGTCTTTCTTGCCAAACAGAAAGCCTCCGGTGCGGAAGATCTTGATTATCAGGAATTCCTGCCGCAGTTCAAGGAACAGTGCGCGCAGGAACACAATGATGTTCTGGACGCGGGCGGCCTCTTTATCCTGGGCACGGAGCGCCATGAGAGCCGGCGCATAGACAATCAGCTGCGCGGACGTTCCGGCCGGCAGGGCGATCCCGGCGCTTCGCGTTTCTACCTTTCGCTTGAGGACGATCTGATGCGCATCTTCGGTTCGGAGCGCATCGCTTCCATTATGGACCGCCTCGGCGTGGAAGAGGATGAGCCCATTGTGCACCCGCTCATCAACCGCAGTATCGAAGGGGCCCAGAAAAAGGTGGAAGGCCGCAACTTCGAAATCAGAAAGCACCTGCTCGAATACGACGATGTCATGAATAAGCAGCGCGAGGTAGTGTATTCAGAACGCCGCCGCATTCTGGCTGAAGACAACCTGAAGAACACGGTGCTGGACATGGTTGATGACGTGGTGGACGGCATGGTGGCCGAGCACATCCCATCCAAAGGACCGGTAAGCGACTGGGACATGGATGGTCTCAGGTTGGGACTTAAGAACATCTTCGGCCTGGACCTGGCCTATGAACCACCCCAGAAGTCTGATGCCGAAGCGCTTCAGAACACCATTATCGCGGAGATCACGGCCCTCTATGACAAGCGCGAAACCGAGTTTACGCAGGAGGTTATGCGCATGCTGGAACGCCAGATCCTGCTCATGACCCTGGATAGCTTCTGGAAGGATCACCTGCTTTCCATGGACCACCTCAAGGAAGGCATCGGCTTAAGGGGCTACGGCCAGAAAAATCCGCTGCGCGAATACCAGCGCGAAGGCTATGACGCCTTTGTGGCCATGCTCGACCGTGTCAAGGACCTGTCATTGGAGCGGTTGTTCAAGATCCAGATCCAGCAGCAGAGCGACGTCGAGCGCATCAATCGCCGTGAGCGCAAGCAGCGTTTACAGCTGAGTCGCGGCTCGGATATCCCGCAACAGACCACGGTCAAGCGTCAGGGCCGCAAGGTCGGCCGCAATGAGCCGTGTCCCTGCGGTTCCGGCAAGAAATACAAGCAGTGCTGCGGGAGGGATGAATGAAGATCCCGCAAGGCTTTAATTTCGCCGCGGTGAATGCCGGGGTCAAGTCGCCTGAGGCCACCAGGCTCGACATGGGTCTGATCGTGTGCTCGAAGTCAGCCGAAGCGGTGGCGTTCTTCACCCGCAACAAGGTTAAAGCCGCTCCGGTGCAGATCGGCATGCTCCAGGCCGCGCATGGCAGGGTTCGGGCCGTACTGGCCAATTCTGGTAATGCCAATGCCTGCACCGGCGAGAAGGGCATTGATGACGCGCAGAGGTTGATGTGCTGTGTGGCTGACAATCTGGGAATCAGCCCGGAGGAAGTCTTTCCCATGTCCACCGGCGTTATCGGTGTAAAGCTGCCAGTGGAGCGCATGCTGGCAAAAATTCCTGAACTTGCAAAATCACTGGGAGAAGATCCTCAAGTTTTTGTGGACTCGATCATGACCACCGACACTTTCGCCAAAACCGCCAGCCGGCAGGTTGGACTTGCCACGGTTTTCGGCCTCGCTAAAGGAGCGGGCATGATTGCTCCCAATATGGCCACCATGCTGGCCCTGGTGCTTACCGATGCCAGTTTGACCCGCACCGAACTGGATGGGGCAGTGCGAGGCTGCCTGGAAAAGACCTTCAACGCCATAACGGTCGACGGCGACACCTCGACTAATGATACCTTACTGGTCTTGGCATCCAACTGCATTGAAGTGGAAAAGGCAGCTGTTATTGAGGCCATACAGGATGTCATGCAGGAGCTGGCGATCAAGGTGGTTTCCGACGGCGAAGGGGCCACGAAATTGATCACTATCACCGTAACAGGCGCTACGAACGATGAGGATGCCGCCCGCGTGGCACGCTCCGTGGCCGATTCGCTGCTGGTCAAGACCGCTTTGTTCGGGCAAGACCCCAATTGGGGTCGTATCATGTGCGCCATCGGCAACAGCGGCGTGAAAATTGTTGAACAAGCGATTGCGATCCATGTGGCTGGAATGCCGTTTGTTTTAGATGGGAAAGAGGCCCCAGGATTCGATGAGCAGCACGGTCACGCCGTACTTGAACCGCGCGAGGTTGCCATCGATATCGATCTGGGGTTGGGAAAAGGCACCTTCCGGGTATGGACAACGGACATGTCATACAAGTACGTCGAGATCAACGCGGCTTACCGAACATAAGCCTTGCCAGATCCACATTGTCCGATAATATATGTTATGTTAAATTATATTCACGTAACGCAATATTGCTTTCTGGAGATGATTGAGTCGTTATTATCGGGGATGATGAAAGTATACATCCACCTTCCCTGAAATGCGATAGTGCGCAAATGGCTAGCCGTTCTTTCAACCGACTGCGTACGGACCATCACCGGCGGTGCTGTGCATCGAATGGAGATTAAGTTATGAGGATGCAATCCACTTTACTCTTTGAAAAACCCGGGCCTTCGAATACTGATGCCAGCATCCAAACAGTTATGGGCTATCTGAGCGAGAACGCCGTCAAGCATATCGTTGTGGCCTCAACATCGGGCGCTACGGCCCGCGCATTTCAATCAGCGCTAAAAGACATGGATATCAACTTGATTGTAGTAACTCACAGCGTGGGGTTCAAGGAACCCAATCAAGATGAGTTCGATCCCGAAATCCGCGCCGAACTGACCGCGGCGGAAGTCAGGATATGCACCGCTACCATACTGACTCATTCCCTGGAAAAATCCATCATGGAGAAGTTCGGCGGCAGCTACCCCGGCTATATCATCGCGAGTACGTTGCGCCGCTTCGGCGAAGGCACCAAGGTGGCGATTGAGATCGTCATGGAGGCCTGCGATGCCGGACTGATCCCTGAAGACGCCGAAGTCCTGTCCGCAGGAGGCACCGGCAGCGGCACGGACACAATATTGCTCATAAAATCAAAGCCTTCCAAACGATTCCTAGACCTGGAAGTCCTTGAAATCCTTGCACGGCCACGGGGAAAATGATTCTCCTTTTGTCCCTTACGGCACCCCTACCCTCGCATCCCGCCTATCGATGCGAAGGTAGTTGCCGGACAGGTGCATGAAAATTAGTTTTTCAAACACCTGTCCGATATCGGTGCTGAATGCGCTTTACGTGGTCGTCGTCTCCGCCTTAGCCGCTGGGGCCACCATGATGATGGCGCCTACCGGGCATTCCAAGGCGCAGAAACCACAGCCGATGCAGGCCTTTTCATTACGGATATAGGGGTGCCCGTGCTTGTCGCTTCCGGCCGCGCCGCTTAAGGCTAGACACGCGGTCGGGCAAGCATCGAGGCAGATATTGCATGACATACATTTTTTGGCCTCGACCTCGGGCTTAGGCCAGGTGGTTCGTTTCATCATGGCGGCCACGCGGCCGAGGTTGTCGATGACGGCTGTTTTAGGACAGATACGCCCGCAGGCCCCGCAATCGATGCACAGCTCAGGGTTGATGCTGTGTGGTTTTTTGGATTCTCCTGAGATGGCCTTGGTCGGACATACCCGTTTGCAGGCGCCGTCGCCGTTACATGCTTCAGGATTGATGGTATGCGACATATCTGCCTCCTAATTGGTGATGCCGAGCCTGGTCAGCGTCTCAGGCTTTGGTTTTCCGGTTTCCGGGTCCCAACCGAAATGCGCCCAATAGTCATGGGTAAGCTTGTCGATCGCTACGGTACGTCCCTTGTTGGCACCTGTGAGCAAGGGTGGAACGCCCAGCGCCCGATCATGAATCCTTAACTGCTTGGGTTCGATCCCGTGCTTGACATTGAAGGCCTGCTTGATAGTCTGAATACGCTCGCCTATATCCATGTAGTCGTTGGGAGTCTTGTTCCAACCCGTAGCGGCGTTGAGCCACTCAAAGGTCGGGGTGCGCTTGATGCCGATGAAGCAGCCGAACATGCACAAGCCGCTGCCGTTGATGACATTCATGAACTTGCTGCAGGCTCCAGCCTGCTGGATCTTGCCCTCGTCCGCGACATACTTCTCGTTCTTGATGAAGAGCGGTTTGATCTTAGGCAGGCCTTTGACCTTTTTCCAGAGTTGGAACATTTCGTAATACAGCCCAGCGCCAATGGTATGCCGTCCCGGCGTGGGCTCAACCGAGTAGTGTAGTGCGAAACCGGGATCACCGCGGCCGTCGTGCATGGCCGGCTCCTGACCGCCGGCATGGATGGCGAACTTTTCGGAGCCTTTACCGATCTTCTTGGCGGCCACCTTGGATCCGTCGGCCAGGATATCGCCGATGCCTTCACGCTTGATCATCTTGTGGATCAGGGCGATAATGGCGTCGGCATTGCCCCAGGTCAGTTCCAGTCCATCGGTGTTCTCGCGTGTAAGGATGCCGTTTTCGAAACATTCAATGGCAAAGGCCACGGTACCACCGGCCGAGATGGTGTCCATGCCGGCCCGATTCAAGAGCTCGTTCAGGTAGAAGATGCTGTCGGCATCCTCGTTCATCAGGAGGCCGCCCAAGGCCAGCACGGTCTCGTATTCGGGTTTATGCGTTTCGGAATACTTGCCGGAGATCGAGCAGATACCGCCGCACCCCAGTGGGCAGGAATAGCAGTGATATTTTATGGTTTCACACTTGGTCAAGACATCTGAATTTACGGATTTGGATCTTTTAAAACTCCAGTCCGCGTTGCTGCCCTTCCAGTTTTTGATCGGCGAATCGCCCATTCCCACCGACATCTCGTTCATGCTGCCCGTGCCCCAGCTTCTGAGCAAAATCTTGTAGAGCAGGCCGTCCATGGCCATCTGGGTGGGTATTGCGCCCAGAAGCCATCCCAGGTAGGCATTCACCACCCCCGGCCACTTGGGCAAATCAAACTGCACCCAACGGTTGCATTTCTGGCTTAAGTGCTTCATCTCGTCACGGTTGTTGGGCGAGATACGCTTATATCCTTTTAAGACCACTGCTTTGAGCTTCTTGGAGCCCATAACCGCGCCCAGCCCCGAGCGGGCCGCGATACGGCCGCGATCATTGCAGATCCCTGAGATAAGCGAAAGTTTTTCACCGGACGGTCCGATACAAGCCACACGGGCATCGTCGCCGTAGGTATGCATGAGCACTTCCTCGGTCTCGACCGCGTCTTTGCCCCACAGCTCGGAAGCGTCCTTGAGTTCGATGTTGGCATTATCGATGATCAGGTAAACCGGCTTTGGGCTGATGCCGGAAAAGAAGATGCCGTCATAACCGCAACGCTTGATGGCCGGCGAGAATTGTCCACCGCAATTGGCATCGCCCCATCCACCGGTCAAGGGCGACTTGCCCACCGCCGACCAACGGCCGGAAAAGAGGCTGCCGGTGCCGGTCAGCAGTCCCGATACCATACCCAGGATATTATCGGGTCCCAACGGGTCGGCGCCAGCCGGTATGCGGTTGTATAAGAGGTAAGCGCCCAAGCCCTGCCCGGAAAGGTACTGTTCGTATACCGCATCCGGAATGAGCTCCTCCTTGAATTCCCCCTTGCCTAAATCCACGAACAGGACCTTTCCCATGTAGCCTTTTGCCATATGCCCTCCTTATCCTTGCGGCAATTTCTACACTATCAATATCAATATGGCGCGCTGTTCTCTAAAGACGCCCTCCTCTATTGTCAGGCACGTTCGTGGGCCTTCTTGCCGTAGACCCGTTCGTAGGCCTTGCAGAACGGGCACATACCGTCTTCGATGTTTTTGACGAACCAGAAGGCGAATCCTTTTTGCTGAGAGCGCGCATGCCTGCATACCGGGCATTCTACACAGCGCTGAGCCATCCACCGGTCTTTGTTCGAAATCTGAGGCATACTACCTCCTTCGACTTGTATTGAACAGGCAGTATATTATACGAAATGCAGTCCATCCGTAAAGCTTATTATATTATATATTTACGAGCACAATATATCAATACTTTCCGTTGATACCCCTGATCAGCTCACAAAACCTCTCTTTCGCCTCGACTAGTTATCTCATACCTTCAATTTTCTGAGACGCAGGGCATTGGTGATGACCGAAACCGAGCTGAAGCTCATGGCCGCGGCGGCAATCATGGGACTTAAGAGTAATCCGAAGAGTGGATAGAGCGCACCGGCCGCTATAGGAATTCCCAGGGCATTGTAGAGGAAGGCAAAGAACAGGTTCTGTTTGATATTGCGCATGGTGGCCCGGCTCAATGCCCGCGCGCGTACGATGCCGTTAAGATCCCCTTTGACCAGAGTAAGGCCCGCGCTCTGCATGGCCACGTCCGTACCGGTGCCCATAGCGATGCCGACTTGCGCCTGGGTAAGTGCCGGGGCGTCGTTGATCCCGTCGCCTGCCATGGCGACAAACCGGCCTTGGGACTGCAGGAGCTTGATGGTCTCAAGCTTTTCGTCGGGCAGCATCTCAGAGTGCACTTCGTCGATATCGAGCTTGGCAGCCACAGCTTCAGCCGTAATGCGGTTATCTCCAGTCAGCATGACAATACGTATCCCTTCATGGTGGAGGGCATTGATGGCCGCCGGCGTGGTTGACTTGATGGGATCACGTACCCCCAGTATGCCTATGATTTTGCCGTCCGCGACTACAAACAGCGTTGTCTGGTCGGATAATTCTTCATTTGCTGAATTCTTGATCTCATCGGGATTGATGCCGTTTTCCTTCAGCAGGGTCAGATTGCCCAGCAGCACGGAATGAACGCCGATCCTGCCCTTAATTCCGCGACCTGGCAGGGATTGAAAACCTTCGGCCTCACCCAACGGTATGCCGCGGTCTTTGGCACCCTGGATGATAGCCGCCGCCAGGGGATGTTCACTGGACTTTTCCAGACTGCCGGCCAGGAAGAGCAGAAACTTTTCGGTTATATCGCCCATGACTGATACCATCGTCAGGCGCGGTTTACCTTCGGTTAATGTTCCGGTCTTATCGATCACCAGAGTATCAACCTTTTCAAGGGTCTCGATAGCCTGGGCGTCACGAAACAGCACGCCCAGGCTGGCGCCCTTGCCGGTCGCCACCATGATCGACATGGGCGTGGCAAGTCCTAGGGCACAGGGACAGGCTATGATCAGCACCGCGATGCCGGCCACCAGGGCCGAGGCCAGGCGTGGCTCGGGTCCCACCAGGAACCAGACCGCAAAGGCGAGCATAGCTACGGCGATAACCATGGGCACGAAGTACGCGGAGACTCTATCAGCCAGCCGCTGAATCGGCGCCCGGCTGCGCTGGGCCTGAACCACCATCGCCACGATATGGGCCAGCATGGTATCGGCGCCGACCTTTTCGGCCTGCATGATCAAAGACCCGGTGCCGTTCAAGGTCGCGCCGATGATGACATCGCCCGTGCGCTTGGCAACAGGAACCGCTTCGCCGGTGAGCATGGATTCATCCACAGCGCTTAAGCCATCGACCACCTTGCCGTCCACGGGTATCTTTTCACCCGGCCTGATTCGCAGGCGGTCTCCTGGATGGATACGGTCGAGAGTGACATCTTCTTCGGTGCCGTCGGACCTGATACGGCGAGCCACGGCGGGTGCCAGATCCAGCAACGCACGGATAGCCTCGCCCGTGCGGCTGCGCGCTCGTAGTTCGAGCACCTGACCCAGAAGCACCAGCACCACAATCGAGGCCGCCGCCTCGAAATAAACGTTGAGGCTGCCGTCATGATTGCGCAATGCCGGCGGGAATAGTCCCGGTACAAGTACGGCCGTCAGACTGTACAGATAAGCCACGGCGACACCCAGCCCGATCAGCGTGAACATGTTGAGGCTCTTGTTTACCAGCGAAATCCAGGCACGTACAAAGAACGGCCAACCGGCCCAGAGCACGACCGGCGTGGCCAGAATCAGTTCCAGCCACGCAAAACCGGAAGCCGAAAGACCATGGCCGAACCAGCCGCCGGGCATAAGGTGGCGCATGGAGATGAGCATGAGCGGGATGGTTATGATAAGTCCGATAATGAAGCGGCGTCGCATGTCAAGATATTCAGGGTTTTCATCTTCCGCAGCCGCTACTGTTCTTGACTCCAGGGCCATGCCGCAGATCGGGCAGGTACCGGGCTCATCGCGCACGACCTCGGGATGCATGGGACAGGTCCATTGCGTGCGTCGTTGCGGTAGTGCAGGGGCCAGCGGCTCGAGCGCCATGCCGCATTTGGGACAAGCCCCAGGTTTGTCCTGAACAATCTCCGGGTCCATGGGGCAGGTATACATCGTGCCGGGGAGGCTATCGTCAGTCTGGGACGGGGTCGAGGTGGCATCGCCCCGCTGATAGCGCTCGGGGTCGGCCTTGAACTTCTCGACGCATTTCGGATTACAGAAGTAGTACGGCTGTCCCTGATATTCATACTTGATATAGGTCTCGGGCTGATTGGTGGTCATGCCGCAGACCGGATCGCGGTATTCAGCCCGGGTTAGTGTATCCTGCTTGCAGCACCCTGCGCGACTCGGAGTGTCGTGTTCCATCTCGTACCTCTCACGATTTTTGCCGTCAGCTTACCCAGCTGACTGTGACATACTTATAGGTCCTCAAACCATAATATCAAGGCAGTCTACGCAAAGCATCGAGGCCTGAGCCTTAAGAGAAGGCTTGATGGCAGATCAGCTTTTAAGCCTAGCCCGAATGTACATATCGGTTTCTGAATACTTTTTCCACTTAACATAATAACGCAATCTGGATGAGAATCGAGGCAACAGGGCTTTGACTATTTCCTTGAGCATACTGCTCAAATCAAGACGCACAAAAGGATACTTCCGTATGCACTGGATCTCAAAACCCAGTCGCTCGAGAATGCCCACTACGATCGCCTGTGAAGCGAAACTCAGATGGTCGGGCAGACAGAATGGACGATAATGATCATGGGCCGTGAAATCCGCCGTATCGCCGGTCTGCATGATAAGTTGTCCTCCCGGCTTCAATAATTTCTTCAAGCTTTCCAGAAATCGCGGCGGATCCGGCAGATGGGAGTACACGTTCAAGAGCGAGATGACATCGTATTGTCCCGTATGCGTCTCGAGGTCAAAATATCCGACATTCAGTCCCCGCCTGCGCGCCGAGGCCTGTTTATGGACATTGGGTTCGGTACCAGTCACGCTGACCTTCCCGGATGCATATTTTTGAACGGCCAGCATAAACTCCCCGTGTCCGCAACCGACGTCGAGCCATGTACGGTGATCGCCCATGTTTCCGCCGAAGAGATCATCGAGAACCCTGCCATAGACACGCACCCGGCCCGGATTGAATACCCCCGTCATATCGAGTTCCTTGAGCCCCGTATGTTTGCCCTGCTTGTGTGCCTGGGAAATCTGATCCTCACTAGGCCGGTTTTCGACGTACAAAAGTCCGCACGTTCCGCACTTCACCAACGTGAAGCCGTTCTCTTCGGCATAGAAGCTGTGCTGCCCCGAACCGCAATAGTAACATTGACCTGTTCTCATGCCCCTGATCCTCTCGGATTTATCATTAGTCTTTCTCTTTCACAAAGGCCAGCAGTACCGCGCCCAGGACGAACAACAGGGCTACCGAGCTTATGCCAAGGCGCGAGGCCATGGATCCGGCCATTCCCATATCCCTGGCCAGCAGGCCGACTCCGGCCATGAGCACCGGTCCGATGACTACGGCGAACTTGCCAAGCATGTTGTAAAAACCGAAAAATTCAGCTGCCTTGTCGGCCGGAATGAGACGAGCGTAAAAAGAGCGGCTTAAGGCTTGTATGCCCCCCTGTACCAGACCGATGGTGACGGCCAAGGCGTAGAACTCATAGGCGTGGCGCATAAATCCCCCCCATACCGCGATACATATATAGACGCCAATGGCCAGGTAGATGCCGCGTTTGGCGCCAATACGGCCACCCAGCCAACCGAATGCAATGGCTGAGGGAAAACCCACGAACTGAGTGACGAGCAGGGCCAGAATCAGGTCGTTTGATTGAAATCCGATGGACATGCCGTAGTCCACGGCCATACGCACGATGGTGTCCACGCCGTCTATATAGAGCCAGTATGCCAAGAGAAAAATAAAGATGTGTCTGATGGAGCGTATCTCATGGAATGTGCGGATCACCTGCACAATACCCGACCGCACGGCCCACCTTGTATTATGCGCGCCTTCGGCACGCGGTTCAGGGACAAAGAGCATGACCGGGATGGAAAAAACGGCCCACCAGATACCGACCGTGAGAAAGGCAAACCGCACGGCTTGGCCGGTGTCGGCAAAGCCGAACAGGCCGGGATGAAGGGCCATCACGACGTTGAGCGCAAACAGCAGCCCTCCCCCTAAGTACCCCAAGGAATAGCCCAGGGCCGAAACCCAGTCCATTCTATGTGGTGAGGCCACGGCCGGAAGCAGGCTGTCGTAGAAGATATTGCCTCCCGAAAAACCGATGGTGGCCAGGGCATACAGTACTATCGCATACGGCCATTGTCCCTTGGATACAAAGAAGAGGCCGGCGGTCATGACCACGCCCATGCCGGCAAAGAACAGCAGAAAATGCTTCTTGGCCGAACCGCTGTCAGCAATGGCGCCGAGGATCGGAGCCAGAAGAGCCACCGCAATGCCGGCCAGGGAATTGGCCAGTCCCAGGCGGGCCGTGCTCACGACCGGATCAGCGCCGGTGCTCCAGTATTGTTTAAAAAAAACCGGGAAGAAGCCTGCCATGACCGTGGTGGCGAAAGCAGAATTTGCCCAGTCATAGAGCGCCCACGACAGGACGGATTTCCTCTCATCCGTCATGAGGTTGTCCCTTGCATGCGTGCATAACGGCATCTAAAAGGACGACAGTCGGAGAGTCAATGAAATAAAGACATAAGATCGCCTCATGCCCGCCTGCAGGTAATGAGGTTCATGCGCACTCCCATCGTCAAAGACAACGGCCCGCCCTCAGTGGGGCGGGCTGATCTTATCTAATAGACCTTTTCTTCGGATAGCGCTTCCGGCGAGATCTTATCCCGGAACAAGCGATAGACCCAGATCTTATAGGCGATGACGATGGGTACGAAGATCAGGGCCACGACGGTCATGATGGTTAAAGTGAGCCGGCTGGAGGATGAGTTGTAAATGGTCAGGCTGTAGGCCGTGTCGATGCTGGAGGGAATCAGGTTGGGGAACAGACCCACGATACCGGTGAAGGCCACCATGACGATGGTGACACATGAAGCGACAAAGGCCTTGAGCGCCTGAGAGCGGACCAGGAACAGCTTGATCAGTATAAGCGCGGCCACGGCCGCCAGGGGGACGACCAGGAGCACGGGAGCGGAGATATAGTTCTCATAGAGATGCGTTGCCAGTGCGGTATGGACCAGGAAGATCACGGCCACGGCCAGGAGTACCAGCCAGGCCTTGCCAGCCAGCGCCACAGCGCGCTCGCTGATCGCGCCGCTGGTCTTGACGCCCGTATAGATGGCTCCGTGCACGACGAACAGGGCCACGAAGAGGACGCCGGTGACCAACCCGTAGGGATTGAGCAGCGAGAGAAAATTGCCGTGATAGCCGGCCGCGTCCATGGGCAGGCCCTCGAAGATATTGCCGAAAGCCACGCCCAGGAGCAGGGCGATCAGAAAGCTGCTCACCTGGAAGCCCCTATCCCAGGTCTTTTTCCAGCCGGGTGCGGCCACCTTGCCCCGGAATTCCAGAGACACGCCTCGGATAATGAGAGAGAAAAGCAGTAAGAGTAAGGCCGTATACAAGTAGCTGAACATGAGGGCATAGGTGGTGGCAAAGGCCGCGAAGGTAGCACCGCCGGCCGTGATCAGCCAGACCTCGTTGCCGTTCCACACCGGACCGACGATTTCCACCGTGGCCAGACGCTCGTTTTCATTCTTTGTCAGAAAAGGCTGCAACATGCCCGTGCCGAGCACGAAGCCGTCCAGCATGAAGTAGACCGCCCACAGGACAGCCCACAGGACGAACCAGGTGATTTGCAGTGCTTGCAAGGTATCCATATACTCCCCCCTCTAAAGGACCTTAACCGGTCCCTGCTTGGCGTACTTGGCCAAGAGATAGACGTCCACGATACCCAGCAGGGTATAAACCAGGGTAAATCCGATCAACGACATGACGACCTGCCCCGTGGAGATGGAGCGCGAAACCGCATCCGAGGTCTTCAAGAGGCCGTATACGATCCATGGCTGCCGTCCCACCTCGGCCACGATCCATCCGAGCTGCACCACGATATAAGGCAGTGCGATTGAAACTACCATGACCTTGAGGAAAAATGGGCTGGTCTCGAGTTTGTTGCGCAGGGATAGCCATACCGCGATGAGCGAAATGAGGAACATCAACATGCCCAGCATAACCATGAAGCGGAAGCTGTAGAAGGTCAGCCCCACAGGCGGTCTCAGATCGCGGGGGATATCCTTGAGGCCTTTGACCTCGGCATTCGGGTCGTGGTAGGAGAGCAGGCTGGTCAGTTTCGGTATGGTGAGCATCTCAATTGCATTGCGTTCACCCATGCTGTCCGGCACCACGATCAGGCTCAAACCCGCGCCTTTCTGAGTATCCCAGATCGCCTCCATGGCGGCCAGCTTGGAAGGCTGCACCTTGGCGATCTCCACCCCATGGAAGTCGCCCGTGGCCAGGACCACGATGCCGGCGAGGAGTCCGAATAAAGCAGCCATATTGAACGATCGTTTGAAGAACTCGACCTCGTTCTTCCTTAAGAGATGCCAGGCCGCTACTCCGGTTACGAAGAAGGCCGCCAGGACATAGCCTGAAAACAGGGTATGAAAAAACTTGATCCAGCCGTAGGGATTACTCACCACGGCCATGAAGTCGGTCATTTCAGCGCGTCTGGTTATGAGTGGATTGCCGATGATATCGACCATCTTGGAGCCTATCGGATTCTGCATCCAGCCGTTGGCCAGGAGAATCCACAAGGCCGAAAGGTTGGTGGCAAACGCCACAATCGTAATGGCTAGGGCGTGGGCGCGTGCTGAAATCTTGTCCCAGCCGAAAATCCAGACGCCGATGAAGACCGATTCCAGGAAGAACGCCAAGGTGGCCTCGATGGCCAGGGGCGCGCCAAAAATATCACCCACGTACTTGGAGTATTCGGCCCAGTTCATACCGAACTGAAACTCCAGGGTGATGCCGGTTACTATCCCCAAGGCGAAGTTGATGAGAAAAAGCTTGCCCCAAAAACGTGCCATACCGAGCCATGTCGCATCCTTGGTCTTCACATAACGCCATTCCATCCAGGCCACCAGCACAGAAAGGCCCAGGGTCAAGGGCACGAAGATAAAATGAAACATGCTGGTGACGGCGAACTGCAACCTGCTCAACATCAGAACATCCATACCCAACCTCCCTCCATGTCTTTATGATGGAAATAATCCGTGTTTGCCGCTTACCATCAGGGTAATGGCGGCAAGCAAATATTTATATCCCTTGCGCCAAGGATTTCAGGCTCACCTCTTCCAGGATTCCCTTGGTCACAGCCTGGAGACGGCGCCATACCGGATGCACCGGGCATGTCGGCTTGAATGCGCATGCATGATCATCCATCAGACAGGTGTTGGGCATAATCGGACCTTCGACGGCCTCCACGATCTGTCCCAGCGTGATCATTTGGGCCGGCCGCGCCAGAGCGACCCCCCCACCCTGCCCTTTATAAGATAGTATTAGTCCTTTTTCACCCAATTCCTGGAAGATCTTTGACAGAAACGCCTGTGGGGCCTGCATGGTACGAGCAATCTCACCGATCATCGCTGATCGCCCGTTTTCCATACTTGCCAGGTAAAGCATGCCCCGTATGGCATATTCGGCCTTGCGTGTCAGCTCCATCATAAGACTAACCCTTTTCGGATCATTTTTGTCTTATTAATGACAATTGCAACGAGGTTGTCAAGTGATTTCTGAAGGGGCAATCACCTCGCGAGATAAACCCAGCCGGTCGGTGATCCTGGTTGTCTCAGGTAGTGCGTCTCAGAAGCTTATCAGCAGCCAGGCGCGTCCCGACTTCCAGCGAGTCGGTCTCGATGCCCAGCCCGGCAAGAAAGTTCCGGTATTGCAACTGCGCACCGGGTTCGATGCCGGGGATGGCAGTGCCGCATGCCTGTATGAAGGCGATCACGCCCTGGGCCTCATGGGTAATGTGTCCTGAGACCAGGGCAAGCACGGTATTTGCAGCCTGAAGGTCGTCCAGCCGGTGCGAGATGTGGATAACCGTTTTGCCGTGCATGCGGTTGAGCTCGCGTACCGTGACCAGAAAGATGTCACGGCTTTGCGGGTCGAGCATGGCCGCGCCTTCGTCCAGGATGAGCACGTCGGTATCCATGGCCAGCTGTCCGGCAAAAACCACCTTGGCCAATTGACCGCCCGAGATGGCCGAGGTGAGCGCCAGGCGTAGCTCCGAGCTGTGAGTTATAGAAAGGGCCTGATCGATGCGTCGTCTGATCTCACGAGACGGAAGGTTCAGGTTCTCGGGACCGAAGGCAATATCCTCCTCCACCACCAGGCTCACGACCTGGTTTTCGGGATTCGCCAACACCAGACCAATGCGGTGGCCGTGGGTATCGATCCGGCCGCTGTCGGGGGTTAGGATTCCGGCCATGAGATAGGCCAAGGTGGTCTTGCCGGAACCATTGGGGCCTACTACACCGTAGTAGGCCCCTTTGTTAATGATAAGATCGATGTTGTCGAGGACCGGATGGCCCCCATAGGCAAGGCTGACGCCTTCTAACGTTACGGCCCTGATCAAGACTTCCCTGTGGTTTTGGCCGGTTCCGTCCACTCCATGATGACCGTTGGTGCATTGTCGCCCTTGCGGTTGGCCGAGCGGATCATACGCGTATAACCGCCGTTGCGGCCGGTAAAGCGCGGAGCAAGGTCTTTGAAAAGCTTGCCCAGAGCTTCCTTGGTCTTGACTGTGGCGCCGGCCCGGCGGATGGCTGCCAAATCACCCTTCTTTCCCAAGGTGATCATCCTGTCGGCCAGCTTGCGCAACTCCTTGGCGCGCGTGGCCGTGGTAGTGATGCGTTCATGCATGATGAGCGAGGTGACCATGTTCTTGAGCATGGCTTCCCTAATGTCCGTTTTTACGCCGAGTTTTCTTCCTGATATACGATGGTACATGGTTTCACCCCTACTTGCTTTCCTCTTCTTCCATCTTCTTCCTGCGGGCCTCGATCTCCTCCGGAGACGGCAGGTCCGGCAGCTTTATCCCGATATGGAGTCCCATCTTGGCGAGCTTTTCCTTGATCTCCTCCAGGGACTTCCGGCCGAAGTTCTTGGTTCTTAAAAGCTCGGCCTCGGTTTTCTGCACGAGCTCGTAGATATACGTCATGTTGGCATTCTTGAGACAGTTGGCCGACCTGACCGAGAGTTCCAGCTCTTCCACGGTGCGGAAGAGGTTTTCGTTCAAAAGCTTCTCGCCCTTTTCAGCCTCGACCTTGCGTTCGATCTCTTCCTCCTGGAAGTTAATGAACACGTTCATGTATTCCTTCTGGATCTTGGCGGCATAGGCCAACGCATCTTCGGGGCGTACGATGCCATCGGTCCAGATCTCCAGGGCCAGGCGGTCATAGTCGGTGCGACGCCCGACGATGGTGGGCGTGACGTTGAAGGATACGCGCCTGACCGGCGAGAAGATGGCGTCGATAGCGATCCACCCCTGACCTTCGATCTTTTCCTTGTTCAACTCAGCCGGCACATAGCCGCGGCCCCATTCCACCAGCATCTCCATCTTGAGGGTCATCTTGCCCTCGATCGTGGCGATGACCTGGTCGGGGTTCATGATGTCGATATTCGCGCCGGTTTTAATATCGCCGGCCGTGACCGTACAGGGTCCCTGTTTTTCCAGGGTGACGGTCTGCGGCTTGTCCGTATGCATGCGGAGTACGACCTTCTTGAGGTTCAGGATGATGTTGGTGACATCCTCGTAGACCCCCGACATGCTCGAAAACTCGTGCAGCACGCCCAGCGATTCGTCGAATTTCACACCAATGATCGCGGATCCATAAATCGATGATAAGAGGATCCTTCTGAGCGAGTTGCCGATGGTCACACCGAATCCCCGCTCGAGGGGTTGGGCATTGAAGCGTGCATAGGTGTCGGTATGGGTGGATTCCACGATCTCCAGTTTATTGGGTTGTACGATCTCTTTCCAGTTCTTTTCTATCATCGTAAACTTTCGCCCCTATTTATTTGGAGTAGTATTCCACTATCAGAGTTTCCTCAACGGCCATGGGCATATCCTTGCGCTCAGGCAATGCCTTGACCGTACCCTTACGCGCCTCTCTATCGATCTCGATCCATTCCAGATGTCCCCTGGCCTCGCTGGTTTCCAGGGCGTTCTCGATAGCGACGAGTTTCTTGCTCTTTTCCTTGACCTCCACCGTATCCCCGGCTTTGATCAGGAAGGAGGGGATATCGGTCTTGCGGCCGTTGACCATGAAATGCCCGTGCGAGACGAGCTGACGTGCCTCATTGCGTGAAGAGGCAAAGCCCATGCGGTACACGATGTTGTCGAGACGACGCTCGAGCAGGATCATGAGGGTCTCGCCGGTCTGTCCGGAAGCCCGCTTGGCCATCTCGTAGTAGTGTTTGAACTGTGATTCCGAAACTCCATAGGAGGAACGGACCTTCTGCTTCTCCCTGAGGTGCAGCCGGTATTCACTCACCCGCACCCTGCCCTGTCCATGCTGTCCCGGGGCATAGTTGCGGTGCTCGATGGCACATTTATCCGTGTAGCAGCGGTGGCCTTTCAGGAAGAGCTTGGAACCTTCCCGGCGACAAATCTTGCAAACTGGTCCAGTATATCTCGACACCTGTCTTTCCTCCTTTATACGCGGCGTTTCTTGGGCGGACGGCACCCATTGTGAGGAATGGGAGTTACGTCCTTGATGCCGCTGACGCGAATGCCGCTGGCATGTATGGCCCGCAGAGCCGATTCGCGTCCGCCGCCCGGCCCCTTGATGTAGGCGAAAACGCTTTTAACGCCGGATTCCTGTGCCTTCTTGCAGGCCTCCTGGGCCGCCATCTGCGCCGCGAACGGGGTCGATTTGCGCGATCCCTTGAAACCCTGGGATCCGGCGCTGGCCCAGGAAACGGTGTTCCCGGCGGCATCCGTGATGGTTATGATGGTGTTGTTGAAGGTAGCCTGGATATGAACGGTACCTTCCGAGATATCCTTTTTGACCTTCTTTTTGCTTGTCCTCTGTCGTGGATTAGCCATGCCTTATTGCTCCCCTAGCCTATTTCTTCTTGCCGACGACGACACGGCGCGGGCCTTTGCGCGTCCTGGCATTGTTATGCGTGTGCTGACCTCGTAGCGGCAAACCCTTGCGGTGCCGGATACCCCGATAGCAGGCGATGTCCATGAGCCGCCTGATGTTCATGGTGGTTTCGCGCCGCAGATCGCCTTCCACGATGAGCTGACCGCCGATATAGTCACGCAGCAAAGCCACTTCGTGCTCAGTGAGATCATCGCTCTTCTTCGCCGGATCTACTTTAGTCTCGGCGAGGATCTTATTGGCCGTGGTTCTGCCTATGCCGTAAATATAGGTCAAGGCAATCTCAATCCGCTTGTTTCTGGGCAAATCTACCCCTGCGATACGTGCCAAGTGCCGCCTCCTTACCCTTGTCTCTGGTTATGCCGCGGGTTGGTACAGATCACCCGTATCACCCCGTCTCTCTTAATAACCTTGCAGTTCCTACATCGTTTCTTTACCGATGCCCTTACCTTCATGACGTACTCACCTCATTTCGCCCGGTATACGATCCGACCCTTGGAGGGGTCGTAGGGCGATATTTCTACCTGGACTTTATCGCCCGGCAGGATACGGATGTAATGCATCCGCATCTTGCCGGAGATGTGTGCCAGGATCTTGTGACCGTTCTTCAGTTCCACCAGAAACATGGCATTGGGAAGCGGTTCAATCACTGTCCCTTCGGTCTCAATGACATCCTTTCCCATATATCCCCGTTAGGCCCCGATCGCTTTGGTGATCGATGCCTCAACCTGCGGCATGCTGCCGGTGCCGTCCACCTTGCGCACGATGCCTTTGGCGCCGTAGTAGTCGATCAGCGGTGAGGTCTGCTTGTGATAATTGGTGAGCCTCTGCCGGATCGTCTCTTCCTTGTCATCATCGCGCGTGTAAAGATCGCTACCGCACTTATCGCATTTGCCGGCCACCTTGGGCTTGTAGGTCTCGATATGGTGCATGTTGCCGCAGGCGCTGTTCCGGCAGGTAAGCCGGCCGGTCAGGCGGCTGACCAGATAGTCGTCCGGGACGTCGATAACCACCACGTGGTCAAGCTTGGAGCCTGATTTGGCCAGCATGGCATCCAAGGCCTTGGCCTGATCGAGGCTCCGCGGGAAGCCGTCCAGCACATACCCCTTCTTGCAATCGTCCTTTTTGAGCCGCTCGTCCACCACACCGATAACGACATCGTCGGGCACCAAAGCGCCCTTGTCCATGAACTCCTTGGCTTTCAGACCCATGGGGGTCCCTTCCTTGACCGCCGCGCGGAACATATCGCCCGTCGAAATCTGGGGCACGCCCAAACGATCAATCATCCTTTTTGCCTGAGTGCCTTTACCGGCACCCGGAGGCCCAATCAAGATAATATTCATATACCATTCCCCCTTTTAGAGTGCTCTCACCGTCTTGATTTAATGCGCCCAGTCTTCAAAAGACCTTCATATTGCCTCGATATAAGATGTGATTCGACCTGGCTCATGGTGTCTAAGGCCACGCCGACCACGATCAAGAGCGAGGTGCCTCCGAAATAGAACGGGACGTTGGCCCAGCTGGTCAATATCTGCGGCAGGACGCATACGGCGCTTAAATAAACGGCGCCCGCCAGGGTCAAGCGCGAAAGGACCTTATCGAGGTAATCGGCCGTAGCCTTGCCCGGCCTTATCCCCGGGATGTATCCGCCATACTTTTTGAGATTGTCGCTGACATCCATGGGGTTGAATACCACGGCGGTATAAAAATAGGTGAAGAAGACGATCAACGCAACATAGATGAGATTATACAGGATATGACCCTGTCCCATGAAGTCGGAGACGGTTCTCACCCAGCCCGCATCAGGGAAAAACTGAGCGATTGTGGCCGGGAATACCAGCAGGGAACTCGCGAAGATGGGCGGGATGACACCCGAGGTATTGATCTTCAAGGGCATATGCGTATTCTGACCGCCATAGACCTTGCGGCCACGGATCTGCTTGGGATACTGGATGGGCACGCGACGCTGCGAGGTCTCCATGAAGACGATACCCGCGATCACGCCGAATACCAGCAGCACTACCAGGATGAAGACAAAGAGGTTGAGCTCGCCCGTTCCGACCAGACGGCCGGTGTTATAGATGGCGATAGGCAGCCTGGCCACGATGCCGGCAAAGATGATGAGCGAGATTCCGTTGCCGATACCGCGTTCCGTGATTTGCTCACCCAGCCACATCAGGAAGCATGTCCCGGTGGTAAGGGTAACGGTTGCCACCAACCGGAAGGCCAAACCGGGGTTGTACGCCACGGTTTCTCCGCCGGGCCCTGCCATCTGCTCTACGCCCATGGTCATGAAATAACCCTGGATGACGCACAGCAGCACGGTTAGATAGCGGGTATATTGGGTCAGCTTATGCCGCCCGGCAGGTCCCTCTTTCTGCAGGGCCTCGAAGGGTGGGTACACCATGCCCAAAAGCTGCACGATGATGGAGGCGCTGATGTAGGGCATGATCCCCAGCGCGAAAATTGACAACGTCCGCAGGCCCCCGCCGGAAAACATGTCGAACATGCCCAAAAGCGTCCCGGACTGGGCATCAAACCATTCCTGCATCATGGCCGAATTGATTCCCGGCGTGGGAATATGAATGCCGATGCGATAGACCAGCAGCATAGCCAGCGTAAAAAGAATGCGCTTCTGCAGCTCGGGAACCTTGCCGGTCATGAGGCCTTCGAATCCGGACGCCACCTTTTACCTCACACGCTCTCGAACGTACCGCCGGCTTTGACGATTTTATCGATAGCCGCTTGCGAGGCCTTGTCCAGCCGGACGGTTAAGGCAACGGTGATTTCGCCCGTCGCCAGGAGCTTAATCTGCGCCTTGGCCTTGGCCTTACCCTTGGCCACCAAGGCGGCCTTGTCTACCACGCTGCCAGCCTCGAAACCGGCCAGGTCCGCGATGTTGACGGCCAGATACTCGGTTCGGAAGGCATTCTTGAAACCGCGCTTGGGCAGCCTACGATAAATCGGCATCTGGCCGCCTTCGAACCACCCCGGGATAGAAGCACCGGAGCGGGCTTTCTGTCCTTTATGTCCCTTGCCCGAGGTCCCGCCGGTGCCGGAGGCATCGCCACGACCCAGACGTTTGGTCTTTTTCCGCGATCCGGGCGCCGGGCTTAAATTGGAAAGATTCAACATCTTAAACCTCCTCGAACGCAACCAGGTGCGCGACCTTGCGGATTGCGCCCCTTACCGCCGGGCTGTCACCAAGCACCCGGGAGCTGCCGCGTTTGCCTAAGCCCAGTGCCTTGACCGTTTCTTTCTGCTTTCTGGTGCAACCTATCACCGAACCGGTGCGTGTCACCTTGATTGTGCCTGCCATGGATTCCCCCGCCTATACCTTAATCTAAGCCCTAGGACTCAGTTCGATGCCGCGCTTCTGACTGACTTGTTCGACCGTTTCGAGCCGTGCCAGGGCATCGAAGGTGGCCTGAATCACATTGTGGTGGTTACGACTGCCCAGCGTTTTGGCCACGACATTATGGATACCGGCCGCTTCCATGACGGCGCGCACGGCGTTGCCGGCGATAATGCCGGTTCCGTTCGGCGCCGGTTTCAGGAGGACGCGACCCGCGCCGCTGATTCCGATCACGGCGTGCGGTATGGTCCCGCCCACGATCGGCACGTCCACCATGGCCTTCTTGGCAACCTCCACGCCTTTGCGGATGGAAACCGAGACCTCGCGTGCCTTGCCTATCCCATGTCCGACCTTGCCGTTGCCGTTGCCCACCACGGTCAGGGCGCTGAAGCGGAAACGCTTGCCGCCCTTAACGACCTTGGCCACCCGGTTCACGAACACGACCTTGTCGATGAACTGATCCGTTCCCTCTTCCAGTCTCTCTCTCTCAGCCAAAGCACAACTCCTTGTCTAGAACTTGAGGCCGCCTGAGCGCGCCGCTTCCGCCAGGGCCTTCACCTTGCCATGGTACCTGTATCCGCCGCGATCGAACACCACCTGTTCGATGCCCTTGGCCGTCGCTTTCTGAGCCAGTAGCGCGCCGACTTCCTTGGCCGTCTCACAGGTGTTTCCCTTGAGCTTGCCGGCCAGTTCCTTGCTCATGCTTGAGGCGGCCACGAGGGTTACGCCCAAGGTGTCGTCGATTATCTGGGTATAGATATGTCGGTTGCCGCGGTACACGCTCAAGCGCGGCCGTGCGGTCGTGCCGCTCACCGTTCTCCGGACCCTTTTCTTCCTGATCACCTGTGCTTGTTTACTTGAAATCCTGCTCACGGTTCTACTCCCTTATGCCTTAGCCTTTGGCCGCGCTCTTGCCAGGCTTGATGCGCACCACCTCGTCGATATAGCGTATGCCCTTGCCTTTATAGGAATCCGGCGGTCTGATCTTGCGGATCTTAGCTGCCGTATTTCCGATCAGTTCGTTGTCGATGCCTTCCAGATCGATCATGCCTTCTTTGGATACCGTGGCCTTGACGCCCTCAGGCAAGGAGAACTCCACCGGATGCGAATAGCCTACATTGAGCACCAGAGAGTTGCCCTTGGCCTCGCCGCGGTAACCGATGCCCACGATGCGCAGGCGTTTGACGAACCCGGACGTGACCCCGGTCACCATGTTGTTGACCAGCGCGCGCATGAGTCCCTGGTAGGCATTGGTCTGTCGTTCCTCGTCCTTCACCGCAAAGCTGAGCTGCTTGTTCTCCTGGCTGATCGCCAGGTTGCCCACCAGCTTCTTGGACAATTCACCTTTGGGACCTTTGACCTTGATTAATCCGTCCTCAATTTTTACCGTCACCCCATCCGGAATCGGGATGGGCATCTTTCCTATTCTTGCCATGGCTCAACTACTCCTTACCACACGTTGATGAGGACTTCGCCGCCGATACCTAGCGTCTTGGCCTTGGTATTGGTCATGACGCCCTGCGACGTACTGACGATCGAGACCCCCAGTCCGTCCCGCACGGTCTGCAATTTCTCGGCTCCCCGGTACATGCGCCGACCGGGCTTGCTTACCCGCTCGATGGTGGTAATGACATGCCGGGAGTTATGATACTTGAGGTTGACCCGCAAAATACCCTGCTTGGCGTCCTCGATCACTTTATAGGCCTTGATGAAACCTTCCTTGAGGAGGATATCCGCGATAGCCAGCTTCATCTTGGAGGCCGGTATATCCACGCTTTCCATGCGGGCCCCCGCGGCGTTCTTGATGCGCGTTATCATATCGGCGATTGGATCATTAACCATGCTTTTTCCCCTTTACCAGCTGGATTTCTTCAGGCCCGGAATCTCACCCCGCATGGCCATGTTCCGTAAACACAACCGGCAGACGCCGAACTTGCGGTAAGTGGCGCGCGGCCGCCCGCATATCGAGCAGCGTGTATAAACGCGCACCTTGAATTTGGGCGTTCTCTTCTGTTTCGCGATCAACGATTTCTTGGCCATACGTTCCCCTTATCTCCGAAATGGCATGCCAAAAGCAGCCAGAAGGCTACGGCCTTCCTCGTCCGTCCCGGCCGTAGTCACCACCGTGATGTTCATACCACGCGTCTTATCGATCTTGTCGTAGACGATCTCCGGGAATATACCCTGTTCCTTGAGCCCCAGGGTATAATTGCCGCGTCCATCAAAGCCCTCGGGCGAAATGCCCCGAAAGTCACGCAAGCGCGGCAGCACGGCGTTGACCAGCCGGTCCAGGAACTCGTACATGCGCGCCCCGCGCAACGTCACCATGCAGCCGATGGGCATGCCCTCGCGTACCTTGAAGGAGGCGATCGACTTGCGCGCCTTGGTCACCACCGGCTTCTGTCCCACTATGGCGGTGATCTCCTCGGCGGCCTTGTCGATGACCTTGACATCCTGTACGGCATCACCCAGTCCCATGTTGATGACGATCTTGGTCAGCTTCGGAACCTGGTTAATATTGGCATACCCGAATTCCTTGACCAAACCGGGCACGATCTCTTTCCGGTAAACTTCACTCAGCCTTGCCATAACCTACCTCTTACCTTTAAAACTCTTGGCCGCAGCGTTTGCACGCGCGCACCTTGCTGCCGTCCTTGTGGACCGTATAGCCGATCCTGACCCCCTTGGCGCATTTGGGGCAGTACAGGGCCACATTGGACACGTGGATGGAGGCCTCTTTTTCGACAATCCCGCCCTGTGAGTTCTTGGTGGGTTTGGTGTGCCGCTTGATCATATTGACGCGCTCCACGTACACGCGATCCTTCTTGGCGAGCACTCTGATGATCTTGCCCTGTCGGCCCTGGGACTTGCCGGAGAGCACCACCACGGTATCGCCCTTCTTCACCTTCATGGATTCATATTTGGGCATGGCTTTCCTCTCCTACAGCACTTCCGGCGCCAGCGAGACGATCTTCATGAACTTGCGCGCACGCAGTTCGCGCGCCACGGGTCCAAAGATACGCGTGCCCACTGGTTCCATCTGATTGTTGATGATGACGGCCGAATTTTCGTCGAAGCGGATGCAGCTGCCGTCGCCGCGTTTAAACGTGCGCTTGGCCCTGACCACCACTGCCTTGACCACGTCACCGCGCTTGACCTTGGAATTGGGCATGGCATCTTTTACGCTACAAACGATGATATCGCCGAGCGTGGCATACCTGCGTCTTGATCCTCCGAGGACCTTGATGCACATGACCTCTTTCGCACCGGAATTATCCGCCACCTTGAGTCTGGTTTGCTGCTGAATCATTTGTAGCCTCCGCTAATCCTGTCGCGCCACGATCGCCGTCACCCGCCAGCACTTGCCCTTGCTGATCGGCCGGCATTCCATGATCCGTACCCGGTCGCCGACCTTGCAGGTATTGGCTTCGTCATGGGCCATAAACTTGCGGCGGCGGCGGATGTATTTCTTGAATACGGGGTGTTTTTCAAGCCGTTCAATCGTCACAACCACGCTCTTGTCCATCTTATCGCTGGTGACTATCCCCTCGAGCTCCATCTTGTTCGCTTTTTCCATTACTGCTTCTCCCTGAGGATGGTGTTGATGCGGGCCACGTCGGCACGGAGCTTCGCTAGGATACTCTTATCATTAAGCTGCCCCATGGCGTTCTTGAAACGCGCATCCATGAGCTCGCGCTTGTTTTTCTCCTTCAGGTCCTTGAGCTCCTGCACGCTCTTCTCGCGCATCTTACTGGGCTTCATGGAGACCCTCCTTTACCGCGAAACGGGTCTTAATGGGCAGCTTGTGCGAGGCCAGACGGAAGGCCTCCTTAGCCTGCTCCAACGTAACCCCGTCAATCTCAAAGAGGATGCGGCCCGGTTTGATCACCGCCACCCATTCCTCGGGCGCGCCCTTGCCTTTACCCATGCGGGTTTCAGCCGGTTTCTTGGTGATGGGTTTGTCCGGGAATATCCTGATCCAGGTCTTGCCTCCGCGTTTGACATAGCGGGTGATGGCGATACGGGCGGCCTCGATCTGACGGGCTGTGATCCAATGCGGCTCCAGAGCCTGCAGTCCGTAGCTGCCGAACGACACCCGGGAACCCCTTTCCGGGCTTCCCTTCATGCGTCCGCGAAACTGTTTCCGGTGTTTGACCTTATTAGGCATCAACATGACATGTTCTCCTTAGGCGGACGCCTCTTCCTTTCCTTTGATGATGTCGCCGTGATAGACCCACACCTTGACGCCGATCACGCCGTACATTGTGCGAGCCTCGGCAAAGCCGTAATCGACATCGGCCCGCAAGGTCTGGAGCGGCACCCTGCCTTCGCGGTACCATTCCCGGCGCGCGATCTCGGCCCCGGCCAGACGGCCCGAACAAGCCACCTTAATGCCTTGGGCTCCTAAGCGCAACGCCTGACTGACGGCCTTTTTCATGGCCCGGCGGTAAGCCACGCGACGTTCCAGCTGGCCGGCGATACCCTCGGCCACGATCTGGGCGTCGGCCTCGGGACGTCTGACTTCCTTGATCTCCAGCATGATTTCCTTTTTCACGAAAGCGCCCAGGTTGTTCTTGAGCTGCTCGGTGCCCTGGCCTTTGCGGCCGATGACCAAACCCGGACGTCCGGTAAAGATCACCACCTTGACCTTATTGGCGGCGCGTTCGATGGCGATATTGGAGACTCCGGCGTGTTTCAAGGAACCTGTTATATATTCCCGGATGCGGTAGTCTTCGTGCAGCAGGTGATCAAACCCCTTTTCCGCAAACCATTTGGCCTTCCAATCCTTGGTGACTCCCAGCCGGTAGCCGTATGGATGTATCTTCTGTCCCACGCATGACCCCTTTCTATAACTCGTCCAGCACTACCGCGATGTGGCTGGTCCGCTTGATTATCCTGGTGGCGCGCCCCTGTGCCCGCGGCATGAAGCGCTTCAAACGCACGCCCTCGTCCACCTGAATGGACTTGACGTACAGATTATCCACATCTACCGTGCCCGTCTGCATGGCATTGGCTACGGCCGAGTTCAGCACCTTGTAGATCACGTTCGATCGCTTGTTGGTCATGAGCTTCAAGATGGTTAGTGCCTCGGAGATGGTTTTTCCGCGAACTTGATCGGCCACCAACCGTGTCTTGCGGGGGCTTACGCGGGTATGTCGTAAAACGGCGCGTGCTTCCATAGCCTACTTCCCCTTTGATTTACGGTCGGCGGCATGCCCGTAGAAGGTTCGCGTCGGCGAAAATTCACCGAGCTTATGCCCCACCATGTCCTCGGTCACGTACACCGGGATGAATTTACGTCCATTGTGCACGGCAAAGGTGATGCCCACGAATTCCGGCAGGATCACCGAACGACGGCTCCAGGTCTTGACCACTTTGCTGCTTCCGCTCTCGCGGGTATCAAACACCTTCTTCAAGAGGTGGTCATCGACAAAGGGTCCTTTTTTGAGTGAACGGGCCACGGTTTACTTCCTCCTCTTCACGATGGCCTTGTCGGAGGCCTTGTGTTTCTTGCGGGTCTTGTGACCCTTGGTGGATATGCCCCAAGGCGTGACAGGATGATTGCCTTTCACGCGACCTTCACCACCGCCGTGGGGATGGTCGACCGGGTTCATGGCCACGCCGCGTACGGTGGGCCTAATACCCAGCCAGCGGCTACGGCCGGCTTTGCCGAACGTGATGTTGGAATGGCTCAGGTTGCCGACCTGGCCGATGGTGGCCTTGCAGTTGTCCAGGACCTTGCGTACTTCGCCCGATGGCATCTTGATGTGCACATAACCGCCTTCCTTGGCAAGGACCTGTCCGAAGGTACCGGCCGAACGGATGACCTGTCCACCCTTGCCGGGCCTGAGTTCAACATTATGAACAAAGGTCCCCAGGGGGATCGCTTTAAGGCTTAAACAATTGCCGGGCTTGATGTCGGCCTCTTCGCTCACGATCACGTTCGACCCCACCTTGAGGTTTTCGGGCCACAGGATGTAACGCTTTTCGCCGTCAGCGTAGGTGATAAGTGAAATCCAGGCGCTGCGGTTGGGATCGTATTCGATCGTGGACACGGTGCCCGGGATCCCAGCCTTGTCGCGCCTGAAGTCGATAATGCGGTAAAGTTTGCGGTTGCCGCCACCCTGATGCCTGACCGTTACTCGGCCCAGATTGTTGCGTCCGCCGCGCTTACGCAGGCTCTCGCACAGCGAACGTTCAGGTTCCTGCGCCGTGATTTCCTCAAAGGTGTTGACGGTCATGAACCGCCTGCCGGCCGAAGTCGGTTTGAATCCCCGTATACCCATACCTATACCCCTTCGTAGAACTCGATCGAATCGCCGTCTTTGAGCGTCACGACCGCCTTCTTCCAGTCAGAACGCTGGTAGGCGTGCCTTCCGAAACGTTTGGCCTTGCCCTTGACGACCATGGTCTTTACATCCATGACGTGAACCTTGTAAAGCCGCTCCACTGCGTCCTTAATCTCGATCTTGTTGGCGTTTTTATCCACGGCGAAGAGCACCTTGTTGGCGCTCTCCTTGAGCATGGTGCCCTTTTCCGTGATCAAGGGTTTCTTCAGAATCGTTGTAATGTCCTTCATCGGCTGAGCCTCGCTTCGATGTACTTGACCGCTTCGAGATCCAGGACCAAGCCCTTATATTTCAGGATATCGTAAACGTTGAGGCCTTTGACATCCAGGACTTTGCTGGAGTTCACATTGCGCGACGCCAGCGAGGCCTCGGGTGTCATGGCGCCCATGACGACAAGGGAATTTTCCATTCCCAGAGCCTGCAGGGCATGTACGAAACGCTTGGTCTTGCTTTCGGGCAACTCCACCTTATCCACCACCTTGAGTCCTTCGGCCAAGGCCTTCATGCTTAAGGCACTTTTGAGAGCCGACTCGCGGACCTTCTTCGGCAGTTTTTTCCCATAGGTGCGGCCGTTGGGCCCGAAGACCACGCCGCCCCCTTTCCATAAAGGCGAGCGGATCGTGCCGGCCCGCGCCCGGCCAGTACCTTTCTGTTTCCAAGGCTTCTTGCCCCCGCCCGATACCTCGGAACGGCTCTTGGTCTTGGCAGTAGCCTGCCGGTGATTGGACATCTGCCAAACAACGGCTTCATGCAGCAGGTGCGGTTTGACTTCGGAGGCGAAAATCTCGTCCGAAAGCATCACCTCGCTGACCTTGACTCCCTCGATATTGTATACTTCAACCGTCGGCATGACTTATCCCTCTTGCTTCTTCAGGATGACGATCTGACCACGCGATCCAGGCACGGCACCCTTGACGGCGATAATCCCTTCAGCCTCCCGGATATCGATGACCTCGAGGTTCTTTACCGTCACTTGCTTGTTGCCCAGCTGGCCGGCCATGCGTTTGCCCTTTATCACCTTGCTCGGATCGGCCGAAGAACCAATCGAACCGCTCGAACGGTGAATCAGCGAACCATGCGCCCCAGGATTGCCCGAGAAATGATGACGCCTCATGACGCCCTGAAAACCTTTGCCCTTGGACACGCCGGTGACCTTGATCTTATCGCCCTTGGCGAATATATCCGCCGGTTTGACTTCGTCGCCTTCGTTCACGGAGGCCACATCATCGCACTCAACCTCGCGCAGATGATAGAAGTAACCTTTTCCAGCCTTGTCCTGATGCCCCTTGTCCGGCTTGTTGATCCGGCTGGGCTTCTTAACGCCGAAGCCCACCTGCAAGGCGGCATATCCGTCTCGCTCGACGGTCTTCTTCTGTACCACGCAGCAGGAACCGGTCTGAATCAACGTGACCGGCACAACCTCACCGTCTTCCTTGAACAGCTGGGACATGCCCAGTTTCTTGCCTAATATGCCCTTGATCATACCCGTAACTCCTAAAGCCTCTAGAGTTTGATCTCGACATCGACGCCGGCCGAAAGATCCAGCTTCATGAGCGAATCAACGGTCTGCTGGGTGGGGTCGAGTATGTCGAGCAGTCTTTTATAGGTCCGAATCTCAAACTGATCACGCGATTTCTTGTCCACATGCGGAGAACGCAACACGCAGAACTTCTCAATCTTGGTCGGCAGCGGTATGGGTCCAGCGACCCTGGCGCCTGTCCGTCGAGCGGCATCAACGATCTCCTGCACGCTCTGGTCTATGAGCTTGTGATCATACCCTTTCAGCTTGATGCGTATGCGTTGCGTCTCCATAAAATTAAGCTCCTAATTGCTATTCAATGACCTTGACGATGACGCCGGCGCCCACGGTGCGTCCGCCTTCACGGATGGCGAACCGCAGGCCCTCTTCCATCGCGATCGGATGGATCAGTTTCACTTCCATCGTGATGTTGTCTCCAGGCATCACCATCTCCACCCCATCCGGCAGCTTGATGTCACCCGTGATATCCGTCGTCCGAAAATAAAACTGCGGACGATACCCCGTGAAAAACGGCGTATGACGCCCACCCTCTTCCTTCTTGAGTACATACACCTCGGACATGAAATGCGTGTGCGGCGTAATCGAACCAGGCTTCGCCACTACCTGCCCGCGCTCCACTTCCTCGCGCTTCGTGCCCCGCAGCAGCACCCCTATATTGTCCCCCGCACGACCTTCGTCCAGGGTCTTCCGGAACATCTCTACTCCCGTGCACACCGTCTTGATCGTCGGCCGGATACCAATGATCTCCACTTCTTCGCCCGTCCGGATGATCCCGCGCTCCGCGCGGCCCGTCACCACCGTCCCACGTCCCGAAATCGTGAATACATCCTCCACCGGCATCAAAAACGGCTTGTCAATCTCGCGCACCGGCTCAGGTATATAGGCATCCACCGCTTCCATCAACTCAAATATGCACTTCGCATCCGGCGAATTCACGTCGTCCGTCTCCATCGCCTTCAACGCGCTGCCTCGAATGATCGGTACCTCGTCCCCAGGAAAATCATACGACGTCAGCAACTCCCGCAGCTCCAGCTCCACCAACTCCAACAGCTCCGGGTCGTCCACCTGGTCAACCTTGTTCAAAAATACCACGATCGCAGGCACGTTCACCTGCTTGGCCAACAACACGTGCTCGCGCGTCTGCGGCATCGGCCCGTCTGAGGCCGCCACCACCAGAATCGTCCCGTCCATCTGCGCCGCTCCCGTGATCATGTTCTTGATATAGTCCGCATGGCCCGGACAATCGATGTGCGCATAGTGCCGCTTCGGCGTCTGATATTCAACATGCGCCGTGTTGATCGTGATCCCACGCTCCTTCTCCTCAGGCGCCTTGTCTATCTGGTCGTACGCTACATACTCCGCCCATCCCTTCTTCGCCAGATGCTTCGTGATCGCAGCCGTCAGCGTCGTCTTCCCATGGTCTATGTGACCTATCGTCCCAATGTTCACATGCGGCTTCGTCCGCTCAAATTTCTCCTTGGCCATATGCTTCTACCCCCTGGCAATCTTGAGATTCTCGGTTATATTGGTCGGAACCGGTTCATAGTGCGAGACCTGCATGGTGTAGGTCGCACGTCCCTGCGATAGCGAGCGCACGCTGGTGGCGTAGCCGAACATCTCGGCTAAGGGGACCTGTGCGGCGATAACGCGCACATCCGAACGGGTGTCCATTCCCAGGATCCGTCCGCGCCGTGAGGAAAGGTCGCTAATGAGCTCGCCGATATAGTCCTCGGGACTCACCACCTCGACATCCATGATGGGTTCAAGCATGCTTGGGCCACCGCGGCGCACGGCGTTTTTCAAGGCCATGGATCCCGCGATCTTGAAGGCCATCTCCGAGGAGTCCACTTCATGATAGCCGCCGTCGTAGAGCGTGACTTTCAGATCGACCAGCGGATATCCCGCGCACGGACCTAGATTGAGGGCCTCTTCCACACCCTTCTTGACGGCCGGGATATATTCGCGCGGGATAACGCCGCCGGTGATGGCGTTTACGAATTCGAAACCGAAGCCCGGCTCCTGCGGTTCGACGCGGATAAGCACATGCGCGAACTGTCCGTGGCCGCCGGTCTGCTTGGAGTACTTGCACTCTTCTTCCACGTTACGGGTGATCGTTTCTTTATATGCCACCTGGGGCTTGCCGACATTAGCTTCCACGCCGAACTCACGTTTGAGTCGATCCACGATAATCTCAAGATGCAATTCGCCCATGCCGGAAATAATGGTATCGCCCATATCCGGATCGACATGCACGCGGAAGGAGGGGTCTTCGACGGCCAAGCGCGCCAACGCCATGCCGAGCCTTTCCTGATCGGCCTTACTCTTGGGCTCGATAGCGATCGATATCACCGGCTCGGGGAACTCCATGGCTTCCAGAATGATGGGATGACCCTTGTCGCACAGGCTGTTACCCGTGACCGTGCCTTTAAGCCCCAGAATAGCGGCGATATCGCCGGTATAGAGCGCCTTTATATCCTCGCGCTTGTCGGCGAACATGCGCACCATGCGACCGATGCGTTCCTTCTTGCCTGTGCTGCTGTTATAGACCGTATCCCCGGCATTGAGAACCCCGGAATAGGTACGGATATAGGTAAGTTGGCCTACGTACGGGTCATTCATGACCTTGAAGGCCAAGGCCGCGAAAGATTCCTCATCGCTGGGATTGCGTTTGAGCTCGTCGCCGTGCTCGGATAAGCCCGTCACGGCCCCGACATCCAGGGGCGAGGGCAGATAATCGACGATGGCGTTCAAGAGCGGCTGAATACCCTTGTTCTTGAAGGCCGAACCGCACATCACCGGCGTGATGGACAGGAGCAAAGTGCCCTTGCGTATGGCCGACTTGATGGCCTGCTCGGATATAGGCTTTCCCTCTAGATACGCCTCCATAATGGCATCATCGATATCGGCCGCGGCGTTCAAGAGCTTGTCACGGTAGTCTTCAGCCTGATCCTGATAATCGTCGGGGATGGGGATAATCTGATATTCAGAGCCTTTGGAATCCTCATCGAAGGTTATGGCCTGCATGCTCACCAGGTCGATGATACCCGTAAAATTGGACTCGCTGCCCAGAGGCAGTTGCAGGGCCACCGGTTTGGCGCCCAGTTTGTTCTTAATCTGCTCGATGACGGATATGAAATTGGCGCCCACGCGGTCCATCTTGTTGACAAAGGCGATGCGCGGCACACCGTAACGCTGTGCCTGGCGCCAGACGGTCTCGGACTGGGGCTGGACCCCGCCCACAGCACAGAAAACGCCTACCGCGCCGTCTAAGACGCGCAAGCTCCGCTCAACCTCGATAGTGAAGTCCACATGTCCGGGGGTATCTATGATATTGATGGTATGATTGTTCCATTCGCAGGTCGTGGCGGCCGAGGTGATGGTGATGCCGCGCTCGCGCTCCTGCTCCATCCAGTCCATGGTAGCGGCGCCGTCATGAACCTCGCCCAATTTGTGGGTCATGCCCGTATAATAGAGGATACGTTCCGTGACGGTCGTCTTCCCGGCATCGATATGTGCCATGATGCCGATATTGCGAAGATGATCAATGGGAACGTCGCGTTTCATGTAATTTCAGTCCTCTTATTACCAACGATAATGGGCGAAGGCCTTGTTGGCTTCGGCCATCTTGTGGGTGTCTTCCTTCTTCTTGATCGCGGTGCCGCGATTGTTGAAGGCATCCAGTAGCTCGGCCGCCAGACGCGACCCCATGGAATTCTCGCTGCGTGAGCGTGCTGCGGCGATGATCCAGCGCCGGGCCAACATGTCCCTACGTTCGGGACGCACTTCGGTCGGCACCTGGTAGGTTGCGCCGCCGACGCGGCGGGAACGCACCTCGATCAGCGGTTTGACGTTCTCCATGGCCTTGTGGAAGACCTCCACCGGGTCTTCCTTGGTCTTGTCCTGCAGAATCTGCATGGTCTCGTAGAAGATCATCTCCGAGGCGGATTTCTTACCGTCCCACATGAGACAATTAACGAATTTACCGACGGCCTTGTCCCCGTACTTGGGGTCCGATACCGCCGGACGCGCGAGACTTCCTCTCTTTTTCCTTGGCATAGTTCTACCCCTATTTCGGCCGCTTGGCGCCGTACTTGGAACGGCTGCGGCGACGGTCCTTCACGCCTTCCGTGTCCATGACGCCGCGGATGATATGATACCGTACGCCGGGCAGGTCCTTGACACGGCCACCGCGGATAAGCACCACGGAGTGTTCCTGCAGGTTATGACCTTCTCCGGGTATGTAGGAGGTTACTTCGTACCCGTTGGTCAAACGCACGCGGGCGACCTTGCGCAGAGCGGAATTAGGCTTCTTGGGCGTGGTGGTGTATACGCGTACGCATACCCCGCGTTTTTGTGGGCAACTCTCAAGGGCGCGCGTCTTTTTACGCTTTTCAACAGACTCTCTGCCCTTGCGTACCAGCTGATTCAGTGTCGGCATGTGCTAACCCCTTCTTCTCTTACAGGCGTCAAAATCGCCAGCTAGATCATCAGATAGACGCCGTCTTCTAGCAACCCCGATGAAACCTGTCAAGAAATTTCTATAGAAGTTCATCATCAAAGATATCCTCTTTCTCCACCTTGACCTCGATTTTCTTGTACAATGGGAAACCCGTACCGGCCGGTATGAGTCGACCCATGAGCACGTTTTCCTTCAAACCAGAGAGATGGTCGATCTTACCCTCGACGCTGGCCTCGGTCAGAACCCGCGTCGTTTCTTGGAAGGAAGCGGCCGACAGGAAGCTCTCGGTATTGAGGCTGGCTTTGGTGATGCCCAAAAGGAACGGCTCGGCCACGGCCGGCCGCCCGCCCTCCGACACCACGCGCTCGTTGGACTCATTGAAGCTGTACTTGTCAACGAATTCGCCTTCGATATTGAGCGTATCGCCGGATTCCTTGATCTTGACACGCTTGAGCATCTGGCGCACGATCACCTCGATGTGCTTGTCATTAATCTTGACGCCCTGCAACCTATAGACCTCCTGCACCTCGTTGGTCAGGTACTTGGCCAGTTCTTTTTCGCCGCGTATCCTCAGAATGTCGTGCGGATCAACCGCGCCGTCCATGAGCGGTTCGCCGGCGCGCACATAGTCGCCTTCGTGCACGGCGATGTGCTTGCCCTTAATGATCATATATTCCTTGGGCTGCCCGATCTCAGGAGTGATGATGACCTTGCGTTTGCCCTTGGTGTCCTTGCCGAAGGAGACCTCGCCGTCGATCTCGGAGACCGTGGCGCATTCCTTGGGCTTGCGGGCCTCAAAGAGCTCGACCACGCGCGGCAGACCGCCGGTGATGTCCTTGGTCTTGGTGGTTTCGCGCGGGATCTTGACCAGCACGTCGCCGGCAAAGACATCCTCGCCGTCCTTGACATAGATATTGGCTCCCACCGGCAGACTGTAACGGGCCTGGTTCTTGGTGCCGGGGATCTTGACCGGTTTGCCCGCATCGTCCTGGATCAGAATGCGGGGTCTCAGTTCGGGGTCCTTGGGTTCGATGACCACCGCGCGCGAAAGTCCCGTAACCTCGTCGATGTGTTCCTGGACCGTGATCTCCTCCACCAGATCGGTGTACTTGATCTTACCGGTGACCTCGGTCAGGATGGGCAGTGAGTAAGGATCCCATTCCGCCAGGAGGGTAGCGACCTCAACTTTCTGGCCGTCCTCGACCTTGACCTTGGCGCCGTACACAATGGGGTAGCTCTCACGCTCGCGGCCGTTATCGTCAATGAGGGTGATGAATCCGTTGCGGTTCATGGCCACCAGCTCGTTGTCCTTGCCGCGCACGACCTTGAGGTCCTTGTACTTGACCATGCCGGCGTGGTTGAACTTGAGGCTCGACTGCTCGATAACCGTGGCCGTACCACCAATATGGAAGGTACGCATCGTCAGCTGGGTGCCGGGTTCGCCGATGGACTGGGCCGCGATGATACCCACGGCCTCGCCGATATTGACCATGCGTCCGCGCGCCAGGTCCTTGCCGTAGCAGCGCGCGCAGATGCCTTGCTTCGATTTACACGACAACGCGGAGCGCACCACGACCCGCTCAAGGCCTGAATCCATAATCCTGGCCACGTGCGGGTCATCAATCATGGTGTTGGCCGGCACGAGCACCTCGCCCGTGTAGGGGTCACGGATGTCGTCCAGGGCAACACGGCCCAGGATACGATCGCCCAGGTTCTGGATGATTTCGCCACCCTCGACCAGGGCCTCTATTTCCACGCCGTCCATGGTCCCGCAGTCCTCCTCCGAGACCACCACATCATGCGCCACATCCACCAGGCGCCGGGTAAGATAACCGGAGTTGGCGGTCTTCAAGGCCGTGTCGGCCAGACCCTTACGCGCGCCGTGGGTAGAGATGAAGTATTCCAGAACATCGAGTCCTTCGCGGAAATTGGATTCGATGGGAGTTTCGATAATTTCGCCCGAGGGCTTGGCCATCAGGCCGCGGATGCCGGCCAGCTGGCGGATCTGCTGCGCCGAGCCGCGCGCACCGGAATCCGCCATCATGAATATGGGGTTAAAGGATGGGATCTCGGCCGTGGTTCCGTCCGGCAGGGTGATGACATCCTTCTTGATGGTGTCCATCATGTCGCCGGCAATATGGTCGGTCACCTTGGTCCAGATATCCACGATCTTGTTGTAGCGTTCGCCGTCCGTGATGAGACCTTCGTTGTACTGGTTGAGAATCTTGCCTACGTCGCCCTTGGCATCCGCAATGATCTGCGGCTTGGATTTGGGGATCTTCATGTCCTCAATGCCAATCGAGATTCCGGCCGTGGTGGCGTAGAAGTAGCCCATGTCCTTGATACGATCCGCCAAGAGCACGGTTTTCTTGTCACCGGCGACCGAGAAACAAATATCCACGATATCGGCCAGGGCCTTCTTGGTCATGGGCTTGTTGATGGATTCAAAGGGTATCTCGGACGGGACGATCTCGCGGAAGATGACGCGGCCGACGGTCGTATCCACGAGCTTGCCCGCCATGCGCACCTTGACCTTGGCATGGATGGAAACCGCGCCCGCGTCCAGAGCCGCGCGCACCTCTTCGGGACCGAAGAATATCATGCCCTCGCCCTTGGCGCCCGGTTTATCGCGTGTGAGGTAATACACTCCCAGCACGATGTCCTGGGTCGGCACGATGATGGGTTTGCCGTGCGCGGGTGAAAGGATATTGTTGGTGGACATCATGAGCACGCGGGCTTCCACCTGCGACTCGACCGATAAGGGTACATGCACGGCCATCTGGTCGCCGTCGAAGTCGGCGTTGAAGGCCGGGCAGACCAGCGGATGCAACTGGATGGCCTTGCCTTCGATCAGGATAGGCTCGAAGGCCTGGATGCCAAGCCTATGCAGTGTGGGAGCTCGGTTCAAGAGTACGGGATATTCCTGCACCACTTCGGCCAGGCATTCCCATACCTCGGGGGTCTCTTTCTCCACCAGGCGCTTGGCGCTCTTGATGGTGCTGACATAACCCTTGACCTCCAGCTTGTGGTAGATGAAGGGCTTGAAGAGCTCTATGCCCATCTTCTTGGGCAGACCGCACTGGTGCAGTCTTAAGTCCGGTCCGGCGGTAATGACCGAGCGTCCGGAGTAGTCCACGCGCTTGCCCAGGAGGTTCTGACGGAAGCGACCCTGCTTGCCCTTAAGCATGTCGGATAAGCTCTTCAAGGGTCGGCGGTTGGCGCCCGTGATGACGCGGCCGCGGCGTCCGTTGTCGAACAGGACGTCCACCGCCTCCTGCAGCATACGCTTCTCGTTCCTGAGGATAATATCCGGAGCATTGAGCTCCATGAGCCTTTTCAGTCGGTTGTTACGATTGATGACCCGGCGGTACAGGTCGTTCAAGTCCGAGGTGGCGAAACGTCCGCCGTCTAGCGGCACCAGAGGCCGCAGGTCGGGCGGCAGCACCGGGATGACCTTGAGGATCATCCAGGAAGGATCCTGCCAGGGCCTTAAGTAATCGATGTCCTCGTGCGTGAGCCGGCGCGATTCGATCAGCTTGTCGATCACCTCATTGATCTTGGGGATGATCTTCTTCTTCTCTTGGTAGGTCAGAGTATCGTCCCACAGTTTGACGATTTTGCGGCATTCGGTCAGGATCTCGCCCAAGGCGCGACGAAACTGCTCATCCTTTTCCAGATGGAAACGGTTTTCCACGAACTGGATCAGTTCACCCGGCTCAATGCCGACCATGACGCTGACCATGCGCAGACGGCGGGAGAGCTTCTTCTTTTTGGCCTCGCTCTTGGTATGCGCGACCTCTTCCTTTAGGCTCACGGAGAGCGACAGCAGATCGAGCTCCGCGATCAGGTCGTCAATGGCCTCGGCGCCCATCTTGGCCACAAAGCTGCCGATGCCGTGCTTTTCGATCTCGGCGCGGAACTTGTCCTCGGTCAGAAGTTCGCCCTTGCGTAAGGGCACGTCCTTGGGATCGGTGACGATATAGCTCTCGAAGTAGAGCACGCGCTCGAGCTCTTTAATGGAAAGATCCAGAAGCCCGCCGATGCGTGAAGGCAGACTCTTTAAAAACCAGATATGCGCCACGGGCGTTGCCAGTTCGATATGCCCCAGGCGTTCGCGGCGCACACGCGAGTCGATGACCTCGACCCCGCATTTTTCACAAACTACACCGCGGTGTTTCATGCGCTTATATTTTCCGCAGATGCATTCGTAGCTCTTGATGGGCCCGAAGATGCGCGCGCAGAATAGGCCGTCACGCTCGGGCTTGAAGGTCCGGTAATTGATGGTCTCGGGCTTCTTGACCTCGCCATACGACCAGGCCCGGATTTTCTCAGGGCTTGCCAGGCCGATCCTCACGGCCATGTAGTTGGAAGGATCTTTGGGTTTCTCAAAATAGCTGTAAAGGTCTTCCAATTTCTTCCCCCTTTTATTAGCCCCGGCCTTCAATCAGGCCGATGTCGAGTCCGAGGCTCTTGAGTTCTCGCATGAGAACGTTGAACGACTCCGGTATGCCGGGTTCCAGCTCGTGCTGACCCTTGACGATCGATTCATAGGTGCGGGTCCTTCCGGCCACGTCGTCACTCTTGACGGTCAGGAACTCCTGCAGCGAGTAGGCGGCGCCGTAGGCCTCGATAGCCCAGACCTCCATTTCACCCAGGCGCTGACCGCCGAACTGGGCCTTGCCGCCCAACGGCTGCTGGGTGACGAGCGAGTACGGTCCGATGGAGCGCGCATGGATCTTGTCATCCACCAGGTGGTGCAGCTTGAGCATATACATCATGCCGACGGTCACGCGGCCGTCGAAGGGCTCGCCTGAGCGTCCGTCATAGAGGGTCACCCGGCCGCCGTCCGTAATACCGGCGCTGACCATGATCTTGGAAACCTCTTCTTCCTTAGCGGAATCGAACACGGGCACCGCAACATGCAGCCCCTCTTCACAAATGGCGCGGGCGATGCGCAGGAGATCCTCGCGCGAGGCCTCCTTAAGATGCTTATCCACCTTGGACGAGGCGTATATTTTTCTTAAGAAATCGCGCAGCGAATCGTCCGTATACTCGGACTCCATAAACTGGCGTAATGACTCACCCAGACCGTGTACGGCCCAACCGATGTGGGTCTCCAGGATCTGTCCCACGTTCATGCGCGAAGGCACGCCCAAGGGGTTCAGAACGATATCCACGGGCCGACCGTCGGCGAAGAATGGCATGTCCTCTTCGGGCAGGATCCTTGAAATGACGCCCTTGTTGCCGTGGCGACCGGCCATTTTATCGCCCACCGAGAGCTTGCGCTTGATGGCGATGAAGACCTTGACCATCTTGTTGACCCCGGGCGGCAGATCATCACCCTGGGAGAATTTCTCGATCTTGGAGTCATAGAGCTTCTCGATCAGTCGTTTCTGGTGATCGAGGCGGCTGATGATGCGTTCGATCTGATGCTCAATATCATCGCCGCCCTTGATGCGGATGTCCTTGAAATCGTCGATCGTCAGCCCATCCAGCATGGCCGCCGAGATCTTTTCCTTGCTCTTGGCCACGATGGCATCGCCCAGGTGCGAAATCAGCGGCGCTGAGAGTTCCTTGTCGATCAGCAGATTTTCCAGGCGCTGGCGCGCGGCGATGGTGATGATTCTGAGCTCGTCTTCCTTGTCCTTGTTGAGTATTTCGATCTCGCGGACCTCAATCTCGCGCGTGCGCTCGTCGCGCTCCTGGCCTCGACGGTTGAATACGCGGGCGTCGATGACCGTGCCTTCAATGCCGGGCGGAACGCGTAAGCTCGAATCCTTGACCTCGCTGGCCTTTTCACCGAAGATGGCCCGCAACAGTTTCTCTTCAGGGGAGAGCTGCGTCTCTCCCTTGGGCGTAACCTTGCCTACCAGGATATCGCCCGGTGTCACCTCGGCGCCGATACGTACGATGCCGGCATCATCGAGGTTTTTGAGCGCCTCTTCGCCGGCGTTGGGGATGTCGCGCGTGATCTCTTCGGTTCCAAGTTTAACATCGCGGGCCATGACTTCGAATTCTTCGATGTGCACCGAGGTATAGAAGTCTTCCTTGACCACGCGTTCACTTATCAGGATGGCGTCTTCATAATTGTATCCGCCCCAGGGCATGAAGGCAACCACCAGGTTGCGTCCCAGGGCCAATTCACCGGCGTTGGTCGCCGGTCCATCGGCAACGATCTCACCCTTCTTGATGCGCTGGCCCTTCTTTACGATCGGGCTCTGGTTGAAGGAGGTGTTCTGATTAGCACGTTTGAACTTGGTGAGTTTGTAGATGTCGATGCCGGTATCGTCGGGACGCTCACCCACATTGTCGGCCATGATGACGATGCGCTGGGAATCCACATCCCAGACCACGCCGTCACGCCTTGCCACCACGCAGACCCCCGAGTCGCGCGCGATTACATGCTCCATGCCAGTTCCCACCATTGGCGGCTTGGGGAACAGGAGCGGAACTGCCTGGCGCTGCATGTTGGAGCCCATGAGGGCACGGTTGGCGTCGTCGTGCTCGAGGAAGGGGATCAGGTTGGCCGAAACGGAGAAGAGCTGGTTGGTGGCCACGTCCATTAGTGTTACCTGCTCGCGCGGCACGATGCCGTATTCGCCGTTCTTCAAGCGCACGCGTACCATGTCGGCGATGATTCTTCCCTGCTTATCCAGGGGCTCCGTGGCCTGTACGACGACCTCTTCTTCCTCCTCCATGGCGCTTAAATAATTCATCTCATTTAAGACGACGCCATCCTTGACCTGGTAGTAGGGGGTTTCGATGAAGCCGAATTCGTTGACGCGCGCATAGGTCGAAAGCGAGACGATCAGACCGATGTTCGGGCCTTCCGGGGTCTCGATGGGACAGATGCGTCCATAGTGTGAGGGATGCACGTCGCGCACTTCGAAGACCGCGCGCTCGCGCGTGAGGCCGCCAGGGCCCAGGGCCGAAAGACGGCGTTTATGCGTGATGGCCGACAAGGGATTGGTCTGGTCCATGAACTGCGAGAGCTGGCCCGAACCGAAGAACTCCCGAATCACGGCCGTAACCGGCTTGGGATTGATGAGGTTGTTGGGCATCATGGTTTCGACATCCTGGAGGCTCATGCGCTCCTTGATGGCCCTTTCCATGCGCACCAAGCCGATGCGGTACTGATTTTCCAGGAGCTCGCCCACCGAGCGCACGCGGCGATTGGACATGTGGTCGATGTCATCCACGCTGCGTCCCTGTACGTTGTCCTTAAGCTCAAGGATATATTTAACGGTCTGGAGGATGTCCTCCTTGCGCAGTACGGTCAGGTCAATAGGCGCTACCTCGTCGCTTACGCCCAGCTTGCGGTTGATCTTCAAACGTCCGACACGCGAGAGATCGTAGTAGGAGGCGTTGAAAAAGAGATTGTCGAAGAAATTATTGGCGATCTCCAGGGTCGGCGGATTGGACGGCCGCAACCGACGGTATATCTCGATGATGGCTTCCTCGGATGTATCTATCTTGTCCAAGGCCAGGGTACGCGAGAGCGAAGAGCTGAAGGTGATCTCGTCGATCAGGAGGGTCTTGATCTCGGGGATACCATCCTCCCGGAGGTGTTCGAGCAGTTCCGGGGTCAGGGTATCGTTGGCCTCGGCGATGATTTCGCCCGTCTCGAAATTTACGATATCCTCGGCCAGGATACGGCCCAAAAGGTCTTTTTCTTCTATTACGATGGGTTCTATTTGTTTGCCATGGAGTTTCTTGACCGCGGCCGGGGTGATCTTACGGCCGCTCTTGACTACCGGCTCGTCGACGCCCTTGGCCTTGATGTCATGATCGGCCTTCAAACCCACGAGATTTTCGATATCGATATGCTTGAGGATCGTTTCTCCGACGATGCCGAAGCGCTCCTTGAGGTAGTAGATGGCGAGGACCTCCTGATTGGAGAAACCCAGGGCCTTCAAGAGCGTCGTGGCCGGCATCTTGCGCCGGCGGTCGATGCGCAGGTAGAGGATGCCCTTGGCGTCGAAATCCAGGTCGATCCAGCTGCCGCGGGCCGGGATGATGCGCGCCGAGAAGAGCACCTTGCCGCCCGTGGCGGCGCGCGCCGCGGTCTTGTCGAAGAAGATGCCGGGCGAACGGTGCAACTGGTTGACGATCACGCGTTCGGTGCCGTTGATAACGAAGGTCGAACTGGGACTCATGAGCGGGATCTCGCCGAAATAGACTTCCTGTTCCTTGATATCCCTGATGCTCTGGGTCTGGCTTTCCTCGTCACGGTCGAAAACCACCAGCCTGACCTTTAAGGTCACGGGCGCGGCAAAGGTCAGACCTTTCTGAATACATTCCTCCATGTCGTACTTGGGATCGCCCAAGCGGTATTCCACAAATTCGAGCGATGCATCCTCATTGAAATCCTTGATGGGGAAGACGGACTTGAAAACCCCCTGCAGGCCCATGTTTTTACGTTTTTCGGGGGGGACGTCCTTCTGCAGAAAGGCTGCATACGATGACTTCGGCAGCTCGACCAGATCGGGCATGTCGATGAGCGTTCGCCGTTTGGCAAAGCTCTTCCGCCTTACCTCGGGATAAGAAAGGATGTCTTTTTTCATGCTCTTTTTTTCCCTCTTTTGTACCTTAAAGCCAAGCCTTTATGAAAAAGTATTGGACACCGCCACTTTTCGGCGGTGTCCACACCCAGTCTGTCGGAGCACCAGACTACTTGATCTCAACGACTCCGCCGACCTCTTCGAGCTTTTTCTTGGCGTCCTCGGCATCGGCCTTGGAAACCTTCTCAACCACCGGCTTGGGAGCGCCCTCGACGAGATCCTTGGCCTCTTTCAGGCCCAGGTTGGTCAGTGCGCGCACGACCTTGATTACCTGGATCTTCTGGGCGCCGGCATCCTTCAGGATGACGTCGAACTGGGTCTTTTCCTCGGCCGGCTCGGCCGGGCCTGCAGCGGCCGGACCTGCGGCTACGGCAATGGCCGGGGCCGCGGCGGACACGCCGAACTTCTCTTCGAGCTCCTTGACGAAACCTGCGAGCTCAAGTACCGTCATATTCTCAATAAATTGTATTACGTCTTCACGGGTAACACTCATGATTATCTCTCCTTATCTTCTTATGCTTGGTTCTTCTTTTCTTCGATCGCCTTCAAGGCGTAGAGCAGCTGACGCACCATGGCGGCGCATACACCCACGAAATTCGACGCCGGGGCATTCAAGGTGCCCAACAGACGCGCCAGCAACACTTCGCGGCTCGGCATGGTCGCCAAGTCCTTGACGTCCTGGAGGTTCAACACCTGTTCTCCCAGCACGCCACCCTGGATTTCGAGCTTCTCATTCTTCTTGGCGAATTCCACCAAGGCCTTAGCCAGCGCCACTGGATCGGCGAATGCCATAGCCACGGCGGTAGGACCTTCGAGATACGGTGCCAGCCCTGTAGTGCCGGTACCCTCCGAGGCCCGCTTGAGCAGAGTGTTCTTTACGACCTGGTATTTGCCGCCGGCGGCCTTAATATTGCCGCGCAACTGGGATATCTCCTCAACGGTGAGTCCCATGTAATCGGTGACGAATACGGCCTTGGTGTCTTTCAGCTCGCCGTGCAAACGCTCAACTAAGTCCGATTTTTCCGTCCTGTTCAATCGTTCCCTCACCCCCTTTTCTTATTAGTTCTCCTGTTAAAGGATCTCCGGGGGTTCCCCCGGTCTCGGCGGGCAATTAAGCGCATAAGAAACGCTCCCGCTGTCTTTAACCAGGATTATTTTTTTATTTAAAGAGCGATGAGGCCTCCACCGGGTCAACCTTGACCCCGGGCCCCATGGTGCTCGATAATGCCACGCTCTTGATGTAGGCGCCTTTGCTGGAAGACGGTTTGAGTCGCACGACCACTTCCAGGAGGGCCTTCAGATTGTCCATGAGCTTATCCTTGCCGAAGGAGGTTTTGCCGACGCTGGCATGCACAATGCCGGTCTTGTCGACCTTGAACTCGATGCGGCCGGATTTCATCTCACCCACGGTTTTGCCCACGTCGAACGTCACGGTGCCCAGCTTGGGGTTGGGCATCATGCCGCGCGGTCCCAGGATCTTGCCCAATTTGCCGACCAGACCCATCATATCGGGCGTGGCGATGACCTTGTCGAAATCGAGCCAGCCACCCTGGATCTTCTCGGCCATGTCCTCGGCGCCGACATAATCGGCCTTGGCCTCTACGGCCTCTTTTTCCTTGTCGCCCTTGGCGAAGACCAATACGCGCGTTTCCTTGCCGGTGCCGTGCGGCAGGATAACCGTTCCGCGCACCATCTGGTCGGCGTGCCTCGGGTCAACACCTAAACGTAAGGCGACATCCACGCTCTCGTCAAATTTCGAATATTTTGTTTCGAGCACCAGGCCGAGGGCATCCTCGCAACTGTAGCGCTTGATAGGATCAACCTTGCCCCGGGCCTCGATATATTTTTTGCCCCTGTGTGCCATATCTTACTCCTTCAATCAACGATCTCGATACCCATGCTGCGGGCCGTTCCAGCGATGATCTTCATGGCGACTTCGACGTCATCGGTGTTTAAATCCTTGAGCTTCTGGGCGGCGATATCCTTGACCTGGGCTTTGGTTACCTTGCCGACTCGGTCTGTCTTGGCGTTGGAAGCACCCTTCTCTACCCCGCTGGCCTTGATCAACAGCCTTGAGGCTGGCGGACTCTTGGTGATAAACGTGAAGGTCCTGTCCTGGTATACCGAAATAATCACCGGGATGAGGTTTCCCTTCAATTTCTCCGTGTTCGCGTTGAAGGCCTTGCAGAACTCCATGATGTTAACCCCGTGCTGTCCCAGGGCCGGTCCGACCGGCGGCGACGGCTTGGCCTCGCCCGCGGGGATATGAATCTTGATTTTAGCCGTGATCGTCTTTGCCATTGGTTACCCCTTAGAACTATTTCTTGGTTATTTGGTCAAAATTGAGCTCAACCGGAGTGGAGCGTCCAAAGATGGATACCAGGACGCGGACCTTGCCTTTGTCGGGTTTGATGTCGTCCACCACGCCGGAGAAATTCTGAAAAGGACCTTCGGTTACCGTGACCGCATCGCCCAGCGCGAATTCACAGCGGAACTCCTTGCCGCCCATGCCGGTCTCGATCTGGGCTTTAAGCTTTTCCACCTCGCCGTCGGGTATCGTGGAGGGCTCGTTGCGTCCGCCCACGAAGCCGGTTACCTTGGGCGTACCCATGACCACGTGCCAGGTCTTGTCGGTCAGCGTCATCTTGACCAGTATATAGCCCGGGAAGAACTTACGATTTCCGCCGGCCTTCTTTTTGGCCTGCGCTCCAGGTGTTGCGGGCTCGACCGGTACGGGCACCAGGATATCGGAAAAGTAATCTTGGCAATTGTAAGCTTTGATACGTTCTTCGAGCGACTTTTTGGCCTTGTTCTCGAAATTCGAATAAGTATGTACTACGTACCACTTATGTTCCATGGTTAGCCTACCACCCCATGACCAGCCTGACGACGGACGAAAGGCCGAAATCCACTACCGCAAGGAAGAGCGATATGATGACGCACAACACCAGGACCGCGATGGTTCCGCTGGTGATTTCCTTCCTGCCCGTCCAGGTCACCTTCTTCAGTTCGGCCCTGACTTCCTTCAGATAGCGCGTGATTTTTTCCATGTAATCCTTCCAAAATGGCAGGCCAGGAGGGACTCGAACCCCCAGCATCCGGATTTGGAGTCCGGCGCTCTACCGTTAGAGCTACTGGCCTGCATGCCTCATCCCTACTTCGTCTCTTTATGTACCGAATGGGTTCTGCAGAACGGGCAATACTTCTTGATCTGCAGCTTTTCCTGCTGCTTCTTCTTGTTGCGCGTCGTCGTATAGTTGCGGCGCTTGCAGTCCCCACACGCTAGAATCACTAAATCTCGCATACCGTCTTCCTATTCAATGACCTTGACGATGACGCCGGCGCCCACGGTGCGTCCGCCTTCACGGATGGCGAACCGCAGGCCCTCTTCCATCGCGATCGGATGGATCAGTTTCACTTCCATCGTGATGTTGTCTCCAGGCATCACCATCTCCACCCCATCCGGCAGCTTGATGTCACCCGTGATATCCGTCGTCCGAAAATAAAACTGCGGACGATACCCCGTGAAAAACGGCGTATGACGCCCACCCTCTTCCTTCTTGAGTACATACACCTCGGACATGAAATGCGTGTGCGGCGTAATCGAACCAGGCTTCGCCACTACCTGCCCGCGCTCCACTTCCTCGCGCTTCGTGCCCCGCAGCAGCACCCCTATATTGTCCCCCGCACGACCTTCGTCCAGGGTCTTCCGGAACATCTCTACTCCCGTGCACACCGTCTTGATCGTCGGCCGGATACCAATGATCTCCACTTCTTCGCCCGTCCGGATGATCCCGCGCTCCGCGCGGCCCGTCACCACCGTCCCACGTCCCGAAATCGTGAATACATCCTCCACCGGCATCAAAAACGGCTTGTCAATCTCGCGCACCGGCTCAGGTATATAGGCATCCACCGCTTCCATCAACTCAAATATGCACTTCGCATCCGGCGAATTCACGTCGTCCGTCTCCATCGCCTTCAACGCGCTGCCTCGAATGATCGGTACCTCGTCCCCAGGAAAATCATACGACGTCAGCAACTCCCGCAGCTCCAGCTCCACCAACTCCAACAGCTCCGGGTCGTCCACCTGGTCAACCTTGTTCAAAAATACCACGATCGCAGGCACGTTCACCTGCTTGGCCAACAACACGTGCTCGCGCGTCTGCGGCATCGGCCCGTCTGAGGCCGCCACCACCAGAATCGTCCCGTCCATCTGCGCCGCTCCCGTGATCATGTTCTTGATATAGTCCGCATGGCCCGGACAATCGATGTGCGCATAGTGCCGCTTCGGCGTCTGATATTCAACATGCGCCGTGTTGATCGTGATCCCACGCTCCTTCTCCTCAGGCGCCTTGTCTATCTGGTCGTACGCTACATACTCCGCCCATCCCTTCTTCGCCAGATGCTTCGTGATCGCAGCCGTCAGCGTCGTCTTCCCATGGTCTATGTGACCTATCGTCCCAATGTTCACATGCGGCTTCGTCCGCTCAAATTTCTCCTTGGCCATGCCACAACCCCCTTTCTGTGTAATTTTTCTTCCGTACTATCAGTAATGGAGCCCACGACCGGGATTGAACCGGTGACCTCATCCTTACCAAGGATGTGCTCTACCAACTGAGCTACATGGGCTTCGCCACATTAAAGAGGGTTTATTGGAGCGGGAAACGGGATTCGAACCCGCGACCCTCAGCTTGGAAGGCTGACGCTCTAGCCAACTGAGCTATTCCCGCTAACATCACCGAGAACGCAGTCCATAACGACCAACGTCTCCTGCGATCCCTCTTCTTTCCCTTGGTGGAGGGGGGAGGATTCGAACCTCCGAAGGCTGCGCCGGCAGATTTACAGTCTGCTCCCTTTAGCCACTCGGGAACCCCTCCGCATTTTTTCTGGAGCTGGCGATGGGACTTGAACCCGCAACCTGCTGATTACAAGTCAGCTGCTCTGCCAATTGAGCTACGCCAGCCTTCCACGCGCACCAGGAGCTTGCGCAAGAGCTTCTGTAGCCAATGCCATAGCAAAAGTCAAGCCTAAAAGGCAGATTATCCAAATGCATTCAAAGCTCGTCGTGGATCTTTAATATTGGAACCCTTTTCCACTTTACCCGCCCGCATTAATCGGCTATACAAAATGAATGGGCGTTCATTTTGCAATGAAAGGAGGGGGCTACTCCTCGGCCTATAGTACGTAACACTAGAAAGGAGACCAATATGAAGGATGTAGTTGTCGTATCAGCATGCCGGACCGCCATCGGCACCTTTGGCGGAACACTCAAGGATATGATTGCCGCCCGCATCGGCGCCGTTGTGATGAGAGAGGCCGTCAAGCGCGCCGGTATCGATCCGGCCATGATCGATGATGTACGCTTCGGTTGCTGCATGGATCCGGTCAATACCCTGAATGTCACCCGCGTAGCCGCCCTCTTAGCCGGAATCCCGGATTCCGTCACGGCCGTGACGGTCAACCGCGTGTGCATCTCGGGTATGGAGGCAACATTAAGCGGCATGGCCATGATCCAGGCAGGCATGGCCGACATTATCCTTGCCGGCGGCGTGGAGCATATGTCCGGCGCTCCCTACGTCAGCTTGGACGCCCGCTGGGGCTGCCGGCTGCAGGATACGGTCTTCATTGACGGTATGATCCGCGCGCTACACTGCGGTTCCTACGTCATGCCGTTATCAGACGACGGTCCCGTGAAGTCCGGACAGCCCTTCGAGTCGCTCAAAGGCAAACCCTATATCATGGGCCACACTACCGAGCTTATTGCCCAGCTTTTAAATATTTCACGTGAGGAGATGGACGAGGTAGCACTGCGCAGCCATAACAACACCGAACGCGCCACCAAGGAAGGCGACTTCAGGGAAGAGATCGTGCCGGTAGAGATCCCCCAGAAAAAGGGCAAGCCGCCCATCATCTTCGATAAGGACGAGCACTTCCGTCCGGGCTTGACCATGGAACAGCTCCAGGCTCTGCCGCCGGCCTTCATTCCAAAGACCGGCAAGGTCACGGCCGGCAACTCCTCGGGGCTGAATGACGGTGCCTCGGCCATGATCATCATGTCGGCCGACAAGGCCAAGGAACTTGGGCTCAAGCCTCTCGCCCGGCTCCGCTCCACCGGCCGCGGCGCCTGCCACCCGTCCGTCATGGGATTGAGCCCGGTGCCGGCGGTCAAGAACCTCTTGAAAAATGATCCGAAGCTAACCCTGGATTCATTCGAGATGCTCGAAGTCAACGAGGCCTTTGCCGGCCAGTACCTGGGCTGCGAAAAGGAACTGGGCTTAAAGCGAGATATCACCAACATCAATGGAAGCGGCATCGGCCTGGGTCACCCGGTGGGATCCACCGGCTGCCGCATCATGGTCACCCTGATCCATGCCATGAAGAAACACGGCAAAACCCTGGGTATGGCCACCCTATGCGGCGGCGGCGGCGTGTCCATGGCCACCGCCATTGAAATTCTGTAGTCGGTAACACAAAGGGGCGACCGTCTGGTCGCCCCTTCTCCGTTGACAAAAAAGCCCCGACCTGGTGGCTCTCAGAATAGCACCTAGTCCTCGCAAGAAATTATTCATTCATCACGTACTGGTCCTTCAAGGCGAAGACATACTTTTCCCACACGCGGTTGAAGCGCTGTCTATCCAGAATGGGTTTCTTGATCATCTTCATGAACAGGGCCTCTTGATCGGGGGTATTCTCGAATGAGGCGACCATGTTCAGGGCGAACCTGTCGATGTCCTTGGTCATGAACTTGAAGATCTCGTTCACGAGGTCGTCATCTATCTTGTAGATCTTCACGTTCTCAAGGATGAGCTGGGCATAGACGATCAACGTGAAGAGCTCGCCTAAAGCAAACATGTAATCGATGTCGGCGGCCTGTTTCTTGGTGGGCGGGGTCTTGATGAGCAGCTCCTTGAAAAGTTCCACCTGTTCGCGGAAAACCAGCACATTGGGGATGTTCACGCCCTCATAGCACTTGCGATAATCCGGAAACTTGATCTTGGAGAGCCCGCCGGTATGCTGTTTGAAGAGGTAGGCGTCGTTGCTCGGGTCGTTGCGTTTCTGGGTCTCGGGATAATCCTGGTGCGCGAAGAAATACCCGGCCATGAATTTTATGATCAGGGCCAGGTTGACCTGCTCGGTGCCCTCAAGCTTGGGCAGCATGCCGATGTCACGGATGGCCATCTCGAAATACGTGCTCTGCTCGAAGCCCTTGGCGGCGATGACCTCGTGCAGCAGGTCCACCACCTTTACCCCCTGGGAGGTGACCTTCATCTTGACGATCGGGTTGAAGAGCAGGTAACGCCGATCATCCTCCGTGGCGCACCTCAGGTAGTCGGACACACGCAGACCGCAGAGTTTCATGGCGCTCAAGCGGGCGAAGGCCTCGATGAAGGCAGTGCGTACGTGTGGAAAATCGGTCACCGGCCGGCCGTAGAGGACGCGCCTTCCGGCATGCCCCAAGGCCTCGTACAGCGCGTGCGAGCAGACGCCTATGGAGGCGAAACCCAGCCCGAACTTGCCGATATTGATGGTATTGAGCGCGCTCTCCCAGGCCATGGGACCGCGGGAAAGAATATCCTCTAGGGTGAGGGGATAGTCGTTCAACTTAAAGTGCGCCACATAGGCCTGGCGCACACCCGAGGTGTCGATCTTTTTTACGCACTCATAGCACGGATGACCGGTCCTGACCGCGAAGAAGACGTATTCGCCCGTGCCGTGAATCCGGCCAAAAGTGGAGACGAGCGCGGCCTTATTGCCGTTGCCGATATAGTATTTTTCGCCACGCGCCAGGAAGGTGCCGTCTTCCTGGGGATGGAGCGTCACTTCGCTGGCGTACAGGTCGGCGCCGTGTTCCTTTTCAGACAGGCCGAAGGCGAATATTCCGCCTTCAGTGAGGAGCCTGGCGGCCTCATGCTTCATGACTTCGTTGGACCCCATCCAGATCGGACCCAGACCAAGGATGGTTACCTGCCAGGCGTACCAGTACTGAAGTCCGTAAAAGGCCAGGATCTCGTTATACTCGCTGATGCGCCACATGTCCCAGCGGGACTCCGGCGCGCCATAGCCCGCAGGCGTGAGCAAGGTGGCGAAAATCCGCTCCTGTCTGATGAAATCCAGAAAGTCGTCGTACCATACGCCCTCCTGGTCGTCAGTCTTGATCTTCTTGAGGCCCTTACCCTCGAAGAAGGCTATGGTCTTGAGCACGATCTCCTTGGAGCGCTCGTCGGCATGCCAGCGTTCATACTTTTTCGGGTTGAAGAGTATCATGGAGCCAGTCCCCCTTAAATAAGGATATAATACCGCGACGAACGTCGCAAAAGCGCTGTGCGGCAGACGATGAACGACCTCGGTCCCACCGTGACGGTCTGCCAGCAAACAAGTATCCGGTGCCGCATGAACCCGAACAGGCCTCCGGTCTGGGTATAGATGGCCGATCCGACCTGCGCACCCCGCGTACGAAGCAGCAGGTCCTGGAAATCCTTCCGGCTGATATTCCTCAGTGACGCACGGTTATCCTTCTGCTCCGGTTGATAGATGATGACTCCCCGGCGCTCCATTAGGCACAGGCTTCCCGGTGCGACGGCAGCGGCCGGGTCGAAGGAGTGTCTTGCCGCTGATCTGATGTCGAGGGCCATGATTAAGGCACCCACGGTCTCATCTCGCAGCCGTACCGGAAAGAGCACGCCGGTCGATGTCAGCGACCCTGTGGGTGTTAGTGCGGTCATGAATAGGGCGTCCGGCTGCATGCCGGCCTCGATCCGGAATTGCTTGGCCCAGGCCAGCGACTGGTTTATGGCCGTGTCTCCCGCGTCTGTTTGGACCCCCTGGGCATAAACCAGTTCGCCGCGAGCATCTACGAGGGTGTAGGCGATCACGTCGGGGTATGCATTCAGGCCGGCCTGCAGGTGATCCACGACCAAGCCAACCGCCCCTTGTCCCTGAAAGAAATCGCCCAGGTCATAGCGGGCCATGATGGCGGCTTGGGAAATGGGCATGCGCAGACGGGCCTCAAACGTACCGGCCGCCAGGCTGGCTACCCCGGCCTGCTCGTTTATGAATGTGCGCCGCGTGATGTCAGCGGCGTGATGCTCAAGCGCCAGCCAGATCGCCGCGCACGATACAACGGCAGCAAGCACCAACAAACTGAAGCGGGATTGCATCCACGCCGGGATACGGGGCGTACGTATGGTCTGAACAGGCGATTGCATGTGTTGACTATAGGGAAGATCGCTACAAGACGCAAGCGGCGAGAAATGCGATGAGGCTTGATTTTTCTCGCGCCGGAACATACGATGCGACACACGAAAGGGGTCTGGAAGACATGTCGCTTGAGAAGTGGCTGCTTTTTTTCAAACGCAAGGTATCGTTGCCGACCAAACGGGACGTTGCCAACCGCAGCTCCGAGGCCTACATCGCTTACTTGCGCCGTAAAGGGGCGCGTATCGGGGATGGCTGCGAATTCTTCAAACCTGCCACCCAGTTCGTTGATCCCAGCAATCCGGAGCTCATTACCATCGGCAACAAGGTGAAAATCTCCCTTGAGGTGGCGATCCTCACGCACGGATTCGATTACAGCGTCCTGCGCGAGCTTCACCCGGGAGAGTGTTTCGGCTCAGCCGGGCCGGTGACCATCGGCGATAATGTCTTCATCGGCATGCGCAGCATGATTTTAAAGAACACGGTCATCGGCAACAACTGCGTAATCGGCGCCGGAAGCGTGATTAAGGGGCGTATACCCGACAACAGCGTGGCTGCCGGCAACCCGGCCCGCGTCATCATGAGCATCGATGATCTCTACCGCAAATACCGACGGCGTGAAATCGACGAGGCCAGAGAATTCACCTTAACGATCAGGAAGAATCGCGGCGCTCCACCTATGCTTGCGGACTTCACCGAGTTCTTCTACCTCTTCGCCGGCGCCGCCGAAGCCGAATCGGCGGGCATCGACGTCCGTCGGCAGACCACGCCGGAATTCTACGAGACATTCAAACGCATGCACACGCGTCAATTCCCGTCGTTCGCCGACTTCCTCGCCTTTTGCGAGCATGCCGATGAGGGGCGTTGAACACCGTGAAAAAAGGGACGCACCTATGATCTATTACTGGTCGCCGGATTACAACACCCCCGTGGGAGGGGTGAAGATCCTTTACCATGACGTGGATGTCCTCAACGACAGCGGCATAGCAGCCGCGGTCCTCCATCGCAAGCGTGGCTTCCGCTGCACCTGGTTCGAAAACGCCACCCGCGTCGCCTATATGGGCCGGACCAGGCTCACGGCCGAAGATTATCTCGTCATCCCCGAGATCTACGGTTCCCTGTATGCCCATCCCGAGCAACGTCCAAAAGCGGCGCGCATTTTCAAAAAGCTCTTTGCCTCCGAGGCGGTCAAGGTGGTCTTCAACCAGAATGTCTACAATACCTTCGGCGGGTTGTCCATGGATGTGCATGAGCGTCGCGTCCTCTATACCGACCCGGGCGTCAAGGCCGTCATGGTGGTCTCGGATGACAACCGGGCCTATCTGCGGCTGGCTTTTCCGACTCTGCCGGTACTACGCATCCATAACGCCATTAACCCGCAGCTGTTCGGTTTCCAGGCCGAGAAAAAGCCCCAGATCTGCTTCATGCCTCGCAAAAATGCCGATCATGCCCTGCAGGTCATCAATATCCTGAAGTTCGCCGGCGACCTTGAAGGGATCAGCGTGGCGCCCATAGAGGGCTTAAGCGAACAACAGACCGCCCGCATCATGCAGGACTCGCTCATCTTCTTGAGCTTCGGCTACCCGGAAGGCTTTTCCCTGCCTCCGGCCGAGGCCATGTCCTGTGGATGCATCGTGGTGGGTTATCACGGCATGGGCGGCCGCGAGTACTTCAAGCCCGAGTTCTGCTTTCCGGTCGAAATGGGGGACATCATCAGCTTCGCGCAAACAATCCGCACTGTGTTGCGGATGAACCGCCAAGAAGCCGAGACCCTCAAGCGTATGGCCCGCACGGCCTCGGATTTCATCCGGCAGGCCTATTCCCTTGAACGCGAACGCGACGATATCCTTCAGTGCTGGCGGTTCATCATGGATCAGACCGGCAAGAGGTTATGAGACGTACTTTTAACGCTCGTTTCCGGCAATGACGGACAACAATTTGGGGGCATTGACCTCGCTGGTATAGCCCTGCTCCAGGGTCATTCGGCCAGCCAGCCCGGCGGTGCGTCGCAGCTCGACATCCTCGATGAGAAGCGCCAAGGCACTGATCCATTCTTCGTACGTTTTGGCCCAGGCACCGTTGTGCCCCGGCGTCACTACATCCCGGTTCACCCCTACCGGCGTGCAGACAGCCGGCACGCCCACACCGAAATATTGCAGGATCTTGAGACCGCACTTGCCCCATGACCAGGGGTCGTCCTTCAAAGGCATGACTCCGATGTCGATACTTTTAAGCTCCTCGACCTCGCGATCCGCGTTCCACATGACCTTCCTGACCGGAATGTTCTCGCAGTCAAAAAATACATCGCAGATGATCTTGAGCTCCACCTTGCCGGGAAAGCGCCTTCCAATCTCCTCGAAGACTGGCCGCATGGCCTCTAGATAGTGGATGCTGCCGTGATCGCCGATCCAGCCGATCGTCACGACCTCCTTGGCTTGCGTATAGTCTTTGAGACTATAGCGATCGGCCGGGATGGAGGTGGGGATCACCGTCACGCGCGTGTTGTAGAGAAGCGTCTGGTCGCGCAGAAAACTGTTTCCCGCCACAACGTAGTCGCTGGCGCGCACCATGTCCTCGAAGCGCGCCCGGCGGGTGCGTGAATAGGGTCGGCCCGCCAGGGAATTCTTGTACATCACGGCATCATCGAGATCGTAGACGATGCGCCGCGCGCGCTGTCTCAATGGTTTCAAAAATGGAAAATGAAAGCGTTTGCGCTGCACGAAGATGCAGTCATAGGCTGGTGCCTCCTGGTACAACCGGGCGTACTGACCAAGGGTACGGGGGAACTCCCGCACATCGGTAAAGATGCCCTGCTCCTTAAGATACGGCAGGTATTGCAGAATGCGGTAACGGCTGGCCGCCACCGTCATACCCTGTATGAGAGCCAGGACCTTCACGGCTTCCCTCCTGAGGACATAAATGCCTCGACCTCGGCAAAGACGGCGTCCTGATTTTTGAAGACCGGGGCCTGGGTAAGAACGACGTTGCCTAAGCATACTTCTCTCATGGCTTGCGCCAGGGCGTCAGGGTCGGCGGGCGGGATGACGCGGCCGTCAGCGCCCACGAACATGCTGGCGCCGTTGGCCGTGGTGGTGATGACCGGGATACCCGAGGCCAGGGCTTCGAGCACTACCAGCGAACAGGCGTCATAGTAGCTCGGATGCACCAGGCAGTCGCAGGCCGGATAGATATATTCCAGATCCATGGCTCTGCCACCGAAGATCATGGATCCGCCGAGCGTCTGCGCCTCGGCCTGGTCTTTCCCGGAGGCCTGCCCGATCACCAGCACCTTGAAGTTCCGGTTCTCGATCCGGCGGCAGGCCTCAAGGAGCACTCCATAACCTTTCAGGGCCAGGTTATTGGCCACGAACACGAATACGAACTCATCGTCATTGATACCAAAGCGGGATCTCACTTCGCCGCGTTTGGTGCGCCAGTCCGGGGAGAACTTGACCTGATCGATGCCGTTGGGGATCAGGCGGATACGATCTGAAGGATACCCGAACAGGTTTCTGATATCGCGTGCAACCATCTGCGATATGGCAATCACCCGCGGCCGCGTCACCTTGAAGGTCCACCACTCCAGACCGCGTTGCACTATATCCTTGAGGCTTAAGCGCTTAAGCAGGCGCAGGCACGGTCTGATGGACGGCGAAAGGCGCAGGCTGTCGCGTTCGAACCAGGCCTTGTGCACCCCGCCGTGGGGTTGATAGATGTCCATGAAAAAGGTATTGCCCACGCCGAAATGGATATAGTCGGGCATGCTTAGCGCTACGCGGCGGTGCAGGAGCGCGAAGCTCAGGTGTCTCAATCCCTGGGGGAACTTGAGCGGCCGCAAACGCCGCACGGTTATGGAAGGGTTATGTGCATCGCAGGCCTGCATGCAGATAACGGCCACACTATGCCCTTTTTCCGCCAGATAGTGCGCCAAGTCCCAGCAGTAGCGTTCAGCCCCGCCCACGACCGGGTCGAATTTCTCAATGGCGATGCATACCTTCATGGCAAGCGTGGGATCACCGGCGCGCGAAGGCCAGGATAGCTTCAATGATGTAGTCCACTTCCTGATCCTCAAGCCAGGGATGGATAGGCAGGCTCAGGATCTGCGAGGCCCTGAGTTCGGTCTGTCGCAAATCGAGCGCCACCTTAGCGTCAGCGAAGGCCGCTTGCTTGTGGAGCGGTACGGGATAATGGATCAGGGTCGCGATTCCCTTGCCTTTGAGATACTCCTGCAGGGCTTCGCGCTCAGGCACCGCGATCACGTACTGGTGATACACATGCGTCGATCCTTCTTTGAGTTTGACCGGGATTAGATTAGTGCCGGCCAGGTGTTCATCATATCGCCCAGCGATCGTCTGCCGGCGAGCGGTCCAGTCCATGAAGCGTGTGAGCTTGGCGTTCAGCAGGGCTGCCTGAAGCTCGTCCAGACGCGAGTTGTAGCCTTTCACGACATGATGATAGCGGTCGGTCTGGCCGTAATTGCGCAGCAATCGCAACTTCTCGTTGAGTTCAGTATCATTGGTCGTGATCGCCCCGGCATCGCCGTAGGCGCCCAAATTCTTGGTCGGATAGAAGCTGAAGGCCGCGGCATGTCCGAGGCTGCCCGCCGGCCGCCCCTGGTGCAGCGCGCCATGAGCCTGACAGGCATCCTCGATCACGGCCAGCCCGTGCCTGCCGGCGATGGCCATGATGGCGTCCATATCCGCGCATTGCCCATAGAGGTGCACCGGAATAACGGCCTTGGTCCTGCTGGTTACGGCCTGCGCAAAGGCCTCGGGATCAATCAGATGGGAGTCGGGCGCGATATCTACGAAAACCGGTGTGGCGCCGGTATAGGCTATGCTCAAGGCCGTGGCGGCGAATGTGTTGGCCACCGTGATGACCTCATCGCCCGGCCCTACCTCAAAAGCCTTCAAGACCAGGAAGAGCGCATCCGTGCCGCTGGCCACGCCCAGGGCGTGGCGGCATCCGCTTACCTTGGCAAAACCCTCCTCGAAGCGCGCCCCTTCCTCTGCCAAAATGTAGCGTCCGGAACGCAGCACCTTCTCGAGCGCGGCCTGAAGCTCACCGCCGACGGCGGCTATCTCGCGCTTGAAGTCAAAGAAATCGATAACCATTCTCTACAACACCACATCGATATCTTCCGGTCTGCGGTCTTCCAGCCAGTAGTGCTCCCGGTAACGGCGGTAAAACTCTATGGTGGCGCGGATGCCCGCCTCCATGGAGGTCTTGGGCTCCCAGCCCACCACGCGTTTGATCTTGCCGATGTCGGCCCAGTAATCTCCGGGCTCCACTTCGGAGCGCTCGCGCGTGAATTCGGTGAAGGCATAGCTGCCCGAACCCGCGATGCCCACGATCTTCTCGGCCAGCTCGCGGAAGGTAACGGGTTGGCCCGAGCCGACGTTGAAGACCTCGCCTGCGGCCGCGCTCGTACAGGCCGTCATGAGCATGCATTCCACCAGGTCGTCGATATAGAGGAAGTCCCTGATGATCATGCCGTCGCCGAAGACCGGCAGGGGTTCATTGTCGATGGCCTTCTTGATGAACCAGTTGAAGACCCCGTATTCGTCATGCATCATCTGGTGGCGAGGGCCGTAGGTATTGGTGATACGCAGACAGACAGAGGGTATCCCATACACCTGGTTGTAAACGATGATCATTTTCTCGGCCGCCAGATTGGTCACGGCATACAAGCCCTTGGGGTTGGTAGGGTGGTCCTCGCCCACCGGCAGCGCCACGCTCGAACCGTATTCACCCCGCGTTCCGGAATAGATCACCATGGCATCGCGGTTATGGTAGCGCAGGGCCTGCATCAGGGATAGCGTTCCGTGGCAGTTGATCTCCAGGTCCTGAATGGGGTTGCGCATGGAGTCAACATGGTTCACCTGCCCGGCCAAGTGATAGATGATTTCCTGATCCTTGACCAGATGATTCATGGAAAGCTGATTACGCACGTCGCTTAAGTTTATCCTGACCTGGTTCTTGACCGGTTCGACATTGAAGGGATTGCCGCCCTGGCGGGGCAGCATGTTATCCACGATCGTAACGGTTGCGCCGAGACCGGCAAGCGCAATGGCTAGATTCGACCCCACGAATCCCAGTCCGCCCGTAATGAGCACGTTCTTGCGCTGGAAAAATGCAGAATAGTCCATCATGCCTTACCCTTTAAGCCCTTTCTTCAGTTCCCAGAGCTTGGCGTATTTAATGAAAACATAATACATGGTGGAGCAAGCGATCACAAGTCCCGGCATGCCGTCCAAGCATCCGAGCTTGAAAATATACTCCTTGATGAAGCGGATGGGCGGCCTCAGGATAAGGTCGTGGAAATGGAAACGCCGGCCCTCGGAAAACATATCCATAGCCGCGGTGTCGGAATAGCGGTTGATGGTATCGATCTGATCGGCGATGTCACGGTAATTATAGTGATGATAAAAGGCCTTGAATTCCCCGACCGGACCCCTGACTTTGACGTTGGCGTGCAAGGCGCCTTCGAAGGCGCCGGCGGATTTTTTAAACAATCTGATCTCGCAGTCGGGCACCCACCCCCCGTGCATGATCCAGCGGCCGAGGTAATACGTGCGGCGGTGCGCGATGTATCCATCGTACCTCCCGGCGTCGTCTTTCAGGCGCGTCTTGATCTCACGGGCGAGCTCCGGGGATATGGCCTCGTCGGCATCGATGAAGATCACCCATTCGTTTTGGGCCTTGGAGATGCAGTAATTATACTGGTCCTTAAAACCCGGCCAGGCGCGCTGTTCGAAGTTCTCGGTATAGCGCCCGACGATCGTCGGCGTGTCGTCCGTGGAACAGGAGTCCACGACCACGATCTCATCCGCCCAGTCCTTGACGCTGGCCAAGGAGCGTTCGACGGTTCGGGCGTTATTGAAGGTGATCATGCATACGGATATCTTCATGGTATGAACGGCCTTATAATCATAATGTCTCCGCTTTGCAAATTTTATTTGGATCTCAGGGCCGCCAACCGATGGGTATGAAGTGCTTATGAAAAACCAAAAAAGTCCGAGAATACATCTCATGCCACGCGATTGATACTTCGGGAGGACCTATGTTGGATATGCATGCCATGAACATCTTGATCGTAGATGACATGGAAGCCATGTGCAAGGCCATTCGCAGCATGCTCAAGATCCTGAATGTGGGCGGACAGATTTACTATGCTTACAATGGGCAGGAGGCCTGGAAAATCCTTAAGTCCGACACCCAGATCGACATGGCCATCCTGGATTGGAACATGCCGATCATGACCGGAGTGGAGCTGCTGGGACATATCCGTGACGATCGGCATCTGCGCGACATGCCGGTGGTCATGGTCACGGCCGAGGCCAATCAGGAGATTGTGGCCGAGGCGGCCGAGAGCGAGATCGATGCCTATATCCTGAAACCCGTGACGGTCAAATCCTTAGAAGAACGCATCAGGTCGGTGATCGACAAGGCCAATAATCCGCCGCCTATGCTCATGCATCTCAAGAACGCCCGTATTTTTGAAGAAAAGGGACGGCTCGACGAAGCCGTGGGTGAAGCCATGCAGGCCATGGAGGCCAATCCCAAATCATCTCGTCCGATCAGGGAACTGGGACATCTCTATCACAAACGAGGCGACATCGCTCAGGCCGAAAAGTACTACCTTAAGGCCTCCCGCATGAATCCCATGGATGTCTTTGCCTTCCATTGTCTGGGCGATCTGGCCCTGCAGCGCGGCGATATGGACAAGGCCGCGCAGCATTACGAACAGGCCATGCGCATATCCCCGCGCAACCTCGAACGAGGCCTGAATTTCGCCAAAGTCCTGCTGGAAAAAGATCTGACCGACAAGGCCATCAAGGTCTTCGACAAGATCCTTGATCTGGCCGATGACCCCATAACCTTAAGGGAGGAAATCGCGGCGCTGTGCACGTCCAAGGGCGCTTATCCTTATGCCATTGAACTCTATGGTTTTATCCTCAAGCACATGCCCGGCCGTCACGATATCATGGCCAAGCTGGTGGATGCCTATGACCGCGCCGGTGAAGGGCGCAAGGCCATGCCATATCTGTTGGAGCTTGAAAAAAATACCGAAAAGGATATCGGCCTGCTCTTAAAGATCGCCAAGATATACCTCTCCATCAATCAGAACGCACGGGCCGACCATGTCCTGCAAAAGGTCATCAAGATCGAGCCCGGTAACCGTGAAGCAAAGGAATTGATCAGCCAATGCCTATAAAAGGAGCTTGCCATGTCTGAAGACACGCTCAAAGCCCTCATGAATATCATGGAGATGCCTCAACGACGGGGACGCTCTTTCCAATCCAGGCTTCAGGATACAATCAACCGGGTGGTGGAATGCATGCAGAGCGAGCGCGGATCCATTATACTCCTGCGCGGCAGAAAAACCCTGGAGGTCGTGGCATCCACCGTTCCCGCCCTGATCGGCATCAAGCAGCCCCTGTCCGAGGACTCACCTTCCTCCTGGGTCCTTAAAAATAAGCAAATCCTGTATGTCGCGCCCGGAGTATATCCACTGTCTGCCGGCAAACGTCGGCCCCACTACAAGAAAGAGGCCTTCCTGGTGGCGCCGATTGTGAGCAACGGACGGGTCATCGGCATGCTCACCATCACCGAGAAAAAAGGCGACGACGCCTTCAGCACCGAAGAACAGGAGCTCTTCCTGGCCATCGCCGGTCAGGTCATCAGCGCCATGGAACACCAGCGCCTCTCCGATAATCTGCGCAAGAAGCGTCAGGAACTTGTCCGCAAAAACATGCAATTGAAAAAGCTGGAGAAGATCAGAACCGATCTTTTCAACATGCTGGTCCATGATCTGAAAGGGCCCATCTCCGAGGTGGTGGGCAACCTCGATATCCTCTCGTATGTCATCACGAACGAGAATCTGGAATATGTACAGGCAGCACAGTCATCATGCGATACCCTGTTCCGTATGATCTCTGATCTGCTCGATATCACTCGCCTGGAAGAAGGCACTCTCCCTCTTATCCTGGAGCGGATCGAGCCCCGCGACCTCATTCATGAGGCGACTCTACGCTTGAACGGCATGGCCGGGGCACGAGGCCTCATCCTGCGGGAGGATATCCCCTCAGGTGGCGTTTCTCCCGATCTGTCCGGTGACCGCGGCATTCTGCTCAGGGTCATGCAGAATCTCTTGATCAATGCCGTACAGCACTCGCCCACAGGCTCTTCTGTCACGGTCGGATACGACGCAAACGGCCAAGAGGTGCGCATCTGGGTCAAGGATGAAGGACCGGGCATAGCCCCGCAGTATCAGGATGCCATATTCGACAAGTTCTTCCAGATCACCAGGAAACGGGACGGCCGCCGCTATTCCACGGGGCTTGGTTTGACCTTCTGCAAAATGGCCCTGGAAGCTCATCACGGTAAGATCCAGGTCGAAAGCGACGGACAAACCGGGAGCCGTTTCATCATCAGCCTACCGATCAAACCCGCCTAAATATATTGCATGCGGCCACAAGGTTCGTTACCGCTCTCCGTCAAAATACGGCTTGAGCTTTATATTGACATTTCATGCGGTTTAGTTTTACCGTCTGGGCAATGATATATGACTGGCAGGAGCTCTATCGATCACGGTTGGTCGACCCCAAGACGGCACTAAAATCCATTCGCAAGGGCAGCCGTGTCTTTGTCGGATCGGCCTGCGGCGAACCGCAGCTCCTGATTAAGACCCTGATAGAAATCGCGCCCAATTTGCACGACACCGAGATCATCCATTTTCTTGACCTGGGCACAACCGATTACGCCGATGAGCGCTTCGACGAGAACTTCCGCCATAACGCCCTGTTCATCGGGCCGCGCACGCGCCAGGCCATCAAGGAAGGCCGGGCCGATTACACACCCATCTTCCTCTCCGAAATCCCGGTCTTGATGCTCAGAGGGAGGATGCGCATCGATGTGGCCCTGATCCAGGTTTCGCCTCCGGACAAGAACGGCTATGTCAGTTTGGGCATATCGGTGGATATCACCAAAACCGCGGCCGATGTCGCCGAATATGTCGTGGCCGAGGTGAACCCCCAGATGCCCCGCACCTTGGGTGATTCCTTCATTCACGTCAGCCGCATCCACGCCTTTGTGGAGAACGACGCCCCGCTGATCGAATTCCAGTCCAAGTCACCCACCGAACTGGCAGAGAAGATCGGCAGCATCATAGCCGATCTGGTCGAGAACGAGTCCACCATCCAGACCGGTGTGGGTCGCATACCCAACTCGGTCTTCCCCTTCCTTATGAACAAGAAAGACCTCGGCATGCATACCGAAGTCTTCACCGAGGGGGTTATCGATCTCATCGAGGCGGGTGTACTGACCAACCGCAAAAAGAACCTCAACCCCGGCAAGATTGTAGCCTCTTTCTGCATGGGCGGCAAACGCCTCTATGAGTATGTGAATGACAATCCGCTCTTCGAATTCCGTCCCGCCATCTATACCAACGATCCATACTATATCTCCCAGAACGATCGCTGCGTATCAATCAATTCCGCGCTGATGGTCGATCTTTCGGGCCAGGTCTGCTCCGACTCGCTGGGTTTCCTCTTTTACAGCGGCATCGGCGGCCAGGTGGACTTTGTGCGTGGCGCGGCCATGTCCAAACGCGGACGTTCCATCATGACGTTGCCTTCCACCACGGATGACGGCAAAAAATCCCGCATCGTGCCTTTCCTAGATCCGGGCAGCGGGGTAGTAGTGACGCGCGGCGACATTCACTATGTGGTGACCGAATACGGGGCAGCCTACATCCATGGCAAATCCATCCGGGACCGCGCCATGGCGCTCATCAGCATCGCGCATCCCAATTTTAGAGAATGGCTGCTCGATTGCGCCAAACAGCAGGGTTATGTCTATCAGGATCAGACCCTGCCGGCGGTGCTCTACCCGCGCGAATACGAGACCTACTGGAAGGACAAGTCAGGCCAGGAGATCTTCTTCAGACCCGTCAAACCCACGGATGAACGCGGCATCCAGGATCTGATCTATTCGCTGCCCGACCAGGATGTCTATACGCGTTTCTTCCAGAACCTGCGTTCGTTCTCGCATAAGCTGGCCATGCCGCTGGCCGCCATCGACTACACGGACAAGATGGCCATCGCCGGGGTGATCGGTCGCGAGGAGCCCGAGAGCAAGGAGCAGATCATCGCCGTAGGGCATTACATCCGCGACGCCATCACGAACTTCGCCGAGGTGGCTTTCACCATCCACCACGAATATCAGGACCGCGGCATCGGCACCTTCATCCTCAATTACCTGGTGCATATCGCGCGCGAAAAGAACATCAAGGGATTCACGGCCGACGTGCTGGCGCGTAACACCCCCATGATGAAGGTCTTCTCCAAGACCGGCCATCCCGTGAAATCGCATCTGGAATACGGGGTTTATGAGCTCGAAATACCGTTTGAAGAAAACATCTAATCTCGCAAAATAAATACCTCTTAAATCATGCCCTTAGCTTTGTGCATGGTTCTGAATACCCGCTTTAGATAAGTTACGTTTAATAACTCCTAAAAATACACCCGCCCTTACTATTTTGAAAAGTTAAAGAGTTTCAATATGATATGCCGATATCTTGCAGACCACTATGGACAAGGATGGATATCACCCTATGTCGGATGAATTCAGAGATCACGGCACCGGACTGTTCCATGAAGAATTTTTCCTTACCGCCTTAGACCATGAGATCGAACGCGCCAAGCGCTATGGCGATTACTTCACGCTGGCCCTGATCGGCTTTGATGGTTTCGACCCAATGACTCAGGGAACCGAAGGGCACGCAGGGTATGAGATGTTGCGTTCCATGGCCGACCTCATTGCCGCTAACATCCGCCGGGTAGATCTTGCGGCCCGTTTGGAGGACGGAGTGTTCGCCGTGCTCATCATCCGCCAGGAAGCCGAGCTGGCACATATTCTCACCAACCGCATCCTCCTGGCCACGCGCAAACAGTTTCAGGGAAATCCGACCGTCAGCATCGGCATGGCGTCGTTCCCGAGAGACGCCACTACCTACAAGGCGATCCGTGCGCAGGCCAGCGCAGCCCTGGCAGAGGCCCGCAAAGACGGCGGCGACCGCATGTTCTTTTTTAGACATGCACCCAAGACGACCTTCCATGGCAAACCCGTGGTCCTGGTGGTGGACGACGATGATCGCAACACCAAACTCCTGGAAGCCCTCATGCGGCCCCTTGACTATGAAATCATCAAGGCCGGTGGGGGACAAGCGGCCCTTGACATCGTCGAGACCACCGATGTGGACCTGATCCTGCTCGATGTCATGATGCCCGACCTGGACGGTTATGAGGTGTGCAAACGCCTGAAGGAAAATAAGCTCACGCGTCTGATTCCGATTATCATGGTGACCGCCCTGGACGACATTGCAGCCAAGATCAAGGGCATTGAGTGCGGCGCTGACGACTTCCTGTCCAAACCGCCCAACAAGCTGGAGTTGATCGCCCGGACAAAATCGCTCATTAATGTCAAGCGTCTCAACGACAACCTGGCCAGCATCGAAGAGGTCCTTTTCTCTCTGGCCAACACCGTGGAGGCCAAGGACAGCTATACGCACGGTCATATCGAACGCGTGGCCAGCATGGCGGTCATGCTCGGGCACAAGCTCTCGCTTTCCACATCCGAGATCACAGCCCTGCGGATCGGCGGCATTCTACACGACATCGGCAAGATCGGGATCGAGCAGTCGATCCTCAACAAACCCGGCCCATTGAATCCCGAGGAATGGGAGGCCATGAAACGCCATCCCGACATCGGGCATAGGATCTGTCTGCCTTTGAGCAAGCATATCGGGCCGGCCCTGGACGTCATCCGACACCACCACGAGAAGATTGACGGCAGCGGCTACCCAGATGGCATCCGAAAGACAGATATTTCTCAGGTGGCGCGCATCATGGCCGTCATCGACATCTACGACGCCTTGACGTCGGAACGGCCCTACCGCCAGGCCATGCCCAAGGGCAAGGCTTTTGACATCCTAAGGCAGGAGGCGACACAAGGCAAATTAGATCAGGATGTGGTCGATTACCTTATCGAGATGATCGGAGGGTGAATATATGATGCAATGCGGATTCAATCTTGTGGGAGTAAGGTTGAAAAAATGCCTGTGCCTCGGGGTGGCGATGATCAGCCTGGTTTTATCCAACGCACCGCTCTGGGCGGACGATCTCACCCCGGCTACGCCGGACTTGAGCGAGATGAGCATCGAGGATCTCATGAGCTTGGAGATCACCTCGGCCGGTAAAAAGGCCCAGAAACTTTCCGAAGCAGCGGCCGCCGTCTTCGTCATCACCCAGGAGGATATCCGGCGCTCCGGGGCCACATGCGTCCCCGAACTGCTACGCATGGTCCCGGGCCTTGAAGTTGCCCGCATCGACTCCAACATCTGGGCCGTCACAGCCCGCGGATTCAACGGCCGAGTAGCCAACAAGCTCCTGGTGCTTATGGATGGACGTAGCGTCTATACGCCGCTCTACTCCGGCGTTTTCTGGGACGTGCAGGACACCCTGCTGGATGACATCGAACGCATCGAGGTGATCCGCGGTCCCGGGGCAACCCTCTGGGGGGCCAATGCCGTAAACGGCGTCATCAATATCATCACCAAGCATGCCCGTGACACCGTAGGCGGATTAGCCTCCGTTACGGCCGGGAGCGAGCAACGCGAGGGCGCCTTCCGTCTGGGCGGCAAGATCGGCGCTGACACCACCTTCCGCATGTATGCAAAGAACTTCAAGCGCGACAGCGGGGTCGACGAAAACGGCCAGGATACCTATGACGCCTGGGATCAGCTGCGCGCCGGGTTCCGCCTCGACAGCGGCGAGGGCGATGACCAGCTCACGGTGCAGGGCGATACCTACGCTGGAGAGGATGAACAAACCGTCTTAATTCCACGACTTACGCCCCCTTATGCCCAAAGCCTCAATGAAAACATAATCGTTCAGGGCGGAAACCTCATCACCCGTTGGCGACATATCTATTCGGCTACCTCAGAGCTTAGTCTGCAGCTCTCCTACGACCGCACCGAGCTGTTCACGAATCTGCTCAACGAGCGACGCAGCACCTATGATCTGGACCTGCAGCATAGCTTCAACCTGGGCGAACGTCAGAACATCATCTGGGGTCTCGGATACCGCCGTACCTCTGATAATATCACCAATTCCTTCAGTGCCAGCTTTGATCCGGAAAAGCGCAGAGATTGGCTGACCAGCGCCTTTTTGCAGGACGATATCATACTCGTCAAAGAACGCTTGCGCCTCACCCTGGGGACGAAGTTCGAGCACAACGACTACACGGGCCGGGAACTGCAGCCCAATGGACGCATTCTGTGGACCCCCAGCGCAAACCATTCGGTCTGGGCAGCCGTTTCGCGCGCCGTGCGAACGCCTTCGCGCGCCGAACATGACGCCAGCTTGGTCAATGAAGTGCTTCCGGCCGGGGCCATTCCCGCCTACCCGCTTCCGGTGGTAATCGCCCTGCAAGGGGATGATTCCTTTACTTCCGAAAAACTGAAGGCCTATGAGCTGGGCTACCGCTTCCAGCCCGTCGAACAACTAGCCATAGACATCGCGACTTTCTATAATGACTACGACCGGCTCAGGACCGTCATAACCGGCGCCCCATACCTGGAAACCGTTCCCATGCCACATGTCGTCATCCCCGTGCTGGCCGGCAACGATATGCAAGGTCACACTTATGGCGCAGAGCTGGCTGTGGATTGGCGTGTCCAGGACTGCTGGAAGTTGCAGGGTGCCTATACCTACACACAGATACGGCTCGATACGCCGGATGACGCCGCGGCATCCTCGCCGGGATTGTCTTCCGGCGAAACGCCTCATCATCAGATCTCATTGCGTTCCAACCTGAATCCCCACCGCGATGTGGATCTCGACCTGTGGGTACGTCATGTGGGCCGTCTCCCGGACCAGGACGTCAAGGCCTACACCACGCTGGATGCGCGCATCGCCTTCCGTCCCAGACCATATGTAGAGATATCTCTCGTAGGACAGAACCTGTTGGATAAGAACCATGCGGAATTCAGTCCAGAGATCGTCGATACCACGCCGAGCGAGGTCGAACGGAGTGTCTACGGCAAAGTCACCTGTAAGTTCTAAAGAGACCTGGTCTCCACGCAGATGGGGGTTCCTCGGTCTGTGCCTCTTGCAGACGATTCTGATCCTCGTCTGCGGTACGGCACACGCACAGGCTGCACAGCCTCAGCCCATAGATAGCGCCGTTTCGCGCGAGCACCTTATCAAGGCCGCCTTCATCTACAACTTCATCAAGTTCGTGGACTGGCCGGCATCGGTCTATAACACCGACGGCGGCACAATTACCGTGGCCATATACGGGGAAGATCCCTTCGGACAGGCCCTGGAAACCATCCAGGGCAAGAGCGTGGCTGGTCGAAAAGTGGTCGTGAAATTCTGCCGCAGCCCCAGGGAACTGGAAGGTTGCGAGGTGCTCTTCATCCCCCGTGCGGAACAGGAGGCACTGCCGCAGATCATGTCCGCGCTCAAGGACGGACATTGCCTGACCATCTCGGATATCGACGACTTTTCCCAGAAAGGCGGCATGATCACGTTCGTCATCGTGGAGAACAAGGTGCGCTTCACGATCAACCTTGTCAGCGCTGAAAAGGCTAAGCTCAAGATCAGCTCGCAGCTCCTGAAACTGGCCTATCAGGTCTACGAATCTCCCCGAACTGGAGGTCGGCCTTGAAGCCTTTTAGAGATCAGTCCATCAGGCGCAAACTGACCACCATTATCTTGCTGACCTCATTTATCGTGCTGCTCCTCGCCACCGCCGCCTTGTTCACGGCTGAGATGTACTCATACCGCCGCAATATCATTCAAAACCTCTCCACCATGGCCCAGATTATCGGCACCAACAGTTCCGCTGCCCTGGTCTTCGGCGATCAGAAATCCGCCGCCGAGACCCTCAAGGCGCTCAAGGCCGAGCCGCATGTCGTTTCGGGCGTCATCTTCAGTGGCGGCAAGGAATTTGCCCGTTATCCGATCGAGTCCGGCCCGCTGCCAGAAGATCCTGACCTGCAGAACCTCAACATCAAAGGGGATGGATATCGATTCCGGGGAGCGTACCTTGAGCTCACCCAATGGATCAGCCTGGATAATGAAATTATTGGCCTGGTCTATCTGAAGTATGACCTGCGTGAGGTATTCGCCACCTTGCTGCGCTATGGCGTTATCGTGGCCCTGATCCTTATCATCTCGTGCCTGGTGGCCTTTCTCCTGGCCTCGAAATTCCAGGCCGTAATCTCGGAACCAATCATGCATCTAGCCGAAACCATGCAAACCGTTTCGAGCGAGCGCTGTTACACCATCAGGGCGGAGAAGCAGAGTCAAGACGAACTCGGCCGGCTCATCGATGGCTTCAATGACATGCTGTCCCAGATCCAATCACGCGATGAAGCCCTGCAGCAGCATCGCGAGCAGCTGGAAGACCTCGTGGCCCAGCGAACGGTTGAATTATCCAAGGCCAACGCTGATCTCCAGCAGGCCGTGGACGATCTCAGCAAGGCCAAAGAGATCGCCGAGGCAGCCAACCACGCCAAGTCGCAGTTTCTGGCCAACATGAGCCATGAACTGCGCACCCCGCTCAATCATATCATCGGATTCACGGAATTGATCGTGGATAAGAATTTCGGCGAGCTCACGGATACTCAATTCGAATACCTCAACGACGTATTGTTCAGCAGTCGCCACCTCTTATCCCTGATCAACGATATCCTGGACCTCTCCAAGATCGAGGCCGGAAAACTGGAATTCATGCCCGATGAAGTCAACCTCAAAGATCTCCTGACACGCAGCCTGGTGATGGTAAAGGAAAAAGCACTCAAGCATGGGATGCATCTGACCCTCAAGGTCCCGGATACTCCGGAATGCATCCGGGCCGACGAGCGCAAACTCAAGCAGATCATCTACAACCTGCTCTCGAATGCGGTCAAGTTTACCCCACAGGGTGGTGTCGTTGACTTGAGCGCCCGATTGCTTACCTTCGCGGGCGGTCATTTAAGCGACCTGGACGGGAATATGCCTGTCTTGCCCGCCGACTGCCCGGTCTTCGATCGTGGCGGCGTGCTGATTACGGTCAAGGACACCGGTATCGGCATCAAACCGGAAGACCAGGCGCGGATCTTCAAACCATTCGAGCAGGTGGATGGATCCATCTGCCGCCGCTATCAGGGTACCGGTCTGGGACTGTCGCTGACCAGGAGTCTGGTGGAACTGCATGGCGGCATCGTTTGGGTTGAGAGCGATGGCGAAGGCCGGGGATCATCCTTCCATTTGATCATCCCACAGGGAAAGGCTTGAGCATGGGAGAGTCCGACACGCATAAGATCATATTGGTTATTGAAGACGACGCACTCAACATGAAGCTCACTCGCAGCCTCCTGAACATCGGGGGGTACCGCTGCATTGAGGCGTTCGATGCCGAAGAAGGGTTGCGGCTGGCCAGGCAGATCATACCGGACCTGATCCTGATGGACATCAATCTGCCCGGCATGGACGGCCTTACAGCCACGCGTGTCATTAAACATGATCCATGCCTGCTCGCCGTTCCAGTCATCGCGCTCACCTCACACGTGATGCTGGGAGACCGTCAACGGGCGTTCGAGGCGGGATGCGACGGATATATCAGCAAACCAATCGATACTCGCAATTTTCTCACCGAAATAGATCGTGTGCTTAAGGGCTATGTCTCTACCCTTAAGCACAACGAGTAGCATCACGTTATGATGCCTGGCGGAGCGTCTATGGGTGGAAATACCCCGATGCCCGCTACAGTACGACTACGGAATTGTCGGCATCCCCAATAGTGGAAGGCACATATTTGTCCGCGCACCAATCGTTCTCCCAGACGGAGTCATCCAAGAGATATCTGAACTGATATTCACGGCCCTGTTCGAGGTTCAGGGTGACGCTGAATCCGCCGTCCTTTTGTTTTTTCATCGGGGTAGCGCCGGTGTCCCACTCATTGAAGTCACCGACCAGACTGACTTTCGTGGCCTTGGCAACCGCTTCCTTCGACAGATGAAACGTTACCTTGCATATGGGTTTGCTTTTCATGAACTGCTTTTTAAGACTCATCTTGGATCCCCCTTCTTCGTTCTTGATCATGGTCCCTCCTTCTTTCACACCGGTGAAGGGATATCATGATGTCCGCCATGCAAGTTGTTGGTCTCTTGGTGGATCAAAGCGATGGTGCCGTCTCCCTTGAGGACTTACATTTTGCCAGTGCCAAACCGACTTCCCCAAGTTCCTGCCGATTTATTTGGCGTAGATGTAAATGATTTTGCCGGACATGTCAAATGTCTTTCTAGGCGTGAGAACGGGATGGGGCGCATTCTTCACAGCGGATGCATTATCCCCGCCTGGCGCTCAGGACGACCACCGGTTCGACCGGCACATCCTGATGGTGACCCCGGCTGGCGGTCTTGACCGCGGCGATGCGATCCACGATGTCCATGCCCTGGCTGACCTTGCCGAATACGGCATAGCCAAAATCACGCTGGCCGTGATCTAGTACGGCATTGTCCTTGAGATTGATGAAAAATTGCGACGTGGCGCTGTCCACTTCACGCGTGCGCGCCATGGACAATGTCCCGCGCAGATTCTTTTCACCATTCTCGGCCTCATTCTTAATGGGAGCGTGCGTTTCCTTGGCGCGCATGTCCTGCGTATGTCCGCCGCCCTGGATAACGAAACCCGGGATCACACGGTGGAAAATCGTGCCGTCGAAAAACCCCTCATCGACGTATTGCAGAAAGTTTGCCACGGTTATCGGCGCCTGTTCTTGAAAGAGTTCGATGGTGATGTCACCCAATGAAGTTGCGAATATGACCATAAATATCCTCCTTTATCCGCACAATATGCTTGTGCATACCGTATTATCCATTATCTGTCCAGCCGTGCGTTAGCAAGCCTCTTAAGAATTGCCGTCCCCTCTTCTACTGGTATTCCATTAAGGTCTCGGTAAGGTCGGCACGATCCGCCAACGGTAGTCACCGTTGCCGGATCTGTTTATGGTTTTATATTCACTTTTCACACTTGCATAGTAGGGCAATCCGCTTTATTATGCACGTCCATGGACCAATTCAGACTAGAAAACATCGCTTTTCCACTCCTTATGAAGGAATTATTGGAATCGCGCTTTTCCGGCATCGTGTTTCTCAACAACGAATCGACCAGGAAAGGGCTGATCTTCAATGACGGCCGACTTTGCGCTATTCAATCCAACAAGCCGGATGAACTTCTCGGCCATATGCTAGTGCAGATGGGCAAGATCAGCGATGAGGATAATGCCATGTCGCTTGAAAAGGCCCGTACCGACAGGGTCAAACAAGGCTATATCCTTATGGAGCAGGGTCTGATCCAGGGTCAGGATATCGCCGAAGCGCTGACGCTTCAGATCGAAAAACGCTTCCTGGATATCTTCGGCTGGAAAGGCGGCACGGTCCAGAAAGTAGCCAAGCAGATCGATAAGACGGCGGCCTTGGGCGTGGAAGAACTGGCCGCCCTGGTGCGCAGGGGCATCATGGAGAAATTGCCCTTCGCCACGGTCGTCAATGCGCTGTCACCGCATGCCGAGACCAGGCCCCGGCCGCTCAAGGAAGACCTGCCCAAGGACATCGGCATCGATATCGAGCGTATGGCCATCAGTAGTGTAGCCGAGATTCTACAGCTCGGAGCCGATATTTCACGGGCCCTCCTGGCACTCTACTGCAGCGGACTGATTGTTTTCGAACAAAGCAAGCACAAGGCCTTGATCGAGCAGCTCAAACAGACATACAGGGAGCTACAGGGCAAGGATCCCTACGGAATCCTGGATGTCGATCAAACCATTTCCGAAGGCGGGCTCAAACGGGCCTATATCAAGATGGTCAAGGTCCACCACCCGGACGCCTATTCCTATGCCGACGATCCCGAGGTAAAACGCCTGGCCAACGAGATCTTCAATCTCATCCACCGCGCTTACAATGAGATCCAGCGCATCCGTGAAGGCAAACAACCCGAAAAGGCCGGTATCGATGAAGAGCTCCAGGCAGAGATCCTCTTTGCGCAGGGCACGCAGGCCCTCAAGGCCAGGGATTTTCAGAAATCGTTGGATTTGTTCCGTTTGTGCGTCAACATGAAGCCCCATGAGCGGGTTTTCGCCGAGTCATATGTCAAGACCATGTTCCTGAAATGGCAGAAGACGGGCATGGGTACGGCGGCCGAGATCAAGGCTTCGATCTTCGATGCCACCCGCAAATTCCCGGAGTCGGACACCTTGTATGTCACCCTAGGGTGGGTGCTGAAACAGGAAGGCGCCAACAACAAGGCCATTGAGGCATTTAAACGGGCCATCCAACTCAATCCCAAAAACGTGGACGCCCAGCGCGAGCTGCGCCTGTACCAGATGCGCGGACAGGGGTAAAGACAAGCAATACAGGCGACAGGATTCAGGGTCCAGAAGTCTGGAATCATCCTTCAGAAGCAATTAGAACGGCAGCTGGTATTATTCTTTATAATGTCCGGTTTCCAAAACATAACCAAGACGGAGAGAACAGGTCTGCGCCTTGGCCTTTATTCCGACTCCTGAGCATTGTGCACCGGCTCCCGGCTTTCTTCCTTCTCCTGATTTCTGATTTCTGAATCTTGGCTTGCCGCCAGCATTTCGCGCACCTTGGGCGGGACATAGATCCGCTCGAGATCGACAAGTTTGAGTCCGCCAAGGATGAGGCGGTTGCGCTCGCGCGCCGGGGCATGCACATCGTAGATCACCATCACCTTCTCATCCAGGCGGCAGACCCCTCCACGGCGGTTGATCTTGTCCTCTATGATCACCAGCCCTGCGCTCAGAGCGGTTTCATGGAGGAGCTTGAAGATCTCGCGCTGGTGTCTTTCCTGGGTGCTTTCCATCACGCCCTTCCGAAATCATCATCCAAGCGGGTGATATCGTCCTCGCCGAAGTAATCGCCCTGCTGAACCTCAATGAAAACCAGGGGGCTTTCTCCGATATTCTGGATGCGGTGGGCGGCGCCGCGGGGAATATCGACGGCATCCTGGGCGCCAAGTTCATGTATCCGGTCATTCACGGTCACCCGCGCTTGACCTCTCACGATCACCCAGTGTTCGGCCCGGCGCTGGTGCGATTGTAGGCTCAAGCGTTTGCCTGGCCATACCGTGATTTGCTTCACCTTATGATCGCTCTGGTCCAGTAGCACGCGATAAAAGCCCCAGGGTCGCTGATCTTCGCGGGAATTTTCCCGTCTGATAAGCTCATAGGCGCTCAGATACATCGGCAGTACATCCATGCCGTTTTCCTGCACGAAAAGATGGCGCAACCCATCCACCACGTGTAGCTGACTGGTGGCCGCGAAATAACAGCGCGCCGGGGCTTTCCGGCATATGTCCGCATCATCCGGATGCAGATATTCGTCAAGCGTGCATAACATTGGCGTGGTAATGAAAAGGTTGAAAATAATCGGCGCCGTCCCCATGCAGTTGTGTATGAGATCGAACCCTTGGTCCGCCTGCATGAAAGTCGCGATATCGTGACAATCATGAAGTTTGAGGGGATATGTCTTGGTCAGGATCGTCACCTGAAGCCCGTGATCGACCAATCCTCTGGCCAGATCATGGTAAGTGGCACAATCCTTCATTAAGAGCCCGATATGCATGACCCAACACCTCTTCGTATGGCAAGGATAAACTCATGGGCCCGTGTATGGCAATAAAAAAAGAAGGGAGGCGTGCTCGCCTCCCTTCATGTTGGTGCGGTGAATTTATGCGATTTGGATTTTATTCCAGACCGGCGGCCTTGACTACCAGTTCGGAGATATCGAATGACTGGAGCTTTTCTTCATAACCCAGTTCCTTGATGCCGTCCGAGATCATGGTCAGACAGAACGGACAGGCCGAGCACACCGTCTTGGCACCAGCGGCCAAGGCCTCATCGGTGCGTTTCTGGTTGATGCGCGTGCCCAGGTGCTCTTCCATCCACATACGACCGCCGCCCGCGCCGCAGCAGAAGCTCTTGGCATGGTGGCTGGCCATCTCGACTAAGTTGCCGGAGTTCATGGCTTTGATCAGGTTTCGTGGCTGATCGTAGATCTTGTTGTAGCGGCCCAGGTAGCAGGAATCGTGTAGCGTGATGGTGCCCAAGCCTTCCACGGGCTTCTTGAGCTTGATCTTGCCTTCCTTGATCAACTGATCGAGGATCTCGACATAGTGATAAACCTCGAACTCGCCGCCCAGTTCCTTGTAATCATGCTTCAAGGTATTATAGCCGTGCGGGCACATGGTGATGATCTTCTTCACGCCGTAGCCCTTGAAGGTCTCGATATTGGCCATGGCCAGGGCCTGATAGATGTATTCGTTGCCGATCTTTTTGGCCGAATCTCCGCAGCAGCCCTCTTCCGTGCCCAGGATGGCATAGTCGAGCCCGGCGGCGTTGAACAGCTTGGCCAGGGCGATGGTGACCTTCTTGTTGCGATCGTCGAAACTGCCGGCGCAGCCGACGTAGAACAGGTACTCCGCGCTGCCCTTCTCGGACATGAGCGGGATCTCGACCGCCTTGGTGGTACCGTCGTCGAGCGTCAGCGGGGTACAGGTCTTGGTCCAGTCGGCGCGGGTATGCCCGCCGATGCACCACGGGTTGGAGTTGTTCTCGAAGCCCTTGAAGACCACCTGCACCTCGGTCGGGAACTCGGACATCATCATGGTGAGGTAGCGCCTCAGTTCTATGAGCTTGGGGAACTGCAGGATATAGGCCGGGCAGGCTTCAACGCATGCCATACAGGTCGTGCACGACCAGATGGCGTCCTTGGCGATGCAGTCTTCGATCAGCTGCGGTCCGGTATATTCCTCGTCCGGAATGATGCGCATCTTGCCGTCGGCGTCCATGGCGAACTTGGCTTTCTGCTCCAGATAGGTCTTGATGTTCTGGATCACATCACGCGGTTTGAGCGGTTTGTCGGTATTGAAGGCCGGGCAAACTTCCACGCAACGGCCGCAACGCACGCAGGCGTCGCTGTCGAACATGTCTTTCCAGGAAAACTCCTCGACATTGTGAATACCGAAGGTCTCGGCGTTCTCGAACATCTCGGGCGGCATGGCCTTCAAAGGCGGCTGAGCCGTGATGGGTCGCATAAAGATATTGGCCGGGATAGTGAATATATGCAGCAGCTTAGAATAGGCGATGTAGACGATAAAGCCCAGGGCGATGAAGAAGTGTACCCACCAACCCACAAGGTGTATCGTTTCCAGAGCGCTGATGCTCATACCCTTGAACGGCAGGGCGAAGATCGCACCCATGAATGAGTACCATACATAATCATTCATGATATTTCCGGGCTGGAACTCAGTGGCTGCCATGCGCAGGCCTTCGGCCAGGAAGCCGGTGAATACGATGAGCAGGATCAGCCAGAGGATGACATTGTCCTCGGGTTTCTCATCCAGCCACTTGGGTTTGATGACATAGCGTCGGGCCAAGGCCATGAGAATACCGATGATGACCATCAGACCGGCCAGATCGGTGAGGACGGAATAGGCCAGATAGACACCGCCTTCCATGAAATGGACATGCCAGATGGGTTCGATGATGTCGACCTGCAGGAAGTCAAGAGTCGCGCCGAGGAAGAGAATCAAGAAGCCCCAGAAAATAAGGAAATGGAAAATGCCCTGATAGGGTTCCCTGAGGATTTTCTTGTGTCCGAATACATCCACGATGGTGTACCACAGCCTGCCCCATGGATCATCCAGACGGTTCACATCCGTGCCTTTGGCCAACGTCATCATCTTAACCCTGGTCCAGAACCCGCCCTTGGCCAAGCCACGGAACAGGAGCAGGATCGCGGTCAGCGCCAGAATATAGGTGAGCGGCTCAGCGATAGGGAAACCTTCACCCTTAACGTTCCAGAATATCTCTCTTGTTATAACATTGCCTATGCCGTCGTGCATATAACCCCCTGTTTCCATATTTGAGGGGATGGGGAAATCCCCATCCCCTCTATATCACAACGTTTAACCTTTAATAGCTTTTACTTCAGCGGTCAAGGCCGGAATGACCTTGAACAGGTCGTCTACGACGCCAAAGTCCGCCTTGGTGAAGATAGGCGCTTCGGGGTCTTTGTTGATGGCCACGATCACCTTGGAGGTGCCCATACCGGCCAAGTGCTGGATAGCGCCGGAGATACCGGCCGCGATGTACAGGTTGGGGCTGACCGTCTTACCGGTCTGGCCGACCTGGTAGGAATGCCCGCGCCACCCGGCATCAACCGCCGCGCGCGAGGCACCGGTGGTAGCCGTGGGTCCGAGGACCTTGGCGAGTTCTTCCAGCATGACGAAATTCTCGGGGCCCTTCATGCCGCGGCCGCCGGAGACGATGATCTCGGCCTCGGTCTGGTCGGGCTCTTTGGTGGCCGCGATCTCAACCGACTTGACCGCTATCTTGATCTTGGAGGCATCCAGAGCGACGGCTACGTTCTCAACCGCGCCGGCGCCGGCTGCTTCCTTGGCCGAGAATGAGTTCGGACGTACGGAGATGATCTGTGGATCAGCGGCGGCTTCGACCATGACATAGGCCTTACCGGCATACATGGGGCGCTTGGCCACGACCTTGGCGCCTTCGAGGTTCAGGTCAACCACGTCGGAGATGGAGCCCACCTTGAGACGGGCGGCCAATGCCGGCGTGAGGTCCTTGCCCTGGGCCGAGGCGGCCACGAGGATCACGGACGGTTTGACCTTGTCCACCACCGCGGCCACGGCCTGCACATAGGCTTCGGTTACATAGTCTTTATAATCCGGGGCGTCCACGACAAAGATCTTGTCGGCGCCGAACTTGGCGAGATTGGGTGCCAGAGCCGCCACGCCGCTTCCGACGATGACAGCGGCAACTTCGCCGCCCATGGCCTTTGCCTTGCTGGCGATTTCATAGGCCGCCTTTTTGATTTCACCCTTCTGAACTTCTGCAACAATCAATGTTCCTGGCATGGTTATTCCCTCCTCCCTTAGATGACCTTGGCTTCGTCATGCAAGGCCTTGGCGAGCGCTTTGGCTTTGGTTTCAGCATCGTCGCCTTCGATCTTCTTGCCTGCCTGACGCGCGGGCGGCAGGGTCATGCTCTTTATCGTGGTCATGGGTGCCTGGCTCACGCCGAGGTCCGCGGCCTTCTTCACATCAACGGGCTTCTTCTTGGCCTTCATGATGCCGGGCAGAGATGCATAGCGTGGCTCGTTCAAGCCTTTCTGCGCCGAGAAAATGGCCGGCAACGGAACTTCCAGAACCGCCTGGCCGCCTTCGATCTCGCGCGTTACGGTAGCTTTGCCGCCTGCGGCCTCGAACTTTATGACCATGGTCACCACTGGCAGACCGAGCATCTCGCCCAGAATGGCCGGGACCTGTCCGCAGTCGTCGTCGATAGCCTGTTTGCCTACCCACAGGGCGTCAAACTGCAGGCCCTTTACCGCGGCGGCCAGCGCAGCGGCCGTGGCATACGGATCCGCCTTGGCGTAGAAATCCGCGTCGGCGATATGCACGCCGGTGTCCGCGCCCATGGCCAGTGCCGTGCGGATAGCCTCGATTGCCCGGTCCGGTCCCAGGGAAACGATACCAACCGTACCGGAACCTGCCTTCTCCTTCTGCTTCAGGGCCTCTTCCACGGCGAATTCGTCATACGCATTCATGACCCATTTGACGCCGTCGGTGACGATCCCTGTGCCCGACCCATCGATCTTGATCAGGGTTTCGGTATCAGGTACCTGCTTAATACATACGACACTATTCACAACAAACCTCCTTCCGTTTTTTTGGCACGTGGCCTGTTTCTTTACATATCCCTAAACTTTGGTTCGCGTTTGGTCAGGAAGGCATCCACACCCTCCTTGGCGTCAGCGCTAACCTTTACACGCATGAAGTTTTCGATCTCGATGTCGCAGCCTTCCTCGTACGAGCAGTCCAGGCCATTAACGATCGAATCCAAGGCCGCGGTCACGGCCAGACGCCCTTTCTTGGCGATCACCTTGGCCAGGGCAACGGACTCATCTATCAGTTTGGCCCCCGGCACTACCCTGTTCACCAACCCGATCGCTAAAGCCTCCTTGGCCGAGAGCGGTGTGCCGGAAAGGATCATCTCGATGGCGCGAGCCTTGCCGGCGATACGGGCCAGACGTTGCGTTCCCGCGAAGCCGGGAATGATGCCCAGGTTTATCTCAGGTAGTCCTATCTTGGCGCTCTCAGCGGCGATGCGGATATGGCAGGCCATGGCCACTTCCAGACCACCGCCCAGGCAGAACCCGTTGATGGCGCAGATAATCGGCTTGTCAGCGTTCTCGATCACATTGGTCATGAGGTGGCCGCGGTCGCAGAACTCCTGCACCTGTGCATGGGTGCGGATCTGCTGGAACTCCCTGATATTGGCACCGGCGATGAAGGCCCGGCCTTTGCCGGTCATGACGATGACGCGCACCTTGGGATCCGCCACGGCCTTCAAAACGGTGTTGGTGATATCGTTGACCGTCTTCTCCGAGAGCACGTTCATGGGCGGATTCTCTACGGTCATGACGGCCACGCCGGCATCGTCCACTTCATACCAGCAGTTTTCAAAGATGCTCTCACCGCCCATCAGTGCTTCGATATTCCGCGGCAGGGCAAAGCGTTCTTTACCCAACACATCTCCTAGATACTGCGAGGCCTCGGCCACGGCTTCCCAGCCAGCCTGCTCTTCGGCGTAATGCAAGGGCCCTAAGGCGACTGAGGTCGGGAAATTGGTGCCATACACCATGCCGGTATCCACATCATGGGCCGAGGCAATGCCTTCGTTCACGATCAGCAGTGCCTCCCTGATCTGGACGTTCAGGAGCTGCTCTACGCAGAAATCCTCAGCCATGCCGGGGGTTTTCTTCCACCATTTTTCCAGGAAGGTTTTGACCGCCGGGTTGGGCACTTTGCCGGTCTTGCCGTAATCGTAGAAGCCTTTGCCCGTCTTCTGTCCCAACATGCCCTTATCCACTAGGAAGGTCAGGAGTTCTGGGATGGGGGTACGGTCCCCGAAGGCTTCGAACAGGGTCTTGGAGGCATGCAGGCCGACATCTAGGCCCACCATGTCCCAGAGGGCCAGCGGACCCATGGGCATGCCGAAGGCCTCCATGGTCTGATCGATCTCGTCCATGGAGCCCGAACCGTCCATGAGCGCCAGAATGGCCTCGTTCAGGTAGGGAATCAGGATACGGTTGACCACGAAACCGGGCGCGTTTCTGACCTTGATGGGGGTCTTGCCGATCCTTTCCGTCAGATGCATCATGGCGGCGATGGTATCGCGCGAGGTCATGTCGTCATAGATGACCTCGACCAGCTTCATCACGTGCGCCGGATTGAAGAAGTGCAGCCCGACGAAGCGATCCCTGCGTTTCAGGTGAGAAGCCATGTCGGACAGCGAAAGCGTGGAGGTGTTGGTGGCGAAAATGGTCTTCTCGGGGCAGAGTCCGTCGAGTTCGCTCAAGACGCCCTGCTTCAGTTTCAGAACTTCGGGCACGGCTTCGATGATCAGATCGACATCCTTGAGATAGGCCTTATCGTACTTTACGCCGCCTTTTAAAAGTCCCTGTCCGGCCGCGGCGGCCTGTTTGTCGAGCTTGCCCTTAGCGACCAGCTTATCATAAATGCCCTGCGAATGAGCCAGGGCCTTATCGATAAACTTCTTGTCGATATCCTTGATAAAGCATTCGATACCGACCGTTGAAAGCAGGTGGGCGATACTGCCGCCCATAGTTCCACCGCCGATAACCGCCGCCTTCTTGATCGTCACGTTTCCTCCCTTTTTAAAATGCATATTTATGATCTCATGCGCTCATATGGCAGCCTGTGCCTGTGTCAGTCCATCCAGGAAGTAGCAGGCCACCTCGCGGGCGATCTCGTGCACGTCATATCGCTTGCGCTTGGAGGTGATTAGATGAGTAGAGAGTTCATCCAGGGATCCGAAGATCATCCGTGACGCGATTTCCGGTTTTATATCCTTGTTGAACACACCCTTGCTCTGCCCGTCGCTGATGATCTCGGCAATGATGTTGAGATAGGCCAGAAAATACTTATTCTTGTATTCACGCATGAACTTGTTCGACTGCCGGAGTTCGACCTGGATGACCTCGGCCAGGTGGCGGTCGGATTCGATCATGACCAGGTGGTTGGTGCAAAACTTGATAAAGCGATCGCGTGGCGCTTGAAGCGCATCCAGATCAGCGCGCACTTCTTTGATAATACGGGTGAGTTCTTCTTCAAACAGGGATATTAAAATATCATCCTTATTTTTGAAATAGAGATAAATGGTACCGTCAGCCACATGTGCCTCGCGCGCTATCTCGGAGACCTTGGAATTATAGAAGCCCTCCCTGGCGAAGACCAGCTTTGCGGCATTCAATATCATCCTGTATTTTTCTTCACCCCTCATACGGTCTCTTTCCCTTAACGGCGCTCAATGCAGCACTACATTTTGCTTTAAAAAAAATAGGGTTTCAGGGCCTGAAAAGACCCTGAAACCCGTACGCTCATTACTTCAGTTTCTTCCTCTCGTCCACGAGCATGTTCACGACCGATGGATCGGCCAATGTCGAGGTATCGCCGAAATCGGAGAAATCATTGGCGGCGACCTTCTTCAGCACGCGACGCATGATCTTGCCGGAACGTGTCTTGGGCAGCGCATCGGCCCAAAGGATATGGTCCGGGGTTGCGATTGGTCCGATCTCCTTGCGCACATGGGCAATGATCTCTTTCTTGAGCTCATCGCTCTTTTCCACGCCGGTGTTCAGCGTGACATACGCGAAGATACCCTGGCCCTTGATGTCGTGCGGGAAACCGACCACGGCCGCTTCGGCGACCTTGGGATGCGACACCAGGGCACTCTCGACCTCGGCCGTTCCCATACGGTGTCCGGAAACGTTGATAACGTCGTCCACGCGACCCGTGATCTTGTAGTAACCAAGATCGTCACGCTCGGATCCGTCACCGGTGAAGTACTTGCCGGGGAACTGTACGAAATAGGTTTCCTCGAAGCGTTTGGGGTCGCCCCATACGCCGCGCATCATGCCCGGCCAGGGACGTTTCATGCACAGATTGCCGCGCGACACGCCTTCGAGCTCCTTGCCGTCGTCATCGACCAAACAGGGCTCGACGCCGAAGAACGGCACGGTGGCCTTAGCGGGTTTGATGTCGATGGCGCCGGGCAACGGGGTGATGAGGATGCCGCCGGTCTCGGTCTGCCACCAGGTATCCACGATGGTGCACTCACTGCGGCCGATGAGCTCATAGTACCACTTCCAGGCTTCGGGATTCAGAGGCTCGCCCACCGAACCCAGGATACGGATGGAGCTGATGTCGTGCTTCTTGACCCAGTCGTCGCCCTCTTTGGCCACGGCGCGGATAGCGGTCGGCGCGGTGTAGAAGATGTCGACCTTGTACTTTTCTACCACGGCCCAGAAGCGGTCGAAGCCGGGATAGCTCGGCACGCCTTCGAACATGATCGAGGTGGCCGCGTTGGCCAGCGGACCATAGACGATGTAGGTGTGACCCGTGACCCAGCCGATGTCGGCCGTGCACCAGTAAATGTCGTCATCATGATAATCGAAAATGTACTGATGGGTTAACGAGGCGTATACCAGATAACCGCCCGTGGTGTGCACGACGCCCTTGGGTTTGCCGGTCGAACCGGAGGTATAAAGGATGAAGAGCGGATCTTCGGCATTCATCTGCTCGGGCTCGCAGTACACGGGAGCCTCGGCCATAAGCGCCTCATACCACACATCCCGGCCGTCCTTCATCTGCACGGGCGTACCGGTGCGCTTGACCACGATCATCTTCTCGATCGAGGGGCACTGATCGGCGGCCTTGTCGGCGTTATCCTTCTGCGGGACGGCCTTGTTGCCGCGATAGGTGCCGTCGCAGGTGATGAGGACCTTGGAATCACTGTCAACGATACGGTCGCGCAGCGCATCGGCCGAGAAGCCGCCGAACACGATGCAGTGGATGGCGCCCAAGCGGGTGCAAGCCAGCATGGTGATGGCCAGTTCGGGAATCATGGGCAGGTAGATCGTTACGCGGTCGCCCTTCTTGACGCCCAGCTTCTTGAGGACGTTGGCGGCCTTGTTGACCTCGCGGTACATATCCATGTAGCTGAAGGTCTTGTTGTCGGCGGGATCGTTGCCCTCAAAGATGATGGCAGCCTTGTTCTTCTTGCCGTTCTTGATATGGCGGTCGAGGCAGTTGTAGCTGACGTTCAGAGTGCCGTCCTCAAACCACTTCACGCTCACGGGCGACTTGAACGACCAGTTCCAAATCTTGGTCGGTTTCTTGAACCAGTCGATACGCTCGGCCTGCTTCGCCCAGAAAGCCTCGGGATTATCGATCGACTCTTTATACATCTTTTCATACTCAGCCTTGCTCTTGATGTAGGCCTTCTCCCTTACCTTGGGGGGTACCGGGAAAATCTTCTCATACAAGCTCATCGTATCTTCCGCCATGTAATGCCTCCTTAAAAATTTTTGATATTTATTCGCACGCTGCCTTATATAGCTAAAGATCACAATTTGGTCAAGGAAAAATGAATCATCATTCATAATGGACCGTCCACTGATCGCATTCACCCATACCTGCGGTCCGGACGCTCCGCCGATAATGCACGGTTGAATTTTCAGAAGTACATGCGTAATATATACATATCCAACCCATGCATGTGCACCTTGACGCATACCATCACCCGGAGGAGGTTCACATGAGTCACCACAAGGAAGAAAAACCCCTGGAAAAGATGACGGTCCCCGAGCTGAAGGAGTTCGCCCTTACCTTTCCTCACGAACATCTGGAAAAAGCCGTGCACGATATGCACAAAGATGAACTGCTGGCATTCATCAAAGAGGCCCAGGGCATCCAAGAACCCGTTGCGCCCAAAAAGAAAAAGGGGCATGTGCATGTGAAGGTGAAAACCCCGTTGAGCAAATCCGAGCTCAAAGCCAGGATCGTTACACTGAAGAGTGCGCGCCTGGCCGCCAGGGAAGCCGAGGACCACAAGCTCACCGCGCGCCTGCGACGCAGGATCAGCCGCCTTAAAAAAATGACACGCAAGAGCGCCTGAGATGAGGATCCCTAGCCCTTAACGCCGAACCTCGCACCGTAAAACGCGCTGTCCGGACCAAGGCTTCTTCAACAAAGCAGGGCAGCTGTTTTAAGACAATCATGCAGAGCATCAATGTCCTCGACCGTGGTCATCCATGAGCACATCAACCTGATACCGCCGCCAATGAACTCGTAACAGGCCCAGTCATCTTTCTTAAGCGCCCGCAGCAGGTGCTCGGGCAGGCGCACGAAGACAGCGTTGGCCTGCACCGGGTAGAGGACCTGAACCTCGGGGATCGTGGTAAGTTTCCTGGCCAAGAGGGCGGCGGACTGGTTGGCCTGATCCGCATATTTGATCCAGAGGCCGTCCTCAAGCATGGCCGCCCAGGGAGCGGAAAGGAAACGCATCTTGGCGGCGAGCTGTCCGGCCTGTTTGCAGCGATAATCGAATTCCTGCGAAAGCTGCCGGTCGAAGAACACCACCGCCTCACTGTAACCGGCTCCGTTCTTGGTTCCGCCTAAACACAGGACATCCACACCCGCTTCCCAACTCAATTCCCGTGGCGAGACGCCCAGGGACGCCACGGCATTGGCGAAACGGGCGCCGTCCATATGCAGCCTCAGGCCGTATTTGCGCGCCACGCGCCAGATTTCCCGGATTTCATCCGGATTGTATACCGTGCCGAGTTCCGTGGACTGGGTCAGGCTGATTACCTTGGGTTTCGGATAGTGAATATCGCCGCGGCGGATGATCATGCGTTCCACCGCCTTGGGATCGAGCTTGCCGTTTTCCCCACCGGTGGTCAGGATCTTGGTCCCATTGGAGAAAAATTCGGGTGCCCCGCATTCATCGGTCTCGATATGGGCGGCCTCATGGCATATGACGCTGTGATAGCTCTGGCACAGACTTGCCAGGGCCAGCGAATTGGCGGCCGTACCGTTGAACACGAAGTAAACGTCGCAATTCATCTCGAAAACTTCCCGCAGCTTGTCGGCGGCCCGGGCGGTCCAGGGGTCATCACCGTACGAGGCGGCAAAGCCGCCATTGGCCTGCTCTAGGGCCTCCCAGGCTTCAGGACATATTCCGGCGGTATTATCACTGGCAAATTGATATTTCATCGCCCTCCCCTTTTATATTCGTATCATCTTCATTTTTTTCTTCATGCTTTTTAAGGAATGTCAACACCCTTTGCGTTCATCCTCAGGGATGTCATTACGCTTTTCCCCTTGCTAAAAATGCGCGGCCTACAGTAAAAAGCGGCCAAGGAAAGGCTTGAATGGCATGCCGGAATTGCCGGAAGTACAGACTATCATAGAGGATCTGATCGCGGCCGGGATCGAAGGCGCCACCATTGCCTCGGTCGCGATCTACTGGCCGCGCACGATCGCCACACCCGATTTTGTCCGCCGCGTAAGGGGCCAACGCATCCGGCGTATCACCCGGCGCGGCAAATACCTGGTGTTCGATCTAGAAAGCTCCATGTACATGCTCGTGCACTTGCGCATGTCCGGCCGTCTGCACCTGCGTATCGCCGCTTCCGGGCCCGAACCCCACGAGCGCGTGGTCTTCACGCTCGCCGACGGTCGACAACTCTGCCTGCACGATCCCCGCAAATTCGGCCGCATCCATCTTGTAGACAATGCCGATGCGGTTCTTGGCGCGCTGGGCTTCGAACCACTCGCAGAGGCCTTCACTCCCCTGGCGCTGGCCGATACCCTGCGCCGACGGCGGCGCATGCTGAAACCCTTGCTTCTGGACCAGACCCTGATCGCCGGGCTGGGCAATATCTATGTCGACGAGGCGTTGTGGGAAAGCGGCCTGCATCCCTGCCGCTTAAGCGCCACCCTAACGGATGACGAAATCAAGCGCCTGCATGGTGCCATCCGGCTGGTGCTGGTACGCGGCATCACCAACCGGGGCACCAGCCTGGGCAAAGGCCGTACCAACTTCGCCTCGATTGCACACACGAGGGGCGAGAACATCCATGCCTTGCAGGTCTTCCGCCGCGTTGGCCTACCCTGCCCACGCTGCGGAACAACCATCGTGCGCCTGGTCGTAGCCCAGCGCGGCACGCATATCTGCCCGCGCTGCCAGAAAGGAGACGAGCAATGTCACGTATAGCCCTGTTGCGATGTACCCGCTATGACGATGCGCTGCTCCGGCGGATCATCATGGACGGCCTTGAAAAGATCGGCTTCGATTTCGGGTGCCTCAAAAATGCCAGGACGGCCTTGAAGCCTAACCTGCTCATGGCGGCACCCATCGAAAAAGCCGTTATCACCCACCCGGCCTTTTTCAGGGCCGTAGCTGAAATCGTGATCGACCACGGCGGACATCCCATCCTGGCTGAATCTCCGGGTTTCGGATCGCTCGAGAGCGTCATCAAACAGGTAGGCTATCTGGACATCGTCAGGGAGCTTTCCATCGAGGTGGCCGCCATGAGCCCGAGCGTGATTTTGCATAACGAACGCGCCCGGACTTTCAAACGCATCGAGATCTCAGGCGCCTATTGCGACGTAGACATGATCCTCAGCCTGCCCAAGTTCAAGACCCACGGGCTGACCTATGTGACCGGAGCGGTCAAAAATCTTTTCGGAACTATTCCGGGCCTGAAAAAATCACATATGCACATGCGCTGTCCCAAAAGCCCCGAGTTCTCACAATGGCTCTTGGATCTCTACGGCACCTTACTCAATGGATTCGATAAACCCATGCCCATCTATACCATCATGGACGCCATCATCGGTCAGGAAGGCGAAGGTCCGGGACTGTCGGGTACGCCGCGTGCTATCGGAGCCGTCATCATCGGCCAGGATCCGGTGGCCATCGATTATGTGGCCACCTCGGTTGTCGGTCTGGATTATAAGAAGGTGGACACCATAACTCAAGGCTTCAAGCGTGATTTCGCGGTTTCACACCCAGACGATATCCAGATCATCGGCCAAACCATCGCAGAGATGCGCGTCACGGACTTCAAGCCTACGCGCACCTCCATCTCTTCCCATTTCCTGCGCGGACCGCTGGTCGGTCACTTCGTCAAGAACCTGGTGGTGGAAAAACCCTGGCCCAGCCCCGCCAAGTGCACGCTATGCTATAAATGCAAGACCATCTGCCCGGCGGGCGCCATCTCCCCAGCTGAGCATGATGCCAAGATCCCCACCTATGACTACAAGAAATGCATTCGCTGCTTCTGCTGCATGGAGATCTGTCCCGAGGCCGCCATCGTGCTCAAAAACGGCCCCCTCACCTGGCTGCTGGGTTAAAAAAAACATCAGGGCGGACACTGGGCGCAAATGGAGCGGAAGACCTCGGTGGAGAGGTATCGGTCGCCCCTGTCCGGAAAGATAACCGCCACGGTTGATCCGCGGGGCAACTCGCGCGCGGTCCGGATGGCGCCCCACATGGCAGCGCCCGAGCTCAACCCGCAGAACAGGCCTTCACGGATGGCAAGATCGCGCGTAGCCTCGAAAGCGTCCTCGTCGCTGCAGCTGATGATCGCATCCAGCTTGGACGGATCATAGATCTTAGGCACGATGGCCTCCTGCATGTTCTTCAAGCCCTGGATGCGGTGGTTCATGTTCGGTTCGACGCCCACGATCCTGACCGCCGGTTTTCTTCCCTTGAGGAACATGGAGCAGCCCATGAGCGTGCCGGTGGTGCCCATGCCGGCCACCAGCACATCGAGAGCGCCATCGGTCTGAGCGAAGATTTCCGGGCCGGTGGTGTGGTAGTGCGCCAGATAGTTATGGGGATTGTCGAACTGGTTGGGCATGAAGTACTGGTCGCCCTCGCAATCTATGATATGGAGGGCGCGTTTGATGGCGCCGTCGGTGCGGTCGCAGCCCGGCGTAAGCTCCAGTTCGGCGCCCAGGGCCTGCAGCACGGAGCGGCGTTCCGAACTCACGCAGGTGGGCATGGTCAGTTTGATCTTGAAGCCCATGGCGGCCGCCACCATGGCCATGCCGATGCCGGTGTTGCCGGAAGTGGGCTCCAGAATAACCTGTCCCGGCTTCAAGGCCCCTGAGTCTACGGCCTCCTTGAGCATGAAATAGGCAGGCCGGTCCTTGATCGAACCGCCCGGGTTGGAGCCTTCCAGCTTGGCCATGATCCGCACGCCGGTGGAGGCCGAGTCCCAGAGATTGCGGATCTCAACCAGGGGCGTGTTGCCGATCGCATCCAATACACTCATGGTCCTTCTCCTTGCGCATGCCTGTGCAATGTTGCATATATCCGTTTATTCGTATTCCTTTTTGAAGCGGCATGCAAGATGCAGCTTATGGTCCTTTTCCATTCAGCGCCACACTGGATCGCATGACACTGCCTGATACGCGCCATTTATCGCGACTCTCCGTCCACGGTGCATATTTGTTGCAAGGAATGTTTGAATCTTTGCCGCTAAGGTGCTATCACATCGATATGAAGGTCGCCTATAAGGTCTGGTTGGAAAAAAGGGGCAATCCGGTGTTCGGCAAAGGTATCTATCACATGCTGATGCTCGTGCGTGAAACCGGTTCGCTGCATAAAGCGGCTGAACGCCTTGAGATGTCGTATCGAGCAGCCTGGGGTAAGATCCGCACGTTTGAAAAGACATTGGATCTGGAGATCCTGGAACGCGGCCGCCACGGCCGTACCGGCGCCCATCTGACCGAGGTCGGGCTTACAGTCCTGGCCTATTTCGAACGCATCCAGAACGAGATGGACCGGCTGATCGCCAAGGGCCCGGTGCACGAACTCATGACCGAGATGGAGACATACGTCAAAGTTCAGTCCCGCTCGAAAACCCTGAGCAAGAGCCAGGAAGCCTCGAAAAAAAAGAGCATCAGCCCTTCCCCATCGCGCTCGTAAGGTGTTCAGACCGGATGCAATGGATCGCGGAATGCTTGTCACACCATTGTCAATGCTAGGTTGTGAACGCATGTAGCCGCTCCCCTCTCGCACCCGACGGCGACCATGTGGTCGTCATGCGCGACGCCACCCAGTGCTGCTGGCTCGAATTCACACAACCGCTTGATATCATGGAAATCCATGATCCGGATGATGTCGTGCCGGCCCTATGCCGGATCGAAGAATGCGTCTCCAGACAGGGTCTATATGCGGCCGGTCTGATTGCCTATGAGGCGGCCCCGGCCTTTGACCCCGCCCTTGCCGTTCGCAGGCACGTAAACTTCCCGCTCCTGTGGTTCGGTGTGTACCAACAGCCGCGCCGGATCGGGATGCCGCATATCGCGCATGACCCTGATGATACGCTGCCTGTGTGGCACGCCTCGATTCAAGACCTGGAATATGAACACGCCTTCGACACCATCAAGACACACCTCTTTCAGGGCGACATCTACCAGGCCAATTACACCTACCGGCTCGATAGCTCGTTCGCGATCGACCCATGGCGGTTCTTCCTACGCATGTGCTCGGCACAGGGCGCCTCTTATGGCGCGTTCATCCGCACGCGTGAGAGGTTTATCCTGAGCGCCTCGCCTGAACTCTTCTTCCATCTCGACGGCGTGAGGATCGTATCGCGCCCCATGAAAGGCACGATAGAGCGCGGGCGCACCTGGCAGCAGGACCGCGAACAGGCTCAAAAACTCCTGACCTCGGATAAGGAACGCGCCGAGAACCTCATGATCGTGGACATGGTCCGCAACGATATGGGACGCATCGCCACACCGGGCAGTGTAATGGTTCCGCGGCTCTTCGAGCTTGAGAAATATCAGACCCTGTGGCAGATGACCTCCACGATCGAGGCCCACACTCATGCAAGCGTTATCGAGATCTTTGAAGCGCTTTTTCCGGCGGCCTCCATTACCGGCGCACCGAAACACCGCGCCATGCAGATCATTGCCGGCCTCGAAAGCACGCCCCGGCGCGTTTACACCGGGGCCTTGGGCTTCCTGGCGCCAGGCCGCCGCGCCCAGTTCAACGTGGCCATCCGCACTCTGACGATCGACCGGAGCAACGGCTCGGCTCAGTATGGTGTCGGTGGCGGGATTGTCTGGGACTCGAAGTGTGAAAGCGAAAAGCATGAGTGTATTGCCAAGTCCCGCATCCTGAGCGCCCCAACCGAGAGCTTCGCGCTTCTCGAGACTATCCGCTGGACACCGCAGGAGGGCTTTTATCTGCTGGGCCGCCATCTACTGCGCCTCGCGCACTCAGCCGCCTATTTCAATTATTCACTCGATTTGGCCAGGGTGCGCCGGACACTCAGACGTCTCAGCCGTGAGTTGCCGCGAAGCGCCCATAAGGTGCGACTGCTGCTAGATTCGAACGGGGGAATTACCTGTAAAACCGAAGAACTCATCATTGCTCAACAGGCCGCGGTCCCACAGGTCGCTCTGGCGCCCTTCCCGGTCGACAAGTCCGATCCGCTGCTCTTTCACAAGACGACCCGGCGTCGGATGTACCGCGAGGCGTTGAGCTCCAGCCCTGGGTATGATGATGTCATCCTTCACAACGCCCAGGGCGAAGCGACGGAAACCACTATCGCCAACCTGATAGTTGACTTGGAAGGCGAGCTGATCACTCCGCCCCTGGAGTGCGGTTTGCTGCCGGGAACTGTGCGAGGTTGGATGCTTGAAAAGCATCTGATACGCGAACAGGTTATACCTATCGAACGGTTGCTGGAAAGTCCGCGCATCTACCTTATCAATTCGGTGCGCGGCATGTATCAAGTCTCGCTGAACAATTACCGAAAAAGCCTACATATGAATAACACTGAACATATACGGCATGGAGGGCCTTACAACCGATGCCCGGTATGAGTAAGGTCACCATCTCACGAACCATGGGAGGATATTTGGCATGAACCTGATTACGCGATCCGATTTCGACGGCCTGGCCTGCGCCGTGCTCCTGGAAGAAGCCGGCATCATCGATACGTATAAATTCGTCCACCCCAAGGATGTCCAGGATGGTCTAGTCGAGGTAACCCCAAACGATGTCTTGGCCAATGTGCCGTATGTGCCGGGATGCGGCCTGTGGTTCGATCACCATTCCAGCGAACAGGAGCGGCTCAAGCTGCTCTCCGAAGTAAAATATGAAGGCATGTCCCGCCCGTCGCGCAGCTGCGCCAGGGTGATCTATGATTACTACGGAGGGGCCAAGCGCTTCCAGAAGTTCGAGGACAACGGCATGATGTGGGCCGTCGACAAGAGCGATTCGGGCGATCTGAGTTCGGAAGAGATCCTCTTCCCCACGGGGTGGATCCTGCTGTCCTTTATTATGGACGCCCGCACCGGCCTGGGGCGCTACCGCGACTACCGCATCAGCAATATCCAGCTGATGACGGATATGATCAAGTACTGCCGTACCATGACGATGGAAGAGATCCTGAATGTACCGGACGTCAAGGAACGCGTGCAGCGCTATTTCAGCCAGGAGCTGAAGTATGAGGCCATGATCAAGGCCCACACCACCGTGCACGGCAATGTCATGGTCATCGACCTGCGCGACGTGGAGGAAATCCTGAGCGGCAACCGCTTCATCGAATACGTGCTCTATCCGGAACAGAACGTCTCTATCCGTGTCATCTGGGGCAAGATGAAGCAAAATGTGGTCTTCACGGTGGGCTATAGCATTACCAACCGCACCTGTACGGCGGACATCGGCTCCCTGATGCTGCGCTACGGCGGCGGCGGCCATAAGATGGTCGGCACCTGCCAGGTCCCGACGGAAAAGGCCGAAGAGTCTCTCCAGGCCATCCTGACTGCTCTGAGAACCAGCGGCTGAAAGTCGTCCTTAAGCGCTCCCAGGTTGATCTATGCCGCGCTGCCCTCCCGGACAGCGTTATAGAGCGTTGCATGCAATAAGCACTGTTTCCTCCCTCGGCGGTTAATGACCGCTGGTTAATTTGAACACCCGAGTGGTCTTTGCCGGCTGTCCGATTATTATATATTCCCATGAGCACATCGGGCGCGATACGCTACAGCTACCCTGACCATGGCACCATCATGGTGCATGTGGAAGGCGTCTGGGATATGGGCCGGGACCTGCCGAACGCCGGTGAGGTGTTTGAACATGCCGCCAAGCGGCCCGGAACACACCGGATCGTCTTCGAGCATGCCGCGCTGGCCGACTGGGACAGCAGCCTGCTCACCTTCCTGATCGGCCTGCAGCAGGGGGGCGCCGTCACGGGCATCGCCATCGAACTTGAAGGCCTGCCGCCGGGGGCGGTGCGTCTCATGCAACTAGCCAGGGCCTTGACGGACCTGGAGGTACGCCCCGACCGGCAGGCCCGGATGTCCTTTCTGAACCGTCTGGGGTTCTGGAGCCTGAAGGCGGCCGGTTCCATGTTCGCGGTCCTGACCTTCAGCGGTGAAGTATTCGCGGCGGCCGGTAGGACGTTGCGCGGCCGAGCGCGCTTCCGTCGCACCGATCTAATGGCGTTGCTGTATGAATGCGGCCCGCAGGCCCTGCCTATCGTTTCGTTGATCAGTGTGCTGGTGGGCGTCATTCTGGCCTTTGTCGGCGTGGTGCAGCTCAGGATGTTCGGGGCGCAGATCTATATCGCCAACCTGGTGGGCATCGCCATGGTACGCGAAATGGGGGCGCTGATGACCGCCATCATCATGTCGGGCCGCACCGGGGCCAGCTATGCCACTCAACTGGGCACCATGGAAGTGAACGAGGAGATCGATGCGCTCAAAACCCTGGGCATAACACCCGTGGAGTTTCTGGTCCTGCCGCGCATCATCGCCCTGGTGCTGATGATGCCGCTCTTGTGCGTCTATGCCGATATCGTCGGCATCCTGGGAGGCGCCCTGGTGGGAGTGGCGATGTTCGACCTCTCACCCCTGAAGTACTGGGAGCAGACCCTGAATGCCCTGAACCTGACTCAGTTCACTCTGGGTGTCGTCAAGAGCACGGTCTTCGCCTTGCTCATAGCATCCGCGGGCTGTTTTCACGGCATGCAGGCGCAGCGCAGCGCCTCCGCCGTGGGCTACGCCGCTACCAGGGCCGTGGTAGTGGGCATCGTGATGATCGTGGTAACAGACGGTCTCTTCGCCATGGTCACCAGCATCCTGAGGATCTGAACGATGCCGCCCGTAAACCCTCATACACATGAGAGCCGGGACCATATCGTAGTGAAGGACCTTACTTTGGCCTATGGGAAAAGGATTATGCTCGAAGATATCTCCTTCGCGATCAAGCGGGGCGAGGTCTTCATCATCATGGGCGGCAACGGCTGCGGCAAGAGCACGTTGCTTAAAATCCTCATCGGCCTCAAGAAGCCAGCAAACGGTCAGGTCTTCTATGAGGGCGTCAGCTTCTGGGACGCGGACATGGAGGCTCGGGAAGCCATCCTGCAAAAGATCGGCATCCTCTACCAGCATAACGCCCTGTGGAGTTCCATGACCATTGGCGAAAACGTGGCCCTGCCCCTTCAGGAGTATACCGACCTAACACTGAAGCGCATCGCGGAGGTCGTGGCTCTCAAGCTTGCCTTGGTGGGGCTCTCGGGTTACGAGTCCTACTACCCGGCCGAATTGAGCGGCGGGATGCAGAAACGTGCCGCCCTGGCCAGGGCCATGGCCCTGGATCCGGAGATCCTCTTCTTTGACGAGCCCTCGGCCGGGCTTGACCCCATCAATGCCCGTCTGCTGGATGACCTGATCATCGAGCTCTCCTTGAGCCTCAAGACCACGGTCGTGGTCATCACGCACGACCTGGACAGCATCTTCACCATCGGCGGTAACGCCATCCTCCTCGACCGTCAAACCAGATCGGTCCTGGCGCAGGGAAACCCCCATGACCTGCTGCGGTTATCCACGGATCCGAAAGTCGTCTCGTTTTTGAACCGGGGTCGTACGGTTCAAGAGCCGAACCCCCGCGGCCCGGATGTCTATGGAAACATACCCGGCCGAAAGGATGATAATTCATGAGCACAAAGATGAATACGGCCCTCCTGGGCGCCTTCGTCCTGGCTGGTATTACCCTGGCCGTGGCCATTGTGGCCACGGTGGGCGCCGGACGCTATTTCACCCGGCTTCCCACCTTTGTCATGCACTTCAGCGGGTCCGTCAAGGGTCTCAATGTGGGCGCGCCTGTCGTTTTCAGGGGCGTGGCGGTCGGCAGGGTAACGGATATCAGCCTGTCCATCAACCCCGACGGCACCTCGGTGCGTATCCCGGTGCTGGTCGAGATCGATCCCCAGCGCATCAGTGGGGAGACCGAACAGCGTGACACGCAGGCCTTCATGCGCACCTTGGTCGAGCATGGATTGAAGGCCCAGCTCCAATTGCAGAATCTGCTGACCGGGCAGCTGATCATTGAGCTCGACTTCCATCCCGAGGCTGGGACGAAGATTTACAAGAGCACCGCCGGCTACCCTGAGATCCCCACCGTGCCGTCGAGCATGGAGCAGCTCACCAAGACCATCGAGAAGCTTCCGGTCGAAGAACTGCTGCGCAAGCTCATTTCCGCCATAGAAGGCGTGGAAAAGGCCGTGACGTCGCCCGATGTCGCCAAGAGCTTCCAGGATCTTGACCTGGCCATCAACGACGTGCGCCGTCTGGTTGGGAACATCGAACGCACGGTCGTCCTCTTGTCCGCGGACATGCACGCTGCCATGTCGGACGCCCAGATGCTGATAAGCGTTTCCCGCCAACAGATCATAGAGCTCAAAGCCAGCCTGGCGCAGACCTCCGAGGCAACCCGCGCCGCCATGCAGCAGACGCAGAAGACGCTCAGCTCCCTGGAAAAGAGCGGGGCCGTTGATTCGCCCCTCATGCTGCAGTTGTCGCATACCATGGATGAGCTCAATGCCGCCGCCGCCTCCATCCGCGCCTTGAGTGATTACCTGAACCGTCATCCCGAGGCGCTCCTGCGCGGCAAACCACGCTGAGGAGGAACATGGAGCATGCGTAACTTTTCTTTTTTTGGTGCGGTCAAGGCGCTCGGCATGGCCGTACTGCTGCTGAGCGCCTGCGCTTCAAGGCCCGACGAGCGCTTTTACATGCTTGAAGCCGTCTCGCAGAGCGCGCGCAGCGGGCCTCCGGCCGGTGATATCCCCACGATCGGGATCGGCCCCATCGAGATACCGGCCTACTTGAGAAGGCCTCAGATCATGATCAAGGTGCGGCCCAACGAGTTGATGCTCAACGAAGACGCGCTGTGGGCCGAACCCCTGGAGGAAGCCGTCCCGCGCGTCATCGCGCTCGATCTTGCCGCCTTGACGGGCGCTACCGTCGAGATCGACCCCTGGCGGCGCGCACAGGGATTCGCGTTTCGCTTGAGCGCGAAGCTGACCAGGCTCGACGGCGTACCCGGTGGCGAGGCCGTGCTCGATGTACATTGGGTGCTTGAAGATGAACGCGGCGTTTATCCGCTCATCACGCGTGATACACACCTTTCAAGACCGGTCGGCCCGGACGGTTTTAACACCCTGGCAGAGGCCTACAGCGGCCTGCTCGCGGATTTCAGCCGCGAGATCGCGCAGGAGTTCCTGCGGCTGCCGCGCTAAAGGCCTCGTTCAGTCTTGCTTTACGAAGATCAAGCCCCTGGTATCGAAGCCCGCCTGCGCCGCTTTGGTTATGAGCATTCGCTTGAGATCATCAGGTATTTCCGGGCTGCGCGCCAGGATCCAGAGATAGGATCGAGCGGGTCCGCACACCAGCGCGTATTGATAATTTTCATGATCGAGCTCGAATACGACATAGGAACCGTAAAAAGGCCCGAAGAACGAGACCTTCAGGAATCCTCGGTCAGCCCCTTTCACGAAATAAGCTTTGCCCAGGGCTTGTTTCCATCGCTTTTCCTCCTCGGAGTAACCGCGGTTGAGCACCCTGACGCCGCCGCCAGCCAGCAGGCTGTATTCGGCCGTCACGTTGGTCAGTCCGCGTTCAAAGGAATGATCCAATCGAGCGATTTCATACCACTTCCCCAGATAGCGCTCCAATGTGAAGTTTTGAACCGGTTCCACATCTTCCGGGATCCTGACACAGCCGGCCAGCAGCACAAGCCCCAATATGGATATCAGTTTCATCTTCTGCGCCATGCGGTCCTCCTCATGTGTCTCCCCTCCAGACGGCTCGTGGCCTGCTGAGCGTTTCCTTCCGCCGCTCAGATCGCATAACGCGCCGGTATGACGCCGTGCTTGAACATGGCATGCAATTCCTGGAGTTCTTCGCCGTTATAGATATTCAAACCCCTGAGGATCTCGCACGCGAACTCGACGCTTCCCAGTCCGCTGGCGGTGATGAGGTTCCGGTCGCTCACCGCCGGCTTGTCCACATAATGGGCGTCATCCCGATACTCCGGCAGCATGGCCTTCAGGTAGCCCTTGGAATTGCTGGTATGCTGAAGGCCATGCGTCAGCCCGGCCCTGACAACCTCCAAGGTCGCTCCGCAGATCGCGGCTATGATCGTGCCCCGGGCGTTCAGACGGCCCAAAAGTTCGATCGTTTCTGCCTGCGGTCCCTGCTCCCACATTGCGCCGCCCGGCATGATGAAGACGCCGGTCTGTTCAGGATCAACCGCATCCAGGGTGAGTTCGGGGATGATCCTCAAGCCGCCCATGCTGGTGACCGGTTCAGCACTAAATCCGACTGTGGCTATGTCGAGTTTCCCTGACTTGTTGATCTCGCACAAGGCGAGCGCGGGTTCCCAATCCGCCAGACCATCGAAAATCAGCAGGTAGGCCTTCCATCGCACGTCAGCATCCCTCCTTATGGGTAAATCTTATGATTTGAATTCCACGCCCGGATGTGTGTTTTTATAAATTATAAAGGGTTGTTCAATGGGAGGCAATGATGAGAGAATCTTAGTCGCCCCCGAAGACCATCACCGGTCATGCTTGGGGTTTGCGCTTTATTGCCAGAAGCCGCATGGCATCTTCCAGTGCCTGGTCGCTGTCGATGGCAAGCAGCAGCCATTTCCCGTCGTGATACGTGGCGGCCTCGTCATACGCCGTACGGGTGATCTCCGATAGCTCGTCCCGCAGGGCTTCCACCTTGGCCCGCTCTTCGGCGCCCAAAACGATGAGCAAGGCGAAGCGGTCTTTTTCCGGGATCAAGGTGCAGAACGATCTGCTTTTCTTGTACCTCAGCGACCAGCCGTGCTTCCGGCCGCCAAAGAGCCACTCCGGTTTGAAAACATCCGGGTAGTTTCGTTCGATGAAACGCACGACTGCTTGCCAGTAGGCATACGCCGTCTCGCCGATCCACGCCGCGACCTCTTGATCGACAGGCGGTTGGGCCGGCTCGATCATCCGCGTTTGCCGTGCGTTCTTATCTTTCTTAGGCATCTTGGAATCGTCGGCAAGCATCGCTATCCTTAAGCGCTACGCTCATCATGCGGCTTGATGAAGAGCATGGTGACCGTGGGAATGCCGGCCGGATTTGGACCCGCCGCGGAGAATTCACGGAACCCAAACGCGTGATAAAGATTCCTGGCCGGGACCCCGGCCTCAACGGTTCGATCGAAGGTCGTTACCGTGATCGGTCTGGATTTATCCAGGCGTTGCATGGCCGCTCGCATGAGGTCTCTTCCTAAACCTTGACCACGGTTGGCTTTTGCCACCGCAAACCAGAGAATTTCGTTTTCTTTAAGCGAGATGATGATGCCGGCCGGCAGGGGTTTCTCATCCGCTTGCGTGTTCGACCTGATGCATAGGGCATGGCCGTCCACGATGGCCTGTCGCAACCCTTCTCGAAAATCAACCTGCTCCACCATGGGGCCGAAGAGCGGCTCAACCTCTTCGGCCAGCCGCAGCCAGCCATCGAAATCATCCAGCGTTGATACCTGAGTGATTAGCATACATTCTTCCTTTCATCCGGTCGCATGCGCATGACCTTGTAGCCGTATATCCCTATAATACCCTGACTGCTTCGGCCGGTCAAATTCGCCCCGCACCTCATCAATCGGCAGCCGCATGTCGGGGTGGGTCATCCGGTTGCTCCAGTCACGCTGAGAAAGCCCGGCACATACATTGCTCAAAAAAATTGTGTGGACAACCGGCGAACCGGATGGATTTATCAAACTGGGTTATTGCATGTGCGTTGCTTATTGGCTACAATTATTGCATGTTCGAGCAGGTAAGCATGTCAGAGATCGCGCAGTGGACAGCACTGGTCTTTCTCGCCGGCTTCATCGGTTTTTTCGGAAAATCCTTCGGTCGTTCCATCCTGTCGATCTTTCACAAGGACAGCGCCAAAGAGAGCCCTTCGGCATCGCAAGGATCCGCAAGCCTCTCTCCGATCGAGAAAAGTTCGCCGCTATCTGCCCATCAAGAACGCGCCCTGGTTGAAAAAAGCGTCAGTGATGTGGAACAAAAATCCCTCAAGAAGGCCTTGAAGACACAGGCCAAGGCGCAGAAGAAGCTGGCCAAGAAATAAACACGATCATGGTCGTGTTCTGATTGCGATATCCGAGACGAACGGGGGCTGAACAATCAACAGGCAATGTCGATCCGTCGAGTCCCCCCGTTCGTCGCGCAAAAAACTAGCATCTTTTCCGCTTACCGGTTCACCGCCCGCGGCTTACGGCTTCAACTGCTTCTTGGTGGTGTTGTTGGTCTCGTTGCCTTCATCCACCACCTGGTTGTCGTCGATGGTGGCCTTGACGGTGACCTTCTTCTTCAGGACATAACCGGTCTGATACACGGCCCGTCCGCCGGCCTTGGCCAGGTTTTTGTCGTGATCGTAGCCGGACAGGGGGACGTTGGACCAGCCGTTGCCATTCATCTTCAGGTTCAGGTTTGGCTGGTTGCCGCCGCTCCACAGCGCCGGGTCGAGCCCACCGATGCCGACATTGGCCACCTCAACCAGGATGCGCTTGGCGCTGTCCAGGCGGATGTCGCTGACAATGAGGTCGGGTTTGCCGGTCAGGGGGGGCGTCTGCCGCAGGGTAACCGGGGGCGGGCCGAGCTGCACGGTCTTGGAGTTGTTGGCCTCGCTCTCCTCCATGACCTTGCCCGTGGCGTCGACGGTCACGGTCACCGTGCTGGACGTGCCGATCCTGACCTTGTCGAAGACATAGGTGAGGGAACCTCCGGGTTTCCGGAGACGGCCCTTCGGATCGACCGCCGGCAAGGTCATGCCGTAATTGCGGCCGTTGACGTTGGCCGTCAACGTGAGGGCATCGGCGCCCTTCTGGTTCCAGCGGGCGATATGCACGCCACAGCACTTCGACCGGTTGGAGAGTTTGACGGTGAGCAGCTTGTCATCGTTCAGACTCACCTCATCCACGGCCAGGTCGGGATAGCCTTCGAAGAGCTTTTCGGCCTTGTCATCCAGCTCGCTGATTTCTCCGGGATAGCTGATGAAGATCGAGCCGGTGGCCTCGAAGGAGGATATATTGCGGAAAATGACCACGTAGCGGCCGCCGGACTTCTCAAGCTCGGGGCTGTCCACGGCATGCCGGATATCATCGGTATAGCCGTCGCGCACCCTGCCGCAGGCCATCTGGCCGTGATAGTAGCTGGGCTTCTTCTCCTTCTTGCCGAAGAGCCGCTTGATCCCCTTGACCCATTTGCGGATCTCATCGCCGGCGATATATTCCAGCGGGTTGAACTTGTTGACCTTGTTGATCCACTGCTGCCACTCCGAGGGCTGGATGTTCTTGAAGGCGCGCGCATCCACCAGTATGATCCTGAGCGGTTCGTAGTTCTTGTTGGCGGGTTCGGGATTGAGCCGGGTGGATTTGACGCTCACCGTGATCTGGCCGGGCCGGGTGAGCTCGATCGGGTAGTACAGGGTAAAGGGATCTTTCTGTTCGGCCTTGTAGAGGGTGAAATACTTCTGGATAACGGCATCTTCCTGGTCGGCCGCCAACGCGGCCAAAGGCAGACACAGAAATGCAACCAGCAATACAGCAAGCCTCCGATCCATGCATAACCTCCTGCTGAGATTGATTTTCGAATTCCAGGAGCTTATCGACTGTGTACGATCACGGACTTGAATCTCTTTTCCACAGAAGGTATCGTCATAAGCATCGGTTTTCGATTCTTAAAACTTACAGCACATATCCCATGAATTCAATAGGCTTATTGGTCACTTGCCCCGGACGCCGATTATTTCAGCTGTCCTTCCCGCACATGCTTGTCTTTCCAGGGAAACCATCTGTCGAATTGTTCGAGTTCATCCTGTCTGATATCAAAGGCCCGGTCCCCGCGGAATCTTCCCTGCACGCCATCCGACGCGCCGGGCGACAGTTCCAGGGCCATGAACGCATCGATATTCTCACCATGCGCCGTAGCGATACTAAAAGACTCGGCCCTGGAAAATCAGAACCTGTGGTAATACAGAGGGTTTCCAAGGATGGGCGCAGCCCGGTATCCCAACGATCGCGCCTTTTCGATCGTTGTTTTAAGCAGCAGGGAGCCGATGCCTTTTCTCTGATATGCCGGCAAAACGCTCAAGGGCTCCATGCACAAGACTTCCGTTTCGGTCTCGCCGTCCTTTACGTCGGCCTTCGTGTAGACGATGTTCCCCATGATTCTCCCCTGATCGCATGCCATGTAATCCTGCTCCGGGATAAAGGCCGTGGAGTGTCTGAGCTGATGCAGGACCAAATGTTCTTCGCAGCCGGGCTTATAGAGGTCCCAGAAAGACTCGCGGATCAGGTTTTTGGTCTCCCGGTGATCTTGTTGCTCTGCCCTGGGTATCTCGATGCTCATCCGCAATTCTGCTTTTCACCGCAGGCTTGCGGCCTGAAGCGCTCCTGGAAGCGGCATGGATTCAGATTGGATCTGAAGGCCAAAGCCTGTCCTCGTATTCCTTCGTAAAGGCCGGTGCGTTGGCGGTCAAATACTCCAATTCCGTATCACCGGTATTTTGTATGCCGTGCTGCTTGTTCGGAGGGATATACACGGCATCGCCTGCATGCACTTGCCTGGTCTCGTCCTCGATCATCATAAGGCCGCTGCCCTTGATGATAAAATAGCACTGTTCAGGTCCATGGGCATGCACGGGCTGCCGCGAGCCCACCGGCACCACCGAAACCTGGATCGAGATATTCCTGGCCGATGAGCTTCTGGGGCTGATGAGCATATGCGAGGTCAGGATATCCAACGTGCCCGTACTTTTCGAATTTGCCTTATTGAATACTTCCATGTCGGCTCCTCGTTATTTTCTCTGTGCTGAAAACCGCCCCCCGCGACATCGCTGCTTTTCCCTCGCTGCGGAGGCTCTCCCTGCTTCAATTCGTCAGGCTGTGGATGGGCGCGGGAATCAGCCCGCCGCGGCGGATAAAGGGATTGTCCGCCTTGGCATTGTTGACGTGCATGATGACGGACTCCCCTAAGAGCCCCCCGAAACAGGCCCGCTCGCCCGCCTTTTTGCCCGGTACCGGGATGATGCGCGCCGCGGTGGTCTTCTTATTGATGACGCCGATGGCCATCTCATCCGCGATGAGGGCCGCGATGGTTTCCGCGCTGGTCTCGCCGGGCACGGCCACCATGTCCAGACCCACGGAGCAAACGCTGGTCATGGCCTCCAGCTTTTCCAGGCACAAGTAACCATCCTCGACCGCGCGGGAGATGTTGAGGTCTTCGCTGACCGGGATGAAGGCCCCGCTCAAGCCGCCCACGTTCGAGCTGGCGAATGCGCCGCCCTTCTTCACCGCGTCGTTGAGCATGGCCAGCGCCACCGTGGACCCGGGCACGCCGATGCTTAATAGCCCCAGGCTCTGGAAGATCTCGCCCACGCTATCGCCCACATTGGGAGTGGGGGCCAGGGACAGGTCCACCACCCCGAAGGGCACGCCCAAAATCTCGGCCACCGCGCGGCCAATGAGCTCGCCCGCGCGGGTCACCTTGTAGGCCGTGCGTTTGATCAATTCGGTGATTTGGCCCAGATCCGCATCCGGATTGTCCGCCAGCAGGCGGTCGATGGCCTTCTTGACCACACCGGGTCCGCTGACGCCGACATTGATGACCGTGTCGCGTTCGCCCACGCCCAGGTACGCCCCCGCCATGAAAGGGACATCCTCCGGGATGTTGGCGAACACACACAGCTTGGCGCAGCCGATGCCGTCGCGATCGGCCGTAAGCTCTGAGGCCGCCTTGATCTGCTTGCCCATGAGCATGACCGCGTCCATATTTATGCCGGCGCGGGTGGTGGCCACGTTGATCGAGGCGCAAACCCTTTCGGTGGCCGCCAGTGCCTGCGGCAAGGCATCGATCAGGGCCCGGTCTCCGCGGGCCATGCCTTTTTCCACCAGGGCGGAAAACCCGCCCAGGAAATCCACGCCGCTATCGCGGGCCGCCTTGTCCAGGGTTCCGGCGATTGAAACCATCTCTTCGGCCCCGAACGGAGCCGCGACCACGCCAATGGGGCTGACCGAGATGCGTTTGTTGACCACCGGTATGCCGTACTTCTCGCCCACCTGATCGCAGACCGCCACCAGGTTTGCCCCTGCGCTGGTGATGCGATCGTAGATCTTGTCTTGAAAGCGTTTAAGATCGTCGCTGGCGCAATCCAGCAGATTGAGCCCCAGGGTCACGGTGCGCAGGTCCAGATGCTCGCTCTTGAGCATCTCCAGTACCGAAATGATTTCTCCATGGGTCAACATGACGCTCTCCCTATAGGATCCTATTCATGGCCTCGAAAATGTTTCTATGCTGGATGCTGATCTCCAGGTTCAGCTCCCGCGCCCGTTCGGACAATGCCCGGCGCAGTTCCTTCTGGTCCACGCTTGAGGGGATGTCCACTTCGTAGATCATGGTATTGTTGAGCGGCTCATCCCCACCCCGGAAGACCGCCCGCAGCTGCGCGACATTGACCTCGAAAGCCGCGAACACGGCCGTGATCCCGGCCACGAGCCCCTTGCGGTCCGGTCCGCGGGTGGTGACCACAAACGGTTCGCACGCCCGCTCCCGGCCGAGGCCGGCTTGCTTTTCGAACTCACGGACCTGAAAGAAGAGGTTGAATGAGACGCCCTCTTCGAGGGCCTTGACGAGCTGCGCGCTCGATATCCGCTCAGGACCAGCCACGATGAAGAAGCAGGAGAACTGGTCCTGCAGGATGGTCTGGCTTACCTCTTCGATATTGTAATCCAGCTCAAGGAGCACTTTGCTGACCGCGGCAATAATGCCGGGACGGTCTTGACCAAGGACCGTGATAATGAATTTTTTCATGGCCACCTTTTCACCTTCCTGTCCCGGCGGAAAAACCGGCGGCTTTGCGAGCGTCCTCATCTATTTGCTTCACGCATGCTTCTGAGCCGGGCCCTCAATGAGTTTTTCCGCCATACATCAGCTCCCTCTTTAGCCCAACTACAAGTTCAGCGGCACGGCTGCCGGTATCCGCGAGCAAGCGCCGGTTATGATTACTTTCATTCTTGAGGTATCGGCAAGCCATGGTGCCGTAAGAAGGATAACTTATCCCAATATCCTCTTTGAAAAACAATTTTGGAATCAACAACATGAAAAAAACCACACCCTCTTAGCCCGAGTGGGTCACGCCACTCCATTATGGCCCATTCACCATCCTCAAATATATTCTCGACGATACAGGTCATGTCCGCCTCAGCAAAACTTTCCACAAACATTTTTCGAATTGCCTCGCGTCCCTCAACTGGTTGCTCTGCTACTTGATGGTTAATGGCATTATCGCTGTATAAGCTCACTAAAACATCAACATCGGCATGATTAAAGGCTTGAACAAACTTTTGCACAACCTCTTTAGGGCTCATTCTCATAGCCTCTTAAGTTTCTTTATGATCATATTGCCACGCTTCAGTGAACCTCTTAAGCTCGCCCCCGCATCCGTTTGTTGGCCGGCTTCATTGTACCAGGATGAAGCATGTTTTATCAAATCATACAAAATATCAAGACCCCATTGTTCCCCTTATTGCAGGACGGAACGCTCCTTCTATCCGGGGGCACTATATCTGATTCGCACATGATATGCCGCCCGATTTCAGGCCGGGTAACCAATGGACTTCATTTGATGGATTCCTGCCGCTTCAGCCACGCGATCACCGCCTTGGCTACCTGGTCTTCAAAACCCTGATAATCATGCTTGGCCCCGGGTATGACCTCCTGGGTATAGCGCTCGGACACGAACGGTTTTCTGAACTCGGCGCCCTTGGCGTCAGGGCCGCTGTCGGCATAGATATCGATCACGGGCAGCACTGTCTTTTTCAGGTTCAGATTGGTGTTCAGGGGCTCCGGACCACCGCCCAGCAATCCGACGCCGATGTAGCCTGTCACCCCGCTGCCTGGGTTCTGTGCCAGAAACGCGCTTGTCATCCTGCCGCCCATGCTGTAGCCCATAAGATAGATGCGCTCCACGCCTTTTTCTTTCTTCAAAAAGTCGATCCCGGCCTGGATGGTCTGGTAGGCCTCGGGAAACGTCGCGCCGTATTCCAGGTACTTTTCCGGCGTCTTGGCCCCGGGCAATACCGGCATCTGAAGGGAGAGCGTATGAAAGCCCAAGTCCTTGTTGATAGCCCTGCGCAATGGCCCCACGACGTTGGAATCAGGGTCCAGGCCCTGCCCGTGCGCCAGGATCACGCCCACTTTCGAACCCTTGCCTTCCAGGTACTCAGCCTTTGGCATCTCGGCATAGACGGTATTGCTGAAAAAAATCAATGCAAGAACTGCAAATCCCATAACTGCTTTCATCGCTCTTCTCCTTTCACATATGCCTATGCATCTCACGGAGCACGGCTAATGATCGAAACCCGAAACATTCTTGCCGGCCAGCCGATTTTCTACATATCGCCCGAAATTCTTCAGCACCAGGGCCGCGGTCGGTGTTTCCTCAACCGCCTGCAGCAGTTCGGGAACATCCATGCCAACGGAAGCGAGCCTGTCCGCATCCGCCTCGATATAGGATCGCATAGTCTCGGCCGTGTACTCAGGATGAAACTGCACCCCCCAGGCGCACTCGCCGATGCGAAACGCTTGATGCGGTTCATGGGTGTTAAACGCCAGCAGCCGCGCCTCGGGCGGCAGGCGCAGCACGGTCTGCGAATGCGTGGCCTGCGCCGGGAAAGTCCGCGGCAGCGACCGAAACAGGGGGTCATCGGTACACTGCGGCAGCAGATGCACCTGGACCGTGCCGAACTCTGTGCCCTGCGGATGGAAGCCGATGGCTCCCCCTGCCGCCCGCGCCAGGAGCTGGTGGCCGTAGCAGATGCCGAAAAGCGGAATGCCGGCCATCAGCAGTTCAGGGATCCATTACTCGATGGCGATGCTCCAGGCCAGTCCGTCCGTGACATAGGCATGTGATCCCGTGATGATGATCCCGGCGCATCCGTCGGCTGAAGGCAGCTCTGCGCCGTGTTCGATGTCCAGGACACAGATTTCCACCTTGATGTCACCCAACACCTGCAGGGTCCAGACGTCGAAATCGCCAAGCTGATCCGCCAGGGCCGGATAGGTGCTGCCAACTTTCAAGACATATAATCGTTTCATGTCCGCATTGACCTACGGCAGGGGTGAACGACGCGCTAGTGCGTGAAGCTGGAGCCCAATGCCGGCTTTATTTCGGGCTCTCTTCAATCTATGCCCGCCACGGTGCTGCGCCGTTCCACCAGGATGACATCCCGCCACACCCCGGCAAGACTACCATAGGTCATTCTCCCTATCCTCTCGCGTCTTCCGACCTCCCTGAAGCCATGCTTTATCACAAGGCTTAGGCTCGGTAAGTTCTCAGGGAAGATGCCTGCCTGCTGGGTCCATAGCCCGGCCTTTTCGGTTGAATGTATGAGAGCTTCCAGCAGGGCTGAACCGATGCCTTTGCCTCTCTGCCCGGTCGCCACGTAGAGGCTGAGCTCCGCCACACCCGCATAGACGCTCCGTGTGGAAACAGGGCTGATTGCGGCCCAGGCCAGGATAGCTTCACCGCCCCTGACCACCAACCGGTGTTCACGAAAATGAGCTATATCCCATTTGTCCCATTCGGGAGCATCGGTCTCGAAGGTGGCATTGCCCGTGCCGATGCCTTCAAGGTATATGGAGCGAACCTGCGGCCAGTCTTCTGGCTTCATGTGGTCGATGACATATTCCATGCATTTTCTCTCTGCTCATAACAGCGCTGCCGCCGCTTGCTGGACAGCGCCAAGTTTCGGACAGGAAGCGGATGGCAATCCGCGCCATTGCCCGAAATCACCTGCCTTAAAACAATGCGGAGTAACAGACTAAAGCATAGCATTGGCCATGCTGCGGAGCAAGGGCGGATGCATGCCGAGTCGTTTGCTGTCGGCCTGTTGCCCGGATCGATTGCATTCAGGTATGCCATCCGAGATTACTCTCTTCGTTCTGGATGACGCACGACAACAGCATGTTTGAATGTCACCCTGAACGCAATGGACATCACTGAGCTTTGCAATCCATCTTCGACAATATTGACGAAGATGGTGCCTTTTGTCGAATCAAACGCCCCAGCAAATCTATAACCAGCTGATAAATCATATCAATTAATTGGCATGCCATTTGAAGAAGACGATGCATAGGGAACGGCAAGTGCTATTCCAATTTATACATGAGGAGAATATCCAAAGGAGATTTCTATGAATGTAGTCGTCGGACTCATCCATCTTGGAGGATTTGTTTCTACCCCGAGAGATTACATCACGACCCAATTGGGGGTGGATAAAACAACCACGGCATGGGAATTTTTACGGTCAAAATACGCCAAACATTTCGGTTTCGGTCTTGAAGTAAGAGGCAGCGCTCCTGATTTCAAAAGCACTGCGGCCATTCGCGATAGAGCCATGGAGGCTGTAAGTCTGGCGCTTCTCCGCTACGGCGACATGCTCATCCAAGCCGATGTTCAGGTCAAGGAAGGCACCCTGCATTCAGAAAATGATCTGGTGGCAGGTTATACCCTGGATTTTTCGCTCAATTGGGATTTTTCCAAGCCGGTTTTGGTTGAAATAACCTATGATAAGGTAGACCGGTCATACCGGATCATGAGCCTTGTCTATAATCACCTGATTGATGGTGTGCCGCTGGCCCTGTACACCTATCTTATCCATAACCATCTTATTTTGGGTTACCAATCCTTTTTGACTCGGAGCACGCGAACTTATCCCGTTCCCTACAAGTTTCACCTCTGGGACCAGGGAATGGGTCCTGATAAAAAGGGCTGGTTGAGCTTGGATTATCTCGGTGAATCAGATCTGTACCCGATCGGAAGCCAGATTGATGTTACCGACAGCAACGTTCTCAGGCTCAGGGATAAAATCGCGCGAGAGATCGGAACGAACGTCTCGAACTCGTCCATAGAAATAGCCCTTCTCGGCCTGGAAATGGGGATGACCTGGGCTACGGATTATATCGCACAGGGACATGTTAACTCCAATCGGCGCGTCGATGTTCAAAAAGGCTACTATGGCCTGGGAATTGTTCGGAACCATTTTGGAGATAGGATAGGCAACGCCGATCCCCTGACGCAATATAGATGGATCTGCAATGCCATGAAGTCCGTGTCCGGCGAGATGCATCTCGAAAGGATTGGAAAGGGCCAAGCCAGCAGGTTTTACACCCAATATCGAAAAATTGCTCATTTCATGGTCAATCTCTTTGACCGCAGAATAAACCACTCAAGCGTAATGGCCGTTGCCGGGACGCAGCTCATCGGGTCGAATTTAAACGGCATCGATTACGGCGTACCCCTCTTTGTGGGCGGCATCAGTCCGGACGATATGCGCTTTGTTTTCATTCCTTCCCACGGAGACCACAATCAAAAGACAAAGGTGGAACGCAAGAAGCACTCCCTGACAACCCATGTCACTGAGGTTTCATTTGCCTGCGGCCCGAAAATCAAAGCAAATAACGGCCGTTCAGTAGTATACAAATCGCTCAAAATTCTACCGCAGAAGGCCACTCGCATACTCTTAGACTGGGGGCACGCACCTGATAAAATCAGCTCTTTATCGCCACCGGAAAGGATCAAGCAGGTATACATGGACGCCTACCGGCCCGATAACCCCACCCTGGGCAGGATTGAAAAACGCGCCGCCCTATATCTGGATTTTTGACGTCGGTTCCCTGTACCGAGGTGAGAATCAGAAGATGAAGAGACTGTCCCTTGATCGAAAGGATGTTGCCATGGATGGTGTTATAGGCTGGTATGGTGGATTGATTCGCGGCATGGCCAAGGTGGTTTTGATACTCCCGTTGGTATGCGTGTTGTTTTTCGTTGTCGCGGGACATGTTCGGGCGCAGGGCTGGGATATTGATCCACCCCTGCCCAATAACGACCCCCAGTGGGAAAAGGTCAAGAGCCTCTATGCGAACCATGCCGGAGGTAAAAATCTTACGGAACTGATAGCCGCCCTCACCCCCTTAAAAAACAAGTACCCGGACAAGGTTGAGCCCTATCTCTGGTTGGCACGTGTGCACTATCTGCATGCCAGGTATGTACGCGCTGATCGCCAGGCACACTTTGAAAAATCTGAGAACTATGCCGCCCAGGCCTGCCGGATGGACCCCAAGAACCCATTGGCGGTCAGGATGCTGGTCGAAACAGTGGGGTACAGCCGTGACCGAGCGTACATCTTCAATACCTATGGCGCTCTGATCAGATCCTTTGCCCCATTGCCGAGCATGGAAGCCCTGCCGCCCATGAAGAACTATGCGGAGTTTGACCAGTTCATGCAGCTCTGGGAAGCCCGCGCCGATCTCGCCAAGGCCATCAAGGCCGCAGCCATCATGGAAAAGGTCGCCCAGGCACATCCCATGGATAGCCTGGCGCAGACATGGGCCGCACGTACAGTCTATTATGTCGGCGAATATTATACCTCCACCGGCGAGCATGACTCCAAGGGCATGCCCTACTACAAGAAAGGAAGCTCCTATGCCAAGCAGGCCCGTGCCCTCCAGCCCAACAGCATGACGGCCAATTACTGGTACCAGGCCAATGTGGGGCGTTCCCTGCAGTTTGCGAGCCTACCGAATCAGGCCTATTATTTCAAAGATCTTCTCAACCCCCTGCTCTTTAGTTCCCGGGAAAACAGCACGTACTACTTTTCCGGTCCAATCATATCGTTGGGGACCATGATTCCCAATGGTGGCTGGGTCACGGAAAAGGGTATGCAGATGGCCGGCATACCACTTGATATGGAAACGAACGGACTGGAACTGTCCGAGATTCTCTATCCTGATTATTATTACATTCCATTCCTACGGGCGGATATCCTTTCCTATCAGGGTAAAAAGAAAGAAGCCCTGGCTATTCTTGAAAAGCTTCTGACCAGAAATCCGGATGTCAATAAGCTCATACCGGAAAACCATACCTTCCTGCGCATGGCCAAGACCCTCTACAATGATATCCAGAAGGGTAAACGATAGGGCTCAAACCATGGACCTTGAGAAAACTGGTGACATCCATACTGAACTTAACTGCAAAAGGAATGTCTCGATTAGTTATGGTTCTCAGTTTTGCCCTTGATATTTCCCAAGCTCACTGCCAATAATCGGCCTACGATTGCCGATGCTGGTTTTTCTAAAACTGTTTCGGCAAGGCCCAATACTCGTAACCTATAGGGAGGGGTGAAACTATGAAAAAGATCGCTATGGTCGTGGGGAGCATGCTGATTGTCCTGCTGGCAACCAACCTTTTCGCAGAACAGAAGGATAACGCCAAGTGCAAGGACCACCCGCTCTTTACCCGGATGCCGGGTTCCTGGATCTATAACTGCGACCACAAACAGTTCGACGGCCGCGATTTCAAGATCGTTGAAAACGGCAAGCCAGTCCAGACCATCCACGTCGAGGGAGAGCTCTGGTGGCTCACCTATTACCCGCAGGCCGATCTGAAATCAAAGCCGAGCGAGCTCCAGATCCAGCGCAACTTCGAGAACGCAGTGAAGAACCTCGGTGGGACCCTGATCGGAACCACGGACAAGAAAAGACAGGTCTACAAGCTGGTCAAGGACGGCAAGGAAATCTGGGTGGAGGTATGGGCCGAATTCACCGGCAAGTACGGGTACACCGTCATCAAAAAAGAGGAAATGGCCCAGGATATAAAGGCCGATGCCAAGGCCTTTTCCAACGACATCCGCACAACGGGCCATGCCGCGGTCTACGGCATCTACTTCGACACCGGCAAATCCACCATCAAACCCGAATCAGCCCAGGCCATCGCCGAGATCGCCAAGCTGCTGAAGTCCGACCCAGGGCTCAAGATCTTTGTCGTGGGGCACACGGATAACGTCGGCGGCGTGGACAGCAATATCAAGCTCTCCCAGAGCAGGGCCGAGGCCGTGATTCAGTCACTGGTCAATACCCACGACATCGCGCCCGCGCGCCTGAGGCCCTTTGGCTGCGGTCAGTTTGCGCCGGTTATGTCGAACGACACCGAAGACGGCCGGGCGAAAAACCGCCGGGTGGAGCTGGTGAAGCAGTGATGCATGAGCTGACAGGTTGGTAGCAAAATCAAAGAGCTAATCGGGTCAGTCTCAATATATGATGTTTATATCACATGTTGAGACTGGCCCGGCCTTTTCCCGTTATCAGAGCATTTTCTGCATCCAAATGGTATCGAACACCTGTCCCTTTTTCTTCCCGACCTTTTCGAAGCGGCCGCATTCCATGAACCCGTTCCTCTGGTGAAAGCGAATGCTGCCGGGATTGAGCGAAGATATATTGGCCAGAATATTGGTGATGCCTTTTTCCCTCGCACCTGTTTCAAGATAATCGAGCATCATCTTCCCAATGCCTTTGCCTGTATGATCCGGATGAATGAAGCAGGTGACTTCGGCCGTGTGCGAGAAGGTCGGAATCTGATTGTGCGCACGCAGCATTCCAAAACCGATGGTTTTCCCATCCTGATCTTTGATCGATCCGGCCGGGAAGCCCTGAGACATTTGCAGGAACATATCGAATGCCGCATAGGGCAGCTTATTCTCCGGATAGGCCGCAAAGGTGTTTTCCACATAATGGTTGAATATGTCCATGATCGCTTCGCGATCTGCTTGTGGCATTGGAGTGATAGTATATTCCATGCGATTAACTCCCTGCCCTCTCGATATACATCAGTGGCGCGGCCGGCAGCCCGCTTCCGCCAGTGTGCTGTGTCAGCCGTTCTTCCGGGGTGGAAAGTTGAGCGCCCCGGTCTGATAATAGAATTTCCATTCGCCCGTGGCCAGTTTTGTGTATATCTTGCAGACGCGGCCCTTCCAGTGAGATTCTTCCCCGGTGATCTTATGCCGCCAGAGGGTATCGATATCAACCACAGCAAAGGCCGCATCCTGTTCCTTCGAGACCTCGATCTTCACCGTGACGCGACGATTATGAATCAGGTCATGGGAATCAAAAAGGTCCTGCCAGCTCTGGCGCCACCGCTGTCTATCGAATCGTCCCAGCACAAAGACCCACTCAATGGGGTCATGGGCATCGGCCGTCGGCGGCCACGGCCAGGCCATATCCGGGTGGATCATGGACAGGAAGAGGTCGGGGTTCTTCGTGTCCCAACCCAAGGTTTCGAGATCGATCATCTCCTGGATTTTTTCCGCGATCGCCGTGCTCATGATAATTTCCCTTTCTATCGCCTGACGCTGTCCTGCCCGCCGTGTTCAGCCCGTGTAATCGGCCCTGTCTGGCCTGGGCGATATGATCGACATCCACTTTTCCGGATTATTCAAGGGCGTAAAACCACATTTCCCATACACGCCATGGGCGTCTTTTGTAACGAGAAGCCATTGGTAGACCTCTTTCAAATCCGGGTGTGAAAGGGCAAAGTTCACCATCCTCTGCCCGATGCCTTGGCGGCGACAGTCTTCATGCACGACCACATCCATGAGGTAGGCAAAGCGCACTGTATCGGAAATCACGCGCAGGAAACCAACCTGACGGGTGTCTTCACGATAGGCACCAACGACCAATGCCGAGATTTTGATGCCCTTCACTATTTCCGCCTTGGTGATATTAGGGCTCCAGAAAACTGTTGAGAGCATGGCATGGATGTCGTCCATACGAAGGTTTTCAATATTGGCATTTATTTCTACTACCATCATGGTATCTCCCGGAGACAGGCGCTGCGAAACACCGGCGGTTAAAAAGCCGTCCGCTGCTCTAGTGGTTTATGGAAGAACCATCATCAATTGCAGCCGTATGTTGTGATATCATGTTCGCTCGTGCCTTTCCAGGGTTATGGTCACGAGATTGTCTGTATCGGGGCATTCCAGCGTGATCGTATCGCCTTCCCACCAGGGGAGATTCCCGCCAAATTGAAAGGTGGAGAGGTTGGGGAAAATAGCATGGTAGAAGAAACCGCACAAGCCGCCAGGGTTATGGCAGCTGATCTCAAAGGTATCGCCCTTCTGATGGCCGGCACTGCATGTCCCTTTTACCCCTGTAATAGTGGCTATGATTTTTTTGCCAATACCAGGATCTCTTGCCATAGTACCCGTCTCCTTTTCTTTGCAGTCGCATACCGGGCTCATATTGGATGCTACGGTAAGCACTCGGCTGCATAGCTCGTTATGCCCTATTCTTATGAACCGCAGTTCGTCCCGTGAACGCCCGACACGGCACGGGCGCGCCCGAAGGCTATACCCAGCAGCAGAAACACAACGGGAGCCGCAACAGCGTAGCCCATGATTCCGATATTTCTGACTTGCATGTTCTGAAGAGGCACACCGATCAAGCCGGCGAGACTAAGGACGCCGCTGGCAATCATCAGAATCCGCACCGCCGTTTCCAGCCGGCCACCCTTCATTACAGGCGCCGCAAAGAGCATCGCGAGGGCAAAGAACCAGTCCCAGGCAAGGATATCCAATGCGTATGCGACTGACGGCCATCTGAAGGAAAAGAATAGCGGCGCCCCAGCCAATCCGAGTGCGGCAATCTGACGGCTTACCGCCAGAATAACGAAATGGACGCCGGATGTAATGCCCGCCGTGAGCATCATGAGAACAAGCGCGGTCAGGCTGTATGCCTTGGCCTCAGGAAGCGCGTAGGCATGCAGCGCGACCATGACGACGACCATCAAGGGTGCCATGAGGATAATGAGCAGCTCCATGATGGTAAAGAACGGATCGCCAATGGGATCTTGCGGTGACTTGAGCGAGAGCAATCCGAGTACGGTCGTGACCACGTAGACCACCTCCAGGAGGAATATGGCCCAGGCCGCGGCCCTTCCCATCATGCGATGCTGCGGCGTAAAACCTTCGTATTTGCCGGTTAGAGCATTTTCTGCATCCATACCGTATCGAACTCCTGCCCGTTCTTCTTCTCGACCTGCTTGAACCGACCGCATTCCTTGAACCCATTCCGCTGGTGAAACCTTATACTTGCGGGATTGAGAGAGGATATACAGGCCAAGATGTTTAAGATGCCTCTTTCAACCGCGCCCTTTTCAAGAAAAGTGAGCAGCAATTTTCCCAGCCCTTTTCCTGTGTACTCCGGATGGATGAAGTACGTTGCCTCGACAGTGTGCGAGAATGTCGATATCGGATTATGACTGCGAAGCAATCCGAAACCGACGATTCTACCATCTTGGTCTTTTATCGCCCCTGACGGAAAACCATGAGACATTTGGAGAAACATATCAAAGGCTTGATACGGCAGTTTGATTTCCGGATATGCCGCAAAAGAGTTTTCTACATAATAGTTGAATATATCGATTACCGATTCACGGTCTTCAATGGATAACGGGGCAATCAAGTATTCCATTTGATTTCCATTGCACCTCTTTTGCTCAGCAATAGCACCACGTACGCATCACCGGCGCCGCCGGGCATCCGATGTCTTGCCTGGAAAGAAGACCTAGATTCTGCTTTATTATTTTCTCCATGCCCCCCAGCCAAAGAGAAAACCGTTTGAAACAAAATAATCCAAGACCTTACTCCGTGTCCACTACAGTCTGTTTCCCGGCGATGGTTTTCCCTCTAGTGTTTGACGATGGGGACCATATGGGTTATAGCCGGTAGTGGAGGATCCGGGTGTCAAGCGTACAGGAAATACTGATCATAGCACTGCTGTTCGTGCTCGTAATCTTTCTTCCCAGACGGTTGGGTAGAAGACGGAGCGAGAAAAAATCAGGCAAGATGATCATGAAGGCTCTTTCCGGCAAAGTGCGTCTGGGCGTGCTTGTTTCCGCTGTCTGGCTGTTGTCGTGGACGGTTTATTTCCGGCCCTGGTCCGGCGAGTTCCTGAGCTTTACCCTGGTTGGTCTGAGCCCGGTCATCCTGGGATGGGGAGTCCTCTGGGTCGTCGAGGGGTTCAAGAAAGGTCAGGATGCTTGAGCCTTTCAGATTCCCGCCCGCTAACCACAATCCCTTAAAACATCCACTGAAACAGGCCGGCTGAACATGGCCTGTGCTTGTATCTCAGTCCTTCATGTGTTTCTTCACCGATTTAATGAAACGGCCGAAAGCTTTGTCCTTCTTCCGTTTGTCAAGGTATGACAGCTCGTGGTACTCCGACTCTTTCTTGAGCTTGATATAGCTGGAGTAGCGGTCTTCCCCCAGCTCGCCGCGTCTTACCGCGGCCCGGACGGCACAGCCGGGCTCGCGCTCGTGGGTGCAGTTCGCATAGCGGCAATCGGCGGAAAGCCTGACAATCTCTTCGAAGCCTATGTCGACGCCATCGCCGGCGCCGACGAGACCCAGCTCCCGCATCCCGGGCGTATCGATCAGCATCGCGCCCGGCTTAAGCACGATAAGCTGCCGCCGCGAGGTCGTATGGGTGCCTTCGCCCGTGGCGCTGACAGCCTTGGTTTCAAAGGCGTCCCTACCCATGAGGCGGTTGATGATGGTCGTCTTCCCGACACCCGATGAACCGAGCAGACAGTAGGTCTTGCCCGGCAAAAGCATCTGCCGGAACGCGTCGAACCCGCTGCCGGTGATCGTGCTGAAGGCAAGCACCTTGGCCTTGGTAAGCGAGCCGATGATCGCCAGCTTCTGATCCAGTTCATCCGGGGTGATCAGGTCCGTCTTGGTGAGGATGACCACCGGCTCGACATGCCCGTCGGCCGCCATTACCAGGTAGCGGTCCAGGCGGTGCGGGTTGAAGTCGAAATGGCATGACTGCACGATAAAAGCCGTGTCTATGTTGGCCGCAATCATCTGGAGATCGACGTTAACACCGGCGGTCTTGCGCCGCAGGAACGTCTTGCGCGGGAACACGCGGTGGATGATGGCTGCCGTGCCGTTATCGTAGTATTGCGCCGTGACCCAATCTCCGACGCATGGCAGCTCGACGGAGTTCCCGGTCTGGTAAGAGAGCCTGCCCGAGAGCTCGGCCGGGACTTCCCCTGCTTCGTTTCTGATCAGGTATGCGCCGCGGTCGACCGCCGATATGCGCGCAAAGCCGCAACCATCCAGGCCTAATTCGGTGCCGTGCGCTTCAAACCATTGGTCGAAACCGAGATCTTCTAATTTCATAGTGTCGTATCACCGGATGCTATCTTGTCAGTCATGCGCCTTGAATGCGTCGTGGAAAGTGACGGTGCCCTGCGGAACATGCCAGTCGAAAGTCAGCGCAAAGAAGACCTCCTGAGGCACTCCCGCAGACTTAAGTCCCGGTATGTTTTCAAACCCGAATTTCCTGTAGTAGTCCGGATGTCCCACGAGACAACATCCGCGCGCCTGCATTTCCTTCAGCCGTGACAGCCCCTCCCGTATCAGGGCTTTGCCTATGCCCCGGCGCTGGTACTCCGGCAAGACCGAAACCGGCCCCAGGCCGTACCAGTTCCGGGTGCCGTCCGAGATGGTCACGGGAGAGAAGGCAATATGTCCGATCACTTTTCCATCCACTTCTGCGACAAGCGAAAGCGTGAGGGCCTCGGCGAGGCGGAGTGCCGCTATGATGAACTGCTCCGTCTGATTGCTGACCGCCAGGGTCTTGAACGCGGCGACCGTCACCTCGGTTATGGCGCCCGCATCGGCTTCGGTTTCGCTTCTGATTTCGATCTTCAGCTGCATGGTTTCTTCTTGCTCCTTCTTTCAGGCCGGCGACCACATTGAGCGGCCTGCGCGGCTTTTCGCGCTGGTCCTAAGCGCATGAAGCGTTGGGCGGCGGCATCATACATTCATCCAGCGACGCGAACAAGTAAAGCTGAACTGGAATCCATTTCATATTCATCCCTTTTTCAAGCCCTACCATGCGGATCACCGACGGCGGTAAGCCGTCCGGTTGCATCCACATGGTCTGTGTTCTCTAGGTTCTGTTTGCTATGACCGCAAATTCGCTGCTCTGTGGAGAAAACGGTGTGCCCGCGACATCGGAATAATAACCTTCGATGCTCAAGCCGCACTCCTTGAACTCCCTCTCTACATCTTCCGGGCTGAAACATTGAAGCCAGTTATAGATGGTGCGCGAACGTCGCGCCTCGATGATCGTGTACTTATCAAGGATCAGCTTTTCCTTCTCATACTTGAAGGTATTCAAAAAACCATAATATTTATCCGGAGACCAGAAGCCGTTGAGGAGATTGGCTTCATACCGTGACTGCTCTTTTCGTTCGCTGAAGGCCGCGAGGGAATAAACATCGAGGAGAACGGAACCGGAGGGTTCGAGGAGCGCATGGAATTTGCAAAGGATCTCCCTCCTCTGATTGGGGCTGAGTGCACAGAAATCGCACATGATCATTATGATGAGATGAAAGCGATCTTCGGTTTTGAAATCCAGATAGTTCCGGGTTACATAATGAATGGGGAGCCTTTCCCTGTCCGCGGTCTCTTGTGCGTATTGGATCGACCTCTTCGAGAAGTCGATGCCCGTCACGACCGCATGTCTGCGAGCCAGTCTCGTGGTATATAATCCCGGTCCGCACCCGAAGTCGGCAACCTTCTTCCCGGCTCCGATATCGAAATGGGAGACTATCCAATCAACGGACCGGTCGATAAAAGAACTGTTGCGGGATGCAGCATCTATTCCCTCATCCAAGTGGAACTTAAGCATCTGCTCCGATGTATACTCATCCGTCCAGAGATCGGCTGCCGTATAGAATTCAAAAGGTTTGGGGGCTGCGTTAATTCTCTCTAGCTGTTCAAACATGAATGTCTCCCATTACTTTGCGACGCCATGAAAATACCACCATACCTGTGTCGGTGCAAGAGCGGTCGTGCGGCACACCGCGCCGGCAGCGCTCGGCGTGGATCTTGCGGTTCGGCCTCTATTCTACGATGTATCCATCTACCAGTATGGCTTGGGTATCGGCTCCGTCTTCCCGCAAGCCGGCAATTGCCTTGTATTCCGGAGACGCGAGCCATCGGTGGATATGGTCTTCTGAGGGGAACTCAATGATTATGATCCGTTCGGGCTTCCACGTCCCCAAGGATTTTATTTCCCCTCCCCGTACATGGTAACGACCGCCGTACTTCGTTACAATGGGAGCGACTTGTTCAATATATTGCCGATACGTGTCCCTGTCTTTAACCTTAGAATCAATAATCATGTAGATAGACATATCATGCCCCCGATTATCTTGCCGGAACCTCCGCGATCAATAGCCGCAAGCCATGCGGTTCCGGAAGCAGTAGAGTAGCAGAGGGCGTGTTGGGGGGCAAGACCGGATACCCAGCAAGGCGCTGCTTGCGCTCGGATGGATTGAATGGCTGGGTAATACTGCTCTTCCCCCCCGGCAAGAGGCTTTTCAGCGCGACAAAAGCCTCTTTCTTTAATGAAGCATCTATCATATCGACGACTTGATCAGGTCCGACTCAATGACGATGAACAATAAAACCCGCGATTATGCCAATAAGGCTGGCATCCATAACCCCAAACAATGCCCAGGAGAGCATCCGGGCGCTGAATAACCTGAGCATGTTTATCCGCATCTGCATGCATTTGTCCCGCTGGACCTAACGCCGCGCTTCAAAAGCTTCTTTAGGTGGTTCTCTTTGTTCCATAGAACGAGGGGATGACATGCCTATTTCCTGCCGAAGCCATCGCTTTCCCAAATTGCATTGGTGCATTGCCCACTGATCGATCATAGCCAGACAGCCCAATCGCCGTAGTCGAATGTTCCGCTGCCATGTTGCAATTTGCCCTCATCCTGCAGCTGCCGAAAAGCGTCACGCATACGGATCAGAATCTCAGGCTGGATATCCAACGAATGATGTGCCGGGAACACCTGCTTCACCGGCAGCGCCGACACCCGCTCCAGAGATTTCAGGTATGCCACTGGATCGGTGGACGGATAGTAGGCAAAGAGTGTGTCTTTATAGACCAAGTCACCGGTAAAAAGGTACCCGCGCTCCTTTTCCCAAAAACACATATGCCCTGGCGAATGACCGGGCGTATGCACGATTTGAACGACGCGGCCTCCAAGATGCACGACGTCATTATCCTTGAGGACGCGTGTCGGCTTCCCCTGAAAGAATTCATAGTCGCTGACATCATAACCTTCCGGCAGGTCACAGCGGTCAACGACCATGCCGATAATCTGCTCCATCGTCAGGGGAAATTCTCCACCAAGCCAGTTCAGCTCTTCCTCATGAGCGTAAAAATCTGGAAAGTATCGATGACCGCCGATATGATCCCAGTGAATATGGGTGGCTACTGCGGTAACCGGCTTGTCTGTCAGCCGAATGACCGTATCATGGATATTACAGATTCCAAGCCCGGTATCAATCAGCAAACTATACTCAGCGCCTTTCAGGAGATAACAATGCGTTTCCTCCCAGTGGCGATATTCGCTGATGATATAAGTTTCCTCGTCGATTTGATCGAGCGTAAACCAATTGTTCATGGGGCATCCTGTTCAGTTTTTCTTGTAACGAGTCCCTGTTTGTCTTTTTTTTAGCACAGGTGTGTGGCACCCACCTAACGTACTGTTCAGCGGCGGCTGAAAGCCATACGCTGGATTTGCTTGTTAAAATTTCTATTTTATCAGTGCCTTCCTTGCTTTCCAAAAGTCCAAGCGTTCCCCTTTGCCTACGTCTATCGAACATTTTTCAATCATCTCATATCCGAGACCTTCATAAAACCCTCTCGACGGCAGAGAAACACTCAATTCAGATTCCGTGCAGCCTTTTGATCTCGCTCTGTTCTCCAGTTCGCTCATCAAAGTTGCACCGAGTCCACGATGCTGGAATACAGGGTGAACGAAAACACCAAAGATTTCTCTTCCGACAAGAGTACCTGTCGCTACAACATTACTATCCTGCTCGCTTACAAGAATGTCGCCCTCCTGATATCGTTTCGCGATATTTTCCTCGGAATGGAACTCCTTAAAAAATTGCACCGCACGAGGGGGATATATACCAGAATAGCAGACATCAATAGTATGATGAATCAACCGCTGAACAGGAATTAAGTCAGCCTCGAGAAACACACGAATTTTGGTTTTTGATAATTTATTCATTGCGGAATCTTACGTGCGTATCACCGGCGGCTGAAAGCCGCCCGGTGGATTGGCTTGTTATGAGCAGTACTCCATTAAGATTTCAACATGCCCTGTGTGTTCATCGACTTCTTCCTTGATGATTACGAATCCACATTTACGGTAAAAATCAATACTCCTGGGATTCTCCTTATATACAGTGAGATTCAATATATTCCTTAAGAATTTTGCTTTAGCCATTAATTGCTGTCCAATACCTCTACCCTGAAAATCCGGAGAGACGAACATGGCCGCCAGCGTGTCACCATGAAGCGAGAAGAAACCCTTGATGACCTCTCTGTCTATGAACACATACGTATCAGAGGCCGGAATATATGTTTTTTGCATGTCTTCGATTTTAGATTCCCAAAACTCCCTACCGACAAAGCTGTGTGCCTCAATTGTGGCCCTTAGCCAAATATCCAAGACATCATTCATGTCTGATACTTCAAAAGCACGTATCATGTTGGTCCTCTGGCACATAACGTCCCCTATCTTCCCCGATCGGCTCTGTTAACTGGGCTATCAAGCTCATGCCTTTTCAATTTCATCCCATCTTTTCTTCACTTTACGGCCAATAGCGTTCATCACTCTATAATACAGTGGGCGCGGTAATGCACTGGCAAGTTTAACAATAAGCCGATGCCGAAAACCAGGGAGGCACAAGACCTGTCCTTTTTCCAATGCCCTTAAGGATTTATCCACGACATCTTCGGGCTGCATCCATCTCCGCTGCTCTCTGGTAAAGTCAGCGCCCAATCGTGAATGAAATTCGGTGACGGTGAATCCCGGAGCCAGTACCTGCAACCGGATACCCGTACCCATCAAGGCAACATGCAACGACTCCGTGAAGCTGATTAAATATGCTTTGGTTGCACCGTAGTTTTCCATCGTGATCATGTTGAAATAGGCGCCCAATGAGGAGACATTGATGATGTCTCCTTTATCTCGCTGGAGCATACGCGGCAAAGCAGCACGGATGAATCTGACCGGCGCCACATTATGAACCATTATCATGGCCTCTACGGAATCCGGGGAGTGTTCCCAGAAAACACCCGGCTCCCAGTAGCCGGCGTTGTTGATGAGCATATCCAAGCGGTCCAAATTGTTGATGCGCGCCTCAACCTTTTTCATCTCTTCAGTGCGGGAGAGTTCTGCAATGATGATTTCGACCGCGGTATGATAGGTTCCCTCCAGGTTTTTGGCACGTTCCATCAATTCTTTCTGCCTGCGCCCGTGGAGAATGAGATCATACCCTTTCTGGGCAAGTCGGCTCGCAAACGCAGCTCCTATACCGCTGGTAGCTCCTGTGATAAGAGCACATGGCCGGTCATATGATTTGTCCGTGATGTTCATTGTGTTGGTTTCCAACGAGCTGATCACCAGCCGCAACCACAGCGGAGCGATTTACTGCAATTTACTGCCGGTCCTGAGGCGGAACAAGTGCTGATGCGCATCAATGCGCTAGTAACGGTCTGCATGAATTGATAGGTTAAATGAGACTATAGTGTCTACGATCATCTTCTGATCCGTTTTTTTTGGGATTGATCCCGAAGTTTGAGAAACAACCGCCCAGTGTCAGTCAGTTCAATGTAGTCCGAAAGATTAGCACCCTCCTTGGAGTTAAATTTGTTCTGAAAATCGTCAAGACCTTCCAGACCTCCCTGAAAATGGATGTATCCAAGGTTTTCAAGTTGTTCAAGTTCCCTTGGAAGAGCTGTGCCCACGTAAAATCTCCCATATCCTCCTGGCTGACCCAGCTTTCTCATATGATTGAGTAATTTTTCACCGATCGACAGAAAGTAGAGATCATCGAGACGTTGCGATTCATCTTCAATCCTGTTTTCAAGGAGTTCAAGTTTTGCTCCGAATGCTTCAATGCTTTTAATGTACTTCGAAAGGTACGGAAGCGCCCATGGGCTTATTGCCAACAATGCAAGAAGGATGATTAAATTGTCTATTTGGTCGGGTTTGAAGAAGTGAGCAATGGCTAGACCTACCGCAGTTATTGAAATAGTCAGCTGCCATTTATAATTTTTAAATTTGATCATGATTTTGGTCCCTCTGCAACTTACATTTAACGCCGCGCGTCAGCGCGTAGGGCTGGATGCGCTGGTTAGCCTTTATACTCATTCCCATGATTGTAACTCTATGATGTTGCCTTCAGGATCGGTTACATAGCATCAAGTAACATTTTCACCTTGTATCGTAGTAAGCGTGACAATTTCACTAATAGGTTTGCCTCCGGCAGCAAGTACCTGCTTACGAGCATCCTCGACTGATGAGACCTCAAATGCCAGATGTGTAAGTCCCGGCTTGTTAACCGCAGGAGGGAGTGAATCAGAAAATTGAGAGTAACTATATATCTCCAAAGTTGGTCCATTTGGACCATGACAGGGAAGTCGAAGATGTAAACCGTAGAGGGAAGAATTTGGAATGCCTGTACCTGCTTCAAGAGCAGGCCTTGAGTAATTGCGCTCTGGAGGAACATGAACAGACCCGAATAAGGATTCATAGAAACTCGCAAGCGATTGCCAGTTTCTAGCAATAAGATTTGTGTGAACATAGCACGCATTAGTAATCATTCATATTCTCCTGGGGAGGCTAAAGGAGGTGAGATGAGCGGCAGCGGAGCCACGACCGAAGGAAGCCGTGTCCGATCCATTAAGGATTCGAGCCACCAGCAGCTGTGGGCTGTTCCGCACTGTCGCCGGTGCGATTGGAAACTTCATGGGTTTTCCCTCACACAACCGATAAAACAGCATGGCACCATAATAACCATGGCGTACGCTTCGTCAAGTGGTTATCGGAATAGCTTGGTGATGCTTGGTGGATTGTCTTCGATCCCCCTTCCCTTTGCCTTCTCCCTGCTTGACTTTCCGGCAGGCTTGTCTATTGATATCCTTAAATTGCTGGTTGTGAATCTTTTACTCGCAGGAGGTATGGACCGTGGGCCTTGATCCGGTATTGTTGTCGCGCATACAATTTGCCTTCACCGCGTCCTTTCATATCCTGTTCCCTTCCGTGACCATCGGGCTCTCGGTCTGGCTCTTCATCCTGGAAGCCATGTCCCTTGCCACAGGCAAGGCCGTGTACCGGCGGCTCTTTGGTCTGTGGCTCAAGGTCTTCACGTTGCTCTTTGCCCTGGGCGTGGTCTCGGGGCTGGTGATGGCCTTCCAGTTCGGCACCAACTGGAGCGAGCTCTCGGCCAGGGGCGGTGCGGTCATGGGCCCGCTCTTGGGCTACGAGGCCTTGAGCGCCTTTGCCATCGAGGCCACCTTCCTGGGCATCGTGCTCTACGGCCGCTCGCGTGTGTCCCCGCATATGTACCTGCTGGCCTGCGGCATGGTCATGCTCGGCACTATTGTTTCTTCTTTCTGGATCATGTGCAACAACAGCTGGATGCAGGTGCCGACCGGTTATGCGATCGTGAACGGCCGGATCATCCCCGGCGACTGGAAGGCCATCGTTTTGGGTCCGGTCTTCCTGATGCGCTGGGTGCACATGCTGCTGGCCACCTTCCTGACCACCTCCATGGTCTTGACCGGCGCTGGCGCCTGGTATCTGCTGCGCGGATCTCACCTGGAGGAAGGGCGGACGATGCTGAAGTTCGGCTTGACGGTCTCGGTGGTGCTGGCGGTATTGCAGCTCCTCTCGGGCGACTTGAGCGGCAAGCACATGCAGCGGCATCAGCCACTCAAGCTGGCGGCCATGGAGGCGCGCTGGAACCCTGAGCAGCCGGGCATCCAGGTGTGGATGGCCTGGCCGGATGTCAAGAACCGGCGCAACCTCTTTGCCATCACCACCCCCTACGTGGGCAGCTGGCTGGCCACGGGCGATTGGAACGCGCCCATGCAGGGCTTGAGCGACTTTCCTCAAAACGACTGGCCGCCCATCCTGATCCCCTTTTTCTCCTTCCGCCTCATGGTGGGCCTGGGCCTTGTCATGCTGGGCCTCAGCGCCCTGGGGCTTATCCTTGCAAAATTGAAGCGCCTGGAAAACGCGCGCTGGTACCTGTGGCTGGCCATCCTGGCCTCGCCCGCCGGGTTCGCGGCCGTCATTTTGGGCTGGTTCGTCTCCGAGGTGGGCCGGCAGCCCTGGGCGGTCTACGGCCTCATTCGCACGGCCGGGGCCGTAACCCCGAGCGTGACGGGCGCTACCGTACTGGCCACGCTTATCTGCTATGCAATCGTCTATACCCTGCTGCTGGTCTTCGGCTGCGTCTACGGCTACGGCATCCTGAACCGGGGGCCGGTGGACCCCGGCTCAACCACGGCGGTGAAGGAGTAGGACCATGGACATGTCCTGGCTGGTTATTTTCTGGACCTTGGTGATCGCCCTTTCCGTGATGATCTACGTGCTCCTGGACGGCTTCGACCTGGGGGTGGGCATTTTGTCCGGCCTGACACGCGATGACGGCATGCGCGACGAGATGATCGGCGCGATTCAGCCCTTCTGGGACGGCAACGAGGTCTGGCTGGTCATTGCCGGGGCCTGCCTGTTCAGCGCCTTTCCCCTGGTCTATTCGATCGTCCTTCCGGCCTTCTACCTGCCCGTGGCCGTGATGCTGATCGCGCTCATGTTTCGGGGCGTGGCCTTCGAGTTCCGACACCGCGGGGCGGTGTGGGACGTCGGGCTGTTCTTGGGCTCGCTCATCGCGGCCTTCGCGCAAGGCGCGCTCATCGGCCGGCTGGCCCAGGGCCTGCCGGTGGACGGCGGCCGCTTCGCGGGCGGGGCCTTTACGTGGCTCACGCCCTTTGCGGTCTTCTGCGGGCTGGGGCTGAGCATCGGCTACATGCTCCTGGGCGCGGCCTGGCTGGTCATGAAGACCGAAGGGCCAACCCGCGATTGGGCCTATGCCCGTCTGGGGCGGATCATGGCCGCGGCCATGCTTATCCTGACAGGCGCCGCGGTGTATATCCTGGCCGAACACCCGCGCGTGCTCGAGCGCTGGCGTTCCGATTGGTGGCTGGCCGTGTTGCCGCTCATCATCATCCTGGCCTCCGGGGGGTTGTTCTCCAGCCTGCGGCGGCGCAGGGACAATCCGCCCTTTCTCATGGCGGTCATTGTCTTTGCGGTGTCCTTCCTGGCGCTGGTCGGCAGCTTCTGGCCCTATGTGATCCCTTTCACCCTGACGCTCAGTGATGCCGCGGCGCCGGAACAATCGCTTATCTTCCTCTTCTATGGGGCCGGAATGGTGCTCTTCCCGCTGGTGCTGTTCTACACCGCCTGGGTGTACCGGGTGTTGCGGGGCAAGATTTCAGCGGCCTGATTAGTCGGTTTTTTCCAGGGGCAAGGTCAGACCGCCTCCGTACCAGCCGATGGCGCCTACCATGGCGGCCAGCATGAAGGTCGCCAGCAGATAGCCGCTATACCCCATGCCGGTGTCGTACCGCAGGCCGGGGTGCGACAACCGTACCGTAAAGGCGGGAATGCCGATCACGAACAGCAGCCATGACAGCGCTACCTTGATGTGCACGGGCCGCATCGGCTTGGCCTGATAGTTGACCCACCAGGTAAAGTAGCCGGAGAAAATCGCCGGCAGGGCGCACAGTATCCCGGCGCCCAGGCAGTAAAAGGCCGTGGTCTCGAACCCCGCCACCCCGGTAATGAGAAACAGGCAATTGAACACCGCGGGCGCCACCAGGAAGGCGATCGGGAAGTGCACCAACGAGGGGTGCGGGTGGCGCCGGAAAAAAGGATAACGCGTCAGGAACGCCTCCAGAAATGGCGGCAATGTCTGTTCCTCTCCAGCGGCCTCCTTATAGACACCCACCTGAAGCATGTTTTCCAGCTTCTCCTCTCCGTGAGGTGCGGCCAGGATATCCCGGCTCAGGTCCTGCCCCGCGGCGTGGCGTTTCATGTGCTCTCCGGTCTTCCACATGCGGCTGGCGCTGACATCATAGACCTTTCCACGGCAGGCCACATAGGCCGGTTTGCCGTCCCGTCCGTTATACTCCTTCAACGATTTCCGGTCGAATTCCCGCATGCATACCGTCCTTTTTTATGTGGTAATACCTGTAGTTATACATAGATACCGGCAGTGGCGTCAAAAAGAAATCTTATCCTCCCCATGCGGCCAGCCAGCCGCCCAATAGCGAGAAAACCACCAGACCGCAGACCATGACATGCGACAAGGACCGGTGGTCTTCCAGATCGAACAGGACCGTGACCATGACGAGGGTCAGGGACGGCAGGATGAAAATGGCCCAGGGAATCTGGATCAGACCCTGCAGCAGACCAAAGACGATCAGGGCGATGCAGGCCGCCTGTAGAAATACGATAAAGCCCCTGGCGCCGCTAAGGCCCAAAGCGATCGGCAGGGTGATGACGCCGGCGGCCTTGTCGCCTTCGCGGTCGCGGATGTCCCACATGATCTCATAGGTCATGACGGTTAAAAACATGTAGGCAAACGCGATCCGGAAAGGTCCGTCCAGCGGGGCATGGGCGCGCAAGGCCGGGAAGACCAGGATGCCCAGCGACCACCCCAAACCAGAGCTCAGGTTCTTCACGAACAGCAGGTTCTTCAGGCGCATGCGCGGGTGCGACGGCAGCAGCGGGCTGTTGTAGAAATAACCAATTGCCGCGCCTGTCGCGACCAGGGCCGCCACCGGCCGGGAATGGTCGGTCAGGATCGCCAGCAGGATAGCCGCAATGCCTCCGACATAGCAGAAACCCCGGATCAGGCGCCTTTTGCTCCAGGCATCAGCCAGGTCCTCCGGACAGTTGATCTCGTCCTCTTCACGGTCGCTCAGGCGGTTCCACTGCGATATGCAGGCCACGACCAGGGTAATGATGAGATAATCCACGCCCCGGAATGATATGCGCAGAAACTGCGACCAGCACCACATGATGGCCAGAGAACTCAAGGTGATGTGCAGACGGTTCAGGATGAAGCTGTTTGCCCATCGCTTCAACATGAGATTATGATAAGCGTTGAGGCTTCCCTTTACAAGGTGTTCATGAAGATCCGATTAAATTACAGATCTTTCAAGACCCACGCCAGGGCCCGACGGTTGACCGCCATGGTGACCGGGTACTGCGAGGCATAGTTGTGACCGGGCCAGACCAGGGTCTCGCCGGGAAGTTGGTCCATGAGCCGTTTGATGCTGCTTTTCAAATCCGCGGCACTGCCCAGCGGCAGATCGGTACGGCCCACGCCCGCCACGAAGATTGTATCCCCCGCGATAAGGTTGCCGGGCCAATACAGGCACAGCGATCCGGGCGAATGGCCGGGGGTATGCAGGACCGCGATGCGTTCATTGCCAAGCATCAGAAGATCGCCCTCCGAGAGCCTGAAGTCGATACGCCCGGGAATTTTGCCGGATATCAGGGTGGTGAATAACATATTGGCGGCATAGTACAGCGCGCGGCGCTCCATGCGGTGCGCCCAGACCGGGGCGATGCCACGGAACGCGGGGTTGCCCAGGGTATGGTCGAAGTGGATGTGGGTATTGATGACGGCCTTGATCTTCAGATCGCCGTCGAGAGATTTGATCAGGCCCGGATGCGGGTCCACGATAAAGCATTCCCCTGAATCGGTCTCCCGGATGATGTAGCTCAAGATGCTGAAGCGTGGCTCCTCGTAAGCGCTGAGGACCAGCATCGCTTATTCTTCGGACACCCTGGCGCCCAGGATGCGCTGCATGACCGGCATCAGCAGGGAAGCCAGGATCACGCTGCCCGAAGCCTGGACGACGTTGGCGGGCAGCTCGGCCAGGGCCGCCTTGCTGTCGTACATGATGCTCTCGGCCGCATAGTAACCCAGCACCATCCAGGCCGTGGCCAGTATGAACACCAGGATCTGTGGCACCGAAACGCGCAGCGAGGAAATCTTGAGCAGCCGCAGCAGCGTCCCGGCCAGCAGGGCCTCGATGCCCTTAATGATAAGCGTCCAGAGAGCCCACTGGGGGTAACCGCCGAAGAGATCCGCCAGGGCCGAGCCCACGCCACCCACCATGAACGCCTGCCAGGGACCGAACACGACGGCGGCCAGCAACACCATGCTGTCGCCCAGGTTCATATACCCGTTGGTCTGCGGGATGGGGATACGCACGACCATGGTGGCCACGCATACCACCGCGATGAACAACGCCGTGAGGGCGAAGTCCCTGGTCTTCATTGCCGTGCCTCCATGCAGGCCAGGGCCGCTTTCAGCCGATCCACCACTACCGTATCGAGGGTGGCGATGATCTCAAAGATGCCGGGCGAAACCGTCTTGCCGGTCAGGGCCACGCGCACGGGCTGGGCGATCTGCTTGAACTTGATCTGGTGGCTCTCCAGGACCAGCTTGAAGACCTCCTCCACCTGCGCCTTGTCCGTAAGGTCAACCTGCTCCAGACGGGTAACCAGGTCCTTAAAGATCGGTGCCAGCTCGGGCGTGAAGAACTTGTCCTGCAGCTCCTGGCCCGGTTTGATCTCGGAAAAATAAAAGTCGCCGAAGCTCATCATCTCAGCCAGCGTCTTGGTGCGCTCGCGCACGTCCGTGACCACGCGTGTCAGGTAGGCCGCGTCGCGCGTCGCGAACCCGGAAGTCTGGACGAAATCCGGCAGCATCCCGGCCAGCCTCGCCGGGTCGCCGTTCATGATATAGTGGTGGTTGAGCCACAGGAGCTTGTCCGGGTTGAAGACCGCCGCGGCCTTGCCCACATCAGCGATGTCGAAAAGATTGACCAGCTCGTCCAGGGTGAAGATCTCCTGATCGCCGTGCGACCACGACAGCCGCACCAGGTAATTGACCAGGGCCTCGGGCAGATACCCCATCTCCTTGTAGGCCATGACCGATGTGGCGCCGTGGCGCTTGGAGAGCCTGGTCTTATCCGCGCCCAGGATCATGGGCACATGCGCGAAGAGCGGCACGGGCAAGCCCAGTGCCTCGTAGATGGCGATCTGGCGCGGGGTATTGTTGACGTGGTCGTCGCCGCGGATGACGTGCGTGATGTGCATGTCGGCGTCGTCGATCACGACCGTGAAGTTGTAGGTCGGCATATTGTCCGAGCGCAGCAGGATCAAATCATCGAGCTCGCTGTTATCCACCACGATGCGGCCCTTGATCAGGTCGTCGAAGGCGGTCGCCCCCCCCTGGGGCGAGGCGAAACGCACCACCCTGCCCGGCCCCGGTCCCAGACCTTTGTGGCGGCAGGTCTGATCGTACTTGGGCTTACGGCCTTCGGCCAGGGCACCAGCACGCCGCGCTTCGAGCTCCTCGGGGGTGCATTCGCACCAGTAGGCCCGTCCGTCGGCCAGGAGCTTGTCGACATACCCCCGGTAGACATCCAGGCGCTGCGACTGGTAGAAGGGACCTTCGTCCCAGTCCAGTCCGAGCCAGGTCATGGCCTCAAGGATCAGGCGCGTGTATTCGTCCGTGGAGCGCTCCGCGTCCGTGTCCTCGATCCTCAAGATGAATTTGCCCTGTGTATGCCGGGCATAGAGCCAGGCAAACAGGGCCGTGCGGGCCCCTCCGATATGCAGGTGCCCGGTAGGCGACGGCGCGAAGCGTGTGCGTATAGTGCTCATGAGAGTCCCCCGGCTTTGAGTTTTAGATAATTGAGCAGCCCCCCGGCCTTGAGCAGAGTGGCTTCGCGCTCGCTTACCTCCAGCCAGCCCTTGAGCCTGGTGCCCGAGGCGGCCGCGGTCATTTCCACGGTGCCGCCGTCCAGGGCCGCCTGGATGTTGTCAATCCGGATGGTCTCGCCATCCTTGAGTCCGGCGTAAACCGCCTCGTCGATCTGAATGGGGAGGATGCCGAAATTGATCAGATTGGAGCGGTGGATGCGGGCGAAGCCTATGGCAAGCACCGCCTTGACGCCCAAGTACATGGGCGCGATGGCCGCGTGCTCGCGCGACGATCCCTGCCCGTAATTGCCCCGCGCCAGGATGCAGCCCTCTCTGGCGGCCTTGGCGCGCTCGGAGAAGCTGGTGTCGATACCTGAGAAGACGTAGCGCGAGATGGCCTCGATGTTCGAGCGCAGCGGCAGGATCTTCGACCCGGCCGGCATAATATCGTCGGTGGTGATGTTGTCTTCGAGCTTCAAGAGTATCTTGAGCTCCAGCGTGTCTTCCAGGGGCCCACGCTTGGGGAAAGGCCGTATGTTGGGCCCTCGGCTGATCTCGCGCCTGTTTGCGGCTTCCGGGGCAATGATCATGGCGTCGTCTACCACGTAGCGTTCCGGCCTGCTGACCTGAGGATAAGCCCCGAGCTCGCGCGGGTCCGTAATGGTGCCGGTCAGGGCAGCGGCCACGGCCGTTTCGGGCGAGACCAGGTAGACCTCGGCGTCGGCGGTGCCGGAGCGGCCCTTGAAATTGCGATTGAAGGTGCGCAGCGACACCCCGCCGGTCTTGGGCGACTGGCCCATGCCTATGCATGGACCGCAGGCGCTTTCCAGGATACGGGCGCCGGCGGCGATGAAATCGGCAAGCGCCCCGCTGTCTGCCAGCATGCCCAGTACCTGCCGGGACCCCGGCGCAATGCCGAGGCTGACGTCCGGATGCACCGTACGTCCCTTGAGCACGGCAGCCGCCATGCTCAAGTCCTTAAGGGATGAATTCGTGCACGAACCGATCAGCACCTGATCGACCGGCTTACCTTTAAGCTCGCTTATGGGTACCACCCTGTCCGGTGAATGCGGGCAGGCGGCCAGAGGCACCAGGAATGACAGATCGATCCTGACGATCTCGTCGTAGACGGCCCCTTCATCGGCGGCCAACGCTCGCCAGACCTGCTCGCGCCCCTGGGCCTTCAAGAAGGCCCGCGTGATCTCATCGCTGGGAAAGATGGACGTGGTGGCGCCCAGCTCGGCCCCCATGTTCGTGATCGTGGCGCGTTCTGGCACGGAGAGCGTGGTCACTCCGGGCCCCATATATTCGATGATCCGGCCTACCCCGCCCTTGACCGTCAGGCGCCGCAAGACCTCCAGTATGACGTCCTTGGCGCTGACCCAGTCGGGCAAGGCCCCGGTCAGCTCCACCCCCACAACCTTGGGTTTGGGGATGAAAAAGGGCATCCCGGCCATGGCCGCCGCCACGTCCAGACCGCCGGCGCCGATGGCGAGCATGCCGATGCCGCCGCCCGTGGGCGTATGACTGTCCGATCCGAGCAGGGTCTTGCCCGGTGCGCCGAAGCGTTCCAGGTGCACCTGGTGGCAGATACCGTTGCCGGGACGGGAGAAATAGATACCGTAACGTGCGGCGATGTCCTGCAGAAAACGGTGGTCGTCGGCGTTCTCGAACCCTGTCTGCAGGGTGTTGTGGTCCACATAGCTCACCGAGATCTCGGTCTTCACCTTATCGAGACCGATGGCCTCGAATTCCAGGTAGGCCATGGTCCCGGTGGCGTCTTGTGTCAGGGTCTGGTCGATGGCCAGACCGAGCTCGTCCTCAGTGGCCTCCACCATATGCGCGTCGATGATCTTTTGTGTGAGCGTTTTAGCCATTCACGGCCCTCCAAGCATAGTGAACCTATCTGTAATGCATCTATGGGGGCGAGTCAATGCTTAAGGATTTCAAGAAAAAAGAAAGTCGCCGGGCGGACTTACCGTCCGTACGGCGACCGTTCGTGGCGATCTAACCGCAGCTTGTACAGCCTCCGCCGCAGCCATCGGCTTGCTTGAGCCCGGAATTGATGGTGAAGCCTTCGCCCTGGGCTGAAACCAGGTAGTCTATCTCGAAGGTCTTGGCGTCTTCGAGCAATTTTTTCTCAACGATAAAGGTCAATCCGTCGTTTTCGAACACCGTGTCGTTCTCGTTTGACTCATCCAGAGCCATCCCCAACTGGGGGCCGCCTCAGCCAATCCCCGCGACAAAGATGCGCAGGGGCTCGGTCTTTTCGCGGCTCTTGAAGAACTCCTTAATCATTTCTGTTGCCTTTGCGGTCACCTGAACCATCTATCCTCCTTCTCCTCTCCTAGAGTTTGATGCCATACATACTCTTTCGGATATTCTGTAGTATGGATTAGGCCGTTATTCAAGGGCATCCTCGTTGCAGCTTGTTCTAAAAGGCCAGACCGATGCCGGCCGATATACTGCTGTCGCCGATGAAACGCCCTTCCAGTCGCAGCGTAATGCTCTTTTGCAGGAGCAGCGCTAGCCCGGCTACGGCCACCACCGGTCGATCTTCATCCATATCCAGCGATCCGTCAAAGACGTATCCCAGGTCGTGCGCCTCGATATCGCCCGAGCCCCTGAGCACGGAAAGCATAAGCCCGCCATAGGGGATAAGCTTGGCCTGCCTGTCGATGGCAGCACTACCGGATACGAGCATACCGGCGCCCAGTTCGTAATAATCCTTGTCTCCGGTCAGAGTGTACCTGATATCATATGGACTGGTGCGGTGTTCGGAAAAATCATAGGTTGGCACCCAGTGGCCCTCGGCCACAAAGTTGACCCTCAGACTGCGCTTGTCATAGACCTTCAGCTGTGCCCCTAACCCGAGGACAAAGGGCGTATCATCGGCGGTGTCATCATCGACGATGCCGACGTCGAAAAAGAGTACGCCTTCGGGCGAGATCGGCAGGTGGAGTCGCGCCATAACTACGGTCTGATCCATTCCGTCTTCGTAAGAATCATCCAGCAATGACGCATCATCATCGAACTCCAAATCGGTTTCAACCTCCCGATCGAATCCTTCCACGATCATTTCCAGCCGCAGGTCTCCCTTGATCTCTTTTTCGAAAATAGGGGCGCCGATATCCAGGGCATGCAAATTCAGCGGTACTGATACCATCATTGCCAACATTCCGATTGCCGACCAGATCCCCTTGTGCATACATCCTCCTCATCTTTTCCTAGCATTTTAGACGATGCCTGATCGTCATTCCTAACGGCAAAGAGACGAATGATTTCCATCCACCCGTCCCGCCACCGGAGCGTTCATACGGTCTACAACGTTTTTAGCCGCAAGGGAATAGCGCAATCGATGAACAACAATGGGTCCTGCGGTTGCGGTTGAGATTATTCGTGGATTGATCTATCTCTCGATCCGCTTGCGGAAAAACATCGCAGCGCTCACAATTCCGAAACTGAGGAGCATGGCTGTTCCCGGCTCGGGAACCGGGGCTGACGTGGACATGTTCAGCCGCTGCTCTTGAGGGAGGAAATCGGCCTGACCGCGATTGACGTCCAACAAGAAGTCCAGGCTGCCATCGGCATGCAGACTGATCATGTTCACGACGGTAGTATCATTATTGATTACATTCCGCGTCAGAGTCCGATCGAATGTCGCCAAGCCCATATCTGATACATCCAGGGCCACGGCCGGTATATGGTAGATATGGATTTCGGTGTGATTGATTGGATCGGCATAGGCCGGAAGAACGAAAGCGGTGAGAAACAACGCCAGCCACACAGAGTTGATCGTGATTTTCATTGCTTGCCTCCCAAGTGCCGCGCAACGCGTCTACCGGGCATCAATAGGAGCGATGTCCCAGAAGGGAAACCAAGGAAGCAATTTTACCCAAACACTTGAACTTCGTACCCGTTCACCCTTTCATGGGGTGACACGCCATACAGAGCCCTGTTCAACCAGTTGCAGATTGACACCTACTCCATATTATAACATTTTGTAACATAATACTGGGTAATTTTCAAGCATAATACACAGGCGGCAGGATATATTTCCCGTCAGTGCGTCGTTAAGCTCTACTGCTAAACAATATCCATATGATACTGCTGCAGTGACTTCACCGCTCCTTTGCCCTTCCGATAGGCTTCAATGCCGCGCGCCGCGGCGATGGCGGCCGAAAGTGTGGTGATGTAGGGCACCTTATGCTTGATGGCCGCCTTGCGGATATACGAGTCATCATAGGAGCTCATCTTACCGCTGGGCGTATTGATGATGAGACCGTACTCACGGTTCATGATGTCGTCCATGATATTGGGACGGCCTTCATGGACCTTCAACACCAGCTCGGCCTCGATGCCGTTGTCCTTCAGGAATATCTGCGTTCCTTCGGTGGCCTTGATCGTGAAGCCCAACTGCTTGAACATCCGAGCCACTTCCAGCACGGCCGGCCGCTCCCGGCTCGATACCGTGATCAGCACCTTGCCCTCCTGCGGCAGGATCGAGCCGGCTCCCTCCAGGGCTTTGTAGTACGCCAATCCGAAGGAGGTGGCCATTCCCAGAACTTCGCCCGTGGAGCGCATCTCCGGCCCGAGCACCGGATCGACCTCAGGGAACATGTTGAAGGGCAGCACGGCCTCCTTGACCCCGTAATGGGGGAAGCTTCTCTTCTTGAGACTAAAGTCCTTCAGGGTCTTGCCCAGCATGACCTGGGTGGCAATGCGCGCCATGGAGATGTTGCACACCTTGGACACCAGCGGTACGGTGCGCGAGGCCCTGGGATTAGCCTCCAGGACGTACACCATTTCATTGCAGATGGCATACTGCATATTCATGAGCCCCACCACTCCCAACTCAATGGCGATGCGGCGGGTATACTCGTAGATGGTTTCGATATGTTTGGTCGGGATGCTGATGGGCGGGATCACGCAGGCCGAATCGCCGGAGTGGATACCGGCCAGCTCGATGTGTTCCATGACCGCGGGCACAAAGGCGTCGTGGCCGTCCGCGATGGCGTCGGCCTCGGCCTCGATGGCGTTCTCCAGGAACTTATCGATCAGGATGGGGCGCTCGGGAGTTACCCCCACGGCGGCGGAGACATATTGCCTGAGCATATCCTCGTCATATACCACCTCCATGCCGCGACCGCCCAGGACATAGGAAGGACGCACCATAAGCGGGTAGCCGATGCGCTGGGCGATGACCAGCGCATCTTCCAGCGTGCTGGCCATGCCGGATTCGGGCATGGGGATGCCGAGCTTGTCCATCATCTTGCGGAAGCGGTCGCGGTCCTCGGCCAGATCGATCATATCCGGGGATGTCCCCATGATCTTGACCCCGGCGGCCGCGAGCTCGGCGGCGATATTGAGCGGTGTCTGTCCGCCGAACTGCACGATGACCCCTTGCGGCTTTTCCTTTTCATAGATGGCCAGGACATCCTCAACGGTCAAGGGCTCGAAGTAGAGCTTGTCCGAGGTGTCGTAATCGGTCGAGACCGTCTCGGGATTGCAATTCACCATGATGGCCTCGTAGTCCTGATCCTTGATGGCAAACGCCGCGTGCACGCAGCAGTAATCGAACTCAATGCCCTGGCCGATGCGGTTGGGACCGCCGCCCAAGACCATGATCTTTGGCCGCGAGCTGACCGGTACGGAATCAGGGGCGTTGTAGGTGGAGTAGTAGTAGGCCGCGTTCTCGACCCCACTGACCTTGACCCCTTCCCAGGCATGAACGACACCCAATTCCTTGCGTTGATTGCGGAGTTCGGTTTCAGGCACACCCAGCAGCTGGGACAGATACTTATCGGCGAATCCGTCCCTCTTGGCCTTCACCAAGAGTTCGTCGGGCAGACGTTTGCCCTTGTATTTCAGGATCTGCTCTTCGAGCTCGACCAGCTCCCGCATCTGAGAGATGAACCAGGCCTTGATATTGGTCTTGGCCGCCAAGGCCTCGACGCTGGCGCCCTTGCGCAGGGCCTCGTACATCACGAACTGCCGTTCGCTGGTGGGTTCGGCCAGGAGCAGCATGAGCTCGTCAAGACTGCGGGTGTTGAAGTCCTTGGCAAAACCCAGCCCATAGCGCCCGTTTTCCAGGGAGCGTATGGATTTCAACAAGGCCTCCTTATAGGTTTTGCCGATGCTCATGACCTCGCCCACCGAACGCATCTGCGTGCCGAGCTTGTCCTTGACGCCCTTGAACTTCTCAAAAGCCCAGCGGGCGAACTTTATGACCACGTACTCGCCCGACGGCACATATTTATCGAGGGTGCCGGCGCGCCAGTACGGGATCTCATCCATGGCCAGGCCTCCGGCCAGCTTGGAGGAGATAAGCGCGATGGGGAAACCCGTGGCCTTGGAAGCCAAGGCCGATGAGCGCGAGGTGCGCGGGTTGATCTCGATCACCACCACCCGGTCGGTGATGGGATCGTGCGCGAACTGGACATTGGTGCCGCCGATGACCTCGATGGCCTCGACGATGTCGTAGGAATATTTCTGGAGCCTGGCCTGCAGTTCAGGGTCGATGGTGAGCATGGGGGCCGAGCAGAAGGAATCTCCCGTATGCACGCCCATGGGGTCGATGTTCTCGATGAAGCATACCGTGATCATGTTGTTCTTGGCGTCGCGCACCACCTCGAGCTCAAGCTCCTCCCATCCCAGAACGGACTCCTCGATCAGGATCTGGCCCACCAGAGAAGCCGACAGACCGCGGCTGGCGATGGTGCGCAATTCTTCGATGTTATATACCAGGCCGCCGCCCGTGCCGCCCATGGTATAGGCCGGCCTGATCACCACGGGGTAGCCGATGCGGCCGGCGATTTCCTCGGCCTGCTCCACGCTATAGGCCGGCTCGCTCCTGGGCATCTCTATTCCCAGTCGGTTCATGGTGTCCTTGAAGGCGATGCGGTCTTCGCCGCGTTCGATGGCGTCGATGTTGACCCCGATCACGCGTACCCCGAAGCGCTCCAGCACGCCCGCTTTGGCTAGCTCGGAGGTAAGGTTGAGGCCGGATTGTCCGCCGAGATTGGGCAGGATGGCATCCGGACGTTCCTTATCGATGATCTCGGTCAAGGTTTTGAGGTTCAAGGGTTCGATATAGGTGATATCAGCCATGCCGGGATCGGTCATGATCGTGGCCGGATTAGAGTTCACGAGCAGGATCTTATACCCCAAAGCGCGCAGGGCTTTACAGGCCTGGGTGCCTGAATAATCGAACTCGCAGGCCTGGCCGATTACGATGGGGCCGGAGCCTATAATCATTACCTTCTGGATGTCATCTCGCTTGGGCATAATTTTCCTCCTGTGCCTGCAGAGCTAAATTGTCCAAACTATAGAAAACTTTACACGCGAGTCAAGCTCAATCGCGTTTACCTTAAAAGATCATGTTTCTAAAAAAGTGTGTCGCAACTATATGCGGCTTCCGGGGCATCGAACCTTATCGTTTGGCCATGAAGTCGTCACGAGGTCCGGTTGACAGGCGAAAAGGGCGATGATAGCGTTATACAGTAGCTGCGATTGTGCATCTATCTCGTACTCATGAGGAGGATCAAGTGGGCAAGGCGCCACGCAATGGATCAAATGCCGATCTCCGCACGAAGGAACGTCTTCTGAATGCCGCTCTGGTAGAATTCACGGATAAAGGATTTTTCCTCACGAACGCGGATGCCATCGCTAAACGCGCTGGCATGAGTCATGGGACTTTCTATCTGTATTTCAAAAGCAAGAACGAGGCCCTGGCCGAGCTTCTGTTGCGGGCCATCGACAGCATGCCCTATACGGCCTACCGACAGGACGTCAAGTACCTGTTGCACAAGGTGCACAATCGTTCCGATCTTGAGGCCGCCATTCTGGAGCTCTTCGAGCCGATGCAGAAATCTTCGGGGCTGCTCAAGGCCTTGGTGCAGAGCATGCTTCAGGATAAGGACATCTTTCTGCTGGCCAAAGAGATAAGGGAAACCATCACGCGCGTGTTGAGCGCCATTATTGTCGCCCTCCAGAAAAAAGGATGTCATAAAGGTTATGATGCCAGAATTCTCGCCGAGATCATTACCATCTGCCTCACGTCTTCGTTCTTGATGCTCGAGCTGGGGATCGTCACCTGCAGCCTGGAAGCCCTGGCGCATACGCTTTCCGGGATTATTTCCCCCGTGCTATTTTTCGCCAAACAAACCAAGATCCCCACCGCGGTGCGGCCGGCCATTCCCGAGAACGACTCCAAGATCCGGCGCGATCTCTTGGAAGCCGCCAAGGCGGAGTTCATTGCCCACGGCTATTTCGATGCCAAGATCACTCACATCACCCGCAAGGCCGGTTACAGCCGGGGCACATTTTACCTCTATTATAAAGATAAAGAAGATTTGATGGAGGCCATATTTTACGACATGATGGGCAGAATGACCAATAGCGACAATCTTACGGTCGATTCCATCAATGCCGTGGATATCGGCTCACTGGAAGCACTGGTACGTGTTTTGACCGAGATCGTCAACGTTTTCGATGCCCCAATCAACTGGAGTCTGACGCAGGGTTTTTTCTTTAGCCCCAAGCTCAGCCGTTTTTATAAGGATATGTTCAAACTCTACAGCGAGCCGATCGTCAACAAGATTACCGCCCTGCAGGCTCAAGGCCACTGCCGGGATATTGATCCGCACCTGGCGGCTCCCATCATTCTGGCAACCGTGAGCTATTCCGCCTTTCTGCGTGGTACCCAGATCATCTCCTGCACGAAACGTAAGTATGCCGTAAACATGGCCTGGTTTCTCTATACCTTTATCAACCAGTCCTGATCAGCCGCGCTTAGGGTATCCTTTTGAAGGAACCTGGGTTTTCGTGGCGTAACCGCAAGACAGCGGCGACGGGTTACGTGCGGGGGCACACAATTATGACGCATTGTTAATGATATCATATTATTACTCAATAAATTGTTATTTTTGTCTATAATCGCCTTGACAATGGGGTCGTCATGCTTATCATGGTACCATGATATGACTTGCTGTTTATGACTTGTTTTGTTTTCCAATAATCACAAAAGGGGGACTCGCTATGGAAGCGCAATCTCAGGTCATGTGGAATTTCATTAATCTGGCCTACCGACGCGGTTTGATTGATGAACTCATGCCGATCGTCGGTCGTTTGATGGATCCGGCCGCGGAGCTGGGCGATTTCCTGTCACAGATGGAGGATGCCCTAGCCGAGGCTGATTTCAGCCCCTTTGAAAATCTCTGGAACGAAACCATGCAACCGGCTATCGTCTCACTCACCAACGAGGCCTCCATTGATACCCTGCGCTCGCTGCTGAAAATCCTACGTCCCGTGTTCGACATCGCTGCAGCCAATCGGAGCGCCTTAACCCAAATGCTGCATGATATCGCCGAGCTCAAGCCCGACCTTGCCGCCCTGCTGCCGGTCTTGGGGGTCTTGTCGGGCTCGGCGATCAAGCAGGCAATGCGCGGTAATGCCGGGGCGCGTATCGGTTCGGCCGTGAACAGCGCCTGCGCGGCGCTTACCAGCGTGCATGCCCGTGAACCGGGACTGGTTGATCGTTTCTTTGCCGGATTACTAGAAACGATCGATCCACGGCTGTTCCGCCACACCACGGATATCATTCTGGGAGGTTTCCTGGATCAGCGCCCGCGGGTTTTGGGATGGACCTTCGGCACGCTCGGGGCGCGCTTGAAAAAACGTCTTGGCCGGTCCGAAAGGAGAATAAATCTATGAAACCCAGTGCATGGAATGATATTCTGGCGCCGGGGGCCGTCATCACCGACAAGAAGACGCTCAGCGCCTGGGCCGCCGAACAGAGCTTCACCTCCGGGCCACGACCTGCCTGTATCGTGAAGCCCACCAGCGCGGATCAGGTTCAAGGCATTGTCGAGCGCGCCAATACCGAGCGCATTCCTCTCATCCCCTGTTCATCGTCGGCACCGCATTTCAGAGGCGATACCGCCCCCGATAACGCGGACGCCGTTATCGTGGACTTAGGCGGCATGGATAAGATCCTGCGCATGGACATCCGTAACAAGGTAGCCATGATCGAACCAGGAGTAACCTTCGATTCCCTCCAGGAAGAGGCCCATAAAGCCGGATTACGGTTACCCATGCCACTGGCCCCCCGCCGCACGAAATCAGTGATCGCCAGCATCCTGGAACGTGAACCGCACACCATACCGAAATATCATTGGGATTCATCGGATCCGATGTGCTGCATCGAGGTGGTCTTCGGTACGGGCGATCTCTTCCGAACCGGCTCGGCGGCGGGTCCGGGCACTTTGGAGCAGCAATGGGCCGCGGGTCAGGCCCAGAAGAGCCCCATGGGCCCTTCCCAGACCGATTTCATGAAGATCATGCAGGGCTCCCAGGGCACTCTCGGCATCGTTACCTGGGCCACGGTCAAGCTGGAGCTCAAACCCACGATACAGAAGGCCTTTTTCGTGGGTGGGGCGCGGCTTGAAGATCTGACCGACTTCACCTACGCTATCCTTAAGCCCAAACTGCCGGACGAATGCCTGATCCTCAACCGGGTGGCGCTGGCCTCCATCCTGACATCAGGCACCAAGGAACGGGATACCATGGCCAAGGATCTGCCGAACTGGATTCTCTTCTATGCCGTGAGCGGGTATGAGCACTACGCCCAGGAACGCATCAGCTATATCGAGGCTGATATCGCCGATATGGCCAAGGCCTATAAAGTCAAACCCCAAACCGGCCTGAAGGACATCGCCGGCCTGAAATTCCTGGCGCGCCTGTCCAAATCAAGCGATGATCCCTACTGGAAGATCAGGCATCAGGGCGGCTGTCAGGATATCTTCTTCCTTACCACGCTCGACCGCGTGCCGGATTTTTTGACCGCCTTCGACAACGAATGCAGCCTGCATACCTATCCGCCGGATGATGTGGGGATCTACCTTCAGCCCACCCAGCAGGGCCGTAACGTGCATGTCGAGTTTGCCTGCATGTACAATCCGGAGGATAGTTCCGCCAAAAAACGCGCCAAAAACCTCTACCTGAGCGCCAGCCGGCGCCTGGGCGATATGGGCGCCTTCTTCTCACGGCCTTATGGATACTGGTCGGATGTGGCCTATGCCAAATGTCCCGATACGGTGAAAGCCCTCCACAAGATCAAGGCGATCCTCGATCCCCAGGGAATCATGAACCCCGGCAAGTTGTGTTTCAAGAAAGGAGCCTAGCTATGGTTCTCCAAGATCTGATGCCCGACATGAACGGTTGTTCGCGCTGCTCGAACTGCAAATGGGTTCCGCACCTGCAAGTCAAGAGTTGGCGTTTCGCCAAGGTCTGCCCCTCGGTCGACCGCTACAATTTTCACGCCTATTCGGGCGGCGGCAAGATGATCATCGGCAACTCCGTGCTGTCCAACCGGAGCAGTCTGAACGATACCATGGCCCAGATCGTCTACCGTTGCCAGCTCTGCGGCGCCTGCCAGGTCTCCTGCCAGGTCTACCGCGACGATATCGATCTGGCGGATGTGCTCTTGTCTTTGCGGAGTTCCTGCGTGGAGCAGGGATATGTCCTGCCCGAGCACCTCGATATGATCGAGAGCATGAAACGCGAAGACAACACCATGTATATGAAAAAGGCCGATCGCGGCAAGTGGGCCGACGGACTGGACCTGACCGATATCAACCAGGCTACCGCCGAAGTCCTCTTCCATGCCGGTTGCCGCTATTCCTATGACGATGACTTGCGTTCCATCGTGCGTGGCCAGGTCATGCTCCTGAAAAATGCCGGGGTGGATATCGGCATTGCCGGCAAGGATGAAGCCTGCTGCGGCGGACGGGCCTTCGAGATCGGCTACCAGGGCGAGATGAAAAACTACGCCGAAGATATGGCCAGCCGCGTGAAAGCCTCCGGCGCGCATACGTTGGTGACGCCCTGCTCCGACTGCTACTACACATTCAAATACCTCTACCCCAAAAACGGGTTGGATCTGGGGGTCAAGGTTTTGCACACTACCGAATATGTGGATCAGCTCATCAAATCGGGCCAGATGCATTCTACGACGGAGGTCCCGCTCACGGTCACCTATCACGATCCCTGCCACCTCGGCCGGAGGGGCGAGATCTACAAGTCCGGCTGGCACGGCACCAACAAGCTCGAACGCCCCATTCGCTTCAAGCAAACCGGTAAGATGGGGATCTTCGATCCGCCGCGTGACATCATCAAAGCCATACCCGGCATAGAATTCAGAGAGATGGAGCGCATCCGTGAATACAGCTGGTGTTGCGGCGCCGGCGGCGGAGTTCTGGAGTGCGAGCCGGATTTTGCGGCCTGGACAGCCAAGGAACGCCTGGAAGAGGCGCGCGCCACCGGAGCCCAGGCACTGATAACGGCCTGCCCCTGGTGCGAAAGGGTCTTTAAGGACGCCTTAGCCGAAACCGGAGATACGTCGCTCAAAGTCATGGATGTCATGGAACTCGTGATGATCTCCCAAGGAGGAATGTCATATGGTGACGAATGATGTCTATCGCGCACTGGAAGATGCCCTGGGCCCTGAGAACGTAAGCCAGGAACTGGGGGTCATCGATGGTTATTCCTGGCAACCGGCCTTGAACCTGGGCTACGACGCCTGGTGTCCGCGGCCCGAGGCCGTGGTCATGCCCCAGACCCCCGAAGAGGTCCAGGCCATCGTCAAGATCTGCAATCGTTTCGGCCTTAAGTTCAAGGCCTTCAGCACAGGCTGGGCCTCGTGGGGTTCGCCCGGAGGGCCGGGCGTAATCCAGGTCGACTTACGGCGCATGAACCGCATCATCGAGATCGATGAAAAGAACATGTACGCCGTGGTGGAACCGTATGTCTGCGGATCGCAGGTGCAGGCCGAGGCCATGAAGCGCGGTCTCAACACGCACTTGATCGGCGCCGGGCCCAACTGTTCGCAGCTGGCCAATGCCACCTCGGGTTGGGGCTACGGCTGGACCGGTTTGTATACCGGTTTTTCGGGCCGCAACCCCATGGGGGTGGAGTGGGTATTGCCCGACGGCGAGATCCTGAAGATAGGCACGCCCGGCTCAAACGCCCAGTGGTATTCCGGCGATGGTCCCGGACCCAGCCTGCGCGGCATCATGCGGGGCTGGGGCGGCGCCCAGGGTGGACTCGGCATCTTCACCAAATGTGCCATCAAGCTGTATTCCTGGCCAGGAGACACGCGTGAACCACGCTTGAAAGGCACGCTCACCGATATCAAGGGTGAGGTCCCGGCCACCCACAAGGTTTATTTCCTGTTCTCGCCCAGCTATGAACGCTTCGCCGATCTGGCCTACGCCATCGGCAACGCCGAGATCGGCTATATCCACTGCAAGGGCGCGGTGGGAGCCATGTTCGGCCTCCTGGCCCCGCGGGCCATGAAGAAGCTCCTTGCCAACCCGGTGGTGCGCTCCATCACCAAGGCCTTCCAGCACATGACGCTCTTCGCCCTGGCCTGCCATACCCCGCGCGAGTTCGCTTATCAGGAAAAGGTCTTGCGCCGCATCCTGGACCAGACCGAAAGCGTCATGATCGATTCCAGCGTGCTGCCCTTCCATGCCGCCTTCTGGTGGGGGACGCATCGCTCGATCTTCCCGGCCATGGCCTTCAGGCCGGGCGGTGACTTCCTGACCAGCATGGGTTCCAACGAGGCCTACGACTGTTCGGTGAAGAACGCCATTGAGTCTGAAAAGCTCAAACGCGAATATATCGACAAGGGGGTCTTCTTCGAAGATATGGCCGACTGCACCTGGGGCGGTATCTATGAGGGCACCAGCAATTGGGGCCATCTGGAGCAGATCGGCATGTTCGACCGCAGAGGCAAGCAATCGCAACAGGGCCGTTTCAACTACCTGGACGACACCATGAAGCTCACGATCGATAAGAGCTTGGCCTTCGGTCTGTCCTGTCTGGGCTTCGATCTCTGGAAGGTCTTCGGACCCCGCATGTTCAATTACCATGTGTGGCAGTCCAAGATCAAACAGGCCTTTGATCCCAACAATCTGGCGGATGCCTCTTTCTATATTCCTCCCTATGACCAGGTATGCGCGGATGCGGAGGATGGCTCAGACAATGATAAGGACGCCTTGCCGGCATCACCTGCGCCGTGATGGCGGCCAGGACAACCCCTTGACATCAAATGCATGAGGTGAGCATGCCCACAGAGCCAACCATACTAATCGTGGTGGAACTTCAGGACTGCGATCTGCATCCCCTGAGCTTCGAAGCCCTGCAAGCCGGCAATCAGGTGGCGCAAAATGTCAACGGCCGCATGAGCGCCGCAGTCCTGGGCAATGGTACTGACGCAGCGGTCAAACGCCTGCAAGGCTTCGGGCTTGAGCATGTCTATGTCGTGGACGATCCACTGTTGGAAAGTTATCACGGCGAGCACTATACAGCAGCTCTGGCAGAAATATGCCATAGCGCAGCGCCTGTCTATATCCTCATGTCCAACACGCTTACAGGCGTGGATCTGGCACCGCGGTTGGCATGGGAACTGGAGGCCGGACTGGTGACGGATTGCGTGGCTGTTCAAACCGCCGATGTCGGACCGGTCTTTGTCAAACCGGTTTACAGCGGCAATGTCATGGCGGTCTATCGGGCAGCCACGTGCCCATTCCTGGTCAGTTTGCGGCCGCGGGCCTTTGCCCCCCTGCAGCCCCAGAACTCAAAGACAACCGAGATAGTCCCGGTGAACTGCGCGCTCAATCCCAACCCCCGTGTGGCCCAGGTGGAACGTATCGACGAAGAAGTCCAAGGCATCCGGCTGGAAACGGCAGATCGAATCGTGGCCGGCGGTCGTGGCATCGGCGGGTCGGAAGGCTTCGGGCAACTGCGGGCACTGGCCGACGTCTTGGGCGCCGCCATCGGGGCCAGTCGGCCGCCCTGCGATCTCGGTTGGGTCGCCCCCACGGCCCAGGTCGGACAGACCGGTGAGATTGTGGCCCCCGGTCTCTATATCGCCGTGGGCATATCCGGGTCGACCCAGCACCTGGCCGGAATGTCCGGTGCCAAGACTATTGTGGCTATCAACTCCGACCCTCAGGCCTCGATCTTTCGCATCGCCGATTATGGAGTAGTCGGCAAATACGAAGAGGTCATCCCGACCTTTACCGAGGCCCTGAAGGACATGCTCACATAGGAGGCTTAAGATGCGCATCGTTGTCTGCATCAAACAGGTACCAGACCCCGAAGGCCCCCGGGACGCATACTTCATCAATACCGCGAACGCTACGGTCGAACCTCGCGGCATACCACCGGTCTTAAGCCTTTTCGATGAGAATGCCCTTGAGGCTGCCTTGCGCATCCGCGATTCAAACCCCACGGGCAGCGTTACCGTGCTCTCGATCGGCAAGCGCATCACCAATGCCGTCATGCTCAAGGCTATGGCAGCCGGAGCCGATTCCCTGGTCAAGATCGAGGATGAGGCCCTGGATGCCTCGGCGCTGGATAGCTACATCACGGCGCGGGTGCTCGCAGCCTCCTTAAGCAAGCTCGGTTTCGATCTGATCGTGGTAGGTCGGCAGGCCGCGGATTTTAACGATGGCCAGGTGGGCATCGGTATCGCCCGACTGCTTGATCTGCCGTCCGTCACGCTGGTTCGCAGCGTACACATAAGCGGCCATGAGATGACGATCGAGCGCGTTCTGCCGCAAGGATGCGAGCTCGTGCGCACCGCCCTTCCCGCCCTGATCATGGTCGGAAATGAGGGGGGCGAACTGCGCTACCCATCCATGATTCAGCGGAGAGAGGCCAAAAACAAACCCATTACGACCTGGAACCTTGCGGATATCGGTCTTACGACGCTGCCGGCCAAACGAGTGATTCGTCAATGCCTTTTTGCCCCCGAACTCAATGACAGGTCCTGCCGTATGATCGACGGCGCATCCCTGACCGAAGCGGCGCGCAAACTGGCAGAGCGCCTGCACAGCGACCGTGTTGTTTAAGCCGCCAATAGGCATGCTTGGCGCAGGATGTATGAGGGTCCCGTGACGCCTTGAGCGCCGGTAAAATTATGGCTGACTTGGCGTTCATTGATTTATTTTTTATTGAAATATTTGCCTTTCAATCTTGACTTGTCACCTTTGAGGCTTATTCTCATTATCAATGGAATGACTTACTGTTAATGTCTTTGTTATTTTAATTATTCTAAGACAAACGAGGAGCAAATCCTCTGAATTGTCTAAAGGGAGGTAACCATGAATCAGTATGATCTTATCGTTGTGGGAGGTGGGCCCGGGGGGTGCGCAGCCGCCAAAGAGGCCGCCGATGCGGGTTTGAAGGTGGCACTCCTGGAACGGGGCAACTATTGCGGGGAAAAGAACTCATCGGGATTCGGTCTGTCGCCCAAGGCCTACCGCGATTTCGAGTATGTCCGGGATCTCAACCTGGCCACCCAGCGCACCTGCGTGTACGGCACATTCCGGGTCATTAACTGCGGCGAGCCGACGCCCGAGGGGCTCTACAAGGACCGCATGTGCTGGACGCTGAGAGCTCCGACCGACGTCAGCTACCCCTATGCCCACGATTTCATGGTACAGATGATGTCACGCGCCGACTTTGACCGGTGGTACTGTGAACAGGCCGTCAAAGCAGGCGCCGACTTGAAACTCAAAACCCTGGTAACCGACATGATCCGCGAACAGGGCATGATCGTGGGGGTCGTCGATCAGAGCGGCAATCAGTATCGCGCGCCTGTCGTGATCGGAGCCGACGGCGCCCACTCAAACGTGGCCATGAAATCGGGGCTGCGCACCAAGTGGGACAATGACGACATGACCTGCATCGACACGCTGGATTTCAAGGCCGATCCGGAATTGCTGGATGCCTTCTGCCACGAGATCGGGGTGCATGTCTTCATGGGCAAGGGCCTGGGCGGTTATGTCGTTATCTACCGCGACGGCTTCCATCTTGGTTCAGGTCCGGCCATTACCCTGGCGGATGAATGCCGGACGGGCAAAAACTTCCATTCGCGCTCCATAACCGACAACCTGAAGATGGAATGGCTGCAGCATATGATCAAGGTCACCAAGGCTGAACCGCGCGAATATCAGTCGCACTTCCTGCCCTGGCGCAAGACCTTCCCTGAAAACATCTTCGCCAACGGCGTCATGCTCGTCGGCGATGCCGCCGGGGTGCCCGAACCATTCATGGCCGAAGGGGTTTACCAGGCCATGTACTCCGGCCGGCTGGCGGCGCAGTGGGCGCAGAAGGCCCACAGAGCCAAGGACTTTTCGCGCGCCTTCCTGCAGCAGTACATGGAGGATCTCAAGATCTCGCCCGTGGGCATGGATTTCATGTCCGGCGGCACTCTGCGGGACTTCTTTGCCCAATTCATGTCCCAGGAATTCTATGACTTCTTCGACGGTCTGGGCGATATCATGTTCTACGGCATGATCACCATGGCCGAACCGCATGCCATCGGCATGGCCAAGGTCCTGGAGATCGCGCGCAAAAAGAAACCGGCCTTCAAATTCATGGGCAGCTATTATGGGCCCATAATCTCGGCCACCTATCGTCATAAACTAGGCCAGAAAATCAAGGAATCCCCCTATCTGCCCGATGCCCTGATCCCGCTGGTGGACCGCGCCAACAGAAAAGGCAACGGCGTCAAAAAACATATGTGACGAGGTGATCCATGAATGAGTTGAAAATGAACAAGCGTAAACTGGTCAACGTCAAGCAAGCTTCGAGCGAACATATCCGGCACGACAAGGAGAGCTGCACCAACTGCGGTAACTGCGTCATGATCTGCTCCATGAACCTCTGGCAGATCCGTTCCGGCAAGGTGCAATTGGCCGAGGATTACAAGCAGTATTGCCTGGAATGCGCGAGCTGTTACCAGGTCTGCGAACAAAGCGCCGTGAATTTCACCTTCCCCGAGGCCGGTTATGGGGTCATCTATGCCCATGGGTAGCAAATGATGGAAAAGATCGTTGAAACTTGGCTCGGTCCGGGCGCGCAAGACGGACGCATCGAACCGGTCGCCAATGCTGAAAACGCCCTGCATCCGAAGGACGGCAAATTCTATGGCGAATGGTGGTACTTCGATGCCCGCCTGGATGACGGACATGTCGTGGTCGGTTTTCTCCAGGCCTCTGAACTCATGACCCGCAAGCCTGGCATCGAGCTGCATATCTATAAACCTTCGGGCGAAAAGCTTTCCGTGGTCAAATCATTCAAGCCGAGCGACCTGAAGGCCTCGCGGGCATACTGTGACGTGTGGGTGGGCCAGAATCACGGGCATATCCTTGATCCAGGGGAAGAGCATCTACCTGCACATCATTTCATGATCGAGGCCGACGGCCTGGGGGCCGATCTGACGTTTCAGAGCGAGCTCCCGGCGTGGAAGCCGGGTGGCGGACGCACGTATTATGGAGATCGCGGCTATTTCGGCTGGGTCGTACCGGTCCCACGCGCCCGCGTGGAAGGCACGGTCAGGATTCATGACCGGACCATGTCGGTCAAGGGTATTGGCTATCACGATCACAACGTGGTCACGGCCGACATGCGCCGGATCCTCTCGCGCTGGCATTGGGGCAGGCTGTATGCCGATGAATTCACCCTGCTCTATGCCTACGTGATCACCCAAAATCGCTTCGGCAACGCGGCCTCCAAACCACTCATGCTGGCCTATAAAGATCAGATCATCCTGTCAAACGGCGAAATGCAGGTGCGCGAAAGCGATCTTGTCTACCACAAGACAGCTGACCGTACCTACCCAAGAGAGCTTGAGATCATCGTGCCCGGACGCGTGAGCCTGACGTTCAAGGTGCGGGAAATCATCGATGCCCATGATCTCCTGACCGATCTGGTCCCAGCCTTGCGCAATCCACTGCTCAAGGCCGCAGTCAAAAGACTCGTCGGTCGGCCTGGCTGGTTCAGATTCAGTTCAGACTACGTGCTTAAAGTGACCCATGCGGGGCAAACCTTTGAACGCAGCGGGGTCACGCTGCATGAGATGGTGGCGCTGCAATAGCGCCCCTTTAGATACACAGAGAGGAGAGAAAAGTCATGCCGATCATATATATCATGGCGACCACGTTGTTTATGATATGCTGTCCACCGGCCACGGCCTCTGGGCAAGAGCCTTGCGCCTGGAAACAGGTCAAAGAGTACGAAGGGATCATCGGCTATGCCAGACCCAACCCCCGCTGCCGTATCGACGAGATCAAGGCCGTCGGCACCATTGATGCGCCGATAGCGGTCGTGGAGGCCGTCATCCGCGATGTTCCGAACAACAAGGATTTCATGTTCATGTGCAAAGAAACAGCGTTTCTTGAGATACCGGATATGAAAAATACCACAGATAAATACGCGACCTACGCGCTCATGGACATGCCGTTTCCGGTCAATGACCGCGAGGCCGTGGCGTGTGTAAGCTGGTCGATCGATACAACCACCGGAACCCTGTATGCGACCGGCCAGAGCATGGCGACCAATTACCGGCATAAACCAGGTGTGATCCGCATACCCCTGGTCGAGGCCCTCTACACGTTAACCCCCAAAACGCCAGACAAAACCGAGATAATCTATCAGGCCATGTCTGACCCGGGCGGCAATCTTCCGGCCTTTCTAGTGAGCATTTTAAGCCACGATCTGGGCGTAAAAACCATTGCAGGCATACGGAGAATGGCCAAACAAGACAAGTACCGGCATGCGACGATCGTCACAACCACAGCCAAGAGATAATTTGATTGACAGGATATTTTTGTTAATTATATTTTACTAACATATCAACTGTCATGCTGCTTGCTTTTAGATCAAAAAGAGGTTGCAATGGCCCAGAAGAAGATGTCGCGATTATCTTGATTCGGCAACAATTTCATTTTTTTATGAAATACATTTCAGGGAGGTACCATGAGAACATTTGTATCTACCATCCTTGTCATATCGACATTGTTTATGATGCCGGGACTTGCCTGGGCCGATCTTTTTGATACCTATAGCTTCGATGCCCAGGGCCTTGCCATGGCCGGCGCACGCAGTGCCAGCGTAGATAATCTCTCGTCCCTGTATTATAATCCCGCCGGCTTAGCCAAGGTTGAAGATCACGCATTGAACCTATCTTATCTTTACGCCTACGCCAAACTTGATGTCAGCGGCGCCGACACACCAGTGCCCGATGAAAGCGATTTGAGAGGCAGCACAGTGATCTTCTCTCTGGGCCTGGATATCAACAAGCTCATCAATGTCTCCCGCCAGGCCACCTTTGCCCTCGCGCTGTCCATGAAGGACGACGGCACCATGGTGCAGCTGGAGGATCTGGAAGAAACGGAATTCTCCTATATCAAATACGGCTCGGCCTTATCGCGCAGCGTGATCTATTTCGGTGTTGGCGTAGAGGCCATTAAGGACGTTCTCTCCATCGGTTTAGGCGCACATTCCATGATCGGCGGCGAGGTCGCCGCCACCATGACCATGGATGCGGAGGACCTCTCCACGACCCAGGAGGTGATACCCTCGGAACAGAACTTCTGGATGAAAATGGAGATGAAACCCTACCCCATCATCGGGATCAAGCTGACCCCCACCAAGGACCTGAGCCTCGGATTCACCTACCGGGACGGCATCAACGTCGAATTGGATCCCTTCCTGGCCGATATCGCCCTGACCCTGGGCTCGCACGCCGCTCATATCAAGGCCTACACTGCTATTCTCAGCTTCATGCAACCCACATCATATCAGGCCGGTGCCGCCTATCGCCTAGGCGATATCACCATTGAGGGGGATATCAATTATGAACGCTGGTCCGAGTTTGAACTGAGTGTACCACGCGAAATGAGACGGCTCACCCCGGAGTTGGATGATGTCTTGTCCTATCGCCTGGGTTTGGAATACCGCCTGACAAACATGACCCTTTGGGCCGGATATCAATACACACCCACGCCATTGCCCGATGAGATGAATGGGGCTCACTATCTCGACGCCGACCGTCACATCTTCGGCCTCGGCGCCGGCTCGACCGTAAAAGATCCGTGGGGAGTGCTGCCCAGGCCCGTGGAGTTGAGCGCCGCGATTCAGGAAAAGTACCTGCCGGAAAAGACCTTCCGGTCGGCCGGAACAACCTATAGCCTGAAAGGGAATGTCCTATGCGGATCCTTGTCGCTCAAACTTCCCTTTTAGCCCCGCACTGAAATGCTGATGAATAGCGGAGCACCAGGGCTTAGGAAGCATATGTCGTTGATCATGGAATATTATTTCCATTTTGTGAACGGTATAGATGCTCTCCGACAATGGCTGATATTTTATATATCATTGTTTTATTTTGTTATTTTATCGTTTGTGCAAGTTAGCACAATGTTTGCATGCAATATAGCTCACCGATTCAATTCTGATATGCATCCACGGCCAACTTGGTCTTGGAGTTTTTGATAGTACGCTGGACTAATTTTTCAATCGGCGTCGGAACATATGAAAGGTCTCATTCAAAGGGAGGACATTATGAAAAGAACCTTATCGTATGAATGTCTCCTCATCCTGCACACGCTCTTTCTTTTTTTTATAGCCGGATGTTCGAGCTCGAACTACAGCCCCGGAGAAAAAGCCCAGGCCGTCAGCAGTGAGGATGCATCCGAGGACATTTTCAATGTTCTCGAAGACTATCCCGCTCTGGAGGCCTGTTTCACCTCCGGAACCATGACTCGCAAAACCTTCGAAGATAAACTTTTCAGGGACCTCCTCTCTGATCCTGAGATTGCGGACACGGTGGTTTCCATCCTGGATGGACTGCCGCCGCTGTTCGAGCCTCGGTCGGTGCCAGAAGAGGTATTCGAGGAAGACGTCGAGGAAGAAATGAATCACAAGGGGCCGCTGCCCGACCTGTTCTCCGCCCTGGCCGGTCTTCCGCGCTTTATATTGACCCTTCCCGATGATCAGAAAAGTGCCTTTTATGCCTACCTCGACCTGGAGGACACTGACGAGTCCGAGAGTTCGAGCTACGTCCGAAAGATCCTTTTCGATGCCTTTGACTACATTGCCACCTGCGACATGCCCACGGTGAACATGGTCATGGACCTGGTGATCGAGGATTTGTATGAACGTCAGGTTCCGCAAAACCAGACCATCGATCTGACCGACATCGATACCGAGATCAACCGCATTGTGATCCAGGCGCCCGATGGCCTGGCGGATTTAATCCAGGGCCTGCGGGATATCATGAAACAGAAAAATATCCAGACCTCCTTGACTGAATCATTATCCGGTATCGGTCGCGTGTTGGCCGACACCAATCTTTACCCCAAGACCAAGACCATGCTGACGACCCTGGACTCCAGCTACAACAAGCAGACCCTGGGAGAGATCCTGGAGCGCGTCTGGACCAAAGGCGCGGTGCCCGGGAACTCGATAGAAGTCATGGCCGTCGAGGGCTATGGAAAATCAGGCAAATACGATTGCAACCTCAGAGAGCTCCTTACCCAGCCTGCTGTCATGAACGCCTTTATCGAAACAATTTCATCCTTTGACCGCGCCGGGTTCCATTTCGATGGCGTCGACACACAAGTGCGCGAGTATGTGCTGCGGGATCCCTTCCTGCAATTACGAACGGGCAGTGGTGAATTTGGCAACGGCAGCTTTTACACCCCCACCTCCACTTTCTCATATAAAAATTATACGGGTTTGCAGGGTTTCATTGACTACTCCACTCGCTGGAGCGTTCCACTCACCTTAACAGCCCCCTTCATGTTCGAAAACCGTTCAACAGGCGCCTCCACCCAGGCCGCCATCCGTAAGATGATACCCACGGCTGATGCCATCCCCATCGCCGCCTTGATCTGGACCGAAATCTATGAAAAAGGCGCCGGCTACAGCTATGGTCATGGACATCCAGTCACGGTAAAACGTGGCTACGGAATGATGAAGGATGGGGTTTTCGTGGCCCCTAACGCCCCGGATACCATCAGCGGCGCCTCCATGGCTCTCACCCAGGTGGGCGACGCTCTCCTGAATGGACCCTATGACAACATCTATGACAATATGCGCTGGTTGCTGCACGAACGCAAATTCTACACGACCATAGATCTCGTCCAGTTCACTCGCCGCATACCGCTCCTGGATGCCCCCTTCAGAGCATATTTCCAGACCTTTGGGATATCCTCCATGCCTATAGTCCTCTGGCAGATGAATGGGATCAACTCCTTGATGTACATGGATCTTAACAGTCTTCTGGATGCTATCCTAACCCAGGTGAACCTCACGAGCTTCCCTGCGGTACTTAAATCACAACTTGCCGATGTCATGGCCCAGATGATGGGGTCATCCGCTCCTGGGACCGAGAAAACATACCTCCTGCCTCAGGATATGCGCGATCTCTGGACCATGGTAATATCGCTTAGCTACTATGACCCGGCCGCCTTCCACCCCGAACGTTTTCTTAACACCGACAACAGTGCCGAATATTCGCTCTATTACGACATCACCAACCATACGTACACCAACAATGCTGACACGGCTAATCCGATCTGGCCGCTGATCGGAGCCTTGTCAACGGGTTCCTTTATTCAGTACCGCGCTGTCGTGGATCAGTACGAACCCTCCCTGGAAAACCTTGAAGCACGTAAAGCTGCCGCTAGACAAGCTTTCGGCGGCGTGGAGATTCCCATCCAATACGTTATCAATCTTATCGCCCCGCTCACCGAGCAACCCCTCGAGAGGTCCGCCTACAGTATGAGCGATACCCAGGTTAAGCTCTTGAAATTGATCACACCTCTGTTTGATACCGAATCGAGTGGGACTATCGATGCCATATTTAAACTGGTGTGCACTTTAGGCAAACCTGAAATGTACCAGACCAGAATGCGCCTCCTGAACGGTCTGGCGGCCGTGGTGGCCACCACCCAGAAAGACAGCTCTCCCTCAGGGCCTTATGCCCTGGCAGGCGAAATGCTTTCCACCCCGCAAAAGGCTAAATCCGATAATCGCTACTGGGATGCCATGCGCTGGAAGATGGATGCGGGAGCCACACTCCTATCATCCGAGTACGGCGTGGTGGAAAATGTAAAAGGCCTGTTGAGCAGCACGGCGGATAACGATCTATCCGATACGGATAATGCCAGCTTGGCGCATGCCATGACGACGCTGCTCGGCCGATGCTCCGAGGAGCGCACCTTCTCGCGCTGTCTCATCGACCTCACCGATATCACCAAACACCTGAACTCCACCCATGCATGGGGAGATCTGGCTGTTTTAATGCGGAACTCCCTGAAAGAAGGCGGCGTAGCGGCCTATATCATGGACGGCCTCAAAAAGGCCTCGCGTTTCAGTTGGGACCGGATTCTCAATGACGTGGATGCCTTCCTGCACTCGGAACTGATTATGCGCTACGATCTCGGATCATTCTGGCACGCCGTCAAGAGCCTGATCAACTTCCTGGTGGAGGCCATCGAGTAGGATGTGTACAGATTGCCGCCACCTTAAAGGCGGCGGCAATCTGTACTAAGGCTCGTACTTGCGTGCCAGCCAGTCTTTGAAGGTCATTTCGCGCACACTTTCCAGCATACCTTGTACAATCTCCGGTTCATTCAAGACCTCCCCGGGATAGCCGCTCACATCGACGATGAGCCCGGAACCGAATCCTCCGAACAACTTTACTTCGATCTGCACACTGGCAAGGTGTTCGGGAAATTTCATTTTAAGGGTCTCCTCATAGGCCTTCTTGAGCGTCCGGCCGAAATCAACCGCCGCTTCGATGGAACGCGTCAGGTGCCCTTCAGGCATGCTGCCGATCAGCACATCATCACATACGCTTATCCGCACAACCGCTACTCCCTTTGACGCAGCGTCAGGCTGGAGGCTCCGAGGAGTGCGACGCCATAGGTAATGAGCACTCCGAACTGAGGCAGGTGGGCCTGTAGACTGGAGAGCTCTTCGATCATAGGATCGAGGACCTTGAGGGCATAGGTGAGCGGCATGAGATAACTGATCCAACGGATGCTGACGGGCAGGCTGGCGATCGGTATCAGCAATCCGGAGCAGAAGATCGTGGGCAGGATGAAGAGCGGGATGAAGGGGAAGATCTGGGCCTCGGTCCGGGCCATGTTCGAGACCATGATCCCCACGGCGATCGATATCATGGACAAGGTCCATATCACGGCGAAAATCGAGAGCATGAGTTCCAGCCCATAGCTCAATCGGAAGAAGTAATCGACCTCGGCCATAATCAGTACGGCCTGTACGGTGGCCAGACCGGCGTATCCGAGTAGATACCCCAGCACGATCTCGGCCCGGCCGTAATTGTTCACGAACATGCGCTCCAGGGTCTGTTCGCGGCGTTCCCGCACGATAACGATCAGGCACAAAACATAGGAAGTGAAGTGTACGATGAAGGCCGTAATCAGGATATCGAGCTGCTGCGGATCGGTAAAGAGGCTGACCGGCAGGGTCTGGATAAAAACCTTGAAGAGGTAGATGACGATCAGAGGCACGCTCAAGGCCAGGGCCAGGAAACGACGGTCGCCCAAGAGCTGCCGGTAGATGCGTGCCGTTACGGCCAGGATATCAGGTATCATGCGCCGTTTTCTCCAGGAGCTGCAAGAAGACTTCTTCCAGATCGGCCGGACGCACCGAGATGCCCTTGACCTCCGGTTTTAGTCCATATGCTGACAAGAGTACCGAAAGCGCCCCCGGATCGCTGGCGATTCTTCTTTCAATCAAGGCATCCCCAATCTTGAGCGTTACCGTGCTTTCTCCCCGGGCCAAAATATTCTGTGGCGTATCCTCGACGATAAGACGACCTTCCCGCAAAATGCCGACATGATCGCAGAGGAGCGGCTCGTCCATCAGGTGGGTGGCTATGAGAATGGTGATGCCGCCATGAGCCAGAGCGTGGAAGTGCCGCCAGAAAGTCTGTTTCAGGACAGGATCCACCCCGGCGGTGGGTTCGTCGAGGATCAGCAGTTCGGGATCGTGCACCAGGGCGCACGCCAACGAGCAGCGTTGTTTCTGACCGCCCGAGAGGGTATCGACTTTGAGGAGAGTTTTTTCACTCAGGCCGACGAAATCGATGACCTTGCTCACCCGCTCATCAAGCCGTTCGATCCGGTGCGCCCGCGCAAAGAACGCGATATTGGCCCGCACGTTTAAGTCGCCGTAAAGCGCCGGGACTTGCGGCATATAGCCGATACGACGCCGAGCGGCCTTAGCCGAGCGGGGCATGGCATGGCCCATGACGCTCACCGATCCGTCATCGGCCTTCAACGTGCCCACCAAGGTTTTGATCAGGGTCGATTTTCCAGCCCCATTGGGACCGAGAATGCCGTATATGCAGCCGCGTTCAACGATAAGGTTCACATCCTTGAGGGCCTGCACTTTGCCGTAACGCTTCGCAAGTCCCTGGATCTCAACCGCCGGCGTCATGATTTTGCCTTGCCACAGGGTCGCCTATTCCCCTTTTACATCTTTTACATCCGGAATCCGCTCCCAGTCGGCCATCCAGGGTGCATCCTCGCTGTCGCTCGGCGCGCGGTAATCCCCGCGCGGGGAGAGCGAACCGCCGGAGCCTACCTTGGGACCGTTGGGGATGCACGATCGTTTGTACTGGCTTAGTTTGAAGAAACGGTGGATGAACACTCCCAGCCAGTGCTTGATCGTGGCCAACTCGTAGGAGTGGCGAGCTTCCTGAGGCACGTCCGGCCAGCGTCCCAGTGTCGCATCCCGCCAGGCGTGCCAGGACAAAAACGCGATCTTGGAAGGACGGAAGCCATAGCGAGAGAAATAAAACGTGTTGAAATCCTGCAGCTCGTAGGGCCCGATGATGTCCTCGGTACGCTGTCCGGGTTGTCCGCCCACCGTACCCGGTATGAGCTCCGGACTGATCTCAGTGTCCAGGATGTCCTCAAGGCAATGGGACGCCTCGCTGCCCATGATATCGCCCGAGGCAATCCAGCGCAGGATATACTGTATCAAGGTCTTGGGCACGCTGGCATTGACGGCATAATGCGACATCTGGTCGCCCACGCCGTAGGTGCACCATCCCAGGGCCAATTCGCTCAAATCGCCGGTGCCCACGACCAGGCCGCCGACCTGGTTGGCGATCCGAAAAAGCAGCGATGTGCGCTGGCCGGCCTGTACATTCTCAAAGGTCACATCATAGACCGACTGTCCATCCGCAAAAGGATGTCCGATGTCCTTGAGCATCATCTCACAGGCCGGTCTGATGTCGATCTCTCCCGCGTCGACTTTAAGCGCGCGCATGAGCCGCAAGGCATTGGCATAGGTCTTCTCCGAGGTGGCGAAACCCGGCAGGGTGTAGGCCTTGATATTACTTCTGGGCAGACCCAGGGTATCCATGGTTCGGGCGCAGACGATCAGGGCATGCGTGGAATCCAGACCGCCCGAGACCCCGATCACGAGGTTCTTGACGCCTGAGGCCTGCATGCGCTTGGCCAGTCCCTGCGCCTGGATATGATAGATTTCGTAACAGCGTTTCTCCCTCAAACGAGGATCGGCCGGCACATAGGGGAAGCGCGGCACTTCGCGCTCCAGCAGGATGCACCCCTGGGGCACCCCTACGGGCACGGGTATCTCGCGAAAAGCCAACTTTTCCCGATGCGCCTGCCGGTTGGCGGCAAAGCTCGTCATGCGAGAGCGGTCCTGCATCAGACGGTCCAGATCGATGTCTGCCACGATCACCCGCGGCTGCCAGACAAAACGTTCGGACTCACTGAGCAGGCTGCCGTTCTCATACACGATGGCATGTCCGTCCCAGGCCAGATCGGTGGTCGATTCGCCCGGACCTGCCGCGGTGTAGATATACCCGCAGATAAGACGCGCCGATTGGTTGGCCACCAGTCCATGCCGGTACTCATCCTTGCCTACGGTGATATTCGAGGCCGAGAGATTGCCGATCACCGTAGCCCCGGCCATGGCGGCGTAACTGGACGGCGGGACCGGCACCCAGACATCCTCGCACAGCTCTATGAACATCGAAAATCCCGGCATGTTCTCCATCCGGAAGATCAGATCCGCACCAATCGGCACCCGCTGGCCCAGTAATTCGATTGTATCGGTCATGAGATCCGCCGCAGACCTGAACTGCCGCAGCTCGTAGAACTCCCGGTAGTTGGGCAGATAGCTCTTGATTGCCACCCCCAGGATTTGCCCCTTGTGCAACACGATCGCACTGTTGAAAAGCGCTCCCATAATCTTGAGCGGCGCGCCGACTACGACGACGATGTCCAGATTATAGGTAGCGTCTAGAAGGCGTCTCAGTCCTTCCAAAACCCCATCGAGCAGGGCATCCTGGAAGAAGAGATCCTCGTTTGAATAACCGGACAATCCCAGCTCGGGAAAAAGGGCCAACACCGCTTTCTTGTCGAAAGCATCGCGCACGTGTTCAATGGTCCGTTCGGCATTGAAGGCCGGATCGCTGACCCTGACCCCGGGAATACACGCCGCCACCCTGACAAATCCGTGCGTGTACATATTGAAATAGTAACCCACATGCCCCCCCGGTGAAACAATGAATTGTATGTAGTATACAATATAATGTTCCGGATATATAGATCAAAACCGAGTACGTCGCCGCTCCATAGCATGCACAAAAGGTATTCCATGAGTCAATAACCACGGCTGAGGGACACTCTGGATCGAGCATGTTCCAATATTTTTCCACTTCAGCAAGGTGTTTGTTTAATAATTATTCAAATGACTAACTAAATCTGTTACGCTATATTATCGATTCCATAAATGTACCGAAGATTACAATATGAGCAAAATAACCCAAATAAGGGGAGCATCTATGAAACGAATCCTTGTATCCACCATCATGATTATGGTCACCCTTTTCATGGCCGGTGCATCGTACGCCGGAACAAGCGATACGATCACCTTAAACTATGAAGTTCAGGCAATCAACGAGCTCAACATTGATGACGCCTCGGTCACCCTCACGGTGAATACGGCCGTGGCCGGTTCCGAGCCCACCCAGGTATCACAGGCAACCACCTATGATATCACGACCAACTGCAGCACCAACGCCAAAAAGCTGACCGCGGCCATCAACACCGCCATGCCGGCCGGACTCACCTTGAGCCTGAATGTCGTCGCACCTACCGGGGGCAGCAGCGCAGGCACCACAACTATTACCAATGTCGCCGCCGATGTCGTCACCGGCATTGACGCCGTGGCGGAATCCGATATTTCCATGACCTTCTATCTGGATGCGACCGCGGCAGCCGGCGTAATAGGCGCGGCTTCCAAAACGCTTACACTGACGCTGGTTGATGCAAGCTAGTTAAAGCAATATATGAGGGAGGGGGCGAAGCGCTGCCCCCTTGCGGTTATTATGGTGGCGGTCGCATAGGCTATACTGGATGCGAAGCACCAGAACGATATGCCGGCTCTGGCGCCCATCTGCTGACGGGCATAACGCGTTCCATGAATGATTTTAAAATACCAAAAATTGAACGGATTGCACAGATGTTGCTGAGACGCTCAGTATTTTGTTGCGTGCTTATCTTATTTTCCATTGGCAAGTTCGGGGAGGCCAGGGCATCCAATGTCTCCTCCGTCGTTATCTATGTTATCTTCGAGAGCAGTCTGGCGTCAGGTATGGGTACGGATACGGAAATGTCCTACTACACCATCGATCTGCTCAACTCGGAAGGGGATCAATCCAAACTGTTTGTGGCCATTCACTATATACCCTCGGGAAGCAAGGAACGGACCCGTAGCATTACCGCCATGCTGGATAAGGATACTCCTGAAGAGGATCGGCTTACCTTGCAGCTCGCATCCGTTTCGGCGCGGCTCGATGATGAGATTCCACTATCGACCACGGCACATGACGTAATCAGAAAGCTGCCCGATGCAAAGACTACCTTCCATGCCAACATCAGTTACAGATCCAGCTCCACTTCCCGGCCGCAAGAAATAAGCGGCACGTATCTACTCACCTATACACTCACAGATTCTTTCTAGAATCGTGTATTGATGCTCTTTTGTTAATGATATCATAATCATTTGCCGAACAGTAAGACATGGATCGGCTCATACTCGGATGGCGGAACGTACTTATAGCGGGCATAGGCCTGTTGATGGTCTGCTCCATCATGCAGGTAAGCGCGTATGCGGCCATGAGCGATACGATTTCCGTGAGTTTCACCATTGATCCCATCAATGAGATCAATATCGCCGGAACCTCGGTGACCCTCACGGTGAATGCGGCCGTTGCGGGTTCTCAACCCACTCAAGTATCGCAGTCCACCACCTATTCCATCTCAACCAACTGCACGGCAAACTCCAAAAAGCTGACGGCTGTCATCAACTCTGCCATGCCGTCGGGAATTACCTTAAGTCTCAATGTTACAGCACCGACCGGGGCATCCAGCACGGGGACCACGACCATTACCAATGTCGCCGCCGACGTGGTAACCGGCATCGATGCCGTGGCGCAGTCCGATATCGCCATGACCTTTTATCTGAACGCAACCGCAGCCGCCGGCGTGGTAAGCGCCGCCTCGAAAACCTTGACATTCACATTGGTGGACGCTTGAATATGAAGATCAAAGCGGCACTCATCGCAATGATTCTGCTCCTATGGCTCATCCCCCGTAACGAGGCTTTCTGTATGAGCGTCAATGCCGATGGAAGCTGGTCGAAAACCATTACCACGAGCAACCTGACCTCAGGTGCGGGGAGCAATCTGACCAGCACCTATGAGAGTTCTACCAACCAAGCCAATGTCGACATCAGTCTCACTCTGGGCATTCTGGACAGTTGGAAGGTGAATGTCCACAAAGTGGACGGCACCTGGCACAGCGACGTTCATCTTTATATCAGACGCAGTTCCGATGGGTGGACGGATTTGGGGTTAGGCACAATCTCGGGTGGATCTTCCTATATCGAAGTGACCGGCGTCGCCCAGACCTTTTTTACTGGCAGCGGCAATCGTTATGACGCCGACGTGCAATTAAAGTTGACCGGCATTTCCTTGAGCATCCCGGCCGGGACTTATTCGACCACGGTATACCTAACACTGGTTGATACCTTTTAAGGAAGGAAGTGAATATGAAATGTAACATAAACTGGGTGGTATGGCTGGCAGGATTTATCGTTCTCATGAACTGTGCATCGTTGGAAGCGGGAGTCGCCGTGGTGGGACCGCTCACTTATGAGAACGCCGTACAACCCGGGTCCACGTACCAGGGATCCATTCTTCTCAAGAATGACGCCGACGAACCGTTTGAGGCCAAGATCTATCAGACCGATTACCTCTTTTACGCCGATGGGACCAGCGATTATGGCGAACCCGGCAAAAACAATCGTTCCAATGCCAGCTGGATCACCTTCAGCCCCAAACGTGTCATTATCCCGGCGCATGATACCACCAAGGTGAACTACGTCGTGCGGGTGCCCAATGACCGCCCTCTGACCGGAACATATTGGAGCATGCTCATGGTGGAAGGTGTGGGGAAAGGGTCCATCGAATCCAGCATGCCCAACAAAGACCGCCCACGCATGGGAATCGAAGCCGTCTTACGCTACGGCATTCAGATCGTAACCGAAATCGGAGACACGGGGTCCAGCATGCTCAGCTTCAAGGACCCGCGTTTCTTCGAAGAGCAGGGCGAAATGTTCCTACAGGTTGATATCGTGAATACCGGCGAAAGATGGCTGAGACCCACCTTCATGGCGGAGCTCTACCATGCCGAAGGCGCTTTGGTGAGGAAATTTGAAGGTGACAAGCTGCGCGTCTATCCCGGCACTTCGGTACGACACAAGATCAAGTTAGGCAACCTTACGGACGGCAAGTATAAGGTGTTGGTGGTTGCAGACTGTGGAGGATCAAAGGTATTCGGGGGTGTGTATGTCTTCACCGCTAAAAAATGAGATCAGCGATCCTCCCGCTTCTCATCTTGTTGTGCTGCGCGGCCCTGGATGCTCAAGCCCGCGAGATTGAAATACTGCCTACCGGGGAGACACTCCTCGTCACGGAACCGGGAAGGATCGTCACCAGCGCCGTAAAGGTAACCAATCACGGTCCGGCATCTCAAGAGTTCAGCCTGCAGATCGGGCTTCCCGACACCTGGGTATTGATAACCCAGGGGTACCCCTTCATTCTGGATAAAGACGCCAGCGAGGTGCAGCTTATCAGCTTCCTGGTGCCCAGCGGCGCCCTGGCCGGGAACTATCCTGTTTCCTATACCGTCAAAGGGATTACAGCGCCCTCCCTCATCGATACTTCCACGGTCCATGTCGTTGTACTGCCGGTGACGAGACTGTCGCTCCGGGTCAAGGAAACCCCACGGTATGTGATCGCCGGCGACAATTGCGGGGTGACGTTCATTGTCGTAAACGAGAGCAACGTCCGCCAGAACGTACACGTCGAGGTCGAGAGCCCGCAACCGTTCACTTTAAGCCTAGAGGCAACCGATTTTGCGCTTGAGGCCAGCGAATCACGGGTCATTACGGTAAGATCCCAAACGGATGAGAAAATCCCGGAAGCCATGTTACATACCGTGCGTCTCAGGGTGCAGATCCCCGGCAAAAAAGAGACTGAAGTGGAGGCGGAAAGCTCCGTCGAGATCGTACCCCGTACGACGGACATTGAAGGTCGATATCATTCGCTGCCGACCGAGCTTACCGCGCGCTATATCAGCAACACCATAGGGGATCGCAGCGAATCCGGTTTCCAAGGCCAGCTCACCGGCAACGGCACCATCGACGAGGACGGCAAAAAACATGTCAGTTTTCTGTTCAAGGGTCCGGACCTGTATAAGAGATCCAATCTGGGCAGCACGATTTACCGCGCACGGGATGAGTATCGTCTGAATTTCTGGACCGAACGCTATGAACTCATGTTCGGCGACCTGAGCTATGGCCTGACCCCTTTAACCGAGGTATCGCTCTATGGACGCGGCGCGGGCGGCAAGCTCAATTTCGATCGGATGCAGCTCGGGGGGTATCACGTTCAGACACGCTGGTTCGATCCCGAACAGGATCAAACCGCTCTCTTCACGAAGTATGACCTCAATGAAAACATGAACATCGGTCTGAACTATCTCAAAAAGGACAAGCTCGACGGCTCCAGCACCATAACGAGCATTGCATCCCGGATCACGCCTATTCAGGCCACATCGGTTGATCTCGAGTTCGCCCGGGGCAACACGCAGGATACCGATGATATCGCCTATGCCCTGGATATTCTCGGCAATCAGGAACGCTTGGCCTACTCTCTCAACTACATCCATGCCGAGCCGGATTACCCCGGCAGTTACCAGGATATGGACTTCCTCACCGCCGGCCTTAGCATACCCATGCGGGAACGTCTGCGTTTGAGCGCCAACTACCGACAGGACAAACGCAATCTCGAACTCGATCCTTCCAAGAGCTCAGCCAACATGGAACGGGTCTATCAAGCCGGCATGAATTATCGCCTCGATCCGGGCATGAATCTGGGCCTGGACGTGCGGACAAGATATTTCGAGGATAGACTCCCTGAGCCGCAATTCGACTACTCTGAGACCACCACGCGCATCAGCTTTTCAAAGGCTATGGACCGGCTAAACGTCTATTCCTCGGCCCAGATCGGCACGGTGCGCGATCGTTTGGATAATACGCGGACGAACACGGAGAATTATGCCTTATCGGCCTACCTGAGCCCGTTCACCAACCAGACCTATAGCGGTTATATTTACTATGACAAAAACCGTCCGGAAGAAGGCGGTCTCCAGACCTGTCGCACCTTAGGGTTCAGCTCCGCCTTCCGACTGGGTGATTCGACCAGGCTGGATATGCATTATGAGTCCAGAGACTACCGTAATTCAAGCACCGGCAAACAGGACATCTATGAATTTCATATCGCTCAAACGCTGTTTAAAAGCCATCGTGTATCATTCCAGGGCCGTTATATGGCTAATAAACGTTCGCTCCAAGAGAATGAGTCTGCCTTTATGATCGAGTATACCATCCCCTTCAATCTGCCGGTCAGCAAAGTGGAACGTTACGGCTCGGTCAAGGGGTCCCTCAATAATGTGGAGACGAATGAGGCTATTGCAAATGCCCTCATCCGTCTGAACGGAATATCTACGATAACGGACAAAAAGGGTGAGTTCACCTTCAACATGATCAAACCCGGTGACTATTACATCGATATTGACTCGGCTTCAATCGGACTTGATAAGATATCGTCGAAGAAAACACCGATAAGAATCAACGTGCAAGGGGGCGAGATCAGCACCATGAAGCTCGGTGTAACCCGCACCGCAGCGCTAACCGGCCGTGTAACCGCGTACCGTATCGATCGGGACTCCACCTCGCCGGAAAACGCCTCAACCGATGTACTGAATTTCATCATGGACCCCAGCGGAGGACGCGGCATACTGGCAGCCGGGGGTGATGCGAAGCTTGTTGAAGCCTCGGGACTGGCCAGTGTGGTGGTCGAGTTGAGAAGCGGATCCGAGAGCCAGTGCCGCCTCACCGACAAGCAAGGACGATTCGCGTTTGAAGAGCTGCGGCCCGGGACATGGACCATGGTGATAGATGAGGCCAATTTCCCCGCCAATTACACCGTCGCGGACAAAGAGCTGAGCTACGAATTGGCGCCCGGCCAGACCAGGGATGTCACCATCAAGGTGGCCCCGGTAAAACGTACCGTCCAGATCGTCGAGGAACGCGAACTCTCCATTGAAAAACCAACATCCAAGGTAGTGAAACCGAAACAGACCACGCCAACGGCCATTGAATCGCCCGGCGATAGAACTCATGACATGGTCCGGAGAGAGGCCGAACGTTCGGCACCGGCTGATTCCGATCTTGAGCGGGCAGAGCCGCAGAAGGATCATGCGAACCGCATCTCCCGCTCCCGTATGAACTTCGCAAAACCGGGCAAGGACGCATCGGCAGTTCCACAATGGTCCGCAAAATCACCCGCGGTCCAGCTTTCCAAAGATGACCCCACCCGGCTGATTCAGACCAAGCCGGTAAAACGAACCGAGAAGTGGTTGGGGTTGGCGTCCTCCCTGATCCTTTTCGTGGTGCTCTTGGCGATTGTCAGCCGGAAGCTCATCCGCTCTCGAAAAAACAGATAAAGAGACCCTGTCTTTCAAAAGAACGATCAGCGCTGAGCAGCCGGGATCGATACAGCCGGCGATGATATCGTCAACCCTCCACAACCAGGAGCCGTCTCAGCCATGGCAGGAAGAGCGTGAGGCTGGCCTCCTTTACCCAGGCGCGATAATCAGCGCCTTCGGGGTCCATGTTCAGGAGTTGCGCATGCATTGAACGCGCCCCGATATGCGTGATCATCTGGCTGTAGAAGCAGTAGATGAACATCTCGATCTCACGGCTCATACCACGCAGGGGCAGGCCATCCTCCAGAAGACGCCTGGTCTTGGCCATGTGCAGGGTGATGTAACGATAACCGGGAATCTCCTCGATGCCGCCGATATGAACCATATTCAGGGCGATGATCTGGAGCGCGTCCGGCTGTGCCAGCGTATAGTCCAACATCCGATCGATAAAGAGCTCCAAACCCTTGCGCGGGGACATGCTTTCCAGTCCCACGAGCCATGTCTCCATGGAACTGACGAATCCCGCATACATTTCGGCCGCCATAGTTTCAAAAAGCTTTTCCTTGGAACCAAAATAGTAGTGGATCATGGGGTGCTCCACCCCGGCCTGTCTGGCAACCATACGCGTGCTGGCCGACTTGAATGCATACCGGCCGAATATTTCGCGCGAGGCTTTTAAAATCCGCTCGCGGACATTGCCGTCCTCGGTGGAAATACGAGTTCTTGGTGCCATAAGAGCCTGGTCCCCTTTGCAGGTATTGTATTAGCGAGCATAAATCGAACCGGACGTTTGTGCAAGCACCAGCTTTGAAACGCGCTCGGTTTTTGCTATTGACCAAGTAGGCTATGGCCACTATGATGCGTCCCTACCCTAGCTGAAAGGAATGTGAATCATGGTTGCAAGAGTGGATTACAGGGAACTCAAACGCTTCATGAAAAATGGTTTCATCGCCCTGGGCGTTCCGGATGACGATGCCGAGATATGCGCCACCGTGCTCATCGAGTCCGACCTCAGGGGTATCGAATCGCACGGCATCGGCCGGTTCAAGATGTATGTCGATCGCATGCGCCAAGGCATTCAGCATCCCGTGACCAAGGAGACTATCGTCAACCAGACCGCCAATACCGCGGTGATCGACGGCGGGGACGGCATGGGCCAGGTCATTGCCTATCATGCCATGAACATGGCCATCGACATGGCCAGAAACGCCAATATCGGCATGGTGGCGGTGCGGGACAGCACGCATTTCGGCATTACCGGATACTATCCGAGCATGGCCGTGGAACAGGGGATGGTCGGGTTGACTTTTTCCAACGCCCGCTCGTCGGTGGCCCCGACCTTCGGGGTTGAACCGGTTATCGGTACCAACCCCATCAGCTTCGGCGCGCCTTCGGACGAGGAGTACCCGTTTCTACTGGATATCGCCACCTCGACCACGCAGCGCGGCAAGATCGAGCTCTATGCCCGCGAAGGCAAGCCCACACCTCAGGGGCTGACCATTGACATCGACGGTAACCAGCCCACGGACAGCGTGCAATTGCTCCAGGATTTCGTCAAGGGCCGCGCATCCCTGCTGGCCTTAGGCGGAGCGGGCGAAGAATTGGGCGGTCACAAGGGTTACGGCCTGGGCGTCATGGTAGAGATCCTATGCTCCGCCTTTGCAAACGGCAAATTCGGCAAGGCCCTGGACGGCATGCTGGACGGACGACCGGTGCCCTATGGCCTGGGCCATTTTTTCATCGCCATCAACGTGGAGAGTTTCGTGCCGTTGTCCATCTTCAAGCACACGACGGGTTCGATCATGCGCGAGATCAGAAATTCGCGCAAGGCTCCCGGACATGATCATATCTACCTGGCCGGTGAAAAGGAGTTCGATATGGTCAAGCAACGGAAAACCGAAGGCATCCCGATCGATGAGCCCCTGCAGAAGATCATGAAGGACCTCATCGCCGAGCTCAAGCTCGGTAGTTACGATTTCCCTTTTGCTACATAACGGGGAGGGGAAACCGAGCGATTAATAAAAGAAGCCTATGGCCGCACCCTACCGCACCTTCAACGGTTTCTTGCAAACGCGTTTTGGCGGGCGCGTCCAGAAGCTCAGCCTGGATGCCGGGTTGAGCTGCCCCCACCGCGATGCCGACGGCCGGGGCGGATGCATCTACTGCAATTCCCAGGGCTCGGGTACGGGCAAAGCGGCCAAGGGCATAGGCCTGAACGAGCAGATCGAGACGCAGATGCTTGCCGCGAAGAAGCGCTACCACGCCCGGTCCTTCATCGCCTATTTTCAGTCCTATTCCAATACCTATGCCCCGGTTGGCCGTCTTAAAAACATCTATGACACGGTGCTGGCCTACCCCGAGATCGTCGGTCTTGCCATCGGCACGCGCCCTGACTGCGTGGACGAAGATATCCTGCGTTTGATCGCCTCATACGCGGACAAGCGCCTGGTCTGGATGGAATACGGTCTGCAGTCTGCCAATAATGAAACCCTCAAGCGCATCAACCGCGGGCATGACCGTCAATGTTTTCAAACGGCCGTCGAGCGTACGGCGCGCTATCCCGTACGGATATGCGCGCATGTGATCATCGGCCTGCCGGGCGAAGGTCCGCAGCACTACCTGGACACGGCGCGTTTCATTGCCGGCCTGCCCATCACCGATATCAAGATCCACCTCATGTACGTGATCCGCGGTACGCCCCTGGAAGGTCTTTACTCGACCGGGGCCTATACCCCCCCGGAGCTGGGCGACTATGCCGGGGCCGTGGCTGAGTTTCTGGCACATCTCCCGGCCGAGATAGTCATCCAGCGCATAACCGGCGACCCCCATCCCCGTGAGCTTGTCGCCCCTGCCTGGGCCTTGGAGAAACAACGCGTCATGAACGCCATCCACGGCTGCATGCTATCCCGGGGCTTTAGTCAGGGCAGCCTCCTCGAAAAGCCATGACGATCTATGGCATCGAGTTCAGGCATGGGCTCTTCCTGGCTCCGCTCTCCGGGTATACCGACTGGCCCATGCGCATGCTGTGCCGACGCTTCGGCGCCGAGCTGGCCTATACCGAGATGATCAGCGCCACCGGTCTGGTGCGGCGCGAAAAGAACACGCTTAAGCTGCTCGAACGCCCGGAGGGCGACCGTCCCCTGATCGCCCAGCTCTTCTCGGCCGATCCCGATGAATGCGGCCATGCATCGCAAATCCTGGAAGGGGACGGGTTCGACGGCATCGACATCAACATGGGCTGTCCGGTCAAAAAGGTCGTTACCAAAGGCTGCGGCTCGGCCCTCATGAAAGACCCGCTCAAGGCTGAAGCGATCGTTGAGTCCGTGAAATCTTCGGTCAATCTTCCAGTAAGCGTGAAGATGCGCGCCGGATGGGACAGCGAAAGCCTGAACGCCGACCAGCTCTCCGCACGTCTGGTGGCCGCCGGTGCGCAATGCATCACCGTACATCCGCGCACGCGCGCCCAGATGTACGGCGGTCAACCGCTCTGGGAGATGCTTGGACGCATCCGCCAGACGGTTACGGCGCCGCTCATCGCCAGCGGCGATATCCGCACCATGCGCGACTTGGCCGCGATCAGGGCTCTGGGAGCCCAGGCATGCATGATCGGCCGCGCCGCGATCGGCCGGCCGTGGATATTTAGGGAACTGACCGGCGGCGCTCCGCCCTTGCCTGGCGAACGGCATGCCCTCATGCTGGAACACCTCGACTTGAGCTGCCGTGTCCTGGGAGAAGACAAGGGCGTGCGCAGCATGCGCAAGATCCTGTGCGCTTATGTCAAGGGTATGGCAGGCGCTTCGTTGTTCCGGGAAAAGGTCTGCACCCTGGAATGTGCACAGGCGGTAAAGGACTATATCGATCACTTCTTCGTCTCTGGAGCAAGCGATGAAGCCGCCCGGTTTTAAAGCGGACGCCCTGCTGCTCATCACCGCCGGCATCTGGGGCCTGGCCTTCGTGGCGCAGCGCGTAGGCATGCAGCATGTCGAGCCCTTCATCTTCAATGGTGTCCGTTTCGCCCTGGGGGCGTTGACCTTGGTGCCGGTCATGATGCTCAGGATCGCGTCCGCACGGCCCGCAAGTTCGCCAACGCCCGCGACCGTGATGACCGGCAGTCTGGCGGCCGGTCTGGCGCTGTTCCTGGGCGTCTCCCTGCAACAAGTCGGCATCGTCACCACCACGGCGGGCAAGGCCGGCTTCATCACGGGGTTGTATGTCGTGCTGGTGCCGATTGTGAGCCTCACCTGGGGCCAGCATGTCAGGCGCGGCACCTGGATCGGGGTGCTGTGCGCCGCCACTGGCCTCTACCTCTTGAGCATCAAAGCCGATTTTTCCATCGAACGCGGCGACTTCCTGGTACTCTTGGGAGCCCTGTGCTGGGCCGCGCATGTGCATATCATCGGCCGTTTCGCCTTCCGGATCGGGGCGCTACGCCTGGCCTTCAACCAGTACCTGATCTGTGCGGTCTTGAGCCTGGTCGTAGCCGGAATCTACGAACACCCTACCTTTGACGGACTTATACGGGCCACGGTGCCCATCCTATACGGCGGCGTCTTTTCGGTTGGCATTGCCTATACGCTGCAGGTTGTGGCGCAGAAGGAAGCCCATCCGGCGCATGCCGCCATTATCCTAAGCCTTGAATCCGTATTCGCGGCTTTTGGCGGTTGGCTGATCCTGGGCGAGTTCCTTAGCCTGCGCGCCATGCTCGGATGCGCGCTCATGCTGGCGGGCATGATCATTTCGCAGCTGAAATCCTAACGACAAGGCCTACATCATGCTCTGAACGAAATCGAGCGTGGAACGCACCGCCGGATCGAAGAAGCACTTGAACCCTTCCCGCCACTCCTCGTTCGCGAGGCGGCTGCGGATACGGTCGGCCGCGGGCTTCTTGAGACCTTCCTTGAGCTTGATGAAGGCCCGTCCTGGTTGGTCGATAAACATGCTTATCAGATCCTTAGCCCGCACGATGAGCTGTTCCTCGGCCACGATTTCATCCACCAGCCCCAGTTCAAGACCGCGGGCGGGATTGAACAGTTCTCCGAAATACATAATGTCGCGATACAGCTTGTCGCTGTCGAATCCGAAGCGCATGACTTCTGTCTGGGCGATGGAAAGCGGCAGGCCGATCTTGATCTCGCTCATACCCAGCTTGATCTTGGGATGGTCTTTGACGATGCGGTAGTCGCTCGCCATGGCCATGATCAGTCCTCCGGCCACGGCATGACCGTTGATGGCGGCGATCACCGGTTTTTGACACATGAAGAGATCTAAGAGGACGTCTTCTTCCAATTCGAAAAAGGCGATCACCTCCTCCACGTCCTTGAATCCCAGAAACATCGGCAGATCGAACCCGGAAGAGAAAACCTTTTCCGAGCCCGTAAGCACGATCCCCTTGAGGCTATCGTCGGCATTGACGTTGCGCAGAATGGCCTGCAACTGCCTGAGGGTCACGCGCGTGATGGTATTGTTCTTGCCGTTCTCAAAGCTGGCGATAACAATTCCGTCCTCGATCCGTTCATTGATCATGTCTTCCTCCTGCTGATTCTTTTTCCATCTTCATGAATGCGTTAGCGTCTCAGCCCACTGGAACAGGTGACGCCTAAAGACTCGTAAATTTTCAAGGTGGCCCGCGCCGTGTTGAGCGTATAGAAATGGACCCCGCGCGCGCCGTTGTCGATGAGATCGCGCACCTGTTCAGTGGCCCAGTGCACCCCCACCTTTTCCATGTATTCGTCCGATTCCGCACGTGCGGCGGCTTTCAAGAGCCTCGCCGGGATGCGCGCCCCGGCGGCCACGTCGGCGATGCGCACCATGCCCGCAGAGCTGAGAACCGGCATGATGCCCGCCACGATGGGGACCTTGATACCGGCAATTTCACAACGCTCGCAGAAATCGAAGAAATCGCGGTTATCGAAGAATAATTGAGTAATGATATAATCCGCCCCGGCATCGACCTTGGCCTTCAGGTATTCGATCTCCTTCAAGCGGTTGGGGGTGTCGGGATGGCCTTCCGGAAAACCGGCCACGCCTACGCACATATCCGGAAACTCGGATTTTATGAAGAGCACCAAATCACGGGCGCGTTGAAAACCGTCCACACCTGCTTCCCAGGAACGCCCCATCGGCGGATCGCCCCGCAGTGCCAGAATATTCCTGATCCCTTCGCCATGATAACGCTTGAGAATGGCCCGAATTTCATCCCGCGCCGAATCCACACAGGTGAGGTGCGAAACCACGGTCAGGTCCGTCTGGCGGGATATGCGCGCCACCAGGTTGTGGGTGTTTTCGCGGGTAGAACCGCCCGCGCCGTAGGTGACGCTCACCCAGGAAGGACAGAGCGGCATAAGCGCGGCGATGTTCTGAAAAAGACGTTCCCAGCCCGGTTCGGTCTTGGGCGGGAAGAACTCGAAGGAGAAGGTGATCCTGGTGGTATCAAGTATTTCCTTGACGATTAGCCCCATATGGGCGAGCATACTGAATCTGCACCATCCGCGCAAGCTTAAAACAAGCACGGTTAAGTGCTGGGCACAAAGAAGGTTATCGTGCTCGGCGGCTTTGTCAAAGGTCCGGTGTTAAACTCTGTGCCTGTATGCCTTTTCTCTATAGCGCGCTCTTCAAGACCGCAACCAACTCGGCATCGGTTAATGCAATGGGGTTGCCCAGCATGCTGGAAGACTGCCGGGCCTGATTCACGATCACCGGAATATGCTCCTGACGCAGATTGAACTGGGCCAGTCCGGGCACGTTCAGGGCGCTGACGAGATCGTGCAGCCAGGGGATGAGATCCATGGCGGCGGCCTTGGGATTATCCGTGAGTATCCGCGCCACATCTGCGTAGCGTGCCAGGTAAGGCTCTTCCGGCGCGCGGTTCTTCAAGGCCATGATATTGATCTGGCAGACCAACGGCAGCAACCGGGCGCAGACCATGCCGTGCGGGGCGCCCAAGAATCCGCCCAGGGGTGCTGCCAGACCGTGGACCGCCCCCAGTCCGGCGTTGGCCAGCGCCAGTCCGCTCAAGAGCGCGGCCAGCGCCATGTCGGCGCGGGCCTCAGGCGCGCCGGTCTCGCAGGCAGGGACGAGGGAACTCCGGGCTCGTTCCAGACCGGCGCGGCAGAAGCCATCGCTCAGCACCATGGAACGTCTTGTAACCGAGGCCTCGATAAGCTGGGTAAGGGCATCCAGCCCGGTGGCGGCGGTAAGCATGCGCGGCAGCGTATACGTCAGCTCGGGATCGACCACGGCCAGGCGCGGCAGCAGCAGGGGCGAGCGCATGCTGGCCTTAACACGGTGCCAAGGAGATGCGATCACGGCGTTGCGGGTCACCTCGGCGCCGGTGCCGGCCGTGGTAGGTATGGCTATGAACGGCAGGGGCGGAATGGTTATCGAACAGCCCTGGCCTATGACTTCAAGATAGTCATGGATATCGCCGTGATTGGTCATGAGGGCGGCGATGGCCTTACCGGCATCGATGGCGCTGCCGCCGCCCATGGCGATGATCATATCGACCTCGGCCGCTCGTGCATTGTCCAAACCGGTATTGACGTTGGCGGTGGTCGGTTCACCCACGATGGGCACCACGGTGCAGACGATGTCCTGTTCTTCCAGAAGCCTCTTCAGGACGAGCGGACGCCCGATGTCGCTGCCGGTTACGATGCCGGCGCGCTTGCCCCAGCCCTTGGCAATGGAGGGCACCTCCGTCAAGGTACCGGGGCCGAAGATGATGCGGCCGGCGGTGGCGAATTCAAAACGCATGACCGCCGTCACTTCCAGACGTCATCGGGCGGAAAGCACCCAGTGTACTTGATGCTGTAGCGCTCCTCCGCCTGCATGTCTTGAACAGCCTCGCGCCATTTCAAATAGTGCGCGCTCTGTTTATGTGAGTCGTTGTCGGCCTGTGAGCGATAGGCCTCGTAGAGCACAAAGCGGGTGGGGGCGTCCAGTTGCTGGATGACATCGAAACGCGCGCAGCCCGGCTCCTTGATGCTCTGGGCGGCGTTTTCCATGCTGGAGGTCCTGAAGGCCTCGATGCTCTCTGGTTTTACATGAATGAATACTAGAACGATAAGCATGCTGCCCTCCTGATTTTTTATAGTATAGGGATAATGCGACAATACGCAACCCGTATTTCAAACCTTAATACGCCGGTCCGGCACCCGGGATAGGCATTGATATCTCTGCGCAAATCTTATACGATTATTCCATGGCAAAAATATCGATCGGCACCAATCCCCGTCTGGAGGCCATCCGCGAAGGCGACTCCCCGCGCTCGGCCGTGATCACCCATCCCCATCCTTTGTACGGCGGCAACATGCACAACAACGTGGTTGAAACCGCCCGGGATGCGGCCCTGGACCATGGATTTTCCGCCCTGCGGTTCAATTTCCGCGGTGTGGGCCTAAGTGATGGACTGCATGATGGAGGTCCAGGCGAGATCGAGGACCTTGCGACCGTGCTCGACTACGCCGGAGATCGGCCCATCATCATGGGCTACTCCTTTGGGGCCTGGGTAGCTGCCGGCCTCCTGACCCGCCGGACGTTGCCCTGCCTCCTCATCGCTCCGCCCAGTGCCATGTTCGAATTTCCATCCCTGAAAGGCCTTCCCGTATGGGCCGTGGTAGGATCGCAGGATCAGTTTTGCGATCTTGCGCGTATAAAAGCGGTCCTTGAACCGGGGCGCTTGACGGTGATCGACAATGTCGATCATTTCTGGTTCGGGCGGGAGAGCGCTCTGCGGTCCTATCTCGAACAGATGCTGCCCACGCTGTAGCGCATTTTTGTACACTAGCATTCCTGATTTCTTTTTCATGGCATCCCTCAAACGTCGTTAATATTTTAAAATCCACTATTGGTATTTTTTGACCAATTTTGTTGCTGAATATAACTTATCCACTAAAATGAACCATACCTTGCCGACCAACCTATTCTTTTCATACCTGATATCAGAGAGTTAAATGTCTGTGGGGCTCGGCATGCCCTGGTATCGAATTTGCGAAGCACACGCAGACTCGTGATTGGCACGATAAGGAGGACGTATGCTTCAGATTTCGGGCGCCGATACCGGTTTTGTCCTGGTGTCCGCCGCACTGGTTCTGCTCATGACACCCGGCCTGGCGGTATTTTATGCCGGCATGGTACGGAGCAAGAACGTGCTCGGCACACTCATGCAGAGTTTCATCTTGATCGCCCTGATCACCCTGGAGTGGGTGTACATCGGCTACAGCCTGTCATTCGGCCCGGATATCGGCGGCGTCATCGGTTCCCTGGCCTTCTTCGGCCTTAATGGCGTAGGCTCCGCCCCCAACCCGGATTACGCCGCCACCATTCCCCACCTGGTCTTCATGATCTACCAATGCATGTTTGCGGTCATCACCCCGGCCTTGATTACCGGCGCGTTTGCCGAACGCATGAAATTCGGTCCTTTCCTAGTTTTTTCACTGGCCTGGACCGTGCTGGTCTACAACCCGGTCTGCCATTGGGTCTGGGGTACGGGAGGATGGCTCAAAAACCTGGGGGTGCTCGATTTCGCGGGCGGCCTGGTGGTGCACCTTTCCTGCGGCGCCGCGGCGCTGGCAGCTGCCTTAGTGATCGGACCACGCAAAGGTTACGGCCATGAGAACTTCGTGCCCCATAACCTGCCCATGACCCTTTTGGGTACGGGTCTCCTCTGGTTCGGCTGGTTCGGCTTCAATGGCGGCAGCGCCCTGGCGGCCAACGCAACCGCCGCCGGCGCCTTTGTGGCCACCCACCTCGGCGGCATGGCGGGCATGGCCATGTGGGTGGGTGTGGAATGGCTGCACCGCGGCAAGCCCACCACCCTGGGCGCGGCTTCCGGTGCGGTAGCCGGTCTGGCTACCATCACTCCGGCGGCCGGTTTCGTGTCACCGAATGCCAGCGTCATCATCGGTTGTGCCGCCGGCGCACTCTGTTATCTGGCGGTTGCCAAGAAGGCCCGCATGGGTTACGATGACGCTTTGGACGTAGTGGGTATCCACGGACTGGGCGGCATTATCGGCACGCTGAGCGTCGGCGTCTTCGCCTCACGGGCGGTCAACCCCGGCGGGACCGACGGGCTTTTGAGCGGGTCGCTCACCCTGCTCGGAGCGCAGGCCATCGGCATCCTGGCCGTCGGTCTATACGTCTTCGGTTTTAGCTGGGTGATGCTCACGCTGATAGAGAAGTTCATGGGTCTGCGCGTAGCGCCCGAGGCCGAGGATCAGGGGCTGGATTTAAGCGAGCACAGCGAAACCGCCTACGGCGCCTAACTTTCGGGAGGTTTTAAGATGAAGAAAATCGAAGCAATCATCAAGCCCTTTAAGCTCGACGAGGTCAAGGAGGCGCTGAACAGACTCGGCATCAAAGGCATGACCATCATCGAGGTCAAGGGTTACGGCCGCCAGAAGGGACACAAGGAGATCTACCGCGGGGCTGAGTACATGGTGGATTTGATCCCCAAGATCAAGATCGAGATCGTCCTCGAGGACTCCCTGGTGGAACAGGCGGTCCAGACCATCATACAATCCGCCCGGACCGACAAGATCGGCGACGGCAAGATCTTCATCCTGCCCGTGGATGACGTCATCCGCGTTCGCACCGGCGAACGTGGGGGTGAGGCGATCTAGGTCTGCAAGGCGCCGATGATGTCCGTCAGGCGCTCCAGCCCCCGGCGCCTCAGATAGTCTTCGATACCGGAGATGATGGGGCTGAAACAGAACGGTTGGACCAGTGCCTGCGTCCCGATCTGGCAGGCCATGGCTCCGGCCAGGAGGAATTGAACGGCGTCGCGTGCATGCGAAATCCCCCCGGCGGCTATCACCGGGATCTTAACTGCTTTAGCCGCCTCCCATACCATTCTCAGGGCCACGGGTTTGATAGCCGGCCCCGAAAGCCCGCCGGTGATATTGCCCAGGATAGGACGGCGCGTCTCTTCGTCGATGGCCATGCCCGGGATGGTGTTGATGCAGGTCACCGCGTCGGCGCCATACTCCTCGGCCGCGCTGGCCATCTCGGCGATGTCTGAGACCAGGGGCGAAAGCTTGACGATCAGTAGTTTGGAGGTCTGCCCCCGCACGATCTTCACTAGGCTGGCCAACGTGTACGGATCGCGCCCGAACTGGATGCCGCCTTTTTTGACATTGGGGCAGGACACGTTCATCTCCAGTCCGTCCACCGTAGTCTGATCGAGCCGACTCGCCATATGAGCATAATCGGTTTCGCTCTCACCGAAAAAGTTTACGATCACCGGGGTCTGATAACGGTGTAGGAACGGGAGTTTTTCTTCCAGGAAGCGTTCCAGCCCGACATTCTCAAGGCCGATGGCGTTGAGCATGCCGCTGGCGGTCTCGGCCACGCGCGGCGTCGGGTTGCCACGCTTGGCTTCAAGCGAAAGCCCCTTGGTGACCACGGCGCCCAGGCAACCAAGGTCCATGAACCGTGCAAACTCCTCGCCATAGGCGAACGTGCCCGAGGCGTTCATGATCGGGTTCTTCAACGCCAGTTTCGAACCTATGCTGACGGACAGATCGACGGGCTTCACCACAGCACTTCCTCCGCACGAAAGACCGGTCCCTCGCTGCAGACGCGCTCGATGCCTTTGATGGTTTCCACGGCGCAGCCGGAGCACACACCGAAGCCGCAGGCCATGCGCTCTTCCAGGGACACCTGACAGAGAGCGCCCGCGGCTTTTGCCAGGGCCCAGACCTCTTTGAGCATAGGCAGCGGCCCGCAGGCATAGATCATGGATGGTCCACCTCCCAGTGCCGCGCTCAGCGCCTGCGTAACCAGGCCCTTTGCCCCGTAGGAACCGTCTTCGGAGCATATGAGGCTGTCATGCGGCAGGCACTCGAATGGTATGTCTTCACGGGTGCGTGCCCCAAACAGGAAGCGGCCGCGTTTCAGGTGAGCGGCCAGGGCAATGAGCGGCGGCGCCCCTGTGCCGCCGGCCACGTAAGTTACGGCCGCGTCCTGCGCTGGGTCTTGAAATCCTTTTCCCAACGGCCCCAGCACGGCCATGCGGTCATCTTGATGGAGCTCGGAAATGAGCCTGGTGCCGTCGCCCTTGACCTTATAGAGCAGGGCCAGCGTGCCGGACCGGTATTCCATGATTCCCAGCGGCCTCCTGAGCAGCGGATCGCTCGCGTTGCCGGCCTTGAGCATGACGAACTGACCCGGCCGATAGGTCTCCATGTTACATTCCAGTGTTAAGAGATAGGTGCGCCGGGCCACCTCGCGGTTGCCGACCACCCTGGCGATCATATCCTGCATGTAAGCCCCTTGAGCATAATCTCGGCGTCCTCGTGGGTATCCTGGTAATACTTCCTCCAGGTGCATACGTGCCTGAACCCCATGCCGGCATATAAGGCCTTGGCCTCGCCGTTCGATGCCCGCACCTCGAGAAAGACAAACAGCCGCCCTGATTCTTCTCCAAAGGAGATCAGATCATCCAGCAAGCGGCGCGCGATACCCTGCCGGCGGCAGGCGGGCCGCACGGCCAAGTTCAGGATATGTACTATATCATGCATCGCATGGGCGAAACAATACCCTGCCAGGCCCCTGCCCGTCCATGCCACGGTGCCCCGTCCTCGCGGATCATCCAGGGCCAGAAACATGGTCAGGCTGTCCCAAGGCGAAACGAAGCTCTGCCTCTCGATCTCCATGATGGCCGGGAGATCCTTGCGAGAGGCGGGTCGGATCAATGCATCCATGTCCAAAGAATCCCGGCGGATAAACCCAGGAAAAAAGCGATAACCCATACGATTCTGGTCTGCATACGACGGCTGGTAATGAGTCCGGCCAAACCGATGATGATGCTGATGAGCGGTAGGCAGGCCACAGTCCGCAAGGCGGCCAGCGGCAGGGCGTCTTTCAAGAGGAATACCAGGCTTCCCAGAACAAAAGTGCACACGGCAATGGCTGCCAAGGCATACAAAAAAGACCGTCCCAGCGCCAGATACATGGCCTTGGGCAGCTTTTCAATCAGCTCTGCCGTGTCGGCCGGGAGCAGAAACTGGTTGGCCGTACGGATGCGGGTATCGATCCAGCGGCCGACCAGAGTGGTAGGCAAGCAGACGAGAAGTGCCATGCCGGCGGCTTCCTGGGTGGTCAAGGCCATGGTGGCCACCGCGCCCACCGGCACGGCCACGGCGGCACAGAAGGAATCATCATAGGGCAGGAAGGCGCCGACCGGCGGCGCGTTGAGCCACATGAGCTCCAGAGAGGCCCCGATAAGCAGGCCAAGCGGCAGATTGGCGGCCGCCAGTCCTAAAAGCGGGCCCAGCACGATCGGACGGCTGAAAAGGGCCTGAAGGATGAAGACCCGATCGAGCCAGAGCACGGCTCCCAGGAATGTGCACAGCGCCAGGGTTAAGATCATGGTTTTCCCTCGGCGATAATGGATCTGATATCGATCTCGCGTTCGCGCGGCACGGACTGGAGATTGATGGCCAACCCATGCCCGATCAGCTCTCTGATCATGCACTCATCCTCGGCCGACAGCCATACCGAGTAGGATATCTGCCGGCTCGTCTCACCGCCCTTCATATTGCCGATGTTGAGCCGTTCGTACTCCACGTCGGCTTCCCGCAGCCGGTAGGCATCCAGCAGGGAAGACACAATGACCAGGGTGCTCAGGCCCGCGAGTTCTGGGTCTGAGCTCAGTCCCTGTGTCTCCTCCACGGTCACGATCCTTACCTTGATACGATCGGGGATGGCCATGGACAGGATGGCCCGCTGGAACTGGTCGCCGGCCAGGGCGTCGTTGGCCACCACTACACACTGGGCTTTCAGGAACGGGATCCACGATTCCAGGATCTGGCCGTGGATGAGCCGGTCGTCAACCCGTACCAAGACGATGTTCATTACTTCCCCAGATTGGCGGATAGAATCTCAGAGGCGATATAGATATTGCTGCGCCCGTTTTCCTTCAGGAGCTGAGCCAGTTCTTTGATACCCTTGCCGTCACGCTTGGTCAGCGCATTCAATAGCATGGGCAGATTCACGCCCGTGATCACCTCCAGGTTTTCTTCCAGAAAGGCCAGGCTGATATTGGAGGGCGTGCCTCCAAACATGTCCGTTAGGATGATAACACCGTCGCCGGTATTGACATCCTTGATGGATGTCTTGAGCATCTTTCTGAGCTTCTCAACATCACTGCCTTGACAGAAGGAGCAGGCCTTGATCCCCTCGATTTTCCCCACGATCATCTCGGCGGTCTCGATCAGGGCCTCGGCAAGTCTTCCATGGGCAACCACCACAATGCCAACCATTCTGGGAACCCCCCTCTAGGAAAGATCTCTATGTACCACCTTGCATGGAAAGCCCCGCGCCTCGATATCCCGCCGGATTTCCTCGGCCACGGCCACCGAGCGGTGCCGCCCGCCGGTGCATCCGATAGCGATGTTCAGATACGATCTGCCCTCTTTCTTGCACAATGGCAAGATGAAAGCAATGAGATCCCTAAAACGCGCCATGAACTGTGTATAGGACTCGTGCGCATGGAGGTATTCCTGCACCTCGGGGTCCTTGCCGGTCTTGTTCATGAGCGACTCCACGAAATGCGGATTAGGCAGAAAACGCACATCCATGACGATATCGGCGTCGGCCGGGATGCCCTTCTTGAACCCGAAGGAGCGCACCTCGATATACATATCGCGCCCCTTGTCCACCATGGAGATGATCTCCTTCATGCGGCTGGTAAGCTGGTGGACGTTCATGGCCGAGGTGTCGATCACGAAATCGGCCATATCGCGGATAGGGGCCATGATGCCCCGCTCGGCCTCGATGGCGTCCAGGAGATTGGGATAGGTGTCGCTCAAGGGGTGCCGGCGACGGGTCTCCTTGAAACGGTTCAGGATAATGCCCGGCGCGGCATCCAGATAGATCAATTTGGCATCCTGCACGCTGCTCCGGATGATGTTCATGGCATCCGGGGCCTTGGCGGTGAATTCATCCGCGCCGGCGCGGATATCGACCCCGATACAGACCTTAAAGACATTGATCGAGGCGAAATCGTACATTTCGAGGAATTTGGTCAAAAGGTCAATGGGGATATTGTCCATGCAGAAAAAGCCCTCGTCTTCGATGGCCTTCATGGCATTCGACTTGCCGGAGCCGGAAAGTCCTGTTACGATTAGAAATAGTGGCAGCTTCATCCCATCACCTCGACAATTATGCCTAGATATATCTCAAACAAAGGCATGTCAATCCATTTCGGCCGCCGCTGTAAGCGCGTTAATGAATCCCGCCGGGCGTACCGACAGGGTACCGTATGAAGGCGATGCATGTCACATGATGCAGCCGGAAATAACACTCCGGAACCGGCAGCAATGACGCACACTCCCCGGGCATCCGTGCCGTCCGTATATGACACACTGGGTTTGGTCGATCATAACCTGGCGCGCTTCAATGCCAGCCTGGAGCTATTCTGCCGCAAGCTCGGCCGTGTCCTGCCAGACATCAGCCGGGAGATCACCAATACCTACCACAACGCCAGCCTCACCATGGATTCCTTGATCTCGGAGGACCCGGCGGGCCTCATCGAGATCACCGTCAGCGCGCTGGATGTCTCTCTGGCACGCATAGATAAGCACCTGCGCGATCAAAAGGCCGGCGATGCGCTGATCTCAAATGATCTGGAAACCTTCCGGGCGTCCCTGCCCGCGGCGCAGGCCTCGGTGGAGGAGTTCCTGAGGCGTGCCGAAGATCTCACCACCCTGTGCGCGACATCGAAGGGTGCGTACAGCAACCCCCTGAGCGGCCAGAGCACTCAAGTCCTGGCGCGTGCCATGGCCGTGACCATGCAGGACATGTCTGCCCTACATGCGCGTTTATCCGAAGACATGGATACAGCCGCGGTGCTTCACTCCGGTATCATCCGCACCGTGGAGAGGCACACGGCCCTAGGCGTCAAATCCTTGAAGGAAACACTCGACTCCATCATCATGATCCTTAAAGACCTCATTGCGCGGTCCACCGCCACCAAGGCTCCGATCCAGACCATCATGACCGCGCTGCAGATCCATGACATCGTACGCCAGGACATCGAGAATATCCTTACCGTTACCCAAAACCTGCGGACCCTGGAAAATGATGCAGACCACCCCGATCGCGCCGCGTTCCAGCATCAGGCCTTAACCGTTTCCGGCGAACTCTTGACGGATATCTCCACCATCGTCCATGAGCATGCCCAGACCATTGCGCGGCATATCCAGGACATTCATGAAATCATCGCGGGCGTCAAGGCCGACAAGGTGCATCTGGCCGAGCTTCTGCTTATCAACGCCGATGGTCAATCCACTCTGGACCGCGCCATGGCCGAAATCGCAGCCATTTTTCAGGATCTGACCGAACGGCTGGACCAGCTGGCCAATGTCGGGAGGCTGCGGAATGTGAGGCTTAATGAGTTGCGGGCTTTGCTGGAAGGATTGCATCAATCCTCCCGCGCCGCACTCCAGGATGCCGAGGCCCTCGAAGATGACCTGCCGGCGCAAGATCCGGACCGGTCAGGATTGCTGCGTTCATCCGCCGCAGCCATGCTGGCCGCCGTCTCCGCGCTCGAACCCCGTCCGCAGCGGTTCTCTCCGGCGGCCGCACATGAACATGACGCCGCCGAAGAATGCATCGCCCTGATTCAAGAGGACACCGCGATAATGCGCGACAGCCTGCTCACCATCAAACACCTGCTGATCGACTCCATTGAGGGCATCAACGATTACGCCAATCGCTGCATGCTCGCGGTGCTGCGTTTCAAGCGCCGCATGCAACGTCTGAACCTGTTCCTGATACGCCTCCCGGATATCGCAAGGACGCTGAAAACATCGGCCGGTTTACCCGCTGAAACGCCGCAGGGGGACGAAATTCTGGATGCAGAGCTCAAGTCCATGCTCGCGACGCTATACCACCCGCACATCAAAAACTTGAACCGGCCGGAAGCTCCCCGCGAGGATGCCCCGCCCGATAATGGAGATCTCACCCTGTTCTAGATCAGGGTGTTATGGATTACCAATGTTTTGAGCCGGGAAATCCGGCTTGCGTTTCTTAGGGTACCGTATCTCAAGTTGCTGTGGATCCATGAGCAGATCAAAGAGGATATACTTGTCAAGCTTCACCGCGGTGATTAAAACCTCGATGAGTCCTTCAAGGGCTTTGCTCCTCTGTCTTCTGCCTTGCAGCAAATCCGACAAAGCCTGATAATGTTCTTTGTCGATCTTTACCACCTTGCCCTGATTAGCCTTCTCGCCTAGTTTCATCTTAGTCTAGATTGCCTTTTTTTTGAGGAAAAAGCAACATCAACAACACGTTGCCATGATTTTTTATCTCGAACGTTAACGGTCTTTCCATTGCCGTTCACATGAACGACTCACAGACCGAGATCTTTCTTCCTCTGCTCAAAATCTTCTTTGGTGATTTCTCCCTTGGCATACCTTTTTCTGAGAATCTCAAGGGGCGTCTCATCGGTTGCGGTAGGTTTGTGCCATCCCAGCACCAGAAAGACGACCATGGCCACAATGATCAACAAGAATATCCACATGAACGGTCCTCCTGTCGTTCCATATTGACCGTACCCGTACATCATGGGCATATGCCGCCACCTCCCGTAATTGCCAGATCAGGCCATGTCGGTGTTTGCCTCCCGGAGCAAAAACATCCTTTTGAATAAAGCATCTTCACCTTCATGACAAGGGCCACAGAGCAGCCTCTCCAGGATTATCAAGGTGCTTGTCCATTACCTGGCCGCAAACCAAAGACTTACACCCGCTACTGCTTGCAAATCCTCAATACCGGAAATGCTTGCACGGCATATCTGCTTATTTCAGTAGGGTTGAATATCTGATTGTCAAGGGGGAAGGCTTTACCCTTGACCATCAGGTGATCCGAACATGATTTAAAAGGACATGATTGAAATTAATTGTTTACCGCATGAAGCATCGGTATCCGCGAGGTCAATCACCCTCTATGAAGAGCGGTCCAGTTCTTTTCTGACCGCCAAGCCGAGCCTTTCTATGATATAAGGTTTTCTGACGTACTCCCCTGCGCCGAGCGCCTGCGCCTTCTTGACGCGGTTCGTATCGGAAAAGCCGCTCACGATGATGGCCTTCTGCCCAGGATGGATCTCAAGAACGCGCCGGTAGGTCTCCAGTCCGTCCATGCCGGGATCCATGATCATATCCAGAATCATCAGGTCAGCCATATGATCCTTGAGGAAAGACAGCGCTTCCTCCCCGCTCGTAACGGTTTCCACCCGGTAACGAAGCCCTTTCAGCATTTCGGCCGCGAGTTCGCGCTGCTCTCCGACATCATCCACCACCAGAATGAATTCCCCATTGCCCATGTATTCGTGCAGGGATGGGGCAGCGGCCGCAAGCGCAGGCGTCTGTCGCGTAACGGGGAAATACAGGGTGAAGGTGCTGCCCCCGCCTTCCTCACTCTGTACGTTGATATAGCCATGATGGTCCTTCACCGTGCCCCAGACGACCGCCAGTCCCAAACCGGTTCCGCTGCGCCCCATGACCTTCTTGGTGTAAAAAGGTTCGAAGATGTGATTCAGATCGTCGGCCGCAATGCCCTGTCCCGTATCGGAAACGCTCAGCACGACATAATCACCTTCGCGGACCTCATCGTAACCCTGCAGGGGTTGGTCCAGATACTGATTGGCCGTTTTGATGGTCAAGAGGCCGCCATCGGGCATAGCCTCGCAGGCATTCGATACCAGATTGAACAGCGTCTTCAAGAGATGGACGGAAGAGCCCGAAATATTCAGCAGTTCAGGCTCAAGTTCGGTCATGACGCGCACGGATGCATGGTAGGACAACAGTCTTTCAAGCTCCGGCGAGTTCCGGAAATCTTCGGCGACCCTGCTGAGATTCAAAACATCTCGGCCGATGACACCCCTTCTTGCCAGGGTGAGAAGATCGAGCACGATCGCGGCCGCGCGTTCGCCCCCTTTCATGATATTCAAGAGGCGAGGCCTGATGGGATCGGCCTCGTCCACCCCCTTTAAGAGCAGCTCCGCATTACCGATCACCACGCCCAGCACATTATTGAGATCGTGGGCAACACCTCCCGCCAGGGTTCCCAGAGCTTCCATCTTCTCCGCGCGATTCAGGCGTTCCTCCAGCCTGCGTTTTTCCTCCTCGGTCTGTTTCCGATCCGTGATGTCGATCACCTGGATGGCGGTTTTGGTTTTACCCGATGAGTCGACATACACGGCGCTGCGCACCTCGCCGATGTGTCTTGAACCGTTTTTCTGTTGAAAGAAAAACTCATACTGGGAAGGGACATCCTCGCCCCGTTGACGGCGTTGGAAACGCTCGGATACCATTTGGACACTTTCCTGCGTGAGCGGAAACGTGAAGTTTCGACCGAGCATCTCCTGCTGCGAATATCCGGCAATACGGCAGAACTCATCATTCACATAGGTGTACCGCAAGGCATCATCGATAAGGGCGATGCCCACCAGCGACCGTTCGACCACGGACCGGAACTTCTCCTCGCTTTCCTTGAGCGCCTGCTGGGTCTCGATCTTATCCGTGATATCACGGATCATGGCGATAAAGCACGGCTCTCCTCCGATTGAGATAATACGCGCCGAAATCTCACCGATTTTTATCGATCCATCCTTGGAACGGAACCGGAATTTCTTTTCCTGTACGCCCCCCTTCATGCGCAGGAGATCCACCAGGCTGTCGCGCTCGGCGATATCGACCCACATGCCCAGTTCAGAGGCTGTCCTGCCGATGGCGTCTTCGCTGGTATAACCCATCTTGCGCACGAACTCATCGTTGACGTCGATATATACACCATCGCTCAGCCGGCTGATGATCAGGGTGTCGGGGCTCATCCTGAAGATGCGCGCAAACTTTTCCTCGCTTTCCCGCAAGCTTTCCTCCGCCCGCTTGCGCTCGCTGATATCGCGGCACACGTGCACGATACCGAACGGGTGGCCGTCGGCGCCGCGCAGGACGTCGCCATTGACCTCGAAGGGTATTTTCCTTCCGCCTTTGACAATCAGGTGATACTCCTGCGGCCCCAATCTTTTTTCCAGCATGAGCAGGGAATACTCAGCCGCCTTGTCCCGGTCTTCGGGGGCGATAAACATGATCATATTCTGACCAATCAGCTCATCCCGGCGGTAGCCGCTGATCCGGAGCGTATGGTCATTCACGAACAGGATTCTGCCCTCCAGATCGATATGGACAATGACATCCGGCATGGTGTTCACCAGACTCGTATACCGGTCCTCGCTCTCGCGCAGGGCCGCCAGCGCCCTGACCCGTTCGGCGTCAAGCCGGCGGCGTGACAGGAGCATGAGCACCAGTCCGATGGCCAACATGCTCAAGGTGACGATCACGGCCGTCATCGCCCATATCTGGTACCGGTATTGGTGGTAGAATGTGGTCGGTTGATTGATGACAAGGCTTTCCGGCGGCAGATCATCGATCTTAAGTCCGAAGCGCTTGAGAGCCGTGTAGTCGAAGGTCAGAACCGCAACCGGTTCTCTGATGATGGGTATCTCCTCGACGGACTCACCTCCCAGGATACGGGCGGCCATCGCGGCGGCCAGCTCGCCCTGGCGTTCACCTGATAACAGGCTGCCGCCTACCACCCCTCCGCTGAAACGCGTCTGGTCCATAGTGTAAACCGGCACCCGCGCATGCCCGGCAAACAGCGGCCCGGTGGCGGCCGAATCGAAGACCTTGCCCCGGCTGTCCGTATTGTACCCCATCAGCAGGACCGCCGCGGAGTCCGGCAGTTTGGCGAGCTCCTTCAGGACGTTTTCGACCGGCTCGGGAGGCAGGTAACGGAAGCTGAAGCGTTTCTCAAATGCAGGCCTGACGGCGTCGAGATTCTTGCGGGTCCCCAGACCGCTTTCGGTATAATCGTTCAGGACCACGATCTCTTTCACCCCTGGTTGAAGCCGGTCTATGGCCATCAGTGTGCCGGCCGGGTCCCATGTCTCGGTCACGCCGGTGACATTTCCCCGCCCCCGGATCACGTCCTCGGGTGAGCCGTTCAAGCCGCAGAACACGACCTGAGCCCGGGGAAAAAGCATGGGACGCACATCCAGGACCAGTTGCAGGGCGATATTGTCCGTGGTGATGACCACCGGATAGTCCATGCCCTCTGCCTTGGCCTTCAAGAGAGCTATGAACCGCGATCTGACCTCGTCATTCCCGAAACGCTTGGCGTCCATATATTCTACATGCAGCTCGTACGAGGGGGAAAGGGCGCCCAACTTCTTGCCGATCCCCTTCATGACGTTGTCGGTCCATGTGAATCCCGGGTGGTAGGAATGGATGATCAAAACCGAGACCGACCCGCGGTCGACTTGAACCGCCTGCGCATCCTGCAACCCGAGCAACACCACTGCAAGAGCAGTGAGGAGAACCATCCCAAGTCTTGATACCATGAAGAGTATATAAGGGGTAGGTACCGGCGTGTCAATGGAGCACGACCGGCACTCATGCGCGGGCACCAGTTGTCACTGATTCAGTACGCGGGGGAATGTTCAGCCTGCGATAAACTATGGCGCCTCGACGTTTTTCCAGGCCTCTTTATGCCGTCTATTCTTGACCCCAAAAGGATTGTCCACCATGGATCTGACCCATTCGGCAAATAGTATGCCGTCGGCTGAATTCTCCGTGTAGAACTTGTCCGACATCAGAATGGTATGATCGATGCCCGCTCCGATATAGTAACGGTAATTCTTTGCCATGGCAGCGGTTCCATGCGTGAACGCGAGCATCTGCATGTGCCAGAGATAGGCGACCTCGGCCAAGGGCAAACCGGCCCAAAGACACGGTTCCTGGATATAGGGCAGGCCGGTGACGGCATCCGTGAGTTGGAGGTTGTAGAACCAGGCCTGGGTTCCGTCATAGGCGGTTGTGTACTGGCCGAATTTCATGCGAGAATATTCGGCCGCAATGTTTGTATAAACATCCTGCATGGTAAGCTCGGGGGAATAAGTTCCCAGAATCCAGGCCGGGATCTGGATATTCCAGTTGAGTATGCCGTTTTCCGCAAAATCCAGTCCGACCACCCCATTGGCCGCATCCCCCAGGACATAGACCTTACTGGAGGGGAACGCCTCCCTGATGTAGGGATAGTTCATGATGGCCCCATACCCCCCCCGCGCTGCTGCCGGAAACGAATATTTCCTGAGGACCGGCGAAATTGTCTCGAATCCATTTCAGGACTACTTCGAAGTTTACAAACCCGCGGTGCTGAATCTTCCAGGATGGAGGTAGTCCGTTGGTTTCCGGATTGGCATAGACGTGATCAGACGCCCCCCAGAAAAGATCGCCCGTGCAGTATGGCAGGTACACAAAGTACCAGTTCTTGAAGGGGTTCCGTGGATCATCGGTGTCAAAGATGCCTTTCATGTAGGTCGGATTATTGAAATAGCCCGACAGGGTTTCCTGTTGTTGGGGATTATAGGTGTAGGCGGTTGTGCAGCCGTTCAAAACGCCTAGAAACAGGCACCCGGTCGAATCCCAACAGGCCCCGCCGCCCTGGAAGTAAACCACGAGCTTGTTCGTGTTCCCTTTCCTGGCAAAAAAGGTATATTTGTCGGAAGTACAGCCTGGGCAATTCGAGCAGGCGGGCTTCAAGCCCATATATTGGAAATTAGGATATACCACGGCCGGATCGATTTCATTCCACCCAGGCGAGAGTTTTGGCAGTAACGGTTTCGGGTTGCCTGCCATGACCGCGGAGCATATCCCAACAGTGATCATGATTACGGTCACGGACAGCATGTTTCTGTGATATCGTATGGCATCCTCCTGTAAGGACGGTATTTTTAATACGCACTACCGGCAATGCTTGTCATGGTCGTGGATTCGGCCCCTCACCTACGGCTTAACATCGGGCGAGGGGCCGGACTGGCGCATGGCGAAACGCATCGGCATAATCACCTCCCTCTCAGGCTCACGGCAAGACACTTGGGAAGATATTTCGCGATGCAATTCATGCTTAGAACCACAGGTGAAGCTTAAAACAGGATGTTTATGCTTCCTTTCAGCAGGTCTACGGGTAATAATAAAAGCACCGGGACCCATGTCAATGCTTTTGGTGATCCGGGGCTGGGCTTCAGTTCCGGCCATCGGGGTGCATGCTGATTTTGACGGCCCATACCACCCCAGCTTTCTTGAGTATTATCCTAGGCATCCGGTGGATAAATTACGACTTGACTCCGCCTGGCGTCAAAGAAGAATTGATTTTTTTTCTACTATACACTATCTTTTTGTAACTCTATCCTTGGGGGGATGCATGAAGACCATTGCATGGCTGGTGGGGATCATGGCGTTGTCAACGAGTGTATTGGCCGGAACTGAAATCAAGGTCTGTTTCTGCAAGGACATCGATATCGTATTCAAGCACGAAAATGCCCAGCTGCGATGTTCTGATACCAGCAAGGGTCTGGAAACCTTCAAGGAATTGTACGCCAATGGCTGGCGTCTGGTTGAAGCCACAAAATCGGGTGAGACTTCATTGTTATATTTCGAGCGCGATTCCGTTGAAACCACCCCTTCAACCGGTTCGAAAGGGGAAAGCCGTCCTTAGAAGCGGATCCCGGCTAAGAAAACCAGAACCTTACAGCGCTTCGTCCAATGTCCCGGGGCGCTTTTTTAGCGGTGAGGGCGCATAATCCAGGCTCCGATCGTCCGGCTGATCTCGTCATCGCAGAACACTTCTCTCAGCCATGTGTACCATGCATGAGTAAATCTATCCCTCCTCATAAAAAAAAATTGACCATAGATTTTAACTAAGATATATATAGATTATTAACTTAGATATATCTTAGTTGCAAGCTGGAGTTATGAGGGTGGGCTATGAAGTCTATCGTCTGGAGCCGTAATGGCAGACTTGACGGACGCATTCGCGGAATCTTTGCGGCTATGCACAGGCATGCATGATCTTCAAAACTCTTCAACCGCACGTTATTTACCGGATATTGCCGACGCCCTCGCTTTCGAAACAACATTTCAGGAGAAAGGAGAACGTATGTGAAGAGAAGCATGATGTTGACTGGCCCTTTTCTGGTTATGATGCTGTGCGCTATGCCGGTTTTGGCGGACGAACAGGGCAAGGTCGGTCCGTGGGTGAAGATCAACGAGAAGGACGGCATCATCGCCTATGCGCGCGATAACTCGCGCGTCCCGCTGAAGGAAGGCCTGTGCGTGGGAGTGATCAATTCATCGGCCGAGAACATCGAGAATATGATGCGCGACTGGGATGCCTACGTAAATGTACTCTTCATGGCGAAAGAGGCTCATCCGGCCACCACGCCCTTCTGCAAAGACGGCCCCGACACCTACTGCGCCTACCTCAGGCAGGGTGCTCCGTGGCCGGTTGAGGACCGCGACGGGTATGCCCCCCTGAATTTCTATGTAGATAAAGCGACCAAAGAAGTTTTGGTCAAGATCACCGTGACGGAAAACACCATGCCGCTCACCAAGGGTGTTACCCGTCTACCTTTCTGCGAGATGGAGTGGATGATCAAACCGATCGATGCCAACCATTGTCTGGTTATTTATCAGTTAATGTTGATCCCGGGCGGCGCCATCGAGAAACTGCCCAAGCCGGTCATCAACTGGTCCATGAAGCACTTCGGCATTCTTACTTTCGAAAACATCCGCAAGCTGGCGAAAAAGGACAAGTACAAGCATGCCAAGGGCTACATCACGCAGACGGAGTGGCCCGATGACCTGCGGTACTATATTGAAGGCATTCCTAAGCAATAGAGGGTCGGCATGCCAGGAGATTGCTCCGGGTCGGTGGCGGGACGGGTCAGGCTTGCCACCTATGGGACTCCGGATCCATGTCGAGGTCGTCAGGCAGCTATGGACATGCCGCGACCGGAATAACGTCGGAAGCAATTTTATACGATGAGGAGGTCAAAGCAAATGGGTAAAATGAAAGCCCGCAGCTCTGAAAAGAACGGCTATGATTATGACGTGATCGTGATCGGGACCGGCATGGGCGGCTCGGCCGCCGGGGCCATAAGCGCCCTGAACGGGCTCAAGACCCTGATCCTGGAAAAGAACCCGACCCCGGGCGGGGCCTGCTCGTATTACCGCAAGGAAGGCTTCCACGTGGATACCGGCACCCATCTCTTCATCCGCGGCAATAAGGGCCCCTTCGGCGTGTACACGCGCCGCTTGGGGCTGGGAGAGCCCTTGCGGTTCCTGCATACCGACCCCATTACCCACCTGCGCGGTTTCAACATCGATCTGGCCTTCCCGGCCAGCTGGTTTAAAGCGCCACCGGCCTTGCTGCAGTTCGTATATCAGGCTGACATCCCCCTCACCGAATATCCCTCCATCATGCGCATGTTCTTCGATATCATGACCATGAAGCCGGCCAAGATCGATGAACTGAACTCCGTCTCCATTGAACAGTTCATCCAGCGCTATACGAAGAACCCCCAGGTGATGATGCTGGTCGGTTACCTCATGGGGCTGTATTTCATCCTGCCGGCCTGGGAGGCCTCGGCCGGTGAGTCGATCTGGAACATCCAGCACATGATCAGGGATCTGAACCTTGGCTATCCCAAGGGCGGCTGCGTGGCTATCCCCGAAGCCTTCCTCAAGGGCGCCCGCAACCATGGGGCAGAGCTGCGACTGAATGCCGGGGTCAATCGCATTGTAGTGGAAAAGGGACGCGCCCAGGGCGTGGAGCTGCAAAACGGCGAGAAGATCAGCGCCCGCGCCGTCATCAGCACCTCGTCCGTAAAGGACACGGTGCTTAAGCTGACCGGCGAGGAATTCTTCCCCGAGGCCTTCGTTACGAGGGTTCGTTCGACCAAACCGTCATTGACCGCCACCCAGGCCAAGATCGGAGTGAGGAAGAAACTGGTCAAAGGCGGGTCGCTCGTGGGGGCCTGGCCCATCAAGATGAGTAAACACGCTGATCAGGATGAATTGAAAAAGAACTACAAGGTGCTCGAAACCGGCAGGATCGGAAAACTGGTCCCGGTCTACGTTCCCGTGCCCAGCAACTACGATCCCGACCTGGCGCCCGAGGGCCAGCAAATCCTCACGGTCGTGGCCGTGGCTCCCACCCTGGAGACGACATTCGTGGACTCCGAAGAGGTCTGGATGGATCGCATGATGGACGCCATTCACAACCTCGTGCCGGGGCTGAAAGAAAATACCATCTTCTGCGACAAGTGGTCGGTCACTACCCTGGCCACCTGGATCGGCAAGGACAGTGGATCGGCCATTACCACCGGACAGGTCACGGACCAGGTCGGCCTCATGAGGCTGCCGCACGAAACGCCCGTGGCCGGTCTCTATATGGCCGGGGACTGCGCCGGCCCGGCGCGCGGGGTCGGCACCGAGCTGGCCTGCCAAAGCGGCATGGACTGCGCCGATCTCGTCGCCCGCAATCTCACGCTCGGCATCCTGAGCTAGCGTCAGGCCCGTGATAAGAGGCTGAGGACCGCATTGAAGGCACGGAACAAAAATAGCTCGGATCAATACAATGATCCATGGAGGATTATGCCATGAAGGTAGCAGTTGTTGGAGCAGGCGCGGCCGGTCTGGCCGCCACCCATACGCTCAAGAAGGCCGGGGTCGATGTGACGCTGTTCGAAGCGACCCCGTATGCCGGCGGCCGTACGCGGTGTTATACCAAGGAAGGCTTTATCCTCGATGTCGGCGCCCAGTTTACGGGCGCGGTCTGCGAGACCCAGCTCGGTTTTGCCAAGGAGTTCGGCTTTATCGACGAGGTCGTAAAGTTCCCCATGGAAGCAGGTTTCTGGCGCAATGGAAAAATTCATGCCCTGCCGCCGTCTAATCTGCAGGGTCTCGTCAAGCATTTCGACCGCTTGTTGAAGTTCCGCGGCATACCGCTCAAGGCCAATATCCAGATGGCGAAGGTCTTCTTCCAGATGTTCAAGCGCATGATTGCCATTGATACCACCTCCATGAATCCGGATGGTCTGATGGATCTGGGCGATACCTCGGTGGCTGAATTCACGATGAAGTACGGCGGCAAAGAGGCACTCGAGTGGGGCATGCGGCCCGCCACGGGCGCCATGACCATCGGCGAGGCCGAGGATGTCGCCATCACGCATCTGATCGCCTTGATGGGGCTCTATAAAGGCATCTATCTTATGAAGCGTGGCATGGGCTCGATCGTGGAGGCGCTCTACCTGGCCAATAAAAACCACGTCAAGCTCTCCACCCCGGTCAAGGAAATCGCGATTGAGAACGGACAGGTAAAAGGCGTTATGAGTTCCGAAGGCTTCATGCCCGCGGATCATGTCATCTGCGCGACCACCGCCTCAATGGCGCGCAAGCTCATGCCGAACCTGCCCTACTCCATCGGCCGGGCCCTGGAGAAGGTGCGCTACTCTTCCACGGTCCATGTCATGGTCGGCATGCCGGAGCGGATCCTGCCCGGAAACATGTATGCCATGACCATTCCGACCGAGGCCAAGAGCTTCCTGATCGCCCTGAACGACGGCAGCGGCAAGTCGGAACGGATGGCGCCTCCAGGGACCGGACTCGGCCACCTGTGCACCTTCGGCACCAGGGCGCCTGAGCTCATGAACATGCCGGATGACGAGGTTGTGGATCGGGTCATCAAGGAGGCTCGGCGCATGGGCGGCAACTTCCGCGCCAAGCCCATCGTGGCGGATGTCATCCGCTGGGATGAGGCCATCTGTCTTGAGGCCCCGGGACAGTTCCCGGCCATGTACTGCATGCGCCGCACAGCCAGGGACGATGTGCGCGGCCTGCACCTGGCCGGCGAGTACAACTATCTGGTATCGTGCGTCGAAGGCGCCATGCGCAGTGGCGTTGATGCGTCGCAGGAGATCCTCGCCCAGAAACCCTGAAGAAAGGCCAGTACCTCTTTAACCGTCAGGGATTCCTCAGGGGATTCCTGGCGGCATGCTTTCCGGATAAAGACGCGGGAGGGAAGGACCAAACCCATGCAACAGCCCCTCGGCTTGTGAACGAATACCAGCTTTCAATAAGCCCCGGATAAAGGCCCTGACAATGCCGCGGGCGCATGTCCGACAGCATTTCTTCCAATGCAACGGTCTGTTTGCCGGGCTTTTGTGATCACTTGATGCTGATCCTGGAACCGCTCGCCTACGTGATGCGATATTCAGCTTCGCAGACATACGACCCTGCAATCTCGATCTATGCGCTGACCTTTCTCTGCAACGGATCGTTCAAGGACATGCCGATTTCATCGGCCAGTCTGCCGACGTCAGGATCAGCCAAATCAGTGGCCCTGCCACTTTTTTGAGGATGCTATGCATCAGTGCCATGATGCATGCAAAACAGGGCGCTTCGTCAAGAAAGACATCTTTGATAGACTCCTTGCATTTTCCTCATAGGGCATTTAGTATTGAATCATCGGTCAGCTTAAAAAAGGCTGATACAATGTGATAACGAGGAGGTAATGAACGTGCGTGAAAAGACAGTCAAGCTTGGGGAGAAGCAGTATCAGATACTTACCGAGATGCTGCAAGGAACACGGCAACGGGCTCAGGTTATAGAGGGATTGATTGAAATCCTTGCCAGATGTTTTCATGAAGATAAATATCTGATCTACGACGTAATGCATGACCCATCAACACTGATGCTCAAGAGAAAGAAGGGATAGGCACCTATGGGAGGCATGGAAGCCCATGCCTCCTGTTCCATTGATCCGGTGTTCAGTAATGTCCAGGTGTTTCCCCCAGCCCTTACTAGTCCATACAACCAGATACCCAACAGATCGAATACTAATACAACTCTGGTCAAATTTACCCAGCATATCGGATTAGTTAAGGGTGTCTTTTTTTTATCCGGTCCGCAGAAGATCCCGGGAACATCCCATCATGCTATCCATACAGACATTCGGCTCTCAGAGATTCGACATGATCTCGTGAATCATCCGACTAGCGAGGGCTCTCACCAAGTACCCCCGTGGCCCAGGCAAGGTTTGTCTGAGCAACCAGGTAGTCGCGCCGGGCACTGCTCAGGCTGCCTCGGGCCTGATTCAGATTCAGCTCGGCGTCTTCGACCTCCAGCCGGATCTTCACCCCCAGCTCGTAGCCCTGCTGCGCCATGGCGCGCAGCCGCTCGGCCTGGTTCACCGTGCCGGAAAGTGCCTTAAGGACTTCGCCTGCCTCCTTCAGGCCGTTCACCGACTGCCTGATCTGAAGAACAACCGCCTCCTTCTGCTTTTTTTCCTCAAGCGCCAGGCTCTTCAACTCGCTTCTTGCCTGGGCGGTTTGGCTGCGTGACTTGAGTCCGTCAAACAGAGGCCAGGTGAGGTTCAGGCCCACGGTCCAGAGACCGCCGCGGGAGTCGATGCGTTCCCTGTCGGATGCATCAGCGACGCCGGTCCACACATCCGTTCGCGATCCCTGCCAGCCGTAGCTGCCGGTGAGATCGAGCCTCGGTTTGTCCAGGGCATCGACGATCCTGATATATTCGCCCGACATGGCGATCCTGTGCCGCAAATCTCTCAGATCAGGCCGGTTCTCCAGGGCCGTCGCATAGCTTTGTTCAAAGGCCGGCGATGCGATCTCAATGACCTCGAGGCTGCCGCGGACATCGATGTCCTCACCTTCGAAGCCGAGCAGGAATCTGAGCCTGTCCAGGGTTACCCTGATGAGGTTTTCGGCCCTGATGACCACGGGCCGCTCGTTCTCCAACGAAACGCTTGCGGCAAGCACGTCATAATCCGTGGCGACTCCGGCCCGGTAGCGCTCCTGCACCTCATCCAGGCGGCGCTGCTTCTGCGTCAGGCTCTCCCTGGCGATGTTCAGGAGTTCCTTGGCCAGGAGAACATCCAGGAAGGCTTCCGTCACATCCCTTCTAGCCGCCTGCCGCGCGAGGCGAACCCCTTCCGAGCCTGACTGCATGCCGATACGGGCGGCACGGATCGCCGCACCGACCTGGCCCCAGGAAAAGAGCGTCTGGGACAGGCCGATCTGAGCGCCGTAGGCCGTCTGCCGCCCTACCAGGGACGGATCGAGCGCGAGCTGGCTTTTGTCACGACTCCTTTGAGCCGTGCCGGCCGCGGTTATCTGAGGCAAGGCAGCCGCACGCTCTTCCATATATTTCCCGTTTGCCCATTCCAGATATTCACGGGCCTTGAGCACGTCATAGTTGCGCTCGTCCGCGATCTTCAAGGCCTCGGCGAGGCTCAGCACCCGTGCCTCTCCAGCGTACACATCCATAAAAGGCGCGATTGAACACAGCGCCACCATAATCATCATGCAATACCTGCGATGCCGTATGTTCATGGAACCTATTCTCCTTTTATTGGCCGAGCCGCCACTTCACTCTTCCGTTTGAGATCATCCAGCAGGGTGTACACGACCGGGACCACCACCAGAGTAAGGGCCGTGGAAGTCAGGAGCCCGCCGATGACCGCCCGGGCCATGGGCGCGCGCAAGCCTGCGCCGGCGCCGATGGCAAAGGCCAGGGGGAGCATGCCCGCGATCATGGCGGATGTCGTCATCATGATGGGCCGGAACCGGGTACGACCGGCGGTGATCAGGGCTTCGCGACGATCCATGCCTTTAGCGCGCAGGTTCTTGGCGCAGTCGATGAGCAGGATGGCGTTCTTGGTAACCAGGCCCATGAGCAGGATCAGCCCGATGAGGGACATGATGTTGATCGTGTCCCCGGTGATCAGGAGCATGCCTGCCATGCCCACAATGGCCAGCGGCAGGGAGAACATGATGCTCAAGGGGTCGATGAACGACTCGAACTGCGCGGCCAGGATCAGGTATACAAAGAGCACGGCCAGGATCAGGGACTCGATCAAGTATCCGAAGGTTTCCTCCATAAACTCGGTCTCGCCGGTGAACACGACACTGTAGCCGGGCGCCATGCCGATCTTCTGCGCCGCCTCGTTCACCTTTTCCACGGCCGCGCTCAGGGCCAGGCCTTCAAGGTTCGCGCCGATGGTGGCCTGCCGGGTAAGGTCCTCGCGGTTGATCTCCGAGGGCATCGTGCGGATCTCGTGCGATACCAGGTCCGCCAGGGGGATGAGGGCCGCCTGCGCCTCGCCCCGACTAACCGGGATGTTCAGATTCTCCACCTGGCTGACTTCAGCCCTCATTGCCTCGGGGAGCCTGACCCGCACATCCACGGCGTCCCCATCCTCGTCCTCAAAGGTCGTGGCTGCCTGCCCCCCCACGAGCGGGTCCAGGACGCCCGCGATATCGCCGGAGGTGATGCCCGCGGCCAGAGCCCGCTCCCGGTCGACCAGTAGCCGGTACTCGGGGGTGTCGCGGTCCATCGACACCTCGATGTCGACAATCCCGGGGATAAGCGCCACCGCATCCCTGAGCTGTGCGGAATATTGCTTGAGCAGGTCGATATCCGAGCCGCGGATGTTGACCTGCAGCGTCTTGCCCCCTTCATTGGTCCCGGCTACATCCTCGAGGGAAAAGCTGATGCCCGGAATCCGCTGAAGGCGGGCGCGCATATCCTGTTGTATCTCGGCCTGTTGCCTGCTGCGCAAGGAACGGTCCTTGAGCTTGACATAGATGGTGCCGTTCTGGACCATGCCCATGTCGCCCGCGCCGATGCTGGAATAGGTGCGCTCGATCTCGGGGATATCCCGGATCGAGGCGAGCATGGCTTTAAGCCGGCCGCTGCTCTCGGCGAGCGCCGCGTCGGGAGAGGTCTTGAATGCTATCTGGAACTCGCCCTTATCATATACCGGCATGAACGAGGCATCCAGGATGGCAAGCACGCCTATGCCGGCCACGAAGGCCGCCAGCGTGATGGCTGCCACGGTTTTCCGGTGATCAAGGGCCCAGCCGATGAGGTTCTGGTAGTTGGCAGCCGCGCGCTCGAACCATAGGTTGAATCGTTCCAGGATCCTGGCCGCGCCGCGCCGGTTGCCCCGGCTCCCGATCGCAGGGTCGGGCCAGCGCGACGAGAGCATGGGGTCCAGCGAGAAGGAAACGAAGAGCGAGACCAGAACCGCGAAGGCCACCGTGAGACCGAAATGGAAGAAGAACCGGCCGATGATGCCCTTCATGAACGCCACCGGGATGAACACGGCGATGATGGACAGGGTCGTGGCCAGAACCGCGGGTCCGATCTCGTTCGTCCCTTGTCTGGCGGCCTCGAAGTGGCCCATGCCCATCTCCATGTGGCGCACGATGTTCTCCCGCACCACGATGGCGTCGTCGATGAGGAACCCGATGGAAAGCGACAGGGCCATGAGCGTGAGCATGTTGAGGGTCATGCCGAGGAAGTACATGGCGATGAAGGACGAGATCACGGATATGGGCAGCGCCAGCCCGGTGATCACGGTGGAGCGCCATGAATTGATGAAGCAGAACACGATGGCGATGGTGAGCAGGGCGCCGAGGACCAGCGAGGTCCGTACATCCTCCACCGAGGCCCGGGTCTCGACCGAGCCGTCGCGCACCATGGACAGTACCGTACCTTCCGGCAGAACGGGTTTCAGCTTTTCCACGGCCTTTTTCACGTCCTCGACCAAGGCCACCTCGTTGGCGCCGGTCTGGCGGATGATATCGAAAACCACGGCGGGTCGGCCATTCACGAGCCCGAGCGTGCGCGGCTCCTCCACCCCGTCAATCACCTGGGCCACCTCGGAGAGTCTGATGGGCCTTCCCGTCCTCTGGGCGATGATGAGCCCTCCGATCCGGCCGGCATCCTCCGGCTTGCCCGCGATGCGTAAGGCGTACTCCTTGCCCTTGTGGGTGAGCCGCCCCAGGGGCATGTCAATGTTCTCGGCCTTGAGGCCCCGGATGACCTCATCGATCCCGAGCCCGAGGGCTTCGAGCCGGGCCGGGTCGACAACCACGCCTATCTCCCGTTTGCTCCCCCCCACGATGTTCACCTTGCCCACGCCGGGGATGGTCTCCAGGCCGCGCTTGATCTTCTTCTCCGCCAGCGCGGTCAGCCCGCGGGCATCTATCGTGTCCGAGGTGAGCGCCAGCGACACGACCGGAAGGGCCGCCATGTCGTGCTTTAAGATGATCGGCTCCTCCACGCCTTCGGGAAACTGGTCGCCAACGCCGCTGACCTTGACCCGCACCTCCTGGGCCGCGTCGTTGAGCTTTTCTTCCAGCCGGAACTCGGCCATGACGAGCGAGACTCCTTCGCGCGAGTAGGACACGATGTGCTTGACGCCCGCGATACCATTGATCTGTTCCTCGATCCTTTTCGATACCTCCCGCTCGACGGTCTCGGGCGAGGCGCCGGGATACCTGGTTTCCACGAACACGACCGGGACCTCGATATTGGGGTAGAGCTCGATGGAGAGCCTGCGGTAGGAAAAGATGCCCAGGGCCAGCAGTGCGCACATCAGCACCACCACGAGGGTGGGCCTCCTGATGGATTGGTCCGATATAACCACGGCTCATTTCCTCCCTTGGTTTTTCACGGTGATGAGACTGCCTTCCCTGACGTTGAACCCGCCGCGCGTGATGACGGCCTGCCCGGGGGAAAGCCCTGCCACAATCTCTACCAGGTCCCCCTGCACCGTACCGGTTAAGACCTCGCACCGGCGGGCCTTGTCGCTCTCGGCAACGAACACGCGTGCCCGGCGGGTTTTCACATCCCATCCGGACAGTGCGGTCTTCGGCACCTGGAGCACACCCGCGCGCTTCGCGGTGACGATCCTGCCCCGGACGAACATCCCGGGCTTGAGGAGCGGGTCGCTCACCTCGGCCGTGATCTTCACGGCGCGGTCCGCTTCGCTCACCACGGGATTGATGAACATCACTTTTCCGCAAAAAGTCCTTGCCGGCAGGGCATCGGTGATGAACTCAATGGGTTGACCGATGGCAAGCGCGGCGGATTCGGTTGACGGAACGGACACGGTCATATTGAGCGTGCGCGTGTCGACAATATGGAAAAGAGGGGTACCCAGGCCGGATTCGGCCACCAGGTCCCCGGGGTTCACGGACCTGAGCGATACGGTCCCGTCCATGGGTGCCGTGATCAGGCACTTGGCTCGGCGGGTTTTAGCCAGGGAGAGCTCCTCCTGGGCATAGCGGATCTGGGCGAGTGCCGCGTCCTCGGCCGCCCGGGCGCCGTCGCATGCGGTTCCTGCATCGTCGAGGGTCTGCTGCGTCACCAGGCCCGCTTGCTTGAGCCTGTTCATCCGCTCGAGCTCCCGCTCGGCCCGCGAACCGGAAACCCTGGCCTGGAGTAAGGCTGCTCTGGCGGATTGGAGCGAGGCATCGGCCTTCTTCAGCAAGGCCTGATAATCGCGATCGTCGATCCGCGCCAGGGGTGTGCCCTTGCCGACCTTGACCCACTCCGATACGTACACCTCGCGCACCAGCCCCGAGACCTCGGACTTTACATCTGTCTCGAACTTTGGGCTAAGGCCGCCGGTTATGGGGATCTCCTCGATCATTTCGCCTTGAAAAACCGCAGCCGTCTCGACGGCGACGGGATGGACGCTGCCTTTGCCGTTTGCCTCACTGGCATCGCCTTTTCCGGAACAGGCGGCCGCCAAGATGAGAAGAGCAGCGAGCATGGCCGGGATAAACATTTTCTTCATAGCCGTATCCTTCCAGAACCTTGTTTTGCACAAAGGAATACCAATGAAATGTTAGAAGAGTTTTGCGAGGATGTAAAAAATCGTAAAAAAGGGATATTACGCGGATTTGCCCAAGGGCAGGGTCAGCTCGATGGACAGGCCTTGCTCCCACGGGAAGGCCTTCAGGGCACCTTTGTGCCTCTCGACGATCTTCTTCGTAATGGCCAGGCCGAGCCCGGTTCCTTTGGCCGAGGCGTTCCCGGCCCGGAAGAACGGTTCGAAGATCCGGCCGACGTCCGCCGCGTTCATCGCCGGGCAGGTGTTCCTGACCGTGAGGCGGGCCTGCCCTTCCGCCTTCCCCATGTCGATGGCGATTTCCCCGCCCTCCGGGGTGTATTTCACGGCATTGTCCATGATATTGCCCAAGGCCGTGAGGATCTCGTCCGGGCGGCCATCCACCATCAGGCGCTCAGGGGCCGGGCGCAATGTCATACGGATACCCTTGTGCTCAAGGCTGGGGGCATAATGCTCCAGAATATGACTGACGAGGTCCTCAAGGCCAATTTCTTCTCGGGACGCAGGCTCGAGGATATCAAGCTTCGATAGGGTGAGAAACTGGCCGATGAGTCCGTCCATCTCGCCGATCTCCTCCCGGATGGAGGCGAGATAGTATTCGGCCTTGGCGGGGTCGCCGAGATTTTCCTGGAGCAGCTCCTCGGCGATGCGGATGCGGGCCAGGGGAGACCTGAGCTCGTGCGAGATGTTGGCCGTGAGTTCCCGGTTGGTCTTGATCATGTCCTCGATGATCCCCGCCATATGGTTGAAGGCCCCTGCCAGTTCCCCGATCTCGTCCCGGCTCGCGATCTCGGCCCTGTGGGAAAGGTCTCCGCCCGCGATTTCAAGGGCGGTATGCCGCAGCTCCCGCAACGGCTCGCTGATGGAGCGGTAGATGAGCAGGATGAGCAGGGCGATAATAATCCCGATACCGGAAAGCCCAAGGGCGAAGGGGATGGTGAGCTGGTGCTGCTTTTCCGCCATGAGCACGGACACGGTCGCCGTGCCGCCGTCTTGCAGGCGTACGGGGAACGCAAGGAAGAAGCTGACCGGGCCTCCCGGCGGTTCGTGGTGAAGGAACCCGTTATGATCGACGATATCCGCCTCAGCTATGGCGGGAGGCATACCGTCGAAAGATTTCAGGAGGACTCTCCCGTCCGGGGATGCGATCCAGATGCGCGCATCATAGATCCGGCCCGTTTTTTCGATCAGCTGTTTGAGAGGCTCGTTTTTCGTTATGTCGGCAGGGCCCGACTGGATCCTGTTTTCCATCAGCTCGGTCAAGGTGGTCTTGTTTGCCTCAATGGTTTTCTGCAGGACCTGGAAAAAATCATCGATCACCACCTCGTGGAAAAGGGCAAAGATCATGAGCTCGGTGGCGACCAGGATGGCGAGGAACGAGAGGAAGAACTTGAGATAGAGCTTGCCGGTTCTCATGACCTGTCCACGAACATATAGCCCGAACCCCAGTGGGTCCTAATCCAGTCGCGGCTGCCGGTCAATGACTCCAGCTTGGCCCTGAGGCGGCTGATATGCACATCGATGCTGCGGTCGAACGCCATGAAGTCCCGGCCCCGGGCCAGGTTCATGAGCGAGTCCCGGCTCATGACGGTGTTGCACCTGGCCATCATGGCTTCCAGGAGCTTGAACTCCGCGGTGGAGAGCTCGCACTGCCGATCCCGGTACTGCAGCGTCTGCTGCAGGAGGTCCAGGCACAGATCGCCAACCTGGATGACATCCTTGCCCTGTGCTGTCTTTGGAGCCGATGTATCGGGCTCGACCCTGCGCAGGACGGCCTTCATCCGGGCCAGCAGTTCCCTCGGGTTGAATGGCTTGGCGATATAGTCGTCCGCGCCGAGTTCGAGGCCCACAATCCGGTCGGTATCCTCGCCCCGGGCGGTCAGCATGATCACCGGGACGGTCGAGCAGCCGCGGATCTCCCTGAGCACATCGAGCCCGTCCTTGCCGGGAAGCATGATGTCGAGGATGATGATATCCGGCTGCTCTGCCATAATGCCTTTCATGATCTCCATGCCGTCCATGAGCGAGCTCACCGCGTAGCCGTATCCCTCAAGGTATGTCTTGAGGAGTCCCTGGAGCTTTGCATCGTCATCCACGATGAGTGCCTTATTCTTCATGACCATAGGCAAGATTCCCCGGCAACAGAATTTACATAGTTTTTCATCTCTTAACATTTTTTTGCATTCTCTCAAAAACCCTTTTTGGGAAGGTTCCGCTCAACGCACACAAGGACAGAGACAATGCACCGGGAAATGATGAGAACGTGCGCCCCTATTCAAGACGCAGAATTACTCATCACATAAGCTACGCATGATTTCTGAGCCGACCCTTTAAAGCAGATTCGAAGCGATGATGCCTTCTTTCATTAAACCGAGGGATTGAGGATCAGCACCGTATCCCAGCAGCGGCAAACACCTTGCTGCAGCGCTCTAAAACCGTGCGTTCAGAAAAAGAGGTCATGGCCTTATCGGTTGCATAGGGGTCATCCGCCCCGACCTTCGTGCTTTTTTCATGCCAGAGCGGGTTGTAGGAAAGCAGAGAGGCCTCCTTGATGCCCTGCCCTTTCAGAAACCGGGCGATTGCCATGATATTCTCCGGCGTATCGGTGATGCCGGGGATCAGCGGCGTGCGCGGAAGCAGGGGCTTGCCGTCTTTGCGGGAGGCTTCCACCAGGTGCTTGAAATTATCCAGTATGCGCCCGTTGGTCCGTCCGCAGTAGGCCTTGTGGGCCGCGCTGTCCATGAGCTTGATGTCGAAATAAATCACATCGATATGGGGGTAAAGCAGGTCCATGAAGGTGTCCGGGTCAAAATGTCCGCAGGTTTCCAGGAGCGTGTGGATGCACTGCTCCTGAAGCGCCGTGAGAAACTCGGAGGTGAACCGAGGGTATAGGGTCGGCTCTCCTCCGGAAAGGGTGACCCCGCCGCCTGACGTGTCGTAAAAGGGCTTGTCAGGTAGTACTTTTTTCAGGATTTCAGACACGAACCCGGGTTTTCCGACCCGGTCCAATGCCCCGGACGGACAGATATCCACACAGGCAAAGCACAGGTCGCATTTTTCGCGGTCGATGTAGAACCTGCTGTCCGGGGAGAGCGCGTTCTGGGGGCATATGTCCCGGCAGGCCCCGCAGCCTATGCACACACGAGCATCAAAAGCGATCTCGGGCGACGTTTTCTTGCTTTCCGGGTTGTGGCACCAGACACAGTCAAGCGGGCAGCCCTTGAAGAAAATGACGCTGCGTATCCCCGGTCCGTCATCGAGGCTGTTCCCCTTGATGTCGATGATAAGTGGCGCTTTTCCGCCGTCATTATGCATGTGCGTCCTTGCCTCTCGTAATCCGGATACCCTGGAGCGCCCTTTCACATGCCGAATTCGGCCCGCTCGATCAGCTCGATCTGCATCTCCCTGTTGAGCGTCACGAAGTAGGCGTTGTACCCGGATATGCGCACCAGCAGGTTCTGGTAATTCTCGGGATGCGCCATGGCGTCCTTCAGTGTCTTGGACGAAACGACGTTGAGCTGCATCTGCATGCCGCCCAAGCCGGTGTAGGCCTTTGCGTACGCGTAGATATGGTCAACGGCCTTGCCGTGGGAATCATGCGCCGAAGGCACCACCTTCACGTTGAACGCGATGTTGTTGTTCATGTTTTTAGGATCAAGCCCGGCGACGTCGCGGATGTTGTCCAGGATGTTTTTCGACGCATGGGCCTCAGGCGTCAGTCCCGGCGTAAAAGCCTTGCCGGCCCGGCGGCCCGAAGGCAGCGCCCCGGTCAAGGTGCCGAAGGCCACATGGTTGGACATGGACCAGAAACCGGCCGTATACGGCCCGCCGCGATAGTTCGTATGTTCTCTGAAGGTATCGTGGGCAAGCTTGGTGATCCGGTTGGCCGTTGCCAGGGCCTCTTTGTCTCCGGAACCGAAGAGCGGGACCTTGTTTTTAATCATGGCCAGCAGAGCCGGGCTGTTTTTGAAGTCGGTATTGACCGCGTCCAGGAGTTCGCCGAAAGAAACCATCTTCTTTTCGAACACGAGTTTCTTGATCACCATCAGGGAGTCGGTGATATCGGCCAGGCCGATGCAGGCCGTGCCGGAAGAATTGTACAGCGCACCGCCCTTGGTGACGTCCCTGCCGCTGGCAAGCGGGCCTTCCATCAAGGCGGATATGAACGGGGTCGGGCGGATGGCCTGATGGGCCTCGCCCAGGAAGTTGTTGTACTCGCAGGTCAGGTCGGCCAGAAAGCACAGCTGCCGTTCAAACGCGCCGAAGAATGATTCAAAGTCCTGGAAGGCACCTGTCATGATATCGCCGGTCCTGGGGCCCAGGTCCCAGCGCATCAGCGGGTGCCGCCCATTGTACAGGGCCATTTCAAGCGCGGCCACCATGTTGAACATCATGCAGTTGGTATGGCCGATATGGCGGCCTGAAAGCGTGGGTTCCACGCAGCCGGTCGCGGACCAGTCCCTTAGATGTTCGGCGGGATAGTTGAACTCGGCCAGAGAATCCATGACGACCTCGTCGTTGTGGATCGAAGGCGTGGCGGTAGTGTTCAGATTGACTTCGCAGAGCCGCTTCAGATACGTGTCGCTGTTCTTTGCGCGGTGGTAGCGGGCATTGACATTGGGGTCCCGGATGGAAAGCATTTCCGTGACCTTCAAGAAGATATAGGTCATGTCATTGACCGCGTCGTCACCCTCCGGGGTCAGGCCGCCTAAGGTAATGGCCTGGTCGGATGAGCTGCCCCCGAACAGGTAGTTGCCGATGTCCGGAATCAGTGGCAGATGGTCGGTGCAGCGCATATAAAAGCAGCCGATGAGCTCCAGCGCGTGTCTGACGTATTGCTCGCGCGCGGCATGGTCCGCGAGCCTGTCCATATCGGCCGCAAAGTACGGCTGGAGCCATTGATCCAGGCGTCCGAGCGAGAAGCCCGCATTGGTGTTCTCCATGTGCACGCCGACCCACATGATCCACATGGCGTTCACGGCGTCGTCCAGGCTGACGCACGGGTTGTAGGGAACACGCCGGCAGATGTCGGAAAGGTGGGTCAGCTCGTCTTTGCGGGCAGGGTCGGTTTCGAGGGCGGCCAGCCGCCCGGCCTCGATCGAAAGATTGTGCGCGTAGGCTTCGATCCCGTCCAGACAGATTTTCATGGCATCCAGCGTATCGCGTTTTTGTTTGTCTTTTGCGGGGGTGACGCCGATCTCGTTGTCTATCACGGTCTTGATGCCTTTGGTCCCGAGCTTTAAAATTTTCGGGTAATTGATAATGGTGTGCGATAGGGCCACGGTCTTCCAGAGAAAGCAGGCCGCGAAGCGTTCATCCAGTTTCTGGCAGGTCGGATAGCCTTTATTGTCCCTTACCCATTCGCGGAAGTTCCGTTTCAGCCAGAAAGGAAACACCGCGCCATGCAGGACGCGCACGGTTTCCGGGTCCACATCATAGGGATTGAGCGGGCGATACGGAGCGGTGGCCAATTCACCCCACATCATGGTGCCATGGGCGTCGGGGTAGAGTACCACGCCGATCTGCTTGGTCGTGGTGGTGCCCGCGATCAGATCGTTCGTCCTGATAATCGGCTTTCGGTTTTCCATTAGATACTTGAAGGCCTGCGCCTGACGGAGCTCGGCTACCATGGGAAAACCGCTTGTATCCGTTTCAAAGCCGTTGGCCTTGTACCAGCGCGTGAGCAGCTCCGGCCGTTCATGGCACAAGGCCGGGCGGGTCTTCAAATGGATGTCCAGGAAATCCTTTAAGCGGGGGAAATCATTCAAGCCATAGTCCGCAAGATACGGATCGCTTAAATAGCGTACGCCGGGATCGACGGCCTCCGCCTTGAGCTGTGGCAAAATTCGGGAATTGATGCTCTTCTCGGAGGCCTTGTCCACATCATAATCCCGGTTTTCTTTGCGGGCCTCTTTCTTCAATTTTGCTATCTGCACGGGTTTCAGCAGCAGCGAGAGGTAAAAGTTCATCAGCTGCAGGTATCCAAGATTGCCGCGCGTGACCATTCTGTTTTCCATCAGAGCGGCCATCAGCTTGTTGGGAGGTTGCACGGCCGCTTCCTTTAAAGCGTTTTCATCCGCGAATATCAGCAGGGCGTCCAGTTTCTGAGGAAATTCTTTCAACACCCGGACACTACCCTGATGAAAGCAGATAGCCTGCTCGACGCTCCCGTTTTCGGTCTTGATGCCGAAGGTAAAGTCGAGGGGGCCGTCATCGGATCTCAAGTATCGCCTCAACCCCGGACGCAGGTTGAAGTTCAGCGCAAAGAAGTTGAGGAAAAGACGGGCAAGGGTGTCGGCAAGGCCTTTCCTGGTACCGGACATGGTTTCCTGCATGGCATACCTCCTGAGGGTCAGTCCCTACTATGGTTAAAAATCGTATTTCATGCAAGAACCATCGCTCGGCTATCCCTCCTTATCCCCTTCATCGCCCCCCTTGATCATGCACCGTCCACATGTCTTCGTCCGTAAAGCATCGCTCGCTCTCATCCGGGTGCATGGCATCCTTGTCGAGGTGGCGGCGGTCATAGGGCTGATTGAGGACCTCATCATAGTATTCATGCTGGATCATGAGGTTCATGATCTGACTCGTGCCGGTCCATATCAGCGCCAGCCTGACATCCCTGAGCGCCCGTTCGAGGGGGTAGACATCGGTATAGCCGATGCCGCCCACGACCTGCATGGCGTTGTTCACGATGTTCCAGGCGGCCTCGGTCGAAAAGCGCTTGGCCTCGCTCACAATCCGGCGCATGTTCGCATAGCCGGCATCCACGGAACGGGCCGCCATATAGGTGATGGCCCTGGCCGCGTCGAGCTGCATGATGGAATCGGCCACAAGAAAGTTCACGGCCTGGAATTTCTTGATGAGCTTGCCGAAGGCGGCGCGCTTGTTGGTATAGCGCACGGCCAGATCAAGCGCGCCCCAGACGCCCAGACAGCCCGCGGCCGAGGTCATTCTCTCAGGGATCATCATCTGCTGGAAGCACAGCGCCCCTAAATGCAGTTCTCCCAGCAGGTTTTCCTTGGGCACCCGGACATCCCTGAAGACAAGTCGTCCGGTGCCACCGCCGCGGCACCCCATGAGCCCGTAACGGTACTCGGTCTCGACCCCCGGCCCCTTGTCGATGATGAGCAGGCTGATGCGCCGGTACTTGTGGCTGTCGGGCTCGAAATTGGTCCGGCAGTAGACCACGAAGAAATCCGCGCCCTCGGCGCCGACCACGAAGCGCTTCTGTCCATTCACGATGAAATGATCGTCCTTCAGCACCGCCTTCGTGGTGGCGCCGAAAAAGTCGGAACCGCCCCTGGGTTCGGTCAGGGCCTCGGCCGCAACGAGCTTGCCTTTAAGATATGGCCGCAGGTAGCGCTCTTTCTGCTCCGGTGTCCCGAAACGGTTGAGGGCCTCGCCCACGATCGAGGGCATGACAAAGGCGCACCCCAAAGCCATGCCCAGGCAGCCGATCTCTTCTTCGGCCGCAACCTCGGCCACCCAGCTCATATCACGGCCCCCATACGCGCGGGGAAACCTGATGCCCCTGAGGTTATGATGCGCAAGCCGCTGAACGAACTCGCGGGGATAGACCACCTCGTCGCGGTCCATTTTGCGGAGGAACTCACTCTCGATCTCTTCCCTGACAAACTTACGGACCTGGTCCCTCAGCTCTATCTCATCCTGGGAAAGCAGAAAATCATACATGACATCCTCCTTATCTTGTACTCATACCGGCGAGTTGTAGATTCTACGAATAGGATGGCCTGCCGGATATTAAATCATTCCAACTAATTGGCCTGGTTCAGCAACCGACCACGAGCAGTTCAGAAAAGCACGACATGCGATTGCAGGCAAAACAGTATCGATCATCAATACAATACTGTTCCAAACGAGAAAAACAATATGCGGCGGGTGGTCTCCATCTGATATGATGAGCCCCCTAATCACATCATCCATTGATTTGATTACTCACCATAATCACATCAGATCATGCGTCAGCAACCTATCGTCATAATCCGGACAGTATGTGCATATATTGAACAAACTGATTGCTTATCAGGCTTTCCTGCGAAAAGAACGGTTAAGCAGTATATCCCTTGAATTTGGGGCTATGATGTGGTGGCGCGCCCCAAGCGCATCGATGCGATGCTCGACACGGCATTGCTTTTCCGATAACACCCGTCGACCGGCAATCAATTTAATTATCGAAGAACGTCCCCTTTGCTATTACGATCAATCTGAAGGGTAGGATGTTGGTTGCGTCGGGGCAATATTGATCACATCAACTTGCTTTTAACGTCTGAATTGCTGTAGATTGGCTTGCAAACTGGAGCCAGCGAAGGGGGTCGAACCCTTGACCTGCTGATTACGAATCAGCTGCTCTACCACTGAGCTACGCTGGCTTGACTGAGGTGTTTTACATACGATGCGGCCGCTTGTCAATGCCTTGAACTATAGAATCTGACTCAAGAACTGCTTGGCGCGCTCATGGGTAGGGTTCTTGAAGAAGTGCTCGGGCGTGCCCTCTTCGATGATGCGTCCCTCGTCCATGAAGATCACGCGGTCGGCCACCTCGCGCGCGAAGCCCATCTCGTGCGTGACCACGATCATGGTCATGCCCTCCCTGGCCAGCTTGACCATGACGTCCAGCACCTCGCCGATCATCTCGGGGTCCAGGGCCGAGGTGGGCTCGTCAAAGAGCATAAGCTTGGGCTGCATGGCCAGGGCGCGCGCGATGGCCACGCGCTGCTGCTGCCCGCCCGAGAGCTTGGAAGGGTAGACATCGGCCTTTTCCAGGATGCCGACCTTTTTCAACAGCTCGATGGCGATGGTCCGGGCTTCCTCCTTGCCGCGCCTGCGCACGACCTGCTGCGCCAAAGTGATGTTTTCGAGCACGGTCTTGTGGGGAAACACGTTGAAGGACTGGAAGACCATGCCGACCTCTTCGCGCACCTTGTTGATATTGGTGTCCTTGGCGTAGATATCGTACCCGTCCACGACGATGCTGCCGGCCTCGACCGTCTCCAGGCGGTTGATCGAGCGCAGCAAGGTGCTCTTGCCGCTGCCGCTGGGACCGATGATGACCACTTTTTCGCCGTCGTATACATCCAGCGAGACCTTGTCCAGGGCGCGCAAGGTCCCGAAGAACTTGCTCACTTCCTTGATCTGGACCATGGCGCGACGGTTATCTTCCGGCATTAATACGCTCCTCCATCAGGCTGATGAGCTTCGAGAAGAACAGGGTGATCATCAAATAGACCAGGGCGATCACGGTATAGGTCTCGAAGTAGGTGAAGGTCTCGGAGGCGAACTCGCGGCCGCGCCGCAAAAGGTCGGCCACGGCCAGGATAGAGACCAGGGACGAGTCCTTGAGCAGGGCCACGAACTCGTTGCCCACCGGCGGCAGGATGGTCTTGACCGCCTGCGGCAGGATGACGTGGAACATGGCCTGGCCCGAGCTCATTCCCAACGAGCGCGCGGCCTCCATCTGTCCCTTGGGGATGGACTGGATTCCGGCGCGGAAGACCTCGCCCATGTAGGCGCCGTAGCACACGGCCATGGCGATGACCGCGCTCCAGATATCGGGCACGTGCACGAACTTGGCCAGGGCATAGTAGATGTAGAAGAGCTGCACCAACAAGGGGATGCCCCGGATTACCTCCACATAGAGCGAGGCGATGCCGTTGACCAGCTTGTTGGAAGACAGGCGGCCCAGGCCGGTGAAGAGCCCGATCACCAGGGCGCACAGGATGGAGGCCACCGTGACCTCGAAGGTGACCAGGATGCCGTCGGGCACAAACTTGATGATCTCCCAGTAGGGGTCGGTTTTGAAAACCGCCAGGTAGACGAACATAGCGATGGCGCCGAAAAAGGCGATGCGCCAGGCGGTGAAGAGGCCTACATCCGACTTGGTCGGGATGGCGACTCCGTCGCCGATATCAATGGTTACTTTTTGGTGTGTGTTCGCCGACTTTTTCTTTATCTGAGCCACTTTTTCTCCAGCTGCTTATCGATGCCCTTGGCCTTGACGGCCTTGAAAACCTGGTTGGATGCGGGACGGCCCGCGGTTTCCCGCGGGCCGTTTTTTCTATTTAAGCCACTTCTTTTCGATCTGTTTGTCGAGGCCTTTGGCCTTGACTGCTTTGATGCCTTTGTTGATCAGGTCCAGCACTTCCTTGTTGCCCTTCTTGACCACGACGCCGTACTGCTCCTGGGTGAACGGCGCAGTGGCGATCTTGAGCTTGTCCTTGTATTCGGCCTTCTGCAGGGCATAGTCCGCGGCCACGGGGGTATCGATCACCACGCCCTGGATGCGGCCGGCCGCCAAGTCGGCGAATGCCAGCCCGATCTCGTCATAGGTCTTGAGCTCCACGCCAGCCTTCTTGGTCTCCATGGCCCCGGTGGTGCCGATCTGGGCGCCCACCTTCTTGCCCTTCATCTGCGCCAGCGAGTTCACCTTGAGGGTCTTGGCCACCACCAGCACCTGTCCGGCATTGATATAGGGCTCGGAGAAATCGTATACCTTGAGCCGCTCCGGGGTGATGGTCACGGATGAGATCACGGCGTCATACTTGCCGGCCGGCAGCCCGGCGAAGATACCGTCCCAGGCCGTATTCTTGAACTCTACCTTGAAGCCGGCCTCCTTGGCCGCGGCGTTGAGCAGATCGATATCGAAGCCCACGATCTGCTTGTTCCTGTCCACCATCTCCATGGGCGGGAACGTGGCGTCGGTGGCCACGATAAGCGTACGCTGGGCACCAAAAGCCGATCCCGCGCATAAGCACACCACCATGACCAGGGCAGACAACGCTTTCCAAATTTTCATAGACTCCCTCCCCTTTTAGATTATTTTTTTAGGTCTCGATCTCTATTTGGCAGCTAGCATACTTTTGACCAGGCGTCCATAAGCGAACCAGGGTGCCGTGCAAAGTCATCATTGCAAAAGACGAGTCTTTTCCGTGATGGGCGGGCAAAGCGTCCGGCACTTTGTAAGGGCATAGCCATAATCAACCGATGTCTTGCGGGCCACGACATATTTTATGGTGCAGATGGGATAGACGGCCATGTCCTGCAACAGCTTGATCTGGGCATGTTTCCAGATCTCCTGCTGCTTGTTGAGCCCGGTCTCGCGGCGCGCGGCCTCCAGGAGCACGTCCACCTTGCGGTAGCCCGGCACTGCCCCCGCGGCCTGAGCCGGCACGTAGGTATTTTCATCGGCAAGTAGTCCTGCGAGCAGCTCGTCGGCCGTCTCCGCCAAAGCCCAGCGGAACTCCAGCGCTTGATGCCGCGGCCGGGCATCCTGAGCGGATGCGCTCGTCTTTTGTTCGGCAACAATCAGGTCGATGCCGATGATTTTCATTTGCCGTCCCAGCACCTCGTAGAGATAGCGGTTGCCGTCCTGCTCCGGCCGCTCGATCTTCAGTGCCAACCCATCGGCCGCGCCCGCCTGATCGAGCAGCCGCTGGCCGCGTACATAATCGGTGTCATAGTCCAGACCGAGCGCCCTGACATCCTTCTCGCTGACGGCACCCGTCATATCCGGCGGCACGGGCGCATAGAGCCGCCGAGCCACAGGCGCGCCGAAGAGATCCACGAACTCACGCCGGTTCAGGACATAGGCCGCGGCCTGGCGCAAGCGCTTGTCCGACAGGGGTGAGTCTTCGGTGTTGAAAACCAGGTAGAGGCTCTCGGCCGGTCCGTAAACATCCACCTTGGTGAAGCCCCACCGCGCGGCTTTTTCCGCCCAGTACGAGCTGCGCTGCCCGCATATCATCTGGAGCTCGCCCCTTTGAAAGGCCTGCTCGCAGGCGGAAAAGTCCGGCAGATAGACTACCTCGACCCCATCCAGGAGCGGCTTACCCCTGAAATAGGCGTTATGGGCCTCAAGCGCGATGACGCCATCGGCGTTAAGGGCCTTAAAGGCAAAGGGGCCCGTGCCTATGGGCAAACGCTGGAACTCTTCGGGTTTCAACGTTTCGGCCGCCTTGCGGCAGATGATGGAGCCCCCGGCGCGGTCGGCGAATCTCGGGAGGAAAAGCGTGGCTGACAGAGGCTTGTCCAGTATGATCTGGACGGCATAGGGACCCTGGGCTTTGAAGGACATCCCGGCATAGCGGTACGCATAGGCGCTTGTCATTGGATCGGCGGCCTTTTGAAGCGAATATACGACATCTTCGCTGGTCATTTCATAGGCCGCCTGCTTGAAACCGGGCTGGAACATGACCCCTTTCTTGAGGGTGAAGGTCCAGATCTGCTTGCCGCCTTCGGTCTTCGGTTTCGGTAGGGACTCGGCCAGATCAGGTTCGATGACCGCGCTGTTGCCCGGCTGGTAGCGCAGAAGGCCGTTGAAGATCATCTCGGCGACGACGGCATCCGTCCCGACACTCAGGTTCGGATCAAGAATGGCAGGCGCGTTGGCGATCACACCCAGCCGCAGCACGCCACCGGCATGGAGCTCATTAAAGCCGGAGCACAGGACCGCGGCACTGAGCATGACCACGAGCACCAGCCGCTTGAGTTCACTGATGATCCCGGTCACAGGCCTCGGAAGGCGCCTGGCTGACGATGCCGGAAGGATACGTGCCTGCGGGGCCACCGTTAAGGCCTCAATAGTAGACCGTGCGGGTTCTGTGCCGGGGTTTTGTCTGCTTATAGTAAGGCTGCTGGCCGCGATGCCACAGGATGTTGTCCAGCAGCATGGCGGACATGCCGCGTTCGAGTCCGCCCATGGCCGCCACCATCTGCTCCACGGCATTCAGAGCGCAGGCGCGGATCTCGATCTCCTCGGCCGAACCGGAGGGGATGATCTCTTCGCTGTCGATGCGCCAGGACAATTCCGGGTTGTACTCCAGGATGCCGTCTAAGCGCAGCACATGCGGCACAAGGTTGTCCGCGAAGATGGTGAGCCGCGGCAGATCATCGAATTTGCCGAAGCCCTGTCCGCCGAAGGCCAGGGAAAGATCGGCCGCCATGATCTGGGCGCGCTTGAAGAACGCCACATCCATGCCTCTGTAGTAGGTCACATCCCGGAAGTACGGCATGCCGATCAGGATCTCCACGAGCCTCACGGCCGAAGAGTTGGCGGCCTCGACCACATTGGCGTAATTGCCATGGTAGAGCGTCATGACGTATTTCCCAAGCTCGTTCATCGACATGGCGTACAGGTCCATGAGCTCATATATCGTGGGATTATGCGGGTCCTGGCCGAAAATCGAAAAGCAGTCGCGGGCCTTGATCTCGGTGAGGTCGGCGGGCTTGAGCACCTTGTTCCGGAAATGATCGCTCAGACACGAGGCGATCGTATAGTAGCCGGACATGCCGGCACGCTTGCGCAGGTGGGGGAAGTAGCCCGAGCCGAAGTTGATGGCGCCCAGGACGAAGTAGTAGGCCAGGGTGTCTTCATCCGTGCCCTGGTAGTGGGCCGTGAAATCCATCTGGGATTTGTCCTTGCGGCTCATGGCCAGCGTCAGGGCGTAATTGGGAATGAGATCTTCGCGTATATGGACATGGGTCGCCATCTCCGCTACCTGCTGACAGGACTTCCGTACGTGTTCCAACAGACTATATCCCATGGCAGCCGAATCTCCTTTACCGTCTTGATAATACATTTTCATTTCAATTGGCAAGCGCAAGTCATGCAAAAATGTGCGCTTTGGACGCAGCCGGCCGCCTCGCGAACGCAATCTTTGACAGCGCGCCCGCTCTCTTCTATATATTACGTGACGCGGGGGTGGATATGGACACGAACCAGAAGGTCCTCCTGGTCGACGCAGCGACCGGGTTCTATAAGCTCGAGCGTTTTCCCGTTGGGGCTTTCTTCGGTCCGGTGGATCTCGGGCTTTATCTGTCCGGGAAACATCAAAGTCTGAACATCGGCGTGGGGCTCCTGGCCGGCTCCATCTTTCCCGGCTCGAACCGCATGATCATAAGCGGCTTTTCACCCTGCTGGGGCGGATTCTACATCTCTTCCATGGGCGGCGCCGGCCTGGTGTTCGACAACCTGGGGATCAATATGCTCGCCCTGGTGGGCACCGCCGCCACACCCTCCATCCTGTATCTCAACCGCGTGCACGGTGAAGAGATCGAGGTCATGCTCGCGCCGGTCAAGCTGGAGCGCGTCTTTGAAACCGGCCGCGGCGGGGTCTACGGCCTCATGCAGCATGTCCTTGACCGCTACGGCGAACGCTACCTCACCGACCCGCGCATCCTGGCCGTGGGTCCGGCGGCCCGCTCCACGGACTTCGGCGCCATCGCTTCGGCGCCCATCGAGGACGGAAAGTTGAGCTTTGTGGATACCTGGGCCGGCCGTGGCGGGTTCGGCTCCAAACTGCTGCAGGAGCACAACCTGGCGTCCGTAATCTACGGCGGTACCTATGCGGACGAGGACTTCCGCGACCGCAAGGTCGCGGATACGTGGTTCGACGACAGGTATAAAAAACGCCTGGCGGCCAAGGACCTGGAGGCCACCACCAAGTACCGCTTCGAGCCCGACTTCAATACCGGCGGCACCCTGGGCGTTAACTTCGCCTCCCTGGGAGGCCGGATCATGGCCTTCAATTACCGCAGTATCTATATGCATGAGGGTGAACGTCAGGAAATGCACCAGAGATTCATTGTCGAGCACTATCTCAAGCAGTTCAACGAACAGACCATCTTCCCCAGACAGCAGCGCACCTGCGGCGAACCGTGCACGGCGGTCTGCAAGAAGATGCACGGCGAATACAAGAAGGACTACGAACCGTATCAGACCATGGGCCCCCTGTGCGGCATCTTCGACCAGGGCGCGGCCGAACGGCTCAACCACCGCGCCGACGTCTACGGTTTCGACGCCATCTCGGTCGGCGGCGTGCTGTCATGGTTCATGGAATGTCTGGACCAGGGCCTGATCGCTCCGGACGAACTGGGCGTCGCGGACCGACCCGTTTTCGATCCAAAAGGCTTCAGCGTGGAAACCGATTCACGGCACAATGCAGCTCTCGGCGTGGCCCTGCTCGACGCCGTGATTGAAAAACGCGGCCGGGCCGATCTCTCTCAGGGCGCCCGCAAGCTTGCCCGCCGTCTGGCGCGCGACAAGGGCCCGGCCGTGCTCGACAGCTTTCTCTATTCGGCCTATGCCCGCAAGGGATGGATGGTGCCCAACCAGTACTGGACACCCGGCGCGCTCTCGCCCATGGCCATCATGGGCAAGTACTACATGCACTACGGCAAGGAGTTCCTGCCCCCGCGCGAGCTCGGCCGCAAGGACGCCCAGCGCTTCTTAAAGGAGCTCATCATGGATAACTTAGGCGTATGCCGTTTTCACCGGGGATGGGCCGAGGAGATGCTGCCGGAAATCGTCGGTTCGCTCTGGGGCCTTAAAGATGCGTTCTTGCGGAACATCGCCGTCACCGCGAGCCGCATCAACAGCCGCAACGCATCCGTCTACTGGGAACCGTTGCGCGCGCTGGACTTCATCCACACCTTCCTCAAACGTGCGCGGAGCGTGGAGAATCAGACCGAGCCAGATATTGCTCACTGGATCGAAGCCTTTGACAAGGATAAGCGCGAGGCCGGATTATCGTACTGGTACGAGATCCACAAGGGCATCCAGGAATCTCTGCGCGAGTTTTAGCCTTCGCTCGCGCCGAAGAGAATTTCAGGCTGTCCGAGGCCCAGGACGAGGCCGCTGACCGTGGCGGACGATGGCCCAACGGGGTGATCGAACCGCTGATCGACTTTGCCCTGAACCCGAAATGAACATGGCAGGGCGTAAAGTGTCCGCCGGACGCTGATGCCAGGGCCTCGGCAATGCTCGGCCGGGCCTTATCCTTTTCCGTCTGCCGGATCGGTATCGATGTCCTCGTAGCTCTCAGGCCTGAACCGGGGAGTGCAGACGGCCAGGAAGATCAGATCATCGGCCCCAAGATTGGTGATGCGCTGCGGGCATTCCGCTGGGATGACCACCACATCGCCGGGGCCGACCTGACGGGGGCTTTGGCCTTCTACCTCGACCAGTCCTAAGCCTTCCAGGATCACATAGCGCTCCGTGACTCCTTTGAGCCGGTGAAGGCGCGTGGTGACGCCCGGCGTTACTCGCGCTCGGGCGATCGATGCGGCCGGATCATCCGGCGTATTGGAGAGCTCGACGATGTAACACCGCTCTGAAGTAAAGAGCTCCGTCCCGAGGTCCATGTGCTTGAAAAAGGCCTTCATGCTTGAGGCTTATAGCATTTTTGCTCGCACCTGTCAGGCGCTCAGCCTTGATGAAGTTGGATTTCCGGCATGTCCTCGTCGCACAGCCGATCCTTAAGAATGATGATGATATTCCGGGCGCGGATGGCCGCCTCCCGGGCCGTTACGGCCATGACCACCAGACAGAGCGCCGCCAATGCTGCCATAATTCACCTCCTTGGCTTGTGTTCGTTTTTTCTTTCTCTAACCTCAACCGGATTGCAGCGCCTCCCTTAAACGACCAGTGTATGTCGTCTTAAATGCCTCAAGGACAAAGAAACCCGCTTTACAGCCCGGCACTGAATCACGTAACCTGGATCAGCAAGGGGCAAGGGAGGAAAAGCACTATGGCGCCTGAGCAGGATTCCGGCAAGACCGTGGCGAAACGGTTGTTCCGGCTGGCACGCATTCTGAAATTGCTAGTAGAGCACGAAAGTGTTTCCACTGATCGGCTGTGCCAGAGCCTGGGCATCACGCCGCGCACGATACAACGCGACTTGAAGGCCCTGCGCGCCGCCGGGTTCCCGATTCACGAACAGAGCCGCGGCCTGCACCGCCTGGACAAGAGCCTGCTCAAGCACCTGGATGTCTACGATGAGGCCGATCTGGCCCTGATCGTGGCGATCAAGGACCTGACAACGCATCTGGGTCAACCTTTTACACGCGCGGCCGAACATGTCTTCAACCGCCTGAACGATTTCACCGACGAGCACCCGGTGGTCGTCAAGATCGAGAAGCCGGTATGGCTTTCCCGCCCTCTCATGAACACGATCATCAAGGCCATCCAGACCACCCGGTGCGTGGTCTTCACGTACTCCGCCCACCCCGCCACCGTCGAACCCTACCGCATCGTCTACTTCGACGGCCTATGGTACCTGGTGGGGCGCGACACGAGCGAGAGGATCATCAAAAAATACGCCCTTGACAAGATCTCCAATCTGAAGATCCTGCGCAGGCCCTTCAAGGGGGTGCCGGTCGAGATCGATGAGGCCCTGGAGCACAGCACCAACATCTGGTTCTCTTTCTCGCGCAGTCTTGAGGTCCTGATCGAGATCGCCCCCGGCTTTGCCGGTTATTTCGAGCGGCGCCGCATCCTGCCGCTGCAGGAAACCGTGGAAAAGCGGGAAGACGGGACCCTGGTGGTTAGCTTCAAGGCCTGCACGCTGGAAGAGATCGGCGTGTGCCTGAAACCATGGCTGCCGCATGTTAGGGTCGTCAAACCCGAGGCTGCCAGGGACCGTCTGCTAAATGAAATCAAGACCTGGATGGAGTGGCAGTCCACGTTGTAAATACAAGTGCTTTCATGTAATTATTCCTGTTTCCTGTTGGTTCTGTCACAACCCTATGTTATAGTACCCTAAGGAAGATTGGAATGGAGCGAGGGACATGCAGGGTTCGAGCAATACCTATCTGATGGAACACAGCGATGAAGCGGTACGTCTGGACGTAAAAACCAATCCCGACGCGGTCAGGGACCAGGCCCGCCTGTGCGGTATCGGCCCCGGGGCGAGGGTCCTGGACGTCGGCTGCGGGGCGGGCAAGGCCGCCAGCGTGATCAGGGATCTCGTGGGTCCGTCGGGGCAGGTCGTGGGCGTCGATTATTCGCCCAACCGCGTCAAATACGCCACCGAACACTATGGGCAGGCCGAGAATATCCGTTTCGATCTCAAGGATTTTACCCGCCCCATGGACGATCTTGGGTGTTTCGATTTCATCTGGGTGCGTTTCGTGCTCGAGTACTTCTCGAAAGAGGCACGTGATCTCGTCGCTAATCTGACCCGTAACCTGAATCCGCAGGGTCGCCTGTGCCTGCTCGACCTCGATCACAACGCCATGAACCACTACCCCTTGCCCCCGGCCATGGAACAGGTCATCAAGGCGGCCATGGATTACGTCGCCCGCACGCACAATTTCGATCCCTATGCCGGCCGCAAGCTCTACGCGCACCTGTATGATCTGGAGTATCGCGATATTCAGATGCACATGGTGCCCCACCACCTCATCTACGGCGAGCTCCTGCCCCAGGACGCCTTCAATTGGGAGCGCAAGATGAAGATGTGGACCAGCCTGGCACGGGATATATTCGCCGGTTATCCGGGCGGGATCGATGGTTTCATGAAGGATTTCGATGATACCGCCCATGATCCGCGCCGTTTCACCTACACGCCCATGATTATCTGCCATGGATTGAAGCCGGAGATGATTTGATCGCGCGACTCTGGCCTTTTATGCATGTATTGGGAGGAGGAACGTATTGATGCAGCATGCACACCTCGAACCGCCATCCAAAAAGTCAGCCAAGGTCGGCAAGCGCGCCCTGATCAACGCCCTCAACCATGCCCATTTTACCGGAAATCTTCTCTGGGCGCGCGTGCAGGGTCCGTCTTGGCAGGGAGACCGTCTGGTAAGAGTCCGTCCCGATCTGTGCCGCGATGATGAGGTGCTCTGTCAATGCGCGGACTGTAACGATCTGAACCTCGAAAAGGTGCGCACGGTCCATCTGGTCATGGAAGACGGCAAGCGCGCCGTCGTCATACCCACCACCATCAGCGCTGCCACTCGCGAGAGCATCACGCTCAAGCTGCCCGAACAGGGCTATGTCTTGAGCACCCGCAAGGTGCCGCGGCTGGTCGCCCGCCGGGTACAGTGCGAGATCTGGCAGGGCGAAAACCGATTGACCGGCGCCTTGATGGACTTTTCCGTCTTAGGGTTTCGCCTGGAACTGGACCCGGCCGCGGTTGCACCCCAGCTGGATACGAGCAAACCCGTGCAAACGCGCATGCGCCTGGGCGACACGCAGGTGTTCGCGGGCCCCTGCCGCATCCTGCGCATCGAAACCGGTGCCGCACATAGCTTTCTGATCCTCCAGCCGCTGACAACCAAGCCCGAACCTCGCGGCCATTTTCATGCCAGGCACATCCGCAGCCCGCGCCTGCGCCTTTCCCCCACACCGAAGGTCGTCTTTGATCATCCGTTGTCCAACAAGGAGCTGACCTACGAGATCTTCGATATTACGGCCTCCGGTTTCTCGCTCTTTGAGCACAGCGATGAAACCCTGCTGATGCCGGGCTTGATCATCCCGCGCGTAACCCTTTTATTCGACAGTTCGATCAGGATCGACTGCACGGCTCAGGTGCTGCATACCCATCGCCGCGGCGAGCGCATACGCACGGGGTTCGCCATCCGCGATATGGACATCAACGCCTTCATCCAGCTCTGCGACATCCTCGCCAATGCGCTCGACGCGCATGCCAGCATGAGCCGTCTGAAGAACATGGACGCGCTCTGGGAGATCTTCTTCAATACCGGTTTCGTGTACTCCCAGAAGTATGAGTACATCAGCCGCTTTCACGATGACTTCAAAGAAACCTACCGCAAGCTCTACCAGGAAAACAAGGATATCTTCTTTTTCCTCACCTACCAGGAAAGCGGTAAGATCTACGGCCACATATCCTTCATCCGGGCTTATCAGCGCCTGTGGATGGTTCATCATCTGACCGCCCGGCCGATGCATGGGAAAAAGCGTATCGGCCTGGAGGTCTTCAAGCACGTCTACAATATCTACGACGGCGTTTATCGCCTACCTTCCTCGAAGATAGACTACATCATGTTCTATTTCCGCCCCAGCAACAGCTTCATGATGTATTTCCAGGGCGGATACTGCCGCAAAGTAGGCGACCCCCGGATCTGCTCCATGGACCTCTTCGCCTACCACCACATGGATGCGCACGGCAATGGAACCGTCATCCCTGAAGGGTGGAGCCTGGATGCCTTCACCCCGGACGATCTGCGGCCGCTCAAGGATTTTTACCAGCGCAAGTCCGGCGGTCTCTTGCTGGATGCCTTAAGTATAGGCATGAGCTATCCCGACGATGAGCCGTTGGAAGCAATTTATACCCGCGTGGGACTGATCCGGCAGACACGTCTCTGCGCCCTCAAGCACCAGGGCGCGCTCAAGGCCGTCTTCATCGTCGATAAGTCGGACCGGGGCGTCAATCTCTCCGACCTGCTGAACTGTATCAAGGTCATGGTCATCGACGAGGATCTGCCGTGGGATGTGATGCGCTCCGCGATCGGCATTTTGTCCAAGGCCTATGACACCCCCCAGGTCTCCGTGCTGACCTACCCCGAGGGTTATCTGAAGCGCTGTGGTGTAGCCAGCGAACGTTCCTATTACCTCTGGATCCAGGACTCCCGCTATGCCGAGAGGTATGTAGCCCATATGAAAAAGCAGATCGAGGCCAATCCCGTGCAGTTGCTCTTCAGGGCCATCCTGGCAAAGCGGGCACGCAAAGAGGAAGCATGACCGCGGGTCATTATCACGCTAGGGGTATCCGCGCGACGACACCCACGCGGCTCTAAGGCGGTGCGCTTCTTTATCATTTACCGGCCCCGTGCCGATAGAGACAAAGAAGAAAGGCGGGCGATAGAGCTCTGAACCGACATATGAGGCGTACATGCTAACGGAAGCATCAAACACAAAAATGGAAATCCAGGATGAACCGCGCCTCTATAATGTTATTATCATAAAGGGTTACATCGAATATCTGCAGAGGCATTATCCGGATGTCGACATCGATACTCTGTTGAACTACGCCGGCATGTCGCGTTACCAGCTGAGCGATTCGGAGTACTGGTTCACGCAGTCCCAGGCCGATCGTTTTTATGATATCGCCGTCAAGCTCACGGGCAACGTGCACCTGGCGCGTGAGGCAGGACAATTCAGCGTCATTTCCGGTTCGTCTATTATCTATAAATATCTGGTCGGTTTCATCAATGCCGCGGCCATGTACAAGGCGGCGCAGAAGATCACCAGCCTCTGGACGCGTGGATCGGAAATTACGGTCAGCAGTGTGACTCCCAACAAGCCGGAATTGATCAGCATCCCGAACAAAGGCGTCCATGAGAAATTGTATCAATGCGAAAACCGCTTCGGCGTCCTGGAAGCCCTCGGCAAGGTCCTGACCGGCAAACTGGCGCGTATCGAACATCCCGAGTGCATCCATAGAGGCAATGCCGTTTGCCGGTACTGCATCACATTGGAGATCTCCAGGGCCTATCGTTGCACGCGGCTGCGCAATTATGCCGCGCTGGCCGGACTGACCCTACTCGTCCTGCTGGCGTTCTTCCTTCCCCTGCCGTATCTGATGGCGGCCTTCCTCGCCCTGGGTCTGCTCGTGACGAGTCTGACCTGGTGGGCCGAACACCTTGAAAACCTCGAGCATGTCAAGAACATCGAGGAAACCGGCAAGACCGCGGAGCTGCTCCTGGAGGAGATCAAATCGCGCTACAACGACGCCCTCTTAGTGCAGGAGATCGGACAGGTCGGCGCCCGCCTGATGGATATCGACGTTCTCCTGGAGCGGATCATCAAGATCATGCAGAAACGCCTGGACTTCGATCGCGCCGCCGTGGCCCTGGTCGATCCCAAGGGCATGCATCTCACCTATCGCATGGGATACGGCTATACAACCGAGCAGACCCAGCTCCTGCAAAGCTATGTCCTGGACGTGAGCGACGGCTCCACTTCCAACCCCCTGGCCATCGCCTTCCTCAAGCAGATCCCCTCTATGGTCAACGACCTCAAGGAGATCATGGAAGACCTCCGGCCCGAGACCCAGGATCTCCTCACGGAGAACCTGGGGGCGCGCGCCTTTATCTGCGTGCCGATCATCTTCGAGGGTCAATCCCTGGGCATCTTGACCGTGGAACGCACCACCACACCCAAACCCATGATCCAGAGCGAGGTGAGCCTCATGGTGGGGATCGCCCAACAGATCGCCATCAGCATCAACAACGCCCGCTCCTTCCATAAGCTGCAGGCCAGCGAAGAACGCTACCGCGAGCTGGTGCAGAACGCCAACAGCATCATCCTGCGTCTGGACACCCGGGGCACTATCATGTTCTTCAATGAATTTGCGCAACGCTTCTTCAATATCTCGGAGGCCGAGATCCTTGGCACTCATGCGCTGGATACGCTCCTGGCAGGCCAAGGTCCGTTGCGCGACGCCTTCACCCAGTGGATCAGCGGCATCGTGAAGAATCCTGAAATTTTTATGAATACCCAGACCGAGGGGTACCTCAAGAACGGCCGGCATGTCTGGATCGCCTGGACCAATCGCCTGATCAAGGACGATCGGGGTGAGTCCACGGAGATCCTGTGCATCGGCAACGACATCACGTCGCTCAAGCTGGTCGAACAGGAAAAACGCAAGCTCGAGCTCGAATTGCAGCGCGCCCAGAAGATGGAGGCCATCGGCACCTTGGCCGGCGGCGTGGCGCACGATCTCAACAATATCTTGAGCGGTCTGGTCAGTTACCCCGATCTGTTGCTCATGAAGATCCCGGCCGACAGCCCTCTTGTCAAGCCCCTGTCTACCATCCGCAAGGCCGGCGAAAAGGCCTCGGCCATCGTACAGGACCTGCTGACCCTGGCTCGGAGAGGGGTGAGCGTATCGAATGTCGTCCAGATGAACACCGTGATCGGCGCCTACCTTTCCAGTCCGGAATTCGAGGCGTTGGGCACCCACCACCCCAAGGTGAGGGTTGAAACGCGCCTGGATGCGCGCCTCATGCACGTGCTGGGTTCGGAGGTGCACCTTTCCAAGACCATCATGAACCTCGTCACCAATGCGGCCGAGGCCATGCCCGAGGGCGGCAAGGTCCTGATCTGCACGCAGAACGTCTACATCGATACCCCGGTGGTTGGCTATGACCATGTCGTGGAGGGCGAATACGTCATGGTGACCGTTTCGGATGCCGGTATCGGCATCGCCCCTGATGATCTACCGCGCATCTTCGAGCCTTTCTATACCAAAAAGGTCATGGGCCGTAGCGGCACGGGCCTCGGCATGGCGGTCATCTGGAGCACGGTCAAGGATCATAACGGTTATATCGATGTCCACTCCACCGAGGGTGTCGGAACCCGTATCGATATCTATCTACCGGTCACCCGCAAGGCACCCGTGGTTGAACAATCCCCGGTTGTCCTCGATAAACTCAAGGGCAGCGAGCATATCCTGGTAGTGGACGACATGCCGGAACAACGCGAAATCGCCATCGAGCTCTTATGCGAGCTGGGTTATCAGGTGGATAGCGTGACCAGCGGCGAAGAGGCCCTAGAGTTCCTGAAGGCACACCCGGTCGATCTGCTGCTGTTGGATATGATCATGGACCCCGGCATGGACGGCCTGGAGACATACCGCCATATCCTGGCCTTTAGACCGTGCCAGAAAGCCATCATTGTCAGCGGTTTTTCCGAAAATGCACGCGTCAAGGAGGCCATGCATCTCGGCGCGGGGGCCTATCTGAAAAAACCGTATATCCTCGAAGCCCTTGCCAAATTGATCCGGAACGAGCTGGACAAGAAGCCGTGAAGACCCTTGAGACAAAGACCGGCCTCAGGCGCACGGCCACCCGCGGCGGTAAAGGACCATAAGGCGCGCCGGTATGCCCAAGGAGAACACCCATGCCGCTTTCGCCTACTCCGTACTGGACCAGCTCAGTGACAGCACCCTCAAGCAATCCATATCCGCGCATCTCGGGGCCTATTTGCTCGGCTCCATCAGCCCCGATACCTTTTACTACAGTCCCTACTCCGCCGTATCCGAACATCTGCATGGCAAGGCCGGCAACCCCACCAACGAGCTGCTGCCGGATCTGCTTCATGACCCGCGCAACATGCGCGACGCGGCCTTCGCCTGCGGATATCTCACCCATTGCGCGCTGGACATCACCTTTCATCCTCTGATCTACTATCTCGCGGGCAATTACTATGATCCCGATGAGCGCCAACGCGCACGCGCCGTCTACCGCCACCGGCATCTCGAGACCTGCATGGATATCGCCATAGGCAACCGGCTCCGCATCCATACCCTGCTCAAGGCCGGCTTGGTCTATGGATCGGCCTTTGAAGGTTACATCGCCAACACATTTTCTCTCACTCCGGCGGGCATCCACAAGGCCTATCGCACCCAGTTGCTCTACAACCGCGCCTTCGCCAGCTCTGCGGCCTATGTTCTGGCGCGCGTTCTGCTGGCATTGGGTCTCATGCATGATCCCAATGCGCGGGGTCTGTTCTATGGCGACTGTCGCAATGATACGGAAGATCCGTTCTCAGGCCCTATCGTGTACCGGGATCTCTTGAGCGGTCATGAAAACATCGGCACCGTGCCCGCACTTATCGAGACCGCCCGGAAAAAGGCCGCGAACATGATGCAGGCCGCCTGGTCCTGTCTTCAGGGCGTCATATCCATGCAAGAAATGTTGCTGATCATACCCGGCGAGAGTCTTGACACCGGCAAGATACATGCGCCGGTGGAAAGCATCCGGCACCTGAAAGGTTTATAACCGGTTACTCGAAGATTTTCGGGATGATGATCGGTTCGGGCGCCTCGGATTTCCTCCAAAACTCATCACCGTTCACCTCCGCGCCGTCGAGCGCCGCTGATGCGGTCTTGACCCGCAGATCGACCAGACGCGCCTGAAAGCGTTCTTCAAAGGCCAGAGCCTGGCGGGAATGCTCACGGGCATATTCGCGCAGCGTAATATCGCCGTGCTTGAGGTATAGCCTCCACTCCTGGTAGGATAGAATCCTGGACGTATATTGCAGGAGCTTGATTTCCCTGAGCGGCAGGAAGATCATATCCGGCATCTTTACCTGTTCCCAGGCCTGTTTCTGTTTTCTCGAGTCCTCTTCGAGTTTTTCAAGCGTGAGCAAGGCATCGGCAAGGGCATCGTCTATACGGCTTGAGGGCTTGCTGCTTGATCTGAGACCTACGATATATTCCAGTACTTCATGGTTTCTGTTTTCCAGTGCCCGTATGCGCGCATCCTCTTGCGTCAGGACATCGAGGCGTTGGAGGCATTTCTCCATGGCCGCCTGCCGATCGACCCGCTCCTGAGGGGTGAGGCCAGCGGCATCGATGGCGATGACATCCTGAAGGTTCAATTCCTCTCCGTTACATAAGATAAGCCGGTTGTCCTGTATGTGGTAACAGCCCGTGGCGAGAAGGCCGCGAGCGGTGATGACGCCGTAGGCGGCCAGAGCCGCAGAGGAGCACGCCAGACAAAGGATAAAGACGGCCAGGACGCCTACTGTCTGAGCGTGGCGCCGAGCCCCTTTTCCAAGGCGTGTAGTATCATATCCTGCCATGTATTGATCTGCTTGTCCTCAAGGGTTCTGTCATCGGCCTGATAGATCATGCGGATGGTAATGCCCTTCTTGCCTTTCGCAAGCTTGTCGCCGCTGTAGCAGTCGATGGGCATGACCTGCTTGAGTTCCTTTATCCCCAGCTTGAGAACCGCCTGCTCGATATCCCGGTAATGCAGGCTTTCGTCCGCGATCAGGGAGAGATCGCGCCAGGTCATGGGGAAACGCGCAATGGGTTTAAGGCCGGAGAACTGCTTCTGGATCAGCGGTTTGAGGGATATCTCCAGGACATAGACATCGTCGATGATATCCAGGGTCTGCGTTAGGCCGGGATGAAGCTGCCCCAGTCGTCCGATGGTCTGACCCTTGAGGGTGATGTCGGCCTGGGAGCCGGCCTTGAGACACTCATGGCGCGAGGGTTTCAACTCCATCTCCGGCAGCAGAGCCTCCGCAATGCCTTTGATATCATAGAAGTCCACGGTCTTTCGCGTTTCGGACCAGTGCGGATCGCGCTGTTGCCCTGAGATGGCCACGGCAAGGTGTTCTTCTTCAACGGGCAGCTTTGCTCCCGGGAGCGGGAAAAAGCACCGGCCGAGCTCGAAGACCGCCAGGTCGCGCGTCTGGAGGTTCTTGTTCTTGGCGACCGTGCTCGCCAGACCCGGGATAAGGGAGGTCCGTATGAGCTTTAGCTCATCCGAAATGGGGTTCTTGAGCTCCAGGGCGTCCCCACTGAACCAGCGCCGCCAGAGAGGCGCTATGAACGAGTAGGTCACGATCTCGGTGATGCCCATGGCGGCCAGGCGCAGCCGGATATCTCTGAGGCTCACCGCATGAGGCGCTTGCGCCTCGGGTCGGTAGACCGGCAGCTCAGGGGCGATCTTATCCATGCCGTAGATCCTGATGAACTCCTCGATCAGGTCGATCTCGCGCTCCAGGTCATGCCGCAGGGCCGGGGCGCAAACATTCCACCCGCCTTCGGCCGGAGTGATCGTGCAGCCCAACCGGGTAAGTATATCGCTCACCTCGCGATCGGGTATGATATCCAAGCCCAGCACCTTGGTCATCATGCTGCGGCGCAGATTAATGTTCTTGGCGGCTAGGCGGCGGTAATCGCTGTCAATTCTACCCGCGCAGATCGCGGCGCCGGCCAGTTCGGCCATGAGTCCGGCCGCCCGGTCCGCCGCCCGCGCCTGGATTTCCGGATCAATGCCGCGCTCGAAACGGTAGGCGGCTTCCGACGGCAATCCCAGACGGCGCGCGGTGCGCTGGATGCCGACCGGGGTAAAGTAGGCGCTCTCCAGGGCAATCATGCGCGAATCATCTTTTACCTCAGAGTTCAGGCCGCCCATGATACCGGCCAGGGCCACCGGTTTCACGGCGTCACAGATTAATAGGTCGCCGGAAGTCAGGACGCGCTCGTTCTCATCCAGGGTCGTAAAATGCTCATTTTCACCGGCCATGCGCACCTTGATGGCCTGGCCGGCGATCTGGCGGTAATCGAAGGCATGCAGGGGTTGGCCCAGCTCCAGCATGACATAATTGGTGATATCCACCACGTTGCTGATGGCGCGCACACCGGATTGGAACAACCGCCGGCGCAGGTAAAAGGGGCTTTTGCGGATCTGGACGTCCTTAAGCATCCGCGCGCAGTAACGCGGGCAGGCCTCCGGGGCCAGAATCTCGACCGTGAGATAATCCCCGACCGGGTCAACCGTCTCGGTCAGGATAATCGGCTTGTTGATCAGCTCTTGGTTGAAAATAGCGGCCAACTCGCGCGCAATGCCGATGACCGAGAGGCAATCCCCGCGGTTGGGCGTGATATTGATGTCCAGGACATGGTCGGCCAGATTGAGGCTTTCCAGCAGGCTTTCTCCGGGCAACACCCGCCCTTCGATCTCCATGATGCCGGTATGGTCGTCGGTAAGTCCCAGTTCCTTTTCGGACAAGAGGATGCCGAACGATTCCACGCCGCGGATCTTGGCCTTCTTGACCACGAATCCGCCACCCAGGTCGGCGCCTTCAGGGGCATAGGCGCTCACCAACCCTGGCCGTACATTGGGCGCGCCGCATACCACCTGGACGGGCCCTGCGCCGGCATTCACCGTGCAGATCGAGAGCTTGTCGGCGTTGGGATGCGCCGCGATTTCCAGGATCTCAGCCGCCACCACGCACGCCGGTATGGCGCTGGGCGCAACATCCTCAACCTCGATGCCGCTCATGGTGAGCCCTTTGGCGGCGCTAAACGCATCCACATCCAGCGCGATAAATTCCTTGATCCAGGCGTAACTGAGCTTCATCGCTTACCTGCCTGAAAATTGCCGTAAGAAGCGCATATCATTTTCGAAGAACTCTCTGATATCGTTGATGCCGTATTTCAGCATGGCGACGCGTTCCACGCCGACCCCGAAGGCGAATCCCGTGACGGTCTCGGGGTCAATGCCTACATATTTATACACGGCCGGATCCACCATACCGCAGCCCAGAATTTCCAACCAGCCAGACTGCTTGCAGACCCTGCAACCTTTGCCCTTGCAGAAGATGCAGCCCATATCCACCTCGGCCGACGGCTCGGTGAACTGGAAGAACGAGGGACGGAACCGCAATGGCAGGTCCGGCCCGAAGAGGGTATGGATAAAGTCATACAGCACGCCTTTGAGATGGGCGAAGGTGATGCCCTCTTCCACCCACAGGCCTTCCACCTGGTGGAACATGGGGCTGTGACTGACATCCGCATCGCAGCGGTAGACCTTGCCCGGGGCGATGATCCGTACCGGCAGTCCCTTGGACTCCATAACCCTGATCTGCACGGGCGATGTATGGGTGCGGAGCAGGACATCGTCCGTGAAATAGAAGGTGGCCTGCATGTCACGCGCGGGATGATGGGCCGGGATATTCAGGGCCTCGAAGTTGTGATAGTCGTCTTCCACTTCCGGTCCGGAGGCCACGGAGAATCCCAGGTGTACGAAGATGTCCTCCATCTCGCTCAAGACCTGATTGAGGATATGCACCGTGCCCTGTCTCGGAACCCTGCCCGGCAACGTGATATCGATGCCGCCTTCGCCGGCGGACTCGATCTGGGTGAGGCGCGCGGTTATCTGTTCATCGATGAAAAGTTTAAGCGTATTGGATAGCGCGCCGATACGCGGACGTTCCTCGGCGCTTAACGCCGCCATCTGGCGCAGGATGGAGGTCAGCGCCCCCTTCCGTCCCAGATATCGGACTTTCAACTCCTCAAGCTCTTGGGGAGATCCGGCTTGTGCGAGTTCCTGCTGAAAACTCTTCCGGATTTCTTCGAGCTGCTTTTCCATTTAAGCCTGGGATACGGTTTCCAAAATATAGGAAAATCCCTTGGGATCGGTGATGGCGATGTCGGAAAGCACCTTGCGGTCGAGCTCAACCCCGGCCTTGTCGAGACTGGCAATAAACCGCGAATACGAATGTCCTCTCATCCTGGTTGCGGCGTTGATGCGGGCGATCCACAGCCGCCGGTATTCACGCTTGACCTGACGCCGATCCCGGTAGGCATAGGCCATACCTTTGTACATAGCCTCCTTGGCCGTTCGCATGAGATTGCGCCGACCACCGACAAAGCCCTTGGTGGCCTTGTGCAGCTTGGCCTTCTTCCTGTTGCCGATTATGCCACGTTTTACTCGCATGGTCCTGTCCCCTTATAAATATGGAAGCATCCTTCTGATGCCTGCCATGTTGGCCGAATCCACCACGGTGGATTTGCCCAGTTGCCGTTTACGTTTGCGGTTCTTGGACGAAAGCAGGTGCCGGTTATAGGCCTTGTTACGCTTGACCTTGCCGGTGCCGGTCGCCCTGAATCGTTTTGCCGCGCTCCTGTTGCTCTTGATCTTCATCGTTTACTCCTTACCGCCTATTTCGGGGCCATCATCATGACCATGATACGGCCGTCCAACTTGGGTTCGTTCATCGCGGTGCCCAGATCAGCCGTTTCTTCTCGCACACGGGCCAAAATCTGAATACCCTTGTCTTTATGTATGATCTCCCGACCGCGGAAAAATATCACCACTTTCACCTTATACTTTGACTCGAGAAACTCACGGATATGCCGCAGCTTGAACTGGTAATCATGCTCGTCGGTCTTGGGCCGGAACTTGATCTCCTTGAGTACGGTCGTAGCCTGTTTCTTCCTCGCCGCCTGCTGCCGCTTGGTCTGCTCATACTTATACTTCCCAAAATCCATGATGCGGCATACCGGGGGCACCGTCTTGGGAGATACCTCGACAAGATCCAATCCATATCCCCGTGCCCGCTCAACGGCCACCGGTACGGTCATGATCCCGAGTTGTTCGCCGTCAGGCGCAATCACCCTGACACTTTCCGCCTGTATCCGCTCGTTTACTCGTATCGTTTCCTTAAAATTGTCCTTGCTTATAACATCCTCCTCTTACATTGGATGAAGCGGATATGTAACCTAGACATTATGTGTTGTCAACATCTTAGTAGCAGGCTAGACCTTAGGCGTATCGGCCAGGATCATAGCGATGAACTCTTCCACCGCGGCCGGCTTCTGCTCACCGGAGCGATCGCGCACCATGACGGTGTTCTGTTCCTTCTCCTTGTCGCCCACTACGAGCATGTAAGGCACCATGCCGAGCCTGGCCTCCCTGATCTTGAAGCCGATCTTCTCATTGCGCGTATCGGTTTCGACCCGCAGGCCGGCATCGATCAGCCGCCTGGCGATATCCTGGGCATATTCGGCCTGCGCATCGGTGATGTTCATGACCACGGCCTGAACCGGGGAGAGCCATACCGGGAAAGCCCCGGCATAATGCTCGATCAGCACGCCCAGGAACCGCTCCATGGAGCCGAATATCACGCGGTGCAGCATGGCCGGCCGGTGTTTCTGGCCGTCACTGCCGACATAATGCATATCGAAGCGCGCCGGCAGGTTGAAATCGCACTGGATCGTGGCGCATTGCCACATGCGGCCGATGGCGTCGCGGATCTTGATGTCGATCTTGGGGCCATAGAAGGCGCCGTCGCCCTCATTGATTTCATACTTCATACCCTTGGAATCCAGCGCCTGAATCAAGGCCTTGGTGGCCATGTCCCAGTCTTCGTCCGTACCGATGGAATTCACGGGCCGTGTGCTGAGCTCCATCTCGTACTTGAAGTCGAAGATTGCCATGACGTGCTCGACCATGTCCATGATGGCCGTTATCTCGGTGATGAGCTGGTCCGGGCGGCAGAAGATATGCGCGTCGTCCTGTGTGAACTGCCGCACCCGCATGAGCCCGTGCAACACCCCGGACTTCTCGTGCCGCGTGACCGTGCCCAGTTCGAAATACCGCAGCGGCAGGTCACGATAGCTGCGCACCTTGGTCTTGTAGATCTGGATATGCGACAGACAGTTCATGGGCTTGATGCCGTAGAGCTGGTCGTCAAGCTCGGTAAAGTACATGTTCTCTTTATAATTATCCATGTGGCCGGAGATCTCCCACATCCTGCCGCGCAGGATCCCCGGACCGTAGACGATCTGGTAGCCGCTCTTCAAGTGCAGCTTTTTCTCATAATCCTCGAGCACGGTCCTGAGGATGCCGCCCTTGGGCAGGAGCACCACCAGGCCGGGGCCGATATCGTCCGAGACCATGAAGAGCTCCAGCTCCTTGCCGAGCTTGCGGTGATCGCGCTTCTTGGCCTCCTCCATGAACGTGAGGTAAGACTTGAGGGCCTTTTCCGACGCAAAGGCCGTGCCGTAGATGCGCTGCAGCATCTTGTTGCGCTCGTCCCCGCGCCAGTAGGCGCCGGCCACAGACAGGAGTTTGAAGGCCTTGATCGCGCCCGAGGAAGGCACATGCGGGCCGCGGCACAGATCCGTGAAGGACCCCTGTTCATAGAGCGAAACCGGTCCGTCCTCGATCTCGGAGAGGATCTCCACCTTGTAGGGCTCGCCGCGCTGCTTAAAGAACTCGACGGCCTCCGAGCGCGGTATCTCCCGGCGAACAAAGGGCGCATTGGCGGCGACGAGCTCGGTCATCTTGCGCTCGATATGTTCCAGGTCCTCGGTGGAAAAGGGCGTGGCGCGGTCGAAATCGTAATAGAAGCCTTCGGCCGTGGCGGGGCCGATGGTGGGTCGGGCATCCGGGAAGAGAATGCTCACCGCCTCGGCCATTACATGCGCGCATGAATGCCTGATGATCTCGAGTCCGGCGGCTGAGTCGGCCTCGATGGTTTCGATCACCTCCCCGCCCGTTACGGGCGTGGTAAGATCCACGATCTTCTCGCCAATTCTGGCGGCGATGATCGTACGGCTCTTGATACTATCCTTGATGGTTGCACCTGCCGGAACGGTCTTGCCGTCGAGCGTTACCACTTTTTCGGACATATGATCTCCATAAAAAAATGGTAGGCACGTAGGGATTTGAACCCTAGACCCCCACCGCGTCAAGGTGGTGCTCTCCCCCTGAGCTACGTGCCTGTACCGCTGTCTTGGTTAGCCTGCATGTCGGGGTTTTGTCAACTTATTTTTAACCTCTGTGATTGGCCGCATGGCTATGGTATGCTTAAACCTTCAAGCCTCACACAGGAGGGCACATAAGCATGACGGGAATCGCACCAACGGATATTGCCTTTGATTTCGACGGCGTCGTAGCCGACACCTTCCGGCTCTTCGTCCAGATGGCCAATCAGGACCACGGCCTGAACCTCGCTTACGAGGATATCACCGAATACGATTTCTTGAATGTAATCGACATTGATCACCACATCGCCGCGCGCATCCTGCAGACCATCACCGAGATACCCCCGGATCTCGACCTCAAGCCCAATAAGGGCGCGGCCGGTACCCTGGCGCGCCTCGCCGCTTCCAGTCCCCTGCTCCTGATCACGGCCCGTCCGAGTGGTCAGCCCGTGCATCGATGGTTTGAAAAGACCATGCCGGAGCTTGTGCCGGCGCTGCGGATCGAGGCGACCGGTGAAAGCACCGCCAAGCTGCCGGTGCTTAAAGCGCGGGAGGTGCGCTATTTCGTGGAAGACCGTCTTGACACCTGCCACCTGATCGCCGGGCAGGGCATCACGCCTATCGTCTACGATCAGCCCTGGAATCGCCGGCCTCATCCTTTTCAGGTCGTGCAGGACTGGGAAGATATCGCGCGCCTGATCGCATGGTGAAAACAAAGGCCGTCCCCGGATGAAGCATGCCAGGGACGGCCAGGAGAGAGTTTTCTTGTCCTTGGCCTAGAAGGGCGCCAGGGCTGTCTGCCAGTCATCCACCTTTTCATCGCCGGGCGACAGCGTGACCGAACCGTCGGAACTGAAGGACAACGCGTAACTATCCTCGGCGGCGTTTATGGTCACCGTGCCGCTGGTCCACAATCCGGCGTCCGTCCGACAGATGGATTTGGCCGTATTGATAGAATCGTCGCCCGAGAGGATCCCGAGGCCGGAGGAAGATACCTTCACGACCTTGCCCTCGAAGCCCGGCAGGCTGAGCGATCCTTTCAGGGCGACATACACGCCCGAGCCCAGAGTCAGCTGGCCATAGGTCATGTCAAAGACATAGCTATGCGTCGTGCCGTCGTTGATGTCGTAGCTGCCTTTGAGCGTATAGAGCCTTTCATCCGTGGCCGGAGCATTGATGATCATGGCGATCAAGGCCGGAGCGATATTATAATTCTTCAGGTCATCGGTAATGTCATATGAGATGCTCCACCCTTTATAATGCACGCTTCGGTCCGGGTGGGCGGCCGTGAGATCGTTGTTGGTCGTGATAGCAACGTTCACCGTCTCAGGGGTCACCGTATTATTCATGAGATCTATCTTGATGATCCCATTGAGCTCTGCCGTGAGCTCAACCCCGGAAGTCGTTCCGGCATACGTCACCGTATTATAGCTGTATCCTTCCTCATCGAAATCGATACTCACATCCGCGCTGAAACGACCTGTCAACATATTGTACTGTACGGTAAGGGTTACATCGACGCCCGAGTCCTGATAGGTGAAGGTCCTGGAACCGCCTCCCATCAACAGGGCCATGAAGGCGTTTAAGTTGTCATCAGCCGCCAAGACTTGTACCGCCAGATCTGAGGCGAGCAGATTCAGATCGGCGACCATGATCTCATAAAGGGGTTCATCATCGGTCGCATCAGAGCTGCTGTTGTACCCAATTCCGGCATAGGCGGCATACAGCGCATCCCGGGCCTGTTCAGCGGTTATGGCCTCGATCTGATCCGCCCCGGATTGTTGTTTGTCTTCAGCTTCGCCTGACTCGTCGCCGCCGCTGCCGCCTCCTCCGCCGCAGGACGTTAAGGTCATGAACATGATCAGCATCAAAATCATTGCAAAACTGCGTATGTGCCTCATCGCTTGCCTCCCACACCGTGCGTCTTATAAAGAACCGCTTAACCGTCATTCTCCCCGCATGAGGCGCATCATTGATGCCTAGCAGGTAACACAAGAGTCCTGCAAGGGGTGTGCCTTTAGCAACTGCTCGATTTTACGGATATATGATAGCAATAGATGGAATTATTTTCCACTCCAGTGTTCCTGACTGGATAATTTTTCTCCTCTATTCCCACAATCTATCGCTCATATCTATGCCTCACAAGCTTTACATCGCCATCACCGGCATGCTAGATCCGCATCTATGTTAATATGGAAAACGAGGCGCGGGACGAACATCGAAATCCTAGACACCGGCACATTCCTGCTTGACGGCGGGACCATGTTCGGCCGCATCCCCAAGAACCTATGGCAGAAATGGTTTCCGGCCGACGATCAGAACCGCATTCTGATGGCGGCCCATGCGCTCAAGGTCACGGCTGACGGCCGCAGCGTGCTGATCGATGCCGGGATGGGTACCCGTTATGAAGGCAAGGAGGCCGACATCCTGGGGCTTTCACCCAAAGGTGCCGCGCTGGGTCCGGTCGATGACCTCATCCTGACCCACCTGCACTTCGATCATGCGGGCGGCATCCAGGACCTCGATCTCAAGGGCACGGCGGCGGTCTCCCGCCAGGAATGGGAAGACGCCCATCAGGAGAACCCTCTCACCAAGGGCAGCTACCGCCCCAGCGACCTGGCGTCCATCGCCAGGCACCTCAAGCTGATCGATCCTCCCTGTGCCTGGGGCGAGCATATCGAGATCCTGCTTTCCCCGGGACACACGCGCGGACATGTCAGCATCGTGGTCGATGATGAGATCTTCTTTCCCGGCGACCTGATTCCTACGGCCGCGCATTGCCACCTGCCGTGCATCATGGCCTACGACCTGTATCCCCTGGAGATCCTCAAGGTCAAACTCGAGTTTCTGAACCAGGCCCGGGCTCGCGGCTGGCTGACGGTCTTCGAGCATGACCCGTTTACGCCGGCGGGACATATCACCTCCGTCAACAATACATTCAGGGCCATACCCGCGCACACCCAAAACATTAAACAGAAAGTTTAATATTTTGTTATTTTTTTCTTGACATACACCCATCCTTGGATTATAGGGAGCCAAATTTTGTTTAATATAGTAAACAAGAGCTAACACTTAAGTATATCGGAGTCAGGCAATGAAGATCGGCGAGAAGGTGAAAAATTTGAGGCTGGCCCAGGATTTGACCCAGGAAGACCTGGCCGGACGGGCGGACCTGACAAAAGGGTTCATCTCCATGCTCGAACGCGATCTCACCTCGCCCTCGCTGGACACCCTGGAACTGATCCTCAATGCCCTTGACACCACCCTGGGCGAGTTTTTTGAAGATACCGAACCCAGCACGGTCGTATTCAGCCAGGACAAACGCGTCGTCATCGACAACGACGACGGCGTGGTCAAAGAGGTGCCGATCGCCGGCGCCCAGGACCGAGAGATGGATATCATGCTCGTGACGCTCTCACCCGGTGCTTCCACGGCCAAGGAAGACGCGCATTCCGGGGATGAGTGCGGCCTTGTTCTTTCGGGCAAGATCTGGATCACGCTGGGCAAGGATGTGTACAAGGCCTCCAAGGGCGATGCCTTCTACTACACGTCGGACCGGCAACACTGGATTGAAAACCGGTCGAACAACGAGTCGAAGATCTTGTGGATCTCTTCACCGCCAAGCTTTTAGGAAAGGGGGGAAAGGTCGATGCAGAATGCAGGGATAAGGATAGTCGATACGGGTGTGAATAACGGGACGACTAACCATTTGCCCAGTGTAGCGCCCCATACGCTGATCAATACGCCTACCACGTATTTCATCACGTCCGGAACCTCCGAGGGGTTCACCACCTTGAACGCCTTTGACGGCGCGCTCATGGAGGCGGGTATCGGCAACACCAACCTCTTGCGTATGAGCAGCATCTGTCCACCCCATACCCGGCAGGTGGGTTCGGTCAACCTGCCGCACGGGTCGCTCGTGCCGGTGGCCTACGCCTCCATCACCTCCGACAAGCCCGGTCAAACAATCTCCGCCGGGGTGGCCATCTGCTTTCCCGAGGATGAGGATCATGCAGGCCTGATCATGGAATATTCCGCCCCGGACGCCAAGGCCAACGTCGAGGCCAAGGTGCGCCGCATGGCCGAGGAAGGCATGAAGATGCGCGGCAAAAAAATCCGTGAGATCAAGAGCGCGGCTGCCGAGCACCTGGTCATGGAGTGCGGCGCGGCCTTTGCCGCCGTCGTGTTGTGGAATTAGCTCCTATGCGGCGCTAAAAGGTGCTCCAGGATGCTCTACATCGCGGCTAGGCCTGAAGGGAAAATCTGCCTTTTCGGCGCGCCCTTCGATTCAACCACCAGCTATCGCCCCGGATCGCGCTTTGGTCCGGCAGCGCTCAGGGAGGCATCGTACAGCCTGGAGACCTACTCGCCCATCCTGGACGGCGACCTGACGGACGTGAGCTTCATGGACCTGGGCGACATCGAGCTGCCCTTCGGCGATCCGGTCCCGGGCCTGTCACTGATCCGCTCCCAGACCCAGGCCATCCTGGACGCTGGTCGCATCCCCTTCCTCTTGGGCGGCGAGCACCTGGTAACGCTCGGCGTCATCCAGGCCTTGGCGGGTGCCTATCCCGATCTCAAGATCATCCACCTGGATGCCCATGCCGACCTGCGCCAGGACTATCTCGGCCAAAGCCTTTCACACGCCACGGTCATGCGCCGTATCGCCGATGTGATCGGTCTTGAGAATATCCGGCAGATCGGGATACGGTCCCTGGACAAACAGGAGCGCGAGCTGGTTCATATGCTTAAGTCAACCGCTTACGATGCCATTATGTGGGCGGGAGCATGCCCCTGCTATATCACCTGCGACCTTGATATCCTCGACCCTTCCATCTTTCCCGGCACCGGCACCCCTGAACCGGGCGGCATGTCCTTCCTGGAACTGGTGCAAACCCTGGTAGCACTTTTATCTCAGGTTGCGTGCGTGGGCCTGGACATAGTGGAACTGGCGCCCAACCAGGACCTCTCGGGCGTTTCCGCCGTGGTGGCCGCCAAGGCGGTGCGCGAATGCCTGATTGCCATGGGTCAAGCAAAATCTGCCCTAGCAAGGATATCCGTCAAATGATATAAAATGCTGCACGGGCATCATGAAACGAAAAACCGTTAGGGAGAGAAAAACATGCCGATCGATAAGGAACTGTTGGATATTCTGGCCTGTCCGAAGTGCCAGGGCAAGCTCCAGCTTGAGCAAGATGAAAGCGGACTTACTTGCGAGAACTGCCGCCTGAAATACCGCATCGAAGACGATATCCCCATCATGCTGATCGATGAGGCCATCGACCTCTCGCGATGACGCCTGAGACCGAAAGGCAAACAGCTCAACAACTCACTCGTCTGGGGCGTCCCGAGGCCGCCCTCATCCTCGGCACCGGTTTGGGCGTCGTGGAAGAGGCCTTGTCCGTGCACGCCAAGGTGTCCTACGAAGACATCCCCGGCTTTCCGCGCTCGACCGCGCCGGCCCATGCCGGACGGATGCTGTTCGGCTCACTGGGCAAGATCCCCATCGTGGCCTTGAGCGGCCGTTTTCACCTGTACGAAGGCTACACCCCCCGCGAAGCCACCTTCCCCATCCGGGTATTCGCGCGTATGGGCATCAAACGCCTGCTCATATCCTGCGCCGCAGGAGGCCTGCGCAAGGACCTTGCCCCTGGCTCGGCCATGCTCATTACGGACCATATCAACTATAGCGGCGCCAACCCACTCATCGGTCCCAACGATGAGACCCAAGGCCCGCGTTTCCCGGACATGACCCGGCCCTACTCCCCCACCCTGGCGGCTCGCGCGCGCGCCGGCGCGCAGGAACTCGCCATCGAACTCAATGAAGGGGTATATGTCCAGGTGATGGGCCCCAGCCTGGAGACCGCGGCCGAAACCAGGATGCTTCAAAGGCTGGGCGCCGACGCCGTGGGCATGTCCACGGTCATCGAGGTCATCCAGGCCGTGCACTGCGGCATGGAGGTGCTGGCCATCGCCGCCATCACCAACTTAAACGACCCTGACAACTACCGGAGCACGAGCCTCGATGAAATCATTGCCAATGCCAACCAGGCCGGCCCGACCATCGCCGCCATATTCAGCTCCGTGCTGCAGGATTGATGAGGCGATCACTGATCCACCGGCCCAACCAGAGGTCGCCCCTTTAGCCGGCCGGTCCAGAACTCGAATCGAACGATCCGTTTATAAGAACAGGACCAACACGTCCAAGTGTAAAGCCACTAACGACAAGATATACGCCTTTGCACACGACACACTGAAGGGCCGGCCAGCACCAGCGACGGCCGTAGGCCTTCGCTGATGCGTTTGTTGGGCGCCACGCAAGCGTGGTTACCCTTTAGATCTAATCTCTCTTATGTCTCTCTTTGGACTTCGCCGGATAAGTAATTACTATGGTCCCCACTGCGTGTGAACCCTTGCTCAAGTTGGAGAGCATGATCGTGTATTCGCCTTTCGTCCGGGCGAATTCGCCTGCGTCGACCCCGTAGTAAATAGATTCCTTTGTTTTAAACATTCCTATTTTCTTCGTGTACTTTTTCTGAATCTTGTTGGTTTTATCCCAATTGATACCGGCGGTTTCGACTATCCACGCCTTGAAGGGTGATCCGTCATGTTTTATCCGGCCCCCACCCACTTCCACATCCACGGTGATGAGTCCCGGCTCTTCGAGCATAATGGGAAATGTAACCGAATACGGATCGTTTTCGCCGCCAGGGGCAGGGAGAAGTGTGTATTTGTGTTTTTCAGTCTTTTTGAGACGCTCCTGACCGGCCTCTACTCCCCCGGCCGATACGATGACAAAAACCAGCAGAAACGACAGGGAAATGCATAGTTTGGTAATACGATTGTTCACGATGTGCCTCCCAATATGTTTTTATTACGATACAGTATTATTATCATAAGATCCATCACAGACGACCATAAAACTTATAAATGGATTCATCAACAAGGTGGCGGCGGCCTTCTTCACCAGTCGCCGCGTTCTTCAAGCGGCGCTCTTGCCGGAACACCCATTGCCAGCGCCAGTCGACCGGGGCGTTCTGATACTTGCGGTCAATCTCCAGGGGGAGGCTGCACCCAGCCCCAGCCACCTGCAGGTTCTTCGCATGAATCCTCTTACCTTTCCTTATGGGGTCCTGGATCGGACAATTCAAAGCTTCCGGCAGCATGGTGACACATATATATGTTCCGCATTATTTCTCGGGCATTAAACCTGGCCCCACGCAAATGAACAAGCAACCTGAAGCAAACGAGCCCCCCTGGATATCCAGGGGGGCTCGGGGGATCGGATTTTCTAGTTTTTTATGCTTGGGCCTTGGCCTTGGCTTTTTCCGTTTCTTCCGGCACGAACACCAGATCGAGCACCTCATCCATGTTGCTCACCGGATGGAAGGTGATCTTCTTGCGTACCTCGGGGGGGATGTCTTCGAGGTCCTTTTCGTTTTCCTTGGGGATGATGATCTCGAAGATCTTGTTGCGATGCGCGGCCAGGGACTTTTCCTTGAGTCCGCCGATGGGCAGAACCTTGCCGCGCAGCGTGATCTCGCCCGTCATGGCGATATCCTTGCGCACGGCCTTGTTGGTCAAGGCGGAAATCACGGCCACGGCCATGGTGATGCCGGCCGAGGGGCCGTCCTTGGGGATGGCGCCGGCCGGGACATGGATATGGACGTCCTTCTCCTTGTTGAAGCTGGGCGAGATACCAAGCTTGTCGGCCCGCGAGCGGATATAGGAGATGCCGGCCTGGGCTGACTCCTTCATGACATCGCCGAGCTGTCCGGTCAGCGTTACCGCCCCGCCCTTACCATCCGACCCGGTCAGAACCGAGACTTCGATATAGAGGATCTCGCCCCCGAACTGCGTCCAGGCCAGCCCGGTGGAAACACCGATTTCGTGCTCCTTGCGTTCCTGTTCGGGCATGTACTTAGGCACGCCCAGGTATTTATGGACGTTCTTGGCGGTGATGCGATACAACCGTGTGCGCTTGCCGTTCTTCTCGGCGATATCGCGCGCCACCTTGCGGCAAATGGAACCGATCTCCCGTTCCAAATTGCGCACCCCCGCCTCTTTGGTATAGTGATTGATCACATCCAGGATGGCATCATCGGAGAACGAGATGTCCTTTTCCTGCATACCGTTCTCCTTGATCTGGCGGGGCACGAGATACCGCTTGGCTATCTGGAGCTTTTCCTGGTCGGTGTAGCCTGGCAGCTCAATGATCTCCATACGATCTTTCAATGGCCCCGGAATGGGGTCCATGAGGTTGGCCGTGGTAATGAACATGACCTTGGAAAGATCGAAGGGCACATTGAGGTAATGATCCTGGAAGGAGAAGTTCTGCTCCGGATCGAGAACTTCCAACAGGGCCGAAGACGGATCGCCGCGGAAATCGGCGCCGATCTTGTCGACCTCGTCGATCATGAAGATCGGGTTGTTGCTGCCGGCGTGTTTAATACCCTGGATGACCCGTCCGGGCAGGGCCCCGATATAGGTGCGGCGGTGGCCCCTGATCTCGGCCTCGTCGCGTACGCCGCCGATGGATAGCCGGTAGAAGTTGCGGCCTAAGGCACGGGCGATTGAGCGGCCCAGGGATGTTTTCCCGACGCCCGGAGGCCCGACAAAACACAGGATGGCGCCTTTCTTATCGGGGTTGAGCTTGCGCACCGCCAGGTATTCCAGGATGCGCTGTTTGACCTTGTTGAGGCCGTAGTGGTCGGCGTCCAGGACCTTGGAGGCCTCCTTGATGTTAAGATTATCCTCCGTGGCCTTGCCCCACGGCAGATCGACCATCCAGTCCAGGTAGGTGCGGATGATATTGGCCTCGGCCGAGTCCTGATGCATCATCTTGAGGCGGTCCAGCTGCTTGGAGGCTTCCTTCTCGACTTCTTCCGGCATCTTGGCCTTCTCGATCTTCTGCCGGTACTCATCGATCTCCTTGCCCTTGTCGTCCACCTCGCCCAGCTCGTTCTGGATGGCGCGCATCTGTTCGCGCAGGAAGTATTCGCGCTGGGTCTTGTTCATCTCGTCCTTGGCCTGATTCTGGATGCGGGCCTGAACTTCGGTCAGTTCCATCTCCTTGGCCAGAAGGGTGTTGACATGCTTGAGCCTTTCCACCGGGTCGATGATCTCCAGTACCTGCTGGGACTCCTCAACCTTGAGCCTTAAGTTCGAGGCCACGAGATCGGCCAGGCGGCCCGGGTCATCAATGGCCTCCAGGATGGACAGGGCATCCGGTGAAACTATGCCCCTGAGCTGGAGTATGCGCTCTGACTGCTCCTTCACGGAGCGCATGAGCGCCTCGACCTCGACCGTAATCTCCTTGATGTCGGGTTCCTCGATCTTTTCGATATCCACGGTATAGAATCCGCGTTCATCGTGGTGGAACTCCTTGATGCGGGCCTTAGCCACCCCCTGGACCAGGATCTTGACCCGGCCGTCCGGGAGCTTGAGCATCCGGATCACCATGGCCACGGTCCCGATCACGTAGATCTGCTCCGGATCAGGTTCCTCAACCGAAGAATCTTTCTGCGCCACCAGGAAAATGAAGCGGTCCTTGTTGAGCGCCTCATCCACGGCCTTGATGGAAAGCCCCCGGCCGACAAACAGCGGCAGGATCATATAGGGATAGATAACGACATCCCGAACCGGCAACAACGGCACGCTCTCGGGGATATCTATAACCTGTTTTTCATTATCCATTCATCTCACCTCGATCTATTTCACCTCAATGCGTTTAACCACCTCGACCTTTTGGGGTGATCGTGTTATCCTGATCATCAAAACGCCGTCCTTGAACTTCGCATCCACCTGATTAAGATCGAATCGATCCGGGATTTCCAGATCGCGACTGAACTTCCCGAAACCACGCTCCATACGGATGTAGCGCACCCCTTTATTCAGGAAGGCGTCCTTTTTCATGCCGCTGATACGTATGGTGCTGCCCATGATCTCGACATTGACATCTTCCTGATTGACACCAGGGATCTCCATCTCGATACAGAGCTCATCCGCGTTCTCATAAACGTCGAGAGCGGGATAATAAACATTCAACCTGTCCTCTCCGGCTTCGGGACCAAGCAGAAATCCTACGATTTCCTGGAACTTGAGATTGATCATGCGTTCATCCTTGTTCCTTGGTTTCTGATCATACAGTACCTTTATAGGATCATAAGCCCGCAAGTCAAGGTCTGTATGGGGCGTTTTACAACCATCAAGGCGGTGCTAAAAGGGAATCAAGGCCGCCGTCCTCCCCAAGGATTAATCTCGATATCCTCATGGCATTTCGGGCAGAAGGCCTTGGGATTGATATGGCCGCAGCCATAAGACCACAGATCGAAGATACGGCAGTTTTCGCACAACGGAATGCCGCAACCGTCGCACAGCACCGCCGAGGACGTCTTCCCGCAATAGGCGCAGGTTGCCTGGCCGTCGGTCAAGATCATTGGGCACCGTCTTGGAAAGTCGTCACAACCATGTATTTATCTTACGGAAAAAAAAGATTATATACAAGCGCCATGTGATTGATCGTGCATTGTCTATAATTATTGACACGGTAGTATCCATTTGTTAAAAGTGCAGCGGATTTGTGATCACAGGAACTATGGGTGGGGTGTAATAAAAGCTCTTGATCAGCGCTACGCTGCAAGCAGGCAAAGATTCAATCCCGCTTAAGGGAGATACGTTATGTCGAACATGATTGTTGTCGGCGCGCAATGGGGTGATGAAGGCAAAGGCAAGGTAGTTGACCTTCTGACGGAAAAGGCCGACCTCATCATCAGATTCCAGGGTGGAAACAACGCCGGGCATACCCTTGTCATTGGAGAGAATAAGGTTATTCTGCACCTCATCCCCTCCGGGATTTTACACAGCGATAAGGTATGCATCATCGGTTCCGGGGTGGTCATCGACCCGGAGATCCTCTTGACGGAAATCGACGAGCTTGTCGCCAAAGGGCATCATGTCAGCCCGGAGACGGTGGCTATCAGTGACCGGGCGCATGTAATCATGCCCTACCATAAGGTCATCGATCATGCGCGCGATACCGAACGGATCGGCACGACCGGCCGCGGCATTGGTCCAGCCTATGAAGACAAGGCCCGCCGCATCGGTATTCGCATGATCGATCTGATCCATCCGGGGCTCTTGAGACAGAAAATCGATGCCCACTATGACGAGCGCCTGGAATATATCACTAAGGTCCTCAAGGTGAAGGCCCCTCAAAAGGAGGCCATGATCGAGCAATTAACCACGTTAGGCGAACGGCTCAGACCGTTTGTCACGGATACGTCGCTGCTGATCGACAAGGCCGTGAAAGCGGGCAAGTCGCTGCTGTTCGAAGGCGCCCAGGGCGGAAACCTCGATATGGACTACGGCACCTACCCCTTCGTCACCTCTTCAAACACCGTGGCCGGCGCCGCCTGTGTTGGAGCGGGCATCGGCCCGACAAAGATCAACAAGGTGCTCGGCATCTGCAAGGCCTACACGACCAGGGTGGGCGGGGGTCCATTTCCGACCGAGCTGAACGACGAGCTTGGTGAGCGTCTGCGTGCCTTCGGCGGCGAATACGGCGCCACCACCGGCCGCCCGCGGCGTTGTGGCTGGCTTGACCTGGTGGCGCTCAGGCATACTACCCGTTTGAGTTCGATAACGCATCTGGCCATTACCAAACTCGATGTCCTCTCTGGTTTAGAGACCCTCAAGGCAGCTACGGCATACCGGGCCGGTGATACGGTCATGGAGAGCATGCCCGCCGACCTAGAGATGTTCCCGAACCTCGAGCTGGTTTATGATGAGCTCCCGGGCTGGGAAGAAAACCTCTCCCAGATAAAGATCTATGACGACCTGCCCCCCAACTGCAAGGCCTATATCGCCTATATGGAAGAGAAGCTCGGGGTCAAGGCCGCCATCATTTCGGTGGGTTCCAAACGCGACCAGACCATTATCCGCGAAGATCTATTCTAGAAATCGCCGGGAACGGCTCACCGCCGTTCCCTTGTCTTACCCTTTAATAATTTCAAGCAATTGATTTAATAATTTGTATTATCATCGCAACTAAATTTCGTTGCTCATTTGAGATGATATCGAGGAGCCTGGGAGGCGGGCTTCGAGGTGTACCATGAGTAGTACGCCGAGAAGCATGCCGACGAAGGAGTCACAATTCGTCAGGATAGACGAATTGGACGGCTGCAAAGCCACCCGAAGGGCGAGTGCCAAGGATGGCACGAGTCACAATTCGTCAGGATAGATGAATTGGACGCAGTTTACCTGCGCCTGTCAGGGTGAGGTCCAGGGATGGACCGAATCACAATTCGGTAGGATAGACGAATTGACACGTCCTGCGTGCGACCGAATGGTGAGGTCCAGGGGTGGACTGAGTCACAAAGATAGGGCTCGAATGCGGAAAGGAATCGGTTTTAAGGCACGACCGTGCCTTTAGGCGTTACCCTCAGGAGGGCCCGCACGAAGTCGAGGTGCAACCGCCGCAACCTGACTTGCCGGAAGCCACCATGGAGATTTTTTTGGCGACGTTCTCGGATGCGCACTTCGGACAGCAGATCGGATCTTTGGAGCTGAACGACACCAGCTTCTCAAAGTCATTTCCGCAGGCCTTGCATTTATATTCGTAGATCGGCATGGCTTTCCTCCCGTTTCTCAAACCTTGAGTAGTGTTTCCTTACCCTGATGTCAAGCACCAACCTGCCGGTCAATCCGAACCTACTTTGCCTTTGACAGACCAGTTCATCATCCCGTATGGTACATCGAAGGAGGTGACGAGCGATGAATGGAGCATACACGTTTTATAAGGTTATCAAGGAAGAAAATATCGCCTGGGTATACCTCAACCGTCCGGAAAAAAAGAACGCCATGGGACCTGCGGCTTGGAAAGAGATCATCCCGCTGTTTAATGAGATCCAGGATGACGATGACATCCTGGCCGTCATCATCGTTGGAGAAGGCAAAGATTTCTGTGCCGGGATTGATCTCATCGGCATGAGCGGTGAGGTCCCATCATTAAAGAACTGGGATTTCAGCGCCGGCGGCAAGTTAAAACTCTTCAAGGCCATCTTCCCGCTACAGGATACCATGAGCTGCATCGAAAATTGTTCCAAACCGGTCATCTGCGCTATTCACGGCTTCTGTATCGGCGCCGGTCTAGACATGGCTTCGGCCTGCGATATCAGGCTGGCATCCAAGGATGCACAAATATCGCTGCGTGAAACAGCCGTGGCCTTCGTGGCCGATGTCGGCAGCCTGCAGCGTGTTCCGCATATCATCGGCCAAGGGCACACACGGGAACTGGCGTATACGGCCAAGTTCATCGATGCCGAGCGCGCCAGGGAAATCCAGCTGGTGAACGCGGTCTTCGATGACAAGGAGGCCCTCTTGGCCGGGGCCAAGGGGATGGCGCTCGAGATCGCCCGTAACTCACCTCTGGCGGTGCAGAGTTCCAAGGATGTCCTCAACTACTGCCGTGGTAAAAGTATCGCCGACGGTCTTGAATATGTCGCCGCACGGAGCGCCATGATCCTGCCCTCGGATGATATGGCCGAGACTATGAAGGCCTTCCTCGAAAAGCGCCCGCCCAAGTTCCCCGGCAAATAGATATCGATACGTTCAACCGGTTCCAACCAGGGGCGTGAGAACGCGCCCTGGTTGTCCGGAGCCCTCAGAACTTTTGAAACTGGCGCGCATCGATCTTTTATTGCTAAAGTTTACCCCTCAACAATTCCGATCATAACCCGTAATGGAGAAGAGAGAGGCCAGAAGGCGCAAAACCAAGAGCCTGCATGAACTCTACGCCAATGTGACGGTCGGGAAGGAACATATGAAGCTGCCGATCGTCGATATTTCAATCGGGGGCATGGGCGTCATCATCGCGAACGGTTTTTCCCACTTTAAGGAAGGCCGCGAGATCATCATCGACAACCTGGAAAAGCAGGGGGCTGTCATAGCGGCGTCCATCAACGGCCGCATCGCGCACCTCGGTCCGGGCGTCCCGTGCCGGGCCGGCATCGATTTCTCGCCCGCCGACACACCGATCGAGGCCTATACGCAGCTACGCAAAGCCAACGGCAGAACCGGCCACCTCATCAAGAACCGTGATGAAGTCATGCATATCTTCGAGGAGGTCAAAAAGTGGTCGCGCGGCTTCGGCGACATGCTCATGATCAACAAAAACAAGGCCATCCCGGCTGAGTTCTTTTACTTGAGGCCCCATGACGACAATATGGTGCTGCGCATCGTGCGCATCTCGGAACTGCGTCTGCCGTTCCAGCCCGAGGTCGGTGTAACCTACCCCTTCTATCTCTTCAAAGGCATCAATGTGATGCTTTTCTCCGCCACCGTGCTCAATGTCATCAAAAACATCATGGAGACCAGTTGGCCTGCCGAACTACAGTATATCAGCCGTCGCAGCATGCTGCGCTACTTCGTCACCGGCCAGGAACCGATTACGGCCAGCATCACTCATCCCATCAGTGCCCGCGAGATCACGTTGGTGGTGTGGGACATCAGCATCGAAGGCATGGGCGCGGAAGTGCTCGACGATGAAACCCCCTTCATTGAGGGCATGAATCTGCCCGACGTCAAGATCAATCTGCCCAAAGGCCGCATCGATGCTCAAGGCATCGTGCGTTCGGTGCGTACCGAGAATGTCCTCCAGAAAACCCAGCTCGGCATCGAGTTCACCAACGGCGGGGAGCACTATCAGGATCGCATCCTGGACTTTATCCTGGAGATGAAGCTTCCCTCAGAGGATGTCTTAAGCGAATTGAAACATCCTTCATAGCCGAGTCTCAGCGATAATAGGTCCGGTACCAGTCAACGAAGCGCGCGATACCGACTTCGATTGGGATTTGGGGCCTGAAGCCGGTGATATCTTCCAAATCCCGTGCATCGGCGCAGGTAGCGACAACGTCGCCTGGTTGGAGCGGGAGCATCTCTTTTATGGCCTTGACGCCTATTGCCTGTTCCAGGACTTCAACAAAGTAGCTCAGCTCCACGGGGTGCGATCCGCCGATATTAAAGATGCGGTAGGGTGCCGAGCTGGTCCCGGGGTCGGGGTGCCGACTATCCCACGCGGGATCTGGCCGTGGCACGATGTTCATGATGCGCACCAGGCCCTCGATGATATCGTCGATATAGGTAAAGTCGCGCTGCATCCGGCCGTGATTGTAGAGCTCGATCGGCTGATGTTTAAGGATGGCATCGGTAAACTTGAACAGCGCCATGTCGGGCCTTCCCCACGGGCCGTAGACCGTGAAAAATCTCAAACCCGTACAAGGCAGCCCGTAGAGACTCGCATAAGAATGCGCCATGAGCTCATTGGCCTTCTTGGTCGCGGCGTAGAGCGAGACGGGATGGTCCACATTATCATGCACGGCAAACGGCATGCTGGTATTGGAGCCGTATACGGAGCTGGAGGACGCAAATACGAGATGCGGTGTCTGCGCCTGACGGCAACCCTCCAGAACATGCATGAAACCGACCAGGTTGGCATCGATGTATGCGTAGGGGTTCTCGAGGCTGTAGCGCACGCCGGCCTGAGCCGCCAGGTGTATGGCCACATCGAAACGAGAGTCGCGGAAGAGATTCAGCATCCGATCCTTCTCGATCAGATCGAGGTGCTCGAAGGTGAAGCCGACGTGCGGTTCGAGCAAAGACAACCGGGCCTGCTTGAGCCGCGGATCGTAGTAGTCATTGAGGTTGTCCAGTCCAACGACCGTGTGACCCTCGTCCAGCAAACGCCTTGCAAGAGTGAAACCGATAAATCCGGCTGCTCCCGTTACTAAACAATGCATCCCTACCCCCGCAAACACTGTATATTCGTTTTTGAATAATGCGCCAACGCCTGTGGAAGGGCGTAAATATCAGGTATGACCGGGATATCATCATGTTTAACCTGATCAACTACGATTCCATACATGCCCAAGCTCAGGGCGGTGAGAACATTTTCATGCCGGTCATCGACCATGACAAAGCTATCGGCCGCGTGACCATAGAACTCAATCAGTTTGCGGTATCCTTCAGGCTTGGGTTTGGGTATATAATCCATATCTTCAATCGCGAATATTCCGGAGAAGTGGGCATGAACCCCCAGGGTTTCCAATACACGACGAATATAGGCGCGTGATCCGTTCGAGAAAGCAATGCGCGGCAATGCTATGGATTCCAGCGTGTCGGCCAGACGATCGTCCCTGCTCAGCATGCTCTCTACCGGCACATCATGGACATCCCTCAAGAAATCATCGGGATCGATGGCATGCTCGCGCATGAGTCCGGCCAGGGTAGAACCATAACGTCTGATATAGTCTGCGCGCAATACCTTGGTCGCAACCCGGTCCAGATCAAGCCGCGCCATAACGAAGGCCTCGATGCGTGCGCTGACGGCGCGAAACGGGCCTGTCCCTTTGGGGTAAAGGGTGTCATCGACATCCAGCAGCACCTGGTTTCCTGGCGCATCGGCACGGGCATTATTCTTCAAACACATCCATTTGCTCCGGCCTCGGCAGGCTTAAGAGACGGTAGGCCTTGGCGGTGGCTTGTCGGCCGCGCGGAGTGCGGTTGAGATAGCCGTTCTGGATCAGGTAGGGTTCATAGACGTCTTCAATCGTGTCCTTGTCTTCACCCAGCGCGGCGGACAGGGAATCGATACCGACCGGCCCGCCGCCGAACTGTTTGATGACGATCTCGAGAATCCTGCGGTCCATGCGGTCCAGTCCGGTCTTGTTGATATCCAGCCGCGTCAGGGCATGGTCGGCGATTGCCTGCTCGATAGTACCGTCGCCCAGGACATCCGCGAAGTCACGGACCCTGCGCAGGAGGCGGTTGGCGATACGCGGCGTGCCCCGCGAGCGGCGGGCGATCTCGGACAGTCCCCCTTCCTCGGCCTTGATGCCCAGGATCCTGGCCGATCGTTTGAGGATCATGGCCAATTCATCCTCGGTGTAAAATTCGAGATGCCCGATAATCCCAAAACGATCCCTGAGCGGTGAAGTGATCCGTCCGGCGCGGGTCGTGGCCGATACGAGGGTGAAGGGATTCAGATCGAGCCGTATGGAGCGGGCCGAAGGTCCTTGTCCGATGACGATGTCGAGCTTGAACTCCTCCATGGCCGGATAGAGGATTTCTTCGATGGCCGAGCCCAGGCGATGGATCTCATCGATGAAAAGCACATCATGAGGTTCAAGATTGGTCAGGATGGCCGCCAGGTCGCCGGATTTGTCGATGGCCGGTCCGCTCGTGACCTTGAGACTTACGCCCAGCTCATTGGCGATAATATAGGCCAGGGTGGTCTTGCCCAGACCCGGGGGCCCGTAGAAAAGACAGTGATCGAGCGGTTCACCCCGCGCTTTGGCGGCCTTAATGAAAACGTCTAAATTCTCCTTGAGGCTTTCCTGTCCGACATATTCCTTGAGCGTACGCGGCCGTATTTGGGCCTCGAAGTCGGCCTCATCACGATCGATCCTGGTTCCCGTCAAGGGTCTGTCCATCAATGCATTTCCCTTAAAGCCTGCTTGATGAGCGCTTCCACGCTGTCCGCCTTGATACCCGAGGTGGCCTTGCGGGCCTGAACATCAGAATACCCCAAAGCGATCAGGGCTTCAACCGCATCTTCCGTGATATTCAGCCCCGCGCGATGTCCCTGGCGCTGGAATTGCTTGACGATCTTCTCCTTGAGTTCCAGCACGATGCGCTGGGCGCTCTTCTTGCCTATCCCGGGCAACGAGCTTAAATAGTTGATGTTCTCATTGACCACCTCGTCCAGAAAACGGTTGGGATCTATCCCCCCCAGGATGTTGATGGCTGTTTTGGGTCCTACACCGGAAACGCTGATGAGGAGCGCGAATATCTCGCGTTGCCGGGGATCGAGAAAGCCGTAGAGCGTCAAAGAATCCTCGCGCGCGATCAACACGGTATGGAGGAGAATCTCCTTTCCTATGGCGACATGCATCTCTTCTCCGGCCGGTATATGAACGTGGAAACCCACTCCCGATACCATAACCGTCAACGCCGCCGGGGCTACCTGGACGACAGCGCCTTTGATCATGCCGATCATGCCGTCAGCCTCTTCATCCGGCGCGAGGAGACGTGACACAAACTCACCGCCAGGGCATCCGAGGCATCCTGCGAAGTGATCCTCCCCTTGGGGAGGCCCAATAGCGCATGCACCATGGCGCTGATCTGTCCCTTTTCGGCATGCCCGTAGCCGCAGGTGGCCTTCTTGATCTCGGTCGGGGTATATTCGAACACGGGGATGTCAAGCAGGGTCACGGCCAGGATGATGACTCCCCGAACCTGTCCCAGTTTTAGTGCCGTCTGGGCGTTGGTGGCGTAAAATGAGGTCTCGATAGCCGCCTCGGCCGGCCGGTATTCCTGGAGGATTTCGGTTATACGGAGGAAGATCTCTTTGAGCCTTAAGTCCAAATCCGGTGACTTTGGACGGATTACTCCATGGTTGCGGTAAACGCTCCGGTCACGCTCGATATCCAGGATTCCAAATCCTGTGCACTGCGTCCCGGGATCGATCCCGCAGATGATCATGACGCCTGGAACTGGTCCATTTCTTCATCATCGACATCGAGATTGGAATACACGGACTGGACATCGTCATGATCCTCAAGCAGATCCAGAAGTTTGAGGGCTTGCTGGGCGCTCTTGCCGCTCACCTTGACGGTTGTTTTGGGCAGCATGGAGACCTCGGCGGTATTATAGGCGATGCCCTTGGCTTCGAGCGCCTCTCTGAGTCCATTCAGTGCGTCGGGTTCGGTCAGGATCTCGTAGGTTTCACCTTCGTCCGAAATGTCATCCGCACCCTGCCCCAAGGCGATCTCATAAAGGGCGTCTTCATCGATCACGCCCTTATCGATGGAGATGAAGCCACGCTTTTCGAACATCCATGATACGCAGTTGGTTTCACCCAAGTTGCCATTGTATTTGGAAAAAAGGTGTCGAATATCAGCCACGGCCCGGTTCTTGTTATCGGTCAAAACATATACCATAATGGCAATACCGCCCGGTCCGTATCCTTCGTAGGAAAGTTCTTCAAGCGCGAAACCGGCCAGCTCACCGGTGCCCTTCTTGATGGCGCGGTCGATATTGTCCTTGGGCATGTTGGCACCCTTGGCCGCGGCGATGGCGGACCTGAGCCGGGCATTGGCGCTCTGGTCGCCTCCGCCCATGCGGGCGGCCACGGTAATTTCCTTGATGATCTTGCTGAAGAGCTTGCCGCGTTTTGCATCCGCAGCACCCTTCTTGTGTTTGATCGTGCTCCACTTACTGTGACCGGACATTCGGTGCCCCCTTGCTTACAGCGTTATGCGTAGTCTGTACCATACTTTTCTATCATGTCAAGCGGCTGTTCGCGTGGTACGGAGACACTCGATACATAGGTCAAAAAATGCAATTCCCTGGTGGATATTTTTGATTATCTCAATACACTCTGATAGGACTGATTCGATACTGTTTAATCATTCGTGTTTGCCATTCCTCTTCCTGCTTCCGAGGCTGATGTCTAACGCCCAAATTAAGCCGCGCCGCGAAGCAGCGTCAGCTTGAATGAGTTGTTAGGCATGATTGGATTTTCCCCACTTCCTGAGTCGCCCCGTAATCCCCTCATCACCGCGGCATCAGCGCGAACACACCCCAGCCCATGTGTTCACGCGTGTAAGCGGCGTAGCGCTCGGGTTCCGAGGTCAATTGGGCTCGCACCTCTTTCGCGAGCTCGTCGTCGGGATTGGCTTCGAGCCATCGTCGCATGGTGAGCCACTTGGCCGCCTCGTATCTGTCCCAGCCGTCTTGGTCAGCCAGAACCATTTCCACGACATCGTAGCCAAGGTGGCCGAAAGACGCGAGAAGTTCTGGAAGCTGGAGAAAGTCGGAGATCGAGCCGGCAAGACACCCCTTGGCAACATCTTCCGTCGGCGGTAACTGCCGCCAGTAGGGCTCGCCGATGAGGATGATCCCTCCGGGGCGCAGGCTCCGCGCCAGAAGCTCGATAGTGCCGGCGACTCCCCCACCGATCCATGTGGCACCGACACAGGCTGCCACACTGACCTTCTCGTCCGAGACATAACCGGCAGCATCGCCATGGATGAACGTGACTTGATCGGCGACACCGAGTTCTTCAGCGCGGAGTTTCGCTTGCTCGGTGAACAACTGGCTCATGTCGATGCCGATGCCGACGACGCCGTAATCGCGTGCCCAGGTGCACAGCATCTCCCCCGAACCGCTGCCGAGGTCGAGCACTCGGGCCCCCGATTCCAAACGCAGCGCCGCGCCGAGAGTGGCGAGCTTTTCGGGTGTGAACGGGTTATGGATGCGGTGAGCACTTTCGGTTATGTTGAAGATCCGTGGAATATCCATTTCGGGAAATCTCCTTTCGGGTGTGAATAGATTCAGTCACTGCCTAACGAAAAGCTAAGTCGGAGCCGCGGAGCGGCGAGCGGCTTGAGCGACGGGTTGGATGTTTTGTTCTGCAAACTTGAGTATTGCATTAATACGCTCTTTGAGGAGATTAAATCTTTCTTTCTCGTCGCCCATTGCATAATCAAGGAAATAGACACTCGAAACGCCTTCTCTTTTATGAGATTGATGATAACATTCCCATGCTTCTTGATACGCCGTCCGCTTATTGGATGAAACGAAAGGACGGAACTTTTCAATAGCAATGGATTGAGGGATGAGTTCCTCTTTAAGCTTTTGATCTATGTCTTTAGCATCACTAAGAAGGGGGAACTTTGCTATTGCAGGGGCAAAAGCTCCTCTGAACTCACCAACCGCTTTGTTAAACTCAGTGATTCTTATGTTTTCCTTGATTCTGTCAATTGCAAGCCGATGTTCGATGAATAGCCTAATGAAGTAACCAAGAAACCCGCCAAGCACTGTCGCGGCAACGTTTGTCAAAATATTTTCCATGACATTTCCTTCTTTTTGTTAATGTGTCCCCTGGAACTGTTATTCTATCATCCAACGCACCGCTGTGGGGCGTGCGGCTTTTTGCGCGTCCCACAGCAGCGGAATGTTCGGCATCATTGTGTAACTATTACTTTGCACAGAGTACTGTCCACTGAAGCGCCGCTTCGATGCGACGACGATAGTTGGTATCAATCTGTCTTGGTGTAAAACGTACATAGCGCTCGGCCACTTCACGTTGCGCGCCTACAAGGCCAGAGAGATATTTGACAACCTGATCACAACAAGGCACCTTTTCTTCACTATTGAACTTCGGTGGTAAGTTCGTCCAAATGACGTGAGCTATCCCGTGAGCCGAAGACCATTCAGCCAAGTTTGGGATCAATGCGGGAGAAGGCTGGCCGACTGACCACGAGCCAATATGCTTTTCTTCGTTCTTTTCTGGGATTCCCTCGCGCTTCCGAAGATCTGACTTTGCGGATGCCAAGTTGGTGGAATCCATTATCGCCCATAAGGAACGAACCGGATTTGCGCTCTCTGTCAAAACGAGTGTGATTCGGCCATCTTGCGATTGTCGGACGAATTCAACGTGAATGAGTGGTCCATCATCGAACCACTTACGCTGAATTGCGAGTTCTCTCGGATCCCAAACGAGGGATCCCCATCCAAGGCATGCGATCATGGTCAATGTGTCTCCTTTTATGCCGAACTTCTGTTTATATGGTTTCCTGATAAACCCACTTTTGGGTTTTGCTTCCAGATAATACGCAGCCTGATATCTCGCATAAGCCAACTATAATCATCGGGTTGGATTCATTCCTCCCATATTTGAGCGTATTATCTGGTTTCCGCATAATATGCAATATCCCCTTTGCTCTCATAACTCGTCCACCAGGCTTTTGACACCCCGACCGCCGCGATTCAATACATGGGTGTAAATCATCGTGGTCCGCACATCGATATGTCCTAGCAGTTTCTGGACGGTTCGCATGTCATAGCCGTTTTCAAGCTGATGGGTGGCAAATGAATGCCGCAGGCTATGACAGGTCGCGCGTTTTGATAAGCCCGCCTTGTCAACCGCGTTTTTAAATGCTTTTTGCAGAATCGATTCATCGACATGGTGCCTATCTTCTTCACCGGTCCGGTCATTCTTCCAGCGGTGTTCCTGCGGGAACACCCATTGCCACCGCCAGTCGGCTGGGGCGTTAGGATACATGCGGTCAAGCGCCATGGGTAGCTGCACCCGGCCCCAGCTGTCGGCAAGGTCCTTCTCATGAATACTCTTCACTTTCCGCAGGTGGTTCTGGAGTTGCTGATGTAATGATTCGGGCAGCATTGTAATGCGGTCCTTGGCGCCCTTGCCGACGCGCACCAGTATTTCTTCCGCGGAGAAATCGATGTCCTGCACACGCAGGCGCAGGCATTCCATCAAGCGCAAGCCCGCGCCGTACATCAGCGAGGTCATAAGTGCTTTATCGCCGGTCAGGTTTGCAAGCACGGCCCTTACCTCGTCGCGGGTCAAGTCCACGGGTAGGCGCTTGTGCTTCCTGGCCCGGATGATATCGCCCAGGTCGCCGACAGGCTTGTCCAGGACATGGCGATAGATCCCCAAATGTAGGATTGGTGAAGTCGAGCGAAACCCATTAATTCGGCGGGTTACGCTTCGCTCCACCCACCCTTCACTTTTTCCTTGACCGCCAGGTGGGTTAAAAAGGCGTTTATCTCGGGCTCGGCCATTTCGGACGGGTGGCGCACATGATGATAAAAGATATAGCGCTTGACCCAATGGCAGTAGGTCTGCTCGGTGCGGCGGCTGTAGTGGCGGGCACGCAGGGCCTCGCGCAGACGGTCGATCAATTTGGGTGAGCCAGGCTTGACCGTTTGCATCACCTGCAAAAAAACGGCCTTGGGGGTTGATTCCTGCCTTTTTAAGGGTTGGCACGGTCATGTTCAACCCCTTTATTTCACTTCAGGATCCTGATTGAAAAATTATAACTACATTAAATTCTCTGTCAAGTGGTGGCCGGTATACCTGGGTAACGATATCGGTTATTGCTTTGACGCCGTTGCTCAAATTTATTACGATTATGGCACCCTGAAAATAGAAAAGGCCCCACGATTTTCATCGTGGGGCCTTATGAAGAAAGATCCCGGCAACGTCCTATTCTCCCACACAGCTACCCGTGCAGTACCTTTGGCGCTCAAGGGCTTAACGGCCGAGTTCGGGATGGGATCGGGTGTTTCCCCTTTGCTATGGTCACCGGGAACGTTTACGTATAAGTGCTTTTCTTTATTTAAAAAGGTAAAGCAGGAAGGGAGTAATTGATGAGTCAAGCCGCACGGCCGATTAGTACTGGTTAGCTCAACGCATCGCTGCGCTTACACACCCAGCCTATCAATCCTGTCGTCTTCAGGAGGCCTTCAGTCCGCACGAAGCGGAGGGGAAATCTGATCTTGAGAGCGGTTTCCCACTTAGATGCTTTCAGCGGTTATCCGTTCCGAACGTAGCTACCCAGCTATGCCGTTGGCACGACAACTGGAGCACCAGAGGTTCGTCCATCCCGGTCCTCTCGTACTAAGGACAGATTCTCTCAAATTTCCTACGCCCACGGAAGATAGGGACCGAACTGTCTCACGACGTTCTAAACCCAGCTCGCGTACCGCTTTAATTGGCGAACAGCCAAACCCTTGGGACCTACTCCAGCCCCAGGATGCGATGGGCCGACATCGAGGTGCCAAACCTCCCCGTCGATGTGAACTCTTGGGGGAGATAAGCCTGTTATCCCCGGGGTACCTTTTATCCGTTGAGCGATGGCCCTTCCATTCGGGACCACCGGATCACTAAGACCTGCTTTCGCACCTGCTCGACGTGTCCGTCTCGCAGTCAAGCTCTCTTATGCCTTTACACTCGACGGCTGATTTCCAAACAGCCTGAGAGAACCTTAGCGCGCCTCCGTTACATTTTGGGAGGCGACCGCCCCAGTCAAACTACCCGCCAGACAGTGTCCCTCTCCCGGATAACGGGAGCAGGTTAGTATCTCAAGTACATCAGGGTGGTATTTCAACGTTGGCTCCACCGAAACTAGCGTCCCGGCTTCAAAGCCTCCCACCTATCCTACACAAACATACCCAAGATACACTATCAAGCTGTAGTAAAGGTCCACGGGGTCTTTCCGTCTTTCCGCGGGATGCCGGTATCTTCACCGGCACTGCAATTTCACTGAGCCCCTCGTTGAGACACCGCCGCAATCGTTATGCCATTCGTGCAGGTCGGAACTTACCCGACAAGGAATTTCGCTACCTTAGGACCGTTATAGTTACGGCCGCCGTTTACCGGGGCTTCGGTTCAACGCTTCGCCTTGCGACTAACGAATCCCCTTAACCTTCCGGCACCGGGCAGGCATCAGACCCTATACGTCATCTTGCGATTTAGCAGAGTCCTGTGTTTTTAGTAAACAGTCGCTGCGGCCACTTCTCTGCGACCCCCTTCGGCTTCAAAAGTGAATTTTTACACCTAATGGGGGCACACCTTCTCCCGAAGTTACGGTGTCAAGTTGCCGAGTTCCTTAACGAGGTTTCACTCAACGCCTGAGGTTTTTCACCCCGCCCACCTGTGTCGGTTTCGAGTACGGTCACCATTAGAACTCGCTAGAGGCTTTTCTTGTCAGTGTGGGATTTGCGACTTCGCTCGCAATTAAGCTCGTCATCACCTCTCAGGATATGGACTTCCGGATTTGCCTGGAAATCCTCCCTACTGGCTTAACCCGGGACAACCAACGCCCGGTACGCATACCCTCCTGCGTCCCCCCATTGCTGATAACGCTCCAACAGTGGTACAGGAATATTAACCTGTTTTCCATCACCTACGCCTTTCGGCCTCGGCTTAGGACCCGACTAACCCTGCGCGGATAACCCTTCCGCAGGAACCCTTGGGCTTTCGGCGTTCCAGATTCTCACTGGAATTTTCGTTACTCATGTCAGCATAATCACTACCAGGGCCTCCACCGCTCTTTACAGTACGGCTTCACAGGCGACTGGTACGCTCCCCTACCATCGTGCACTTACGTGCAGATCCGCAGCTTCGGTTAGATACTTGAGCCCCGTTAAATTTTCGGCGCAAAACCACTCGACCAGTGAGCTATTACGCTTTCTTTAAATGATGGCTGCTTCTAAGCCAACATCCTGGTTGTTTATGCAATTTCACCGCCTTTCCCACTTAGCATCTATTAGGGACCTTAGCTGGCGGTC